>Ga0306910_1000002_pt1 | contig 395519 bp, 375 predicted proteins | sample AntRauMFilla2698_FD_190438 | JGI IMG/M metagenome (GOLD analysis project Ga0306910, IMG submission 190438) | Saline lake microbial communities from Rauer Islands, Antarctica - Metagenome Filla 2 #698 (v2) (version 2) | ecosystem: Environmental > Aquatic > Non-marine Saline and Alkaline >... | reverse complement strand
TCGCACGCAAATGGTCGAGATATTGGCGCAGTAGCTTGCTCGTACTTGCACTGAGAGGCACGACGAGATTGGCATCTCCTGCACTGCGCGCCTTGACCTGCTCGGCTGGAATGATCAGCCGCATCCGTCCTTCATGTTCGACAACCCAATCGAGCCTCGCTTCGATCACGTTGCTGCTGCGTGGTGCGCGCGACAGCAAAATTTCATGCGCAAGCACAGCCATCACATCGCAAACCAATTCCGCATCATACACATCGGGTGGCTCGGGCAGTACGCCATGCTCTGCTCTGTGTACCTTCCGCCGTTGATCGACTTTCCGGTTGATCTCCCTGAGCGCCACGCCACCCAGATCGATGGTCTGCTGAATCCGCTTGGCGGTGAACTGCTTCAACTTGGCTTTGTTTCTGGGGGCGATACCCTTGTGCTGACAGTTGTAGAAGGCAATGTGCCGATCGATCTTCTCGACATCCCCGGAAGACCTTACGACATAACCGACGGCCAGCTTTCGCACGGCCTTGAGAACAGATCCGACGTAACCGCTCTGGTATTGACCCTGTGTCGCCTCTTGTAAGGCTTGAGCCGCAGCATCCAAGAAATCAGGATCTGTCAATTCTTCGACGGATTGAAGCGTCATATCGGTGGAAGCCGTAAGCGCCTTTGCAAGCGACACCACATAGCCGCGTCGGCAACGGAGGGTCTCAGGCGACCATCTCTCCTTAGTGGTCAGAAAACCGTTCTCGCGCAGGACGTCCTCTTTCTGCTCCCGCTCAGGCGCGTTATCCTGACCAGGCTTTGCCTTCTTTGCCTTTTGCCGACGCAGAAGCTCAGCTTTTCTCGGGGACAGCGAAGCCTCTTTGGCATCCAGCTCGGCGAGAAAATCTGTTTTGGACTTGCCATCCCGAGATGCCTCACCAGTCGCCCAGGGTGCGACCCGCTCATCAAATTCAGCAAGGAGTTGAGAAATCTCATCGTCCGCAACGCCAAACTTGTTGCGGCCATCTGCAAAAGGATGGTTCACTGGTTTGAACCCGTAAAGACCGAACTCCGGATGGACGGCAAGCTTTCCGACGAGATCGGTGATTTCCTTAACGTGCTTTTCGCAGGTATCGACGCCGCTGGCGGAGACCTCAACGCGATGGTTGAAGTAGTCGGCAATCGTTTGATCCGAAATCTGCTCTGGCGCAATGTTCGCGCCGTCCAAGTAGACCCAAAACGAACCGCCCTTAAGGCGAAGTGAATAAGAGATTTCACTATCGCAGACACGATCATGGATTTCCCGGTATACCCCCCCGATATCCGCAATCCCGCGCTTACGCTGATTTCGTGCTGTACCTCTGAGTGCCGCAAGAATGTCAGATTTATAGGTCGAGTAGCTTCCCGGTGACAGATCGAATGCGCCAGCAGAGTTTCTACCAAAAAAATCAATGACATCCTGCTTACAGACTGGCTTGGTTTGAGGCGTCCAGTCGGCCTTCTTGCATATCCACCGCAGTTTCGAAACGAGCCCTTTGTTACTTGCCGCTGTCGCCTCTCGGATCAGATCTGCATAGGTTCTTTTGCTCTGTGCGTATGAATTCGCGAGCGCCAGCCCTGTCGCGTCTGACAGCTTCACAAGGGTGCTGAGCCTTGGCCGACTGCCCGGATTCTTCACGATATCGGCGACTGCCTTTTCGCCGAGACCCGCCCGGAGAGAAAGCGACCGCATGGATTCACCTTCGGCATTCAAGTAGTTCTTCAATTCTTCGCTGACGGTCATGATTGTCTCCTGCGTTCCCTTGGGGTTCCGGCTCAATCGAGATCGAGATCCGGCCTCACCGCGTCAGGCCGGACTCGCATTTCGAATGCCGCGAGCCATTCATCCTTGACCGTCCAGGATTTTCCGAGCTTCGCCGCCATCAGTTTCACCCTGCCAGCCGGTGTAGGGCAGCCATGGTTGATCCAGTCGCGGATTGTGTGGGGATCTCGTCCGAATGTTTCGGCGACCTGCTTGATGGTGTAATACTGAACTTTGGCCATTTTCCGTGCTCTCCCTTGTTTCGGAAGACGTAGGGAAAGGCGGTGGCCCTCCAAAACGCGGAGGGCCACTTTTTTCAATCAGCCTGTCAGATCAAATGGATCAGCCTCATCGGCTTCTCGACGTCCCCCCAAGGGCACGACGTTACCGGCATCATTGTCATCGACCATCAGATCGACAGGGTCCTGCGATCCGTCACGATCGAGAGCTTCACGCAAAATCCGGAGTCTCCGTTCATTGCGCTTGCGTTCGTTGAGTTTGAGACGTTTGACGATCTGGCCATAGCGGTCGACCATCGCCGTGCTCTTGACCTTGCCTTCATCATTCAGATCGAAGAGGTTCTTCTGACTTTCCAGCTTGTCGAGAACCGAGACGATCTGTCGAATAAGATCCGTCGGCAGATCGACACGCTGGCTCTTACTCAGCTTGCGCGAGATGTTTCTGGGCGTCGGGTCCTGATCCTGAGACTTTATTGCGTCGTGGATCTCTACGATCCGCTGGACCTGTCCTGCGCCGGCCTGATTGTAATCCTGAATGATCCTGAGCGCCGATTGCATGTGAAACTCGGCGAACATCGTCGCCAAGATCGTCGTTTCAAGGTCGATCGGATACCGGGACTTGCCGGAAAGAAATTGAAGGACCAGCAGATAACGCATGATAGAGAAACCGATGCGACGCACGAAGGAATCTGGCAGGCCACTTTTTCCGATCGTGTTGCGGAGCTCGCTCCACCAGTTTTGGAGGTAGGGAAGCACGTCCGGGCCAAGAGTATAGGCTCCGAAGGCATTCGGTTGGTGACAGAGTGCATCCCAAGTGTTCTTGAGGCGAGTTCGGGACTCGTCGACGCCATCGTATGTAAAATACAGGAAATGATCGTACATATTCGTGTCCGTGCGCTTATCTGCGATGATGTAATTGAACCGTTGGCAGAAGCCATCGAACATGCTCGACGCATCGATGTCATCTTTCCACGTCGAGAACACGGAGAGGCCAAGGAACGTGAAATGAGGATTCTCGACAGTAAGCTTGAGTTTTTCGCCCTTCAATCGGTTGCTGACATCCTCATAGGAATAGGCGTTGAGCATCCACGGCTTTAGTCTGGCCCAGTGCTTTTGGGTGAGGATTGCATTGACGCGTTTACCCACCTCGTCTTGGAACCAAAACGATCCGTTGTGTTCGTCGATCTCAAGTATCCATTGTGCATCGGAGCCGGCATCTGGGAGCATCTTCACGGGGGTTAAATCGCCGTCAGAGAAGATCTTCGTGATCTCGTCCGATGCGAGGGTTTTCGCGCTTCCTGACTCCGCAAGGCAGATCGACCAAAGCGTGGGTAATATCCGACCAAGTCCCGGAACCTCCAAGTAGGCACCGGATTGGGTCAGCCGTGATGCAGCGAGCATGACGGTATGCATGATCGGCAGGGCGTAGGAGATGTCGGTCTTTTGGAAGTGCCGTGCCACCATCTTGAGCAGACTACCTTCCGGAGCCAGCGCCAGGACATCAAAGTCCTGCTCGGGGATCTTGGCCGCAAACATCTGCACCAGATCCCGAATTTCCGCCTGCGTCAGCAGGCGGCTGCGCCTGCCTTTCCGAACGCGCATTTCGGCCAGGACGACGTGTTCGGGTGTGGTTGGTTTCCGTATCTTCTTGGTCATGTGAGGTTCCTCAGTTGATTGACTGAGGAGGAGGTCTGTCGAAGGACGCAGATCCGGAAATCACGGCAATAAAAGAAATGTCGGAATATTCCTTTCGGGGCGAAGAACCGACACACTCTCTTTAAGAATTTGTTTTTCAATGCATTATCTTGGGGAAACAGAGCCGACATCCAACCGACAGCGAAATCTGGAAAATACACCTCCGATCAGAAGCGCTTACGCATTTTGACTGAAGTTGCAGTTTCGAAAGGTCCATGGACACAGTTGGGATTTCTCATAAAATGTTCCCGTACCGAGAAGGTGGAACCCGTTCTTCTTGGATTTCAGCGATCGGATTGGAGCACTGGCGTGCGTGGGACGCGGCTTCTAAAGTTCGGAGCGTACAATTGGGTCAGCTTCGACGAGTCGATGATAAGCCAGCTGTTGGCCCAGTTCAGGCTGGAGGCGATCCATTGTCCCCGGAAAGACGAAGGGCAGCATCATGCTGTCCCGTGAGAGTGATGGCCTGTTCCTGGTCGGAGATTCCGCTTTGGGAACCATTGTCGCTCAGCTGGAGCAGAGCATTGCGCCCCAAGCGACGCGCGTCTGATTGATACGGCAGTAAAGGCCTTCGTATAAGCTGAAACATTTCGTGAAGACGAAAGCGCAATTTTCGGAATCCATCTCGTACCATTTCCTGACCTCACAACCCTGAGGTCAAAATGTCTGCTGCAAAACCATCTCAAGCTACAATGAAGAACACCCTGGATGCGATCATCGGTGCCGGGCAACTGCCCGGCCGCATCTATGTGAACAGCGATGGCTCGTTCTTTGTTGAGATCGCGAATGTCAATTCAAATCAAGAGGTTGGAAATTCAGAAGCCGTACGCGAACCTGAGGCGAGAAAATATGGACAGATAAAATGAACTACAAGTTTCCTGGATTGCTGCCCGATAAAACAGCCGCAGGAACCCGCCGATGGAGGGTCCGGGTCGAAGGTGACCGAAACAAGAAGATCAAGATCCCGGTCGGTCCGGGAGAACCTTCATTCCACGAGCACTATGCGGCGGCAAGGCTCGGTGAGAAGCTTGCGACCATAAAGCCATTTCGCCCGGGTCGCGGTACGCTCGATGAGATGTGCGCCAGCTTCCTGGTTTGGATGGATGCCGAGATCGAAGCGGGCAATCTATCCCCACTTACTAAGTCGGGCAGGAAGACCGGACTGACACAGGCTTGCGACGTCATTGACCCTGTGGGCGATCGGATAGGATCTCTCGATGCGGATCTACCGAGAGAAGCATTCATTCGAATCCGAGACTCTTTCAAGTCTCGAACGGGAGCTGCCGAGACTTGCCTCAAAGCACTACGGGCCGCTTATAAATGGGGCCAGGAACGAGGCTACCCTCAGAACAGCGCTGTCTTCGCGGTCAAGAGCACGCACAAAAGCAAGGGCGGTGCGATCGCATGGACTGCTGCTGACGTGGAGGGATTTCTGAGGAACTATGGCCCCGGCACCATGGCGCGACTTTGGTTCTGCCTTGCGCACGGCACAAACGGGCGGATCAGCGATGCTCCGACGCTCGGGCCTGAAAATGAGATAAAGCATGACGGCGAGAGGTTCCTCGAATGGCAGCCGAAGAAAGCAGGATCAGCCTTTGTGTCTCTCCCCTTCGATGTCATGCTCGCCGAAGAGCTTAAGAATCATGACGATAGAGCAACCTACCTGGTAACTGAGTATGGTCGACCGTTCGCTTCCTCAGGGTCCTTGGACAACCGAGTGAGAAAGTGGATCGTCGCAGCCGGTCTGGTTGATGCCAAAGGGAAGGCGAACAGATCGCAGCACGGTATCCGTAAGGGTGTTGCTGAGTCGATGGCGGGAAACGGTGCCACAGAGTACGAGCTTATGTCATCGTTTGGCTGGGTTGAGACAAAAACGGCCGCTGTCTATACAAAGAAATACCAGCGCCGCGGAGCCGCTAAGGCTGCGGCTGAGCGCCTATCAAACAACCAAAGTGGACCACGGGACGATATTCGTGGTCCACAATCCACCGAATATACCAGCAAAATAAGGGGAAAATAGACAAGGTGGCAGCCCGTAGGGGAGTCGAACCCCTCTTTTCAGGTTGAAAACCTGACGTCCTAACCGATAGACGAACGGGCCACGCTTTGTGAGGCTGTCTTTAGGCAATCACCGCAAATGGCGCAAGCAGAAATATCGATCAGCTGGCGGTTTTTTGAGGTTTTTTGCTGGTTCAGACGCGGGCTGCGTCTTCCAGTCGCAGCTGCACGCTTTGCCGTCCCTGCCATGTGTTGACGTCGAGACGCCCGGCCAGATGAAAATGCGCGCCGCCGTGTGCCTCCAGTGCTGGCCCCAGCGGTGAGTCGTAGGCGCCAAAGCAGATCGCATCCAGACGCGCGCCGTGACCATCGCCGAAACTGACCTTGAGGTGGGTCTCGCCCACGCGCCGGGCGGAGAAAATGCGCATGTCGGCAAAAACATAGCGCGGGGCGGAGGCACCGGCGCCGAAGGGACCGGCTGATTCGACTGCCTCGGTCAGCTCGACGCTGGCGGCACCCGGCATCAGCATCCCGTCGAGGCGCAGATCGGAAGGCCCCAGCAGGTGGGCACCCTGCTTTTCCAGCAGCGCAGTGAGGGCCGCCATCGCTTCGTCGAGCTTGTCTTCGGCCACGGTCAGCCCTGCGGCCATTTTGTGACCACCGCCTTTGAGAAGGACGCCTTGGTTGGCCAGTTTCTGGATGCAGGCCCCCAGATCAATCCCGCTGACCGAGCGACCGGAGCCTTTGCCGATCCCGTCTTCCAGACCGATTACCACGGCCGGACGCCCCGTCGCTTCTTTGAGCCGTGCCGCCACAATGCCCACCACGCCCGGGTGCCAACCCTTGCCAGCGGCCCACACCAGCGCCCGGTCGGTGCCGCGTTCTTCGGCCTGCGTCAAAGCGCTCGCGCGCACAGCGTTCTCCACCTCGCGGCGTTCGGTGTTCAGCAGATCCAGCTTTTCGGACAGGGCCGCCGCTTCGTGTGGGTCGTCCGTCGCCAGCAGCCGCGCGCCCAGATCCGCCTTGCCCACGCGCCCGCCCGCATTGATCCGCGGTCCCAGCATGAACCCGAGGTGGTAGGCGGCAGGGGCCGTATCCATCCGCGCCACGTCCGACAGCGCGCTGATACCGGCGCGCGCGCGGCGGCCCATCACCTTGAGCCCTTGCCGCACGAAAGCACGATTCACCCCGATGAGAGGGGCCACATCGGCCACCGTAGCAAGTGCCACCAGATCCAGCATCGCCATCAGATCGGGGCCTTTCACCTCGACCTCGCGCAGTTGCCTGCCTGCCTCCACCAGCATCAGGAACACCACGGCGGCGGCGCACAGATGCGCCAGCGCGCCGTCTTCGTCCTGGCGGTTGGGGTTTACGACCGCATGACAGTCGGGCAGGGTCTCACCGCCCAAGTGATGGTCAAGCACAATGACATCGGCGCCTTTGGCGGCCGAAATTGGCCCGTTGGAAACGGTGCCACAATCGACGCAGATGATAAGATCATGATTTGCCGCGAGCTGTGCCATCGCCTCGTCGTTGGGGCCGTATCCTTCGTCGATGCGGTCAGGGACATAAAGGGTCGCCTCGCGCCCCATCTCGCGCAGCCACACCAGCAGCAGCGCGGCGGAGCTTCCGCCATCGACATCGTAATCGGCAAATATCGCAATGCGCTGGCGGTTTTTCACCGCCAGCAAAAAGCGCGCGGCGGCTTTTTCCATATCACGCAGGCTGCGCGGGTCGGGCAACAGATCACGCAGGGCAGGGGCGAGGAATGAGGCCGCTTCATGCGCAGGCACGCCACGCCGGGCCAGCACCTGACAGACGGCCATTGGCAAATTTGTCTGCTGGTGCAGCGCTTCGGAGGCGCGCACCGTCTCGACACCGGGGCCGATCCAGCGGCGACCGGTGAGGGAGGCTTCGACCCCCAGAAAGGCAGGGGGTGTCCCTGTGGCGCCAGAGATCAAACCTCCTCGATCCGCAGGGCGACGGGATCGCCCGAGACGACCGAGGTCGCGGCGAAAGCGCTGAGCGCGTGGTCAATATCGGCGCGTGTGGTTTTGTGGGTCACGATAAGCACCGGCGCGGACTCGTCCACATGGCCATACTGGCGCATCCGGTCGATGGAGACGCCGGCCTCGCCCAGCACGGCGGCGACCTTGGCCAGTGCGCCCGGTTTGTCCTTGAGCGCCATGCGCAGATAATAGGCGGCGGGCCGCTGGCTCAGCGCGGGCGTGGCGGCGGTCAGCGTTTTGGCAGGCTGGCCGAAGGTTGCCGTGCGAAAGCCGCGCGCGATGTCGCAGACATCCGAGAGCACGGCGCTGGCCGTGGGGCCCGCGCCGGCACCGGCGCCGCGCAGCACGATCTGGCCAACGGCGTCGCCCTCCAGCACGATCATGTTCGTGCCGCCCGAAAGTTGCCCCAGCGGCGAGGTGTCGGGCACGAGGCACGGCTGCATCCGCTGCTCCAGCCCGCGACCGGTCATTTGCGCCACACCCAGCAGCTTGATCTTATAGCCCATGTCGGCGGCGGCGCGGATATCTTCGATCGAGACGCGCTCGATTCCCTCCAGCTCGATGCCCGCGAAATTCACTTGCGTGCCAAAGGCCAGCGCGGACAGGATCGCCAGCTTGTGCGCCGCGTCGATGCCGCCCACGTCGAGCTGTGGATCGGCCTCAAGATAGCCCAGCCCGTCTGCTTCGGCGAAGACATCGGCGTAAGGCAGGCCCGCGTCCTCCATCCGCGTCAGGATATAATTGCACGAGCCGTTCATCACGCCCATCACGCGCTTGATCTCATTGCCGGCAAGGCCCTCGCCCAGCACTTTGATCACCGGAATACCGCCCGCAACGGCGGCCTCATATTTCAGCACACAGCCTTTGTCTTCAGCGGCCAGCGCCAATTCCTGACCGTGCATGGCAAGCATCGCCTTGTTGGCGGTGATCACATCTTTGCCAAGGGCAAGTGCGACCTTGGTAGCTTCCAGCGCTGCGCCGTCCTCGCCGCCCATCAGCTCGACGAATACATCCACATCATCGCGTTTGGCCAAGGCGACCGGATCATCCTCCCAGGCATAAGCGGAGAGGTTCACACCACGATCCTTGTCCCTGCTGCGGGCCGATACGGCGCTGATCTCAATCTTACGGCCGGTGCGCGCTTCCAGCATGCCGGCCTGCTGGCGGATGATCTGTACCACACCCGCGCCGACCGTTCCCAAACCCGCAATCCCGAGGCGAAGTGGCTGTGACATGGTGGCGTTTCCTTTGCGTGAGTGATCTTTGCGCCGATGTAGCCCGTTCGGCCCTCCCGCGCAACGCGACTTGGCTGGTATCGATACTGTTATCTCAGGCCCTGGGACAACCGCTGGTTCTCGGACCCGCTCAGCACCGAGCCACGCAGCCGGGCGGCCCGCGCATTCAGCGCAGCGACACGGGCGTCGAGCGCGGCACCCGCGCGGTCAGGCTCGATCTGGGTGCTCCGCGCCTGCGCCAGCACGGGGCCGAGCGGCACCAGCGCCGGATACTCCGCCGCTTCCATCGCAGGGGTAATCCGCTGGTCGAGTTCGGGAAATTGCGTGCAGGCCCCGGTCAGGAGCAGCATGGACCCAATGATGGCGAAGGGGTGCGGGCGTTTCATGCCTGATTATGTGCACCAGCAGCCTCGTGTGATGCAAGCCTATTGGGTGCGCGGGGCGCAAAGGGTTTACTTTTTGAACGTCCGTTCAGATAATCATGCCTATGGCACGTACCGCAGGATCACATTCGGATATCACCGGCCCCCGCGTGCGCGAGGCGGCGCTGCGTCTGTTTGCGCGCGGCGGATATGCTGCGGTGTCGATGCGCGCCATCGCGGCCGAAGTGGGCGTGCAGGCGGGCGCGCTTTACAACTATACCCCCGATAAACAAAGCCTGCTGTTCGATCTGATGGAAGGCCACATGACCGAGCTTTTGGCGGCAGTGCATGATGATAGCGCTCAGTCGGCGGCGGCACGGTTGCACGCCTTCGTGGGCTTTCACATCGCGTTCCACCACGCGCGGCCAGATGCGGTTTTCATCGCCTATATGGAGCTGCGCAACCTCACGCCGGAGAATTTTGCCCGCATCGAGGTGGTGCGGCGGGAATATGAGAACCGGCTTGAGCAGATTCTGCGCGACGGGGTGGCGGCCGGGGCATTCCATGTGGCTGACACCAAGATCGCCACACTGGCGATCATTGCCATGCTCACCGGCGTCAACACATGGTTTCGAGCGGGCGGGCGGCTGTCGCTGGATGAAGTCACCGCGCAGTACCGTGACATGGTACTGCGCGCGGTGACCGTTTCTAATGGGTCGGTTTGATAAATGTCCCGTTGTTGAGTTCCCTGACCGCCTGCACCAGCTCCTCGCGGGTGTTCATCACAATGGGGCCATGCCACGCCACAGGCTCGTCAATCGGCGCGCCGGAGATCAGCAAGAACCGCAGACCTTCCGGCCCGGCCTGAACCGTCACCCCGTCGCCGGTGCCAAAGCGTACCAGTGTGCGGTCGCCTGACATATCGCGGATGTTGAGTTCTTCGCCCGCGACTTCTTTTTCCAGCAAGATGCCGGAAGGACGCGAGGCGTCGACAAAAGCACCGGACCCTTGGAAAATATAGGCGAAGGCGCGGCGGTAGGTATCGATGTGAAACGTTTTGCGCACACCGGCGGGCACAGTGATATCGAGATACTGCGGATCGGCGGCGATGCCGTCCACCGGCCCGCGCTTGCCCCAGAACTCGCCCGTGATGACGCGCACCTTGGTGCCGTCATCATCCGTGACCTCGGGGATCGCATCCGACGTGACATCCTGATAGCGGGGCGCGGTCATCTTTTGTGCGGCGGGCAGGTTGCCCCACAGCTGGAAACCGTGCATCTGGCCGTGGGCGTTACCGGCGGGCATTTCCTGATGCAGGATTCCGCTGCCTGCGGTCATCCATTGCACGTCACCCGCGCCCAATGTGCCGTTGTTCCCGAGGCTGTCTGAGTGCGCGACGGTGCCTTCAAGCACGTAGGTGATCGTCTCGATCCCGCGGTGCGGATGCCAGGGAAAACCCTTTTCGAAATCAATGGGACGCTCGTTGCGGAAATCATCGAACAGCAGAAAGGGGTCCAGCTCGCTGGGGTCCTGGAACCCGAAGGCGCGGTGCAGTTTGACGCCTGCACCCTCCATGGTGGGCTGCGCGGCGCGGGTCTCTAGGGTCGGGCGAATGGACATCGGTGTGCTCCTGATCTCGTGTTGGGCCTGATGTAGGAGTGCGTGGCTGGCGCGGCAAGGCGGCCCCGCGCAGGGTGAATGTGCATAAATGAGCAAGCTGTGCGCGGCAGGCCAGACGGTGATTTGTCCCGGACCTGTCTGAACGCTTGCCCGTTGCCGGATCAGCGGCTAGGGGATTGAAAAAAAGGAATACCGCTATGAGCCCGACAGGCGATCTACAAAACTCTGATCCCCGAGAGGTTCTGGCCACAGCGGGCGCGTCCCCGGCGCGCCGTATTCTGGGGCTTATCTCGCTGAGCGGTCTGGGGATGTTGCTGATGTACGTTGCGGTCACGCAAGCGCCTGCGCTGGAATGGCGTCTGTTCTTGCTGGCGCTGGGTGCCGTCACGCTGTGGCTCACCGAACGGATGCGCCGCGCGACGGCCAGCAGGATCGAGCTGACACAGACAGAGTTGCGCGACACGGACGGGACCCGGCTCGCCCTGATCGAGGAGATCGACGGGATGGATCGCGGGCTTTTTGCGTTCAAACCATCCAACGGCTTTCTGCTGCACACCAAGGACAAAAGCCACAACATCTGGCGGCCCGGCATGTGGTGGCGGGTGGGGCGGCGCATCGGTGTTGGCGGAATGACACCGGCGCACGAGTGCAAACAAATGGCCGAGATCATCGCGGCGATCCTGGCCCGGCGTGAGGCTGATCAGACGCATTAGGACAGGCTGGGTCTGATCGTGGCACCTGATTCAAAAACAACCCCGACCGGAGTGACCGGTCGGGGTTTTGGTGTGTGTGAGCGCACGATCTTGCTTTAGCTTGAGCCAGAGAACTGAGGATCAGGCGCATCGAGCCACAGAACCTGGGGTGTATAGCGCGGGCGGGTGAAAACGAAGTTATCGATTTCCGGTATCCCCAACCCGATCTCAAAGGGCGGATTGTAGCGCGCGAAGGTCTCGACGATGATCATCCGCTCGTTATGAACCATGTTTGGCAGGCGTTCCGTCCAGTCCGTCACCGCCGCCTCGGTCAAGGGCTGAGAAGGGCCGGCTGTCTGCGACCAATCAAGCTTAATTCTGTTGTCGGTGCTATCAAAGCGGACAATCGAGAGACGCACGGTGCTGTCCTGCGGTGTGCGGGTCATGGTGTTGAGCAGGTTGTGTGTGCCCTCCAGATAAGCCGCATCAATCGGCAGCGTCTCCCGGGAAACCATATCGCCGATGGTAAAGGCCGCCTTGGTGTGCATGCTGTGCTGCCTTGTCAGATCGAGCATCGTCATTGACGCGATGATGACCATAAACATCAGCGGTACCATGATCACGGCCTCAAGGTGGGCTGCACCATTTTCCGAGCGGGCGAATTTACCGCGCAGCATGGATTTGAAACGGGGAAGATACATTATCTTGGCTCCTGTACGAATGCGCTGATTGCGACCATCTTGCCGTAGCCCTCGGAGTCGGTGCCAAGCAATTGGCCCAGTCCGAGAAACCCGAAGACAGGTTTGAATTTATAGCAGGCCCGCAGCATCATCAGTTCGTGCTGTTGACCCAAGGACCATCCGCGTACAGGGTTCACCGGTTGTGGCGTATCGGTGCAGTCGGGCATGGGAGGCAGGCTGACGAAGTCACGGGGATTGATAGCGATCATTTCGAGGCGCATCTTGCTATCGCATTCGTCGAGACCGCCGGAGTTTGCACAAATCGTATCCCTGATATCTTCATGCGTGAATTGCGTCGCAGTGTTGAGGCGGATGGCGCGGGTCGTCACATCCAGCCCGCGGTCAACCTGGAACTGGCGGTTTGCGTGGGTGGTGAATTCGATGCCAAAGGCCAGTGCCATCAGCAGCAGCGGAAACATGACGACGAATTCAAGGCTGTAGACGGCTCCGGCTTCTTCTTTGCGAAACCGCGTCAGGCGGTGTGTCAGACGAGTAATCATTGTGTGAGCCTCAGCTGGTTGATCTGGCGTGCAATTGCGCTGAACGCCTCTTTGATTTCGACACCCTCAACCCGGAAAAAATGGCTGGGAGAGGAAGCGCAGTCGCGCATGACATTTGCACTGTGATCAGTTACTTCAAAGCCGATGGACCAGATGACGATGTTGTTTTGTTTGGCCGCAGAACAGACATTGCTCAGCAGGCTGTCGCCATAATCGGGCCAGTATTTGGACTGGCTCCAAAGGTACCGCTCGTTCGAGCGCACGTTGCGGTTGACCCACCAGTCAAAACTGTTGGAGTTCCAGTGCGCGTAGTGGCTGGTGTTCTGGTACACCTGCGGGTTGATCCGTTTGGATGATGTGTTCTGGCCATCGGTCATCAGGATAACCGTCTTGAGCGTCTCACGGTCATCGAATGCGACAGGCCGGTTGGCGAACACTGGGTCCGTTTTCCCCTTACGGGCCAAGCTTGCGTTGCGCGGCTGAAATCCGGGATCGAGCAAGCCTGCGGCCCATTTCATGCCCAAAAAGATCGAGGTGTTACCGTTGGGAGTAAGCCCGGCGATCTTGCGTTTGAGTTCGGGGACATCCTGGCTGAACGCCTCGATATCGTCGTGGTTGCCATAGCGGCAGACCGGGTTAGAGCGGTCATTCCAGCTGGTGCTGCCCCAATAGAAATGCTGCGCCTGCTCGTATTGTTTGGGCCAGCCGTTCCCGTTCACGCCCATGGTGGTGCGGTTAAAGTCGTCTTGTTCGAAATCAATGCAATGACTGTAGTTATGGGTCCGGTCGACATTGAACTCTGCCATGATATCTTCGCCCGCACTGACGTGCTCGGCGTAGGGGACGACCGAAATCGATACAAGATCTTGGGTGGACGGGTTGATCACCGCATCCACAAAGGTATCGGCCGCCTCTTGCAGGTTCTCCATTTTATTGTTCCAGCTCATCGAGCCGGAGATATCCAGTACCATCGAGATTTCGACGTTGTTGACGCGCTCCTCCGCTTCCGCGAAAGCAGTCATGCGCAGATGCGTCCCTTTGGTCCTGTGGATAACGTCTTCTTCTTCCTGCAGGATCTTTGCGTCGGTTTTATATCTGTCGGGATGCTCATAGCTGATCGGCGGTAAGCCCGTTTCAGCGCGCACTTCGTTTTCAAGCGCAAGCTCTCCCTGAGACAAATTGCGGATGCGGATGCGTTCCGCGGCAACTCTCGCGGCATCTTCCATCGTGCCGGTGCCGCGGCGGAATTTGTCCAATTCCTCCTGATACAGGTCATCGTAGGTTTTGTCTGCATCGCTCGGGTCGGCCGTGGCCAGCCGGTCTTTGGCCGCCCGGTCTGCTTCGTAACGGGCATTACCGCCCGCAATCGTCTCGCCGTAATAATCGCGGCCGACGAGGGAGGTTTTGATCATACCGTCAACGCTGACGGACACGGTGCGAAAATTCAGACCTTCCTCAATTCGTACCTGGCTTACGACATCGCCGTAGCCTGATTTATTGAAGTAGTCCTGCACCAGTTCAGGCGCTGGCAAGGTCTGGTCAAGGTCAGCTGCGGCCAGCACGGCACGGTCGGCCAACTGCTGGAGTTTGACACGGTGATACTCGTGCGAGTTGAGATCCCAAGAGACCGTCGCAAGCAATCCGATGATCCCGATAAATATGATCGAGACGATCGTTATGTTGCCGTCCTCATCTTTAACGAACCGCGACAGGTACGGGGTCTTTTTCAGACCCGCACAGATCGGGATGCAAGTTGTCGAAAATAGTTTTTTCATCATCGTCACCTTTCAGGCCCGGACCGCAGTGTTGGAGGCAGTCTTTGGCTAAATTCAACGTCTTATATGGCTGATGAACGTGGCCAAAATGGGGCGAACAGGGCATAAAACATCATATTTTACAGGGTTTTAAGATATAATGGGGCTGTATCGCCGCCAGTGTTTCCGCACAGAAAACAATGGGGCCTTTCTCGCCCGGTTCGCATGATGCCAACGGGAGTAGAGCAATGCCAAGGGGCAAAGGTGAGTCGTGGTTTCCAAATGTTTAACGCAACAGCGGTTCCATCGGCGCAAGAGTTCCGTCAAGGTCAGTGTCAGGCAGCTGACGCTTTTCAGCCGGGGACCACCGCGCCCGAGGGACGTTTAGTATTCTCGGCAAGCTGATTAAAAAAGTAGCTCTTTGAAAATCTCCCGCTTAGGGTGCGAGAAAGACGTGCGGATTCCCCGCGCTGCGTTCCGCATCTATACCTGCGTTGCGACACATTCTGTTCACGACAAACGAGGCATTCCCCGATGAGCCAATCCAATCAAGAGCCAAGCTTTCGCGAGAGCGTAGATTTGATGTTCAACCGTGCGGTGGAGCTGATGGATCTCAAACCGGGTCTGGTTGAGAAGATCCGCGTCTGCAACGCCACCTATACAGTTCGGTTCGGCGTGCGTCTGCGCGGTGATATTCATACATTCACCGGCTACCGCTCGGTTCACTCCGAGCATATGGAGCCGGTTAAGGGTGGCATCCGTTTCTCTCTGGGCGTCAATCAGGATGAGGTCGAGGCGCTGGCGGCGCTAATGACATACAAATGCGCGCTGGTGGAGGCGCCGTTCGGCGGGTCCAAGGGCGGACTGTGTATTGATCCAAAGGAATACGAAGAGCATGAGCTGGAGCTGATCACGCGGCGTTTCGCCTATGAGCTGATCAAGCGCGACATGATCAACCCCGCCCAAAACGTGCCCGCCCCCGACATGGGCACGGGAGAGCGCGAGATGGCCTGGATCGCGGACCAGTACAAGCGGATGAATACCACCGACATCAACGGCTCGGCTTGTGTGACAGGCAAACCGATCAACATCGGCGGCATTCAGGGCCGTACGGAGGCGACAGGCCGGGGCGTGCAATACGGCCTGCGCGCGTTTTTCCGCGATGAGCAGGGCGTGAAGAAAGCGGGCCTGAGCGGCACGCTGGACGGCAAGCGGGTGATCGTGCAGGGACTTGGCAATGTGGGCTATCACGCTGCGAAATTCCTCAGCGAGGAAGACGGCGCCCCGGTGATCGGCGTGGTTGAATACAACGGTGCCATCTGGAACGATGACGGCATTGATATCGAGGCGCTCAAGCAGCACATCACCGAGCATGGCTCGCCAGAGGGGTTCTCGGGCGGCACCTATATCGAGCACGGTGAAAGCGTGATCGAGCGTGAGTGCGATATATTGATTCCGGCGGCGATGGAGGGGGTTATAAACCTCTCCAATGCCGACCGGATCAAGGCACCGCTGATTATGGAGGCGGCGAATGGACCGGTGACCGCGGGTGCCGACGAGATCCTGCGCGACAAGGGTACGGTGATCATCCCCGACATGTACGCCAACGCGGGCGGCGTCACGGTCAGCTATTTCGAATGGGTCAAAAACCTTGGCCATATCCGGTTTGGCCGGATGGGACGCCGTCAGGAGGAAAGCCGCCACCAACTTATTGTGGACGAGCTGGAGCGGATCAGCCGCGACACCTCGATCAACTGGACGCTGAGCCCTGACTTCAAAGACAAATACCTACGTGGCGCGGGCGAGCTGGAGCTGGTGCGATCGGGGCTCGATGACACCATGCGCACCGCGTACCAATCGATGGCCGATGTCTGGCACGGGCGCGACGATGTGACCGATCTGCGCACGGCGGCCTATCTGGTCGCCATCGCAAAAGTTGCAGCAAGCTATCACGCCAAGGGTCTGTAACGATCTGACTTTGCTGCGCGACAGCGGTGATTGCGGTTTATCGCTCACTGTCTGTCCGCAGTTCACGATGTGCTGAGGGCACTGGAAGCGGCCAGTCCGGGCGGATAAGATCCGATGAATTGGTTCTACTGGAGTGTCTTATGATCGTTAAATTGAGTATTTCATTGAGTGTTGCGCTGGGTGTGTCCGCAGCGGCCCCTGCATTTGCAGATACCGCCAAAGCCGAGGATTGCGGCTATCAAAGTGATGTGGTGGCGGCAGTGCAGGCGGCACGAGTGGCCCGCGTAGACGAGCGTGAGGTGATCGGACATATCGCGGACACCGCGCCCGAGTGGCCCGAGAAGTACAGCGCGGTTGTGCCGCTAGTCACCCCTTGGGTCTACAGCATTGAGATGGCTGAGGTGACCTCCGTCGATCTCAAGGCGGCGTGGAACGAGATGTGTCTGGCGCAATAAGCGGGTGACGGCGGGGCGGCGTGTCTGGACTCTGCGCGCGCGCTGCCCATATTGGAAGGTATGAGCCTCCCACCCGGATTCCTCGATGAGTTGCGCACCCGCTCCAGCCTGTCACAGGTTGTGGGCCGCAAAGTCATGTGGGACGCGCGCAAGTCAAATCAGGGCAAGGGCGACATGTGGGCGCCGTGCCCCTTTCATCAGGAAAAATCCGCCAGTTTTCACGTCGATGACCGCAAGGGGTTTTATTATTGCTTTGGCTGCCATGCCAAGGGCGATGCGATTTCCTTTGTCCGCGAGACGGAAAATGTGAGCTTTATGGAGGCCGTGGAAATCCTCGCCGGTGAGGCGGGGATGCCGATGCCGGAGCGCGATCCGCGTGCGGCGGAGAAGGCGGATGCACGCAAGGATCTGGCCGATGTGATGGAGCTGGCGGTCAAGTGGTTCCGCCTGCAACTGCGCACCGGAGCGGCGGCAGACGCACGGCAGTATCTGGAGCGGCGCGGGTTGTCGCAGGAGGTGTGCGACCGTTGGGAGATCGGGTTTGCGCCCGACAGCTGGCAGGGGCTGTGGGATGCGCTCAAAGGTAAGGACATCGCCGACGACCTGATCCTCGGTGCCGGGCTGGCCAAGCCGAGCACGAAGGGCGGCAAGCCTTATGACACGTTTCGGGGCCGCATTATGTATCCGATCCGCGATGCGCGGGGCCGGCCGATTGCATTCGGTGGCCGCGCGATGGACCCGGAGGATAAGGCGAAATATCTGAACTCCCCCGAGACCGAACTTTTCGACAAAGGGCGCAGTCTTTACAATGTGAAGGACGCACGGGTCGCGTCGGGCAAGGGGCAGCCTTTGCTGGTGGCCGAAGGGTACATGGACGTGATCGCGCTCAGCGAGGCGGGGTTCGGTGCCTCGGTGGCGCCGCTTGGCACGGCAATTACCGAAAACCAGCTTGCGATGCTGTGGCGGATTTCGGACGAGCCGATCATCACGCTGGATGGCGATACCGCAGGGCAACGCGCGGCGCTGCGGCTCATTGATCTGGCGCTGCCGCTGCTGGAGGCGGGGCGGTCGTTGCGCTTTGCCATGATGCCCGAGGGGCAGGATCCGGATGATCTGCTGAAATCCGCAGGCGCGGGGGCGGTGCAGGCGCTGATTGATGCGGCGGTGCCGATGGTACAGCTGCTGTGGAATCGAGAGGTCGAGGGCCGCAGTTTCGACAGCCCCGAGCGCAAGGCGGCGCTGGAAAAAACGCTCTATTCGAAGACCGCGCTGATCAAGGATTCCAGCATACGAAGCCACTACGATCAGGCGCTCAAAGAGATGCGCTGGCAACTGTTCCGCCCCAAGCCTGCTGGCGGCGGTATGAAAGTGGCGTCGCGCGGGGGCGGCGGAAAATGGGGTCAGCCGTGGGGCAGCAAAGCGCCGCAAGGCCCGTCGGCGGGGGCCAAATCCTCGCTTCTTGCGATGGCTTCGGATGCGCGGGCCACGGACCATCTGCGCGAGGCGGTCATTCTGGCGGCCTGCATCAGCTGTCCGCAGGTGGTCGAGCCCTTCGAGAGCGGCCTGGAGCGTATGGCCTGTCTGGACGGCGATCACGCGCGGCTGCGCGATCTGGTCCTGCGGCATGCGCCCGATGGGGTGGAAGTGCTGCGCGATAAAATCTACGCCGCTTTGGGCCGTGACGCTCTTGAAAACCTGCTGGGCCAGCGCCACGTCGCTATCACACCTTGTATCCGCAGACCCGGCGATGTCGAGGTCACGACCATGACAATCGCCGAGGAGCTGGCCAAACTGGCCGCGGTACGTGGATTGATGGACGAGGTGCAGGACGCGGCGGATGACCTGAGCGGGGAGGCGGACGAGGGCCTTACCTGGCGGCTGGCAGAGGCGGCAAAGGCAGCGGACCGGGCACAGCGCGCTGGTCAGGAGGACAAAGCGGAATATGTCATTGCAGACAACGGTGCGCGGCTCGACCGCGAGCAGGTCGCCAAAAGCCGCGATTTGTTTGACCAGATCGACTTTTCCAAAGGCGGCAGGAAAGGCTCCTGAAGGATACAGCGGGTGACGTTGGGAAAGCTTTGTGGCGTTCCGGCACCCAAATCACCGCAATTAGCGGAAAAATAAGAATGTCGGGTTTAAGAATCGCCATAAACCCCGCATGATTCGAATAACCGAATCACTTCCGAGTGATTCGCATAGGGACAGATAGGAGCTTCTCATGGCTGCCAAAGACACCAACGAAGACGTAAAGAACGACGATCAGGACAGCGGTCACTCGCTCGATATGTCGCAGGCTGCCGTCAAGAAGATGATCGGTGACGCGCGCGAGAAGGGCTATATCACCTACGATCAGCTCAACACGGTGCTGCCGCCTGATCAGGTGTCGTCGGAGCAGATCGAGGATGTGATGAGCATGCTGTCCGAGATGGGCATCAACATCATCGAGGATGAAGAGTCCGAGGAAGAAGACAAGGGCGGCACCGATGTCGCGACCACGGATGGCCCGCGCGAGATCACGCTGGGCTCCGGCACTTCGGAAAAGCTGGACCGCACGGACGATCCGGTACGCATGTATCTGCGCGAGATGGGTTCGGTTGAGCTGTTGTCGCGCGAAGGTGAGATTGCGATTGCCAAGCGGATCGAGGCGGGCCGCAACACGATGATCGCTGGCCTGTGCGAAAGCCCGCTGACCTTTCAGGCGATCACGATCTGGCGCGACGAGCTTTTGTCCGAGGATATTTTGCTGCGCGACGTGATCGATCTGGAGGCGACGTTCGGCACCCAGATGGGCGAGGAAGAGACTACTCCGGTGGTACCTGCGGGTGGCACTGTCGAGAACAAAAGCGAAGGCAACGCTGAGCTGGATGCAGACGGCAATCCGATTTCCACCGACGACGACGACGACGATGATGAAGACGAGCAGGCCAACATGTCGCTCGCCGCGATGGAAGCTGCGCTCAAGCCGCAGGTTCTTGAAGCGTTGGACATCATCGCCGATGACTACGTCAAGCTGAGCCAGATGCAGGACAGCCGGATTTCCGCGCAGCTCAACGAGGACGGAACATTCTCGGCCAAGAACGAGGAAGCCTACCAAAAGCTGCGCTCGGAGATTGTGCTGTTGGTGAACGACCTGCACCTGCACAACAACCGTATCGAAGCGCTGATCGACCAGCTGTACGGCATCAACCGGCGCATCATGCAGATTGACTCAGCTATGGTGAAGCTGGCGGATCAGGCGCGGATCAACCGCTCCGAGTTCGTCGAGGCCTATCGCGGCTACGAGCTTGATCCCAACTGGATGGAGCGGATGGGCGAGAAGGCGGGCCGTGGCTGGCAGATGTTCATCGAGCGCTCCGCCGAGAAAGTGGACGAGCTGCGCACCGATATGGCGCAGGTGGGCCAGTACGTCGGTCTGGATATCTCCGAGTTCCGCCGGATCGTGCAGCAGGTCCAGAAGGGCGAGAAAGAAGCCCGTCAGGCTAAGAAGGAAATGGTCGAAGCCAACTTGCGTCTGGTGATCTCCATCGCCAAAAAGTACACGAACCGCGGCCTGCAATTCCTTGATCTCATTCAGGAAGGCAACATCGGCCTGATGAAAGCGGTGGATAAGTTCGAATATCGCCGTGGCTATAAATTCTCGACCTATGCCACGTGGTGGATCCGTCAGGCGATCACCCGCAGCATCGCGGATCAGGCACGGACGATCCGTATTCCGGTGCACATGATTGAAACGATCAACAAGCTGGTGCGGACAGGCCGCCAGATGTTGCACGAGATCGGCCGCGAGCCGACACCCGAAGAACTGGCCGAAAAGCTGCAAATGCCGCTGGAGAAGGTCCGCAAGGTGATGAAAATCGCCAAGGAGCCGATCAGCCTCGAGACGCCCATCGGCGACGAGGAAGACAGCCAGCTGGGCGATTTCATCGAGGACAAAAATGCTGTGCTGCCTTTGGACAGTGCCATTCAGGAAAACCTCAAGGAAACCACGACGCGGGTATTGGCGAGCCTTACACCGCGCGAGGAGCGCGTGTTGCGTATGCGTTTCGGCATCGGGATGAATACGGACCATACGCTCGAAGAGGTTGGCCAACAGTTTAGCGTGACGCGCGAGCGGATCCGCCAAATCGAAGCGAAAGCGCTGCGCAAGCTCAAGCATCCCAGCCGCTCACGCAAGCTGCGCAGTTTCCTCGATCAATAAATCTGGTGATTTAGCCGTCCTATAAACCCGCTGATCTGCGTATCAGCGGGTTTTTCATTGGGAACCGGCGTCGCGATTGCCCGTTTATTCACAGACATTCCCGCGAGGCGTGGCTATTGTTTAAGATCGGCAATGGAAGATTCGTGCCATTCACGGTGCTGTGATTTTGACGGGCTGCGCTTCGCTCCTACATCTTAAGGAGAAAAATAGGAGAGAGTATATGCGTGTTTCAACGCTCGCCGTAATCGCGGCAAGCCTGCTTCCAGCCATGGCCAGCGCCCAGAATTTCCGCGCGATCAACGATCTGACGGTTGTCCCGTTGACCGCGACAAGTTTCGAAGTGATCGAGGGCAGAGGAGAAGGCCCTCGCGGGATATGGTGCGCCGCTGCCGAATTTGCCGAGCGTCGTCTCGGGGTCGCGGGCCGGATCTATGTTCTGGAAGGTCGCGGTCCGTCACAGGTGGCGTCGGGTCGAACGGGTATTGTTTTCACAGCGGACGTGAACGCTTTGCCCGTGCAGCCCTCGCAGTCTGTGGTTGTGCGTAAATCACAGGTCGGGGCAGGCCTTCCGATCAATCACGCGATCCAGTTTTGCCGGGATGTCTACGACGGATCTGTTTTCGACGCTCACTAGGCATGCGGCTATCGTAGGAGTCGTGGTTGGTAAATACGAGGCCGCTGTGGCCCTCAGGATAACTCATAAAATTGAAAAAATGCGCCCCCACCGGACAGGTGGGAGCGCATTTCAGATCAGATTAGCCTCGCGCCTAGTTTGTCGGTGCGATATAAATTTCGCGAACGTTTGCGCGATGGTCTGCGTTCAACGCAAACACCATAGCATCCGCGATATCTTCCGGCTTAAGCTTGTCCGGCTTGGGGCTGTCGAAAAAGCCGGTGTCGACCATTCCGGGCGAGACGACCATACAGCGACCGCCCCATTCGGCCATTTCCTGCGCCAGATTTCCTGCAAACCCGTGGATGAACCATTTCGTGGCACCGTATACCGACCCTTTGAGGTGGTTACGCCCCGCCATGGACCCGGTCACAAGGAACTGGCCTTTCACCGGCTTCAGATGCGGTAGTGCCGCGTGTGCGGTGTAAAGCGCGCCCTTGATGTTGAGGTCGACCATGCCGTCCCAATCTTCCGGGTCGCCTTCCTGAATGCCCGCACCGGCCGAGCCGCGTCCGGCATTTGCAAATGCGGCATCTACACTGCCAAACTTGTCTTTCAGCTTGCCCAAAGCGTCCTTCTGCTCTTGCAGGTTTGTCGCGTCGCCGGTCAGCACCATCGCCTGATCTCCGATATCGGCTGCAATCTTCTCCAGATCCTCGGTGCTGCGTGCAAACAGGCCCACATTCCAGCCCGCTTTCGCTGCGGCTTTTGCGGTTGCCTCGCCGATCCCGCTGGAGGCGCCGGTGATAAACAATGTCTTGGTCATTTTGCTGTCCTTTCTCGATGTTCACGGCCAAACGTCTGACAGCGCGAAAAGGTCCAAGACTGAAATAAACCCATCATCTTGATGTCGCATTCTGCACTACCCAAAACCTATGGGTTCCCCTATACCTGTGGATAAGTGGGGCGTTGATCCCACAACAGAGGCGGATCAGAATAAGGGGACCGGCCAATGCGCTGCCCGTTTTGCGGAAATGTAGATACTCAAGTCAAAGACAGCAGACCAGCGGAGGATCATGTGTCGATCCGGCGCAGGCGCTTCTGTCCGGCCTGTGGGGGCCGCTTCACCACCTACGAGCGTGTGCAACTGCGCGATCTGGTGGTGATCAAAACCTCCGGCAAGCGGGAGGATTTCGACCGTGACAAGCTGGAGCGGTCCATCCGGATTTCGATGCAGAAACGCCCGATCGAGCCTGAGCGCATCGACCAGATGATCAGCGGTATCGTGCGCCGTCTGGAGAGCATGGGCGAGACCGACATCGGCTCCAAACAGATCGGCGAGATCGTGATGGAGGCGCTCGCGCGGATCGATACCGTGGCCTACGTGCGGTTTGCCAGCGTTTACAAAAACTTTCAGGCGGCGGATGATTTCGACAAATTCGTGCAGGAACTGCGCCCCGAAGCACCGCCCGAAACCGAGAGTTGAGCGATACCCGCTATATGGCACTTGCGCTGTCGCTGGGGCGGCGCGGGTGGGGCACCACCTGGCCCAACCCATCGGTGGGCTGTGTTATCGTGTCGTCGGGTCGTATCGTGGGGCGCGGCTGGACAGCGCCATCGGGCAGGCCCCATGCCGAGACACAGGCGCTGGCGCAAGCAGGAGATGCCGCACGGGGTGCTACCGCATACGTTACGTTGGAGCCTTGCGCGCATTGGGGCCAGACGCCGCCCTGCGCGGGCGCATTGGCTGCGGCCGGTGTGGCGCGGGTTGTCGTGGCGGTGGGGGACAGTGACCCGCGCGTGGCCGGACGGGGCATAACTATGCTGCGCGAGGCAGGTCTTGAGGTAGAGTGCGGCTTGCTTGAGCAAGAAGCGCGTCACGATCACATGGGATTTTTCAGCCGGATCGAGCGGGGGCGGCCCATGATCACGCTCAAGCTGGCGCAATCGTTCGACGGGCGTATCGCCACCGCCACGGGCGAGAGCAAGTGGATCACCCAAGCGCCAGCGCGCCGGATCGTCCACGCGATGCGGGCCAACCACGATGCGGTAGTGGTCGGCGGCGGAACCCTGCGCGCCGATGATCCGCTGCTCGATGTACGCGACATGGGGGTGCGGACGCAGCCCGCCCGCATCGTGGTTTCGCGCCATCTGGATATCCCTTTTACCTCGCGCCTTGCGCAGACCGCCGCCGTAACGCCGCTGGTCTTGTGTCACGGGCCGGAGGCACCAGCGGGTCTGGTGCAGGCTTGGCGGGATCTGGGCGCGCAGATGCTGGTCTGCCGCACGGAAGGTCGCCAGCTGGACATGGGGGATGTGACACAACAGCTGGGCCTATATGGCCTCACGCGGGTGTTCTGCGAGGGCGGATCGGCCATCGCAGCGAGTCTGCTGTCGGCGGATCTGGTGGATCATCTGGTGGGATTTACCTCAGGCATTGCGATTGGCGCCGAAGGGCTGCCTGGGGTGGGGGCGATGGGGCTTGCACAGCTAAGCCAAGCGCCCCGCTTTGATCTGGTGGGCACGCAGGTCGTAGGCCCTGATATCACGCACCGCTGGGTGCGTAACAGCGGCTGATCAGCGCCGCCACAGGTGTGCATAGCCCGAGAATATCCTCTGGAGTTTTGACGCTATTCTATTGAATCTGCCCGGCGCTGGAATGTCTCCGGCGCTCAGCCGCAGAACCGCCACCTCGACGGGGCAGGGCAGACCTGTTTTTGGATCGAAATACCGCGGATAGTCAATCAGCGTGGCATGAACCAGCGCCTCGATATTAGGCGTCGCGCGGCGTCGGGGCGGCACGTCCGAGCGGTCGGTCGTCAGACCCCATCCCGCGTAAAACGGCGCGCCATAGGTGGTGACAGGGATGCCGCGTATCAGCGCCTCGAACCCCATCAGCGACGTCATGGTATGCACTTCGTGTACCTGCGCCAAAAGGGCGGCGGGATCGGTGCCGGTGATGATTTGGGTGGCGACAGTGGCGTCGGTGAGGGCCCCTGACCTCAGCCCCGCCTCGACGTCTGGATGCGGTTTGAACAGGATCACCGCGTCGGGATGTGCGGCGCGCACAGCGTCGAGCAGCGCCTGATTGGTGGTGATATCGGTGGTACCGAGGCGCAGGGAGGCATCATCGGCAACCTGCCCGCAGACAAGGATCCGGTGCCCCTCGGGCAGGGTGGGCGGCGGATTGCCGGTGTTGTATTTGCTCAGACCCGCCGCCACCAGCGCGCGGATCAGCCGGGCGGCGCGCAATTCCTGATCCAGACGCGGCGTCGCGCGCGCCTCAATCAGTTTTTCAAGTCGTGAGGGGCGGGCGGGATCGTAGTAGATCCCCAGATCGTCGGTCACCAGCGACAGCGGCGGCACCAGCGCCGCACCAAGCCCGCGCGAGCGGATAAATCCGTCCTCGACCCGCGTGATCTGCGCGGTGCCGCTATCTTTACTGGCCCAGATCATCTGGGGGCGGTCGCAGATATCGGCGGGGGCATCGGCGAAGGTCATGGGCCGGTGGGCACCAAAGAACTTTTGCAGATGCGGACGCTTCCACTGGCTCATCCCTACAGCGGCCCAGCCGTGGCGGTCCTCGCGCCAGCTGCGCGCCTGCGCCTCCAACGTGTCGATCACCGTCTCGAGCGGGCAAAGGCAGTCGCGAAAGGGGTCGTACCAGCGCGGATAAAGGATCATCGCGGCGGCAAAAAGCTGCGCGCGGGTAAGGCTGCGCTGGCGGCGCTGGAGCTCGAAAGCATCGTCGGTCAGACCCCAGCCTGCATAGAACGGCTGGCCGAAAACCCGTGGTTTGTGACTGGCAAAAATCGCCTCAAATCCCAGACCCGACGAGACGGTATAGACCGCACGCGCGCCCTCGAACAGTTTATAGGGGCTGACGGGGTCGGTGAAAAACGCGATCCGGTCGTTCAGATCGCTCTCGCGGAAGTATCCTTTGCGGTAACCAGCGGCGCTTTCCGGATGGGTCTTGATCAAGATGCGCGCGCCGGGGTGCTCCTCCTGCGCGTAATACAGCATTTCCAGAAAACGCGCGCGGTCGGCACCTGAGGCAGTAACCGATGCGTCGCCCTCGGTCTGGTCGATGACGACGACATAGCCCGGCTCCGGCAGGGGAGTGTCGAGCGGAATCGCGGCATATTTGCTCCGATGCGCTTCCTTGATGCGGGCGATGCAGGTGCGGGCACGGTTTAGCAAGGCGGTGTCATCCAGCGGATGAGTGGCCAGCATCACTTCCAGGTCCGACGGCTTGGAGGGGTCGAAATGCGCGGCACAGTGATCGATCACAAGGCCTAGGGGCGGCTCACCGGCGCGACCGGGGAAAAGTGAGCGTAGCGCTGCGTCCTCGACCCGGACCACCGGGGTATTTCGCGCCTCTGCCACCCCCTCGCCGCGATGCGCGGTTGGTGAATTGCCCCAGACAGCTACAAGGTCACCGTCCTGATCCGGCAGCCCGATATGGATGGAATAGCCCGATAATTGCAAAATGCGGCGAATGCGGCCTTGGGTGAGAAACCCGCCGTTATAGACGAAAAGCCGCCGGTCCTTTTGGGAACCGGCGGCATTAGCGGTCTTGAGTTCGGGACCAAGGCCCATCGGCCTAGCCGCCAGAGCTCAGCGTCGAGAGGCCCGCAGCGGAGGAGGTCGTGCCGGTGATCGCGGTCAGCACTTTGGTCCACTGGGTAAAGGGCGCTTCGGTGACATAAAGGGTATCGCCGTCGCGGATCACGAAATCGCGTGCCATGAACATCCCGTTCGGCTCTGTCAGGTTGAGGACATAGACCATACGCTGGGTCCCCTCCAGATCGTTACGGCCCAGCACCTGCTCGGCCACTTCCTCGGGTTCGTTGCGCAACACGAAAACACCTGTGGGGTCGGCTGCCGATGCCAGAAGGCCACCCACCTGTGCAATCGCCTCAATGGCGGAAAGATTCTGCGATTCGAACGGCACGCGCGCCTGTGATCCGGTTGCACCCAGCGCGGTGAACGAGCGGGTGTCCTGCTCGACGAGGATCTTGTCACCGCCGCGCAGGGCGATGTCGAGTTCGGGGAATTGATAGAGATCCTCAAACCAGATCTTGCCACGTTCACTGCCCCGGATCACGGTGATCTGCGCAATCTCGGGGGCAATGCTGATCCCGCCGGAGCGTGCCAGCATGGTCGCAAGCGAGCGGGTGGGCCGCTCGATCGGATAGACGCCCTGTCCGCCGACAGCACCCACTAGCGAGACGGTAGACCCGTCACCGGCGGCGCGGCGCACCTCGACCTGCGGGTCGGGCGTCTGGTCGGCCAGCTTGCCTGTGATGATGCGGCGAATCGCTTCGGGGGAATTGCCCGACGCTTTGATCCGGCCTGCGTAGGGGATAAAGATAAAGCCGTCGCCATCGACTTGTACTTCCGACAGCGTGGCGGGCGCGCCTTCTACGCCCAGCAGGCTGTCGTCGACGTTTTCATAGACAGTGATGCCCAAAACGTCGCCCGCGCGGATCGTATCGGAGCCCAACTGGCCCGCGTTAATGAACTGTTGCGAGAAGCCAAGGGCAGGGACCACGGCGGTGGCGCGGGTCACACGGTCATTGACCGCGACGATAAAGGCGTCGCCCTCGCGCTGAACGGAGCCTGCGTAGATCTGGCGTTTATTCGGGCCTACCTGCGGCAATCCGCAAGAGGCCAGCACGGCGCAAGCCGCAACTGCTGCGATGGGGCGCGCCCACCGGATTGTAAGGGTTTTCACTGCCCGGTCTCCTCGACCTATGTTCTGCCTCAAGATCGCCGATTAATTCGACGTATTGGGTCGTAGCGTAGCGGAGTTATTCTGGAAAATCTACCAAAGGTGGCTTTTTCAAAGGGCCGTGTGCGCAAATGTGTGGCATTGCTGCCGCGATCGGGCGGCGGGTTTGCGCGCAACCACAATAGGTTGTGGCGTTTAGTTCACCAAACGCAACTGCTGGCGCGGAGGTGCAGTGCCCGATTCGAGCGCCTCGTAGGGATCATCGGGCCCGAGCATCATATCAACGACCTGTCGCATGAGCTGTCGGCGGCCGCGCGCCGAATAAAAGCCGCCCGGAAGCTGGCTTGTCTCCAGCAGGTAGCGGCGGAAATCCTTGTAGGCGCGATTGTCGGGACGGGTCGCGGTTTGAAAGAACTCGGGCAGGGATTGCTCGGACACGAATTCAGGCTTGGCATAGACCGCGCGGCCAAAGACCTTGAGCGGGATGCCGCGCCACAGCACCTGCTGGCCTGCGGTGGAATTCACTGTCACGGCGGTGCGTGCATCGTTCAGCAGCTGCGCCAGTTTGCCGCCGCGCACGAAATGCACGCGGTTGCTCACACCATGCGCCTTTGCCAGCCGCCGGATGTCGCGGCGCACGGGCACACGGCCATCCTCCAGCGGGTGCGCCTTGACCACCAGATGATGGTGCTGCGGCGCGCCCTTGGCAAATCCGCCGATCACTTCTTCGAGAAAGTCGCTCATGGTATCGAAGGGCGAATGCATCTGGAACGAGCTGTCGTGCTCCAGTTGCAGCAGCGCCAGATGATAGGGAAAGCCGCTGAGCCGGATGCGCAGGGTGGCCACGCGCCGCTCGATCGCCTGAAATGGCATCAGCAAGAGGCGTTTGAGATAAAGCTGGAATTCCTTTGCCACCGGCAGATCGCGGTGGGGGCGGAAATTGCGGTAATCGCCGTTCCGGAACATCACGAACCAATGATAAAGCGCGCCATAAAACACATGCTGGCGCATGTCGCCCCAATGGCCGGGCGGCAGCGGCGCCTCCATATCGGATTTTTCCAGCGCCTTTTGCATGTCGGCGATGCTCATCTCCATCAGGCGCGAATTGCCGTTGGTGCCGCCACGCTCGTAGGTGATCCAGTAGGGCCGCATATAGCCTTCCTCGAAGACATGCACGGTCAGGCCACGACTGCGCGCGACGGCGATGGCCTGTGCATGGATGGGCCGCGTATCGCCATAGAGTACGATGTCGGTGACGTTTTTTTCATCAAGCAGCGATTGGAATGTCTCGGACCATCCATCTGCCGAGCCGCGATAGGGGACGTAGGTGCGCGGATGAAACCAGAAGGCACGGTCGCCCGCGTTAAAGCCCACGCGCCACACATCCGCCCCTGCCGCGCGGAGCATTTTGCCCAGCCGGTTGAAGAAAGGACCATGCGGCCCTTGCAGGAACAGAAATACCCGTGCTTCGGGCCCGTGCGGTGTCATGTCAGGTTTTCTTTGGTTGCTCTTTGACTTACTTAGTCCGAAGACCGTGTCTATAATATGGCATTGGCGACATTTTGGCGGCACGCTTGCCTCACTATACTTAACTAAAGGAAGCACGATGTTCACGGGGATTATCACAGATATCGGCACCATATCCGAGCTGACGCAAGAGGGCGATCTGCGTGCGCGCATTGCCTGCGGCTATGAGACCGGCGGGATTGATATGGGGGCCTCGATTGCCAGCGACGGCGTGTGCCTCACGGTCGTGGATCTAGGCCCCGACTGGTATGAGGTGCAGGTGAGCCGCGAGACGGTGGATATGACTAACCTTGGCGACTGGGCCAAGGGAAAGCGCGTCAACCTCGAGCGCGCGCTGCGCGTGGGTGACGAGCTGGGCGGTCATATCGTGTCGGGGCACGTGGACGGTGTGGCCGAGGTCGTGGCCATGAACGATGAGGGCGACAGCACGCGGGTGACGTTGCGCGCGCCACAGGCCCTGGCGAAGTTCATCGCGCCCAAAGGCTCTGTCGCGCTGAACGGAACCTCCCTGACCGTCAATGAAGTCTCGGGCTGTGAATTCGGGATAAACTTTATCCCGCATACCAAACTGTCGACCACTTGGGGTAATACCGCAATCGGGGACCGCGTAAACCTCGAGATCGACACGCTGGCGCGGTATGTCGCGCGTCTGGCTGAGATGTCGTAACGCAGGTACGCTAGTATCTTGGATGTCGTAACGCAGGTACGCGAGTACCGTGGATGTCGTGACGCAGCGCTGGCTCTGGTCACGGGCGGGGGTTTGGGCTAGGTCCAATGCTGTACTGTAAGGGAGAGCCCCATGAGTTTCGAGACGCCCGGTCCGGTTGAATCAGAGCTGGCCAATGCCATTTCGCCCATCGAAGACATCATCGCAGCCTGTGCGGCAGGTGAGATGTATATTCTGGTGGACCACGAGGACCGCGAGAACGAGGGCGATTTCGTCATTGCCGCCGAATTTGCGGACGCCCATGCGATCAACTTTATGGCGACCCACGGGCGCGGGTTGATCTGCCTGCCGATGACGCAGGAGCGTGTTGACACGCTTGAACTGCCGATGATGGCCACGAACAACTCGTCGCGCCACGAGACTGCTTTTACCGTGAGCATTGAAGCGCGCGAAGGCGTCACCACCGGTATTTCCGCAGCCGACCGCGCGCTCACAGTAGCGGTGGCGATTTCGGGGCAGGCGGGGGCGGCGGATATCGCGACACCGGGCCATGTGTTCCCGCTGCGCGCGCGTGATGGCGGTGTGCTGGTGCGCGCGGGCCATACGGAAGCGTCTGTCGATATCAGCCGTCTTGCAGGGCTGACCCCGGCAGGTGTGATCTGCGAGATCATGTTGCCCGATGGGACAATGGCACGGCTGCCCGACCTGATTAAGATTGCCAAGGAGCACAAGCTGAAGATTGGCACGATCAGCGATCTGATCGCCTACCGCAACAAGCACGACAACATGCTGATGCAGCGGGACGACCGGATGGTAGAATCTGCCTATGGCGGTGATTGGCGGATGCGGGTGTTCGAAGACCAGATTTCCGGCACCGACCATGTGGTGCTGAGCAAGGGCGAGATTGGCGATGGCGCGGCGGTGCTGGTGCGGACACACGCGCTCAACGCGCTGGAAGACGTGCTGGGGCTGGGACCGAGTGCGCCCGACGAATTGCCCCGCGCCATGCGCATCATCGAGGCGGAAGGGCGTGGCGCCGTGTTGCTGTTCCGCGAGCCTAACCCGCGTCTGCGGCTGGACAAAGACGACGAGGCACCGCGCACGATCAAGCGCACCGGGCTGGGCGCGCAGATCCTTGCATCACTCGGCGTGAGCGAACTCGTCCTGCTGACGGACAATCCACGGACGAAATATACCGGGCTCGATGCCTACAACCTCAAAATCGTGGGCCACCGTCCCATCACAAAGGAGTAGGGCCATGGCCGCATCGCTGGAACATACCGTCTTGCCCGCCCCGTCGTTTGACAAGCCGGTCAAGGTTCTGATCGTGGTATCGCCCTATTACAGCGATATCGCGGCAGGGTTGCTGAGCGGCGCCAAGGCGGCGCTGGAGGATGTGGGTGCGACATACGAGGTGGTCGAGATGCCCGGCGCGTTGGAAATTCCGACCGCCATTGGGATCAGCGACTGCGCGAGCAATTTTGACGGCTATGTCGCACTCGGGTGTGTCATTCGCGGAGAGACGACGCATTACGAGACTGTGTGCAACGACAGTTCCCGCGCGCTGCAACTTTTGGGCCTTCAGGGCCTGTGCATCGGTAACGGGATCCTCACGGTCGAGACAAAGGCGCAGGCAGACGTGCGCGCGGACCCCGACGGCCAGAACAAGGGTGGTGGTGCTGCACTCGCGGCCTTGCATCTGATAGCGCTCGCCCGTAAGTGGAGCGCCAACCCAACGGGTATCGGGTTCAAGCCACGCGGCGAGGACACACTGATGGCCGGAGATTTCGACGGAAACCCCACCGCATGACCACCCCCGACCGCACCAGCAATATGACCGGCAACATGAAGCGCAAGATGCGTTCGGCAGCGCGGCTCTATGCGGTGCAGGCACTGTTCCAGATGGAGCATTCAAATCTGACGCTCGATAAGGTGCGGCTCGAATTTCTCGATCACCGCTTTGGCGAGATGATGGACGGCGAAGAGATGCTGGAGGGGGACGAGGCGCATTTCACCCGCGTGCTGGAGGATGCAGTGGCGCATCAGGCCCGCATCGACCAGATGACCGACCGGGCGCTGGTGGCGAAATGGCCAATTGGCCGGATCGACCCGACATTGCGCGCGCTTTTCCGCGCTGCGGGCGCTGAGTTCCGCGATACAGCGACCCCGCCAAAAGTTGTGATAGCCGAGTATCTCGATCTTGCATCGGCCTTTTTCCCGGACGGGAAAGAGGCCCGCTTCGTGAATGCCGTGCTTGATCATATGGCCCGCGAAGCGCACCCCGAGGCGTTCTGAACCTCGCCGCGTAAACTGTGGTTGTATATCTCATTTTTTAGAATACCGGCACTGCGATGGCGCCGTCCCCCATGTGTGTGGGGGATGCTTCATTTCGCAAATATGGGTCCTCAGTTGTTACATTAACATGTTGGTAATCAATTCGGTGCGTTGGTGCACATTTATGTATCGCGAAGAGTCCGATTTGCCTGCGTACCAAGTGTGGATCGCCAGTTTTTCATATTTTTCGCCAACCCCGCGTCTCGGGGGCACCATTGAACGTCAGTGCATTAGGTCAGCAAAGCTGTGGAATGGCGGATAATTGCTTGAAAAGGCCTTGCGTCAGATATCGTTTGACCTTTCTACCTTTCTGAAGGCTTATCTTAGATGCTTTTTTGCAACGCGAGGAACCTGCCTTACTTAAAGTAACTTTTCACACCCTTTGGTTGAGTGATGTGCATTTTTGTAGAATTTGAAGCGTTAACCTATTGAATATTAACGTCTGCCAATCTGTCTCTTATGCAACCTTGGCGATAATTCGATCAGGCGCTGCAAAACGATCATTCTGCGGATATGTGCGCCTTTGAAACAAAATACCCGTCGCGGCTGAAACAAAGTTGATTCGATTCATCCGGCGGTTACTAATCGGCGCTGTCCACATAGGTCTTTGATCTTTGGGACAGAAGGGCGCGGTGGTTGTGTTTTTAGTACGAGTAATATTGTTTATGATGTCCCGCCGTGCGCAGGATACTGGTGCGAAAGTGCCAAGTCCGGCGCCCAACGGGCCGCAAAAGACCCATCGCGCCCGCCCGCGGCCCAAACGTCGCGAAGCGCGCAGGGAGGTTCCGCCATGTCAGAGCCGGACGGAACCCGGCATAGAGGGCCAGCAGGGCGGCCCTATTACACGCGAAGAAATGACCCGTCTTTTCGGCAACGCGCTGCGCGTGCGCTGACCTTCCCGGTCCATTCCTGAAACGATAGTGAGAAAAAGTGTGACGGGACCGCCGTTGCCGGGTCGGTTGTATTCCCGGGGACCTGTATGTACAGGTGGGCGCCAGTTAAATTAACCAGGGCTAAAACAGAGCCAGCTCCCTAGGATTTGCTTAAGGCCACTGGAATGTAACGTCAGTCGAACAGGGCAGAACCCGCCACCCCCAATAGATAGGCGTGCGGGTGTGTTTCGACAAGGGGGGATGATGGATCATTCCTCTGCCGCCTCGACAAATCCGTAGCGCACCAGCTCTTCGGGCAGTAGCACATAGATTTCGTCGGGCGGTGTCACCAGCGCGTGCTGCATCACCAGCGGATCGATCCCCATCTGGTCAAGATAGCGCATGACCTCGCCCTGACCGCGCTGGATGTCCTCGACGGCGACAAAGGCGGGCAGCAGCGTGCTTTTTCCGAAATAATGCTGGTGGACGCCGACAAACGCAGTTTCGGGCACAGTGCGGCTCACCCCGGCGGCCAGCAGATAGGGGCAGGCGGAATGGCAGATATCGCCCGCGCGCATTTCCGTTTTCATCCCGTCAAGGCGCAGGGCACGGCCAAGCTCCAGCGCGTCGCGCACCGATCCACCCGGAGAATTGAGGATCGCGCGGGTGGGCGGTTCGCGCAACTCGCGGATCTGGTTGAGGATACGGGGGGCATCGCCGTCCTCAATGGCGCCTTCCAGCAAAACGGCTGCCCCGCCCGAGACCACGGTGAGCGTCAATCGCTCCGGCAACGGCTCTGCGCTGCCCGGCACGGCGCGGTCGGGGCGAAAGCGTCGGGTCTGGTCGCCGGGGCGCACAGGTTCGGTCAGCGAGGGAGAGGAAGGGCCCATACGCGGCAGGCTGAACCCGTCCTGCAAATCACCGATCACCAGTAGCCCGCCCAGCACAAGCTGGAAGCCAAGCACCGCAGTCAGCACCCGGCCTACGGGATTGCGTTTGCGCGTGATGCTCATTCCGCGGCTGTTTTCTGGGGCAGGGGTGTGGCGCGCTGGCCGGGCTCTTCCTTCATCGCCGCGTCCATCTCTTTCATCACCGCAATCGCGGCGCGCAATTCGGCCAGTGTCAGACTGTCCTCGACCGCCGTACCCTCGCGCCCGGTGCGGATCGCGGTCTGGGTGATGGCGAGGATGAACACCAGCACGGCAGGCAGCAGATCAATGGCGATTGCGCCCGCCCAGGAGGGGATGAAATTGCGCGCGTAAAGGATCACCGCATCGGCGGAGGAAATCGGCGTGTAGGTGGTATCGGGGGCGGTGGGCAGATCCTGCACCGCTTGGGCGGCACGGCCCAGCGTTTGGGCGCGCTGTGCCAGCACTTCGAGCACGGAGGTGATGGTTGCTGCCTGATCCCCGCGCGTCTGCTCGGACCGGCCATCGAGTTCGGGCAGGACCACGGAGGCCGACAGATCCTGCGCCGCGCGCTCCACCAGCGAGGCGACGGAGAGTTGGCGCATTTGCGTGATGAGGCCCGCAAGGCGCACGGCCTGCTCGGAAAACTCGACCGAACGCGCCTCGACCGGGCCAGCTTCCACCGTCAGCGCGCGCATCCGGCTGAGGATGGCGTTCCCCTCGGTGAAGGCGCTCTCGACCAGTGGTGTCTGCGAGGCGATCTGTGCCTCAAGCCCTGCCAGCTCGGACGATTTCTGCCGCAGCACGCGGAACACCGCACCGCGCCCCGCAAGGCCCGACAGGTTGCCGGTGGCTTCCTGCTCGCTTAGATCCTCGAAGGACTGACGCACGCGGGCCACGTCCCGCTCCAATCCCTGTGCCGACAGGGCAACTTCATGCGCGCGCTCCAGCGAGACCTGGTAATCCTGCACCGTCTTGGCGAGGTGCTGTTCGACGGCGGCAGAGCCCGCAAGGGCCGCCGCGTTGAGCCAGCTCGACATGGCGATGATCGCGATCGAGCCGAGGCCCATGGCCCCCAGCAGGCCCATGCGCGCCCGCGTGCCGCGCACGGCGGGAAACAGACGCAGCATGTAGGACCAGAACACGAAGATGCCGACCGATACGGCGACGGAATAGGCGATGGCGGCAAAGGCCGACATCGCACCGTTGTCGTCCAGCAGGGAGGACACACCGAGATAAGTATAGATGCCCGAGGCCACGGCCAGCACACCGAGCGCGGTCCCCGAGAAGGTATCGAGCCACGTCAGATGGCCCTCCAACTCGCGCGAATACCGCACGCCACGGGCGCGGGCGGAAGGGTCTTCAAGGTCGCTCATGGTCATTTCCTCGAACTGGGATCGACTTAAGATAGGGACGCTTTGTCAAAAGGCCAAGGCGGGAAGGGGGGTTGCGCCTGTTCACGTTCCGTTCATAAAAGGGCGTATGGATGATTTGCGCCCTTCCCTGCTCCCCGGCCAGCTATTGCAGCGTGGCGTCTCACGACATCTGGCCAGCCACGGCTTTGCCTGCGTGGAAGAGCTGGTGCCCGCGCGAGGTCTGCGGGTCGATGTGATGGCATTGGGGCCCAATGGAGAGATCTGGGTGGTCGAGTGCAAATCGAGCCGCGTCGATTTCATTTCCGACACTAAATGGCAGGGGTATCTGGAGTGGGCGGACAGGTTTTTCTTTGCCGTCGATCTGGATTTCCCGACGGAGATTCTGCCCGACGATCAGGGCCTGATCATCGCGGATGGATTCGCCGCCGAAATTGTTCGTATGGGGCCGCAGGTAAAACTTGCCGCCGCTCGGCGCAAAGTCATGGTGCAGAAATTCGCAACCACGGCGGCGCGCAGGCTACAGGGGCTGCGCGATCCCGATATGCACCCTGAATGGGACTAGGCGGGGCGGGCAGAGGCTCAGCGCTTCTTTTTGCCGCCCATCTGGGCTGCGGCCTGCGCTGCGGCCTTGATCTCGTCGGCGATCTCGCGGGCCTCGTCGGGGGTGAAATCCATCGGGATTTCCACGCCCGCACCCTCGACGAACAGGCGCACCATGCCGCGATCGGTGGGGGCAATTTGCAGGTCTGCTTCGATATCGCGTTCGTCGTTAATGCCCATGGCGCTGATCCCTTAAACTGTGTTGAATATCGCTACCGCTGTGGCGCTTGAAAGGCAAGCGGCTGACGCTTGGTGGCCCGAAGGTGAGATATGTGGCGGTGTCTCACCCCGATTGAGCGCTCGCGCGCTGTGGGTTGGTGGCGTGATATCCGCAGCGGGCTGATGCGGCGCCTTTGACGTCCGAGGGCTGCATTTTTCTGACAACGGGCGTTGACCTCGCTTGTAGCGCGGATTAAGACCACCGCAGTGCCGGAGTAGCTCAATCGGTTAGAGCGCGTGGTTGTGGTCCACGAGGTAGTTGGTTCGAAACCATCCTCCGGTACCACCTGCAAAAATTGAAAATTTTTGTCAGGCGCCGGAGGCAGCGACTTTCTGAAAGAAAGCCGCGTTCCGGCTCCCTCTCAATAGAGAAGATGCACCGGGATGTATCCTCACTCCACCACCACAGTCTGGCGCAGCGCGCCCGTAAACCGGTCAAAGATCAAAATCTCATCGCCATCCGTTACCACGGCATACCAGTCCGCCGCTTGCGTAAACGCCAGCGCACTGGTCCCCTCCGGCAATGGGATCTCGCTTGGTAAAACCGGCGCGTCGCGCGTCAGGCGCGTGACAAGTAGGCCGATAACGACTACGACCCCCACAATCATCACCGCTGTCAGGACCGTGACCATGCGCCGCAAAAAGCGCAGGTTCGCAGGCTCAGAAAGATCATCCATGTCGCACCGCCGTATTACATTCATTCTGGGAGAGACCCCGCCACCGCGCCTTGATAAGGCGCTTGCGCGTGATGTGCCAGAGGATGCGGCCCTGTCGCGCACAAGGCTGGCAAAGCTGATCGAGCAAGGAGCGGTCTACGTCAACCTCGAGATCCAGCGCGATCCGCGCGCCGTGGTGGGCGAGGGGACGAGAATCGACATCGACGTCGAGGAGGCGCAGGAGAGCCATATCCTGCCGGAGGATATCCCGCTCGAGATCATATTCGAGGACGCCGATCTGGTGGTAATCAACAAACCTGCGGGCATGGTGGTACATCCGGCGCCCGGCTCGCCGTCCGGTACGCTGGTCAATGCGCTGCTGGCCCATTGCGGTGATGACCTGTCTGGGGTGGGCGGCATGAAGCGGCCGGGCATCGTACACCGCATTGATAAAGAGACGTCCGGCCTGCTGGTGGTGGCGAAATCCGACGCGGCGCATCACGGGCTGGCAAAGCAGTTCGAAGCGCACACGGTCGAGCGGTATTATCGCTGTCTGGTTTACGGTGTGCCTGACGCGAACGATCCGCGTCTGCGCGGCGTAAAGGGTGCGAACTTTGAGGCCGGTAACATTCTGAAACTTACCACGCAGCTGGCCCGCCACAAGACCGACCGCCAGCGGCAGGCGGTTTTGTTCAACGGGGGCCGCCATGCGGTGACGCGGGCACGCACGGTCGCGCGGTTTGGCACGCCGCCGGTGCTGGCGCTGATGGAATGCTGGCTGGAAACGGGGCGCACGCATCAGATCCGGGTGCATATGGCGCACGCGGGGCACGGTTTGGTCGGTGATCCAACCTATGGCGGGAAACGCAAGCTGGCGCGCACGGCATTGGCGGAGCCTTTGGCGGAAGCGGTCAAGACCTTCCCCCGTCAGGCGCTTCACGCCGCCGTTCTGGGCTTTACCCATCCGATCACGGGCGATCCAATCCGCTTCGAGGCGCCTTTGCCGCAGGATATGGCCGATCTGCTGGCGCTGCTGGAGCCCGCGCGCGCCTGATTGCGGTATACAAATCTGACATATCCCGCACGAAATGGTGAGGCTGTGCGGGGGATCGTTTATCGTTTGTCTTTGTTGTGTCAGTATAAGCAAAACGGCATCCAGCTGACTTGTAAGGGTGCCACAGCAATACCATATGGATGTTAAGCCCTGTTACATGATGTGTAAAAAAGGGGGGCGCCAGGGAAAGGACGAATACCATGGCAAATTATGCAAATCTGCCGGCACCGACGCCGGAAGGCGGACTGAACCGCTATATGCAGGAAATCCGCAAATTCCCGCTGCTTGAGCCGGAAGAAGAGTACATGCTGGCCAAGGCATGGGTCGAGAAAGAAGACACGGCCGCTGCGCACCGGATGGTGACATCACACCTGCGGCTCGCCGCGAAGATCGCGATGGGGTATCGGGGTTACGGCCTGCCGCAGGCCGAAGTGATATCCGAGGCCAACGTAGGTCTGATGCAAGCGGTCAAGCGGTTCGATCCCGAGAAGGGCTTCCGACTTGCGACCTATGCGATGTGGTGGATCCGCGCGAGCATTCAGGAATACATTCTGCGCTCGTGGTCGCTGGTGAAGCTCGGGACCACGTCGGGTCAGAAAAAGCTGTTTTTCAACCTGCGGAAAGCCAAGAACAAGATTGGCGCACTGGAGGAAGGCGACCTGCGCCCGGAGAACGTGGCGACGATCGCAACCCAGCTGGGCGTGACAGAGGCCGAGGTAATCTCGATGAACCGACGTATGTCGGGCGGGGATGCGTCATTGAACGCGACCGTCGGCTCCGAGGGCGAGGGGACGATGCAATGGCAGGACTGGCTCGAAGATGACAACGCCGATCAGGCGGGCGATTACGCGGAACGCGACGAGTTGGAGACGCGCCGCGAAATGCTGGCGGCAGCGATGGACGTTCTGAATGACCGTGAAAAAGACATCCTGATGCAGCGTCGTCTGTCGGATGAGACGATCACACTTGAGGATCTGAGCGGGCAGTATGACGTTAGCCGCGAGCGGATCCGCCAGATCGAAGTGCGCGCCTTTGAGAAGCTGCAAAAGCGCATGCAGGAATTGGCGCATGAAAAAGGAATGGAAGCGGCAGACTAAGATCGCATCCGCCATGACCACAAATGCCGCCCCGCGATTTGGGGCGGCTTTTTTGTCTTCTTGCAACTTTCAGGCGGGCTACCACGTTTAACGACGTAATGGAGGAAGTTAAAATGGCAGGTGGATGGGCGCGTGATGGCGCGGTAGCAGAGCAGATCGAGGCCTCGATCAACGACGAATTGGCACGGCTAAAATCCCGTCGCGTCCCGGTGGGCGAGAGTGCCAAGTTTTGCGCGGAATGCGAGGAGCCGATCCCCGAAGCACGGCGCGACGCGGTGCCGGGGGTCAAATTTTGCATCGATTGCGTGAATGCGCGTGATGCAGGTTTCAAATCACGCGGTGGGATGAACCGGCGTGGAAGCAAGCACAGCCAGCTTAAGTAATTGCTTCTCGGAGAAACTCTCAAAGGTTCAGGCGCGTGAGCCTATTTGGTGGGTGTTCCGTGATGAAACAAAATTTCCCAACTGTTCTGCTTCTTACGCCAAATCGACGAGCGGTTTGCACGCATTATTTCTGTTCCCATCTTCACTTCACTCGCATACATGACCTGCACAACATCATCCGATAGATATCGAATGCGGAAATCGCGCAGCGGTAAGCTGGCGTTTATTTCTCCGGGATTGTCTTCGCCAAATAACAATTCCTGACGCGAGAATACATTTCCAGATTGCCCGAACTCAAAAAGTCAGCCGCGAAGGTTTGCTGCATCAGCTCGTCATCAAATCGGGTTTCAGCCCGCCAAAGGCATTCGTCCAACTTTCTGAGGACATCTGTGGTTTTTTTGTCCATTCCTCTTCTGCTCACATCTTGAAATATCGGCGGGGCCGAGTCGAGAACTGGTCTTCAACTCGCCCCCCTTTTCAGCAATGGCTCACTCCTCCATCGCCTCCAACTCATCGATCATCCCCGAAATCATCGACAAACCCTTGTCCCAAAACGCCGGGTCGGACGCGTCGAGGCCGAAGGGCGCCAACAGTTCCTTGTGATGCTTGGATCCACCCGCCTTGAGCATGTCGAAATATTTGTCCTCGAAACCGGGCTTGCCCTCCTCGTAGACCGCATAAAGCGCGTTAACGAGGCCGTCGCCGAAAGCATAGGCATAGACGTAGAACGGCGAGTGGATGAAATGCGGGATATAGGCCCAGAAGGTCTCGTAGCCGTCCATGAACTCGAATTCCGGCCCGAGGCTCTCGGCCTGCACGCTCATCCACAGGGCGTTGATGTCGTCGGGGGTCAGCTCTCCGCCGCGCCGCGCGGCGTGGAGTTTGCACTCAAAATCGTAAAACGCGATCTGGCGCACGACGGTGTTGATCATATCCTCGACCTTACCGGCGAGCAGGATGCGGCGTTCGCCCTTGGTTTTGGCGTTGTCGAGCATTTTGCGGAAGGTGAGCATTTCGCCAAAGACAGAGGCGGTTTCGGCCAGTGTGAGCGGGGTTGACGACAGCATTTCGCCTTGCCCAGCCGCCAGTACCTGATGCACGCCGTGGCCCAGCTCATGGGCCAGCGTCATCACATCGCGCGGTTTGCCCAGATAGTTAAGCATGACATAAGGATGGACATCCGTGACGGTCGGATGGGCAAAGGCGCCGGGCGCTTTGCCCGGCTTCACACCCGCGTCGATCCAGCCATCGCTGAAGAACGGCTTGGCCAGCTCGCCCATGCGCGGATCAAAGGCGGTGTAGGCGTCCAAGACCATCTTTTCCGCAGTCGGCCAATCGACGATTCTAGGGTCTTCCATCGGCAGGGGCGCGTTGCGGTCCCAGACCTGCATCTTGTCCAGCCCCAGCCATTTTTTCTTGAGCGCATAATAGCGGTGCGAGAGTTTGGGGTAGGCCTTGACCACGGCATCGCGCAGGGCCTCGACCACTTCCGGCTCGACCTGATTGCTCAGGTGGCGGGCGGTCTGGACCGTCTCCATGCCGCGCCAGCGGTCCATGATTTCCTTTTCCTTGGCTTGCGTATTGTGCACGCGGGCAAAGGTTTTCACGTTTTCACCAAACACCTCCGCCAGTTCGCGCGCACCCGCTTCGCGCGTGTCGCGGTCGGGGTCTGTCATGAGGTTTAGCGTGCCCTCAATCCCCATCGTCTCGCCGTTCACGTCGAATTTCAGACCCGCAATCGTCTCGTCAAACAGCCGCTCCCAAGCGTCACCCACCACGCCCAGATCATGCAGGAACTTCTCCATTTCGTCGCTGAGCTGATAGGGTTTCATCGCGCGGATGCGGTCAAAGATGGGTTTATACCGCGCCAAATCCGCGTTCTGCGCCAGAAGCCCGTCCAGGTGCGCATCCTCCAGCCTGTTCAACTCAAGCGTGAAAAACACCAGCGGGGTGGTGAAGTTGGTCACTTTCTCCTGTACGTCCGACATGAATTTGGCGCGCCCGGAATCGGTGGTCAGCTGGTAATAGCGCAGCCCGGCGTAGGACATGATGCGACCGGCGATCTGGGAAATCTTCTCGTTGCGCAGCACACAATCCAGCAGGCCCGCCGCGTCCAGTGCGCCCAGCTTGCCCTCATAATCGGCGGCGAAACTCGCGCAGGCCTGCTCCAGCCAGTCCAGATCACGCTTTAGCTCTGGGGCATCCTCACCTGTGTACAGATCATCGAGGTTCCATTCGGGCAGATCGCCGAACGAAGGCTTGCCGCCTGAGGTGTTTGCATCGCGGACAGGAAAGGGAAGGTGCAGCATGGGAAATCCTTTGATCATTTAGGCAATAGGTAGGTGCCTGCGCGCACAGGGGCAAGGCGTCAGCCGTAGACGCGCAACATTTCGTTGAGATCGTCGAGCGTGTTCGCCTCGGTCAGCGGCTTGTCCTGCCGCCAGCGCAACATGCGCGGAAATCGCAGCGCCACGCCTGATTTATGGCGCGGCGACGCCTGAATGCCCTCGAACGCGATCTCGAACACATGATGCGGCGTCACCTGCCGCACGGGGCCAAAGCGTTGCAGGGTGTTTTTGCGGACCCAAGCGGTGATCTGGCGGAACTCGGCGTCGGTCAGGCCGGAATAGGCTTTGGTAAAGGGCACCAATGTCTCGCCATCGCGCACGGCAAAGGTGAAATCGGTAAAGAGATTCGCACGCCGCCCCGAGCCGGATTGCGCATAGATCATCACCGCGTCGATTGTCAGCGGCGCCAGCTTCCATTTCCACCAGTCGCCCTTTTTGCGGCCCGCAAGATAGGGGCTGTCTGCGCGCTTGAGCATCAGACCCTCTGCGAAGGCCTCGCGCGCGGTGTCGCGGTAGGCGTGCAGGTCGGAGGGTGTTGTAAAAGGGAGTTGCGGCGAGAGCTTTACCGGCGCATCGGCGGGCAGTGCGGCACAGGCCGCTTCCAGCTGCGCGCGGCGGTCTTTGAAGGGGTGGTGGCGGATATCCTCACCCTCCCACTCCAGCAGGTCATAGGCATGTAGGACGACGGGAGCGTCTTTGAGCATTTTCTTCGGCACGGACTTGCGACCGATTCGCGGTTGAAGCGTGTTAAAGCTGTCGGGGTGTGCAGCGCCCGGTTGCCAGACCAGCAGTTCGCCGTCCAGCACACTGCCATCGGGCAGAAAATCGACCGCGCGGGCCAGTTCGGGGAAACGGTCGGTCATCAGCTCCTCACCGCGCGACCAGACGAAATGCTCACCACCGCGCAGGATCAATTGGCCGCGGATGCCGTCCCATTTCCATTCCGCGCGCCAGTCCGCGGGATCGTCCAACGTCTCCGGTCCGCCCTCCAGCGCGTAGGCCAGATAAAACGGATAGGGCCGCGAGGCGTCGGCAGAGGCGTCCTGCGCTTCGATCAGCGCATGCCAGGTGGTGTCATCGGGGTGCCAGTTGCCCATCAGCCGGTGGGCCAGTTCGGCCTCGTCGCGGTCGGTGGCGCGGGCCAGTGCGCGGGTCATCAGCTTTTGGCTCACGCCCACACGCATGCCGCCGGTAATGAGCTTGTTGAAGATGAACCGCTCGGTCCCGCCCAGCCGCGCCCAAGCATCGAGCACGAAGGCCTTCTTTGCCGCGTCGTCTGCTTTATACACCTCACGCAAATCGTTGATCCATTGCGATAACGGGCGGTTGTCCGTCGTCTGGTTCGGCGGCAGGACGAGTGCAATGGTCTCCGCCAGATCACCGACGATGGGGTAGCATTCCTCGAACAGCCACAGCGGGATGCCAGCAACCTCCGCGCCCCACTCCCGCAGGCGCGTTGTCGTAACCGCACGCTTGGGGCGCCTGCCGGAGAACAGCGCGATTGTCCAAAGCTTGTCGATGTCCTCGGCCGCGTTAAAGTAGTCTGCCAAGGCATTGATCTTGATTGTTGTTTTGGTGCTTTGATCAATGGCGGTGAAGAGTTCGGCAAAGGCTTTCATGCGGCCTCTCCACTGTCGTCCGATGCGTCCAGATTTTCGCCTTCGAACTGCGTCGGCACGACTTGAGCGTTCCAGCCTTGCTCATTGAGGTAGCGTGTGAAGATATCCGTGTAACCGTGTGTCACATATATATTTTCCGCCTCTGTCTGTTCAATTGCCCAAAGCAGACCCGCCCAATCGGCGTGATCCGATATGATAAACCCCCGGTCGCCTGCACGGCGCCTGCGCACGCCACGCATGGCCATCCAACCGGAGGCGAAACCGCTTTCCTGTGGGCCGAATTTCTTGGACCACGCAGACCCCAGTGCGGAGGGAGGGGCTATGACCATCGCGCGGGGATGGGTTTTGGCGGTCACATCTTTATTGGCGAGGATTGTGTCCGGCAGTGTAATCCCTTGCGCGCGCATGACTGTATTGGTGTTCTCGACGGCTGCATGGCACAGCACCGGCCCGATGGCAGGGTCCAGCATGGAGATCAGGCGTTGCGCCTTGCCCAATGAGTAGGCCCCGAGGATCGCGGTTTTGCCTGCATCTGCGCAACCGCGCCACCAGTCATTCAGCTGTGCCGCGACCGTCTCCTGCGGCTCCCAATGAAAGACGGGCAGGCCGAATGTGCTCTCGGTGATGAAATGGTGGCAGCGCACGGGCTCGAACGGGGCGCTGAGGCCGTCGTCTATCACCTTGTAATCGCCCGAAGCGACCCACACTTCACCCGCGACTTCGACACGGATCTGGGCGGAGCCGGGCACATGGCCCGCGGGATGAAACGACACGGTGGCACCGCCGATCACACGCTGCTCACCGTAAGCGATCCCCTCCGCCACGATATCGCCGAGGCGGTGGCGCATCACCGGCAGCGCCTCATGCGTGGCCAGATAGCGCCCCATACCCCAGCGGGCGTGGTCGGAATGGCCGTGTGTGATCAGCGCGCGGTCCACGCGGCGCCAAGGGTCGATATAAAAATCTCCCGCCGGGCAATAAATCCCTTCGGGGGTGAACGTGAGAACGGGGGCGCGTGTCATACACAGCAACCTAGGCGGCAAAAGGCGCGGGGCCAGCCCTAGCGGCTCGTGGTATTGCGGAACAGGGCGGCGATCTCATCGAATATCGGGTTCCGGATCTCGGGGATCTCCATGAGCACCTCATGCTCGCCTCCCTCGACAATGCGCAGCTGCCCGCCTTTCCAGTTCTGCATGCGGATATGGATGCGGGGCACGTCCACGATACGCTCGTTGCTGCCGACATAGGTGATGCAGGTCAGGCTGGGTGCAGACCGTCCGGCCAGATGCCGCGTCTCGGCCAGCGCCTCCCGCAGCCAAACATAGCTGGGGCCGCCCAGTTGCAGCTCGGGATGTACCATGAACTGGTCGCGCATCATGTCGTACATTTCGGGGTCGGTCGTGAGCAGATTATCCTCGAAGGGTGCCACCAGCGGGTAGGGGGTGCGCGTGGTGCCAACAGGCAAACGGTGTCCTTGATTGAATTTCGGCATCATCGTGCTGAGCACGCGTGCGGGCAGGCGCATGTGCGGGGCGATATGGATGCCCCACATCGGACCGGTAAAGGCAGCAGCCTGAACTGGCAAACCTTCCATCACGGCACGCAGGCCGATGCAGCCGCCCATAGAATGACCCACAAGGAAATAGGGGCGCGGCAGGTTCAGACTGCGCGCGGCCCGGAGCACTGCGGCGACGTCTTTTTGATAATCGGGAAAATGGTCAATGTGGCCGGTCAGCGGATCGTCAAGCATCCTGTCGGCTAACCCCTGTCCGCGCCAGTCAACGGCGACGGAAGCGAGACCGCGTGCGGCAAAGTCTGCCGCCGCGGGTCCGTATTTTTCAATGTATTCGGTGCGGCCGGGGAAGATCAGCACCGTGCCTCTTGCCCCCGCCTTGGTCCAGACACCTATCCTGATCCGCTTGCCATCGGAGGTATCGCACCAATAGGCCGCCGCAGGATCGGGGCCGGGATGGATATCTGTAAAAAGAGGCGCAGGCGCAAGCAGCATGGGTGTGTTTCAGATCATGCCAGTGCTGACGCGAGCTTCATAGCCATTCCCATGTCGCCGTCTACTTTGAGCTTGCCGGTCATGAAAGCTGAGGTCGGGTTTGTCTCACCGTCCATCATGCCCTGAAATGTTTCCGGGTCGGCACTCAGCGTGACGTCCGCTTCTTCGTCGCCCGCGCGCACGCCGGTATCATCGACCATGACACAGCCTTCACCTTCGATATCGAACTTGACGGTGCCGCCGATATCGACGCCCTCCATCTTTACGGACAGAACTTTTACCGCTTCGTTGATCACATCGCTCATTTTTAGCCCTTTTTTTGGCAAATGGTGTGGGAGGTCACTGGAAATCGCCCCGCCACCTGTTACTTTCACTGTTGTTATGGGTATCAAAATCGTCAACCTCAAACATACCGTTGCGGCACTTGGATGTGCGGTGTTGCTGTGCGGTCCCGTCGGGGCCGAGCAATCGCCGAAGGTTGCCCAGCTTTTGGAGAGTTTGCGCACCGCGACGCCGGAACAAGCGGAGGGTGCCAGACGCGATCTGGAGCGGGAATGGTCACGGTCTGGATCCGCCGCGATGGATCTGTTGCTCAAACGCGGGCGCGAGGCGCTGGCGGTTGGTGATTTCAACGTGGCGATCGACCATCTGACGGCACTGACCGACCATGCTCCTGATTTCGCTGAAGGATACCACCTGCGCGCGACAGCCTACTACCGTGCCGATCTTTACGGTCCTGCCCTCGATGATCTGGAAACAGCGCTGGCGCTCAACCCCGATAACTTTAACGCGATCTTCGGTCTTGGTGTCCTGTTTCAGGAACTGGGCGACAGCAGGCGCGCCGCCGAATTATTCCGCCGGGTGCTGGCACTCAATCCGCATCATGAAAACGCCGAAGAGGCGCTCGAGCAACTCAAGTCGAGCGGCATTGGTCGTACCCTCTAATCAGGGCAATCCCCCAAAACACGCAAGGATAATGCGGTGAATACGCAAGGCAGGGTTGTCGCCGTTTTAGGCCCGACCAACACCGGCAAGACGACCTATGCGATCGAGCGGATGCTCGGGCACCGGACGGGCATCATTGGCCTGCCGCTGCGCCTTTTGGCGCGTGAGGTTTACGATCGAATAGTACGTGCGCGCGGACCTTCGGTGGTGGCACTGGTCACTGGCGAGGAGCGGATCGTACCGCCGCGCACGCAATATTGGGTCTGCACCGTGGAGGCGATGCCGGAGGGGATGGGCGCGGATTTCGTCGCCATTGACGAGATACAACTGTGCGCCGACCCCGAGCGCGGGCATGTGTTCACCGATCGTCTTTTGCGCAGCAGAGGCTTGCATGAGACCTTGTTCATGGGCTCTGACACCATGCGGGGGACCATCGCATCGTTGGTGCCGCAGGTGCAGTTCGTGCACCGAGAGCGGATGTCGCAGTTGACGTATTCGGGTCAGAAAAAGATCAGCCGGATGCGCCCGCGCAGCGCCATCGTCGGCTTTTCGGTTGAAAACGTCTATGCCATCGCCGAGCTGATCCGCCGCCAGAAGGGCGGTGCGGCCGTGGTGATGGGCGCGCTGAGCCCGCGCACGCGTAACGCGCAGGTCGATATGTATCAGAACGGCGAGGTGGATTATCTGGTGGCCACCGATGCCATCGGGATGGGCCTGAACCTCGATGTGGATCACGTGGCGTTCAGCGCGTTGAGCAAGTTCGACGGACGAAGGATGCGCCCGCTGGCCCCAAACGAGCTGGCCCAGATCGCGGGACGCGCCGGGCGCGGTATGAAGAATGGCACATTCGGCGTCACCGGCGATGTCTCGCCGCTGGATGAGGGGGTGGCGCGGGCGATCATGGACCACCAGTTCACGCCGCAAACCAAGATCAACTGGCGCAATCCGAATCTGCAATACGGCTCCATTGCGGCACTGGTCAACTCGCTTGAGGTAGGGCCGGACCATGAGCGGCTGGTGCGCGCGCGTGAGGCCGACGATCTGCGCGCGCTCAAAACACTGGGCGGCGACGCCGAAATCGCGGCGCGCTGCACCGATGGCCCCTCGGTCAAACTGCTGTGGGATGTCTGCCGCATTCCCGACTTTCGCAGCATCAGCAATGCCGAGCATGCATCGCTGCTGGAGATGATCTATAATTACCTGCACCAAAGTGGTACACTGCCCGATGCATGGCTTGCGCGGCAGATAAAGCGTATTGATCGAACCGATGGCGACATTGATGCGTTGTCCAAGCGACTGGCCTTCATTCGCACCTGGACTTACGTGACCCAGCGCAAGGGATGGACGAATGACGAAAGCCATTGGCGCGGCGAAGCGCGTGTCGTAGAAGACAGACTGTCGGACGCCTTGCACGAACGTCTGACCCAAAGATTTGTAGACCGGCGCACATCCGTGCTTTTGCGCCGGCTAGGACAAAAGGAAGCCATGGTGGCCGAAGTAAACAACGATACCGGTGAAGTGACCGTCGAAGGCGAATTTGTAGGCAAGATGGACGGTTTCCGTTTCCGCGCCGACAAGGGCGCCGGAACGGCTGAGAATAAAACGATCAAGACCGCGGCCTTGCAGGCGCTGGCGCCGCAGTTCCATCTGCGCGCGGATCGTTTCTATAATGCGCCGGATACGGAGATTGATTTCACCGAACAGGGCGGCCTGATGTGGGGCTCCTCGGCGGTGGGCAAACTGGTGGCAGGATCCGACGGGCTCAAGCCGCAGGTTGAGGTGTTTGTCGATGATATCGCCGGTCCGGAGGTGACACAGAAAGTTCAGCGCCGCTTGCAGCATTTCATCGACCGCAAAGTCGCATCGCTGTTCGAGCCGCTGATGGCTCTCAAGAATGACGAGGCTCTGACCGGCCTTGCGCGGGGTTTTGCCTTTCGCATGGTCGAGGGGTTTGGCGTCCTGCCGCGTGCCGATCTGGCCGAGGAAGTCAAATCGCTGGATCAGGATGCCAGAGGTGCGCTGCGGAAGCACGGCATCCGCTTTGGACAGTTCACCATCTTCATGCCGTTGCTGCTGAAGCCCGCGCCCACGCGTCTGCGGCTGGTGCTGTGGTCGCTGACCAAGGGTCTGTCGGAGTTTCCCGAATCGCCGCCCCCAGGGCTGGTGACGATCCCCGTCGATAAAGCTGCGCCTGAGGGTGCCGATACGATGGCCGGGTACCGCAACGCAGGCACCCGCGCGATTCGTATCGATATGCTGGAGCGGTTGGCCGACATGCTGCGCGGTGAGGATTCGCGCAGTGGGTTCGAGGCCAAAGCCGACATGCTGTCGATCTCGGGCACCACGTTGGAGCAGTTTGCTGATCTGATGCAGGGCCTCGGATATAAGTCAGAAAAAGGCGAGCGGCCCAAGGTGAAAGCTGTGACCGAGGTTGTTCCGGAGGCTGCCGAGGACGTATCAGCCGATACTCCCGTAATGGATCTGGGTGACGCGGCAGCAGATGGCGCGATCACACAGGATCCTGAAGTTGCAGCACCTGCTGATGTACCCGCGGGGACCGATGAGATTATTGACGAAGGCACCGCACCCATCGCGGCGGAGCCTGTGACCGATGGCGCTGTCGCTGCTGACATACCGGATGTGTCCGAGACGGAGATTGCCCACGGGACCGCACCCGACGCGGATGTGGCGCAGGTCGAGCAGGAGACGTTCTATACCTTCACCTGGGCCCGCGCGCCGCGCCGCCAGTCGGCACCTGCGGGCGACCGGCCCAAAGGCAAAGGAAAGCCCAACCCGCGCGGCAAAAAAGGGGCGCGGGACAGCGGCAAGCAGGACAAGAGCCAGAACTTCTCGTCCCGTCCACCCAAGCCGGAGAAGAAGATCGACCCGGACAACCCGTTCGCCGCTGCCCTGATGGGCTTCAAGAACGACAAGTGACTGAGACTGCGGCCGAAAAACTTCGGCTGGACAAATGGCTGTGGTACGCACGGTTTTTCAAAACACGCTCTCTGGCGGCGAGTATCGTCGCCGGAGGGGGCGTTCGGATCAACGGCACCCCTGCGTCTAAACGCAGCACCATGATCACGGCGGGCGACGTTCTCACTTTTGCCAAGGATGACCACATCCGCGTCATCCAGATTGATGCCTGCGGCGTGCGGCGGGGTCCGGCACCCGAGGCGCAAGCATTATATACCGATTTATCCCCGCCACAGCGTGCAGCGAAAGATGGACCTTCGCATAATCCCGCGTTTGACGGGAAAGGGCGTCCAACCAAGCGGGACCGCAGAAAGCTTGACCGCTCCAAGGCACAGCATCTTTCTGGGGACAGCCACCTTGAATGATCGGCTTGCCTGTTCTAGCTAGTGTCACGCAAACCTGACAGAGACATTTCTCCATGACCTACATCGTAAACGACGCCTGTATCGCCTGCAAATACACTGACTGTGTCGAGGTCTGTCCCGTGGATTGTTTCTACGAGGGCGAGAATATGCTGGTGATCCATCCCGACGAATGTATCGATTGCGGTGTCTGCGAGCCGGAGTGTCCTGCGGATGCGATCCGTCCGGATACCGAACCGGACATGGAAAAATGGGTCGAGTTCAACCGTAAATATTCGATCCTGTGGCCCGTGATCATCACCAAACAGGATCCGCTCCCCACGGCAGAGGAGATGGACGGGAAAGAGGGGAAGCTTGATCTCTTCTCTGAAAAGCCCGGCGAGGGCGGTTGAACGCCTGTCGGCTGTGATTCGCCGCCATTTGATTTGAATTGCACAATGACCATACTGCGTTGATGTTTCACCGCTCTTTCGGGGGTGGCAATTTTGTGCTATAATGCTTCCAATGATTATAGAAACGCCACATAAAGCCGCCGCACTGCCACGGCGCACCTGACCTTAAAAATTGAGCGCATCGTTCGCGGGCCCTGAGGCTCGTGAATGATTTGCGTGTTTCGCGCTGTCTTTCACCGGCAGCGCCGTACCAGGAGACCTCAGAGTATGACTAAGACTAAAAAGCTCGACTTTCGCCCCAATGAGTTCGTTGTATATCCCGCGCACGGCGTAGGCCAGATCATCAATGTCGAGGAGCAGGAAGTTGCCGGCATCACGTTGGAGCTGTTCGTGATCTCCTTCGAGAAGGATAAAATGACACTTCGGGTGCCCACGCACAAGGCGACCGAAATCGGTATGCGCGCGCTCAGTTCGCCCGACGTGATTACTCATGCGATGAAAACCCTCAAAGGTAAGGCAAAAGTCAAAAAGGCCATGTGGTCGCGCCGCGCGCAGGAGTACGAGCAAAAGATTAACTCAGGCGATCTGATCGCCATTGCCGAGGTGGTGCGCGACCTGCACCGCACCGATGATCAGCGCGAGCAGTCCTACTCCGAACGCCAGCTGTACGAAGCAGCACTGGAGCGGTTAACGCGAGAAGTGTCGGCGGTTTCGGGTGGTGACGAGCTGGGTGCGGCCAAGCAGATCGGCGATGTGCTGGAAAGCCGTGTCGCTGCTGCATAAGCGATAGGGACTATTTTGAAAAACCGCGTCTGATCCTGTCAGGCGCGTTTTTTTATGCCAGGACTGCGGCGCAGCAAAGCAAGATCGCTGTCTCGGTCAGTTGTTGTAGCGCCCCGAGTACATCCCCGGTCTGTCCGCCGATCTTACGCTTGGCTAGCCTTGCAGAACCCAGTGCGACCACGATTGTGACCCCGACCGCCAAAAGCGCCAGTGACCCCAGACAGAGCAGCGCCACGCCGGCACCGATACCAAAAGCCAAAGCCGCGCGGCCGACTGGTGGCTGACCGACACTGTGCGACAAGCCGTCGTGGCGTGCGTGGGGCAGGGACTGCATAAGCGCAGGCATCACCCCGCGCGACAGGGCGGCGGCTGCGATGATCGCGGGCCAGCCAGTGCTCAGCAGAACCATCACAGCGCTGGTTTTCAGCAGCAACACGATCATCAGCGCCAGCACACCGTACGTGCCGATCTGACTGTCGCGCATTATCTCCAGACGCCGCGCGGGCGTAAACCCGCCCCAGAAACCGTCGAAAACATCCGCCAGCCCGTCTTCGTGCATCGCACCGGTCAGCAGCATCATCACGCCCAAGGCCAAAGCCGCAGCGGCCAGCATCGGCAGTCCCACCATCAGCGCAAGCTGGCCGCCAAGCGCACCGACAGCGCCCACACCCAGACCGACCAGCGGATAGGCCCATACCGCGCGCGGCGCATGAGCAAACGCATCCGCAGGCAGATGCGGCAGGGGAAGCCGGGTGAGCAGCACCGCAGCCAGCCAAAGCTGGCGCAGCGGGTCGGATTTGTTCATCGGGTGGCCTTTTCAACGCTTGTGAGCTGGGCTTCATTCGGTAAACAGGCAGGGTGGTGCTGGCAATGAGGGTTATCGAAATGGCTGAGTTTTCTGATCTGGACGGATTTCGCGCAGCGCTTGCCGCGATGCCCGGTGAGGATACTGCCGCCCGTGAGGGTGCCGCAGAGCGGAATGCCCAGCTGACCAAACCGCCCGGTGCGTTGGGGCGGCTCGAAGATGTAGCACAGTGGTATGCGGGCTGGCGCGGCGATGCGCGGCCTCTCATAGCAGCGCCGCAGATCATCGTTTTTGCAGGTAACCACGGGGTTGCGGCGCAGGGGGTATCGGCCTTTCCGGCCGAGGTGACCGCGCAGATGGTGCTGAATTTCCAGCACGGCGGCGCCGCGATCAACCAGCTGGCGCGCCTCGCGGGAGCGACGCTTGATGTACACGCGCTGGCGCTGGACCGGCCTACGAACGATTTTACGAAGGGACCGGCCTTGTCCGAGGGAGAGGTCGTTGACGCGCTCGCGGCGGGTTGGGACGCGGTTGATCCGCAGGCCGATCTGCTGGTCGTGGGCGAGATGGGCATCGGAAACACGACGTCCGCCGCCGCGCTGAGCGCGGCCCTGTTCGGGGGCAAGGCGGCCGATTGGACGGGGCGCGGCACCGGTGTCGAGGGGGACGCCCTTGCCACAAAGATCCGCGTGGTGGCCGAAGGGGTGGCGCTGCACGGGGATCAGGGCGATGGGATCGAGACACTGCGCCGCCTTGGCGGGCGCGAAATTGCCGCGATGGCAGGGGCGATAGCGCGTGCGCGTAGCCTGCGTATTCCGGTGATCCTCGACGGGTTCATTTGCACCGCCGCGGCAGCCTGCCTTGCGCAAACCTGCGCGGGCGCGCTCGATCATTGCATCGCGGGCCATCTGAGCAACGAAGGGGCCCACGCCCGCCTGCTGGAGGCGCTGGACAAAGAGCCGCTCCTGGCGCTTGGCCTGCGGCTGGGGGAGGGGTCGGGGGCGGCACTCGCGATCCAGATCGTCAAGGCGGCCCTTGAGTGTCACAGCTGCATGGCCACCTTCGCCGAGGCGGGCGTGACCGGCGGCTGAGCGGTCAGGCCTTCTTCTCCTCGTCCTCGTCGCCCCGGTTGAGAAAGGCCGTCTCAAGGTCTTTCTCAAGCTCCTTGGCACGTTTGACGTAGGCGGCATTGTCTGCGGGTGCTACATCGGGGCGCCAGATCTGGGCGAGTTCACGCACCGACATCCGGTCATGGTGATAGAATATGCGCTGCGCCTCCGCAGCCTCGTATTCCGTCAGTCCAAGGTTTTCCAACACGTAGCGCCCGGCCCGAAGCGAGCTGTCGAACATTTCGCGCACGATGTCATTCGCGCCCGCCTGATACAGATGATAGACATCGGGGCGATCGTGGGCGCGGGCGACGATGTGCAGATCGGGCCGCTGCGCGCGGGCGTATTCAACCAGTGCGCGGGCGGATTTGCGGTTGTCCAGCGCCACCACCAGCACCCGCGCATCCGCAAGCCCCGCCTTACGCAGTACATCGGGGCGCGTTGGATCTCCCAAAAACGCCTTGAACCCGAACCGCCGCATCACGGCGATGGTTTCGGGGTTATGATCCAGCACCACAGTCTCGAAACCCGAAGCCTGCACCAGCCGGTTCACCACCTGACCGAAACGCCCGATGCCTGCGATGATCACGGGGCCTTCTTCGTCGATTTCGTCGTCGGGGGGGCGCACGCTCGCGTCGGCACTGCGCCTTGAGATGATATCATGCAAGATGAACAGCAGCGGTGTGATCAGCATCGTGAGCGCAATCACCAGCAACAGCGTTTCGGCCACACCGTCCGGCATAACATTGGTGGCGACGGAAAAGCTCACCAGCACAAAGCCGAATTCACCGGCTTGTGCCAGTCCCAGCGCAAAAAGCCACTGGTCGCGCCCGCGCAGTTTGAACAAAAGGCCCAAAACGAACAGGATCGCGCCCTTGACCAGAATGACCAGCATGGCCATTCCGATGATGACGACGAAATCTGTCGCCAGAAGTTCGAAGTTGATACCGGCGCCGACGGTGATGAAGAATAGCCCCAGCAGCAGCCCCTTGAAGGGTTCAAGGTCGGTCTCAAGCTCGTGGCGAAACTCGGAGCTGGCGAGCACCACACCGGCGAGAAAGGCACCCAGAGCGGGGGACAGTCCCACCAGCATCATGGTGAACGAAATGCCCACCACGATCAGCAGCGCCAGCGCGGTATACATTTCGCGCAGTTTGGCCGAATGGATGTAGCGGAACACCGGGCGGGTAAAGAACACGCCGGTGATGATGATGCCCGCAATCGCGCCAATGGTGACAAGGGTCACCCCCCAGGCGGGCAGACTGTCGATGAAGGTAAATGCTGCATCAGCTGCCGTGCCCCCATGATCTGCGCCGTAGTCCGCTGCCTCTGTGCCGTCGACCGAGATCGAGCCGTCAGCGGTCACCACCGCACCGGGAAGCGTGACGGCAATGAGCGGCAGGAAGGCCAGCATCGGGATCACCGCGATATCCTGCCCCAGCAACACGGAAAACACCGATCGTCCGCCTGCGGTCTGCATCAACCCCTTTTCCGTCAGCGTCTGAAGCACGATCGCGGTCGAGCTGAGCGATAGCGTAAGGCCCACAGCCAGCGACACGCCCCAAGGCTGGCCGTAAGCCATCGCGATGCCCATCAGGGCCAGCGTGCTTAAGCCGATCTGTAAGCCGCCTAACCCAAGAAGTTTATGACGCATGTCCCACAGTGCGCGGGGTTCAAGCTCCAGACCAATCAGGAAAAGCATCATCACCACGCCGAATTCCGCGAAATGCTGGAGATCCTTCGTCTCGGCACCGACGAGGCCCAGCACGGGACCGATCAGGATACCCGCCGCCAGATACCCCAACACCGATCCCAACCCCAGACGCGCCGCGATGGGCACGGCGATCACGGCAGCGGCAAGATAGATCGTGGCCTGAAACAGAAAACCTTCCATGAGAATCCTTTAGGTCGGGAGGGGAGCGTCGCTTTTGAGCTGGTCCATGACAATCTGGCTGTGCACGCGCGCGACAGCCTTATGCGGCAGAAGAACGTCATGAATGAGCCGGTTCAGGCCGGTGAGATCCTCACAATAGACCCGCAGCAGATAATCCGCATCTCCCGTCATCGTCCATGCGCTCACGATTTCGGCACGGCTGGCGATCAGGCGGGCAAAGCTGTTGGAATGTTCCGGTCCGTGGGTGGCCAGATGCACCTGGACAAATCCCTGAACGGCAAGGCCAAGTCGGCGCGGATCGAGGCGGGCGGTGTAGTTGCGGATCACGCCGCTTGCTTCCAGCCGCTGGCGTCGGCGGCCCACCTGCGAGGGCGACAGGTTCAACGTCTCGGCCAGTTGATGCGCCGTTAGATGCGCATCTTTTTGTAAGGCCTCCAGCAAACGTTTGTCGATCTCATCCAGCATTTTGCGTACATCCCGCATACGTTGCACAAATGATGCGATATTTACGCGCAAACTGCCAGCAGGTTCTGGAAATTAAGGGCGAGTTGGGTCAGCGTAGAAAGATAAGCGACCGTAGGCTCTATAATAATGGTACCGGTCTGGACGGGTGATCCTACGGGATCTGCAAAACCACGTTGCGCCCGCCCTTGGTATAGCGCAGTTCGGTGTTACCGATTGCGGCCACGCGCCCCCCGTCGATCCGGTCGCCGACCTGCACTTTTTGATAGCGACCGTTCGACAGGCGGATTAAGGCACGTCGGCTGGCGGGTTTGCCATAAACACCGATCAGGTTAATCCGCCGCAAATTGATCGCGTTCGCCACGGTCGCGCTTTGCGCTACGGATGTATTCGACGGGATGCTCGGAGCGACGGAGCGCGGCGCCACAGACGAAGCCGCCGCCGCGACGCGCGTTTCCTCCACCGGTGCTGCACGTTGGGCGCGGTTCACAATACGCTCGAAATTACGCGGCCGGGTGTCGGGGCGCGAAGACTGGGGCGTGGCGAGGCGGGTCGCATTCTGGATTGCGGGTGCCACGGCGGCCACGACAGGTTGCGGCACCACAAGGGCGGACGCTGCCGCAGCCGCTGCGGCAGCGTTTGCGGCAGCCTGGGATGTAGCGGCAGCAGTGGCTTCCTGTTCAGAATTCTGCGCGCGCTCTTGTACCGACGTGGGGCGCAGAGCGGGGCGGAAAACCGCAAGCTCGCTGCGCGTCACACCGCCAAGCTGCGCGCGCTCGGTCCGCTCCGCCAGACCAAGAGGGCGGTTCTCGGGACGGAAGGCCACCAGTGCCGCAGTCTCGGCAGCAGCCTGATCCTGCACATCAGGGGTCGGCTGGCTGGCGGGGCGTGTGAGCGTGGCGGGCGGCTTGAGCGGCGGGCTGGCTGCGACGAGGGTGTACCCTTCGGGCGTCACGACACCCTCCGGCGTTGGAACGATAAATCCATCTGCGTTAAGGGTGGTGGTCTGACCGAAGGGGGGCGGCGATACGACTGCGGCCAATTCTACATCGGTGTCAAACTGGTCAGGCGCGGGCAGGGCCAATGCATCGCTGGCGGTGCTGACCGGGTCGATGCTGCTGCGGTAGACCGGCAGCACGGGTGTGTCACCCTCCGTCAGGGGCGTCTCGGGCGCGAGCGGCCAGATGCCCGACACGGCATAGCGCGCGGCGGCCTCGGCTTCGGTGATCACGGGGATCTGCGGCTGTGGCCGGGCATCCTGCATGGCGTCCAAAACCGCGCTGTCCTTGGCAGACAGGACGGGATCAAGGGCGGCGATCTGCACACCGTCACTGCCTTGTTGCTGCGCGGGTTCCATCCCGTCAGGTGTGCGGATCACTTCGGGATCAATCTGGTTTTCCGGAGCGGAGGCCGTTGCGCGGCCTTTGTCATCCTTAATCAGGCCCGCCAGCCCTTCATCAAGGAACACAGCCGCCCAAGCGGCGACACCGGCAAGAAACACCAGCAGGATCACCGTCATCACAAGGCCGAGAAAGCGTGGTTTGCCGCCAACCTGCTGGGAGCGGGCACCGAATACAGTCATGCGCTCGGCTTCGGTACCGGGCAAAGCCGCGGCGAGGGGTGCAGCTCCGGCGGCACGTGGCTTACGACGGCTCAGAAATCCGCTCTTGATCCGGCTCGGGGCCGGAACTGCCGCGCCGGTCTGGTCGGCTGTCTTGCTTTGCGGGGGGGGCGCAGGTTTGTCCAGTGAGCTGCTATCGGGGCGCGGTGTGGTTACAGCAATGCGTTGTACGCCGCCCACCTGCTTGGATCCGGGCGCAGCCCCGGTGCGCCGACTATCAAATCCGCTGCCACTTGCAACCGGTTCGGCCTTTGATCCCAGATCGGCACCTGTGGTCGGAGTCGGGTTAATGGTCGTCGGTCTTGGCGCCGGGGGTACAGCCTCGGGCACTACGGGTGGCGCCGCAACCGGAGGTGTACCGGGGGCTTTCTGCGACTTCTCCGGCGATTTGACGCCCGCATCTGGGCTGGCACCATCAGACTTTGGCGCGTCGGGCGGAGTAGGCCGCTTGCTCTGATCCGTTGTGGAAGAAGAGACCGGAGCTTGCGTCGGTTCTTCTGGCTGTTGCGCTTTGGGCGCTTGCACATCATCCAATGGTGGTGTCTGCGGTTTACGCGGGGGCAGATCAAGCTGTGGCTGCGCGTTCGGCAGCTGCTGCGCCGCAGTTGCCTCGTTCTGCGCTGCCGGTGATGGGGGCTTGGGTTTATCCGGGACTGTGGGCGTGGGTTTCGCTTGCGCTTCGGGTTTTTGATCTGGTCCGGTTTTGGCAGTTGGTTCCTGCTTTACCTCCCTTTGCGGGGTCTCCTGCGCCTCGGGCTCAGGCTTTTCAAGGGGCTCTGCCTGCGCAGGCTTCGCCGCTGGCTGTGGGTCAGAAGCAACCGGATCTGATGCCGGAGGCAGTGCAGCCCCCACAATCACGACGGCGATGCCGTCCGGCTCTACCGAGTCACCCGGCTCCAGAAGATCCGCCGCACCTGCGGTCGGGCCAAAGAACGGCTCGCCCAGAAAAGGTGCATCGGCCGGAACGGCGACAAAACTAACCGGGTGAAACCGATGTTCTGTGGCAAAGGTCTCGGCCTCGGCCAATGTCTCGCGCGCGACAGCGGCGACATGCGTTTTCGCGCCGTCCATACAGATGTCGTAGGCAAGCTCTGACACTTCATAGGGTGTGGCGTTTTCGAGCGCTGCCTGCGCCTCTTTGCGGCGCGCGGCATCTGAGAGGCCCATCGTTTCGATGGTCAGATATTTGATCTGGCTCGACGGTATCACCAGCTTGGTGCGCACCCCACCCGGCTCAAGGCTCGCGGCGGTTTTGCGCAGCACGGCAAGCTCGCCTGCGAGATCGTCGGCGTTCACGGCGACATCGCCGATCTCCCGCCAACCACCTGCGGCGCGGTGCAGCAGTTTGATGCCCTCGAAGGACAATGAGAGTGCAAAATTAGGCTTCATGGGCTGTCTTTATCACGGGTCAGTTCAACCAACAACTTCGTTACTTTTACAGAGTATCGCAGCGCAGCGCTCAAGAAAAGAGAGCATGCCAGAAGAAAAGGCAGCAAGCGGAATTCGGCGGACGCAGGTAGCCGCACCGCGCGCCCTGATCAGGCGCGCGGTGCGAAGGGATCAGGCCGTCGCGGTGGTGAGCGCCTGATCGAGATCGGCGATCAGATCATCTGCGTCCTCGGTGCCGATGGAGACGCGGACGACACTGGCGCCTGCCCCTGCGGCCTCCTGCTGCTCGGCCGTGAGCTGGCGGTGCGTGGTCGAGGCGGAGTGGATGATCAGTGAACGGGTATCGCCAAGGTTGGCCACATGGCTGAACACTTCGAGCGCGTTGACCAGCTTGACACACGCGTCATAGCCGCCCTTGACCGCAAAGGTGAACAAACCGCCGGCGCCCTTCGGGCAGACTGTCTTGCTGCGCTCGTAATAGGGGGAGGATTCCAGACCCGCGTAGGTGACGTAGTCGATGCGCTCGTCAGCCTCGAGCCATTTGGCGATCTTCTCCGCGTTGGCCACGTGGCGGTCCATGCGCAGGCTCAGCGTTTCGGTGCCCATCAGCGTGTAATGCGCGGCCTGCGGGTTCATGGTCATGCCCAGATCGCGCAGACCCACGGCGATGCCGAAGAAGGTGAAGGCCAGATTGCCGAAGGTCTCGTGGAATTTGAGGCCGTGGTAGGCTGGCTCGGGCGCGCTGAGTGAGGGGAATTTGTCAGTAGCGGACCAGTCGAATTTCCCCGAATCCACGATGCAGCCGCCGGTGACAGTGCCGTTGCCGGTGAGGTATTTCGTGGTGGAGTGGACCACCAGCGTCGCACCATGCTCGATCGGGCGGCACAGGTAAGGCGTGGCGGTGGTGTTGTCGATGATCAGCGGCAGCTGGGCGGCATCTGCGATGTCGGCAATCGCGCGCACGTCCATGATATAGCCGCCGGGATTGGCGATGGCCTCGCCAAAGACCGCGCGGGTGTTGTCGTCGATTGCGGCCTTCACGGCGTCCAGATCGTCGAAGTCGACGAATTTAACTTCCCAGCCGAAGCGCTTGATCGTGTGGGAGAATTGCGTGACCGTACCGCCATAAAGGCGGGTGGAGGCGACGATGTTCTTGCCCGGAGACATCAGCGGGAACAGCGCCATGATCTGGGCCGCGTGACCCGAGGAGCAGCACACCGCGCCAACACCGCCCTCAAGGGTTGCGATGCGTTCCTGAAGGACGGCCACGGTCGGGTTGGTCAGGCGGGAGTAGATGAAACCCACCTCTTGCAGGTTGAACAGCGCTGCCGCGTGATCGGCATCGCGGAACACGTATCCTGTGGTTTGGTAAATCGGGGTTTGGCGCGCGCCGGTGGCAGGATCGGGGCGTGCGCCCGCGTGGATCTGGAGTGTGTCGAAGCCGTGTGTCATGGATATCTCCCTTTGTGCTTTGCGCAACGGTTAAGGGATCACAGGGCCACTCACAAGAGTGCCGCGCCCAACAGGGACGCCCGTTCTGTCGGGGTGGTAGCTGTTGGAACAAAGGTTCGGGTGCGGCGGGTGATCCGGGCGCGACCGCGTCACCGCATCCAGTATCCGTTGGATTTGAGCTGGTTGCGGATCGCCTGTTCCTTGCGCGGCAGGTTTTCGCGGTCAAACAGCGCACGCGCCTTCATGCCACGCCCTTGATAAATCATCCGCTTGATCGGCTCATAGGTTTTGAGCACCTTTTTAATCTTGTTGGGGGCGCTTATCTGTTCCAGCACGGCGACCGCGTGATCGCTTTCGCGCGCGTAAAGCAGCGGCAGCAGGCGGTAGTGACAGCTGACCGCGCCGTCGATCAGACCGGCAGGCAGCGTATCGCGCCCGCCGCCCAGCGCATGGATCACCAAAGGCAACGCGATCTGGTCGAGCCATGGATCAAAGCTTTGCGCGCACAGCGCGACGGGGGGCGTGTCGCGGATCGCAAGGGCGTATTCGAGGAACTTTGCGCCGAACTCATGGGGGCAGCGGTAGAAGAAAAAACCTGCATTGAAATAGAGATAGCGGCGCCAGTATTCATCGGGCTGTGACAGATCGAGCGAGCTTTCAAAGTCGAGCCCGAATTTGTCGTAGAGCGATTTCCACAGGCCGCTATAATCAGGGCCGTAAAGTTGCGGCTGCGGCCACGTGCCCTCACGGCGCAGCGATGCGCCGGGGCGGTCGAAATCAAAAGGCACCGCTGCGAGATCGCCGGTGATCAGCGTGTCAGTGTCGAAGAACACGAATGGCTCGCCTTCGGGCAGGGCAGACAGCATCTCGATCTTGTTGCCGAAGGGATAGGCCTCACCGAAATGGTGGCACTCAAACGGTACGATTTCCGCACCCATCTCCAGCAGCGCCTCGCGTACCGGATCGTTGCGCATGCTCGGGTCTTTTTTCCACAGCGGCCCGTTTTGCGGCTCCGCTACCAGAACGCGGCCGCTGAAGTCAGGGCTCATGGCGCGCAGGGAGGCTACGAAAAGCACGGCCTCATAAGCAAGGCGCCCGTGCTGGCCCACGACGACCACATTGAACGATATTTCTGCCATCGGTTTTGGTGCCATACTCGGTCCTCGGATGCTCTCATGTTTTATAAGATGCACGTTTTTTCCCATCATATGCGGAAATGCGCGCTGAAAGAAACGGGCATTTTCGGCGCTGCGTCCCAGCTGTGCCAGCAGTATCTCAGCGTCCCCGCCAGGCGTGACACGCGATTCGCCCGTTCAGCCGGGTCGAAAGTCGGCGTTGAACAAAGACTCCAGATGCCTGCCATTGTCTCGCTCACCGAAACTTACTTTGGCCGGTTTCGGTATCAATAAGGAGAGACCAAGGCGATTGTGTCGGCTTTCTGGCATTGTTTTGGAAACCACTCGGCGATGGTGCGGGCCTGTGTTTATTCGGGCCCAATTATGTTTCTTTCGATTGGAAAACCACCATGTCCCTCAATTCATCCGTCACCGTCACCGTCACCCTTGGGTGCGATTTGCAAACGACCGTCACCATCTCCGAGACATCCTCGGGGACGTTGTTTATACAGGTCAACTCCGCCACGCCGGGCGTGCCGCTGGATTTGGACGGCGTATTTTTCAACTTGGCCGACGACAGCACGATCGACAACATCAACTACTCACCCGAAGCCAATGATAACGGGTCGAATATTTTTTCTCCGGTCACAGGCATTCAGGCAGCGGCAGGCGGGATCGACACGCTGGCCAATGGGGCGCAGGTTGCGGACGGCTATGATATCGGCATCCAGTTCGGCACCAACCAGGACAGCACGACCGATGGCGCGGTCAGCACCGCAAGCTTTACGCTGTTTTCGGTCAACGGCCAGCCGCTGAAACTGTCCGATCTCGATCCCGACAGCTTTGCCGCAGTGGTCAACAGCGACGACGGGGTCAGCGGTCAGGTGCTGACGACCGGCGATGTCCCCGGCGTAGATCCTGTGCTGGTGAGCAAACAGGCGTTGTTCGAGAACTTCGACGACATCCACACCCCCGAGCAGTCGGGCATCGTCGAGGGTCATACCGACTGGGACGTGCGGTGGGACAAACTGGTGACCAACAGCCACAACGAGGGTGTTCTGGAACTGAAGACGGTGGGTACGGACGGGCCTGCGACCCTGAGCTTTGACGCCAATGTCCACAACACGCACCTCTTCGAGAACTCTGGCAGCATGGCGGACAGCCTTCGGGTCGAGGTCAGCATCGACGGTGGTGACTGGATCCTGCTCGATGAATTCGAGGTCAACGATGCGGGCACGGCGATTGTCGGCTCCGAGACCGGCCAAAGCTTCGGCAACTCCGCGAGCAGCATCCTTTATGAAGGCGGCGTGCTGGATACGGCAGAAGATACGGTGCAGTTTAGGTTCGTCTCGGATGTGTCGGCGTCGGACGAATGGATCAAGCTCGACAATGTGTCGGTTTCCGTCTCAGAAGAGGTCGAGGCGGGAGCGCCGGTCGAAAAAGTGCTGTTGGCCGAGGATTTCAACGCGGTCCACGACCCCGATGACAGCGACGCGATAGCGAAGGATGGCCGTTGGGACGTGCGCGACGATGCGCTGGTGACGGACGGTCACAACGACGGCACACTACAGACTGCGGCCGTGGCCGCCGATGGCGATGTCTCGCTCAGCTTTGACGTCCGGGTGCAGGACGCGAGCAAATTCGAGGCCAGCGGTAAAAACGCGGACGATCTGACCCTTCAGGTGCGGACCGAAGACGGAAAGTGGGAGACGCTGGACAGGTTCGTGGTCAACAAGGACGGTACGGCCCTTGTCGGCAGCAAGACCGGCAACGAAATCACCGAAGAGAACGGCACGCTCACCTACAACGGTGGGGCGCTGGACGATGTGAACGGTGATGTCGAATTCCGCGTCATCTCGGATCTGTCCGCCGGCGACGAGAAGATCATCTTCGACAACCTGTCGATCACCCAGACCACGGATGGCGCGGCGGCGGGCGAAGCGGTTGTGGTCGATTTTGAAGGCCTGAATTCCGGCGATATCGTCGATGGCCAGTTCGAGGGCGTTACCATCTCGGCCCAAAAGTCAGGCGATGGCGCTAACAGCCAGAACGATGCGATGATCTTTGACACTGACAATCCGACCGGTGGCGACCACGATCTGGAGTATGACGACCGCGGCAACGCGCTTATCCTCTCCGAGGATAACGACGGCTCGGACGCCGATGACAACTGGCGCGGCGGCACGATGACCTTCGACTTCGACGCCCCTTCCGAAGTGGTGAGCATCAATATGCTTGATATCGAGGAAAACGGTGGAACGATTGATCTGTTCGACGTGGACGGTGGTCTGATCCGGACCGTCGATATTCCGGCCGCAGGCGACAACAGCCAGCAGGAACTGATTATCAACGCCGACAATGTATCGACGATGAACGTGAACCTCGTTGGCTCGGGTGCTGTGGACGATCTGACGTTCATTCCCCCTTCAGAGGAGGAAGAGAGCGATTGTGAGGGCGGACAATACGACGTCACCTACATCGCCGGTATCCCCGTGCTTCAGCCGGTATCGAATTCCAAGCTGGAAAAGGCGATTGCGGAGGTTGACGACGTCGAGGAAGACGATCCGATACTCTAAGAGATTGACATGAAACAATTTAAGCCTCTGTTCCGGAAACGGGACGGGGGCTTTTTAAGTTTGAAAGTCTCTGTGCTGGCCTACAAAGCGGTGGCCGTATCGAGATCACGAATTTCCCGGAAAGTGGTGGGCGACCCTGGAATCGAACCAGGCGTGCGTCTCCGCGAGGGAGTTACAGTCCCCTGCCACACCTTGCGGCCTGTCGCCCACTGGCGCGGTGATTACCTGCGACCCCAAGGGGCGTCAACCTTTAAATCAGCATAATTCGCCTGATCCAGCAGGGGCTATGCGGGCGGCCCATAGGGCGATCTGTCGGCCAAGGCTTGGCGTGCTGCGCGCAAAGGGATAAGGGGGGAAGAGACGCGCAAATACTGGGGACCGTGATGAAAAAGCCGAAGTGGGTTGTGGAAAAAGAGCAGGGCAAAAAAGCCGAGGCGCGCGAGACGCTTTGGCTGTTTGGTTTGCATGCCGTGCGCGACGCGCTGATGAACCCCGCGCGCGAAAAGATCACGATGATGGTCACCCCGAATGCGCTGGCCAAGCTCGAGGAGGCAGTGGCACACAGCGGCATCGAGCCGGAGGTGGTCGACCCGCGTAAATTCCGCCCCCCGATTGATCCGGGATCGGTACATCAGGGGGTGGTGCTGGAGGTCAAGCCGCTGGATTGGGGGCGTCTGGAAGATGTCTGCATCGGCAAGGCGGCCCCGCGCGTCATTATGCTCGACCGTGTGACGGATCCGCATAACGTGGGTGCGATCCTGCGTTCGGCCGAAGTGCTGGGCGCCTCGGCGGTGATCGGGACCAAGCATCATTCAGCGCCCGAAACCGGCGCGCTGGCCAAGACAGCCTCGGGCGCGCTGGAGCGGCAGCCCTATCTGCGGATCCGCAATCTGGCCGACGGCATCCGCGAATTGCAGCAGATGGGGTATCTTGTGCTGGGGCTGGACGGCGATGCCGAACTGACGATCGAAGCCGCGGTGGCGGGCAAACGCGACCGCGCCGTCGCGCTGGTGCTGGGCGCCGAGGGGCCGGGCCTGCGTGAGAAGACCCGTGAGACGGTAGACGCCTTGGTGCGCATTGACGCAGGCGGCGAATTTGGTTCGCTCAACGTCTCAAATGCCGCCGCAATCGGCTTATATGCAACCCGAGAGCATTCTTAAGGACCTCTAGACATTAAAGGAGTGGGGCCATCGCCCATCCGTCGAAAATTGCGACCTGCTGTCACTGCGGCACCCGCGCGATGCTCCAGCTTGACGCGGGCCATCACACGCTTACCTGCGGGGCTTGCGGCGCGCCGCTGCGGCAGCTCAAAATGATGCCAGCCGCCGCGCCAGCGCCCCGACCCGCCATCACGCACCAACAGCCCCGTGCCAAGCTGCGCACGCTGCCCAAGGCGAAATACGCCAAGCCCTCCAAGCCGCGTAAACGGGGCAAAAGCCTGTTTCGCAAATTTGCAGAGGAGGCCTTTGATCTGGTCGAGGATATTTTTGATTGAGCCGCCTCGTCGTTGGCGGGGGCATGGCAGTCTCCATCGCGATTACATCCAATTTCTGCACTGCTTTCCTCTGCGCGAAAAACAGGTAGGATCGCGGCATGGAATACAGTGATGCTTTTCTCAAAGAAATTCTCACCCGGACCAAGCGGGTCGCTATTGTGGGCATTTCAGACAATCCGGTCCGCGCGAGTTATTTTGTGGCGCGCTACCTGAGTTTGCGCAGATTCACCGTGGTGCCGGTCAATCCCATGTTGGTGGGGCAGGTTTTGTTTGGCGCGCCGGTCGTGGCATCGCTGTCGGATATTGCAGAACCGGTGGATATGGTCGATATCTTCCGCCGCTCCGAGGCGGTGCCGGAGATTGTGGACGAGGCACTCGCACAGTTCCCGAACCTTGACACCATCTGGATGCAGATCGGCGTCGAGCATGCGCAGGCGGCAGCAAAAGCGCAGGCGCGCGGGGTGAATGTGGTGCAAAATCGCTGCCCCAAGATCGAATATCAGCGATTGTTCGGTGAGCTACGCATGGGCGGCTTCGCGACGGGCGTGATTTCAAGCAAGCTTTGACGCTGTAGCTTTGTCAGCGTGAGGCTTTTTCCGCAATGCCCGAGCTTGCCTGACGCTGTGCCAAAACCGCCATCACATCGGCCAGTGGCACATCACGGGCGGCGAGCATTACCAGCAGATGATAGAGCACATCGGCAGCCTCGCAGGTAAGGGCCGCCTTATCGTCCTTGACCGCTTCGATGATGGCCTCGATCGCTTCTTCGCCAAATTTCTCGGCGCATTTTTCCGGACCCTTCGCCAGCAGCTGCGCGGTCCAGCTTGATTTCGGATCTGCGTTTTTGCGCGAGAGGATGGTTGTATAAAGCTCATCGAGGGTCATGTCAGCCTCATCGGGATACCGGCGGCGGCCATATGTTGTTTGGCCTCGTGGATGGTGAACTCACCGAAGTGAAAGATAGACGCGGCTAGCACGGCAGAAGCGCCGCCCTTGGTCACCCCGTCTACCAGATGATCGAGCGTGCCGACGCCGCCGGAGGCGATCACCGGCATGGTCACAGCATCCGAAATCGCGCGGGTGAGGGGTAGGTTGAAGCCTTGTTTTGTGCCGTCACGGTCCATCGAGGTGAGCAGAATTTCACCCGCCCCCTTTTCCATCATCGTAATCGCAAATTCGACCGCGTCGATGCCGGTGGGTTTGCGGCCGCCGTGGGTGAAGATCTCCCATTTGCCGGGGCTCACCGTCTTGGCATCAATGGCCGCGACGATGCACTGGCTGCCAAATTGATCCGCAGCGCGCGCGACGACATCGGGGTCGGCCACGGCGGCGGAATTAAAGCTGACCTTGTCCGCGCCGGCAAGCAGCAGGGCGCGCACGTCTGCGGCGCTGCGCACGCCGCCGCCCACGGTCAGCGGGATGTAACAATGCTCTGCCGTGCGGCGCACCAGATCGAACATCGTGCCGCGGTTCTCATGCGTTGCGTGGATGTCGAGAAAGCACAGCTCGTCCGCGCCAGCGGCGTCATAGGCGATCGCGGCGTCGACCGGATCGCCTGCGTCACGCAGGCCGACGAAATTCACGCCTTTGACCACGCGGCCATCGGCGACATCGAGACAGGGGATGATGCGGGTTTTGAGCATGTGGTTGTTTACGGTGCCGGTGCGCTTTGGGCAAGCGGTTGGGTTTTGAGTTTAACTGGAAAAATGAAGGGTTAGTCGCGCAGGGCTTCGAGGGCGGCGCCCAGATCGATCGCGCCATCATAAAGCGCACGGCCCGAGATTGCACCCTCGATCACCCCGGTCGCTTTGAGCGCATGAAGATCGGCCATCGACGAGACACCGCCCGAAGCAATGACGGGGATGCTGACCGCGCGGGCGAGGGCCGCGGTGGCGTCAATGTTTGGCCCGCCCATGGCACCGTCGCGCAGGATGTCGGTGTAGATGATTGCGGCCACGCCTGCGTCCTCGAAGGATTTTGCCAGATCGGTGACCATCACATCGGTCTCCTCGGCCCAGCCCTTGGTTGCGACGCGGCCATTGCGGGCGTCGATGCCGACGGCGACCTGACCGGGAAAGGCGCGGGCGGCCTCGCGCACCAGATCGGGGTTCTCCACTGCGACGGTCCCGAGGATCACGCGGGCGAGGCCTTTTTCGAGCCAGCTTTCGATGGTGGCCATATCGCGGATACCGCCGCCGAGTTGGACGGGGACCTTGCATTGCTTGAGGATCGCCTCGACCGGCGCGGCGTTCACGGGGCTGCCGGCGAAAGCACCATTCAGATCCACCAGATGCAGCCATTGGCAGCCCGCATCCACAAAGGCCCGAGCCTGCGCGGCGGGGTCGTCGTTGAACACGGTCGAGCGGTCCATATCGCCATGCACAAGGCGCACGGCCTGGCCGTCTTTGAGGTCGATGGCGGGATAGAGGATCATGGGGCGGCCCTTTGCGCTGGTGTTGCGGCGGTTTTGCACGGAATCGCCCGCTGTGCAACGCGACCTTACGTTAAGCTTGCCTGCCGGTGCATCGGCAGGCCATGATCCACAGCAGTTTCTGGGAGGAACAACTATGAAAATGATACTGGCAGCAGCCGTGGCGGCAATGGGGTTTGCGGGTGCGGCATGGGCCGATCCGGCGGTGGGTGTGTGGCAGACGCAGGTCGATGATGGCGCTTACGCCCATGTAAAGATGAGCCCGTGCGGGGCAAACCTGTGCGGCACTATTGCGCGTACATTCAACAACAGCGGTGAATACAAGTCTGAGAACATCGGCAAGCAGCTGGTCTGGGACATGGCGCCCGCAGGCGGCGGCGATTACAAGAATGGCAAGATCTGGCGTCCGTCCAACGGTAAGACCTACGGCTCCAAGATGGCGCTGTCGGGCAATACGCTCAATGTGTCGGGCTGTATCGGGCCGATCTGCCAAAAGCAGACATGGAGCCGCGTGAACTGACACGGCGGCGGCTTTTGCGAGCCATGCAAAATTAACATTAGTTTGAATTAAGGCGCGGGTGTATCGTTCACCTGCGCCTTTTTTCGTGCTGCTGCGGCACGGAGGTGGCTGGACCTGGGGGTTTGGATATGAAAAACGTTTTGCGAGCCGCCGTTCTGGCGGTAACGGGTGTTGTTGGCATGGGCGGTTTGGGGACCGCACAGGCAGAGGTTCCGTTGGGACTGTGGCAAAGCCCACCTGACGCGCGGGGGATCGTGATGCACGTGCGCACGCGCACCTGCGGCAGCGGGATTTGCGGCCAGATCGAGCGGGTCAAGAATGTTCGGGGCTATGACGCGCCTTCAAGGGCGGTGGGCCGTCGGATGCTGGTCAACCTGGTACCCGAACCCGATGGCAGCTTTGCGGGGCAAGTCTGGGAGCCATCCGGCAACCGGATGCTGCGCGCCAAAATGCAGGTGCAGGGCAACGTGATGCGCTTCGAGAATTGCAACGGCGAGGAGTGCCGCAGCGAAGTCTGGCGCCGGGTGCGTTAAGGCCTCCATCGCAGGAAATTCGTAATCATGCGCAGGCCGGTGGTCTGGCTTTTTTCGGGGTGGAACTGCATCCCGATCATGTTGTCACGCCCGATTACCGCCGTCACATCGCTGGCATAGTCGACATGGGCAAGGCGCTGGGCTGGGTCGGTGACGGCCATGTGATAGCTGTGTACGAAATAGGTATGATCGCCGGTTTTGATGCCGTCGAACACCGGATGGGGCGCGTCGAGGATCAGATCGTTCCAGCCCATATGCGGCACCTTGAGCGCGGGATCGGCGGGCGTGATTCTGGTCACCTCGCCACTGATCCAGTCAAGCCCCTTGGTGTCTTCATATTCGCGGCCCCATGTCGCCATAAGCTGCATGCCGACGCAGATCCCGAGGAAGGGGCGGCCCTTGTCTTCCACCGCCTCGATTATGGCGGCGTAGATCCCGCTTTTGCCCTTGAGCGCGGCCACGCAGGCGGGAAACGCGCCATCGCCGGGCAGCACGATGCGGTCTGCGGCGGCGATCACCTCTGGCTCTGCGGTTACGGTAACTTCGCCCGCCTCCGCTTCGCGTGCCATCCGCTCGAACGCTTTGTGGGCAGAGTGCAGATTGCCGCTTTCGTAGTCTATGATCGCGGTGAGCATCTAAAGCATACCCTTTGTCGAAGGGATCGCGTCAGATTTGCGCGGATCGTTTTGAAGCGCGTCGCGCAAGGCGCGGGCGACGGATTTGAACGCGGCCTCCGCGATGTGGTGGCTGTTGAGGCCGTGCAGCTGATCGACGTGCAACGTGATGCCGCCATGGGTGCTGAGCGCCTGAAAGAACTCGCGCACCAGCTCGGTGTCGAAGGTGCCGATCTTGGCCGTGGGCAGATCCACGTTCCACACAAGAAAGGGGCGACCGGACAGATCGAGTGCTACGCGGACAAGTGCGTCGTCCATCGGCAGCAAGCAGGCGCCGTAGCGGACGATCCCGCGTTTGTCGCCCATGGCTGCGGTCAGCGCCTGACCCAGCGCAATGCCCACATCCTCGACGGTGTGGTGATCGTCGATGTGCAGATCGCCCGAACAGCGTACGGTCATGTCGATAAGCGCGTGGCGCGACAGCTGGTCCAGCATGTGGTCAAAAAAGCCAACGCCGGTTTCGTTGTCGTAAACCCCTGTACCATCAAGATTTATCTCGACGCTGATGTCGGTTTCGGCGGTGGTGCGGGTGATTGTTGCCTTGCGCATGGAGGTCTCCGTCATTGGGTTGCGTCCTTATACCACCGCAGTACCCCGCGCCAAGAGCCGATGAGGGATTGCGGCCTGTAGGCCTTCGTGAGAGCCTAGACGCATGCCATGACAGGAGCCTCCCGTGAGTACATGTGTTTTCATCCAGATCCGCTGCCGCCCCGGCACGACCTACAGCGTGGCGGACGCCATCGCGCTACGCGAGATCCACTCGGAGCTTTATTCGACCTCCGGTGATTTCGATCTGATGATGAAGGTCTATATCCCCAAAGGCGAGGATGTAGGCACGTATATCAACGATAATCTGCTCGATATCGACGGGATCGAGCGGTCGCTGACCACCATGACCTTCAAGGTGTTTTAATGCGGGTATTGGCCCTGCTTCTGATGCTGTCAGCCGGTACTGCCTCGGCCACCCAGCGCGTTTACGAGGGCGACGAGGCTATGGCGATCCGCTGTGCGAATATGATGGCGTTCACTGGCATGACCCTCAATCGCGCGGGCCTGATGCCGGATGCGGAAAAGGACGTCCTCATCGGGATCTCGGTGCTGATCCTCGAGCGGCACGTGAGCGGAACCTGGGTTCAGAAAAAGCGCGCCATGGAAACGATGCGCGACAGGCGGGACGTGGATGCGACCCTGACAGATTACCAGCGCCACGCGCCGCTGTGTCTCAGACGGTTCCCGATCAACTGACCGGCGAACGGGTTGCGCTGTGTCACAACAGCAGCCCGCCCAAAGTAAAACCATGCGCGACTGCCATATCAACCTCGGCCTGCGTGTTCGGCCGGTACGAGATGAATTCGCTGTGCGTACATTCCGGCAGACCCAAGGCTGCAATCAGTGGCGCATCGTAATGGCCTGAAAGTAACAACAGCCCCTCATGGGCGAGATGATCGCGGGTGCCCTTGCCGCCATCGCTGCGGATGCGGCGCATAAAATCATGCTGTTGCGCCACCGCCTGCACCACGTCGCGGGCGATGGGGCGGCCCTGAATTTCACGAAACAGCGCGGCCATACGGTGATTGCCCGCGCGGCCGCGAAAGATGCGGGCGACCGCCACCTCCGGTACTGTGCGCCAGAAATTCGGCGGGTAGGGGTGATCGCGCAGCAGCCACAGGATGTGGGAGAAGCCGGCCGCAATGATGGTGCGCTTGGCGTCCTTGTTCTGGCCTGCAGTCAGGTATTCAGGCCGCGCCACGATCAGCCCAAGATAGCACAGCGCGCGCGCCTCATCGGCGGCGACAAGGATGCAGGGGGCCTCCACCGCTTCGGTCGGGATCATCCAGTTCGCGCCCATGGTGTTCTTGATGTCCACATCACGGCCGCGGATCACACAGTCAAGGCGGCCCTTGGGCAGATCCAGCAGCGCGCGTAACTCGATCTCGACCCGCGTGCCGATGTAGGTTTTCTCGGTCTTCTCGAGCTCTTCGTAGGAGCGCCGCCCGGTCTTTGGCGTCATGATCACGTCATCAACACAAGCACGCAGCATCGCGGCAAAGCTGTCGGCGAGGGCCTGCGCACCGCCGGCCCGCGCTGTGATGTCAGCGGCAAGCATGCTCAGCAGTGCATGATCGGGATGCTCTGGCGCGACACTGCTCGGCGGGACATGCTGTTTCACAGCACTGCCTCAGCCGCTGACGCTGTGCAGCATCCGGCGGCGCAATGCGCGCGCTATTTGCGCCGAAACGGCCTGCGCCACGGGCGGCGGGAAGGCATTGCCGACCTGTTTGTAAGCGTTTGTCTTGGCTCCGGTAAAATGCCAGTCATCCGGGAAGCCTTGCAGCCGCGCGACCATGGGCACAGTCAGGCGTGGCATACCGTTGTGAAAGGGATCGGGCGCCTCGGGTGCGATGGTGCGCCCCTCGACGCCCAATGTGGCCCACGCGGCGCGGGCGCGGGTCGGACCAAGGTCTGGCCCGCCGTGTTTTTTCGACCCGCCAACAATGGTGGGGGCAATCTCGTCAGCCTTGTCGGCCCAGTCTTCGGCGCCGCGCCAGCCGCGTGCGGCCATCAGATCGCGCAGCGTCTCGCCCACGGTGGGCGGATTGTGCGGATTCGGTTCGGGCCAGTCGAAGAATTCTGCGCGGTTTTTCTGCATCGCGACGATCACCACGCGCGGGCGCAGCTGCGGCACCCCGAAATCCGAGGCATTGAGCAATCGCCAGTCGGTGCGGTAGCCCAGCTTGTCGAGCTGGCCCTTGAGCCGCTCGCGGTAGTCGTGAAACACCGCGCCCAGAAAGCCGCGGACGTTCTCGATCATCACCGCGCGGGGTTGCGCATCGGCGATGATGTCGATGGCATCGTTGAACAGGTTTCGCTCGTCGCGCTCGCCCAGCTGTTTTCCTGCGACGGAAAACGGCGGGCAGGGCAGGCCGCCCGCAAACAGGTCGATGCCTTTGAAATCGCCTGCGCGCTCTTTGAACAGGACCATGTCTTCTTCGAGCACGTGCCAGCCGGGGCGGTTGTGGCGCAGGGTGGCGCAGCAGTGTTTGTCGATCTCCACCAGCGCCGAATGGTGAAACCCCGCCATCTCCAGCCCCAGCGCCTGACCGCCCGCACCGGCGCATACCTCAAGTGATGTCAGTGCCATGCCGCCCCCGTTTTTCGAATCCTGTCTGGTGGTCCCGACCGGATTCTCGTGCGTTCTGCATGTGTTCTTAAGCGGTAAGGCGCGCCGTGGCAACGCAGTCTAGCCCTCCTTAGCCGGACCCAGCGAGGCGCGCAATTTCAGCGTAACGTCGAGCCGCAGCGGTGGCGTGCGCGGCGCGCCTTCGACCAGTGCCATCAGCGCCTTTGCCGCCTGCACCCCCATTTCGCGGTGCGGAACCTGCATCGTGGTCAGGGCGGGCGAGACGATCCGCGCCAGTTCAAGATCGTCAAAGCCTGTGACCGAGACATCACCCGGCACATCAAGGCCCATCGCCTGCGCCGCCAGAACAGCACCGGCGGCCAGAACGTCGTTGCCGCACATGACCGCCGTGGGCGGAGTGGCGGTCTGCATCAGAGTGGTCATCGCTGTGGCGGCGGTGTCAATGCCGTACGGGGTTTCGATCACGGTAAGGTCGCCGTCGGGCAGGCCGCACGCGCGCAGTGCGTCGCGCACCCCCCGGACACGGTCGGCGGCGCGGTCGTTGCCTTGCACCAGCGCCGAGATCACGGCGATGCGCCGGTGCCCGCGCGCGATGACTTCGCCCGCGAGTTGTGCCATGGCGTGGCGGTTGTCAAAACCGACGGCGGGCAGTGCGATCTGCGGTGCATAGGCCCATGCGATCAACGTCGGTACTCTTTGCTGTTCGAGATAGCGGAACATAGCGGGATCGCGGTCATAGCCGATCAGCAACAGGCCATCGGCCCCGCGCCCCACAAGCGCCTTGATCTGCTCCTGTTCCATCTGCGGACTGTAGGCCGTGCTCGAGACCAGAAGGGTATAGCCACGACTGTGCAACGCCTCCTGAAAGGCCTGAAGACCGCGGGCGAAAATTGCGTTTTCCATCGTGGGGATGATCGCGCCGATGGTAAAGGTCCGCTGCGCCGCCATGACCCGTGCGCCGAAATTGGGCGTGTACTCCAGCTTGGCGACCGCTTTCATCACGCGGTCACGGGTTGCCTGTATCACGCGCTCGGGCGTGTTGAGGCAGCGCGATACCGTCGCGGTCGAAACCCCTGCCATGCGCGCCACGTCTTCGAGGGTGGGTGTTGATGTACCAGAGCGCATGTCGCGGCAAGCCTTTGCAAGGTGGGGCAGAACCAGAGATAGCGCAATGTCCGCTCTTTTGTAATATCAATGTAAGCGCTTGCATTAGCGATCTGGGGCAGTTTAAGTTCGTGATGCTTACCGCAGGCAACACTTGCTCAGGACCATGCAATATGACGCGCGAATATCTGAAAAAAGCACCGCTGAGCGCGCATTCGGATGCGTCCGAGACCCATGGAATCGTGAAGAAAATTCTGAGCGACATCGAAGAGGGCAGCGAGGCTGTGGCGCTGGAGTATGCCCGAAAATTTGACCGCTACGAAGGCAGTATTGTTCTGTCGCCGACTGAGATCGAGGCGCTTTGCGCGCAGGTGCCCGAGACGCTCAAGGCCGATATCAGGTTCGCCCATGCAAACGTCAAACGCTTTGCCGAAGTACAAAAGGGCACGATGTCGGACGTTGAAATCGAGATCGTGCCGGGCCTCATTGCGGGGCAAAAGGCGATTCCGGTGGAGGCGGCGGGCTGCTATGTGCCCGGCGGGCGTTACAGCCACATCGCGAGCGCGATCATGACGGTGACGACGGCGGCGGTGGCGGGATGTCACCATATTACAGCATGTTCGCCGCCTCAGGCGGAGACGGGGATCAATCCGGCAATCGTCTATGCGGCGCATATCTCGGGCGCGCATAAAATCATGGCGATGGGCGGCGTGCAGGGGATCGCTGCGATGACCTTTGGCCTGTTCGGTCTGCCGCCCGCGAACATTCTCGTCGGTCCCGGAAACCAGTTCGTGGCGGAGGCCAAGCGGATCCTGTTCGGCCGCGTCGGCATCGATATGATCGCAGGCCCGACCGACAGTCTGATCCTCGCCGACCGCGATGCCGATGCCCATATCGTCGCCACCGATTTGGTTTCTCAGGCCGAGCATGGCTACAATTCGCCTGTCTGGCTGGTGACGGATGATCGCGCATTGGCCGAAACAGTGATGCAGATGGTGCCAGACCTGATCGCCGATCTTCCGGAGCTGAACCGCGAGAACGCATTCGCCGCGTGGCGCGATTACGCGGAGGTGATCCTATGCGCCGACCGCGCGGAAATGGCCGCCTGTTCGGACGATTACGCGCCCGAGCATCTGACGGTGCAGGCTGCCGATCTGGAATGGTGGCTGGACCGGTTGACCTGCTATGGCTCGCTCTTTCTGGGCGAGGAGACGACGGTGTCTTACGGGGATAAGGCATCGGGCACCAATCACGTGCTGCCGACCTCTGGCGCTGCGGGCTATACCGGCGGTTTGTCAGTGCACAAATACATGAAAATCGTCACATGGCAGCGCGCCACCCGCGAAGGGTCGCGGGATGTGGCGCAGGCGACCGCGCGGATCAGCCGCCGCGAGGGGATGGAGGGCCACGCGCGTTCGGCGGATGTGCGGCTGGCCAAGTATTTCCCCGGCGAGGTGTTCAATCTGTCCGCAGAGGGGTAATTTGTCCCGCATCACCTGATGCAGTGCTTCACGAAATCCAATTTAGAAAGTCCACCAGATGAACATCGACAAACGGATCACCGATGATCTTGTGGCCAACGGCATCTCATTCGTAACCACTGTGCCGTGCAAACAGCTGGCCGGTGTGATCGATGAGATCGACGCGCGCGACGAGATTTTTCACATCCCGGCGAATAAAGAAGACGAGGGGATGGGCCTTTGTGCCGGGGCCTTTATGGGCGGCAAGCGCGCCGCGATCATCATGCAGAACACTGCCATCGGTGTGACGATCAACACGCTGGCGACGCTGATCCAGTATTATCGGATGCCACTGCCGATGCTGATCAGCTACCGCGGAGAGCTGCGCGAGCCGGTGGCCTGTCAGGTCGAAATGGCCCTGCATACCAAGGCGCTGCTGGCCGAGATGAAGATCCCGACCTATCATTTCCATCACCAGCGCGACGTCGAGGAATTCGACGCGATCCTGAAATATACCTTCATGTGCAACAAACCGGTCGCGATCCTGACCGATGCCAACTTTTGGGGAGGCTACGGCGACCAATGATCAGATCCGAAATTCTGCGCGATATCGCGCCTATCCTGCGTGAACAGCTGGTCATCTGCAACATTGGTCTGCCATCCCAAGAGCTGCATATGATCGATGACCAACCCACCAACTTTTACATGCTGGGGACCATGGGACTTGCCTCCTCCATCGGTCTGGGGCTGGCGCTTTCGCAACCCAAGACGGTGATCGCCATCGACGGGGACGGTTCCGTCCTGACCAATCTCGGAACGCTGCCCACCATCGCCAACAATGTGGCGGACAATTATATCCTTCTGATCATCGACAACGGCTCTTATGGCTCCACCGGGGACCAGCCGACCTACGCGGGCAAAAAGACCAAGCTGGAGCGGGTCGCGGAAGCTTGCGGTTGCGAGAATGTGGTGGTGTGCAAGGATGTCGATACGGGTGCTGTCCTGCAAGCGGCCATCGACAGCAAAAAGATGACGGTGATCGTCTGCAAATGCGACAGTGGCAACATCAAGCTGCCGGTGATCACGATGGATCCGGTGGTCATTCGTGACCGGTTCATGAAAGCGGTAAGCGCCTGAATTGCGCCGGTGGCGTGGAAAGATCATGCGCGGGGCGCGTGGCCTTTCTTGCAAAGTATCAATCTATTAACGCAGGTTGCTGATGTAACCCGGCACCTGAAACGACGAAGGGCCGCCCGGAGGCGACCCTATCGATGACCATCCGGGGCGGGATGGTCTAACTGGAGCGGGCGAGGCGATTCGAACGCCCGACCCTAACCTTGGCAAGGTTATGCTCTACCCCTGAGCTACGCCCGCATCAGTTAGTGGGGCTGACTTAGCCCTCTGTGCCCGAGGCCGCAAGGGGTAATTTCAACTGTTGAGCAAAAACTTGTATCTATCCCGCACGGGCTTGAACGCCCCCCGTGCGGGATGAGACTTGCAGCGCCTATTCCAACTCTACCAGCAGATCCTTGGCATCAATCTGGCCACCGGGGACGACATGCACGGCTTTCACAATCGCATCCCGTTCGGCGTGCAGGCCTGTTTCCATCTTCATCGCCTCGATGGTCAGCAGCAGGTCACCTGCCTTCACACTCTGCCCCACCACCGCGCCGACAGTGGCGACAACGCCGGGCATCGGTGCGCCGATGTGGTTGGGATTGCCTGCCTCCGCTTTCGGGCGCTGGGCGGTTGTGGCCTTGACCAGCCGGTTCGGCACGCGGATCACGCGCGGCTGGCCGTTCAGCTCAAAGAACACCTTAACTTCGCCGTCCTCGTTGGTCTCACCGATGGCTTGCAGGCGGATTTCCAGCGTCTTGCCAGGGTCGATATCGGCGGCGATTTCCTCGCCTGCCTCCATACCGTAGAAAAACGTCGGCGTCGGCAGGGTGCGCACTGGACCATAGATCGCATGGCGGGCCATGTATTCGGTATAGACCTTTGGATACATCAGATAGCCTGCCAGATCTTCGTCATCGATCTTCATCCCGTCCAGCTGGTCTGAAAGCTGTTTGCGCACAGCCTCCAGATCGACAGGCGCCAGATGCGCACCGGGGCGGTCGGTGTTGGGTGTCTCGCCCTTGAGCACTTTCTTGACGATGCCGGCGGGAAAGCCGCCGGGGGGCTGGCCCAGATTGCCGCGCATCATGTCGATCACGGATTCAGGGAAGGAAACCTCGACGCCGGGGTCTTCGACCTGCGCGCGGGTGAGGCCCTGCGATACCATCATCAGGGCCATGTCGCCCACGACCTTCGAGCTGGGCGTTACCTTGACGATATCGCCGAACATTTTGTTCACATCGCTGTAGGTGCGCGCCACCTCGGGCCAGCGGTCCTCCAGCCCAAGGCTGGCGGCCTGCGACTTGAGATTGGTGAACTGGCCGCCGGGCATCTCGTGCAGATAGACCTCAGAGGAGGGGGCCTGCATGCCCGTCTCGAAGGCGCGGTACTGGTGGCGGACGTCCTCCCAATAGTCGGAGATTTCGCGCACGGCGGTGATATCAAGGCCGGTGTCGCGGTCGGTGTGGCGCAGCGCCTCCACCACGGAACCCAGCGTCGCCTGCGATGTATTGCCCGAAAACGCGTCCATCGCACAATCGACGGCATCCACACCCGCCTCGCTGGCGGCGAGGATCGTCGCAGTGGCGATGCCCGCCGTGTCGTGGGTGTGGAAATGGATCGGCAGGCCCACTTCGGATTTGAGCGCACGCACCAGCTGGCGCGCCTGCGCCGGTTTGAGCAGCCCCGCCATATCCTTGAGCCCCAGCACATGGGCGCCTGCGGCCTTCAGATCCTTGCCCATGGCGACATAGTATTTCAGATCATATTTCGCGCGGTCGGGATCGAAGATATCGCCGGTATAACAGATCGTGCCCTCGCAGACTTTGCCCGCCTCCTGCACCGCGTCCATCGCCACGCGCATGTTCTCGACCCAGTTGAGGCTGTCGAAAACGCGGAACACATCGACGCCGGACTTTGCGGCAGTCGCTACAAAATGCTGCACCACGTTGTCGGGATAGTTGGTATAGCCCACGCCGTTGGATGCGCGCAGCAGCATCTGCGTCATGATGTTTGGCATCCGCTCGCGGATATCGCGCAGGCGCTGCCACGGGCATTCCTGCAAGAAACGGTAGGCCACGTCGAAGGTCGCGCCGCCCCAGCATTCGACCGAAAACAGCGTCGGCAGATTGGCGGCATAGGCCGGCGCCACTTTGATCATGTCATGGCTGCGCATCCGGGTGGCGAGCAGGCTTTGATGCCCGTCGCGCATGGTGGTGTCGGTGATCAGCAACTGGCGCTGTTGGCCCATCCAGTCGGCCACGGCCTGCGGGCCCTTTTGCTCCAGCAGGTTGCGCGTGCCCATCATCGGCTCGGCGCGGGAGGCTGGCGGCTGCGGCACACGGCTGCTGGCGGGGGGCAGGGGTTTGTCCTTGGTCTCGGGATGGCCGTTGACACTGATATCGGCGATGTAGGTCAGCACCTTGGTCCCGCGATCGCGCCGCGCGTCAAAGCGGAACAGCTCGGGCGTCTCGTCTATGAATTTGGTGTGGTAGGTGTTGTTGAGGAAGGTCGGATGTTTGAGCAGGTTTTCGACGAAAGCGATGTTCGTGCTCACGCCCCTGATACGGAACTCGCGCAGGGCGCGGTCCATCCGGGCGATGGCCTGCTCGGGTGTTTGCGCCTTGGCGGTCACCTTGACCAGCAGGCTGTCGTAATAGCGGGTGATCACGCCGCCCGAGTAGGCCGTGCCACCGTCCAGACGGATGCCCATGCCCGTGGCCTCGCGGAAGGCGGTGATGCGCCCGTAATCGGGGATAAAATTGTTGAGCGGGTCCTCGGTGGTGATGCGTGTTTGCAGCGCGTGACCGGTCAGCTGCACATCGGCCTGTGACGCTTTGCCGGTGGCCTCCGCGATGGTCTTGCCTTCCGCGATCAGGATCTGCGCGCGCACGATGTCGATGCCGGTGACCTCCTCGGTCACGGTATGCTCGACCTGCACGCGTGGGTTCACTTCGATGAAGTAGAATTCCTCCGTCTCCATATCCATCAGGAACTCGACGGTGCCCGCACATTCGTAATTCACATGGGCGCAGATCTTGCGGCCCAACTCGCAGACATGCGCACGCTGCTCTTCCGTCAGATACGGCGCCGGCGCGCGCTCGACCACTTTCTGGTTCCGGCGCTGGACCGAGCAGTCCCGCTCGTAGAGGTGATAGATCTCGCCGTGGCTGTCGCCGAGGATCTGCACTTCGACGTGGCGCGCCTTGAGGATCATCTTTTCCAGATAGCCTTCGCCGTTGCCGAAGGCGGCTTCGGCCTCACGGCGCCCCTCGCGGACCTTTTCTTCCAGCTCATCTTCGTTCTGGATCGGCCGCATCCCGCGCCCGCCACCGCCCCACGACGCCTTGAGCATCAGCGGATAGCCCACTTCGGCCGCTTCTTTTTTGATGGCTGTCATATCATCGCCCAGCACCTCGGTGGCGGGGATCACGGGCACACCGGCGGCCATCGCGACACGGCGCGCGGAGGCTTTGTCGCCCAGCGCGCGCATCGTTTCGGCCTTGGGGCCGATAAAGGTGATGCCGTTCTGGTCGCAGGCGTCCACAAAATCGGGGTTTTCCGACAACAGCCCGTAGCCGGGGTGAATGGCATCTGCGCCGCTTGCCTTGGCCACGCGGATTATCTCGTCGATGCTCAGATAGGCGGCGACCGGTCCCAGATCCTTGCCGATCCGGTAGGCCTCGTCGGCTTTGAACCGGTGCAGGCCCAGCTTGTCCTCCTCGGCAAAGACCGCGACGGTGGTTTTGCCCATCTCGTTGGCGGCGCGCATGATGCGAATAGCGATCTCGCCGCGGTTGGCGATGAGGATCTTGGTAAAATCGGTCATTAAAGCTGGCCCTGTCTTATGTGCGTTCCGGTGATTTGTAAGCCCAAGCAGTGCCATGCTGCAATGCGCGTGATCGGGTAAGGGGCATGACCGCAGGCAAATATGGTGCGCAGAGGTGACAAACGCGGCACTTGATCGGGGTCGAGAGGCAATTTTTATTGCGCAGGGCGATTTGACCCTGCGATATTGGCAAGAAACACAACAGATTTTCGAGCAGGAGACAGGATATGGAACGATTTGCGACGTTGGCGGGATTTGGCATCACACTCGCTGTATTGGCAGGTTGTGCCGTACCAGAGCGCGCACCGGTCCCGACCCTTTCCAAAGGCGAGCAGCTCAACATACGCTATATTTTGGGCGCACATCCCGGCCAAAGGGCCTGCGTGGAGTACCGCGCGGCCACCGAAAGCTGTGCGTCGATCATCACCGCGTCATTCGAGGGCGATACGCTGATCTCGCGCGAGATCGCCGCACTTCAGGTCGCAGGCAGCACATCCGTCCAGAACATCGAGGTCGTCACCCGCAGCACGCTCACCGGAGACAGGGCCTGTAGCCGGCCCGAAGATATCAGCGTGACAGGCCGCGACGAGATGTCGGAATTTATGCTGGGAGCCGCGCGCGAATTGATCGGCCAGTTGGGCGGCAGCATCTGTACGACCTATTACCGCTCGGGCGACGGGTACGTCGCAACCACCGTCGGTGCCAACGGACAGCCCGTGCCGACCGGTGATATAAAATTCCAGTTCATCAGCGGCGAGGCAGGGCTGCGGGCGCAGTAGACCCGGGGGTCAGGGCAGGATGATTGGCGCGGGCAGACTGCTAAGGTCGCGCGCGCCAATCTGGCCCATGTTGGCGGCCATGTCCTTGGCCAAAATATCGATCAGGTGTTCGATGCCCTGCGGCCCCAGCGCCCCCAGTGCAAAATGGAACGCGCGCCCCAGCATCACAAAATTTGCCCCCAGCGCAATGGCCCGCAAAATATCCAGACCGCCCTCTATGCCACTGTCAAATATGATCGGCAGCTTGGTCGCGGCACGCACCTGCGGCAAGGCGTCGATGGCGGCGGGGGCGCCGTCAAACTGGCGACCCGCATGATTCGACACCCAGACGCCGTCCACGCCCAGCCCCTCCAGCCGCACGGCATCTTCGGAGCGCAGCACGCCTTTGACCAGAAAATCACCCTGCCACTCATCGCGCAGCCAGCCGACATAGTCCCAGTCGGGCGCCGTGCGCAGCAGGTAACCGACGTGGGCCGTGGGCGAGAGACCCTCGGTAGCTGCGGTGGCGTATTTATCCAGACCTCGCATGCGCGGCATCCCGCGCCGCGCCATGCCTGCGGCCCATGCCGGACGTGTCGCGACCTGCGCCAGCAGGCGCGGCGTCAGACGCGGCGGATTGGTGAGGCCTGATCGCACCTGCCGTTCGCGGCGGCTTGCGACGGGGACATCGACGGTAAGGATCAGGGTGGTGAACCCTGCGGCTTTGGCGCGGGCAAGCATATCGCGGCGGATGTCCGCATCGCGGGGCGGGTACATCTGGAACCAGGCATGCGGCCCCAGATGCGGTGCGATGTCTTCCGGGCTTTGGGTGGCGACGGTTGAAATACTGTAAGGGATGCCGGCACGGGCGCCCGCGCGGGCCAGATGGCCCTCGGCGTCGGGCCACATCAGGCCCGACATGCCGATGGGCGCGATGCCAAGGGGCAGCGGCATCTTTTTGCCCAGAAGTGTCGTGCCCAGATCTGGGGTGAATTCCCCGTGCAGTATCGACGGCATCATGCCGATCCGGTCCAGACCCGCGCGGTTGCGGGCCTTGGTCGCCTCGTCGCCGGTGCCGCTGTCGAGATACTCCCATACGAACGGCGGAATGCGCCGCTGGGCGCGGGCGCGCAAGTCGGAGAGAGCGGGGTATTTTGCGTGTAAATCCATGACCGTATCTGGCGGTATGCGCAAAGGGTTGTCCAGCATCTATCTGACGAGGTCAAGATTCTCCCGCTGCACTGCCTCTGGAACGACTGCGCGAATCTCCGGCGGAATTTGCGGCGCAGTGGTGGACGGGCCGATCACCTCTGACACGGGTTCAATTTGTGGCAGGGCCAGGGCGTTCACCTCCTCCAGCGTCTGGTTGATGGTCTGGCACAGCGCCGCGAGCATTTCCGCAGATCCGTTATGCTCCCCTAAGCTTGATTTGCCCTGATCAATCGCGGTGAGGGCATGAGCAAGTTGGCTCAGCTTGAGCGCCGCCCTGGTCGTACAGGGCAGCACATCCTGAGCGACCGGCGCAGCGACGTCGTCTTGATCAACATAATCAATCACCAGTGCGGTGCCCACAATGCGCGCCCGCCCGTCCGGCATGTCCAGACGGCACAGTACAGTATCCCAGATCATCCGCCCCTTCGGCATCTGAAGCCTCTCGCGGTAGCGGATCGGCATGTCCTGCTGCAAGCAGCTGATATAGCGGGCGTTGACCTCGGCGGCCTGTGGGGGAGGTAACAACTCGTTCAAGGGGCGGCCCGCGACATGGGGCATCGACATGCCGGACTCGCGCTCGTTTGCGGCGTTCAGGGCGCAAATTTCGAACTGTGCAGCCTGCGGGCGCAGCTGTGCGACAAACATCGGCGTGGCAAACCGGTCCAGCTCTTCTCTCAATTGTGTTGGATCATCGGTCATAAACATGGTGTCTCTCCTGATCTTTTGAGATGCTTCATTTAAAGCCACAGAGATTAGCGAGAGATTAATAGAACACGTTAAGAGACGAATTTTAGTTTTTCGGGTAAGATCGGATTCACCAACGCACCGTTTGAGGTGGTGCAAATAACATCCGGAACATTGTGCGAACGTCTCTTTAATTCCCGCGCATTTCGGACTAGCTTCGCTTCCGTGAGCGATTTTGATGAAAATGCCGCCTTCGAAGGCGCCTCCCTGTCCGCCCGCGCCATGGCCGCGCGCCCGCAGCCCTATCTGGACGGGCTGAACCCGGCGCAGCGCGAGGCGGTGGAAGTGATGGATGGCCCTGTGCTGATGCTGGCGGGGGCAGGGACCGGCAAGACCCGTGCGCTGACCGCCCGTATCGTGCATCTGATGAAGACAGGCCGCGCACGTCCCAACGAGATCCTCGCCGTGACCTTTACCAATAAGGCAGCGCGCGAGATGAAGAACCGCGTAGGCTCAATGCTGGGGCAACCGGTGGAGGGGATGCCGTGGCTGGGCACGTTCCACGCGATTTGTGTGAAATTGCTGCGCCGACATGCGGAGCTGGTAGGGCTGAAATCGAATTTCACCATTCTGGACACAGACGACCAGCTGCGCCTGCTGAAACAACTGGTGGCGGCCGAGGGCATCGACGACAAGCGCTGGCCCGCGCGGATGCTCGCGGGAATCATCGATGGCTGGAAGAACCGCGCGCTGACCCCCGACAAGCTCCCCGCCGCCGACGCCGGTGCCTACAATCATTTCGGCCCAAAGATTTATGCTGCCTATCAGGCCCGCCTCAAAGAGCTGAACGCCACTGATTTCGGTGATCTGCTGCTGCATATGGTCACGATTTTCCAGACCCATGAGGACCTGCTGAAGCAATACCAGCGCTGGTTCAAATACATCCTCGTGGACGAGTATCAGGATACCAACGTGGCCCAGTATCTGTGGCTGCGGCTGTTGGCGGGCGGGCACAAGAACATCTGCTGCGTGGGCGACGATGATCAGTCGATCTATGGATGGCGCGGGGCTGAGGTCGGCAATATCCTGCGATTTGAAAAAGACTTCCCGGGCAGCCATGTGGTTCGGTTGGAGCAGAATTACCGCTCGACGCCGCATATCCTCGCGGCCGCGTCGGGTGTGATTGCGGGCAACGAGGGGCGCCTGGGCAAGACGCTGTGGACGGACGCGCAGGAGGGCGAAAAGCTGCGCCTGATCGGTCATTGGGACGGTGAGGAGGAGGCGCGCTGGATCGGAGACGAGATCGAATCGTACCAGCGCGGCACGCGTGGCCTGCGCAAATTCTCGCTCGATCATATGGCGATCCTTGTGCGTGCGTCCCATCAGATGCGCGCCTTTGAGGACAGGTTTCTGACCATTGGCCTGCCCTACCGCGTGATCGGCGGGCCGCGTTTCTACGAGCGGCTCGAGATCCGCGATGCCATGGCCTATTTCCGTGTCGTGACCTCGCCCGACGATGATCTGGCGTTCGAGCGTATCGTGAACACGCCCAAACGCGGGCTCGGCAATGTGGCACAGCAGAAAATCCAGCGCACGGCGCGCGCCAATGGCACCAATCTGGTGGAAGGCGCACGGATATTGCTGGATGAAAAGGGCATCGGCGGGAAGGGTGCTACCGAGCTGCGCATCCTGATCGAGGGAATCGACCGCTGGGCGTCGAAACTGCGTGGCCCGCGCATCGAGGCGAGTGACGATTCCGTGCTGGACGATGGCGGCCCCGTGCGGATGGCGTTCGGCCCGCCCGAGATCAGCCATGTGGAGCTGGCCGAGATCATCCTAGACGAAAGCGGGTATACCGCGCATTGGCAGAACGACAAATCCCCCGAAGCAGCCGGGCGGCTTGAGAACGTCAAGGAGCTGGTGAAGGCCCTCGATCAATTTGAGAACCTACAAGGGTTTCTGGAGCACGTCAGCCTGATCATGGACAACGAGAAGGAAGGCGAAGGCGAGAAGGTCAGCATTATGACGCTGCATGCGGCTAAGGGTCTGGAATTTCCCGCCGTGTTTTTGCCGGGATGGGAGGATGGATTGTTCCCCTCGCAACGCTCGATGGACGAATCGGGCCTCAAGGGTGTGGAGGAAGAGCGGCGGCTGGCTTATGTGGGCATCACGCGGGCAGAGGAGATTTGCACGATTTCTTTCGCCGCCAATCGTTTTGTCTTTGGGCAGTGGCAGAACGCCTTGCCATCGCGTTTCATTGACGAGTTGCCCGAGCAGCATGTCGAAGTCCTCACTCCGCCCGGTCTCTATGGCGGCAGTTTTGGTGCGGCCATGCCCAAAAGCACGCTGCACGAGGCGGCCGCAGAAGCGAATGTTTATAATTCGCCGGGCTGGCGTCGACTGCAATCGCGGAGTGGCGTGCGCGGAACAAGCCAACCTGCGGAAGCCAAGAACATCACCATCGATATGACCGCCACCAGCAGTTTTGCGATGGGCGAGAGGGTCTTCCACCAAAAATTCGGCTATGGTGCGATCATCGGGATCGAAGGGGATAAGCTGGAGGTCGCGTTTGAAAAAGCCGGCGACAAGAAGGTCGTAGCACGCTTCCTCACAGCCGCGGACGATGTTCCCTTCTGATTTTTGGACCCGGACACGCTCCGACCGTGGCGTCGGGCTAATCTGCACCGCCTAAGTTTTTTGACTGCCGAACGACGGCAAAATCGATGATTTGGAATCAAAAACGGCGTTCCCCAGGGAGGTGGGGAACGCCGCCTTATCAGGTGCATCTTTCAATCGGGAGGAACGAAAGCTGCACTGCTACGGCGCGGGGTCATCAGGGAGGAGAGACTCTGCCGCGCCGATATATCCCTGCGGTTCAGTGGGAGGACCTTACCGCAGGGAATTCTTGAATTACTTTACCATTTCAGCGTCTTCACGTGACAGGCGGCGGAAATCGGCGCGGGACATGCCCAAGTCTGCCAGGTCGCGCGATGTCATCGTGCAAAGCTCGTTGTAGGTTGTGCGGTAGGCCTTGCGCTGGCGCATTTTCAACGCGATTGCATCGAAAAATGCTGCGATGCGGCTAGGCTGTGCAGAGGCGGTTGTACGGGTATCGGTGAAGTATGTCATTTTCTCTTCTTTCATCTCGTCTGCGTCTTGTTGTGATTAATATTTAGGGGTTCGACGCGATGGTGCAAGGGGTGATGCTGCAATGCAGCTATGCGGTTTCTGCATATGCAACGTAGCGTCAACCCATTGTTATATTGAATTAATAATTACGGATAGATCACGGCGCTGTGATTTTGCCTCGATCTGCCCGGCAAAAAAAAGGGCGACGACATCAAGGGAGGAGAGATGCCGCCGCCTAAAGATGAAAGCGCCTCCGGGAGGAGGATGGAGACACTTTCGGTATTCAAGAAAACCATCGGGAGGATTGTTTTCATGATCAAGTGATAGCAATAATTTCTGCAACTGCACAAGGCATTTTTCTGCATTTCTGCTATGCAGCATCCGCAAACCGGGGCGTTGCGTAATATTTGAGCGCGGCGATGCGCTGTCGTGCGGTTTCGGGCCGTATTGCAGGCGGATGCCAAGAAAAGAGGCTCTGTCTGGCATATATCAATCAAAGCGATGATATCGTAGCAGTCATGGTAATTACGCAGTGCGAGGCAAGATCCGCCTGTGGCGGCGTAGCGACTGGCTCAGAGAGCGTCAGCACCGCGCTTGCGGACCTGCCATTCGTAAAGAGTGGTCAAGATACTCAGCACCAGAAGCCCTTTGATCACATATATCGGCAGTTCGAGTGCAACGACGAACAGTGGATTTTCAAGGTCCAGAAATGCCACCAGTGCCCTCAGACTCGTGTTAATCAACGCAAGTGCAGCCGCAACGCTCCAGAGGGGTCGGGCGATTGAATAGGTGTAGTCCCAGCTTTGCCGCATGCGGATAGGCGCGCCGATGGCCGTCGCGGGTAGAATGAGACTGAGGCGCAGGGAAAGCCAGACCAGAAGCAATTGGCTCATGAAAGTGGCGATCAGCACCGACAGAACTGCGGGCCTGTCGCCGTCGGCGGTCTGGCTTGCGATCACGAGAGGTACGATCACGGCAAGGCTGACTGTAATCTGGATCAGTGCCAAGGCACCGACACGCCACAGATAGCCAAACAAAAGCGGTAGGCTGACCGGTTTGGCATGGGTGCCGTGGCCCAGTGTGAAACGGTGCCACAAGATGGCCATCAAAGCATAACTGACGATGAACACCGCCAACAAGCCGCCCGCACGCCAACCAAAGGTCATCGCGTCCTGATCGAAACCTGCCGTGCCGATGGTGAGCAATTCCGGTGCAGCGAGCGCAATCAGAACGCTGACAAGAAGGAGTAACGCCACTGCTGGCCCCACCACCTTGAGTGTTTTGAGCGGATTTTGGACAAGCAGACGAACTGCCTGTCCGAGCAGATTGAGTGCCGTCATAAAGAAAGCCTTCTCCAGCGGGGGGAGGTCTGTTCTGGACCCCGGCGGTAACAGTAACAAGTTCGTCACCCCGACGGTACCACCTGGTTTCAGTATGGGAAACCATGGGCGTGGCTATGGGAAATCATGGTCCTCTATAGGGGCCAACTTTTGAAAACGGCACAGCCGATCCCGATATAGCGTCGATTCGACCTTTGATGCTGATTGCGGTTGAGAACAAAGAGAAAACATTCCTGTCTGATCATTTGAGATCCTCAAAATCTGCAAAATTTATGGGATTTTATGGGCACTAATTTAAAAGTTTGGACACCTACCATATATTGTTACCTGATTTCAAACAGACACAAATTATTCTAAAATTGGGACGTTAATTCTACCATATCTTGTTTTTAGGCGGTGCTGAAAACAAGATCCTGTTCGGAATTCTCAAAATAAATGTAGACGCCCATGATTTCCCATGGCATCCCTAGTGCATCGGATGAGAACGAGACTACGGGGCACCAAACGACCCCACACTACCAATAAACTCTAGCAGGTTTCATACAGGCCTTCGCTTTCATCAGACCAAAGAGATCCGGCGCGCGGGCGAGCAGACATCCCCCCAGGTGGCGCGCGCAGTCGGACTTCCCCACTACGGTGGGATTAAAGCGGCGGGTTGATCAGTGGCAGCAGATCAATCCGCCCTTTTTACATTCAGGGGTCACGCAAAAAACTGCGGATCCGGATTTGCACCAATGTGTGCACAGGCAGGACGACGGGCGCGAGCAGCGCAAAAAGGGACAAAACAGTGAGCCGACGGTTCAGAGGCGAAAGCCAGCATAAGGTCGACACGAAGGGGAGGGTATCTATACCTGCCTCTTTTCGGCGTGTGCTGGAAGCCTCCGACCCCAACTGGAAGTCGGGCGAAACGCCCGAGCTGGTGATCGTCTACGGTGATCACCGCCGCAGCTACCTTGAATGCTATACTATGGCGGCCATTGAGGAAGTGGATTCAAAGATCGACGCGCTGCCGCGTGGGTCGATGGAGCGCAAGATGCTGCAAGCGTTATTTCACGGACAGTCTTTCCCGACCACCGTAGACGAGACGGGTCGCCTTGTGCTCCCCGCCAAGCTGCGCGGCAAGATCACGCTGGATAACGAGGCGTTCTTTATCGGGATGGGCGATACCTTCCAAATCTGGAACCCTGACACTTATGACACCCAGGAAAGGGCCAAGCAGGAAGCCTGGCTCGACGAGCTGCCGGAGGATTTTGATCCGATGCAGTTCCTGGATGGTCCCGCAGGAGCGTAACCGGTCATGGCTGCCACCTCGACCTCCCCTCATATCCCCGTCCTGCTGAGGCCGCTTCTAGCGGCAGTGGCGCCTGTATCCGGCACATGGGTCGACGGGACGTTCGGTGCGGGCAGTTATACGCGCGGCCTGCTGGAGGCCGGTGCCGAGCGTGTGATCGCAGTAGACCGTGACCCCATGGCACACGAGATGGCAGCCCCTTGGGCGGGGGAATACGGCGACCGCATCGTAATGCAGCACGGTGTATTTTCGAAGATGGATGAATACGGTCAGGATCTCGATGGCATCGTCCTCGATCTTGGCGTCTCTTCCATGCAGCTTGATCTGGCAGAGCGCGGATTTTCCTTCATGCGGGACGGGCCGCTGGATATGCGGATGTCTCAGGACGGCCCCTCAGCCGCCGATCTGGTCAACGAGGCCTCCGAGGAAGAGCTGGCCAATATCATCTTTCTCTATGGTGAAGAGCGCGCCAGCCGCCGCATTGCCCGCCTTCTGGTCAAAGCCCGCGAGGAGGCACCCATCGTGCGCACCGCTGAGCTGTCGCGTCTGGTAGAAAGCTGCCTGCCGCGCGCCAAACCCGGCCAGAGCCATCCCGCCACGCGCACGTTTCAGGCGCTGCGGATCGCGGTCAACAACGAATACGGCGAGCTGTGGGAGGGTCTCATGGCCGCTGAGCGCGCGCTCAAGCCCGGTGGCAAACTCGCCGTGGTCACGTTTCACTCGGTCGAGGACCGGATGGTCAAACGGTTCCTGACCGCGCGGGCAGGGGCGGGCGGCAATGCCAACCGATTTGCTCCCGAAGTCGAGCAGGACGCGCCACAATTCACGCTCAAATCGCGCAAGGCCATTGGGCCGGACGCGCAAGAGCTGGAAGAAAATCCGCGCAGCCGCAGCGCCAAGCTGCGGGTCGCGACCCGCACGGATGCGCCCGCGGGCAGTATCGAGGCAAAGGCAATCGGCATGCCGATGATGAGGGAAAAGAAGCAATGAAGTCGGTGATTTACGTATTGACCGCGCTGGGTGTGATCGGGCTGGCATTCTGGGCCTATCGCGAGAATTACGCTACGCAGGCCGTGTTGAACCAGACCGACCGGCTGCATGCCGAAATCCGCGCCAGCCACGCGCGCCTTGCCGTGCTGCGCGCGGAATGGGCGTATTTGAACCGCCCAGACCGTCTGCGCGATCTGGCCGAGATCAACTTCGAGCGGCTCCAGCTGTTGCCGCTGCACCCCGACCAGTTCGGACAGGCAGACGAGGTGCAATATCCCGCACCCGATCTGCTGCCGATCACCGACCCAGTCGATGTCTCGACGATGAACGCAGGCGAGGAGCCGCTATGATCCGCACCCCTCTGCGCCCGCTGGCCCGCATCCTTGAGGCGCGCGCCAATGGCGAAAACCCCGATGCCATCGAGCTGCAAAACCGCCGTCTGCGCCACGAGCAGATGCGCGACCGCGACCGCAGCCGTGCTGAGGGCCGTCTGCTGGTGCTGGGCGTGTTCTTTTTCTGTGCTTTTGCCGTGGTCGGCGCCCGCATGGGGCTGCTGGCCGTCTCCGACCCTGTCGAGCCGCGCGCCCATGCACCCGGCTCCATCATCGCCAATACCCGTGCCGACATCGTGGACCGCAATGGCAGCATCCTTGCCACCAATCTGGACACCCACGCGCTTTATGCCCAGCCGCCGCATATGATCGACCCGCAAGGGGCCGCCGCCGCGCTGGCAAAGATATTCCCCGACCTCAAGGAAGAGCGTCTGGTCAAGGATTTCACCGGCACGCGTAAGTTTTTGTGGGTGAAAAAGAAAATCAGCCCCGAGCAGATGCAGGCCGTGCATGACATCGGTGATCCGGGCCTGTTGTTCGCGCCGCGCGACATGCGGCTTTATCCCAACGGCAAGCTGGCGGCCCATATCATGGGCGGTTTCAGCTTTGGCCGCGAGGGCGTGAGTGCGGCGGAGGTGATCGGCGTGGCCGGTGCTGAAAAGTACTTCGACGAATACCTGCGCGATCCGGCCAATGCCGGCAAACCCCTCCAGCTGAGCCTTGATCTGAGCGTGCAGGCCGCCTCCGAGCGGGTCTTGGACGGGGGCATGAAGCTGATGAACGCCAAAGGGGCGACCTCGATCCTGATGGACGTGCAGACCGGCGAGGTGATCAGCGTCGTCTCGCTGCCAAGCTTTGACCCCAACAACCGTCCGCGCGCGGCCATCATCGGTGATCCCTCGGACAGCCCGCTGTTCAACCGCTCTGTTCAGGGCGTCTATGAGCTGGGATCCACGTTCAAGATCTTTGCGGCCGCCCAGGCGATGGAGCTGGGTCTGGTCAACGCGGACACGATGATCGACACAAAAGGCCCGATGCGGGTGGGCGGCCACAGCATCGGCGAATTCCAGAACAAGAATTACGGCACAATCTCGGTCAGTCAGGTGATCGAGAAATCCTCAAACCGCGGCACAGGCCGTCTGGCCCTGATGATCGGCAAGGAACGCCAGCAGGAATTCCTGCGCAGCCTTGGTCTCTTCGAAAAGTCGAGCTTCGAGATCATCGAAGCCTCCGGCTCCACGCCGCTGTTGCCCCAGCGCTACACCGATCTGTCAGCGGTCACCATCTCCTACGGCCACGGCATTTCCACCACCGCAATGCATCTGGCCGCAGGCTATGCCGCGATCGCCAATGGCGGGCGGGCGGTCAAACCGACATTGCTCAAGCAGCATGGCCCGGTCGAGGGCACCCGCGTGATGCGCGAAGACGTCGCCGCCGCCTCGCGCGCCATGCTCCGGGACGTGGTCGTGGGCGATGATGGTACTGCATCTTTTGCCGAAGTGCCGGGGTATTTCGTGGCGGGTAAAACTGGCACCGCAGACAAACCCAAAGCGCGCGGCGGCTATTACACCGACAAGACGATCACGACCTTCGCGTCGATGTTCCCCGCCGACAACCCACGCTATGTTCTCATCGTGACGCTGGACGAGCCGTCGGAGAATTCGGGCACCAAACCGCGCCGCACCGCAGGCTGGACCGCTGTGCCCATCGCTGCCGAGATGATCCGCCGCGTGGCGCCGCTGCTCGGGATGCGGCCGGCCATTGAACCCCCGAAACTCGCTGATATAACCCTCACCAGCAGCAACTAAGCCCGCAGGCCCGCAGATGACCACACCCCAGAGCCGCTCGTTGAATTCCTTGGGGCTGATGGCCGTCGGGGGCGAGAATCCTGATTTGTCGGGGATTGAAGTGGACAGCCGCCGCGTCAAGCCGGGGAGTTTTTTCGCAGCCCTGCCGGGGACCAAAATGCATGGCGCGGCCTTCGTCGATTCCGTGCTGGAGCAAGGGGCCGCCGCCATCCTCACCGATGCAAAAGGCGCGCAGATTGCAGGCGGGGCCGTGCGTGCCGCCGGTGCTGCGCTGGTAATCTCCGAGCAGCCGCGCGAGACGCTCGCCCGCGCCGCTGCCCTGTGGTTCGGGGCGCAGCCCGCGACGATGATCGCGGTCACAGGCACCAATGGTAAAACCTCCGTCAGCACTTTCGTGCGCCAGATCTGGATCGAGATGGGGCTTGCTGCGGTCAACCTTGGCACCACAGGCGTGGAGGGCGCCTGGACCGCCCCGCTGGCCCATACCACACCCGAGCCGATCACCCTGCACCGAACACTCGCGCAGGCCGCCGACAACAGGATCACCCATGCGGCGATGGAGGCGTCTTCGCACGGCCTTGACCAGCGCCGCCTTGACGGTGTGACGCTGCGCGCTGCGGGGTTCACAAATTTCACGCAGGATCATCTGGACTACCACGAGACCTTCGAGGCTTACTTCGACGCCAAGGCAGCCCTGTTCGCGCGGGTGCTCCCAGAGGATGGCACGGCGGTGATCAACATCGACGACCCGAAGGGCGTCGAGATGGCCGCGATTGCACATGCACGCGGCTGTGCGGTGATCACGGTGGGGCGCGACGGTGGTGATCTGCACCTGACAGGCCAACGCTTTGACGCGACGGGTCAGGATCTGCGGTTCAGCTGGGGCGGCAGAACCTATCAGAAGCGCCTTGAGCTGATTGGCGGATTTCAGGCGGACAACGTGATGTTGGCGGCGGGTCTGGTGATCGCCTGCGGCGCCGATCCGGCGGAGGTTTTTGACACCCTGCCGCATCTCACAACCGTACGGGGGCGTATGCAGCTGGCCGCGACCCGCGACAACGGTGCGGCGGTATTCGTGGATTACGCCCATACGCCCGATGCCATCGCCACCGCACTGGCCGCGATGCGCCCGCACGTGATGGGCCGACTGGTGGCTATTGTGGGCGCGGGCGGTGACCGTGACCGCGCAAAACGCCCGCTGATGGGGGCCGCGGCGGCGGCGAATGCCGATCTGGTCTTTGTCACTGACGACAACCCCCGCTCTGAGGATCCATCTTCGATCCGCGCGGCGGTGATGGACGGCTGTCCAGATGCCACCGAAGTGGGCGACCGCGCGGAGGCGATCCTGCGCGGGATCAATGCTCTGGAGCCGGGCGATGCCCTGTTGATCGCAGGCAAGGGCCACGAGACAGGCCAGACCATTGGCGACGATGTACTGCCCTTCGATGATGTGGAGCAGGCCAGCGTCGCAGTGGCGGCTCTGGACGGGAGGCTGGCATGAGTTTGTGGACAGCAGCAGAGGCGGTCGCTGCGACAGGGGGCCGGGCGCAGGGTGATTGGGCCGTGGATGGCGTGTCCATCGACACCCGTACGCTTGAGGCGGGGGATCTTTTCGTAGCGCTTCAGGCGGCGCGCGACGGCCATGATTTTGTAGCGCAAGCACTGGAGAGCGGTGCCGGAGCTGCACTGGTATCGCGTATCCCCGACGGTGTGGGTGCCAACGCACCGCTGCTGGTCGTCGATGATGTTCTGGAGGGGTTGCAGGCATTGGGCGCTGCCGCGCGTGCGCGGACGCAGGCAAAGGTCATCGGGATAACCGGTTCGGTTGGTAAAACCTCGACCAAGGAGATGCTGCTGTCGATGTTGGCGGAGCAGGGGCGCACCCATGCCTCCGTGGACAGCTACAACAATCACTGGGGTGTGCCGCTGACGCTTGCACGGATGCCGCGCGATACCGAATACGCCATCATCGAGATGGGCATGAACCACCCCGGCGAAATCCGCCCGCTGACGATGCTGGCACGGCCCCATGCGGCGCTCATTACGACTGTGGCGGCGGCGCATCTTGAGGCGTTTGACGACATTACCGGAATCGCACTGGAGAAGGCGAGCATTTTCGACAGTCTGGAGCGCGGCGCGCCTGCGGTCTATAATGCCGATGTCGAGACATCGGCCATTCTGGCGGCAAAAACGCTGGACCTGCGGCTGCACGGGATCGCGTTTGGTGCGCATGGCTTTGATTGGAAGCTCAAGGATCTGTCGATACAGGGCGACACCACTGTGGTTCAGGCCGAATTTGACGACACCCCGATCCTGTTCAAACTGGCCACACCCGGGCGGCATTTTGCCATGAACGGGCTGGGCGCGCTGGCCATTGTGCAGGCTATTGGTGCCGATCTGGGGCAGGCGGTGACCGCGCTGGGGCGCTGGACCCCCTATAAGGGACGCGGCCAGCGTGAAGTGATCCAGCTTGACCCGACCGAGCCGCGCGAGCGTTTGTCTCTCATCGACGACAGCTATAACGCCAACCCCACATCGATGGCGGCCGCCCTGGAGGTGCTGGCGGCCGCGCAGACCATCGACGGTGTGGGGCGCAAGGGTAAGGGGCGGCGGATCGCCTTTTTGGGCGATATGAAAGAATTGGGCCCCGATGCGGTGGCGCTACACGCGGGCATCGCGCATCTGGAGGCGACAAAAGCGCTCGATGTGATCCACTGTGTCGGGCCGCTGATGCGCGCGCTCTACGATCTGCTGCCCGAGCACCAGCGCGGAGATTGGTGCGAGACCGCCGCGCAGATGTGCGACGGGTTGGGGCACAAGATCGACGCGGGGGATGTGGTGCTGGCCAAAGGTTCGCTCAGCATGAAATTGGGTGCGGTCGTTGACGCCATCCGCAAAATGGGCCATCCGGTCAGCGACGAGTGACGCCCCGAACCGCGGGCAATCCGCCAGCATCCGGAAAGACATCTTAACGGAGCCGGTGCTTATGTGAGGACGATGGATGCTGTATTGGTTAACCCTGCTGTCGGATGGCGGCGATTTTTATAACCTGTTTCGCTACATCACCTTTCGCGCGGGCGGTGCGTTTCTGACGGCGCTGGTGTTCGGCTTTATCTTTGGCAAGCCGCTGATCAACATGCTGCGCCGGACACAAGGGAAGGGCCAGCCCATTCGCGGCGATGGCCCGGAAGGGCATTTTGCCAAGGCGGGGACGCCGACCATGGGTGGTCTGCTGATCGTGGGCGCGCTTTTGACCTCGACACTGCTTTGGGCGCGGCTGGATAATCCGTTCATATGGATGGTGCTTTTCGTCACCATGAGTTTTGCGGCCATCGGATTTGCGGATGATTACGCCAAGGTGAGCAAGCAAACCGTGGCCGGTGTCTCGTCAAAGATCCGTTTGCTGCTGGGCTTTGCCATCGCGGGGATCGCATCCTTCTGGGCGGCGCAATATCATCCGGAGCCTTTGCAATACCAGCTGGCGCTGCCGGTGTTCAAAGACACGCTGATCAATCTGGGTTTTCTGTTCGTACCCTTCGCGATGATCGTGATTGTTGGCGCTGCAAACGCGGTGAACCTGACGGACGGTCTGGACGGGTTGGCGATCATGCCGGTGATGATCGCGGCAGGGACGCTAGGGGTGATCGCCTATGCCGTGGGGCGGGTGGATTTCACCGAATACCTTGATGTGCATTACGTCGCTGGCACGGGCGAGATCCTGATATTCACCGCCGGTATTTTTGGCGGGGGTCTGGGGTTCTTGTGGTATAATGCGCCACCTGCCGCCGTGTTTATGGGGGATACCGGGAGCCTCGCGCTGGGCGGTGCATTGGGCGCGATTGCGGTGGCGACCAAGCACGAGTTGGTCCTCGGTATCGTGGGCGGATTGTTCGTGGTCGAGGCGCTGTCGGTGATCATTCAGGTGCTCTATTTCAAACGCACCGGCAAGCGGGTGTTTCTGATGGCACCGATCCACCACCACTACGAGAAAAAGGGCTGGGCCGAGCCGCAGATCGTGATCCGGTTCTGGATCATCTCTCTCATTCTGGCCATCATCGGTCTGGCGACGCTCAAGGTGCGCTGACGGGGAAGGGGGCCAGCCCCCACAGGCCCGAGGGCCTGCTCCCCCGGAGTTTATAGGAAAAATGAAGAATAGGGGCATGCGGTGAAGTGTGTTCCTTGAGTTTTGTGGGCTGCCACTGGGAGATGATCTGGATGATACCGGTACAGGGAATGGACGGCCTTCTGGTAGCGGTTCTGGGGTTGGGGCGGTCCGGCCTTTCGGCGGCGCGCGCGCTTAAGGCTGGCGGGGCAACCCCAATCTGTTGGGACGACAATCCGCCCGCGCGCGCAGCGGCAGAAGCGGAGGGCTTTGAGTGTACCGAACTGACACGGCAAGGCGCTTTCGACGGTATTGCACGGCTGATCGTCAGCCCCGGAATCCCGCATCTGTATCCTGCGCCCAACCCCGTTGTGGCCGCTGCGTTGAGCGCCGGTGTGCCGGTAGATAACGACATCGGGCTGTTTTTCCAAAGCTTTGCAACCGCAGACTGGGAGAGTTTCGATGTAGCGCCGCGGGTGATCGCGGTAACCGGATCGAACGGTAAGTCGACGACGTCCGCGCTCATCCATCATATTCTGGAGCACGCGGGCCGCAATTCACAGCTGGCGGGCAACATCGGGCGCGGCGTGCTGGACATCGAGCCTGCCCCGTCTGGCGGGGTGGTCGTGCTGGAGCTGTCGAGCTATCAGACTGATCTGGCGCGCAGCCTGATGCCGGATGTGGCGGTGTTCACCAACCTCAGCCCCGACCATCTGGACCGGCATGCGGGTATGGGCGGCTATTTCGCGGCCAAGCGGCGGCTGTTTGCCGAAGGCGGACCGGACCGGGCCGTGATCGGCGTGGACGAGCAGGAGGGTGCGTTTCTTGCCGGGCAGCTGAGCGAGGGGGCAGTGGACGACCGGGTGATCCGCGTGAGTGTCGCGCGCAAGCTGGGCGGCCCCGGCTGGAACGTGTTCGCGCGCAAGGGTTTCCTGAGCGAATACCGCAGTGGCAAACAGGCGGCTTCGATTGATCTGCGCCACGTTGTAGGTTTGCCCGGTGCGCATAACCACCAGAATGCGTGCAGCGCTTATGCTGCGTGCCGTGCGCTGGGGATCGCGCCCAAAGTGATCGAGGCGGCATTTCACAGCTTCGGCGGACTGCCGCACCGCAGCCAGACCATTGGCGAAAAGGATGGTGTGCGGTTCGTGAACGACAGCAAGGCCACCAACGTGGATTCGGCGGCCAAGGCGCTGACGGCGTTCAGCAATATCCGTTGGATCTGTGGCGGGCTGGAGAAGGAAGGCGGGCTGGGCGGCTTGTCGGGGGCGGGCGAGACGGTACGCAAAGCCTATGTCATCGGGCGCGAGGCGGCAGGATTTGCCATGCAGCTGAAGGTCGAGGCGGAGATTTGTTCCACGATGGACGTCGCTGTCGCCCGCGCGATCGCGGAGGCCGCGCCGGGGGATGTCGTGCTGCTCGCTCCTGCGGCGGCCAGCTTTGACCAATATGATAATTTCGAGAAGCGTGGCGATGATTTCGTGCGGCTTGTGCGTGCGCATCTGGACTAGGGTGCGTTGATGGCTTCCGCTGCGGCCATGGCGGAGGACCAGGCCCACTGGAAGTTATAACCACCCAGCCATCCTGTCACGTCGACCGCTTCACCGATGAAATAAAGGTTGGGCTGGGTTTTCGCCGCCATCGTGCGCGCATTCAGCGCATCCGTCTCCACGCCGCCAAGGGTCACTTCGGCGGTGCGGTATCCTTCGGTGCCACCCGGCATCAGCTCCCAGTGCCGCAGCCCGTCGATCAGAGCGCTCAGCCGCGCATCCGACCAATCGGCCAGATTGCCGCTCAGATCGAAAATACCTGCCAGATGGTCGACAAGCCGTGCGGGCAGGTGGCGCGCAAGCTCGGTTGTCATGTTGCGGCGGCCCGCGTCCTGTCGCTGGGCGCGCAGGTCATCGTACATGCTGGCGGGCGCGATATCGACCGTCACGGGGGTGCCTTCGGTCCAGTAGGAGGACGCCTGTAGCACCGCAGGGCCGGAGAGGCCGCGATGAGTGAACAGCAGCGCCTCTTCGAACACCGGACCGGCGGCGTGCACGCGCGACGGTACGGCCACGCCCGAGATTTCGGCAAAGCGGCCACCCTCGAAGGTGAAGGGCACCAGCGCGGGCCGGATATCGGTCACAGGCAGGTCGAACTGCCGCGCGATGTCATAGGCCCAACCGGTGGCGCCCATTTTGGGGATTGATTTGCCGCCTGTGGCGATCACAAGGTTTTTGGCTGTGACGGTGTGGTCTTTGTCCGGCGTATGCAGCGTAAAAGTGAAGGCATTCCCCTTTTGCTGCACATCGCTGACCGAGCTTTGCAGCCGCAGCTCTGCGCCCCGCGCAGCCATGAGGCCGCGCAGCATGGCGATGATGTCCTTGGCCGAGTTGTCGCAAAACAGCTGTCCCAGCGTTTTTTCGTGCCACGCGATGCCGTGCGCTTCGACCAGCGCGATGAAATCCCACTGGGTATAGCGGGCCAGCGCTGATTTGGCGAAATGGGGGTTGGCACAGATAAACGCTTCGGCATCGGTGTAGAGATTGGTGAAATTGCACCGCCCGCCGCCTGAAATGCGGATTTTCTCGCCGGGTGCTTTTGCGTGATCCACCACAAGGGTGCGCCCCTCCAGATGGCCCGCGCACATCATGCCTGCGGCCCCTGCGCCGATGATTGCTGTCTCAAATTCCATGCGCCGTGCCTGCCCCATCGGGCGGGGCCGGTCAATGGGGCGAAATGGGCCCGACCTCCGGACAGTGAGCCGCGCGATGATTTCAGGCGCGGGAGGGAGGCGAAATGACGCAAAGACTCTAGCCCTGCGGCAATTTTTCCGCTACGCTCATCATCAGACTTCCGAAAAGGAGGCGAGACAGGCAGTGTAAGGCACGTACCCATGACAGAAATGGTTTATGGCGCGGTTCCCGTTCGGGACGGCGAACCCATCCTCCCCAAGTGGTGGCGCACGCTCGATAAATGGGCGCTGTCGTGTATCCTGATGCTGTTTGGCGTCGGCATGTTGCTGGGGCTTGCGGCCTCTCCGCCGCTTGCTGCCAAGAATGGCTTTGAGCCGTTTCACTATGTGCAGCGACAGGCGTTCTTCGGCGGTCTGGCGATGATCGCCATGATGCTGACCTCGATGATGTCGCCCACGATGGTGCGGCGTCTTGCGGTTCTGGGCTTTCTGGCCGCCTTCTTAGCGCTGATGTTCTTGCCGTTTTTCGGGACGGATTTCGGCAAAGGCGCCGTGCGCTGGTACAGTCTGGGCTTTGCTTCGCTTCAACCCTCCGAGTTTCTGAAGCCCGGTTTTGTGGTTGTCGTCGCCTGGCTGATGGCCGCCAGTCTGGAAATCAACGGCCCTCCGGGCAAGGCGTGGTCGTTCGGAATTTGCATCACCATCGTGCTGATGCTGGCGCTTCAGCCTGACTTCGGGCAGGCGGCGTTGGTGCTGTTTGGCTGGGGTGTGATGTATTTCGTGGCCGGTGCGCCGATTGTCCTGCTGGTGGGGATGGCGGGGCTTGTGGTGCTGTTCGGCACCTTCGCCTATTCCAACTCCGAGCATTTTGCCCGCCGCATCGACGGCTTCCTGAGCGCCGAGGTCGATCCCACGACCCAGCTGGGCTATGCGACCAATGCCATCCGCGAGGGCGGGCTGTTCGGCGTGGGAGTCGGCGAGGGAGAGGTGAAATGGTCACTCCCCGATGCGCATACGGATTTCATCATCGCGGTCGCGGCCGAGGAATACGGGCTGGTGCTGGTGTTGTGCATCATCGCACTCTACACCACCATCGTCGTCCGCTCGCTGACGCGGCTGGTCAAGGAGCGTGATCCGTTTATCCGGCTGGCTGGCACCGGCCTTGCCTGCATGTTCGCCGTTCAGGCGATGATCAACATGGGTGTGGCCGTGCGTCTGTTGCCCGCCAAGGGCATGACGCTGCCGTTTGTCAGCTACGGCGGCTCCTCGGTGATCGCCTCGGGTGTGGCGCTGGGCATGTTGCTGGCCTTCACCCGGTCGCGTCCGCAGGGAGAGATCAGCGCATTGCTGTCGCGGAGCCGGTCGTGAACAAACTGCCCCTCCTCGTGATCGCCGCTGGCGGCACGGGCGGGCATATGTTTCCCGCGCAGGCCTTGGCCGAAGTGATGCTGGCGCGCGGCTGGCGTGTTAAGCTAAGCACGGATGCGCGCGGTGCACGTTATACCGGTGCCTTTCCGGCAGCGGTCGAGATCGAGCAGATCGCAAGCGCCACATTCGCCCGTGGGGGTCTTTTGGCAAAAGCGATGGTGCCATTTCGCATTGCGGGCGGCACGCTGAGCGCGGCCATCGCCATGTTGCGTGACAGGCCCGATGCGGTGATCGGGTTTGGCGGTTATCCCTCCATTCCCGCATTGGGCGCTGCGGTGATGCTGCGCCTGCCGCGCATGATCCACGAGCAGAACGGCGTGCTGGGCCGCGTGAACGAGATTTTCGCCAAACGCGTGGACCGCGTCGCTTGTGGCACATGGCCCACGACCCTGCCTGACGGTGTCGAGGGCGTGCATGTGGGCAACCCGGTGCGCGCGGCAGTGCTCGACCGCGCCGGGGCAGCCTATATTGCGCCCGGTGATTACCCGATGGAGTTGTTGGTGATGGGCGGCTCTCAGGGCGCGCGCATCCTCAGTGATGTCGTGCCGCCCGCGATTGCCGCGCTGCCGATGGACGTTTTGCGCAACATCCGCGTGAGCCATCAGGCCCGCGACGAGGACGCCACCCGCGTCTCGCAATACTATGCCGAGAATGGCATCAATGCTGACGTACAGCCTTTTTTCCATGACGTGCCGCGCCGGATGTCCGAGGCGCAGCTGGTCATCAGCCGCTCGGGTGCGTCCTCCATCGCGGATCTGACGGTGATAGGGCGCCCCTCGATCCTCGTTCCCTTCGCGGCCGCTGCAGGTGATCATCAGGCCGCCAATGCCCATGCGCTGGTCGAGGCAGAGGCCGCGATCATGGTCCGCGAAGATGCGGCGACGCCCGATACGCTGACGCAACTGATCGAGATGATCCTTCTCGACGGTCGCGCCGCGCTGTTGATGGCCAACAGCGCGCTGAAGCTTGGCAAACCCGAAGCGGCCGAGACACTAGCCGATATGATAATCGATCTGACGACACAGGAGCCTACCCCATGAACGCCGCAACCAAACTGCCCGGAGATGTGGGCGCCATTCATTTCGTCGGCATCGGCGGTATCGGCATGTCGGGCATTGCAGAGGTGTTGCTGAACCACGGCTATACCGTGCAGGGATCGGATCTGAAAACCACGCCGATCACCGACCGTCTGGCAGAGCTGGGGGCGGTGATCTTCGAGGGCCAAAAGGCGGAAAACATCGAAAACGCCCAGGTGGTTGTGATTTCCTCGGCGATCAAAAAGGGCAATCCCGAGCTGGACGCCGCGCGCCTTGCCGGTTTGCCCATCGTGCGCCGCGCCGAGATGCTGGCCGAGTTGATGCGCCTCAAATCCAACATCGCCGTTGCGGGCAGCCATGGCAAAACCACCACCACCACCATGGTCGCCACCCTGCTGGACGGGGGCGGTTTTGATCCCACGGTCGTGAACGGCGGCGTGATCCACGCCTACGGCAGCAATGCGCGCAAGGGCGAGGGCGAGTGGATGGTCGTGGAGGCCGACGAGAGCGACGGCACCTTCAACCGTCTGCCCGCCACCATCGCGATCGTGACCAACATCGACCCCGAACATATGGACCATTGGGGCACCATCGAAAACCTGCGTCAGGGCTTTCTGGATTTTACCTCCAACATCCCGTTCTACGGTGTCGCAGTGTGCTGCATCGACAATGCCGAGGTGCAGATGCTGGTGGGCAAGATCACCGACCGCCGCGTGATCAGCTATGGCTTCAACGCGCAGGCCGACGTGCGAGCGGTAGGGCTCTATTACGAGGCAGGCGTTGCGCATTTCGACGTGCATCTGCAAAACGAGGATATCGTGATCGAGGACTGCCAGTTGCCGATGCCGGGCGATCACAATGTCTCCAACGCGCTGTCGGCCATCGCCGTGGCGCGGCATCTGGGGATGAAGGCCGAAGAAATCCGCACTGCCCTGAAAGGGTTCGGTGGCGTTAACCGCCGGTTTACAAAAGTGGGCGAAGTTGACGGCGTGACGATCATTGATGACTATGGCCACCACCCTGTCGAGATTGCTGCCGTGCTCAAGGCCGCGCGGCAGTCGACGAAAGGGCGCGTGATTGCCGTACACCAGCCGCACCGCTATTCGCGCCTTAGCCATCATTTCGACGAATTCTGTGCCTGCTTCAACGATTGCGACGTGGTCGGCATCGCCGATGTCTACTCCGCAGGCGAGGAACCGATCGAGGGCGCCAACCGCGACGCACTGGTCGCAGGTTTGATTCAGCATGGCCATCGCCACGCGCGCCGCGTGGACGGGCCGGAGGATCTGGCCCGGTTGGTGGCCGAACAGGCGCGGCCGGGCGACATGGTCGTCTGCCTTGGTGCAGGCACGATCAGCAGCTGGGCCAACGGCCTGCCCGACGCCCTGCGCGCGCTCAAAGGGGCGGCGGCGTGACGCTGATCTGGCTCTCCATCGCTTGGGTTTTCGCCTCTGCCGCCACGGCGATGCTGCCGATGCGGCGCCAGTATGTGCCGGGCGTGATCCTGCTGCTGGCAGCACCCGTACTGATCGTCATGGCGGGGATGCAGTATGGCTGGGTCTACGCGCTGCTGGGCATGGCCGCCTTTCTTTCCATGTTCCGCAATCCGCTGCGCTATATCGTGGCGCGGCTGCGGGGCGAGCATCCGGAGATCCCCGAATGAGCCTTTCCCTCACACTTGCCTGCCTTTGGGCGCTGATCGCCAATGTTTTGGCGATGACACCCAGCCGCGATCATCACTGGCGCAATGCCTACGTTTTGGTTGCAGTCGGTATTCCCATCGTGGGATATGTCGTGATGCAGCATGGCCCGTGGGTCGGGATGCTGGTGCTGGCGGGGGGCTGTTCGGTGCTGCGCTGGCCTGTGATCTATCTGGGCCGCTGGCTGCGCAGTGGCGGTCGCAACACACCGGCGGAGTGATGTCGAAATGGTTTATGTTCTGATTGCGGGCCTGTTGGTCTGGATGTTCGGCTGTGGCTATGCCGGGTATCACAAGCGGTTCGGCCTGTTTTTAGCTATATTGGCGGTGGGGATGGGCTTGAATACCTTGTGGATGGTGTTCGGGCTGGATGCGCGGCCGCTGTCGTCCCCCGCACTTACCGCCCATGCGGGCGCGTTTCTTTATGCTATTGCGGCCCTCGGATTTGGCTGGCTTGCCGGTCGCATGGTGCGCGGTTTCCGCGAAAGCAATGTGAAAACACAATGAACGTCATGCCAACACCGCGCGGCAGGCTCACCCCGCAGCGCAATCTGTCGGAGCTGACGTGGCTGCGTGTGGGCGGGCCTGCGGACTATCTGTTCCAGCCTGCCGATCTGGAGGATCTGCAAAGTTTCCTGCGGGCGTTGCCGCGCGAAATAGAGATTTTTCCCATGGGCGTCGGATCAAACCTGATCGTGCGCGACGGCGGTGTGCGGGCGGTGGTGATCCGGCTGGGGCGCGGGTTTAACGGGATCGACACTGAAGGTGGTAAAGTCATCGCAGGCGCCGCCGCACTTGACGCGCATGTGGCACGCAAGGCGGCGGACGCGGGCCTTGACCTCAGCTTTCTGCGCACCATTCCGGGCAGCATCGGCGGTGCGGTGCGCATGAACGCGGGCTGTTACGGGACCTACACGGCGGATCACATCATCCATGTTCAGGCTGTGACCCGCGAGGGAGATTTGATCACGCTCACCCCGCACGAGTTGAACTTCGCGTACCGTCAAAGCGATCTGCCCGAGGGTGCGGTGATCGTCAGCGCGACTTTTGCGCCACCACCGGGCGACCCCGCAGACCTGCACGCGCGGATGGAGGAGCAACTCGCCAAGCGTGACGCGACCCAGCCTACCAAAGACCGCAGCGCAGGCTCGACTTTTCGCAATCCGGCGGGCTTCAGCTCAACGGGGCAGGCCGATGACGTGCATGATCTGAAGGCGTGGAAGGTCATATCTGATGCAGGGATGAAGGGCGCCACGCGCGGCGGCGCACAAATGTCGCCCAAACACGCCAATTTTCTGATCAACACCGGCGGGGCCACGGCGGCGGATCTTGAGGGATTGGGCGAAGAGGTGAGAAAAAAGGTTTACGATTCAAGCGGTATCACGCTAGTATGGGAAATCATGCGAATAGGCGAAAAATAGACGTCAAATTTTCGTGAGAGGCGACCGCAGGACACGGGCGCCGGACCAAGACGGGCCAATAGGCCTCCATCAAGAAGAAAAAGAGCCGAAGGCTCGCGGTAGATAAAAATAAGAGCCAAAGGCTCCGGGACATTGAAGGCACAGGGTATGTCGAGCAGGACAAACCCCACAGTAGCGGTACTTATGGGTGGACCCTCGGCTGAACGCGAGGTCTCGCTCAGCTCCGGGCGCGCGTGCGCCGACGCACTGCGGGAACATGGCGGGTACGAAGTGGTCGAGGTCGATGCAGGCCGCGACCTTTACGCCGTTTTAACGGATCTCAGCCCCGATTGCGTACTCAACTGCCTGCACGGGCGCTGGGGCGAAGATGGCTGCGTCCAAGGCATCCTTGAGTGGCTGCACATTCCCTATACCCATTCCGGTGTTCTGACCTCTGCCGTGGCGATGGACAAACAGCGGACCAAGGATATATTTCGCGCTGCTGGCCTGCCGGTGGTCGACAGTATTATCGTGCCTGCCGATCAGGTGCGTGGCGGGCACGTCATGGTGCCGCCCTATGTGGTCAAGCCCAACAACGAAGGCTCGTCAGTCGGTGTTTATCTGGTCCCCGACAAAAGCAACGGACCACCCCAACTGAGTGCTGATATGTCCCAGATGGTCATGGTCGAGGCCTTTGCGCCGGGCCGCGAGCTGACCACGACCGTGGTAGGCGACCGCGCGCTTACCGTAACCGACATCATCACCACAGGCTGGTACGATTATGACGCCAAATACAAAGAAGGCGGATCGCGGCATGTGATCCCAGCGGACATACCGCAGGAGATTTTCGACATGTGCCTTGATTTCGCGCTGCGGGCGCACCGCGCTTTGGGGTGCCGTGGCCTCAGCCGGACCGATTTTCGCTGGGACGAGGCGCGCGGGGCCGATGGATTGATCCTGCTTGAGACCAACACACAGCCCGGCATGACCGGCACATCGCTTACCCCCGAGCAGGCGGAGGCGACCGGCATGACCTTTCCCGAGCTGTGCGCCTGGATGGTGGAGGATGCCTCATGCGCGCGCTGATCCGTAAAAAGCCCACGGCAAGCCGCGCCGATCCCGCGCCGTCGCGCTGGGCGTGGCGCGTGCAGCGCATGATGCTGACACCCGGCATCCGATTTGCACTGCGCGCGGGCGTACCCTTTTGCATCACGCTGTTGGCAGGCACATTGTATCTATCGGACGAGGGCCGCCGCGGCGCGATTGAACAGGCCGTAATCGAGGCCCGCGCCAGCATCGAGACGCGTCCCGAGTTCATGGTCAATCTTATGGCCATCGACGGTGCCAAGGACGAGCTTGCCACTTATATCCGCGATGTGTTGCCGGTGGATTTCCCGATTTCCAGCTTTGATCTGGACCTCGACGCCATGCGCGCGACCGTGACGGCGGTGCCTGCGGTGAAATCGGCGGCGATCCGCATCCGGCCGGGCGGCGTGTTGCAGATCGACGTCGAGCAGCGCGAGGCCGCCGTGCTGTGGCGCACGCAAGACGGGCTGGCGCTGATCGACGCACAGGGATTTTACGTCGCAGCCGCCACCAGCCGTTTTGCGCGCCCGGATCTGCCGCTCATCGCGGGCGAGGAGGCGGATGCCCATGTGGGTGAAGCGCTAGAACTTATTCAGGCCGCCGCGCCGCTGGGGGACCGTTTGCGTGGGCTGGTGCGGATGGGCGAGCGGCGCTGGGACGTGGTGCTGGACCGGGATCAGCGCATCCTGCTGCCGGAGATTGAGCCGCTGCGCGCGCTGGAGCGGGTGATCGCGCTGGAAGGCGCACAAGACATACTGACCCGCGATGTGGCGCGGATCGACATGCGGCTGGCGCGCCGTCCAACCGTGCAAATGACACCGGAGGCCGCCGAAGAGCGGACGGCCCAACAGACAGCGTTTAGGGCAAACAACCAATGAATGATCTCTATCACAGTCAGCGCACCATGCGGCAGATGCGCAAAATTGCGATGCAGCGCGGCGTGGTTGCCATCCTTGACGTGGGCAGTTCCAAGATTGCGGCACTGGTGCTGCGGTTCGACGGCTCGGCGCGGCTGGATGCGGAGGGGGAGTTCGGCTCGCTGGCCGGTCAGTCCGGTTTCCGCGTGATCGGCGCTGCGACGACCCGTTCGCGCGGGGTGCGTTTTGGCGAGATCACGGCCATGGGCGAGACCGAGCGCGCCATTCGAACGGCTTTGCAGGCCGCGCAAAAGATGGCCGGTATTCGTGTCGACCACGTGATCGCCTGTTTTGCGGGCGGTGACCCGCGCAGCTACGGCCTCGATGCGCAGGTTACGCTGGAAGATCAGGTGGTGAGCGAGGACGACGTCGCCCGTGTGCTAAGTTCCTGTGATGTGCCCGAATACGGCGAGGGTCGCGAGGTCCTGCACGCGCAGCCGGTGAATTTCGCACTTGACCACCGCAGCGGCCTCATTGATCCGCGCGGGCAATTGGGCAACGAGCTGAGTGTGGACATGCACATGCTGACCGTCGATGCCGCCGCCGTGCAGCATCTGGCCTATTGCATCAAACGCTGTGATCTGGAGTTGGCGGGGATCGCCTCGTCGGCCTATGTCTCCGGCATTGCGGCGCTGGTCGAGGACGAGCAGGAACTGGGTGCGGCCTGTATTGATCTGGGCGGCGGGGCAACCGGCGTGTCGATCTTCATGAAAAAGCACATGATCTATGCCGATAGCATCCGCATGGGCGGCGACCATATCACCTCCGACATCTCGCTGGGTTTGTCCGTGCCGATGGCAAACGCCGAGCGGATCAAGACATTTTACGGCGGGGTCCACGCCACAGGCATGGACGACCGGGAGATGATCGAGATCGGCGGCGAGACTGGCGATTATGAGCACGACCGCCGCACGGCCAGCGTCTCCGAGTTGATAGGGATCATGCGACCACGCGTCGAGGAGATTCTGGAAGAGGTGCGCGCGCGTCTGGATGCGGCAGGGTTTGACCATCTGCCAAGCCAGCAGATCGTGCTGACGGGTGGTGGCAGCCAGATTCCCGGCCTCGACGGGTTGGCCGCAAAGATTTTGGGCCAGCAGGTACGCCTTGGTCGGCCCCTTCGGGTTCACGGTCTGCCGCAGGCGGCAACGGGGCCAATGTTTTCCTCCGCCGTGGGCCTCGCGCTGTTTGCGGCGCATCCACAGGACGAATGGTGGGATTTTGACATTCCCGCCGACCGCTACCCAAATCGCTCGCTCAAACGCGCTGTGAAATGGTTTAAGGACAATTGGTGACCCCTATATCGGGTGGCTGCGACGAAATACGGTGAATTGTGGCGAAATATTGCCTAGATTTAGCGCAAAATTGGCCTTTTTTACGTGACGACCGGCGACATCGTGTTTAGAGTCGGACGAAATTTGGGAAATATGACCCGCGCGGTGCGGGCAAACAAAACAGGCGGATGCAAGATGACTTTGAACCTCTCGATGCCGGGACAGGAAGATCTCAAGCCACGTATCACCGTTTTCGGTGTCGGCGGGGCAGGGGGCAATGCGGTCAATAACATGATCGACAAGAACCTTGAGGGGGTCGATTTCGTCGTGGCCAACACGGATGCGCAGGCGCTCCAGCAGGCCAAGGCAGAAAACCGCGTTCAGCTGGGCATCAAAGTAACCGAAGGTCTGGGGGCAGGGGCCCGCGCGTCCGTCGGTGCCGCTGCCGCCGAAGAAAGCATCGAGCAGATCGTCGACCACCTTGCAGGCGCACACATGTGCTTTATCACCGCCGGTATGGGCGGCGGCACCGGTACGGGTGCCGCGCCGATCATCGCACAGGCCGCGCGCGAGTTGGGCGTTCTGACCGTGGGCGTCGTGACCAAGCCGTTCCAGTTCGAGGGCGCCAAGCGCATGCGCCAGGCAGATGAAGGCATCGAGGCGCTGCAAAAAGTCGTCGACACGCTGATCATCATTCCCAACCAGAACCTGTTCCGCCTGGCCAATGAAAAAACCACTTTTACCGAAGCGTTCTCGCTGGCCGATGACGTGCTGTATCAGGGCGTCAAAGGCGTCACCGATCTGATGGTCCGCCCCGGCATCATTAACCTCGACTTTGCCGACGTGCGCTCCGTGATGGACGAAATGGGCAAGGCGATGATGGGCACCGGCGAAGCCGAGGGCGATAACCGCGCCATCGAGGCCGCCGAGAAGGCGATCGCCAACCCGCTGCTGGACGAAATCTCGCTGCGCGGCGCCAAGGGTGTTCTGATCAACATCACCGGTGGGCATGACCTTACCCTGTTCGAACTGGACGAAGCGGCGAACCGCATCCGCGAAGAGGTCGATCCAGAGGCAAATATCATTGTAGGCTCCACGCTGGACGAAAACCTCGGCGGTGTGATGCGCGTGAGTGTCGTAGCCACGGGCATCGATGCCGTGGATGTGAACACCGATATGCCGGTGCCGCGCCGCTCGATGTCGCGCCCGCTCGCCACCGAAATGCACGAAGCGCCCGCCGCTCAGGCGCCTGCACCTGCCGCACCGGCCCGCGCGCCGATCGCTGCCGAAGCACCTGCGCCGGTCGCGCAAGCTCCCGCACCGCAGGCACCGCAAACGCCAAGCTTTTTCGACGAAGCATCACAGCAGCAGCCAGCACGCGCGGACAACACGCGTGATATGTTTGCCGGTCGCCGGTATGAGGAAGTCGAGCCCGTCGATGATGAGCTGCCCGCACCGGCCTACACGCCCGCGCCCGCCGCCTATGAAGCGCAGCCCGAGCCGCTGGAGGCCGAGCCCGAAGCGTTCATCGCACCGCGCGCACCGACGCCCGGTACACCGTCGCCCGAGGCGATGGCGCGTCTGCGTGCCGCAGCCCAGCGTGCCGCTCCGGCTGAGCGTCCTGCCGCTGCCGCACCTGCGCCGCGTCCACAAGCACCTGCTGCACCCGCCGCACAGGGCGAGCGTCCTCGCTTTGGCATCAACTCACTGATCAACCGCATGACTGGCTCCGAGGGCGAAGCCCAGCCACGCGCCGCTGCACCCGCACAGGCGCCGCGCCAGCAGCCGCCGGTCCAGCGCCAGCAGGCCGCCGCCGCGCCACAGCCGCGTCAGGAAGCCGATCCAGAGCAGGAGCGCATCGAGATTCCCGCGTTTCTGCGCCGTCAGGCCAACTAAAATACGTCACTCTGTGATGAAGAAGGTCGCCCAAGGGCGGCCTTTTATCGTTTGGTAGCAGTATGATATGGGCGAAAAGGCGGTATTGCGCCCGTTTGTGACAGTGATGTTTCAGTCGGTTGCAATCATTGATTTGCGCGTAGGCAACCCGGTCCTTAGTTAGGAGTTAAATAAGTACAAACTTGAGCCTAATGAGGACAGCACGATGCAGAACACTGTTAAATCAGCGATAAGCTTTGCGGGCAAAGGCCTGCATTCCGGCAGACCTGCGACAGCTACCGTTCTGCCCGCTGCGCCTAATTTCGGTATATGGTTCAAGCGGACGGACATCCAGCTGGGTGATCGTATGGTCCCGGCCCGGTGGGACGCGGTCAATCGCTCTCCGCTGTGCACCAAGCTGGAAAACAGCAACGGTGTTCAGGTTTCGACTGTCGAGCACCTGATGGCGGCGCTTGCCGGGTGCGGAATTCACAACGCCCTGATCGAAATCGACGGTCCAGAAGTGCCTATCCTCGATGGCTCCTCCGCCCCTTTCGTGCGCGGGATCATGGGTTGCGGTGTCCAGATGCAGGCGGCTCCCGTGATGGCCTTTGAAGTGCTCAAGGAAGTGACCGTGCGTGATGGCGATGCAATGGCAACCATCGCGCCGTCCGACACGTTGCGGATTGATTTTGAGATTGAGTTTGCCGATGCCGCCATCGGACACCAGAAAAAGTCGCTGGTGATGAACAACGGCTCTTTCGCACGCGAGCTGTGTGACAGCCGGACATTCTGTCGTCAGGCGGACGTTGATGCGATGCAGGCAAATGGCCTGGCACTCGGCGGGTCCGCTGGAGAAAACGCGGTCGTGTTCGACGGTGATGCCGTGCTGAGCCCCGGTGGGCTTCGCCACGCAGACGAACCTGTGCGCCACAAGATGCTCGATGCATTGGGCGATCTGGCCTTGGCCGGCGCGCCTTTGCTGGGGCACTACACGGGCGTGAGGGCAGGACATTCTTTGACAAACACGTTGCTGCGGGCGCTCTTCGCGACCCCCGGTGCGGTGCGCATGGTGGAATGTGACGCAGCCATCGCGGCTCGTTTACCGGGCCACGGCCTCGTTTGGACCGAAATTCCCGCAGTAGCGTAGCAACAACCACAAGCGTTGAGATCTACTTGCCCGGAGCATCTGCTCCGGGCATTTTCATAAAGTAGGAAATGGACGTTTTGTACCGGTAAAGATTGTGCTACCACGAGGAGCAAACAAGGGGTAAACCCCGATAGACTAACGTAAGCGTTTTAAGAATAAGGATAGCCAACGATGGGTTTTGGAAGGTCTGCAAGACGTCTTTCCGTCACACTTGTGGCTGTTGCGGCGCTGAGCGCGTGTGGTGCATCCAGAGATGCAGGTCGCTTTACGACAAATTTCTTTAACCCGCAAGAAATCCCGCTTGAGACCTACACGCCCGAGCAGATTTTCGAGCGGGGCGAATTCGAGCTAAACCGCAGACAGCCGGCCGAAGGTGCGTTCTATTTTGCGGAGATCGAGCGGCTTTATCCCTATTCCGAATGGGCAAAGCGCGCGCTGATCATGCAGGCTTTCGCCTATCATCAGGACGCAGATTATCCCAATAGCCGCTCCGCCGCGCAGCGTTTCATCGATTTCTATCCCGACGATGACGATGCGGCCTATGCGGCCTATCTGCTGGCGCTGAGCTATTATGACCAGATCGACGATGTTGGCCGTGACCAGGGTCTGACCTTTCAGGCGCTGCAATCGCTGCGTCAGGTAATCGAGATGTATCCAGACAGCGAGTATGCGCGATCGTCGATTCTCAAATTCGATCTGGCGTTCGATCACCTTGCCGGCAAGGAAATGGAAATCGGCCGCTATTATCTCAAGCGCGACCATTACACCGCCTCGATCAACCGCTTCCGCGTGGTGGTCGAGGATTTCCAGACCACTACCCACACCGCAGAAGCATTGCACCGTCTGGTCGAGGCGTATCTGAGCCTTGGCCTCACGGATGAGGCGCAGTCAGCGGGGGCCATTTTGGGGTATAACTACCGCTCGACCGACTGGTATGAGGACAGCTTCAGGCTGCTCACGGGGCGCGGGCTTGAAATGAAATCACTTGGAAACAACTGGTTGTCAGCGATCTACCGTCAAACGCTCAAGGGCGATTGGATCTAATCTGCGCATTGGCGCGTCTGTGACGGATACCACCTAATGCTGCGCGGTCTTGATATTTCGGACATGCTGATCATTGAGCGGCTGGAGCTGAGCTTCCAGCCGGGTCTCAATGTGCTTACCGGTGAGACGGGCGCGGGCAAGTCGATCCTGCTCGACAGTCTGGGGTTCGTGCTGGGCTGGCGTGGCCGTGCGGATCTGGTGCGGCAGGGAGCCGCGCAGGGCGAGGTGACGGCGTGGTTTGATCTGGCGCAGGGCCATCCCGCGCGCGCCGTGCTGGAGGAGGCCGGGCTGCCTGTGGGCGACGAGCTGATCCTGCGGCGCATCAACACCGCTGAGGGGCGGAAAACGGCTTGGGTCAATGACCGGCGCTGCTCCGGCGAGGTGCTGCGGCAGCTGAGCGAAACACTGGTAGAATTGCACGGCCAGCATGACGATCGCGGCCTGCTCAACCCGCGCGGCCACCGGACCATTCTGGACACATTCGGCGATCTGGACGGCGCGCGCGCAAAGGTGCGCAGCGCATGGACCGAGTTGGCGCGTACCCGCAAGGCAGAGGCCGCCGCCGCAAAGGCGCAGTCCGAGATCCGCGCCGAGGAGGAATTCCTGCGCTACGCCGTTGCCGAGCTGGACAAGCTGTCGCCCGAGGAGGGCGAAGAAGCGATCCTCGATATCAAGCGACGCACCATGCAATCGGCCGAGAAGATCCGCGCCGACGTGGTGAACGCCTATGAGGCGATGGGCCAAAGCGGCGCGGAGGCCCAGATGGCCGACGCCTTCCGCTGGCTCGATGCCGCCGCCGCGCGTGCGGAGGGTATGCTGGAAGAGCCGATGGCGGCGCTGAACCGCGCCATGATCGAGCTTGATTCCGCTATGGACGGCGTGGTGCGGGCGATTGAGGCGATGTCATTCGACGCCCACGAGCTGGAGGATACCGAGGAGCGGCTGTTCGCCATTCGCGGTTTGGCCCGCAAACACGAGGTCCAGCCCGATGAATTGGCTGGTTTTGCCGATACTCTGCGGGCCAAACTGGGCGCGCTGGACGCGGGCGAAGCGGAGCAGGCCAATTTGCGTGCGGCGGTGAAGGCGTCCGAGGGCGCCTATGACGCCGCCGCGACAGCGCTCACTGCCGCGCGGGCAAAAGCCGCTGCAAGGCTCGACAAAGCCGTGAGCGGCGAGCTTGCCCCGCTCAAGATGGAGCGGGCGGTATTCGCAACCCAGATCACGGCAGAGGCCGAGGGGCCGGAGGGCCGTGATGCCGTCTCCTTCACCGTTGCCACAAACCCCGGCGCCCCTGCCGGACCGCTGAACAAAATCGCATCGGGCGGGGAGTTGAGCCGGTTTTTGCTGGCCCTGAAGGTCTGCCTCACTCAAGGCCAATCCGGCCTCACGCTGATCTTCGACGAGATCGACCGTGGCGTGGGCGGGGCGACCGCCGATGCCGTGGGGCGCCGCCTTGCCGCGATTGCCGCAGGGGGCCAAGTGCTGGTGGTGACCCATTCGCCGCAGGTGGCGGCCCTTGGCGCGCATCACTGGCGGGTCGAGAAATCGGTGACCAAGGGCATGACCACGACCAATGTCGTGCCGCTGGACCGCCCAGAGCGTGTGGACGAGGTGGCCCGGATGCTGGCCGGTAATACGATCACTGACGCTGCCCGCGAGGCCGCCCGCGCCTTACTGGGCAGCTGACGCTTGCGCTGCGGGCTGCGATATGGTTTCCGCAAGGGCAACATAATCCCGCCGCAGCCAGACCCGAGGCCCCGATGACCAACGAGCCGCCCCGCTCTTACGTGTCCCAACAGCTGACCTTAGCGGTGACCAGCTGCCGGAACGGATGGCGCGTGCTGCGGCACAAGGGGCCGGGCAAGATCACTTTTTGGTTCATCGCCCTGCTGATCGGTATCGCCGCAGGCTTTGCCGCGCTGTTTTTCCGCAAGGGCATCAACCTTTTGCAAACCACGCTCTACGGCACCGACGATGTGCAGTTTTTGCACAGCTTCATCACTGGTCTGGAGTGGTACTGGATCATCCTGATCCCCACGTTTGGCGGGCTTGTTTCGGGCCTGATCCTGCATCATTTCACACCCGATGCGCGGGCGCGGTCGGTGGCGGATGTGATCGAGGGCGCGGCCCTGCACGATGGTAGGGTCGAGACTCGGGCGGGTCTGGCCTCGGCGCTGGCCTCGATGGTGACGCTGGGCACCGGCGGCTCGTCGGGGCGCGAAGGGCCGGTGGTGCATCTGGCCGCCGTGATCTCGACCTGGGTCAACCGCCGCATCAACGCCGATGGCATTACCGGGCGGGATCTGCTGGGCTGTGCTGTGGCCGCCGCGGTCTCGGCCAGTTTCAACGCGCCCATCGCGGGGGCGCTTTTCGCGCTCGAAGTGGTGCTGCGGCACTTTGCGGTCCATGCCTTTGCGCCCATCGTGATCGCCAGTGTCGCGGGCACGGTGATCAACCGGATAGAATTTGGCGGCGTCACCGAGTTCAAGCTGCCCACCGTGACCGAGCTGCAATTCTACGTCGAATTGCCCGCCTTCCTGCTGCTGGGGCTTACCTGTGGTCTGGTCTCGGTCGTGCTGATACGCGCGGTTTTCTGGGCGGATGACATCGGCAACCACATACAGGCCCGCACGCGGCTGCCGCGCTATTTCCGCCCCATGGTGGCCGGTGCGCTGCTGGGGGTGATCGCGCTGTGGTTTCCGCATATCATCGGTGTCGGCTACGAGACGACCTCGCTGGCGCTCACCGGTGAGTTGGCCCTGCACGAAGCGACCGTTTTTGCGGTACTCAAGGTGCTGGCCGTGGCGATCACGCTAGGGGGCCGGATGGGCGGCGGCATGTTTTCCCCCTCGCTGATGGTTGGCGCCTTGGTGGGCCTGTCCTTCGGTCTCATCGCGACAGGCATCATGCCGGACGTCTCCGGCTCTACCTCGCTGTATGCATTGGCGGGGATGGGGGCGGTGGCGGCGGCGGTGCTGGGCGCGCCGATCTCGACCACCCTCATCGTGTTCGAGCTGACGGGCGACTGGCAGACAGGTCTGGCGGTGATGGTCGCGGTCAGCATGTCGACGGCCCTGTCCTCCAACCTTGTCGACCGCAGCTTTTTCCTGACCCAGATCGAGCGGCGGGGAATCCATCTTGCTGCGGGTCCGCAGGCTTATCTGCTGGCGATGTTCACGGCGGCCAAGACGATGCGCACCTCTGAACATCCGCGCCCCGCCAATGAGGAGCGGTGTTGGGAGATGATCGGGGAGGGGCTCTATATCGACGGCGCCGCAACGCTGGAGACGGCGATACCGATTTTCGAGAAAACCGGCCAGCCTTTTCTGCCAGTGGTCACCCTCACAGCGGACGCAGCGCCGCCCGAACTGTTGGGGGCGCTGTTCCACGTGGATGCTTTGGGGGCTTACAATCGCGCTCTGGCCGCAACTGCGGCCGAAGAGCACTCTTAGAGTTGCTCTACGGTCACTTCGTCGACGTTGTGGAAGGCGAGATAATTGCGCACCTGCGCTGCAACCTCCCGAGGCTCTTCGTAGGACCAAACGACGTTTTCCAAGGTCCGGCTTTTCGTGACAACGCTGAAGTACCGCGCGTCGCCCTTGCGCGGGCAGTGGGAGGTCTTGTCGCTGGGATCGAGGAACGCCATCGCGATATCTTCGCGGGGGAAATAGATCACGGGCGGATAATCCCCCTCGACCAGCTCCAATGCATTGGCACTTTCACCCAGCACGGCGCCGCCCGCGCGCACGGTCCATGTGCCCGTTGCTTTGCGTATTGTTATCTCTCCAGCCATGTCGTCTCCCGAAATATCCGCGCCTCACACGGGCGCTGTTGCCGCATCTAACCACTGTTTGGCGGCGGGTGTAACCCGTGGGCCAATCTTTGTCGCGACGTTGCGGTGATAGGCGTTGATCCACTCGCGCGCGGGTTTGTCCAGAAGATCGGGCAAAATCAGGCGCCGGTCAATCGGTGCAAACGCCAGCGTGCGCCATTCCAGCATCTCCCGGTGAGCATCGCCACCGGGCAGGGCGGGTGCTTCTTGCACCACCAGAAGGTTTTCCAGTCGGATGCCAAAAGCGCCCTCGCGGTAATATCCGGGCTCGTTGCTCAGGATCATGCCCGGCTCCAGCGGCACCTGACTGATCCGGCTGAGACGTTGCGGACCCTCGTGTACGCTCAGATAGGCGCCAACGCCGTGGCCGAGCCCGTGGTCAAAATCCTGACCGGCCAGCCACAGCGGCATCCGCCCGACCGCCTCGATATGGCACCCGGCAAGGCCGCGCGGCCAGCGCAGGCGGCTCATTGCGATCATGCCTGACAGCACGCGGGTAAAGGCTTCCTGCGCTTCGCGCGGGGGTGTGCCGATGGCGATGGTGCGGGTGATATCGGTGGTGCCGTCCAGATATTGCCCGCCACTGTCGAGCACGATCAGGTGGCCGTCCTCCAATGTCGAATCGGTATCTTCCGTCACACGGTAATGCATGATCGCCCCGTTGGGGCCGGTGCCTGCGATGGTCTCGAAGCTGATATCCTGTAGTCCGTTGTCGCGCCGCCGGATGGTTTCAAGCTGCGTTACCACCTGCGTCTCGCTCACGCTGCCGGGGGTTTGGGCGTCCAGCCAGCACAGCATTTCGACCATCGCTGCCCCATCGCGTAGATGGGCCTGAGCGGCGCCTTCAATCTCGGCCGCGTTCTTGCAGGCTTTGGGCAGGGCGCAGGGCTCGGCGCCGGGAGAGGCGGCGTCGGCAAGAGTGTCGGCCACGATCTGAGGCGCGGTGGACGCGTCGATGCGCACCGGACCTTCCAGCGCGCCAAGGGCTGCCAAGAATCCAGCAGGTGGATGCAGGCGCACCGCGGAGCCCAGATGCGTTTCCAATCCCTCGAATTTCGAAGGTTCGGAAAACAAATCAACACTGGCATCGGCGTGCAGGATCGCAAAGCCGTGCACCACGGGGTTCCGCTCGATGTCGCCACCGCGGATGTTCAGCAGCCAGCATATGCTGTCGGGCAGGGTGATCACGGCGGCCCGCTCGCCTGCGTCTGCCAGCGTTTTGGCCAGTCGCGCACGCTTGGCCGCGTGGGTCTCTCCGGCAAAAGCCAGATCATGTATTTTCGCGGGTACCATGGGGGGGGGCGGTTGGTTCCTCCAGACCGCATCCACCAGATTGTCGCATTGCACCAGCTCGATACCGCTGCCGCGCAGTATTTTTTCTGCCTGCGCGATTTGCTCTGCGGTATGCAGCCAGGGATCAAAGCCCACGCGCCCGCCCCGCGGCAACTGCTCGCGCAGCCAATCGGCCAGCGAGATTTCGGGCCAAGGCACGGGGGCATAGACATCGGCAACCTGCGTCTTGACCTGCGTGCGGTAGCGCCCGTCGATAAACACGCCCGCCACATCGCGCAGCACCACGCAGAACCCGGCAGATCCGGTAAATCCGGTCAGCCATTCCAATCGTGCATCATGCGGTGCGACGTATTCGCCCTGATGTGCATCGGCACGCGGGATAATAAAACCATCCAGCCCGGCCTCATCAATCTTCGCACGTAGCGCACTCAGGCGCGGCGGACCCTGCTCCGGACGCGCTTTCACTTCAAACGACTGGAACATTGCACCCTCTTCTTTTTCATTTTTCCCTTAAACTCAAATCCGCGCTCTCGACCGCAGCGCCCTCAGCTCGCGCGGCGCATGCCCAGCACTCGCGCGCGTTTGCGCGGATCGGTATCAAAGAGCGAGGCCAGCTGCTCGGTCATTGCACCGGCCAGCTGCTCCACATCCGTGATCGTCACGGCGCGGTCATAATAGCGGGTCACGTCATGGCCGATACCGATCGCCAACAGCTCGACTGCTTTTCGCTTTTCCACCATCGCGATCACATCACGCAGGTGTTTCTCCAGAAAATTCGCAGGATTGACCGACAGGGTGCTGTCATCCACGGGCGCACCATCGGAGATCACCATCAGGATCTTGCGCGATTCCGAGCGCGCCATCATCCGGCGGTGCGCCCATTCCAGTGCCTCGCCGTCAATGTTTTCCTTGAGCAGCCCCTCTTTCATCATCAGCCCCAGATTGGGCCGCGTGCGCCGCCACGGGGCGTCGGCGGATTTATAGATGATGTGACGCAGATCATTCAGGCGGCCCGGCCCGGTGGGACGGCCATCGTTCAGCCATGCCTCGCGGGCCTGTCCGCCTTTCCACGCGCGGGTCGTAAAGCCGAGGATCTCGACCTTGACGTTGCACCGCTCCAGCGTGCGCGCCAGAACATCGGCGCAAATCGCGGCGATGGAAATCGGCCGACCGCGCATCGAGCCGGAGTTATCAAGCAGCAGCGTGACGACCGTATCGCGAAACTCGGTATCTTTCTCGACTTTGAAACTGAGTGGCGTGGTCGGGTTCGCCACGATCCGCGCGAGGCGGCCCGCATCCAGCGTGCCCTCCTCCAGATCGAACTCCCAGCTGCGGTTCTGCTGGGCCTGAAGGCGGCGCTGCAATTTGTTCGCAAGACGGCTCACCGCGCCCTTGAGCGGCTCCAGCTGCTGGTCGAGGTAGGCGCGCAAACGCTCCAGCTCGACCGGTTCGGCCAATTCCTCCGCGCCGACGGTCTCGTCGTATTCACTTAGGTAGACGGTATAGTTGGGATCGGCGTCCGAGACCGGCTGCGGGGCGGGCGGCTCCATCGGGGCATCGCCGTCGGGCATCTCGGCCTCGTCGCCCATTTCCTGATCGGCCATATCGTCCATCGATACCTGGGCCTGTGCTGCGTCCTGCTGGTCTTCCTGCGATTGCTCGGGCGAGGCGTCGGCGTCTTCCTCCTCTTGCTCGTCGCTGCCGGTGCTGTCTGGATCGTCCTGCTCGTCCGCGCCCTCTTCGGCCTCGTCTTCCTGATCGTCGTCGGCGCCATCAGGGTCATCGCCCAGCTGATCGGCATAGCCCAAATCAGTGATCATCTGGCGCGAGAATTTTGCAAAAGCAGTCTGATCATCAAGCGTTTTTTCAAGATCATCCAGGGTGCCGCCGCACTGCTCCTCGATATAGCCGCGCCACAGATTCATCACGTTTTCTGCGCCCGCAGGCATGTCGCGACCGGTGGCCAGATGACGCACCAGATACCCTGCCGCCACGGCCAGCGGCACGTCGGAGGCGGATTTCGCCTGATCATAGCCTTTGCGCAACGCTTCGTGTTTGATCTTTGCGTCGATGTTGCCTGCGGTGCCGGGCATATCGCGCGCGCCAACGGCCTCACATCGGGCGGTCTCCATCGCTTCATACAGATCGCGTGCCATCTCGCCCTGTGGCTCATAGCGGGCGTGGGTCTGGCCGTTGTGATAGCGGCGGTTTAGGGCAAGGGCATCGGCAGTGCCGCGCGCCAGCATCACCTCGTCGCGCGTCATTCGGCGCGTAACCTGCGGCAGCCGCATCGCATCTGCGGAAAGGCCCGATGGATCGACCGAATAGCTGACGGTCAGGTCAGGATCGTTCGCCATGACTTTCGATGCCTCGGCCAGCGCCTTTTTGAATGCATCTGCCGGATTGTCGGTTGGTTTGCTCATGATGGCCCTCGTCCCGAAACACTAGATCTTAGGTGTTGCAGGTTTTGCGGGGAGGGTCAAAGGAGCCGTGGCCAATTCACCCAGTAAATGGACCATTCTGGTGTGATTTTTTTAGGTCCCGCTAAACGCAAAAAGCCCCGGCATAGTCTGCCGAGGCTTTGAATAACTGGTGAGACGCTGATTAGCGGATACCGGCAACATCGCTTGCGATGGAACCTTCGAGGTTCTCTACGACGTTTGCGGCCTCATATTTGTCGGCTTCCTGACCGGGGACATAGCTGATTTTAGGGTCATTGAGCTCTGTTGTGATCGAAGTACGCTCAATCTGTGCAGCTTCGGGTGCGCGTGGATCGGTCAGCACCGAACCTGCTGGCATGTTTGCATCTGTCGCTGCCAGGGCGGCCATCGGGGCTGCGGAGATCATGGCGATAAGTGTTGCTGCTGCGGTGTTTTTGAATGTAGTGTTCATGTCTAATTTTCCTTTTGTCTCAGAGGCCTAGGAGGTTTATTCCTGTCCAGGTCGCTGTTGCAGGAATAACGGGCCAGGTGGCGAAACGTTCCCGCCAAAACCTTTAATTCGGCTCACGGTCCGTCACGAAACTGTGAGGATTTGAATGGCAGGAGGCTTGCGTGCCGTGGACGCTGCTTGTTTCATACCGGCGCGATGGCGATTGATCGCAGCAGCGGCGGTTTGGTGGAACACCCGCACGGCACCGCCATTGCCGTATGCGCGTAACCGAAAGCTGCCGCAGGGGCAGAATCAAAAAGCCCCGCTGCGGTGCAACGAGGCTTTATGTTGGTATGTGAGGCGTTCTTTAACCCAAGCTGACGCTTGCGGCACTTTCCGGAAGCTCTTCGTTGAACAGTCGCTGGTAGAACTCTGCTACGGTCTGACGCTCAAGCTCGTCACATTTGTTGAGAAAACTCAGGCGGAACGCGTAGCCGACGTTCTTGAAGATCTCGGAATTCTGCGCCCACGCGATCACTGTACGGGGCGACATCACGGTGGACAGATCACCGTTCATAAATGCAGTGCGCGTGAGATCGGCCACCGTGACCATCTGCTTGACTGTCTTGCGCCCCTCGGCAGTGTTGAAATGCGGGTTCTTGGCCAGCACGATCTGGGTCTCGGCATCAATGCTGAGGTAATTGAGCGTCGAGACCAGCGACCAGCGATCCATCTGGCCTTGGTTGATCTGCTGGGTGCCGTGGTACAGACCGGTGGTATCCCCGAGGCCTACGGTGTTAGCCGTGGCGAAGATGCGGAAATATTTATGCGGTGTGATCACTTTGTTCTGGTCGAGCAGCGTCAGCTTGCCGTCCACTTCCAGAACGCGCTGAATCACGAACATCACATCGGCACGGCCCGCGTCATATTCGTCGAACACGATCGCAGTCGGCGTGCGCAGCGCCCAGGGCAGGATACCTTCCTGAAAATCGGTGACCTGCTTGCCGTCGATCAGTTTGATCGCGTCTTTGCCGATCAGATCGATTCGGCTGATGTGGCTGTCGAGGTTGACGCGCACGGTGGGCCAGTTGAGGCGGCTCGCGACCTGTTCAATATGGGTTGATTTGCCCGTGCCGTGATACCCCTGCACCATGACGCGGCGGTTGTGTGAAAAGCCTGCGAGGATCGCCAGCGTGGTGTCGGCGTCAAACTTATAGGTGCTGTCGAATTCCGGCACCCGGTCGGTGCGCTCTTCAAAGCCTTTGACCACCATGTCTGTGTCGATGCCAAAAACCTCACGCACCGAGATGTCCTTGGTGGGGGTTGCGTTGAGGTCCAGTCCGCCGTCAGCCATGCTTGATCTTCCTAATTTTATTGTCGTGCGCGCAAGCGCTTTGCCTGTTGGGTGCAACATATCGCGCAGGGGTTCAAGGGAAAGGCCAAAAATACATCAGAGCGGCGGTGGTGCCGCCGACAAATTGTCCACCTTACTATGATACCCCAACCCCGCTGCGTCTCAGTCCCGGAAATTCCGGCTTGATTTGAGCTGGTCCCAGGCCCAGACGACCTGCTGCAATTGCTCTTCCTGCGAGCGGTCGCCGCCGTTCATATCGGGATGAAGAACCTTGATCAAAGATTTGTAAATCTTGCGGATTTCCGGCTTTGACATGCTGTCTTTGGCCTCCAGAACTTCCAGCGCCTTACGCTCTGTGGGGGGCAGGCGACGGCCGGCCTGCGGCCCTTTGCCGGGGTTCTGGGTCGCATTGGCGCCCAGCACCTGATGCGGATCCTCGATGCCCAGCCGCGCCCATGCACGCGCCTCCGGGTCGCCCATCGGTTTGGTCGGGCGGTCCCAGACGCGGCCGTCCGACAATTTCGCGTTCATCTCCGCTTCGGTCGTGCCGTGGAAGAAGTTCCACTTGGTGTTATACTCGCGCACGTGTTGCTGGCAGAACCAGAAATAATCATCCAGAACATCGGGCGCTTTGGGTGCGCGGTACTTGCCCGCTTCTTCGCATCCTTCGTGGTCACAGACGCGCGTCGATGTCTCAGAAGCGCCGGACATGCCGCGACGGCCCCGTGGATTCTTCTTTTTTGCAGAAGACACAGACATATCAAAACCAAAGGGGTCGTTTTTTTGCATGGGTGCACCTTTCCGAGTCAGGCCGCTCACTGTAAACGTGTAACAGGCAGAGGAAAGGGGGGCGGCGAAAATAAATCGCTCCCGCAGGAGGGTTTATGTTGGTGAAAGACGAGATCGAGAGCGCGCTGCGTGCGGCGTTTACGGTGGAGCGGCTGAAGGTCGAAGACGTGAGCGAGGCGCACCGTGGCCATGCAGGGCACCGCGAGGGCGGTCAGACGCATTTCGACGTGGGCATCACCGCGCCCGAATTTGCGGGCCTCAGCCGTGTGGCAAAACACCGCGCCGTCCACACCGCGCTGGGCGCAGAGCTGATTGGCCGCATCCACGCGCTCTCGCTCGATATAGCGCCCTAGGGTTTGCGGCTGTCGTCTGTGCCGGATATATCTGTAGGGCCGACAGCATCCGGTGCAGTCGGTTTGACCGCGTTGCGCGCCCGCGCAAGGATGCTAAGCGAGGCTCCAATGCCTTTTTCGCTCAGTGTATCTTCGACACCATTATCTGAAGGGAAATCTTTGGCAGAGATCGCATTGTCTGCTGTCTGCTCTTCAATGGTCTGAGGTTCATCTGCGGGCGCGGGGAGCAGTTCGGGACGAAAATCAGTGGCGTCAGAGGCGCGCAGCCTGCGAAACACCAGCACATTGCGCCATTCGGTCGTGCTGCCCGTCAGGCCCGACCGCTCGACCGAAGGCAACGTTTCGGCGCGCTGGTATTCCCAGCCATAACCCGCCATTCCGTTCATCAGCTCCTGAATGGCAAAGGAAAACCTTGCCTCCGCGCCGCGCACGCCCTTGCCCTTGATCCCCTTGGAGGGGGCGGGGACGACTTTATATTCGTAACGGGGCATGGCGTATCTTTCGGCGCGCAGGGCACTTTTGCATCGGGTCGCATCGTTCTAGCGCGCGCAGGGCTGAAAGGGAACACGCCGCATGTCCGCAGCGTCAGGCTGGATGTATTACTTGCGCACGATGCCGATTTTGCGGCCCACCCGTTCGGATATCGGAAGGTTGGCCTGCGACTTTTTCATCGCGGCCATTTTTGCCATGATGTCGTCAGGCATCGGCGCTACTTTCGGTGTCTCGCCGGATTGATCCACGTGCAGCGTCAGCGCCTCACCCGTGGCGGCCAGCCAGCCATCGCTGTGCCACAGCTCTTGGAACACATGAAACCGCTTGGCGTCATAGTCGATCAGGTGGAAAGTCGACGTGACCATATCCCCTTCGTGCAGCTCGCGCAGATAGCAGATGTGAAACTCGGCCACATACGTGGTGCAGCCGGTGCGGTCGCGGTAATCGGGGCCAAAGCCCAAAAGCGGATAGGCCTCGTCGGCGCATTTATCCATCAGGACGGAATAATAGGCCATGTTGAGATGACCGTTATAGTCGATCCATTCAGGCAGGACAGGCATCGGAGTGGACTGAAATTTATCTATCATCGTCAGAATTTCTCACAGGTTTTTGAGGCTGGCGAGACCGCAAAGCGCAGTCACGGCAAGCAGATGCTTGCCGCGCCGCATTGCATCACTCGGCCAGCTTTTGTGCGACCAGATCGTTTACGGCTTTGGGGTTGGCCTTGCCGCCCGTCGCTTTCATCACCTGACCCACGAACCAGCCCGCCAGTTTGGGGTTTTCGCGCGCTTTTGCCACCTGATCGGGGTTGGCGGCGATGATCTCGTCCACGGCGGCTTCGATGGCGCCGGTGTCGGTTACCTGTTTGAGGCCTTCGGTCTCGACGATCTCGGCGGGGTCGCGGCCGGAGGTATAGGTGATCTCGAACACATCTTTGGCAATCTTGCCCGAGATCGTGTCGGAAGCGATCAGATCAACAATACCGCCCAGCATTGCGGGGGTGACCGGGCTGTCCGAGATGTCCTTTTCGTCCTTTTTGAGACGGCCAAACAGCTCGTTGATGACCCAATTCGCTGCCATCTTGCCGTCGCGCCCCTGTGCGGCCTGCTCGAAAAATCCCGCAGAATCCAGATCGGCGGTCAGCACGCTCGCATCATAATCGCTCAGCCCTAAGTCATTGATAAAACGCGCCTTCTTGGCGTCGGGCAGCTCGGGCAGGGTGGCCTCGATCTGGTCCACCCATGCCTGCTCGATCACCAGCGGCAGCAGATCGGGATCAGGGAAATAGCGGTAGTCATGCGCCTCTTCCTTCGAGCGCATCGAGCGGGTTTCCTGTTTGTCAGGATCGAACAGGCGGGTTTCCTGAACCACCTCTCCCCCGCCTTCGACGATGGCGATCTGGCGGCGTGCCTCCACCTCGATCGCCTGTTGGATAAACCGCATGGAGTTCATGTTCTTGATCTCGCAGCGGGTGCCCAGATGCGAGAAATCGCCAGATGCCTTGTATTTCTCGTACTGGCCCGGCGCACAGATGCTCACGTTGATGTCCGCACGCATCGCACCCGACTGCATATCCCCGTTGCAGGTGCCCAGGTACCGCAGGATCTGGCGGAGTTTGGCCAAATAGGCGGCCGCTTCTTCGGGGCCGCGAATGTCGGGGCGGCTGACGATCTCCATTAGGGCCACGCCGGTGCGGTTGAGATCGACGAAGGACATATTCGGGTCCATGTCGTGGATACTCTTACCCGCGTCCTGCTCGAGGTGAATACGCTCGACACCGACCAGCCGCGCCGTGGGTTTCTCGCCCGCGACCCCCGCGCCCATTTCTACCAAGACTTCACCTTCGCCCACGATGGGGTGGTAGAGCTGTGAAATCTGGTAGCCTTGCGGCAGGTCAGGATAGAAATAGTTTTTGCGGTCGAACGCGGACCACAGATTGATCTTGGCCTTTAGGCCCAGCCCCGTGCGAACTGCTTGCTCGACGCAGAATTCATTGATCGTGGGCAACATACCGGGCATCGCCGCATCGACGAATGCGACGTTCGAGTTGGGCTCGGCCCCGAATTTGGTCGAGGCAGCAGAAAACAGTTTCGACTGCGACATGACCTGCGCGTGCACTTCCATGCCGATAACCAGCTCCCAATCCTGCGTGGCCCCCGCAATGGTGCGGATTTTTGGTGTCTCATAGGTTAGATCGAGCATGAAAAGCGCCTTTCGCTAAGGGTTGGCACGGGTTTAGCGGCGGGCGTGAATGGGAGCAAGAGGCACGGAGGCAATGGAGGCAAAACTGCTGTAGATGCAGCCGCCCCACCGTCACGACTGTGTGACTGGCAATTGCGCGGCTGTCATGTGGTAGGTAGGAAGCGCTTCAATCACTCTGGAAAGGCACCGCCATGCAACTCAACGCAGATTTCAAGGAACGTGTCGTCGTCCACTCCGGTGAGGTCGAATGGCTTGCCTCGCCAATGCCGGGGGTCGACCGGCGGATGCTGGACCGGATCGGCGGCGAGGTGGCGCGCGCGACGACCATCGTCCGCTACGCGCCGGGCAGCGCGTTCTCGGAGCATACCCACACGGGCGGGGAGGAGTTCATCGTGCTTGACGGTGTGTTTCAGGACGAGCACGGCGATTATCCCGCAGGGACCTATGTGCGCAACCCGCCAACCAGCGCCCATACGCCGGGGTCTGAGCAGGGATGCACTATTTTTGTAAAGCTGTGGCAGTTCGATCTGGATGACCGCACCCAGTTTCACAAGGATATGGCCGCAGAGCTGTCGAGGCCGGTGGAAGGGGTCGCCAGCGCGGAGTTGCACCGGGACGCGCGCGAGGTCGTGCGCTATGCCCAGCTCGACGCCGGAGCCACTTTGACGAATGCGGATGAGGGCGGAACCGAATTGCTGGTGATTGCCGGATCGCTTACCGAAGGTGGCGACACGCTTGGCGCGGGATCATGGCTGCGCTTGCCGCAGGGTGATGCGCTGACGGCCACTGCCGGGGCGCAGGGTGCTAAGGTCTGGTTCAAGACCGGGCATCTGCGCTTTGCCGAACCTCCGAAGGTCTGAGCAGTACCGTGGCGGATGTTGAAACGCTGATTGTCGGTGGTGGGCTGTCGGGGCTGGCAATTGCTGATGCGCTGCATGGTGCGGGCCGCGATTTTTTGCTGCTGGAGGCGCGTGACCGATTTGGCGGGCGCATCGAGACCGCACACTCCGCCGGTGCCGCATTCGATCTGGGGTCCGCGTGGTTCTGGCCCGGCCAGCCACGCATCGCTGCGCTGATCGCGCGTTTGGGCCTGAGCCCGTTCGAGCAGTTCTCGGACGGTATCCAGCTTTTCGAAGATGCGCAGGGTCAGGTCCACCGCAGCCGAGGGTTCGCCGCAATGCAGGGCGCGCTGCGCGTGAAGGGCGGGCTTGGCGCAGTCACGCAAGCCTTGATTGACCGTTTGCCCGAACCTCAAAAACTACTGAATGCTGGCGTGGCCGGGATTGCGCGCGCGGGGGACGAGATCCACGTCACCTTGCGAAACGGCGACCGCCTGAGCGCCCGCGACGTCATTCTCGCCCTGCCGCCCCGGCTGGCCGCCGACATCGCCTTTGCCCCCGCCCTGCCGGACACTGTACTGCGGGCGATGCGCGATACGCCGACGTGGATGGCGGGGCAAGCCAAGGCGGTTGCGGTCTACGACCTTCCCTTCTGGCGTGACGCGGGGCTGTCGGGAGATGCGACCAGCAGGGTCGGCCCTTTGGTCGAGATGCACGATGCCTCTCCGGCATCCGGTGGGCCGTTTGCCTTGTTCGGATTTATCGGTATTCCGCCGCAGGGACGTGAAGATGCAGATGCCCTGAGGCGCAGAATATCTGAGCAACTTGGCCGCCTCTTCGGGCCGCAGGCCGCTGCGCCCGCGCAGCTTTTTCTTAAGGATTGGGCCTTTGATCCCCATACCGCGACGCAGGCGGACAGCGCGCCGCTTTATGCGCACCCCGTCTATTGCCCGCTGCCGGGGCTGGGTGATCCGTGGGAGGGTCTTTTGCATTTCGCAGGCACGGAGGTAGCGCCGCAGTTCGGCGGCTATGTCGAAGGCGCGCTGGAAGCGGCGGAGCGTGCTGTCGCGGCGCTGGGCATAGCGCGTTAGACCTGAAAGCAGTCTACCCGATATGGGTTCTCCTAAGGTCATGCCGGAGCGCCACAGACGGGCGCTCCGATGATCGCTTATGCCATTGCTTGCGCTTTGAGCACCCTGCGCAGGATCTTGCCAGACGCGGATTTCGGGATCTCATCCACGAAGGTCACGGAATGAACCTGCTTGTAGGTCGAGAGCGTCTTGGCCAGATGCGCCTTGATCTGCTCAACGGTCGGCGCGGGATCGCCGGTAACGACAAAGGCCACCGGCAGCTCGCCCGCCTCGTCGTCGGGCAGACCGATCACAGCGGCGTCGGTGATGCCGTCCATGCTGACCAATGTCGCCTCAAGCTCGGCAGGGGCCACCTGAAATCCCTTGAACTTGATCAGCTCTTTGAGACGGTCGACGATGAACATATAGCCGTCCTCGTCGATATAGGCGATGTCGCCGGTCTTGAGCCAGCCATCCGGTGTCATCGTCTCCTTGGTCGCTTTTTCGTTGTTGAGATAACCGCGCATGACCTGCGGGCCCTTGATCCACAACTCGCCTTCTTTGCCGGTGGGCAGATCCTCGCCCGTTTCCGGATCGACGATGCGGCAGGTGGTATTGGGCAACGCCGTGCCGGAGGAGCCAGATTTGGGGTTGCCCAGTGGCGTGGTGTGGGAGACCGGCGACAGCTCGGTCATGCCAAAACCCTGCACCGAGATACAGTCGATCCGCTTGGCCACTGCGTCCGAGACCTCACCGCCCAGAGGGGCAGCACCGGAAAACACCTGCTCGATGCTGCTCAGATCAAAGCTGTCGACCAGCGGATGTTTGGCCAGCGCCAGCGCCACGGGCGGTACGATCCACATACGCCTTGCTTTGTGGTCCTGCGAAATCTTCAGGAAAAGTTCAAGATCGAAGCGCGGCATCGTCACCAGCGCGCCGCCTCCGGCAAGGTGGACATTCATCAGCACGGTCATGCCGTAGATGTGAAAGAACGGCAGGAAGGCGGCGGCAATCTCGCCCGGGCGGAAATCGCCGGCCAAAATGATCTGATCGACGTTAACGACCAGATTGCGGTGGCTGAGGCACACGCCCTTTGGCAGGCCAGTGGTGCCCGACGAATAGGGCAGCACGACGGAATGATCGTCCAGATGCACCGGCACCTGCGCCTCCAGCGGCGCGCCGTAATAGGCCGACAGCGGCTCGGCGCTCTCCGCCTCGCCGATGACGACGACGGTCTGGCCTGCGGCCTCTTTCGCGGCGGCCTGCGCCGTCTCGAGGAACATGGGAATGGTGATCAGGATGTCCGCCGCGCTGTCGCGCAACTGGTGGGCCACTTCGGAGGTGGTGTAGGTCGGGTTGATCGTTGTGATCGTGCCGCCTGCCCATGCCACGGCATGAAACACCACGCAGTAATGCGGAATATTGGGCGCCATAAGAGCCACGGTCTTGCCTGCGCCCATGCCGCGGGCGGTCAGGCCCCCGGCCAGCTGTTTGACCTGCGCCATGAAATCGCCTGCGGTCATCGTGGCGCCGGTCATGCCGTCGGTCAGCACGACGTCATCGGGACGGCCCTCGAGGTTTTCGAAGACCCGCTCGGTGATGGATTGCTCGCGCAGCGCAATGTCTGCGGCGGTGGTGTGATATGTCATATTATTGTCTCCCTCGGCAATATTCTTAGGCAGAGGGAGAAGGGGTGTCCAGAGCGGGTGGGCCGGATTGGACGTAAGGTCAACGCCGTTCAGGCGGCTGTCGCGACAGGCCCCGCTTCGGTAAATGTGATCCGCTTGCCTTCCGAGATCTCGCGTTTGAACAAGCCTGCGATGATGCGCAGGGCGTCATCCTGACCGGCCGCGGCAAACCGTGAAGGCGAGGCCACGCGCAGGTTATTGGCAAACCCCTGTGCCGCATGCGCCCAGATCATCGGGTGCAGCTCGGTCAGGTGCTCGCGTACGATCCAGTCGGCGCAGGCGGCAATCTGGGCGCGGATATGATCGGCTGCATCGTTGCCCGAAAAGGCCTGGCCGATGGTATTGGCGCAATAAGCCGCGAGCAGGTTGACCGTATGCGGGTCGGGCCGCCGTGTCACGATATCGCGCAGGCCCTCAATGAAGAACGGCAGATCCAGCATTGCGCAGGCTTTGTCGTCACCGCTGATGGCGTCGAACATCACCCAGGTGTAGCCGCCCGCACCCCAGACGGATGCAGTGCGCGCGGCAGTGCGGCGGGCCTCAAGCTCGAGCGCGGCGTATGAGCCGTACCAGCGCGGCAGCATATGGGTGCCAAGTGCGCGGAAAGGTCCGGTGTTCTGGGGATTGAGATCGATGAGGGTCTCGTAGCGGTCGGCAACCGATTCCGTGCTGACGCTGTCACCACGCAAAAGCGCGCAGGCTGTTCCGGCAAGCAGGGCGGACTCTTTCGGGATGCCGCGAAACGATTGTACGATGTCGCGGGCCCGCGCGATGTGCGCGGCAAAGGCTTCGCGGTTGCGCGGCGCGATTTCGACGTCCCAGCCGTTTCCCCGCCAGGCCCAGGCCAGATCAATATGGGCCTGCGCCACGATGCATCCGATCACGTAATCCCCGGAATGTTCGGCCAATACGTATTCCAGCGCCTCGATTCCGCGCATCATCGGCGCGTCTGCCTCAGGTGTTCTGTCCAGCAGGGCATGCTCCACTGCCAACACGACATCCGCACGCGCCCCAAAGGCCATCAGTTCGGCCACGCTCATCCCGCCCGGTGTCATCGCCCGGGTCCGGTCGGCCTGAGCGATCAGCGCGCTCAGGCGGTCCCAATCTTCCTGCCGCACCAGCCGCAGGGCGAGGTTCTGGTGGGCATCGCGGGTGCGGTCTTCGGTTGTGGGGTCCGGGCAGGGTATCGACAGATGCCCAAAGTCATTGGCATTGTCGGTGCTTGAGGGGCGTGCGGTTCTGGATGCCTTTGGTCGCAAGGTGATAATTTGCACGGTGGCAGAATCGTCTTTTTGGCTTGCCTGCGTCCTGCCATCTTGTGCCGCATGAATGGCCTCGGGGGTCCGTTGCCTTTGAAACGGGGAAGGCATGCGCTGTTTTGGCGTCGCCTCGTCTGGCCGGACCTGCCCAGCCAGTACATCAGATTTTTCGGCATAGACCAGCTTTGCCAGCGCCGCCACAGGTGTTGCGCGTCTGATCACGCGGGGGAGTTTGCTGAGAAGCAGGGTGAGATGCGACATAGAGTGTTCCAACGTATGGCTGCGATGAGGTGTTGATCCAAAATCGCCTGTCATTGGGGCGCGAACGTGGCGTTGCGGCGGTCATCTTGCGAAGTCCGAGCGTGAAGGAAGGCAACTCAGCGGGATCGCGCCACAGTGGTTAATCTGTGGTTAAATCGGCGTAGTGTTGCGCAGCCGGGTACAATCCTGCCTATTGGCGTAAGCCCACCGCTTGCCACTGCGCGTTTGTACAGATCATACTGTAGAATATGGGAACCGCGTTATCATCGATCGGTGCGATATTCAGGGGCGTGCACAGAGTGCAGCGGTATTTCGCTGTCGCCGCTGCGATCGCGGCAGGCTCTGTCGCGGGCGCGCAAGTGGCCGGAGGGATGCAGACCTCGGCAGTACCCGCAATGACTGCGGTGCCTCTGGTGAACCCAGACACAATTGTGGTGCGCCCGCCCGCACGACCCGCCCAGATCCCGCGCACCCGCTGGCAACATATGGACGGCCATTCGCTCTGGACCCGCGCGGCGCTCTCGGCGCTCAAGGATCATGGCAGCCCGCTGGTCGAGATGGTCCCACGCGATATCGCGCTGTGGTGTCCATCCTATGCCGCAAACAACGACGAACAGCGGCGCGCGTTTTGGGTGGGGTACATGTCCGCGCTGGCGAAATACGAGAGCACTTATAAACCCTGGGCAGTTGGCGGCGGCGGCCGGTGGTTTGGTCTGCTCCAGATCCTGCCGGCGACCGCGCGGGGCTATAACTGCAATGTCGGTACCGGAGAGGCGCTCAAAAGTGGCGCGGCCAATCTGAGTTGTGGTTTGCGGATCATGACCCACACGGTCACGCGCGATGGCGTGATCCACGGCTATGACGGCAGATGGCGCGGCGTGTCGGCGGATTGGGGGCCGATGCGCAGCCCCGAAAAACGCGCCGATATGGCCAACTGGTTGAAAAAGCAAAGCTATTGCAAGCCGGTCAATGCCCTGCGCCCACGTGCGCGCCCCTGAGCACCCGGCCTAGCCCAACAACGAGAAATGGTGCCTGACGGTTTTCAGACCTGCGGTTCTGGCGATCTCTTCGACTTTGGCGTGCGGCGGTGTCGCGGGGTAGGGCACACGGATCTTCACCCCCGACGGGCGCACGATGCTGAGGCGCACCGACATATCGAGGCGGGTGTCGAGCCGCAGGTGGTCAATCTGGGACAGCCTGATCTCGGCCCGCTGGCGGCCTGAGGTCCATCGCAGATGGGTCGCATCGAGGGTAAAGCTGCTGCGCGGGTTGGCGGCCAGATCGTAGATGGCGGGCAGGGTGAACGCGCCGAGCAGCGCGAGGATCACCGCAGAGGCATCAAGCAGCGCGTAAGCCGTGAAAAGCAGCGCCCAAATCGTGGCCGTTGTGATGAGCGTCACTGGGCGTCGACCCTGACTGGAATAGGTGTAGGGCAGATCGGTCATGCGGTGCGAAACACGCGGGCAAGCGCGCCCAGTGCGTCGGCCTGCGGTGCGCTGGGCATGCCACGGGTGCCCGCCGCCGATACATCGCCCAAAACCCGCATAAGCCGGTCAAAATCCGGCCCGTGGCCGATGTGTTTGAGACGCGTGGTCAGGTGTTGGAAAGCAGGCGTGGCGCCACCGCGTTGCGCGACGATCCAATCACCGAGCAGCACCAGATCAGCAGCCTCGGGCGCACCCACCGCGAGCCGCTTTTGCAGCGACGCGACCAGCAGATCATCGGCGCGCAGCCCGCCTGCGTCCATGCGCGCAAACGCTGATGCCATCGCGCAGATGCAAAGGGCAGGCGTGTGGATCGCGGCGACCGGATCGGCGTCGGGCTGCATGCCGTAGCCCAGACGTTTCGCCGCCGCGCGCAAAGTTGCTGCCGCCGGGTCAGCGCCCGTCAGGCGACGCCGGTGAATGAGAAAGGCCAGACCAGCGGTAAAGCCAAGTGTAAGCAGTATGTCCATCAAAGGCTCGCTTTGGTCGCTACTTGCCAGACCGGAGGCGCGTCACGCGGCCAGTATCCGTGTGATCATTTCCGTGGTGTCGCGGCTCAGATCCGGTGTGGCAAGGATACGCTCCAGCTGCGCACGGATCAGCGCCTGACGTGCCGGATCGTACCGCTTCCAGGTCTGGAAGGCCTGACACATCCGCGCGGTGGTCTGCGGGTTCACGGGGTCCAGCCGGATCAGCCAGTCCGCCAGCAGCGCATAGCCTGCGCCGGAGGCATGATGGAATCCTGCGTGATGCATCGCCAGCGCGCCCAGAACGGCGCGGAACCGGTTGGGGTTTTTCCAGTTGAAATCGGGATGCTGCGTCAGCCCTGCGGCCACTTCAAAGGCATCCTCGGGATCGGCTTCCATCACTTGCAGGCCGAACCATTTGTCCATGACAAGCCGGTCGTCTTTCCACTGCGCCTCAAATGCTTTCAACGCGGCCTCACCCCGCCCGGCACGGATCAGATTGGCCAGTGCGGAGAGCTGCTGGGTCATGTTGTCGGCGCTGTCGTATTGCGCCTGCGCGGGTGCGGCACCCTCCAGACGGGTCAGCAGCGCCAGCACCGAATTCCCCAGCGCGCGCTGGCCCGACTGGACGGCATCGGGCTGGTAGGCTGCCGTGACCTGATGCGCGGCGTAGAGGTCGGGCAGCAGATCGGACAGCTTGCGCGCCATGGCCTCGCGCATCGCCTCGGTGGCGGCGTGGATGATGTCGGGCTCGGGCGTATGGCCCGCCTCATGCAAGGCGTTTGCCAGCTCCGACTGCGAGGGCAGGCCCAGCATGAGCGCGCGGTAGGCCGGATCGAGCGCCGCATCGCCCACCACCGCGCGGATACCATCGAGGTAGGCTGGATCGGGACGGGTGCCTTCGGTGATCATCCCCAACAGTGCCTCGCGGGCCAGTGTCCGCCCCGCCTCCCAGCGGTTGAAGGCGTCGGTATCATGGGCCAGCAGATGCGCGCGGTCGGCAGTATGCTCAAGCACGACAGGCGCAGAGAATCTGCGCAAGATCGAGGCGACGGGCCGCTCCGCCAGACCGTCGAAGGTAAAGCTCTGCTTTGCCTGCGTCATCTCCAGCACCCGCGTCGGCAGCACCTCGGGACCGTCCGTACCGATCAGACCCACGGCAATCGGGATCACATAAGGCTGCGGCGCGGGCGTGGCTGCACTTGGCGGGGTGGTCTGGGTGAACGTCAGGGTCAGGGTGCCATCGCTGTAGGCCTCGCTCACCTTCAGGCGGGGCGTGCCTGCCTGCGAATACCAGCGCTTGAATTGGGCCAGATCGCGCCCCGTGGTATCCTCGAACACGCGCAACCAATCCTCGATGGTGCAGGCCTGCCCGTCGTGGCGGTCGAAATAGAGCGTCACCGCATCGCTGTAGGCCTGATCGCCCACCAGCGTTTTCAGCATTCCGATCACCTCGGCGCCTTTTTCATAGATCGTGGCGGTGTAGAAGTTATTGATTTCCTGAAAGCTTTCGGGGCGAACCGGATGGGCCAGCGGGCCCTGATCTTCGGCAAACTGGCGGCCGCGCAGGTCGATCACGTCACCGATACGTTTCACTTCGGCGCTGCGCGTGTCGGCAGTGAACTGGCTGTCGCGGAACACGGTCAGCCCTTCCTTGAGGCAGAGTTGGAACCAGTCACGGCAGGTGATGCGGTTGCCGGTCCAGTTGTGGAAATACTCATGCGCGATGATCGCCTCGATCCGCTCGAAGTTGGTATCGGTGGAGGTGGCCTGCGAGGCGAGCACGGCGGAAGAGTTGAAGATATTCAGCCCCTTGTTCTCCATCGCGCCCATGTTGAAATCATCGACCGCAACGATGTTGAACAGATCGAGATCATATTCACGGCCATAGACCTCCTCGTCCCATTTCATCGAATCCTTGAGCGCCTGCATGCCGAAGGCGCATTTGCCCTCGTCACCGGGGCGCACATAAAGGTTGAGCGTGACCTCGCGGCCCGAGCGGGTGGTGAAACTGTCCATGTGAGAGACCAGATCACCGGCGACCAGCGCGAACAGATAGGCAGGCTTGGGCCAGGGATCATGCCATTCGGCGTGGCCTTCGGTGGTGGTCACGGGGTTGCCGTTTGACAGTAAAACGGGCTGCGGTCCGTCGATGGTGACGGTGAACACGGCCATCACATCGGGGCGGTCGGGATAAAAGGTGATCTTGCGAAACCCTTCGGCCTCGCATTGCGTGCAATACATGCCGTTCGACATATAAAGCCCCTCAAGCGCGGTATTGCCGGCGGGGTCGATCTCGACTTCGGCCTCCCATATAAACGGGCCGTCCGGGACGTCGCAGGTAAGTCCCTCTGCGGTGACTGTGGGTGTCACGGGCGTGCCGTCGATCTTAGCAAATATAAGGGCCAGCTTTTCGCCATGCAGGAAAAACGGCGCGGCACCGGATGCGTCAGGATTGGGACGAAAGGCGATGCGGCTGCGCACGCGGGTTTTATGCGGATCGAGGGTGAAATGCAGCTCCACGCTGTCGGGCTGCCAGCCGAACGGTGTATAATCCTTGAGATAGATCGTCTGGGGGGCGGCGTCGCGCATGGGGTTGCTCCTCGGGAGGGGTAATATAGGATGTGCCAAGAGTTCATGGAACCTTGCAGTTGGTGGGGACGTTAGTGTTGCAACGCCCTGCGTGCAAGGCGGGGATCGTCACTTAAGGAGAACAGATTATGTCTGCACCCGACACCAATACTGAAGATCAGGAAAAGCGCCACCGGCCCTCGCTTTGGGGCATCAGAGGTGCGATGATTTTCGGCGCCTTAATGTTGATCGGACTGATAGGGTTTAATATCTTCAACGCGGGCGACAGCGACGCAATTACGAACGCTAACACCCAAGGCACGGTATCAACGACAGTGGACACAGACGTCTATGAGCCCGGCACCAACAGTACGGCCACCCCGACGGCAACCGAGTAATAATATTTTTCGATTTATGTGAGGGCGTCCATTTGGGCGCCCTTTATTGTGCGCGGGTCAGTCCTACCTCGCGTCCATGGCCAAACATGTAAAAAAATCTGATCTGCCGCAAAAGGTCTGTGCGACCTGCAACAAACCGTTTGCTTGGCGGAAAAAATGGGCTTCGGTCTGGGACGAGGTGCGCTATTGCTCGGAGCGGTGCAAGCGCGAGCGGCCCAAGAGTGCGGCGAAGGGATGATCTGCGGTGTTGTCTCTGACACTCTGCGCGTTACAACGGTCAGCGCAGAGTGTGATTGATAGCTTTTGCACCACCGATATTACAGGATTTTGAACATGAGCATATCGTTGAGAAAAGCGCGGACAGTGATCCGCAAGGCATTTGAAAAGGGTGCGGAGTTGGGGCTGAAGCCGCTGTCTGTCGTGGTTCTGGACGCCGGCGGCCACGTGATCGCGTTCGAGCGTCAGGATGGCGCTTCGGTCGGGCGTTTCGCGATTGCACAGGGCAAGGCTTATGGCGCGGTGATGTTGGGGATGGCTGGCACGGCACAGCAGGCCCGCGCGGAGAACCAAGCCTACTTTATGGCCTGCGTGAACGGCGTGTTCGGCGGGCAGGTCGTGCCGGTGCCCGGTGGCGTTCTGGTACGCTCGGCCAAGGGGGCGGTGATTGGTGCGGTTGGCGTGACCGGTGACACCTCCGACAATGATGCCGTCGCGGCCATGGCCGGGCTTGAGGCTGCCAATCTGATCGGCGAAATCTGAAGAAACGGCGTGCGGGGGGCGGTAATTCCACGCGTCGCACGCTTGTTCCCTTGAGGGATCGGCTCACACAGGATATGACCATATCCATGTTTTCACGTATGGAGATTTGATTATGGGTCGGCCTGTCATTGGCATTATTGGCAACAGCTATCTTCTGAATGACCAATATGCGGTCCACGCCGGGGGCAAGATGAACTCTCAGGCGATTTCGGAAGTGTCGGGCTGTATGCCGCTTCTGGTGCCAAGCGATCCGTCCCTCGTCTCCATCCCCGAGCTGATGGCCTGCTGCGACGGTTTTCTGCTGACCGGTGGGCGGCCGAATGTTCATCCGCAGGAATACGGCGAAGACGAAACGCCCGCGCACGGTGAATTCGACCGCGCCCGCGACGCCATCGCGCTTGAGCTGACGCGGGCCTGTGTCGCAGTCGGCCAGCCTGTTTTCGGTATCTGCCGTGGCTTTCAGGAGGTGAACGTGGCGATGGGCGGCACGCTTTACCCCGAAATCCGCGATCTGCCGGGGCGGATGAACCACCGCATGCCCCCGGACGGCACCATCGAGGAGAAGTTCGAGCTGCGCCATGAGGTGCGGTTCACCCCCGGCGGCGTTTTTCACCGTGTCATGGGGGCAGAGGTTGTGCGGACGAATACACTGCACGGGCAGGGGATCAAGATGGCGGGCCCCCGCATCGTGGTTGACGGATTTGCCGAGGATGGCACGCCGGAGGCGATCTATGTCGAAGGCGCGCCGGGCTTTACCCTCGCGGTGCAATGGCACCCTGAATACGAGGCCGCAAAAGATCCGGTATCGCGGCCTTTGTTCGAAGCATTCGGCGCCGCGGCAAAGGAATGGGCCGAAGGCGTTCGCCCCTCCACCATGGCCCGCGCCGTCTGAGCTTAGGCGCGGCAGGCATACCCACCGCGCCGCAAGGCTACATCATACCGCCGGCAATCTCGATGCTCTGGCCGTTTATGCTGCCCGAGTCCGGTCCCACCAGCCACGCGGCAGCGGTTGCGACCTCTTCCACCGTGATCAGACGCTTGTGACGGTTGGCGTTGACCATCATCTGATGCGCTTCCTCCGTCGAAATCCCTGCCCGCTCGGATATCGACGCTGTGTTGCGGGTCACGATGGGCGTGTCCACGTAGCCGGGGCAGAGCGAGTTAAAGGTATAGGGCTTGCCCAAATACTCCTCGCTCAGCGACCGGATCAGCCCGATCATCCCGTGTTTGGACGCCGAATAGCACGCCGCTCCCGGCAGCCCCCTGAGCCCCGCCATCGACGACACCGAGATCACGCGGCCCCAGTCGGTCTCGCGCATGCCTTTCAGGCTTTCGCGGATCGTGAGGAACGCACCGTCGAGATTGGTCGCCATCATATCGCGCCAAAAGGTCATATCCGTCTTATGCGCGGCTTTGCCCGTGGCAATTCCCGCATTCGGCACACAAATCTGGATAGGCCCCTTTGCGGCGACGGCGGCCGCGATTTTGGCCACGACATCATCCTCACTCCGCACATCCATTGCCATCGCGGTCATACCGTCGGTCGCGACCTCCTCCAGCACCTCCTGCCTGCGGCCCGTGATGGTGACATGCGCGCCGCGCTCGACCAGCATATGCGCGATGGCGAGGCCGATGCCCGTGCCGCCGCCGGTGATGAGTGCGTGTTTTCCGTTCAATGTCATAACTCTCTCCCTGTTTTCCGGTAGCGTAGGACGCGGCGCGCGCGCCAAACAAGGGGGCGGTTGTCTTACGTAACGGCAGAGGGTGATTCTGTTTTTCGTAGGCGGTGTATTGTTGCGCCTTCCGAGGGGTCCGCGAAAGATTGTTTCAAGCCGCTTTTGTGCAGATATTTTGCAATAATTCAGGTTTGGCGGGCAAAAAAGCTGCACCATTTTGCGCATTATCCCGGTGCAGCGCTTGTTTGTCTCAGGTCTGCGCGGTAGGTCAAAAGATCAAGCACGACACGCCAGTTTCGGCACCAAACAAGAATTTGGGAGATTTTGAGTGAAGATCGGGACACCTAAAGAGGTATTCGAAGGCGAGCGCCGCGTGGCGATGACGCCCGACAGTGCGCTTCAATTGCAAAAACTGGGGCATGAGTGCCTGATCGAGACGGGTGCCGGTGAGGCCTCGGGTTTCAACGACGCGGCCTATGCCGAGGCCGGTGTCGAGGTGGTGAAGACCGCCGCCGCCTTGTGGAAGGCCGCCGATGTGGTCGCCAAGGTGCGCGTGCCCGATGATACCGAGATGAAGCGCCTGCGCGAAGGCCAGACGCTGATTTCGTTCTTTTCGCCCGTGGGCGACGAGGCGAAGATGCAGGCCGCGGCCAAGAAGGGCGCCACTGTCGTCGCGATGGAGATGATCCCGCGTATTTCACGTGCCCAGAAGATGGACGCGCTCAGCTCGATGGCCAATATCGCGGGCTACCGCGCGGTGATCGAGGCGGGCAACAACTTTGGCCGCTTCTTTACCGGACAAATCACTGCCGCCGGTAAGGTGCCCCCGGCCAAAGTTCTGGTTGTCGGCGCCGGTGTGGCCGGTCTGGCCGCCATCGGGACATCGACCAGCCTGGGTGCGATAACACTGGCCTTTGACGTGCGCCCCGAAGTGGCCGAGCAGGTCGAGAGCATGGGCGCGCAGTTCGTCTATCTTGATTTCGAGGAAGAGCAGCAGGACGGTGCGGTGACAGGCGGCTATGCTTCGGTCTCCAGCCCTGAGTTCCGCGAGGCGCAGCTGGCGAAATTCCGCGAGCTGGCACCCGATGTCGATATCGTCATCACCACCGCGCTGATCCCCAACCGCGAAGCGCCAGAAATCTGGACCGCCGATATGGTTGCGGCGATGAAGCCCGGATCGGTGATCGTCGATCTGGCGGCCGAGAAGGGCGGTAACTGCAAGCAGACCGTGATGGACGAGAAGATCGTGACCGAGAATGGCGTGACCATCATCGGCTATACTGACTTCCCCAGCCGGATGGGCGCGCAGGCATCCACGCTTTACTCCACCAATATCAGACACTTGCTGACCGATCTTACGCCTGAAAAAGACGGCGTAATCAATCACAACATGGAAGACGACGTCATTCGCGGGGCAACCATCGCCCATGCGTCTGAAGTGACCTTCCCGCCGCCACCGCCCAAAGTGAACGCGATCGCGCAGCAAAAGAACAAGCCTGCGCCGGTCAAGGAACTGACGGCGGAAGAAAAGCGCGCCAAGGAACTGGCCGCCTTTAAGGCGCAGACGAAAAATCAGGTAATCCTTTTGGGTGTCGGTGGTGCGCTGCTGCTGGGCGTGGGCCTCGTTGCACCTGCCAGCTTCATGCAGCACTTCATCGTGTTTGTGCTGGCCGTATTCATCGGCTTCCAGGTGATCTGGGGCGTGGCGCACAGCCTGCACACACCGCTGATGGCGATCACCAACGCGATCTCCTCGATCATCATTCTGGGGGCGCTGATGCAGATCGGTTCCGGCTCGGCTCTGGTGGTTATTCTTGCTGCTCTGTCGGTCTTCATGTGCGGGATCAACATATTCGGTGGCTTCCTCGTGACACGGCGCATGCTCGCCATGTTCCAGAAATCTTAAGGGGAGCTTAAGTAAATGGATTTCGGTTTCACAACAGCGGCCTATGTGGTCGCAGCTATCCTCTTTATCCTGTCGCTGGGCGGATTGTCGGGGCAGGAAAGCGCCAAGCGCGCGGTATGGTACGGGATTGTCGGCATGGCGCTGGCGGTTGCGGCCACGCTCATCGGGCCCGGTGCCGGCTATTGGCCGCTGTCGATCCTGCTGATCGCGGGCGGCGGTGCTATCGGTTACCAGCTGGCGACAAAGGTGCAGATGACGCAGATGCCCGAGCTTGTCGCGGCGATGCACAGCCTTGTGGGTCTGGCGGCGGTTTTCGTCGGGTTGATCGCGCATTTCGAGATTGGTCGCGTTATGCCGATGATCGCAGCGGGCGAAAGCACGGCGGACCTCGGCACCTTTGCGGCGCTTATCGCCAAAAAGGACATGGTCGAGATCAACATCCTGCGGGTCGAGCTGTTCCTCGGCGTGTTCATTGGTGCTGTGACCTTCACCGGCTCGGTGATCGCTTATGGCAAGCTGGCGGGCCGTGTCTCCTCGGCAGCGGAAAAGCTGCCCGGTGGTCACATGCTCAACATCGCAGCGGCGGCGATCTCGGTGATTTCGCTTGTTTGGTACTTTAACACCGGTGGCTTCCTGCCGCTGTTCATTATGACGCTGGCGGCGCTTTTCATCGGCTATCACCTGATCATGGGCATCGGCGGCGCGGATATGCCGGTGGTGGTCTCCATGCTCAACAGCTATTCCGGGTGGGCGGCTGCGGCGATCGGTTTCAGCCTTGGCAACGATCTGCTGATCGTGGTCGGCGCGCTGGTTGGCTCCTCGGGTGCGATCCTGTCGTATATCATGTGTAAGGCGATGAACCGCTCGTTCGTCAGCGTTATTCTGGGCGGCTTCGGTGGCCCGCAGGGTGAGCAGATGGCGGTCGAGGGCGAGCAGATCGCTATCGAGGCCGACGGTGTTGCGGCGGCCCTCAACGAGGCCGACAGTGTCATCATCATCCCCGGCTACGGCATGGCGGTGGCGCAGGCGCAAACGGCAGTCAGTGAACTGGTCAAGAAACTGCGCGCGCAGGGCAAGAATGTGCGTTTTGCCATTCACCCCGTCGCGGGCCGTTTGCCCGGTCACATGAACGTGCTGCTGGCGGAGGCCAAGGTGCCCTATGATATCGTGATGGAAATGGACGAGATCAACGACGATTTCCCCACGACGGATGTGGCGATCGTCATCGGCTCGAACGACATCGTGAACCCCGCCGCACAGGATGATCCCAACAGCCCCATCGCCGGTATGCCGGTGCTGGAATGCTGGAAAGCCAAGCAGGTGTTCGTGTCCAAGCGCGGGCAGGGCACAGGCTATTCCGGTATCGAGAACCCGCTGTTCTTCAAAGAGAACACGCGCATGTTCTACGGTGACGCAAAGGCATCGCTGGATAAACTGCTGCCAATGATCGACTGATCTCATCGTGGCAATCGTGCCGTTTTGAAAAGAGCGCCCTGCCGGAATGGCGGGGCGTTTTTCATTCTGGCCAACGCCGTGAATGTGACCAAAAGTTAATCGAGATCCGGCGTGTTTCCGGAAAGTTGGAAAATGATGCGGCGGCGCGCGCAAGTTGCCTTTATCCTTGCATCTTCTACGTTGTAGCGTGACCTGAAAACGGACACACAGACCTGATAGCCCTCACAAGGAATTGCCCGATGGCCCCCATTTCAGACCACCCATTGCGCTATTCCTTGACGGGGGAGTTGCACGCGCGGCCATTCCCCGAGATCAGGGCGCCGCAGGTGGTGGCCTTTCTCGCGATAAAGCAGGCGGGCGATGCCGCCGCGCGCGACCGCGACCGCGGCGCCGACATGGCGCATCTGGTATCCTTGCTCAAACATTACGGCGCACCGCTGCCCGACAAGGACGCCACGCATTATTACGGTGCGATGGGGCGCTTTCACATCAAATGGGAGCAGCACACCGAATTTGTCACCTATACCGCCTTCGGAGACGAGCTGAGCGGCAGGCCGTTCGATCCGGCCGAGTTCGATGTGTTTCCGGCAGACTGGCTGAGCGAGACACCGGGCCAACGCCTCACGTCCAGCTTGCTGCGGCTGATGCCGATGCCGCGCAAGCCGGAGCCGATGCTGGAGCAGCTGCGCGAATGGTTCGTACCCGAAAGCCTTGCGGCAGCGCAGGTGCTGGAAGGGGCCGCCGTGGTGGCGAGCGATTTCAGAATTGATCCCGCAGGCCACACGCGGTTTGCCGTTTTTGTGCCGGAGCAGACCGGCAGCCGCCGCGTCGGGCGCATCATCCAGCGTCTGCTGGAGATCGAAACCTACAAGACGATGTCGATGCTGGGCTTTGCCCTCACCCGCGAGATCGGCGGGACCGTCGGAAAGATGGACCGCCAGATCAGCGATCTGATGGCAAAGATGAGCGCGCAGGAGCAAAAGCCCGAAGCGACGTTGGATGCGCTGCTGGATGTCTCGGTGGAGTTGGAGAATGTCGTGGCCCAAACCTCGTTCCGCTTTGCGGGTACGGCCGCTTATAAGGCGATCGTCGACGAGCGGATCGGCGCGCTGCGCGAGGTGCGTTTCGAGGGGCGGCAGGGGTTTGGTGAATTCATGATGCGCCGCTACGAGCCTGCGATGCGCACCGTTATCTCGATGGAGCGGCGTCTGGAGCGGATGTCGGCCCGGGCGCTACGGGCCTCTGATCTGTTGCGTACACGGGTGGATGTGGAGCGTTCCGCGCAAAACCAGTCAATTCTGGAAAGCATGGACAAGCGCGCCGATCTGCAACTTCGGTTGCAGCACACGGTCGAGGGTTTGTCGGTGGTGGCGATCAGCTATTACGCCGTGTCGCTGGCAAGCTATGTTCTGTATCCGATGGGCGAATATATCGGCGTCAGCCGGGGCGCGCTGACCGCTGGCGTCACTCTGCCGGTTGTAGCGCTGGTTTGGCTTGCCGTGCGACGCGTGCGCCGGAAGATCGGCTGAACCGCTTCAGCAACGCATCGCTGGCCAATGCGCCCAATGCCATCGTGGCAAGTGCCAGTACGGCCGCCACAGACAGGGTCGGGATGCCTGCGAGGCCCGCACCAACGGTGCATCCGCCCGCCAGCACACCGCCAAAACCCATGAGCACCGCGCCCGCAATGTAGCGTCCCGTCTGGCGTGGGCTGTCAAAGCTTTGCCACTGGAGTGTCTTGGTAAGCAAGCTGGCAGCGAGCGCGCCCAGAAGAACCCCGCCAATCAGACCCGTCCCGAACCCGGGTGAGACGGATGTGCCTGCGATGGCCCAGAACAGTGTGTCGGAGGCGGGGCGGGTGAAGGACAGGCTTTCAAACGGGATGATGTCGAAGTCATCATAAAGGATGAATCCTGTTCCGACCCACGCCAGCGGCACAAGCGCGCCCAGTAGTGCTGCGGCGATCAATATGGAGGGGCGCACGCCCGAGCGCGCCGCGATAAAGAGGGACAGCGCTACGATCACTGCGACCACAGGCCAGCCTCCGCCGGGCAGTGCGGATAGCGATGCGGCCTCGCCCAGATCCACAGTCACCCCACCCAATGCCACGCGGAGCGGTGCGAACAGCCCCTTCATCGTTGCATGTGCCGTGATCGCGAACACCACCAGGACCGTGAGCGCACGAAGATTGCCCGACGCCCCGAGCACGGTCAGGCGCGACGCGCATCCGCGCGTGAGCACCATGCCTACCCCGAACAAAACGCCGCCAAGAGCAATGGCGAGCCACGGAAGGTCAGCTTCGAGAAAGCGGTGGTCTGCGAAGGAGATGAGGCCGGCGGTAACCGCGATCTGCGTGCCTGCGACCGCCACGGCGAGGGCTGCAAACCAGACCCCTGCGGCGGCACGCCTGTCACTGCCCACCACCGCGCGGCGAAAGCAGAATTTTGTCACCTGCGCCAACGCCCCGAAAGCCATGCCGACGACCAGCGCGAAATAAACCACGGCCTGTGGTGCGGTGAGATTCTGGAAACCGAGGTCTTCGAACATGGGGCAGCCCTTTGCAAACGGAACGAAGTGCTAATTGGCGCGGTATGGGTTGCGTATCAAGAGGTGGGGGCAGCCAAGGCATCCGCAGAAACGGAATATAATTCCGAAATCAGATTAATCTAAGCCCCCATGTTCCGAATGTACAAACGGCGCCGCACAGGTTTTCTGCGCGCCGCCGCCTGAGGGGTAAAGCGGTCTTATTCCGGCTGTGCTACCGTCCCCGGATCCGTGGATCGAGCGCGTCGCGCAGGCCATCACCGAGGTAGTTCACGCTCAGCACGGTGAGTGAGATCAAAATACCCGGCAGCATCACCCGTTCCGGATATTCCTGCATTCGCACCACGGCATCCGACAGCAGTTTGCCCCAGGTGGGAAAGTCGGACGGGAAACCGACGCCGAGAAAGCTCAGCGCGGATTCGGTGATGATGGCGGTGGCAAGCCCCAGTGTTGCCGATACCATGATTGGCGAGATCACGTTGGGCAGCAGGTGCCGGAAGATGATCTTGGACGATTTGGAGCCGATGGAGCGGGCGGCGAGGATGAACTCGCGTTCCTTGAGCGCCAGGATATCGCCCCGGACGATTCGCGCCGTCTGCATCCATGAGGTCAGGGCGATGACCGAGACGATGAGGACGAACATCCCCCGCTCGGGTGAGCCGAAAAAGGCGGTCAGCGGCTGGCGGAACAGCGTCACCGCGAGCAAAACCAGCGGCAGGATCGGCAGCGACAGCACCAGATCGGTAAAGCGCATCAGGATGAAATCGGCCTTTTTGAAATATCCCGAGGCGACGCCGACGGCAGTGCCGATCAGCAGCGCGAGGACCATAGCGGACCATCCGACCGCCATCGAGACCCGTCCGCCCGAAATCATCTGCGCCAGAATATCGCGCCCCAACTGGTCGGTCCCGAAGGGATGCGCCCAGCCCGCTTTTGCATCACCGTCCCAGATCAGCGTGTAAACCGGGCGCCAGTCCTTGTTGCGGATGTCGAGAGCGGTGGGGTCGATGGTCCAGATATAGGGGCCGAAAATCACGGCGAGTGTGATGAACAGCAAAAAGCCACCGCCCCAGACGGCGCCCTTGTGCTTACGGAACTGGTCCCAGACATCGCGCCACTGGCTGCGCGGCGGCTTGGAGGGTTCTTTGTCCACCAGCGCGCCGTAGACTTCGAGATCGGCCTCGACCGGGCTTGCGGGAATGGCTTGCTCAGTCATAGCGGATCCTTGGGTCTAGCACGCCATAGAGGATATCGGCGATCAGGTTGAACAGCACAATGAGTATGGCGAAGATAAAGGTCAGGGTCATCACCATCGGCAGGTCATTGGCGAAAAGCGCGGTAAGCAGAAGCTGCCCGATGCCGTTCACTTTGAACACGTTTTCGGTGATAATTGCGCCGCCAAAAACGGCCGGCATCCCCAGCGCGATCACAGTGACCACCGGGATCATCGAATTGCGCAGCACGTGGACCATCACCACCGTCGCCTCCTTGAGGCCTTTGGCGCGGGCCGTGCGCACGTAGTCTTGGTTGAGGTTGTCGAGCATGGCCGAGCGCATGTAGCGGCTTATCTGTGCTGTGGTTTGCAGGGCCAGCACCATCACCGGCATGATCATCTGCATCAATTGGATGCGGAATGTCTCCCAGCTGTCGACGACCAGTGTGGTGTCATAGATCGACGGCAGCCAGCCCAGCGAGACCGAGAAGATCACGATCAGCAGGGGGCCGGTGAAAAAGGGCGGAATGGAAAAGCCGACCATTGTGACGAATGTCCCCGCCTGATCGAACAGCGAATAGTGGCGGTAGGCCGAATAAATGCCGATGGGGATCGCGATGAGGATGCCTACGACGTAGCTGAGGCCCACGACCCACAGCGTTTGCGGCATCCGCTGGATCACGATGTCCATGACGGGGCTTCGGGTCTGCCAGCTGATGACGCGCTGCTGCTGGACCAGCGCGCCGGTGTCGGGATCTACAGTCATCGAGAACTGTGTATCCGGCAACCAGCCCAGCAAAAAGCTGTTGGCAGTCAGATGATCGATCCAGACAGACGGCTCGACGATGAAAAACTGGTACAGCCATTTGAGGTATTGCACGTGGATCGGTGCGCCGAGGCCAAGGGCCTGCCGCATCTTTTCCTTCACTTCCGGCGGCACCGTTAGGGGCACTTGCGCCATGGGATCGCCGGGCGCGAGTTGCAGCAGCAAGAATATGATGAGGCTGATGAATAAGAGCGTCGGAACAGAGAGAACCAGTCGTCTGATGGTGAAATTCAGCATCTAGCGGCGCCTTTATCGATCAGTCTTGGGGGTGGAAAAGGTACGGAATCAGAAATCCGGTGTTAGAAAATTGGGCGGAGTTACCCCCGCCCAATCTTTGACTAACGGTATGGTGGCGCGGCCTGCGCCACAACCATTATTCCGAGATACGGTACCAATCTGCGACATTCCACAGCTCGGAATCCCAAACATTGAGCACAACACCACCCAAGGTCGTGGACGCTGCCGAAACGCGGCCACGGTCTACCAGCGGCAGGATACCCATGCTTTCTTTGGTCAGCATATCGTTGAGCTTTTTGGCGATCTCGCCGCGCTTTTCAAGCTCGCCCGTCAGCGCCAGCTCGTCGAGCAGTGCGTCATATGCCGGATCGCAGAAGCGGTTGATATTCTCACCCTGCCACTGCGAGGACGGCTTTGGCTCGCTGCCGCAGCGACGCTCGTTCAGATAGGACTGCGGGTCGGTGCCGTCAAAGTTGTTGGCGTACATTTCCACGTCCGCATAGAACTTCTGGAAGGTATCCGGCGAGCCGGGATCACCCCCGAAGAAGACCGAGGAATCAACGTTGCGCAGCTCGGTCTCGATGCCGATCTGGCTCCACCAATCCTTGATCAGCGCCTGAAAATCTTGGCGCACGGCGTTTGTCGATGTCTGAAACAGCAATGACAGCTTCTTGCCGTCCTTGTCGCGGATGCCGTCACCGTCGGTATCGGTCCAGCCCGCTTCCTCCAGCAGCGCTTTGGCGCCCTCGATGTCCTGTGTCAGGCAGTCCGTGTTTGTCTCGGACGCGAACATCGCGGGTGCTGGCACGATGTTACAGGTCGGACGACCGGCCTGACCATAGCCGACTTCGACCAGCAATTCACGGTCGATCGCCATCGACAGCGCCTTGCGGACATTGAAATCCGACAGGATCGGGTGCGGGTGCATCAGGGTCGCGCGCTCGCCCTCCGGCAGGTCGGGGGAGGGATCGCTGAAGTTGACTTCGATCCGCTCGACCAATGTTCCGAACGCCGAGATCGGCGTGCCCATGCCAGCTTCGGCCATTTTGGCCAGAACATCCGGTGCCAGTTGCAGATTCCACGCATAGTCGAATTCGCCGGTTTCCAGCACCGCTCGGCCCGCAGCAGCGGCATCGCCACCACCCTTGAAGTTCACGGTCGCAAAGGCAGGCTTGCTCGGATCGCGGTAGTTTTCGTTCGCCGCCAGCGAGATCACGTCATTGGGACGGAAATCAGTCACGGTAAAGGGACCTGTGCCGATAGGGGCAAAGTTCGCTTCGGTACATTCGGGTGCGCGCGCACCGAGGCAATCGGCAAATTGTGCTGCCTGAATGATGGGGGACTGTGCGCCCATAAACGGGCCGTAGGGGTTTGGTTTCGGGCTGTCGAACGTGACTTTGACAGTCAGATCGTCAATGGCCTCTACGGACTGCACGCCGGTAAACTTTGACGCCTGGGCACAACCGCCTTCGGGGTGCATGCAGTACTCTGCGGAGAAAAGCACGTCTGCCGATGTCACAGGCGTGCCATCGGACCACAGCAGGCCTTCCTTGATTTTCCAGGTGATAGAGGTCAGGTCCTCGCTCACGCCGCCATTCTCGACGGTGGGGATCTCTTCTGCCAGCCAGGCAACGGGGGCGCCGGTCTCGTCATAGCGGCCCAGCGGCTCGATCACGAGCGAGGCCGCCTCAAGCTCTTTGGTGCCGCCCGACAGGAACGGGTTCATGATGGAGGGGGCCTGCCAGTAGATGATGTTCACCTGGCCATCGCGGCCACGCTCTCCTTCGTGGCCCGCAGCAAATGCCAGCGGCGCCAGAGCAGTCAGGCAGACGGCTCCAAGTAAGGTCGATTTCAGGGTCATAAGTTACTCCATGTTGGGCACGCTAAAGCGTGCCGGTACCGCCCGACTGACGCAGGCGTTTTACGCAGCGGCGGAAAGAAAAACTGTGGTGTATATGCTCGTTTTCAACGTAAACGAGCATGTGTCACAGGGATTTCCGTCGCAGCCTGTTCAAAGTTAGAACCATACACTACAAGAATTGCAACCCTCCTGATCACGCCGCTGTGATGAATTTATTGGCACTGCCCGATTTCGTGCATCCGCTCGACAAAGGGGCAGCCGAGAGCGTTTGACGCGCGCGGTGCTTGCGCATAGCGTGAGCGCGATGCGGCGGATTAGATGCGCTGCTTTTCTGGAAGGACTGTCATGCTCGACCACTCTGATAAGACCCCGATTGCGCGGATTGAGGGTCTGCGCGTCGAATTCCAGACCAAGGACGGACCGGTGGTCGGGGTCGAGAATGTGTCGTTCGACATCAAACCGGGCGAGACGGTCTGCGTGGTGGGCGAATCCGGGTCGGGCAAGTCGGTCTCGTCGCTGTCGCTGATGCGGCTGGTGGAGTTTGGCGGCGGCGAGATCGCGGGTGGCAAACTGATGTTCACGCGCGGCTCGGGGGCCGAGATTGATCTGGCCACGACCGACCAAGACGACATGCGCGGCATCCGTGGCAACGAGATCGGCATGATTTTCCAAGAGCCGATGACCGCGCTGAACCCCGTGTTCACCGTGGGCAAACAGCTGACCGAAGGCTTGCGCCTGCACAAGAACATGAGCAAAACGCAGGCAGAGGCGCGCGCGCTGGAGCTGATGACCCAAGTGCGTATCCCCGAGCCCAAAAAGCGCCTGACGCAGTACCCGCACGAGCTGTCGGGCGGCATGCGCCAGCGCGTCGTGATCGCCATGGCGCTGGCCTGCGAGCCGCGCCTGCTGATCGCAGACGAGCCTACGACCGCGCTCGACGTGACCATTCAGGCCGAGATCCTCGCGCTGATGGACCGATTGAAGCGCGAGACGGGCACGGCGGTCATGTTTATCACGCATGATATGGCGGTGGTCGCGCAAATGGCCGACCGCGTGGTGGTGATGTTTCGCGGCAACAAGGTCGAGGAGGGCACGGTCGAGGAGATCTTCGAGAACCCGCAGCATCCCTATACACGCGCGCTGCTGGCAGCGGTGCCCAAGCTGGGCGAGATGACGGGCAAGGATTATCCCGAGCCTATGAAGCTGCTGGGCAGCGAGGACAAACCGATCGTGCCGATCAAAGGCACCAATGAGGTGCTGCTGTCGGTCAAAAACCTGACCACGCGGTTTCAGGTCACCGGCGGCCTGCTGCGCCGTGTGGTCGCCAATGTGCACGCGGTCGAGGATCTGAGCTTTGACATCAACAAGGGCCAGACGCTGAGCCTTGTGGGGGAAAGCGGATGCGGTAAATCCACCGCTGGCCGGTCGATCCTGCGGCTGGTCAATCCGCTGTCGGGGGAAATCAATCTGGGCGGCACCGATATCATGGCGCTGAACGCCCATGACCTGCGATTGGCGCGCCTTGATATGCAGATGATTTTTCAGGATCCATTTGCCTCGCTCAACCCGCAGATGGGACTGGCCGATCAGGTGGCGGAACCGATTCACAACTATAACACGCTCAAAGGGCCTGCCGTGATGGAGCGGGTCGAGATGCTGTTCGACCGGGTCGAGCTGCCGCGCAGCTTCATGCGCCGCTTCCCGCACGAGCTGTCGGGCGGCCAGCGCCAGCGGGTGGCGATTGCCCGCGCGCTGGCCCTCAACCCCAAGCTGATCATCGCGGATGAGGCTGTGAGTGCGCTCGATGTGTCGGTGCAGGCACAGGTGCTCAATCTGATGATGGAGTTGCAGGCGGAGATGGAGCTGTCGTTCCTGTTCATCTCCCACGATATGGCCGTGGTCGAGCGGGTGAGCCATCATGTGGGCGTGATGTATCTGGGCCGCATCGTCGAGCTGGGACCGCGCCGCGAGGTCTTTGAGAACCCCCAGCACCCCTATACCCAGGCCCTGATGAAGGCCGTGCCCATCGCCGACCCACGCAAGCGCAAGGCGGAAAAGGATCTGAACTTCAAACCGATCCCCTCGCCAATCCATCCTATCAGCTATGTGGCCGAGCCGAGCATCTACCGCGATCTTGGCAACGGGCATAAAGTGCTGACCACCGATTCAGGCTATTGAAAGACATCCCCGCATGAGCAACCGAATGACCCCCTTCCAGCTGATGGAAAAACTGGTGAGCTTTCCCACCGTTTCGCGCGATACCAACATCCCGCTGATCGACTGGGTCGAGGAATATCTGAACAGCCACGGCATCACCGCGCACCGCTATGTCGATCCGAACCAACCCAAACACGCGCTGTTTGCGCATGTGGGGCCGGAGGTGGAGGGCGCGATCGTGCTGTCGGGGCACACCGATGTGGTGCCGGTGGACGGTCAGCCCTGGGATACCGACCCCTACACGGTCGTCGAGCGGGACGGGAAATATTACGGGCGCGGCACCTGCGATATGAAGGGCTTTGACGCGCTTGCCATCTGGGCGTTGGTGGAGGCGCATCATGCGGGCGTCAAGCGCCCCTTGCAGATCGCGCTCAGCTTTGACGAGGAGGTCGGCTGTACCGGCGCGCCGCCGATGATCGCGGCGATGCAGGGCGTGGTGCCGAAGGGCAGTGCCGTGATCGTAGGCGAGCCGTCGACTTTGCAGGCGGTAACGGGTCATAAGGGCGGCACCGGTTTCAACACCCATCTGGTGGGGTTCGAGGTACATTCGTCGCTGCTGCACAAGGGCGTGAACGCGATTATGGCGGGCGCCAAGCTCATCGAGTGGGCCAACGAGCAGAATACGGCCAACATGGCGGCAAAGCCCTCCGATCTGGCCGCGATGTTCGAGCCGCCGTTCACCACCGTTCATGTCGGCACGATATCGGGTGGCACCGCGCATAACATCACGGCAAAAGACTGTCGCTTCGTGATGACCTTCCGCGTGGTGCCGGGCGAGGACAAAGAGCAGTGGAAGATCGACTATCTGGAAAAAGTGCGTGAGGTCGAGGCAGCGATGCAATCTGTCGTGGCCGAGACGCGGATCGACATCACCCCGATGTTCGATGTGCCGGCGCTCCAGCCCGAAGAGGACGGCGAGGCCGAGACACTGGTGCGCCAGATCACCGGCGATAACGCCAGCCACAAGGTCAGCTATGGCACCGAAGCGGGACAATTTCAGGAGGCGGGATATTCCGCCGTGATCTGCGGGCCGGGCGACATCGCGCAGGCGCACCAGCCCAATGAATATATCGAGGTCTCCCAATTCAACGCAGGCCATGATTTCGTGCGCAAGCTGGTCGAGCGTTTGTGTCTGTAAGGCACTCACGCTGATGGGCGGCTTTCCGATCGGTCTGGACCAGCCGCCCCGCTATACCGGCGCCCTGCCGGATGCGGTGGATCTGGTGGTTATCGGGGGCGGCATCATCGGCATTTGCACCGCGCTGTTTGCCGCGCGGGGCGGCGCAAAGGTGGTCGTGCTGGAAAAGGGTCTGGTCGCCGCCGAGCAATCGAGCCGCAACTGGGGCTGGATCCGCCAACAGGGGCGCGATCCTGCCGAGATGCCGATCATGGCCGAGGCGCAGCGCCTGTGGGGTGCCCTGTCGCGTGACACGAACGAAGATATCGGGCTGGTGCAGTCAGGCGTGACCTATCTGGCCCATACCGCCAGCAGGCACGCCAGTTTCGAGAATTGGTTGCCACATGCCAAGGACCACGGGCTCGACACCAAGCTGTTGAGCAAGGCGGAACTGGGGGCGATGTATCCTGATATGGCGGATCCGCCCCGTGCCGCGCTGCACACCAGTTCGGACTACCGCGCCGAGCCATGGGTCGCGGTGCCCGCACTGGCGCAGATTGCCCTGCGCGAGGGCGTACAGATCATCGAGCATTGCGCGGTGCGGTGTCTGGACATCACGGATGGCAAGGTGGCCGGTGTGGTGACAGAAAAAGGCACCGTAAGCGCGCCACGGGTTGTATTAGCCGGGGGCGCGTGGTCGTCGCTGTTCCTGCGCAACCACGGCATATCCTTGCCGCAGCTTTCGGTTCGCGCGCAGGTGGCGGCCACGCATCCGTTGGCCGATGTGGGGCAGGCGGCAGGCTCGGCGCGGCGTCTGGCGTTCCGGCGCAGGGCCGATGGCGGCTATACGCTGGCGCCCAATGGCATGTCCGAGCTTTTCGTAGGCCCGGATGCCTTTCGCGCGCTTCCCAATTTCATCAACCAGCTGCGCAGCGACCCCTTCGGCTGTATGCTTAAACCCTATGCTCCCGCGGGCTTTCCTGATGCATGGGGCACGCAGCGACGGTGGAGCGGGGCGGACGAGACCCCGTTCGAGCGCATGCGCATCCTCGACCCCAAACCCGTGCCACGCAAAATGGCAAAGCTCGCCCGCGATTTTGCAGCACTGTTTCCACAACTGGGCACTGTCCGCCTGAAAGCGACCTGGGCGGGCATGATCGACACGATGCCCGACATCGTGCCCGTGTTGGATCACACGCCCATCGAGGGGTTGATCGTGGGCACGGGGATGAGCGGGCATGGCTTTGGCATCGGACCCGCGATGGGGCGGATATTGGCAGACATGGCGGCGGGGCGGCCTGTGGGCCATGATATGACCCGCTTCCGGTTTGGCCGATTTACCGATGGCACGCGGATGGTGCCGGGACCGGACGTTTAGGAGAAGACAGCATGCCGATCAAAAACCGATTTGCCGAGATGCACGCGGAAATCACCGGCTGGCGCCGCCATCTGCACCAGCATCCGGAGCTGGATTTCGATGTGCATGAAACTGCCAAATTCGTAGAGGAAAAGCTGCGCAGTTTTGGCGTGACAGACATTACCACTGGCATCGGACGCACGGGCGTGGTCGCAGTGATCGAGGGCCGCAAGACGACATCGGGCCGTGCCATCGGACTGCGCGCGGATATGGACGCGCTTCCGATCTTTGAGGCGACCGGGCTTGAATACGCCTCCAAGGTGCAGGGCAAAATGCACGCTTGCGGCCATGACGGCCACACCGCGATGCTGCTGGGGGCGGCGCAGTATCTGGCCGAGACACGCAATTTCGACGGCCGTGTGGTTCTGATTTTCCAACCGGCAGAAGAGGGCGGGGGTGGCGGTCTGGAGATGTGCCGCGACGGTCTGATGGACCGGTGGGGCATCGACGAAGTTTACGGCCTGCACACGCATCCGGGCGAAGCGGTGGGCGGGTTTCACATCCGGCCGGGGGCGCAGATGGCTGCCGCCGACCAGTTCGACATCACCATCACCGGCGTGGGCGGGCACGCCGCCGAGCCGCACAAGGCGGTGGATCCGAATGTGGCCGCCGCGCATGTGATCATCGCGCTGCAATCCATCGCCTCGCGCGCTGTGGATCCGCTGTCGCAGATCGTCGTATCGGTCTGCATGCTGCGTTCGAACACCGAGGCCTATAACGTCATACCTGAGCGGGTGATGATGCGGGGCACCGTGCGCAGCCTCGATGCGGGCGTGCGGGATCTGGCGCAACGGCGTCTGGAGGAGATCGTGGATCTGACGGCGCGTGCCCATGGCTGTGTGGCGCAAACCGATTACGCGCGCGGCTATCCGGTCACGATCAACAATCCTGCGCAGACGCAATACGCCATCGCCGCCGCACAGGCGATCACCGCCGATGTCGATGGCGACACACCGCCCATCATGGCCGCCGAGGATTTTTCCTACATGGCCGAGGAACGCCCCGGTGCTTTTATCATGCTGGGCAACGGTGAGGGGCCGAACGTGCACCACCCTGAGTTCAACTTCAACGACGAGGCTATTCCTGCGGGCTGTTCCTACTTCGCCGAGCTGGTCGAGCGGCGAATGCCTTTGGTGTGATGTGGCTGGCAGCGCGGGACGGCATGCGCTAACTTTGGGCAAACAACGTCAAAGGAACATACCATGGCCGTCAAAAACCGATTTGCAGAATTGCATGAGAACATCACCGCATGGCGCCGTGATTTGCATGAGAACCCTGAGATCCTGTTCGAAACGCATCGCACATCGGCCAGCGTGGCTGACAAGCTGCGGGCCTTCGGCTGTGACGAGGTTGTAGAGGGCATCGGGCGCACGGGCGTCGTCGGCGTCATCAAAGGCCGCTCGACCGCGTCAGGAAAAGTTGTCGGGCTGCGCGCGGATATGGACGCATTGCCCATCCACGAGGAAACCGGGCTGGCCTATGCCTCCAAAACCGACGGCGCGATGCACGCGTGCGGCCATGACGGGCACACGGCCATGCTGCTGGGGGCTGCGCAATATCTGGCCGAGACACGTAATTTTGATGGCACCACGGTTGTGATCTTTCAGCCCGCCGAAGAGGGCGGCGGCGGCGCAAAAGTGATGTGTGACGACGGCCTGATGACGCGTTTCGGTATTCAGGAAGTCTACGGGATGCACAATTGGCCCGGCATGGCACCGGGCAGCTTTGCGATCCGACCGGGCGCGTTTTTTGCAGCCACTGACCTTCTGGACATCGAGATCGAAGGGCTGGGCGGTCATGCGGCAAAGCCGAACGAGACGGTAGACACGACCGTGATCGCCTCCCAGATCGTCGGCGCCTTGCAGACCATCGTCAGCCGAAATGCCGATCCGGTGAAAACCATCGTCGTCTCGATCACCTCGTTCCAGACCTCGTCGAACGCCTATAACGTGATCCCGCAAAAGGTCCGCCTGAAAGGCACCGTGCGCACCATGGCGCCTGACCTGCGCGATCTGGCCGATAGGCGGGTCAACGAGATCTGCACCGGCATCGCTACGGCCATGGGCGGTGTCGCGCGCGTCAAATACGAGCGGAACTATCCCGTTATGGTCAACCACGAGGAGCAGACGGAATTTGCCGCCGAGGTCGCGCGCAGCGTGGCAGGAGCCTGCGATGAGGCGCCATTGGTCATGGGCGGCGAGGATTTCGCCTTCATGCTCGAAGAGCGCCCCGGTGCCTATATTCTGGTCGGCAACGGTGACACGGCCATGGTGCACCATCCGTTGTATAATTTTAACGACGATGTGATCCCCGCCGGATGCAGCTGGTGGGCGGGCATTGTCGAGCAACGGATGCCGTTTCTGCAATGAGCGTGATTAGGAGAAATTGGTTGCAAGTGGTCGTGATTTTTTCAACTCAGTCACGGTCGCGCGGCCATTTGGAATAGCGGGATGGACCGGCCGAGCCCGTCCCTACGTCTTGCGCAGAGCTGCACTGATCAGCGTGTCGAGGCGGTGGGCAAGCCCGTTATCCAGATCTACCTGAAAGATATTGCGATAATAAAACACGAAACGGGCGCGTTGTTCGGGCGGGCAGGCGAAACGGATCGGAGTGGTGGCGGCCAGTAGATCCTCGGGTGACCGGATGTAATGGGCCACCGGTGCCACGTCGGACGCGCCAAAGCAGTAGAGCGGGACGTCATGCGCCAAAGAGCTGGCGCCTGCGCTGGAATTTACTGTGAACAAAGCCTGAGCCCCGTCCAGTATCCGGTGGAGCGGTTCATCCGTGACCATGACACCTGCCTTCCCCCCGACCCGGGCCAGAGCGACGGCAACTTTGCGGCTGTTGCATTTGGGGTGGCGCCTGATCACCACAGTTGTGCCGCTGCCTGCAAACCGCTCCACCACCATCGAAAGCATGTCCAGCATGGGCACATATGCCTTGCGCTGGCTTATGTGTCCGATCGTTTGCAAGGCAACAAGCACGTAATTCGCGGGCAGATCGAGTGGCGCGTCGCTTTGTGGATGATGTGCGGCCTGTGCGCGGGCCTTGTTGTGCGCCTCGGTGAAGAAATCGGAAATTTCGTCGGCCGTGACATCCCCCAAAACCAGATCGGCAGTGCGTTTGTGCGCCAGCGATGACCAGCCGCCAAAGCCTTCGGGATCAAGAGTGATGCGGCGGCGCATATCGGAAGCCCCGAAGTGCCAGACATCTGTGCCTGCGTCGCGCAACCGGGCAAAGGATGGCGTCAGATAGGTATGATGCGACAGATACAGCGCCGGCGGTTGTGCGGTGTCGGGCTGGTCCGACAGCTGAAGCTGGCAGGTGACGCCGAGACGCGCGGCGCTTTTGTGCGTCTGGGTCATGACTTCCACCATCTCGGTTATCGCCGGATCTTCCCCGAGCAGGCTGCGCAAAGATACAAAGCGGCGTGGTGTGGCAACCACGACCCGTGGCGCCCGCGCGGTTGTGCGCTGTGCCAGCAGATCACGCAGCGCACCGCGGCGGGCCCCAGACGACAGGCGGGACGCGATTGCGATACTGGTCCAGACACTCATGCAGGGTGCCGTGCCAGAACGGCAAGCAAAGCGTCGCGTGTGGCTGTTCCACGGGACGCGGTGACAGGGGCAGGCGGTGGCCGGTCGAAACATTCCAGAACAGTGCCCGCCAGGTCGGACGCGTTGCGGACCACGTGATGGGGCAGCTGTGCAAAGGCTGCGGCGTTGTTTTGGACATAAGGCCCGGTCACGATATGGTTGCCCGCTGCCGCCGCTTCCCACGGGCTGTGACCGCCCAAATCCCCCATCGCCCCGCCCAGATAGGTGACCGGACCTGCGGCATGAAGGCTGGGCATCTGCCCCAATGCATCCATTACAAAGACCTGCGTGTCGTGCGCGGGGGTGCCCTGTTTGCTGTGAAAGCGCGCAGTGAAGCGGTCAGGCAACCAGGTGGTGCCCGCGCCGGTATGGCGGGGCGCTGCGATCAACATGGCATCGGGCCGTGCGGCAAGAATACGGTCGTGGGCGGCAAAAATCATCGGCCAGTCTTCGGTATGGGCGGATGCTGCGAGCCAGACGGGCCTCTGCGCCATCGGGTGTGCCCATGCGGGAGCGGGTACGGTTTGGGCCGATTGGGATTTGAGATCTTCCACCGCAGCCACCGAAAGGCCCAGATCGCGTAACTCTCGCGCGACAGCAGGGGTGGAGGCCGTCACCACGGCGCAATGCTGCAGCACTGACTTTGCCGTTGCGGGAAAGCGGCGGCGCGTCCGCGAGGCCCGCGCCGCGACCAGCGCTGAAGGTATCTTTCTTTTGGCGAGTGCCAGCAACATGTTTGCCGGCATGTCGGATTCGACAAAGATCGCAATGCGCGGTGTCCAGTTGTCGATAAATCGCCCTGTCGCGGCCGGCGTATCGATCGGCGCGAGGGCCGTGAGACCAGACAGCGCCTGCGCTTTTTCAAGTCCGGTGCAGGAGTGGGTGGTGATCAGCACCTCCCCCTGCTCCTTCAGCGCGGGCAGCAATGGCACCAACGCATCAAGCTCGCCGACACTGGGCGCCTGGCACCAAATGACCCCTTGGCGCGCGGCGTGGTGACCGCCGAGGCGTTGCATTGACATTTCAGCATTCAGACCGCGCGTTGCCTGCCACCGGTAGAGGGGCGCAGCCGCAAATGTTGCTGCCCTGTACGCCGCCAAAAGGAACGTCAAGACGTCAGCCGCCCGTGTGGCTCATGTGGCGGGGCATTTGCCCGTCAAGTTGCTGGCGGGAATAGTCGAAATCATGGCCCTTGGGTTTGAGGCCGATGGCCGCGCGAATGGCCTCTTCCAGCGGGCGGTTGTCATCGGGATGTGCCCGCAGGGGCGCGCGCAGGTCTGCGCTGTCTTCTTGTCCCAGACACAGATAAATCTCGCCTGTACACGTCAGGCGCACGCGGTTGCAGGATTCACAGAAATTATGGCTCAGGGGCGTTATAAATCCGATCTTCTGGCCGGTTTCCTCCAGCCGGACATAGCGCGCGGGGCCGCCGGTTTTCTCGGCGAGATCGGTGACGGTATAGTGCTCGGCGTACTTGGCGCGCACATCTTTCAGCGACCAGAACTGCCCGATCCGGTTCTCGTTACCGATGTCGCCCATGGGCATAACTTCGATCCACGTCAGATCCATATCGCGCGCGGCACACCACTGGGTGATCTCAGCCAGCTCCGGCTCGTTGAAATCCTTCAGAGCGACCGCATTGATTTTGACCTGCAAGCCCGCCGCCTGCGCCGCGTCTATCCCGCGCAGCACCTGCGCGAGGCGGCCCCAGCGCGTCACTTCGGCAAATTTCGCCTCATCCAGCGTATCGAGCGATATATTCACCCGCCGCACACCGGCAGCGAAAAGCGCCTCGGCGTATTTCTCCAGCTGGCTGCCATTGGTGGTCAGCGTCAGCTCTTTGAGCGCGCCACTGTCCAGATGCCGCGTCATCCCGTTGAAGAACGTCATGATGTCGCGCCGGACCAGCGGCTCTCCGCCGGTGATGCGCAGCTTTTGCACACCCAGCCCGATAAAGGTCGAGCACATGCGGTCCAGCTCCTCGAGCGTGAGCAATTCACGCTTTGGCAGGAAGGTCATGTTTTCTGACATGCAGTAGACACAGCGAAAATCGCAACGGTCTGTCACGGAAACACGCAAATATGTGATCGCGCGGGCGAATGGATCGATCAATGGTGCTGTCATAGAAACAGTCGTATAGCCGCGGCGGTAGCGGGGCAAGCAGGATTTGAAAAGGGGTTGGAGCGGGCGCTGTGGTGGCATAGGGTCGGCGCATGAAATGTAGAATGAAAATCGTCGCTTTGTCACTGTCGTACCTTGCACTGACGGCCTGTGCCCAGCTGGGCATAGGGCAACCCGAGGACACCGCACCGCGCTCTGCCCCCGCCGCTCAGCCGGGCACAGGCGTCGCATCTGCTGTGCCGCCCGCTCCACGCCCCCCGGCCGCCGCGCGCACGCAAGAGGTTCTCGATACCACCACGCAGGCACAGCGGGCGCAGGCTGCTGCCGCCGTGGCGCCACAAAGCGGCGCGAAGGCTCTCGGCACCACCATCGCAAGCCTGGGCAGCCCGACAGAGCCGGGGTTCTGGATCAAGACGCCGCTGGTCAGCAGCGAGGCGATGGGCAGGGTTACAAACAAATCGAACGGAAAATCCTCGGCGGTGCGGCTGATCCCGATAGACGGCCCCGCGACAGGTGGCAGCCAGCTGTCGCTGCCCGCAATGCGTCTGATTGAGGCGTCCCTGACCGATCTGACAGAAGTCGACGTGTCGCAAGACGGCTAGCTTTGGCCTCTAGCGTTGCGCGCGCAGGACTTCCTTGCGTGCGACAGGTTTCATGACATCGCCATAGGCGTCCATAAAGGCCGTGACCCGCTCGGGATCGTGTTTGTTCAGATCGCACAACCACGCTGCGACCGCCTTCTGGATGAGCATTTGCGGATCGGCGGCATAGGTCGCGGCCCAGCCTAGGATCCGCTCGCGTGCGTCCAGGTCGGCAGGCTTGGGATTGTTCATCTTGGCCCACGGCAGCGTAATGACCAGCGCCGCGCGGCGCGTCCACATATGCTCGGACCGGGTCCAGCCCTCGACGCGGTCGATGCGCGAGGGGTCAACCAACAGCCGTTTTTGCCCCGCGATGCAGGCGTGATCGGCGATCGCCGAACTGTCGAAATCGCGATACCACGTTGCAATGAGTTGCCATGCGGCCTCTTCGTCTTCGCGCAGGCGCGCTTGGGTCAGCAGCTTGGCGGCGGCGATGCGGGCCTCGAAGATATCACTGCGCCACAGGCCATCCGCGACGGTAATGCGTGCAGGCACATCCAGCGCCTCGCGCCAGTCCTTGGTCAGATCGTTCAGCTGCGGGTTCGTCAGGCCCAGATAGACGCGATCGGCCTTGTGGTGGCTCCGCATGCCTTCGGCACGCTCTGGATCAGCCAGAGCTTCGAGCGCTGCGAGGTAGGGTTCATGCATCTGGTCAGTCTTTCAAAAAGAGGGGCAGCCTGAGCGGTTATTCCACCGTCACCGATTTGGCAAGGTTGCGGGGCTGATCGACGTCCGTACCTTTCGCCACCGCCGTATGATAGGCCAGAAGCTGTGCGGGAATTGCGTAGAGGATCGGGGCGATGGCATCGGCGACATCGGGCATCTCGATGGTGTCCCAGACCCCTTCACTGGCCTCGGCCAGCCCCTCGCGGTCCGAGATCAGGATGACCTTACCCTTGCGCGCCATCACTTCCTGCATGTTGCTCACCGTCTTGTCGAACAAAGCGTCGCGCGGTGCCATCACAACGACCGGCATCTCCTCGTCGATGAGCGCGATGGGGCCATGTTTGAGTTCGCCTGACGCATAAGCTTCGGCGTGTATATAGCTGATTTCCTTTAATTTAAGAGCGCCCTCAAGGGCGAGCGGATAGAGTGGTCCGCGCCCCAGAAACAGCACGTCACGGGCAGAGGAAAGCTTGCGCGCGGTCTCGCGGACCTTGCCGCTTTGCTCCAGCGCCTCGCTCATCAGTGCGGGCAGGCGGCGCAACTGGGCAAGGTGGTTCTCGCGCTGCTCAGGGGTGATCTCGCCCCGATCCGACGCGGCCTTGATCGCCAGCAAGAACAACACGGTCAGCTGGCAAGTGAAGGCTTTGGTCGATGCCACGCCGATCTCCACGCCTGCGTGGATGGGCAGCGCCAGATCGCTTTCGCGCGCGATCGAGCTTTCGGGGACATTGACAACCGACATGATCTTATCGGCCTTGCCCTCGCAATAGCGCAGCGCGGCAAGGGTGTCTGCCGTCTCGCCCGACTGGCTCACGAAGAGGGCGACCGAACGGGTGGGAATGGGCGGTTCGCGGTAGCGGAACTCGGAGGCGACATCGACCTCCACGGGCAGGCGGGCGATCTGCTCGAACCAGTATTTCGCCGTCAGGCACGCAAGGAAGGCGGTGCCGCAGGCCACCATAGTGATGCGGTCCACGTTCGCAAAATCAATCTGCGGGTCGGGCAGGCGGATTTCGCCGGATTTGCTGAGATAGTGCGATATCGCCTCGGCGATCACCGTTGGCTGCTCGGCGATTTCCTTGGCCATGAAGTGTTTGTGCCCCGCCTTGTCGATGCGGGTAGCGCTGATCTGGATGGTGCGGATTTCGCGGTTCGCGGGCGCGCCCCGGGCGGTGAAAACAGACGCGCCCGCGCGCGTGATGATCGCGTAATCACCCTCTTCCAGATAGCTGATCCTGTCGGTCATCGGCGAAAGGGCGATTGCATCAGAGCCCACGAACATTTCACCGTCACCATAACCGATGGCCAGTGGCGATCCCTTGCGGGCCGCGATCATCAGATCATCCTCACCGTCGAACAAAAAGGCCAGCGCAAAGGCGCCGTGCAGCTTGGCCAATGTCTTTACCGCAGCCTCCTGTGGGGACAGACCTGTTTTCATGAAATGCTGGGTCAGCATGGCGACAGTCTCGGTATCGGTATCGGTCTGTGGTGTAATCCCGTGCCCGGCAAGTTCCGCGCGCAATTCACGAAAATTCTCGATGATACCATTGTGGACCACGGCCACCGGCCCCGCGCGGTGCGGATGGGCATTGCCGACGTTGGGCTCCCCGTGGGTGGCCCAGCGGGTGTGGCCAATGCCCGATTTTCCCGCCAATGGCTCGTGGACCAGCAGATCCCCGAGGTTGACCAGCTTGCCCACCGCGCGGCGCCGATCCAGGATGCCGTTGTTGACCGTGGCGATGCCCGCGCTGTCATAGCCGCGATATTCGAGGCGCTTGAGCGCTTCGACTAGAATGGGGGCCGCTTCGTGATTGCCCAATACCCCAACAATTCCGCACATATCAGCTGCCCCGCTGTGTTCTGGCCTTTTTGGCCCTGAGCATTTCCATCAGTTTGCGCGCCATGCCCGGCTTTTCGATTTGTGGCGCACGGGCCAGCGCCAGCGCGTCCGGTTCTACATCCGAGGTGATCACGGAGCCTGAGCCGGTCATGGCCCCGTCACCGATATGCACCGGCGCCACCAGCATGGTGTTGGAGCCGATAAAGGCGCGCGCGCCGATATGGGTATGGTGTTTCATCACGCCGTCATAGTTGCAGGTGATCGTGCCCGCCCCGATGTTTGCATGCGCGCCGACAAAGGCATCGCCGACATAGCTCAGGTGGTTGATCTTGGCGCCCTCGGCCACGATGGCGTTCTTGACCTCGACAAAGTTGCCGACGCGGGTGTTCTCTTCCAGCTCGGTGCCCGGACGCAGGTGGGCATAGGGGCCGACGACCGCGCCGCGCGAGACGTGGCAGCCCTCAAGATGGCTAAAGGCACAGATATGCGCGCCCGATTCCACAGTCACACCGGGGCCGAAAAACACGTTCGGTTCAATGAGCGTATCGCGGCCGATCACCGTATCGCGGGCCAGAAAAACGGTATCGGGCGCTTGCAGCGTCACCCCGTCCTCCATCAGCGTGGCGCGGGCGCGCGCCTGAAAGGCGGCCTCGGCCTGGGCCAGTTGAGCGCGCGAATTGACGCCCAGTGTCTCGGCCTCGTCGCAGGTCACGGTGGTGGCGGTCAGACCACGGCTGCGGGCGAGGGCGATGATGTCCGTCAGATAGTATTCGCCGGAAGCATTGTCATTGCCGACCGCCGCGATCAGGTCGAACAACAGCTCGGACTTACAGGCGATCACGCCGCTGTTGCACAGGGTCACGGCGCGCTCGGTCTCGCTTGCGTCCTTGAACTCGACGATCCGCTCCAGCGCGGGTCCGTCCATAATCAGGCGGCCGTATCGCCCCGGATCGGCAGCCTCAAACCCCAGCACGACCACATCCGCGCCCTCGGCTGCACTCATCATCTGCTCCAGCGTTTCGGGGGACACGAAAGGAGTGTCGCCGTAAAGCACGATGGCCGTTCCGGTAAAACCCGCAAGCGCGTCTTTGGCCTGTGCCACCGCATGGGCAGTACCTAGCTGCTCGGTCTGGACGACGACGGTGGCCGTCTCATCATAGGCGATGGCGGCCGCAGTAACCGCATCGGCACCGTGGCCCGCTACGATGACGGTGCGCTCCGGCTCAAGAGTGGCACCGGCGGCCATGGCGTGGACCAGCATCGGGTCGCCCGCAATCGGGTGCAATACTTTCGGCAGTTCGGAATTCATCCGCGTGCCCTTGCCTGCGGCAAGGATGATCAGGCTGGTTTTCATGGTGCGTCCGTTCTGCTCTCTTGTTTTTTCCTGTTTAACCGATGGGTGCGTTGACGCAAGGTGGCTAAGGATCACTTAGGGTTGCGGGTTGCAACAGTATCTGCGCCCATAAGGGCAAATCTTGTGCGGTAAATTCGGGGAATCTTATGAAGACAGTGGTGTTTGATCTGGACGGGACGCTGGCCGATACCAGCGGTGATCTGATCGCGGCGGCCAATGCGTGTTTTCGCGATATGGATGCGGGCGATCTGCTGGATCCTGTGGGCGATGCGAAGACGGCGCTGCGCGGCGGGCGGGCGATGCTGCGCCTGGGGATGGAGCGGATGGGCCGGACCGCCGATGATCCGCTGATCGACGAGTATTACGATGCCCTGCTGTATCACTACGCGCGCGATATCGATACGCATACCAAGCTCTACGAGGGTGCGATGGACAGCGTGGCAGAGCTGAAGCTGCGCGGCTATCTGGTGGGGATCTGCACCAACAAACCCGAAGGGCTGGCGCATGAACTGCTCACACGGCTGGGAATCCGCGATGATTTCGGATCCATGCTGGGGGCCGATACGCTGCCGGTGCGCAAACCCGACCCCGAGCACCTGTTCGAGACGGTGCGCCGTGCGGGCGGCAATCCGGCGCAGTCTCTGCTGGTGGGCGATACGGTCACCGACCGCGATACCAGCAAGGCGGCGGGCGTGCCCTCCATTCTGGTGACCTTCGGACCTGCTGGCGAAGACATGGCTGCACTGGCGCCTGAGGCACTGCTGGACCGCTACGCCGATCTGCCCGATATGGTGGAGCATTTTTTGGGAAAGGTCTGAGCCATGGCGGAGGTTTTTCAGGGCAGTTTCACCCAGCAGGAGCCGATCCCGGAGGCCGCAATCGAGGCGGCGGTGGCGGTGATGCGCAGCGGGCGGTTGCACCGGTACAACACCGCGCCCGGCGAAATTGCCCAAACCGTGCTGCTGGAGCAGGAGTTCGCAGCATCTGTCGGGATGAAATACTGCCTCGCGGTGGCGTCGGGCGGCTATGCGATGGCCACGGCCCTGCGCGCGGTGGGGGTCAAGGCGGGGGACCGTGTGCTAACCAATGCCTTTACGCTGGCGCCTGTGCCGGGTGCGATTGCCGCCGTGTGCGCGGTGCCGGTGTTTGTCGGCGTGACGCCCGCGCTGGTGCTGGATCTTGAGGATCTGGCGGCTAAGGCGGATCAGGGTGGCGTGCTGCTGCTCAGCCACATGCGCGGGCATATCTGCAATATGGAGCGGCTCATGCAGATCTGTGACGGCGCAGGCATCACGGTGATCGAGGATTGCGCCCACACGATGGGCGCTGCGTGGAAGGGCAAGTCGAGCGGCACCTGGGGTAAGGTGGGCTGCTATTCGTGCCAGACGTACAAGCATATGAATGCGGGCGAAGGTGGCCTGCTGGTGACGGATGATGCGGAGATTGCGGCCCGCGCGATTGTCTATTCAGGCAGCTACATGCTGTATGAAACCCATCTTGCGGGGCCGCCGAAAGAGGCCTTCGAGGCGATACGTTTCGAGACGCCAAATATTTCCGGGCGGATGGACAATCTGCGCGCGGCGATCCTGCGCCCGCAGCTCAGGGATCTTGCGACGCAATGCGCGCGCTGGAACGAGCGGTATTATGCGCTGGAGGCGGGGCTGCGCGGCACGCCGGGGCTGATTGTGATCGAGCGGCCGGACGAGGAGAGCATCGTCGGCTCCTCGATCCAGTTTTTGCTCGACGGTTGGCAGGAAGCGGCCGTGCTGGATCTGCTGGCGCGCTGCAAGGCGCGCGGGGTCGAGTTGAAGTGGTTCGGCAACGCCGAGCCTGTGGGCTTTACCAGCCGCTACGACAGCTGGCGGTATGTCGATGCGCCTGCGATGCCGGACAGTGACCGGGTGCTCGCAGGCATTGTGGACATGCGGGTGCCGCTGACGTTCACCCTTGGGGATTGTGCCCAGATCGCACGGATCATCCGCGACGAGGTCGGTATGGTCTTTCAGGCTGCGTGATCCCGCGGAGCGCTGACGCGCATTCCGATTTTTCTGTTGCGCAGGCGGTTGCGGCGCGGTCAGCATGAGACAGGTGTGCGGGTGGGAGCGTCGCGGCGCTTGACCAATGGTCATTCATCTGCAAGTAATGAACAAGCGTTCAATAAATCGGATCAGGGGAGAGTTTCCATGTTCAACGCCACCATGCAGTTTGATCTGGGCGAAGACGTCAATGCATTGCGCGAGACCGTGCACCGTTGGGCGCAGGAGCGGGTGCGCCCGATGGCCAAGGATATCGACGGAGACAATATGTTTCCGGGCGGTCTGTGGCAGGAGATGGGCGAGCTTGGCCTTCTGGGTATGACCGTCGACGAGAAATGGGGCGGCACGGGCATGGGATACCTTGCCCATACTGTCGCGGTGGAGGAGGTGGCGCGGGCCAGTGCCTCGGTCTCTCTGTCTTACGGCGCCCATTCGAATCTGTGTGTGAACCAGATCAGCCTGAACGGAACGGACGAACAGCGCGCGAAATACCTGCCCAAGCTGTGCTCGGGCGAGCATGTGGGCGCGCTGGCGATGTCCGAGACCTCTGCGGGATCTGACGTCGTCTCGATGAAGTTGTCTGCCGAGAAGCGCAATGATCACTACCGCCTGTCGGGCAATAAATACTGGATCACCAATGGCTGTGACGCCGAGACGCTGGTGGTGTATGCCAAGACCGACAAGGATGCGGGATCTAAGGGGATCACCGCGTTTTTGATCGAGAAATCGATGAAAGGCTTCACCACCTCCCAGCATTTCGACAAGCTGGGCATGCGCGGCTCGAACACCGCAGAGCTGATTTTCGACGATTGTGAAGTGCCGTTCGAGAATGTGTTGGGCGAGGAAGGCAAAGGCGTGCGCGTCCTGATGTCCGGTCTCGACTACGAGCGGGTCGTGCTGGCGGGCATCGGCCTTGGGCTCATGGCCGCCTGTCTGGACGAAATCATGCCGTATATGGCCGAGCGCAAGCAGTTCGGCCAGCCCGTGGGCAGCTTCCAGCTGATGCAGGGCAAGATGGCGGATATGTACACGGCGATGAATTCCGCGCGCGCATATGTGTACGAGGTAGCGAAATCTTGTGATCGTGGCGAGGTCACGCGTCAGGATGCGGCGGCCTGCTGTCTCTATGCCTCCGAACAGGCGATGGTGCAGGCGCATCAGGCGGTGCAGGCGATGGGCGGCGCGGGCTATTTGTCCGACAGTCCGGTGGCGCGTATCTTCCGCGATGCCAAGCTGATGGAGATTGGCGCGGGGACATCGGAAATCCGCCGCATGCTGGTGGGACGCGAAATGATGGCGGCGATGTCGTGACGCTGGCGCGCACCCTATGGATGTCGTGATGCAAGGGCTGCCGGGCCTTGACGGAGAGGGGCGCTGGGACATCCCCGCGCGGCTCAACATGGCGCGGCAATGTCTGGGCGGCGCGCAGGATGCGGTGGCGGTAATTGATCTGACCGGCACCGGGCGGGTTGATGTGACCTATGGCGGGCTGGGCGACATGGTCGACGGTCTGGCGCGGGCTCTGCTGGCGCACGTGCAGCCGGGCGACCGCATCGGCGTGTTGCTGAGCCAGAGCCAGTGGTGCCTTGCGGCGCATCTGGCGATCTGGAAAATTGGCGGTATTTCAGTACCTTTGTTCAAACTCTTCAAGCATGATGCGCTGGCGAGCCGGATCGGCGACAGTGGTGCGGCTCTTGTGCTGACGGACGCCGAAGGTGCGGCCCTGCTGGGGGATCTGGCGGAACCGTTGCTGGTGGACCAGATTGGCGTTGCCGGGCCGGGGGTGGATTTTGCCGACACCGGCCCGGATGATCCCGCCGTTCTGATCTATACCTCTGGCACCACGGGCAGCCCCAAGGGTGCGCTCCACGGGCACCGGATGCTAACCGGTCATCTGCCGGGCGTCGCGATGAGCCATGATGGTTTGGGCCAGACAGGCGATTGCCTCTGGACCCCGGCGGATTGGGCATGGATCGGGGGACTGTTCGATGTGGCAATGCCCGCGCTGGCGCTGGGCGTGCCGGTGGTGGCCGCTCGGATGGCGAAATTCGATGTGACCGAGTGTGAGCGGATCATCCAGACCGGTAGCGTGCGCAACGTATTCTTTCCGCCCACGGCACTGCGGATGCTCAAGGCAGCGGATGCGCGGATCGACGGACTGCGATCCGTTGCAAGCGGGGGCGAGCCGCTGGGCGCGCAGATGCTGGCCTGGGGGCGCGACGCGCTGGGCGTGGGGATAAACGAATTTTACGGTCAGACGGAATGTAACATGGTTGCAAGCAGTTGTGGTGCGAAATTCGCGCCGCAGGCAGGGTGCATCGGCAAGCCTGTGCCGGGCTTTGATCTGGCGGTGCTGGACGGTGACACGCCAACAGATGGTGAGGGTGACATTGCCGTGCGCCGCGGGGCGGCGCCAATGATGCTGGGCTATTGGAACCGACCGGATGAGACCGCCGCGAAATTTCGCGGTGACTGGATGCTGACGGGTGATCGCGGTATCTGGGAGGGGGAGTTTCTGCGCTTTGTGGGCCGCGAGGACGACGTGATAACCTCCAGTGGATACCGGATCGGTCCGGCGGAGATTGAGGATTGTCTGATGACCCATCCCGATGTCGCGACCGTGGGTGTCGTCGGCAAACCTGATGCGCTGCGTACCGAGATCGTGAAGGCTTACGTCGTGCCAAAAGCTGGCAGTGATCCAAGCGTTTCGCTACTTCAGGCATGGGTAAAAGAGCGTCTCGCAAGTTATTCATATCCAAGAGAAATCGAATTTGTCGAGGCTTTGCCGATGACGGTGACCGGCAAGGTGATCCGCCGCGAGCTTAAAGCGCGGGCAATGTCCGAAGGAGAAACTGAGACATGAAACTTAATTCGCAGGCCTTGCCCTCGTCGGAGGCGTTCAAAGCCAATACCGCCGCCCATCTGGACGCTTTGGCGCAGGTGCGCGACGCGGCGCAGGCGGCTGCTTTCGGCGGCGGAGAGACATCGCGCGCGCGGCATGTGAGCCGTGGTAAAATGCTGCCACGGGAAAGGGTTGCGAACCTGCTCGATCCCGGCGCGCCCTTCCTCGAAGTGGGTGCGGTGGCCGCGCATGGTCTTTATGGCGGGGCGGCGCCCTGTGCCGGTGTGATTGCAGGTATCGGTAGGGTGCAGGGCCATGACGTGATGGTGATCTGCAACGATGCCACCGTAAAGGGCGGCACGTATTATCCGATGACTGTCAAGAAACACCTGCGCGCCCAAGAGATCGCGGAGGAGAACAATCTGCCCTGCATCTACCTTGTGGACAGCGGCGGGGCGAACCTGCCCAATCAGGATGAGGTGTTCCCCGACCGCGACCATTTTGGCCGGATTTTCTACAATCAGGCCCGGATGAGCGCGAAGGGTATCCCGCAGATTGCTGTGGTGATGGGGTCATGCACGGCGGGCGGTGCCTATGTGCCCGCGATGTCGGATGTGACGATCATCGTGAAGGAACAGGGGACGATCTTCCTTGCCGGCCCGCCCTTGGTCAAGGCGGCGACAGGCGAAGTGGTCACGGCTGAGGATCTGGGCGGCGGCGATGTGCACACGCGCTTGTCAGGTGTTGCCGACTATCTGGCGGAGGATGACGCCCACGCGCTGAGCCTTGCGCGGCGGGCTGTGAAGTATCTCAACCGCGCCAAGCCTGCGACGGTGCAGTGGGAAAGCGTCGAGGATCCCGCCTATGATCCGGCGGAAATCCTCGGGGTGGTGCCGGGCGATCTGCGCACGCCTTACGACATTCGCGAGGTGATCGCGCGCACGGTCGATGGCAGCCGCTTTGACGAGTTCAAGCCGCGCTACGGCGAGACGCTGGTGACGGGCTTTGCCCATGTCAAAGGCTGCCCTGTCGGCATCATCGCCAACAATGGCGTGCTGTTTTCGGAGGCCGCCCAGAAAGGCGCGCATTTCGTCGAGCTATGCTCGGCCCGCAATATCCCGTTGGTATTCTTGCAAAACATCACCGGATTTATGGTGGGGCGGAGATACGAGAATGAAGGCATCGCGCGCCACGGGGCCAAGATGGTCACGGCGGTGGCCTGCACCAATGTGCCCAAGATTACGATGCTGGTGGGCGGCTCCTTTGGCGCGGGAAATTATGGCATGGCGGGTCGGGCCTATTCTCCGCGTTTCTTGTGGACATGGCCCAATTCGCGCATTTCCGTGATGGGCGGCGCGCAGGCTGCGGGGGTTCTGGCCACGGTCAAGCGCGACGCGATCGAGCGGGCGGGCGACACATGGTCTGCCGAGGAAGAGGCCGCGTTCAAAAAGCCCACGGTAGATATGTTCGAGGAGCAATCGCATCCGCTCTATGCTTCCGCGCGGCTGTGGGATGACGGGATCATCGACCCGCGCAAGACACGCGACACGCTGTTTCTGAGCCTGTCTGCGGCGTTGAATGCGCCGATCGAGCCGACGAAATTCGGCGTGTTCCGGATGTGAGGCGGGCAGCATGAGTAAGACTTTGCAACAGATTATCGACGCCAACCCCGAGGCGGAAACCTTCCGATTTGGCGACACCGCAGCCCTGTGCGCAGAGATTTTGGCTTTGGTGCGCAGCGGGCAAAAGACGGCGACCTGCGAGGCTGCGTCGGCCTACGGCAAGGGCGGCGACGAGTGGCCCGAGGTTGGTCGCCGGGATGTGGCGCTCAATTGGGATGGCACGCCCGGTGTGATGGTCGAGACCGTCGAGGTCACGACCCGCCGTTTTACGGATATGGACGCCGAATTTGTCGCCGCACAGGGCGAATTTCGCGATCTGGAGCACTGGCGCGCGGCATACGAGGCCTATTTTCGCCGCACGGGAGGATTTTCGCCCGACATGAAGCTGATGTGCGAGCGCTTTGAACTGATAGAGGATTACGCCTGATGTTTGATACGATCCTGATTGCCAACCGCGGCGAGATTGCCTGCAGGGTGATAGAGACGGCGCAGGCCATGGGGGTACGCTGTGTCGCGGTGTATTCGGATGCGGATGCGGGCGCCAAGCATGTGACGATGGCGGATCTGGCCGTGCATATCGGTGGCTCTGCCCCCGCCGACAGCTATTTGCGCGGCGATGTGATCATTCAGGCTGCGCTGGACACGGGGGCTCAGGCGATCCATCCGGGCTATGGTTTCCTCAGCGAGAACCCCGATTTCGTCGAGGCGGTTGAGGCTGCGGGGCTGGTGTTTATCGGCCCGTCAGGTGCTGCGATCCGGGCGATGGGGCTCAAGGATGCGGCCAAGGCGCTGATGATCGAGGCAGGCGTGCCAGTGGTGCCCGGCTATCACGGTAAAGACCAGTCCGATAACCTGCTTGCGACGGAGGCGGGCAAGATCGGCTTTCCTGTGATGATCAAGGCGGTCGCGGGCGGCGGCGGCAAGGGTATGCGGCTGGTTGAGGGTGCGGGCGGTTTTGCGGCTGCGCTGGCAAGCGCGCGGGCGGAGGCGAAGACGGCGTTTGGCAATGCGGACGTGCTGGTCGAGAAATTCGTGAGCCAGCCGCGCCATATCGAGGTGCAGGTGTTCGGCGACGGCACCCGCGCGGTGCATCTGTTCGAGCGTGATTGCTCGCTCCAGCGGCGGCATCAGAAGGTCATCGAAGAGGCACCCGCGCCGGGCATGACCAACGCCGTACGCAGCGCCATGGGGCAGGCGGCGGTCAAGGCGGCGGAGGCCATCGGCTATAAGGGTGCAGGCACGGTCGAGTTCATCGTGGACGGCTCAGGCGGGCTTAAGGCGGACGGGTTTTTCTTTATGGAGATGAACACGCGGCTACAGGTCGAGCATCCGGTGACCGAAGCCATCACCGGCGTTGATCTGGTGGAATGGCAGTTGCGCGTGGCGGCGGGCGAGGATCTGCCAAAGCAACAGGATCAGCTGAGCATCACTGGCCACGCCTTTGAGGCACGGCTGTATGCGGAGGATGTGCCTGCGGGGTTTTTGCCTGCGACGGGCACCCTGACGCATCTGGCGTTCGATCCTGCCTGCCGCGCTGACAGTGGCGTACGCAGCGGCGATACGATCAGTCCGTTTTATGATCCGATGATCGCCAAAGTGATCGTGCACGGCCCCACCCGCGATGTGGCGTTGGCGCGTCTTCGCCACGCACTTGCGGGCACGGAAGTGGCGGGGACGGTGACGAACCTCGCGTTTCTGGGCGCGCTGGCGGGGCACGAAGGCTTCCGGCGCGGTGAGGTCGATACAGGGCTGATCGCGCGAGACATCGACACGCTGACGGCGGTGCCGGAGGTTGCGGCGCGTCACGTGGCGCTGGCCGGAATGGCGGCGATGGGGCTGCTGGAGCCGGGGCCGGAAGCAGGCTTTACGCTTTGGGATCCGCTGGTCCAGCAGGTCAGTCTGGGGTGGAATGACGAGGTTACTTTGGTGAAAGTCGAGGTTGCCGGGCCAGACCTTCAACTCTGGCACATCGGCGATGATCTGGTTGAGGCACGGCGCATTGGCGGGCGCTGGCAAATCGGGGGACTGCCTGCGGCGAACGTCGCGGTGTCAGGTGACCGTGTGACGGTGTTCGACGGCTATGGCCTGATCTTTGATCGTATCGATCCGTTGCAACAGGCGGCAGGGGCGCAGGGCGATGGCAATCTGATCGAGGCGCCGATGCCGGGGCTGGTGCGCGAAGTCTTTGCGAGCGTGGGTCAAAAGGTGGTCATGGGCGACCGTCTGGCGGTGCTGGAGGCGATGAAGATGGAGCACAGCCTGCTGGCAGCGCGGGATGGCGTTGTGGCCGAAGTGCTGGCTGTCGCAGGCGATCAGGTGGAGGCGGGGGCCGCTCTTGTGCGGCTGGAGCCAACCGAGGACGCGGCGTGATTATCCTGCACCACTGTCCGCAAACCCGCTCGATGCGCAGCCTGTGGCTGCTGCATGAGTTGGCCGTCGAATTCGAGGTGGTCAAGCACGGGTTTGACAAATCCCTGCGCGATCCGGCCTATCTGGTGAAAAGCCCGGCAGGGCGCGTGCCTGCGCTGGAGCTGGAGGGCGAGGCGATCTTCGAGACGGGCGCGATTACAGAGGTGCTCTGCGAGCGGTTCTCGCCTGATGTTTTGGGGCGGCCCGCAGGGCATGCCGAGCGGGCGCAATGGCTGATCTGGGTTCATTTCGCCGAGACGATCAGCCAGCATGCGGCGGCCCTGACCCAGCAGCACGTGGCGCTGCGCGAGGATCACATGCGCAGCCCCATCGTGATGAAACTTGAGGCGGCGCGCATCGTGAAATGCTATGCTGCGCTGGAGGCGCGGCTGGCGGGACGCGACTATTTGCTCGACGGCGGATTTTCGGCTGCGGATATTTCCGTGGGGCAGGCGGTTTATCTGGCGCGGTTTTTCGCGCATCTGGACGGGTTTGCGGCGGTGCAGGCGTGGTACGACCGGATCACGGCGCGGCAGGGTTTCAAGGCGTCACTGCCGGGAGACGAGACATTGTTTGACGGGGATTTCTTTGCGCCATGGGAGGTGACGGCATGAGAGAGCACACAAAGCATCTGGGACGATGCGAGGTCTTCGAGGTGGGCCCGCGCGACGGCTTGCAGAACGAGGCGCGCGATATTGCGTTGTCGGAGAAAGTGGCGCTGGTCGACAAGCTAAGTGCAGCGGGGTTCAGCCGGATCGAATGTGCGAGCTTCGTGTCGCCCAAATGGGTGCCGCAAATGGCAGGCTCGGCGCAGGTGCTGGCCGGAATCACACGGCGGGAGGGCGTGCGCTATGCCGCGCTGACCCCTAACATGCGCGGCTACGCAGATGCGGTGGCGGCAGGTGCGGACGAGATCGCCGTATTCGCCAGCGCTTCGGAAGGGTTCAGCCAAAAGAACATCAACGCGTCGATCGAAGAGAGCATCGCGCGATTTGCCCCCATTCTGGAGGAAGCGCGCCATATCGATCTGCCGGTGCGCGGCTATGTGTCCTGTGTGGTGGCTTGTCCCTATGACGGGGTGGTCGCACCGGATGCAGTAGCGCGCGTTGCGGACAAGCTCTTCTCGATGGGCTGCTATGAAGTTTCCCTGGGCGACACCATCGGCGCGGGCACGCCCGACACAATCGCACGGATGCTGTTGGCGGTGCGCGATGTGGTGCCGGTGGGGCGGCTGGCGGGGCATTACCATGACACGGGCGGACGGGCGCTGGCCAATATCGACGCTTCGCTCAGCCTCGGGGTGCGTGTATTTGACGCCGCAGTGGGTGGTTTGGGCGGCTGCCCCTATGCGCCGGGCGCGTCGGGCAATGTAGCAACCGAAGCTGTGGCGGAGCATCTGGATCGGTTGGGCTATGAGACCGGCCTCGATCTGGAAGTGATCGGGCAAGCGGCCGAGATGGCGCGCGCGATGCGCGGCCAAAGCGTGGGCACTGCAAATGTTTGAGACGATAACGATCCAGACGGACGGTCGCGGCGTCGCGACCCTGACCCTCGCGCGCGAGGCCAAGCACAACGCGCTGTCGGCGCAAATGCTGGCGGAGCTGACGCAGGCGGCGGCGGATCTGGGCGCGGACGAAGCGGTGCGCGTGGTGATATTAGCAGCTGCGGGCAAAACGTTTTGCGCGGGCGGTGATCTGGGCTGGATGCAAGCGCAGATGGGCATGGACGCGGCCATCCGCGCGCGGGAGGCGGGCAAGCTTGCCACGATGCTGGGGGCGCTCAACCGCCTGCCCAAGCCGCTGATTGGGCGGCTGCACGGCAATGCCTTCGGTGGCGGTGTGGGCATGGCTGCGGTCTGCGATGTGGCCATCGGCGTCGACAGCCTCAAGATGGCGCTGACGGAAACCAAGCTAGGGATTATCCCCGCGACCATCGGCCCTTACGTGATTGCCCGCATGGGCGAGGGGCGCGCGCGGCGGGTGTTTATGTCGGGGCGTGTGTTCGATGCGGCCGAGGCGGTGGAGCTGGGGCTTTTGGCCCGCACAGTGCCGGAGACAGAGTTGGACGCGGCGGTGGAGCGGGAGGTGGAGCCTTACCTCGCCTGCGCGCCCGGAGCCGTGGCTGCGGCGAAAAAGCTGGCACAGGATCTGGGAGGCGCTGCGACCGAAGAAGCGGTGGCGCTGTCGATTGCAGCACTCGCCGCGCGGTGGGAAACGGCGGAGGCAGCAGAAGGAATCGGCGCATTTTTTGAAAAGCGCAAAGCCGACTGGGTGCGCTCTTAAAAAAAGCCCCACAGCGCAGGGCGCGTGGGGCTTTGACCGTCAGAAAAGGAGTGATTTACTCTGGCAGCAGGACCTTGTCGATCACGTGGATGACGCCGTTTGTCGCAAGGATGTCAGCGGTGGTGACCGAGGCATCGTTTACCATGACGTCTGCCTTCAGCTTACCGCCGGTGCCGTCAACCCGTACCGTCTGGCCGTTCACAGTCGCGACATTTTGGACCGTGCCCAGCACGTCGCGTGCCTGAATAGCACCCGGTACAACGTGGTAGGTCAGGATGCTAGCCAACGTATCCCGGTTCTCTGGAAGCAGCAGCGTGTCGACTGTACCCGCTGGAAGTGCCGCAAAGGCTGCATCGGTGGGAGCGAACACTGTAAACGGTCCGGGACCGCGCAGCGTATCCTCAAGACCGGCGGCCTGAACGGCTGCGACGAGAGTGGTGAAATTGCCATTCGCGGCGGCAATATCAACAATATCGTTTCCGGTGTTGGCGGGTGCGCAGGCTGTGACAGCAGCGAGGGCGGTTGCGGCGATGGCAGACTTGAGTGCGAAACGGCGATTCATAAAGTGTCCTTTTCAATATCTTGCCGTGCAAACAGCTGCGCGGCATTACGGGATAACTGCTCAGATCAAATTTAGTTCAAATTTTGTTTACCAACGACAAATTCGCAAATTAACCTCGCATATCAATGTCCGCATTCCCCATGATGCAGATCCGGGCGACCCTGCCGCAGGGATTATGTATCGGGAGTGGCGGATGGATCAGACTTGCTTTCCGCCCCGCATCCCGTTGACCCCATGGGCCAGCGGGGATAAACCCGTTCCAAAGCGCCGTGTCGGGACATCAGCCCGCGCCATCCTCGAGAGGAGCCACCCTTGGACGATATGCTTCGCGAATACCTGCCGATTTTGATTTTTCTTTTTGTCGCCATAGGCTTGGGACTAGCACTTTTGCTGGCCGCCGCCGTGATCGCCGTGCGCAATCCGGATCCTGAAAAGGTATCGGCGTATGAATGCGGATTCAACGCGTTCGATGATGCGCGGATGAAGTTTGATGTGCGATTCTACCTCGTGTCGATCCTGTTCATCATCTTTGATCTCGAGATCGCGTTCCTCTTCCCATGGGCTGTGGCGTTTGGTGACATTTCAATGACCGCATTCTGGTCTATGATGTTGTTCCTTGGCGTGCTTACCGCAGGCTTTGCTTATGAATGGAAGAAAGGGGCGCTCGAATGGCAGTGACTTCTACGAACTCTCCCGCCGTCGCAGGTATGGACCGCGACGTGGCGACACAAAACCTGAACGCGAGCTTGGCAGATAAGGGCTTCTTGCTGACCTCGACAGAGGATCTGATCAATTGGGCGCGCACCGGATCGCTGCACTGGATGACCTTTGGTCTGGCCTGTTGCGCGGTCGAGATGATGCACACATCGATGCCGCGCTATGATCTTGAGCGTTTTGGCACCGCGCCGCGCGCATCGCCGCGCCAGTCCGATCTGATGATCGTCGCAGGCACGCTGACCAACAAAATGGCGCCCGCGCTGCGCAAGGTGTACGACCAGATGCCGGAGCCGCGCTATGTGATCTCGATGGGATCTTGTGCCAACGGCGGCGGATATTACCACTATAGCTATAGCGTTGTGCGCGGTTGTGACCGGATCGTTCCGGTCGATATCTATGTACCCGGCTGCCCGCCGACCGCAGAGGCGCTGCTTTATGGTATCATGCAGCTGCAACGCAAAATGCGCCGGACAGGGACAATTGTACGATGAGCGAACTACTGGAAGAGCTGGGCGGCTATATCGAAGCCAAACGTTCCGATTGCGTCCTGAGTTGGGAAATTGCCCACGGCGAGCTTAACCTGGATGTGACCTTGGCGAACATCGCCGGTCTGGTCGAGTTTCTGAAAGGGGATGCGACCTGCCGCTTTACTTCGTTGGTGGACATCACCGCCGTTGATTACACCGGGCGGGCCAAACGGTTCGATGTGGTCTACCACTTTCTGTCGATGTACCAGAACCACCGGATCCGCTTGCGGGTGGCTGTGAGGGAAGAGGATATGGTCCCCTCGCTGGTCGGTATTCATCCCTGTGCTAACTGGTTCGAGCGGGAAGTTTTCGACATGTTTGGCATTCTATTCTCAGGCCATCCCGACCTGCGCCGCCTGTTGACCGACTACGGCTTTCGTGGGCATCCGCTGCGCAAGGATTTCCCGACCACGGGCTATACCGAAGTCCGCTATGACGAGGCGGAAAAGCGGGTTGTGTATGAGCCGGTGAGTTTGGTTCAGGAATACCGCCAATTTGATTTCATGTCACCGTGGGAAGGGGCCGAATATATCCTTCCGGGTGATGAGAAGACTAAAGAGGCGGCGAAATGAAGATTGCATTGCGCGCTGTAGAACTTGCCGTGCTGGGGCCATTTGTGGTGCCTGTCTGGTTGCTGCGCCGTACCCGAAAAAATCAGGAGGCTTCCACATGATGGATGGCACCAAAGGTTTCGAAGACGCCCTGACAGGCGAACAGAAAATCCGCAATTTCAACATTAACTTTGGTCCGCAACACCCCGCGGCGCACGGCGTTTTGCGTCTGGTGTTGGAGTTGGACGGTGAGGTCGTGGAGCGGTGTGATCCGCACATTGGTCTGTTGCACCGTGGCACCGAAAAGCTGATGGAATCGCGTACATATCTGCAAAACCTGCCGTATTTCGATCGGTTGGATTACGTGGCTCCGATGAATCAGGAGCACGCGTGGTGTCTGGCAATCGAACGCCTGACGGGCGTCGAAGTGCCGCGCCGCGCGTCGCTCATCCGCGTGCTGTATTCCGAGATTGGCCGCATCCTGAGCCATCTGCTGAACGTGACCACGCAGGCGATGGACGTAGGCGCGCTCACCCCGCCGCTTTGGGGTTTCGAGGAACGTGAAGACCTGATGATCTTCTATGAACGCGCCTGTGGCGCGCGCCTGCACGCGGCCTATTTCCGTCCCGGCGGTGTGCATCAGGATCTGCCCGACCCACTTCTGGATGATATCGAGAAATGGACGCATAAATTTCTCAAAGGCTTCATGGTCGATATCGACCAGTTGTTGACGGAAAACCGGATTTTCAAACAGCGCAACGTCGACATCGGCGTTGTCACCGAGCAGGACATTCAGGACTGGGGCTTCTCTGGCGTGATGGTGCGTGGATCGGGCCTTGCGTGGGATTTGCGCCGCGCGCAGCCCTACGAGTGTTATAATGAGTTCGAGTTCGAAATTCCTGTGGGGATGAACGGCGACTGCTATGACCGCTATTTGGTGCGCATGGAAGAAATGCGCCAGTCGGCCAGCATCATGTTGCAGGCCATCGAGAAACTGCGGGCGCCGGAAGGGAAGGGCGACATCCTTGCCCGTGGCAAGATCACGCCGCCTTCGCGCACCGATATGAAGACCTCGATGGAAAGCCTGATCCACCACTTCAAGCTCTATACCGAAGGGTTCCACGTGCCTGCGGGCGAGGTTTACGCCTGCGTCGAGGCGCCAAAAGGCGAATTTGGTGTGTATCTGGTGGCCGACGGCACCAACAAACCCTACCGCGCCAAGCTGCGCGCGCCGGGCTATCTGCATTTGCAGGCGATGGATTATCTGGCCAAGGGTCACCAACTGGCCGATGTGGCCGCGATCATTGGCACGATGGATATTGTGTTCGGTGAGGTTGACCGGTGATGAAAAGATTAATTGCTGCGGCTGTTTTGGGTTTGGTGCCTGCGATTGCTCAGGCAGGATATATCGACAGCCAATTAAAGAATTCACCGGCCTATAAGAGAGTGCTATATGTAGCACAAAACGGCTGCACAATCGGCGCCGCGCAGTGGACAGAAACTATGATGGCTTTTGGTGGTTCGCAGGGTGACGCAATTTGGCATCTGACAAAAATGCGTACCGGAAACGAATTGGTAATCGACAGTCCGAGCCAAACGTTAACGTTGACGGGTGTTTTTGGATGCTAGATTTTTGCGCACCATCTCCACGTGATATTTACGCTTCGGTTGCATGTAGTGCTTGCGACCAATCGAACTCAGGGAACGCTTAATGCTACGCCGCCTACACTCTGACCAACCCGAGACTTTCGCCTTTACCCCTGCCAATCAGGCATGGGCCGAAGCGCAGATGACCAAATATCCCGAAGGCCGTCAGGCCAGCGCAATCATCCCGCTGTTGTGGCGCGCCCAAGAGCAGGAGGGGTGGCTGACCCGTCCGGCAATTGAGCACGTCTCGGAGATGCTGGGGCTGGCGTATATTCGTGGGCTTGAGGTGGCGACATTCTACTTTATGTTCCAGTTGCAACCCGTTGGATCTGTTGCGCATATTCAGGTTTGTGGCACGACGTCCTGCATGATCTGCGGCGCGGAGGATCTGATCGGTATCTGCAAAGAAAAGATCGCGAAAAAGCCACACGAGCTGTCTGCCGATGGTAAATTCTCATGGGAAGAGGTCGAGTGTTTGGGCGCATGCTCTAACGCGCCGATGGCGCAGATCGGCAAGGATTATTACGAAGACCTGACCGCCGCGCGCTTTACCGAGATGTTGGACGAATTGGCGGCGGGCAAAGTGCCTGTGCCCGGGTCGCAGACTGGCCGCTACGCGTCCGAGCCATTGGGCGGTCTGACGTCGCTTTCCGATCACGAAAGCGGCAGAACGCAGTACAACGCGAGTGTGCAGTTGGCGACTGATCTGGGCGATACGGTTAAGCGGATCGACGGCACCGAGGTGCCGTTATTGACGCCTTGGCAGGGAAAAGCCGCGAACACGTCCGGTAAGCCTGCAAAGGCCAACCGTGATGATATGATGCCACCCAGCGGACCGGATGGCGCGCAAGCGGGGCGGACCAAGGGCGAAGAAGCTGTCGAGCGCGACCGCGGGGATGCGTCGGATCAGGTATCGGAAGCCGAAGGTGCCGCACCTGGCGCCCAAGCCAAGGCAAAGCCAGCCCGCGGCAGCGTAGCCCCTAAGCCTGAAACGGATGCAAAAGCGCAATCGGGCAAGCCTGTTGAGAGCGTCGGAAAGAAACCCCGCACCATGAGCAAGCCACGCAAAGCGGGGCCAGATGATCTGAAACTGATCAAAGGCGTTGGGCCGAAACTTGAGACCACATTGAATGATATGGGTTTTTTCCATTTTGACCAAATCGCAAAATGGGGGCAAGATGAGCTGGCCTGGGTCGACGAGAACCTAGAGGGTTTCAAAGGCCGCGCGTCGCGCGACAATTGGGTCGACCAGGCAGGACGGCTTGCGCGGGGCGAGGAGAACTGATCCTCTGCAAAGGCTGGTAAGGATGGTCGCAGCGATGCGGCCCACATCATCCATCTGGGGGATAGAGTTAGACTATGGCGTCAAAAGATAACAATACCGAATGTATGATCACCTGTCTGGGGATCGCGTCCTTCGCTGGTTTCGTGGCAATGGTCATGCTGTTTTGGATGGCTGATTTCAGTCCACTTCAGGCTATTTTCACGGGTGGTTTGATCGGGACCCTTCTGGGGGTGCTGCTGATGTTTACGGTTTGCGGATCGCAAACTGCTGCAGTCGATTTGGCCTCCGATGACAAGCCAGCGGTGCGCTACGCGGCGCAAGCGGCGGAGAAGCGGGCACAAAATGCCGCGGTTTTGAAAGATTTGCGTGTTCCGGGCCCGGCTGCGGGCGCTGCGCCAACAGCGCCGACGGGCAGCGATAAAGTTGGCGGGCCGGAGGCAGGTACAGTGCCCGACGGAGCAACGGACACAAGTGCGCCCACCGGCACGACTGCGGCAGTGAGCGCCACGCCGCCCGCCACAATTATGACAAGTCAGCCCGCGCCACCGGCAGAAGCTGTTGAAAAGACGAAGGTTGAGGCACCAAAGAAGGCGGCGCCTGAAACGGCCCCAGCATCCGACGGTGAAAAGCCCGCCATTCTGCTCGCAAAGGCGCGGCCCGAGGGCAAGGACGATCTCAAACTGATCAGCGGCGTCGGTCCCAAGCTGGAAGAGACGCTGAACGATCTGGGCGTATACCATTTTGATCAGGTCGCAAAATTTGATCAGGCTGATATCGAATGGGTCGATGCGCGCCTCCGCTTTAAGGGCCGGATCGAGCGAGATGACTGGATGACACAGGCCCGGGTTCTTGCCCAAGGGGGCGAGACCGAGTTTTCCAAGGGCAAAAAGAAGACGTAAAGAAAGGCGCTGCGCGTGACGCAACAGGACGACAAACTGTCACGGGACGGGCGGCGCCTTGCTTTGATAAGTGTAGTGGGCGCGTTTGCCTTTATTGGCATCGAGGCCGCCGGAGCTATCTTCGGGTGGTCGAACCAGATTATGGGCCTGTTGGAGCTTGGCATTGCTGCCGTGTTTCTATGGGTTTTTATACAAGCATTCAGGATGTGGCGGACACGCCAATCTGAGAAAGACGGATAAGTACCATGTTGCAGGACAAAGACCGGATTTTCACCAATATCTATGGCATGCATGACCGTACCCTGAAGGGTGCGCAGGCACGCGGCCACTGGGACGGAACGGACGCGATCATCAAAAAGGGCCGCGACTGGATCATCGACGAGATGAAGGCCAGCGGACTGCGCGGGCGCGGCGGCGCGGGTTTTCCCACGGGTCTGAAATGGTCTTTCATGCCAAAGGAATCGGACGGGCGCCCCAGCTATCTGGTGGTGAATGCGGACGAAAGCGAGCCGGGCACTTGCAAGGACCGCGAGATCATGCGCCACGATCCGCACACGTTGATTGAGGGTTGCCTGATTGCCAGTTTCGCGATGCAAGCGCATGCTTGCTATATCTACATCCGTGGCGAGTACATCCGCGAGAAAGAAGCGCTGCAAAACGCCATCGACGAGGCTTACGACGCCGGTATGGTGGGCAAGAACGCGTCCAAGTCAGGGTGGGATTTCGATATCTACCTCGTTCACGGTGCGGGTGCGTATATCTGCGGTGAAGAGACGGCGTTGCTCGAATCTCTCGAAGGTAAAAAAGGCATGCCGCGCATGAAGCCGCCGTTCCCGGCGGGTGCGGGCCTGTATGGCTGCCCGACGACTGTGAACAATGTGGAATCGATTGCAGTTGTGCCCACGATCCTACGGCGTGGTGGCGGATGGTTTGCGGGCTTTGGCCGCCCCAACAATGCGGGCACCAAGCTGTTTGCGATCTCGGGCCATGTGAATAACCCCTGCGTGGTCGAAGAAGCGATGAGCATTTCCTTCGAGGAGCTGATCGAAAAGCATTGCGGCGGCATCAGGGGTGGTTGGGATAACCTCAAGGCCGTGATCCCCGGCGGCAGTTCCGTGCCAATGGTGCCGGGCAAGCCGATGCGCCATGCCACGATGGATTTCGATTACCTGCGCAACGAGTTGCAGTCGGGCCTTGGCACGGCAGCGGTTATCGTGATGGACCAGCAGACCGACGTGATCAAAGCGATCTGGCGGTTGGCAAAATTCTACAAGCACGAATCCTGCGGCCAGTGTACGCCCTGCCGTGAAGGCACGGGATGGATGATGCGGGTGATGGAGCGTCTGGTGCGCGGCGATGCCGAGCCCGAGGAGATCGACATGCTGCTGGACGTGACCAAGCAGGTCGAAGGTCACACGATCTGTGCGCTTGGCGATGCGGCAGCATGGCCTATTCAGGGCCTCATCCGCCATTTCCGCGACGAGATCGAAGACCGGATTGCGCACAAGCGCGGCGGACGTGTCACACCCGTGGCTGCGGAATAAGTCGTGGAGATATTCGCCGCTTACAGCCATGCGATTGCTTCGTTGGGGCTATGGTCAATTCTGATCTGCTTGCTGGCTGCTTATTCGACGGTCGGGCGCGCGCCCGACAACCGGTGTGACTGTGGCAAGCCCAAGCGCAATTACAGCGATCCGGTCTATCGCCGGGAGCGGGCCTTTATGAACGCGGTCGAGGGGGCGGGGCCATTTATCGCGGCGACCCTCGCCGCGATCCTTATCGGGGCATCTCCCTTTGTCGTGAACCTGTTGGCCTCGGTCTTTTTGGTGGCGCGGATAGCGATGGCGGGGGTACACATATGGTCTGAAAATCAGATGTTCCGGTCTTTGTTTTTCATGATCGGTCTGTTGTGTATTCTGGGTCTCGCCATCGTTGCCGTGATCGCTGCACTCTGAAGTGTGCGCGATGGACCTCGCCGTCGGTTGGCCGTGTGAGTGGTCCATAGGCGTGAGGTCGGCAAAGAGGCCAAGTACTGCTGGCCCCCCCGCCTTATTTGCGCAATAACGAAACCCGATACTCAGTAACAACCGCACGGAATGTGTGGAGGAGACGGTGATGAAAAAGTGGATTGGCACGATGCTGTGTGCGGGCCTGATCGCGGGATGTACGTCGCAGGACGACCGCATTTTGTTCGACGGCCAGTTTTTCAACGCCAAGCTGCGTAAGGTTGACCGGCAGAGGGATGTTTTTACGGTCAGTGTAAAGCCGGTATCGCGGTCGCTGATTGGCGCTGTGGAAGCAGGCGAATACGAGGCGGTTGCCTATTGCGTGACCCAATTCGGCAATTCTGATATCATCTGGAGCGCAGGCCCCGATGCTGCCAACGGTCAATACAATGTCGCGGACGACACGCTGATCTTGCAAGGGCGTTGCCCTGACGGGAGATAAGTGTGGGTTCCACAGGCCGAATGCGAGATGATATTGCATAACAAGGCACCCGACCACAGATGCATGCAAGGGCAAAGCCCACCAAGCATATGAGGAAAAGCAGAATGCGCCAACCCATCCTACCCATGATCGTGGTGGCCCTGACGGCAACAATGGCCGAGGCCAAGCCACCGCTGCGCGACGTTAAGTCCATCGATGATGCCGTATTTGATATTGCCGTGGCCGATCAGATACGAAAGAAGTGTCCCGACATTGCGCCGCGCCTCATACAGGCTTACTCGCTTTACCGCGCGACCCGTGCGCAGGCCAAAGCATTGGGATATACTGACGCCGAGATAGAGGCCTATGGCGACTCGGACGTCGAAAAGGCGCGGATGCGCGCGAGAGGCGACGTATTTTTCAAGGCCAACGGGGTTGTGGCCTCGGACCCGCAAACATTTTGCGCGCTGGGGCGCGCAGAGATCGAAAAATCGAGCCGCATAGGTTCGTTGTTGAGGACAAAGTGACATCATGAGCGATATCCGCAAGATCATCATCGACGGTAAGGAAGTGGAAGCCGAGGGAGCGATGACGCTCATTCAGGCGTGCGAGCAGGCGGGCGTGGAAATACCGCGTTTCTGCTATCACGAGCGGCTGACGATTGCGGGAAACTGTCGGATGTGTCTTGTGGAAGTTGTGGGCGGTCCGCCTAAGCCTGCCGCGAGCTGTGCGATGCAGGTGCGTGATTTGCGTCCCGGTCCCGAGGGCCAGCCGCCCGTCGTAAAAACCAACTCGCCCATGGTCAAGAAGGCGCGCGAAGGCGTGATGGAATTTTTGCTGATCAACCACCCGCTCGACTGTCCGATTTGCGATCAGGGTGGCGAGTGTGACTTGCAAGATCAGGCAATGGCCTACGGTGTGGATTTCTCCCGCTACCGCGAGCCCAAGCGCGCGACCGAGGATCTGGATCTGGGGCCGCTGGTCGAGACGCATATGACCCGCTGCATTTCCTGCACCCGCTGCGTGCGCTTTACCACCGAGGTGGCAGGCATCACGCAGATGGGCCAGACGGGCCGGGGCGAGGATTCTGAAATCACCGCCTATCTGGGCGAAACGCTCGACAGTAACTTGCAGGGCAACATTATTGATCTGTGCCCCGTAGGCGCTCTGGTGTCCAAGCCTTACGCCTTTACCGCGCGGCCCTGGGAGCTGACAAAGACCGAGTCGATTGACGTGATGGACGCACTGGGATCCAACATTCGCGTGGATACTAAAGGCCGCGAAGTCATGCGGTTCCTGCCGCTCAACCACGACGGCGTGAACGAGGAGTGGATCTCGGACAAGACCCGTTTCGTCTGGGACGGCTTACGCAAACAGCGGCTGGATACGCCCTATATCCGCGAAAACGGCAAGCTGCGTAAAGCTGAATGGCCCGAAGCGCTGGCCGCTGCGGCAGCCGCGATGAAAGGCAAAAAGCTCGGCGGTCTGGTTGGCGATCTGGCCTCGACAGAGGCGGTATTTGCGCTCAAGCAGCTGATCGAGGGGCAGGGCGGTGTAGTCGAATGTCGCACGGATGGCTCAAAGCTGCCTGCGGGCAACCGCTCCGGCTATGTCGGGACAGCGATGATCGAGGATATCGACACGGCCGACAAGATCCTGCTGGTCGGGACTAATCCGGCGATCGAAGCGCCGGTGCTCAACGCGCGTATCCGCAAAGCGTGGACAAAAGGCGCCGATGTGAGCGTGGTCGGCGAGGCCGTTGATCTGACCTATACCTACGAGCATATGGGTACGGACCGAGCAGCGCTGGCCCATGTTGCCGATCTCGACATGAAATCCATGGATGAGAAAAACGCCATCGTTATCGTAGGTCAGGGCGCGCTTGCTGCCGAAGATGGCGCGGCGGTTCTGGCGACGGTTCAGGCAATTTGCGAGAAGTCAGGCGCCAAATTATTGGTGCTGCACACCGCCGCAGGCCGTGTGGGCGCGATGGACGTCGGCGCGACGAATGAGGGCGGCGTGAAGGCTGTCACGGAGGCCGAGGTGGTCTATAACCTTGGCGCCGATGAGGGCGATATTCCTGCTGGACCTTTCGTGATCTATCAGGGCAGCCATGGCGACCGGGGCGCGCACCGTGCCGACATCATACTTCCCGGTGCGGCCTATACCGAAGAGGGCGGTTTGTTCGTGAACACGGAAGGGCGCCCGCAGCTGGCACAGCGCGCGAGTTTCGCCCCGGGTCAGGCGAAGGAAAACTGGGCGATCCTGCGCGCGCTCAGCGCCGAGTTGGGCGAGGCACTGCCCTACGATTCGCTGGCAGCACTGCGGACCGCGCTGGTAAAAGCGCACAAGCATCTCGGCAATATCGACTCGGTGCCCGAGAATGAGTGGTCGGCTGAATCCGCCGGTAAGATGGGCGATGCCCCCTTCCGCAATGCGGTTGCGGATTTCTACCTGACCAACCCCATCGCCCGCGCATCAAGCCTCATGGCGGAGCTGTCGGCCAATGTCAAAGCGCGCCGCACGGAGGCTTTGGCGGCCGAGTGACACGGATCGGCGTGATAGGGGTCATGGCGCTGAGCGCCTGCACCCCCACCATTCCCACCGCAGAGGATTTCATCCCCGAGTATCAGGGGGTGGAAACCGTGTTGCTGGACGGTGATCTGGTGCAGTTCAATGTTGCGATGACCAAGGCCCTTGCGGCAGATAATGTCGCGGCCTACGCCGAATGTGCTGCGGCGCAGTATACGCTGATCCGTGGTTACGGTTTTGCGCGTCATGTCCGCACAAATGTGGCAATTGAGGGTGGCGTTTGGCGTGCCGATGCTGTTTACACGATTTCGCCGAGCCTGCCTGCAGGCTTGAAGACTATTGATGCTGAGGTGGTCACGCAAAACTGCCGCGAAAAGGGCATCCCGACGGTGTGAGGACCTATGGCTGACTTCTTTTTTAACACGACGCTGGGAATGATTCTGCTGATTGTCGGCCAGATCCTTCTGGTTGTGGTCCCGCTGCTCGTCGCGCTGGCGTTTTTGATGTATGTCGACCGCAAAATCTGGGCCAGTGTTCAACTGCGCCGGGGCCCGAACGTCGTCGGGATCTACGGTCTGCTGCAATCGTTTGCGGATTTCGGCAAATATATCGTCAAAGAGATCGTTGTGCCCGCAGGGGCTGACCGTCCGGTGTTCTTCCTTGCACCGATGGTGAGCCTCGTGATGGCGCTGGTCGCGTGGGCCGTGATCCCGTTCAACGATGGCTGGGTTCTGTCGGACATCAACGTGGCGATCCTGTTCGTCTTTGCGGTCTCCTCACTGGAGGTCTACGGCGTGATCATGGGGGGCTGGGCTTCTAACTCGAAATATCCGTTTTTGGGCTCACTACGCTCCGCTGCGCAGATGATCTCCTACGAAGTTTCCATCGGCCTCATCATCATCGGTGTAATCATCTCCACCGGGTCCATGAATTTCAGCGGCATCGTAGCCGCTCAGGATGGCAATCTGGGTCTGCTGAACTGGTACTGGCTGCCGCATTTCCCCATGCTGATCCTGTTTTTTATCTCGGCGCTGGCCGAAACCAATCGCCCGCCCTTCGACCTTCCGGAGGCTGAATCGGAGCTGGTCGCGGGCTATCAGGTCGAATATTCTTCCACGCCATTTTTGTTGTTCATGATCGGTGAGCTGGTGGCAGTGGTGCTGATGTGCGCGCTGATCTCACTGATGTTTTTCGGCGGCTGGCTCTCGCCCATTCCGGGTCTGCCCGATGGCATCTTCTGGATGATCGCCAAAATGGGCCTCGTTTTCTTTTTCTTCTCACTGATCAAAGCGATCACACCGCGCTACCGCTACGACCAACTGATGCGTCTGGGCTGGAAAGTGTTCCTGCCGTTCTCGCTGTTCTGGGTTGTTTTTGTAGCCTTCGCGGCAAAATTCGAATGGTTCTGGGGCATCTATGCCCGCTATACCGTAGGAGGCTGATATGACTGACTATACCCGCCACGCGAAATACTTCCTGTTGCAGGATTTCTATCAAGGTATGAAGCTGGGCATCAAATATATGTTCAAGCCGAAGGCGACGATCAACTATCCGCACGAAAAGGGCCCGTTGAGCCCCCGTTTTCGCGGCGAGCACGCGCTGCGTCGCTATGCGAATGGCGAAGAGCGCTGCATCGCGTGCAAATTGTGCGAGGCCGTCTGCCCTGCGCAGGCGATCACGATCGACGCCGAGCCGCGCGAGGATGGCAGCCGCCGCACCACGCGCTATGACATCGACATGACCAAGTGCATCTATTGCGGCTTCTGTCAGGAAGCATGCCCCGTCGATGCCATCGTCGAAGGCCCGAATTTCGAGTTCTCGACCGAGACGCGCGAAGAGCTGTATTACGACAAGACAAAACTGCTTGAGAACGGCGACCGTTGGGAAGCCGAGATCGCGCGCAATCTCGAGATGGATGCACCCTACCGATGACCGATAAAAACCCCTGGGAAGACATGATGCGGCAGGCGCAGGAAATGGCGAAAACCTTTCCGGCGATGGACGCGTTCTCGCCCAAAGGGTTCGAGAAGATGATGGGCATGATGCCGAAGGACATGATGGAGACGTTCTTTGGCAACAAGCTGAACCCCGACGGGCTGGACGCCAAGACGCGTCTGTTGTTGACACTCGCGGGGCTGGTCATGCAAGGGGCGCAGAACGAGATCGCGCTGCGCCAGACAGTGCGCCACGCAATCGAGGCGGGGGCACGTCCACAGCAGATAATCGAGACGATCGGACAGATGGCCATGTTTGCGGGGATTCCCGCAATGCAGCGCGCAACCGAGATCGTCCAGCCGGTACTGGACGAGATCGCGGCGCAGTCGGATACGGCCAAGAATGAAGAGGATGACGCATGAGCGTTTTTGCATTTTATCTTTTTGCCGTCAGCGTGATTGCCGGGGGTTTGTTCACAGTGATCAGCCGTAATCCGGTTCACTCGGTCCTGTGGTTGATCCTGTCGTTTTTGTCGGCTGCGGGTCTGTTTGTCCTGCTGGGCGCCGAGTTCGTCGCGATGCTGCTGATCATCGTCTATGTCGGCGCGGTCGCGGTGCTGTTCCTGTTCGTGGTCATGATGCTGGACATCGACTTTGCCGAATTGAAAGCGGAAATGGCGAAATACATGCCTCTGGCGCTGTTGATCGGGTTGGTGATCCTGATGCAATTCGTCTTGGCCTTTGGGGCCTGGGACGCGAATGCGGCGGCCGAAGGGCTGCGGGCGCAGGTGACTGACCCGCAGGTGTTCAACACCAATGCCTTGGGGATGATCCTCTATGACCAGTATTTCCTGCTGTTCCAGCTGTCGGGGCTGATCCTGCTTACGGCGATGATCGGAGCGATTGTGTTGACGTTGCGCCACCGCAAGGATGTGAAGCGTCAGGATGTGGTCGCACAGATGATGCGCGATCCGGCCAAGGCGATGGAGCTGCGCGATGTGAAACCGGGGCAGGGGTTGTAGTCTGACCTTAAGGCTTGAAGATGTCCGGTCTGATCGCATGGCAAAGCCAGAGATCGATGGAGAAAATGGAGAAGTTGGAATATGTCGCGCAATACAATCGTCGTCCTTGTCGTGGTCCTGATCATTGTGCTTGGCGGCTATAGCTTCTTGTGAAATACGCGGCGCCAATGCGGCTCTGGCGCTGACTGACTGCCCCCGAAAGGGGAGAAACTGAGGGACGACATGATCGGACTGGAACACTATCTGACAGTGGCGGCGACGCTGTTCGTCATTGGCATCTTTGGCCTTTTTCTCAACCGCAAGAACGTGATCGTCCTGCTGATGAGCATCGAGCTGATTCTGCTGGCGGTGAACATCAATCTGGTCGCGTTCTCCAGTTTTCTGGGCGACATGGTGGGGCAGGTGTTCACGCTGTTCGTCCTGACAGTGGCTGCCGCCGAGGCGGCGATTGGACTGGCCATTCTGGTGTGTTTCTTCCGGACCCGCGGCACCATCGCGGTCGAAGACGTCAACGTGATGAAGGGCTGAGGATATGGAACTTACACTCCTTTTTGCCCCGCTGGTCGGCGCGCTTTTGTGCGGTTTCGGCTGGAAGATCATGGGTGAGACGGCAGCCTGCTGGATCGCCACGGGTGGCCTGTTCCTCTCCGCGCTGCTGAGCTGGATCGTTTTCCTGACGTTCGACGGCGTGACCGAAACGGTGCCGATCCTGCGGTTCATCGAGAGCGGCACGCTCAGCACGGATTGGTCGATCCGCATGGACCGTTTAACCGCGATCATGCTGATCGTGATCACTACGGTTTCCAGCCTCGTGCACCTCTATTCCTTTGGCTACATGGCGCATGACGAGAATTTCGGCGAGGGTGTCAGCTATAAGCCGCGCTTCTTCGCGTATCTGTCGTTCTTCACCTTCGCGATGCTGATGCTGGTGACCGCCGACAACCTGATCCAGATGTTCTTTGGCTGGGAGGGTGTGGGCGTCGCCTCATATCTCCTCATTGGCTTCTACTACAAAAAACCATCGGCCAATGCCGCCGCGATCAAGGCCTTCGTGGTCAACCGCGTCGGCGACTTCGGTTTCCTGCTGGGCCTGTTTGCGATCTATATCGTCTTTGATTCAGTCGCTTTCGGCGCGATCTTTGCCGACGTGCCCGCGCAAACCGATGCAACGCTGACCTTCCTGTGGCGCGACTGGCCCGCGCTCGAAGTGATTGCGGTGCTGCTGTTTGTCGGCGCGATGGGCAAGTCCGCGCAATTGTTCCTCCACACGTGGCTGCCCGACGCGATGGAAGGTCCGACACCGGTTTCCGCGCTGATCCACGCCGCGACGATGGTTACGGCAGGCGTATTCCTCGTTTGCCGCATGTCGCCGATCATGGAATATGCGCCGAATGCGATGCTCTTCGTCACCATTTTAGGCGCGACGACTGCTTTTGTGGCCGCAACCATCGGGTTGGTGCAGACCGACATCAAACGCGTCATCGCCTATTCTACCATGTCCCAGCTGGGCTATATGTTCGTGGCGGCCGGCGTGGGCATGTATTCGGCGGCGATGTTCCATCTGTTCACCCACGCGTTCTTCAAGGCGATGCTGTTTCTCGGCGCGGGTTCGGTCATCCATGCGATGCACCACGAGCAGAACATGATGAACTATGGCGGCTTGCGCAAAAAGATCCCCTATACTTTCTGGGCCATGATGATCGGGACGCTGGCAATCACGGGCGTCGGTATTCCGGTCTGGATTATCACGCTGGGCGAAATCCCCATCGGGTTCGCGGGCTTCCAGTCGAAAGACGCGATCGTGGAGAGCGCCTTTGCCGCAGGCTCCATGTACGGCTTCTGGATGCTGGTTATCGCGGCGCTGTTCACCAGCTTTTACAGCTGGCGCCTGATGTTCCTCACCTTCTACGGCGAGGCCCGCGGCGACAAGCATACGCACGAGCACGCCCACGAGAGCCCGACCGTCATGCTGGTGCCGCTGGGTGTTCTGGCGCTGGGGGCGGCATTGTCCGGCATGGTCTGGTACGGTTCGTTCTTTGGTCACACCGACGAGGTCGCTGATTTCTACGGTATCCCCTACGCCGAAGCGGCGGCAGAGGGCAGCGAGACGGTGGACGGTGCAGAAGAAGCACATAGCGCAACCGGTGACGGTGCGTACGCCGAGCATAACTATGTATTCGCCGGTCAGCCGGGTGAGGGCGCGATCTACATCGCACCTGACAACACTTTGCTCGACGATGCCCATAAGGTTCCCTATTGGGTGAAAACCTCGCCTTTCGCTGCGATGCTGCTCGGGTTTGTGTTTGCCTACTGGTTCTACATCAAAAATCCGTCGCTGCCGGGCCGCTTGGCGGTCAACCAAAAGCATCTCTACCAGTTCCTGCTGAACAAATGGTACTTTGACGAGATCTATAATTTTGTCTTCGTGAAGCCTGCATCGGTTGTCGGTCGGTTCCTGTGGAAGCGCGGCGATGGCAGCGTGATCGACGGTGGTCTCAACGGGCTGGCGATGGGGATCATCCCCTTCTTCACACGCCTCGCCGGTAAGGCGCAGTCCGGCTATATCTTTACCTATGCCTTTGCCATGGTGATCGGCATTGCGGTGCTGGTCACATGGATGACGCTCACCGGAGGAGCGAACTGATGGAAAATAATCTGCTGTCCATCGTCACGTTCATGCCCGCCTTCGCGGCGCTTATTCTGGCGATCTTCCTGCGCGGCGAGGATGACGCGGCGCAGCGTAATGCCAAATGGCTGGCGCTGATCACCACATCCGCGACCTTCCTGATCTCTATCTTTATCTATCTGGAGTTCGACCGCTCAAACACCGGCTTCCAGATGATCGACGAATTCGAATGGATCATGGGTTTGCAATACCGCGTCGGTGTCGACGGGATCTCGATCCTGTTCGTGATGCTCACGACGTTCATGATGCCTCTGGTGATCGCTGCGTCCTGGGATGTGACCACGCGGGTCAAGGAATACATGATTGCGTTTCTGATCCTCGAGACGCTGATGATCGGCGTGTTCGTCTCGCTCGATCTGATCCTGTTCTACCTGTTCTTCGAGGCAAGCCTCATTCCGATGTTCCTGATCATCGGCATCTGGGGCGGGGCGAACCGCATCTACGCGAGCTTTAAGTTCTTCCTTTATACCTTTTTCGGCTCGGTGCTGATGCTGGTGGCGATGGTGGCGATGTACGCGGATGCGGGAACGACCTGTATTGGCGGCTGCACCAACAGCCTGCTCACGCACAACTTTGCCTCCGGTACCTTTGATCTGATGGGTTTCCAGATCGTTGGCGGGATGCAGACGCTGATGTTCCTCGCGTTCTTTGCCAGCTTTGCGGTGAAGATGCCGATGTGGCCGGTTCACACGTGGCTGCCAGACGCACACGTGCAGGCGCCGACTGCGGGCTCCGTCGTGCTGGCCGCGATCTTGCTCAAAATGGGCGGCTACGGGTTCCTGCGCTTCTCGCTGCCGATGTTTCCCGTGGGATCCGAGGTGGTTGGGCCGCTGATCCTGTGGATGTCCGCGATTGCGATCGTCTATACCTCGCTGGTGGCACTGGTGCAGGACGATATGAAAAAGCTGATCGCCTATTCGTCGGTCGCGCACATGGGGTTTGTGACCATGGGGATCTTCTCGACCAACCAGCAGGGGCTGGACGGTGCGATTTTCCAGATGATCAGCCACGGCTTCATCTCGGGCGCGCTGTTTTTGGCGGTGGGCGTGATCTACGACCGCATGCACACCCGCGAGATCGACGCCTATGGCGGGTTGGTCAACCGGATGCCGGTCTATGCGATGCTGTTCATGTTCTTCACGATGGCAAACGTGGGCCTGCCGGGCACCTCGGGCTTCGTGGGTGAATTTCTGACGCTGTTGGGGGTTTTCCAGGTCAACACTTGGGTCGCCGCAGTTGCAGCGACCGGGGTGATCTTGTCAGCGGCCTATGCGCTGTGGCTGTACCGCCGGGTGGTGATGGGCGATCTGATCAAGGAGAGCCTCAAGGCGATTACCGATATGAACGCCCGCGAAAAGTGGATCTTCACGCCGCTCGTGGCCATGACTCTGCTGCTGGGTATCTATCCTGCGGCGGTACTTGATGTGATCGGGCCCTCCGTCGCGGCGCTGGTTGATAATTATGACACGGCCGTTGCCGCAGCTGACGCTGTGATGCAAACCGCCGAAACCTCGAACTGAGGGGACACCACATGCAAAACGATATCATGCAGATCTTGCCGGAGGCGCTGCTCGCCGGATTTGCCATTGCGGCGCTCATGGCCGGTGCCTACGGCGGCAAAGACGCGATTGCGCGCCCTATTTTGTGGGCAACGGCGGCGGTCATGGTCGTTCTCGCGGGTGTGGTGGTTTCAGGCGCTTCGGCGGACGTATCCGCATTCAATGGCATGTTCATCAACGACGGCTTTGCGCGCTTCAGCAAGGTCGTGATCTTGCTGTCCGCCGCTGTCGTGCTGGTCATGTCCGAAGGCTATATGAAAACCCGCGGATTGCTGCGGTTTGAATATCCAATTCTGGTGGCGCTCAGCGTTGTCGGTATGATGATGATGGTCTCCGCCGGAGATCTGATGGCGCTCTACATGGGGCTGGAGTTGCAGTCTCTCGCGCTCTACGTCGTTGCATCCCTGCGCCGCGACAGTGCCAAATCGACCGAGGCGGGCCTCAAGTATTTCGTTCTGGGCGCGCTTTCTTCGGGTTTGCTGCTCTACGGTGCCTCCTTGGTCTATGGATACTCCGGCACCACGCTGTTTTCGGGCATCACGACCACCGCGCAGGCGGGAGAGACATCGCTGGGCCTGTTGTTCGGGATCGTGTTCCTGATTTCGGGCATGGCGTTCAAGGTTTCCGCCGTGCCGTTCCATATGTGGACACCGGATGTCTATGAGGGCTCGCCGACACCGATCACGGCCTTCCTCGCCACCGCGCCCAAGATGGCGGCGATGGCGCTGTTCGCGCGGGTGTTGCACGATGCCTTCGGCAACGCAGTGAGCGACTGGCAGCAGATCATCGCGCTGCTGTCGGTTCTGTCGATGTTCCTTGGCGCGATTGCGGCAATCGGTCAGACCAATATCAAGCGGCTGATGGCCTTCTCGTCGATCGCGCACATGGGCTATGCACTGATGGGTCTCGCGGCAGGGACCGCATTTGGTGTGCAGGCGATGCTGGTTTATATGTCGATCTACGTGACGATGAACATCGGGGTTTTCGCCTTTATCCTGCTGATGGAGAAAGACGGCCAGCCGGTGACCGAGATTTCCGCGCTCAACATGTACTCCAAGAACCACCCCGGCCGTGCGCTGACACTTCTGGTGTTGATGTTCAGCCTTGCTGGTGTGCCACCCTTCCTCGGGTTCTTCGGCAAGTTGTTTGTCTGGCAGGCAGCACTTGCCAGCGGTCTGGGATGGCTTGTGGTGGCCAGTGCGGTGGCATCGGCCATTGGTGCCTATTACTACCTGCGTATCGTGTTCCTGATGTATTTTGGCGATGATAAGTCAGACGCCCTAGACAAAAACAGCGGCGGGCTGCTGGGCGGTTTCCTTGTAGCTTCTGCGGTGATCATGGTCGCGGGCATTTTCAATATGTTCGGTGTCGAGGGCGCGGCGGCACTGGCCGCGCAAACCCTTGTTCAGTAGGGCCTGCGGTGACTGATTGGCCCGCTGGCTACACGCGGCACGTCTTCGACAGCCTCGATTCCACTTTGGCGGAGGCGGCGCGCATGGCGCGGACGCTGTCTGGCCCAGCCTGGATACTGGCGCTGGAACAGACGGCAGCGCGGGGCAGACGCGGGCGTGCATGGTCCACAGCGCGCGGCAATTTTGCGGGCACTCTCATCATGGAGCGGTTGGGCAAACCGGCGGATGCAGCCCTGCGCAGTTTCGTCGCAAGCCTTGCATTGCGCGAGGCATTTGTGAACCTGACCGGACAGGCCGATGCCTTTGCGCTTAAATGGCCCAATGACGTGCTGTTGAACGGCGGAAAAGTTGCGGGGATCTTGCTTGAGACCGTGGGCGCACATCTGGTCATTGGGATTGGCGTGAACCTTGCCCATGCGCCGGACAGCGGACAGGTCGAGCCTGGCGCCGTCACCCCTGTCAGCGTGCTGGGAGAGACCGGCGTTTCCATCGCGCCCGAAGATTTTCTCGATGCGCTGGCCGCCGCCTATGACCAATTCGAGACGCAATTCACGACATTCGGGTTTGGCCCGATCCGTACCGCATGGCTGTCGCATGCCGCGCGCAGGGGCGAGGTTGTAACCGCGCGCACCATGCGCGGTGAGACGGTCGGGGTTTTCGAAGATGTGGACACCAGCGGTAGTCTGATCCTGAACACAGCGAAAGGCCGCGTGGCGATCACGGCGGCGGATATCTATTTCTGAATGGATAGGAGGGCGGCGCATGCTTTTGGCGATTGATTGCGGCAATACCAATACGGTGTTTTCGATCTGGGACGGGACCGAGTTTATCGCCACATGGCGCACGGCTACGGAATGGCAGCGCACGGCGGACCAGTATTACGTCTGGCTCAGCACCTTGATGAAGTTGCAAGGCGTTGACGTGCAGATCACCGATATGATCATCTCATCCACGGTGCCGCGCGTGGTGTGGAATTTGCGCGTGCTGGCAGACCGGTACTTCAAGACGCGCCCGATGGTCGTGGGCAAGCCTGACTGCGCCCTGCCAGTGGATGTGCGGGTGGATGCCGGCGTGGCGGTGGGGCCCGACCGGTTGGTGAACACGGTCGCGGGCTATGACGTCTACGGGGGTGATCTGATCATCGTTGATTTTGGCACGGCCACGACCTTCGATGTCTCCGACCATGATGGCGCCTATATCGGCGGGGTGATTGCACCGGGTGTTAACCTTAGCCTCGAGGCGCTGCACAATGCCGCCGCCGCCTTGCCGCATATCGATATCAGCCAGCCGCAACAGGTGATCGGCACGAATACTGTGGCCTGTATGCAATCTGGCGTATTCTGGGGTTACATCGGCCTCGTGCGTGAGATATGTGCGCGGATAAAGGCGGAGCGCGGGCGCGAGATGCGTGTGATCTCCACCGGCGGGCTCGCGCCGCTGTTCCAGCAGGCCGAGGCCCTCTTTGATGAATACCAAGATGATCTGACGATGCACGGTTTGACCGTGATCTACAAATATAACAAGGAATTAGTGAGCGAATGAGCACTGAAAGATTAATCTACCTTCCCCTCGGCGGGGCGGGCGAAATTGGCATGAATGCCTATGTTTACGGCTACGGAAAGCCCGGCAAGGAGCGGCTGATCGTCGTCGACCTTGGCGTGGCCTTCCCTGACATGGATACCTCACCGGGGGTGGATCTGATCATCGCCGACATCGACTGGCTCGTGCAGCGCAAAAAGCAGATCGAGGCGATCTTCGTGACCCACGCGCATGAAGACCACGTGGGCGGCATTTCCCACACCTATGACCGTCTCGGCGCGCCGATCTACGCGCGCAAGTTCACCGCCAACATCGCGCGGCGCAAGCTGGCCGAATATGGCCACCCCGAGGACGCCGTGACCGTTGTCGGTACTTTCCCGCATCAGGTCGATGCAGGCCCGTTCAAGGTGGGCTTCCAGCCGATCTCCCATTCGATCCCGGAAAGCTCAGCCCTGATCATCGACACACCCGCGGGCCGTGTCGTGCACTCGGGCGATTTCAAGGTTGACCTGACGCCGGGCGTGGGTGAGCCGTTCGACCCCGCCGCTTTCGAGGAGATCGCCAAGGGCGGGATCAAGGCGCTGGTGTGTGACAGTACCAATGTGTTCAGCACCCATCCTGGCCGCTCCGAGGCGTCATTGCCCGACGCCATCACCGAGCTGGTCGCGGGCGCCAAGGGTATGGTTGTGGCCACGACATTCGCCTCCAACGTGGCGCGGGTGAAAACCCTCGCCATCGCTGGCGAGCGGGCAGGGCGCTCTGTCGTGCTGCTGGGTCGGGCGATGAAGCGGATGGTGGAGGCCTCGGTCGAGACCGGCGTGCTCACCGATTTCCCCGCCACGATCAGCCCCGAGCAGGCGCGCGATGTGCCGCGCGAGAACCTGCTGTTGCTGGTGACCGGATCACAGGGCGAACGGCGCGCGGCCTCCGCACAGCTGGCGCGCGGGAAGTATATGGGCCTGACGATGCAGGAGGGTGATATGTTCCTCTTCTCAAGCAAGACCATTCCCGGCAATGAAAAAGGCGTGATCCACATCATGAACCAGTTCTCCGAGCTGGGCGTGGACGTGGTCGATGACAGTTCCGGCAAATATCACGTGTCGGGCCACGCGAACCGCCCAGACATCGAGACGCTGCACGATCTGCTAAAACCACAGGTCGTGATCCCGATGCACGGCGAGCACCGCCACCTGCGCGAGCATGTGAAGATCGCGGACGGCAAGGGCTATACTGGCGTTTTGGCCGTGAACGGCATGATGATTGATCTGTCCGGCAATGCGCCGAAAGTCGCGGAATACGTCGAGACGGGGCGCACCTATCTGGACGGCTCGGTGCAGGTTGGCGCGCTGGATGGTGTGGTGCGTGACCGCATCCGCATGGCCCTCAACGGGCATATGACGATCACCGTGCTGATGGACGAGCAGGACGAGCCGCTGGGCGATCCTTGGGTCGATACCATGGGCCTGCCCGAGATGGGCATCAGCAAAGCGGCCCTGACCGATGTGGTCGAGCAGGATCTGAGCCAGTGGCTGGGCCGAGCCGGGGCGAAAACCCTGCGTGACGACAAGGCACTGGACGAGGGTCTGCGCAAGGCCGCACGCCAGTCGGCCCAAAACGAGATCGGCAAAAAGCCCGAAGTCACAGTGGTGGTCAGCCGGTTGAGTTGATGCCTTCGGGGCGATTTGATCTAGAAACGAAAAAGCCCCGCAGGATCTGCGGGGCTTTTTTAATGTTTGGCTATCTGGTTTCAGTCTTTGGGACGGTCGGCAAAGCTCAGCTCGATAAAGCTGGGGGTATGATCGCCCAGACCGACAACCCTGTTGCCGCCGCGGTCATTGTGGCGGCTGTCATTGCCGCCGCTGTTGTTGTTGCGTCCACCGCGCGAGCGGGAGGAGCGACGGTCGGCGCCATCGGTTTCTTGGGGTGCGTCGGCTTTGACCGGCTCCGGCTTCGGCTCAGGCATTGCTTCGCGCGCGGGCTCTGGCTTTTGTCCGTCCTTGGGCGCTTCCATGGCGCGGGAGTTCGCCTTTGGCGGCTCGGATCTGCGCGGCGCATCTTCTGTCTTGGCCTGTGCACCAGCCTGTACCGCATCCTGTGCCGCAGGCTCTGCCTTTGGTGCATCTGCCTTTGGTGCGTCATCCGATTTGCGGCTGCGCGACCGCGAGCGCTTTGGCTTGTCGGCCTTGGCTGTGTCGGCGGGCTTTTCCGTTTCCTCGTCAGAGGTGCTATCGCCCAGCGGGTTTTCGAGGCGCGGAATGGTCTTTTGCACCAGACGCTCGACGTCTTCGAAATTCTTCTCATCGCGCGGCACGCAAATCATGATCGCCTTGCCGTCACGTCCCGCACGGCCTGTGCGGCCAATCCGGTGCACATAATCCTCCGCATGGCTGGGCACGTCGAAGTTGAACACATGGCTCACCGCAGGCACGTCGAGGCCACGGGCGGCCACATCGGAGGCCACGAGGAAGCGCAAATCACCGGCGCGAAAGCCGTCAAGCGTGCGCGTCCGCTGGCTCTGCTCAAGATCGCCGTGAATGGGTGCAGCATCATAGCCGTGCTTTTTCAAAGACTTGGCGACCGCGTCCACGTCCATCTTGCGGTTGCAAAAGATGATCGCATTGGTGCACTTGTCGCCTTCGGCATCAATCAACGCCCGCAATATATTGCGCTTCTCGGAGGCTTCGCGATCCTTTCGCGACGCTTTGAACATCAGCACGCCTTGGGTGATGTTCTCGGAGGTGGTCGCCTGACGGGCCACTTCGACACGGGCAGGGTTGCTGAGGAAGGTATTGGTGATCCGCTCGATCTCAGGCGCCATGGTAGCCGAGAAGAATAGCGTCTGGCGTGTAAAGGGTGTCAGGCCGAAGATCCGCTCGATGTCGGGAATAAAGCCCATGTCGAGCATGCGATCGGCCTCGTCCACGACCATCACCTTGACGTCCGTCAGAATCAGCTTGCCGCGCTCGTGGTGGTCCAGCAGGCGGCCTGGGGTCGCGATCAGGACGTCCACGCCTTTGTCGATCAGCTTGTCCTGTTCCTTGAACGAAACGCCGCCGATCAGCAGCGCCTTGGTCAGCTTGAGGTGCTTGGTATACGTATCGAAATTCTCGGCAACCTGAGCGGCCAGCTCGCGGGTGGGGCAGAGTACGAGGCTGCGCGGCATGCGCGCACGCGCACGGCCCCGGGCCAGCTGGGTGATCATCGGCAGCACGAAGCTCGCGGTTTTGCCGGTGCCGGTCTGGGCAATGCCCAGCACGTCGCGTCCCTCGAGGGCGGCGGGGATGGCGCCTGCCTGAATCGGTGTGGGCGTGTCGTAGCCTGCCTCTTCGATGGCTTTGAGGACCTTGGGGTTCAGGTTTAGATCAGAAAATTTTATCATGTGTATCCGTTGGTTGCGGACACTGATATGGCCCGCGGCAGCATCTATATCGGCCCGCATGGCCCAAGGGGCGGCACCTGCCGCGATATATCTGAAATTCCCTTACCAACTTGCGCTCGCAGCGTCAAATAGTTGCGAAGGCGGGGAAATGTTTGGCAAGGCTTGTGTCAAATGGGAAGCTGGCGTGACGTAGTACACCGCGCGCCTCCAGCCGTGCCCGCAAGGCGGGGGTATCGGCGCAGACTTCGTCGAAAAAGGCGCGCAGGCCAGCCTCGCCACTCTCCTCAAAGATGAGGCTGAAAAGCTCGTGCATGGTGATCCCGCCCCGCTCGCGGCTGCGCGCAGGCCCCAGATCGGGGCGGTAGGACCCCTCCCGGTGGCGGTAGGCGAAATGGGCGTGCCATGTGTCCCAATCGGTGGCGTGAAAATGGGCGAGGTCGATTTCGGGCATCTCGATGTGGTTGGGATTGGTCTCCCCCTCCAGAAACGCGTTGTGGATGCGAAATTTGAGCCCCTTGATCCCGGTGCGCACAAAAATCTTGCCCGCAATATGGCTTAGGAAACCGCCCTTCAAATACTCGGCATAAGTGGGGTAAAGCGATGCGACAATTTGTTCGCGCTGCTTTCCCGCGGGAATGAAGGCTTTGAAAGCCGCACCAATTTGCGGATCGCTGCCCGCCAACAGCTCCATGGGTCGCGCGCGGGCGCATTGGACGCCCGGCGGCAGGGCGGCCAGGTGCGATGCAATCCAGCCTTTCGAGACCAAAAACTCGTCGACATCCATATGCATCAGCCAGTCGACTTCCTCGGCGCGCTTATAGGCGCGGGTGGCGTTGAACGTTTGGCGCGGCTGGTGCATCGCAGGGCGATTGCCGTTATTATGCCTGTCCCAATAGCCGTCATCGGTGCGGATCACGCGGGTTTGGGGATGGTGTTGCAGCGCGTGTTGCGCCTGGGGGCAGGGCGCGTCGAGATAAATGTAGATCCGGTGCGCGCCCAGTTCGAGGTGGTAGGCGACAAAACGCAGGATCGTCGGCGCATCTGCCTTGACCGTCGCAACGATGCCCCAAGTCGCCATTACACCATCATTTCCTTGGTCGCGGTCAGCTTCACCTCGGGATAGTCGCGGTCGACGCGGTCGATGTCCCACTGTAGCCGCGTGAGATACACGATATCGCCGTCGTTGTCGGTGGCGATGTGCTGTTTGTTTGCCTCGGTGAATTTGTCGACAGCGGCCTTTTTGCCGGTGACCCAGCGGGCGGAGGTGAATTGTGACTGCTCGAACCGCACGGGCAGGCCGTATTCCAGCTCGATCCGGCTGGCCAGCACTTCGAATTGCAACTGACCGACAACCCCCACGACAAAACCGGAACCTATGGAGGGTTTGAACACCTTCGCGGCGCCTTCCTCGGCAAATTGCATGAGCGCCTTTTCGAGGTGCTTGGATTTCAGCGGATCGCCCGCGCGCACGCCTTGCAGCAATTCCGGCGCAAAGGACGGGATGCCGGTAACGCGCAGTGCCTCGCCTTCGGTCAATGTGTCGCCGATGCGCAACTGGCCGTGGTTCGGGATGCCGATGATGTCGCCCGCCCATGCTTCCTCCGCCAGCTCGCGGTCGGCGGCCAGAAACATCACCGGGCTGGCGATGGTCATCACCTTTTTCGTGCGCACATGGGTGAGCTTCATGCCGCGCTCGAAATGCCCCGACGCCAGCCGCACAAACGCCACGCGATCGCGGTGCTTCGGGTCCATGTTGGCCTGCACTTTGAAGACAAACCCGGTGACGTTTTTCTCTTCTGGCAGGATCTGGCGCGGTTCTGCATTCTGGATCTGCGGCTCTGGCCCAAAAATCGCGATACCGTCCATCAACTCCTTGACGCCAAAGCTGTTGATCGCAGAGCCGAACCAGATCGGCGTGAGCGAGCCTTCGGCCATGAGCGCAGGATCGAGCGGCGGCATCAGCTCGCGCACCATCTCCAGATCTTCGCGGAGCTTCTCCAGCAGATCGGCGGGCACATGCTCGGCCAGTTTCGGATCGTCCAGCCCTTCGATCTTGATCGATTCAGATACCTTGTTGCGGTCCGCGCGGTCCATCAGTTCAAGCCGGTCGCGCAGGATGTCGTAGCAGCCGATGAAATCACGGCCCTGCCCGATGGGCCAGCTGGCGGGGGTCACGTCGATGGCAAGGTTTTGCTGGATCTCGTCGATAATCTCGAACACATCGCGGCTTTCGCGGTCCATCTTGTTGCAGAACGTCAGGATCGGCAGGTCGCGCATCCGGCAGACCTCGAACAGCTTTTGGGTCTGGCTCTCGACCCCTTTCGCGCCGTCGATGACCATCACGGCGGCATCCACTGCGGTCAGCGTGCGGTAGGTATCCTCGGAAAAATCGGAGTGACCCGGTGTGTCCACCAGATTGAAGCGGTAATTCTTGTCACGTCCCTGATAGTCAAACGACATGGCTGAGGCGGAGACGGAGATGCCGCGGTCTTTTTCCATCGCCATGAAGTCCGAGCGGGTGCGCCGCGCCTCGCCCTTGGCGCGAACCTGTCCCGCCATCTGGATCGCACCGCCAAACAGCAGAAACTTTTCCGTAAGTGTGGTTTTTCCTGCGTCGGGGTGACTGATGATCGCAAAGGTCCGGCGGCGCGCGATCTCAAGCGGAAGATCAGGGCGATTGTTCGGTGTATCCAGCATGTTACGGCTCATTCCTGATCTTGGTGTCGCGCGCGGCAGCTCGGAGGCCTGCGCTTTTGATTTAGCGCGTAGTCATACCCTACACAGATCGGGGCGCAAGGCTCAGCGGCCCGATGCTTTCTTGAGCAGGTCTGCGGCGTCAGGGCGCTTGAGCAACCCTTCGTTCACGTCGAGACCGGCATGGGGCAGGTCGGAGTGGCCGGGAATATGCGCGCCCAGCGTTTGCGCGAAATCTGCGGGCAGTACGGGTCGGGTGCGGCTGTTGATCAGCATGCTCTCGGCGGCGATCCCTTCGGCGTAGATGATCTGGTGGCTGTCGAACAGCAGCTGGAAATAATCGACAAAGCCGCCCTCATCCACGGTCACGCTGTCGCCGTTGACCAGGTGGCGCGCCTTGACCAACAGCTCGGCGCGCCCGGCGCCCAGCGTATCGGTCCGCTGATAGATGAACAGCCGGTGATCGGGGCTGACCAGCAGGTCGGCGGTGTTGTTGAGCGTGCCTGCGGAGATGCGAATTGGCGCAAACTCTCCGACCGCGCGGGTGGTCGAAGTGCCGATCCAGCGTAGCGTCTGCACCCCGTCGTCGCGGGTCAGGATGCGGTCACCGACGACCAGATCCTCCACCGCGCGCTGTGCGCCCGAGGCAAGCGCGATTTGGGTGCCGCGTGTGAAGCTGACGCAGGCGACCTGCGCGAACGTGTTGTGTGCCGTGTCGCGGTCGATGCCCACAAGGCGGTATTCGGTTTTTGACGTGAGCGCGCTCAACGGCATGACGTAGATCTGTGCAACGTCGCCCTGTGCGTCCACTTCGACCAACAAAAGGGCTGCGGAGGTGACGCCATCGGGCGACATGAACGTCAGTGCGCAATCGAGGTGGATCTGTGCCCCCGGCGTACCGATCGTGGTGTCATGTCCCACGGCAAAACTGGCGTCGTCGCGCGCCACCAGCGACAGGCGCGCGGGCTCGGTCCCAAAGTCCAGCTCGTAGACATCGTCGAGGATCAGCTCGCTGGCGAAGGAGATCGCATCGCCCATATTTGCGCCGTCGGTGGCGCGGACATGCTCGGCCAGATGCACAGGAACACTGTTCGATGAAAGGGAGCCTGAGGACATCTGTGGGCCTTTGTATGACGATATTAAACGTAGGCTACCCTAGAATTATGGCGCATTGCGGTCAATGGAGCGGTGTTTTGCTGGCGCACGCCCGGCGCCTGCGCTAGCACTGGGCCAATTCAACTGGACCAAATAAATGGTGCCATATCAAAACAGGAGAGAGAAGATGGATCTGGGGATCAAAGGAAAACGCGCGCTGGTTTGTGCGTCGTCCAAGGGGCTTGGCCTTGGTTGTGCAGAGCATCTGGCCGCGGCGGGTGTGGATCTGGTGATGAACGCGCGCGGTGTGGACGCACTTGAGGCTTCCGCCGAGCGGTTGCGCCAAAAATACGGTGTCAGCATCGTCACCGTCGCAGCCGACGTGGCCACGCAGGAGGGGCAGGCGGCGGTGATCGAGGCCGCCACCGATGTCGACATTCTCGTCAATAACGCAGGCGGGCCGCCTCCCGGCATGTGGACCGATTGGGAGCGCGAGGATTTCATCAAAGCGCTGGATGCAAACATGCTGGCGCCGATCGCCCTGATCAAGGCGCTGGTGCCCGGCATGATGGAGCGCGGCTGGGGCCGTGTGGTGAACATCACCTCGCAATCCGTGCGCGCGCCTATCGGCGTGCTGGGTCTCAGCAACTCCGCCCGCACGGGCCTGACCGGTTATGTCGCGGGCACTTCGCGGCAGGTGGCGGGAAAAGGGGTCACGATCAACAATCTGCTGCCCGGCATCCACGCGACCGACCGCGCCGACGCGCTCGATGGGGGTGTGGTCAAGACGCAGGGGATCACGCTGGAGCAGGCGCGCGAGAACCGCGCCGCCACGATCCCCGCTGGCCGCTACGGCACCAGCGACGAGTTCGGCGCGGCCTGCGCTTTCCTATGCTCGCAGCATGCGGGCTTTATCGTGGGGCAGTCGATCCTGCTGGACGGTGGTGCCACGAATATCACCATGTAAAGGCTGATAAATTCCCGCTCAAGGATCATCTGTTCAACCCACAAACGGTTGAGCAACTGGCGGTAGAATAAGTGGCGGGTATTGCAGGATTTGACGCGGCGCAATGTACACGCGCCGCGTCGGTATACCTTGGTGCGTGGTGCGGCTCTGGTCGCGCCTTGGCAACTGCCCGGTCACAAATAAGAGGCGCCGCCGCTGATCAGCATTTGCGACCTTGTCACAGTTGTCATGGCGGTGCTTGCAGGGATGCGGCGGCGCTGATACCTGCTATCCGACTGAAATAATCGGATATGCCCCTCATGGAGCAACAAACCCCGCGTTTGGAAATCAGGAACCTGCGCCGCAGCTTTGAAGGCCGCGCGGTTGTCGATGATGTGAGCCTCAAGATCATGCCGGGGCAGGTGACCTGCCTGCTGGGGCCATCGGGGTGCGGCAAATCTACGACCCTGCGGATGATCGCGGGCGTCGAGATGCAGGACAGCGGCACGATCCATGTCGATGGTAAGCTCATTTGCGATACGGTTTTCCGCATCCCGCCCGAGCGGCGCGAGATTGGCCTGATGTTTCAGGATTTCGCGCTTTTTCCGCACCTCAGTGTCGCCGATAATGTCGGATACGGTCTGAAGGGTAGCAAAGCGTCCAAGCGCGCGCGGGTGGAGGAACTGCTGGAGCGGGTGGACCTCAAACGCTTTATCGACGGCTATCCGCATCAGTTGTCTGGTGGTGAGCAGCAGCGCGTGGCACTTGCCCGCGCGCTGGCGCCGCGTCCGCGCATCATGCTGATGGACGAGCCTTTTTCGGGGCTCGATAACCGCCTGCGCGACGGCATCCGCGACGAGACGTTGAGCATCCTCAAGGAAGAGGACACGGCGGTGCTGCTTGTCACACATGAGCCCGACGAGGCGATGCGCATGGCCGACGAGATTGCGCTGATGCGCGACGGCAAGATCGTGCAGCAGGGCGCGCCCTATAACGTTTATACCCGGCCCATCGACCGGGCGGCGGTGGCATTTTTCTCGGACGCCAATGTGGTGCGGGCGGAAGTGACCGGCGCGCTGGCGCATACCGCATTTGGCCGGTTCCTTGCCCCCGGTTTTCCCGATGGCACGGCGGTGGATATCGTGTTTCGCCCCCAGCACGTGCGGATTGATTTTGACCGCGCGGGCAAGGGGCCATTGCCCACAGCCGCCGATGGCACGCCCGCTCGTGCGGTGGTCGAGCGGGCGCGTTTCATGGGCAATGAGAGCCTTGTAGAGTTCCGGATGGACCACGACGGCACGATGATCAAAGCCACGGTGCCGAACGTGTTCATGCCTGCGGCGGGCACGGTTATGTGGCTGACCATTCGGCGCGACAAATGTTTCGTCTTCGATGCGAGCAAAGGGAGGGCTGCGTAATGCAAAAGCTGATAGTGGAATTCGGTATGGGCACATCCCTGCGGCGCGGGGATTATACCCAGGCAGCCGAGCGGGCGGTCAAGGACGCGCTGTGGCATAATTCGATCAATCTCGCGGAGCTGTTCGGGTTCGATAAATCCGACATGCGCATCACGCTGGATGTGGGTGTGCAAAAGCCTGACGAGGTTGACGCGGACGTGCTGCGCGCGGTGTTTCCCTACGGCAACGTGACGGTGAGTGTGGTCAAAGGCGGCCTCGACATCGCGCGGCCCGAAGGCACCGGAAACCCGACGATCATGGCCAATGTAGCCCTATCGGTGAGCTTTGATATGGAGAAGGCGGATGACTGAGCAGCGGGTTATCATCGAGATGGGCATGGGCAATGATCTGCACGGCATGGATTATACCAAGGCCGCAAAGCGCGCGATCGCGGATGCGTTTCGGCATTCCTCCCTGCCGCTTTTTGGCGTGCTGGACCTGCCGCATGATGCGATGCGGGTGCAGGTGACCGTAGGAGTGCAAGAGCCGGACGCGCTTGATCTTGACGTTCTGCGCGGAGTGCTGCCGCGCGGACGGGCCGAGGTGACTGCGGTGCATGGCGGACTGAACGTGGCCGCGAATGGCGAGACCATCGTGATCGCACAGGCCAGCGTCGAGGCGTTTTTGCCGCCGCAAATCGGTTGGAAGATCAAAACCTAGCGTTTGTAATCAGCGAGCGATTTTCCAGGCTCGTCGGTGAACAGCTCGGGCAGCGCCTCGGCGGTGTTGATCAGATCGAGGCGGAAGACGTCGTGATCCGCGCGCGCTTCGCACCATCCGGTGAGGGTCCAGACACGGCTCCAGTACTCCAGCAGCAGTGGCCGGACGATGCGCGAGGTTACGGTGCCATTACGTGCGGTATAGGTTATGCGCAGCTTCTGCCGGGCCTTGATCGCGGCGCGCAAGGTGGGCATGAGGGCAAAACCGCGTGCGACATCGGCAAAGGGTGAGGCGGCGAATTTCCAAGCATCTTTCTCGGCGATAGCTGTTTGCGGCAGCACCGCGTCGATTTTGTCGGCCAAAGAACTGGCGGCTGATTTGAGCGTGGGATCGGCCAGCTCGGCAGCAATAGCAAGCCCCAGATTGAGCGCCTCAAGCTCTGCCGCTGTCAGCGTCAGGGGTGGCAGTGTGGTGAGCGGGGGCAGGCGGTAGCCCACACCCCGCGCGCCCTCGACCGGCACACCGGTGCTGGCAAGCCGGTCCATATCCCGGTAAAGCGTGCGGATGCTGACGCCCGTGCTGCTTGCGAGCTGCTGGGCTGTGTGTAACTCGCCATCGCGCAAGATTTGCAGAATATCGAAAAGACGGTCAGATCTGGGCATACTACTGCCATAAACCTGTCAGTAGGGCGAGGCAAGGGGCGCCATCGCGTGATAATCAGCGCAGTTTCCGCCGCGAACCGCTGTTTGGTATTTTTGCAGCGCGGCAGAATTGCTATGGAAAGGTCGACAGCTTGCCGGTGTGTGGCGGGCGCATGAATTTCATAGGAGAAAAGACATGCTCAATAATATTGGTTTGCCGGGTCTGCTGCTGATCGCGGTCGTTGTGTTGGTGCTGTTTGGCCGGGGCAAGATCTCGTCGCTGATGGGCGAAGTGGGCAAAGGCATCACAAGCTTCAAAAAAGGCATCAACGAGGGCGAGAAAGAAATGCTCGACAACAAGGCCGAAGATGTGGCCGACGTGCCCCAGCCCGACGTCGAGACCAAGACCAAAGACAAGGTATAACCGACCATGTTCGATATTGGCATGACCGAAATGCTGGTGGTGGGTGTTGTGGCGTTGATCGTCGTGGGCCCCAAGGATCTGCCGGTGATGTTTCGCCGTGTGGGCCAGTTTGTCGGCAAGGCCAAAGGTATGGCGCGCGAGTTTTCCAGCGCGATGAACGATGCCGCAGACGAATCGGGCGTGCGCGAAATACACTCAGGGCTGAACAAATCGCTCAAGGCGGCGACCAATCCGATTGGCTCGGCCATGGACGGTGTGAAATCGGCCGCCAGTTCGATCACGAAACTCGACCCCGACAGCGAAACCGGCAAGATGTCGGCCAAGCGTGCCGAGGACGTCAAGCGCATACAAGCGGGCACCGCCCGGGCCGCGGCCGAGCGCAAGGCGCGCGAGGCGACAGAGGCGATGGCCAAGGCAGAAGAGCTTGAGGCATCCCTCAACGACAGCCTTGCCGCCAAGGCCGATCCCAAGAAAGCAGACACATGAGTGCCTCCGACAATGATATCGACGACAGTGCGGCCCCGCTGATCGAGCATCTGGCGGAGCTGCGCACGCGGCTCATCCGGTCGGTGCTGGCGTTTGTGGTGGGGATGATCATCTGCTTCTCCTTCGGCAGCGCGATCCTCGATTTCCTGCTGGTGCCGATTGAAAATACCATGCGCGATCTGGGCAACCCTAACCCTGTGATGCAGTACACCGCGCCACAGGAATATTTCTTTACCCTCATCCGCATTTCGATGGTGGGGGGGCTGGCGATCAGTTTTCCGGTGATTGCCACGCAGTTGTGGCGCTTTGTGGCGCCGGGGCTTTACAAGAACGAGAAGAACGCGTTTCTACCCTTCCTCGTCGCCTCGCCGGTGCTGTTCCTGATGGGGGCGGCGTTCGCGCATTACGTGGTCGTGCCGCTGGCGATGCAGTTCTTTCTGGGCTTCTCGGATGCGGCCTCTTACCTGTCGGCGATGCTTGCCACGGGCGAGGTCAAGACGACCGGAATCGACATCGTGTTCAACGGGAAGGTCAATGAAAGCCTTGATATTACGCTGAAAATGATCGTGGCCTTTGGTCTGTGCTTTCAGCTTCCCGTGCTGCTGACGCTGATGGGCAAGGCGGGGCTGGTCGATGCGCAGGGCCTGCGCAACGTGCGCAAATACGCGCTGGTGGGAATTTTGTTGCTGGCTGCATTGGTCACTCCGCCCGATGTGGTGACGCAGATGATCCTGTTTGTGGTGGTCTACGGTCTCTACGAGATTTCGATTTTCCTGGTGGCCCGTGTGGACCGTAAGCGTGAAAAGCAGCTGCGCGCAGACGGTGCATATTTCGACGATGACGAGAGCGAGGCCGATTATGATGCGATGGCCGAGGAAATGGACCGCGAGGATCCGACCGTCGAAGACCGCAAGGACCGCGACACATGATTGACGATCCTATGGACCGGATCGCACAGGCGCTGGAGCGGATGGCTCCGGCGCCTGTGGCGGCCCCTGACTTTGCCAGTGCGTCTGCCTTTGTATGGCATACCGCGCCTGACCGGCTGGAACCCGTGGCCACGGTCTCCCGGGTCGATATCGGGCTGTTGGTCGGGGTCGAGCGGTCGCGCGATACGCTGTTGCAGAACAGTCGCCAGTTTGCTGCGGGCCTGCCCGCGAACAATGCCTTGCTATGGGGCGCGCGGGGCATGGGAAAATCCAGCCTTGTCAAAGCGGTACATGGCGCGCTTCATCCGGAGTTTCCGCATCTCAAAGTGGTTGAATTACAGCGAGAGGATCTGCCTTCGGTGGGGCGTCTTTTGAACCTGCTGCGCGGTGCCTCCGAACGTTTTATCCTGTTTTGTGACGACCTGAGCTTTGGCCATGATGATGCGCATTACAAATCGCTCAAGGCGGTCTTGGACGGCGGGATCGAAGGGCGCCCCGAGAATGTGGTTCTTTATGCCACGTCGAACCGTCGCCATCTGATGCCCCGCGATATGATCGAGAACGAGCGCGGCTCCGCGATCAATCCGGCGGAGGCTGTCGAGGAGAAGGTCTCGCTGTCGGATCGTTTTGGTCTGTGGCTGGGCATTCACGCCTGCGATCAGGACCAGTATCTGGCGATGATCCGGGGGTATTGCGACGCCCACGACGTGTCGATCGACGATGCCGATTTACGCGCGCAGGCGATTGAATGGCAGGCGACACGGGGCAGTCGCTCGGGGCGGGTCGCGTGGCAATTCTTTACCGACCTGGCCGGGCGTCGCGGTGTTTCGCTGATGTAAAAAACCCGCCATGTGAGGGCGGGCTTTTTGTTACTATTTTCAGACGACTACAGACTGTTTTTAATTCAGGAATGGGTTCGGGTCGACGCTGTCGAATCCGTTGCGCACCTCGAAATGTAGGAAGGCGTCATCGCCGCTGCGCAGCTTGGCGATGTTCTGGCCGCGCGAGATCGTATCGCCCTTTTTGACGGACACGTCCGCCACATTTGCATAGACGGTCAGTAGATTGTTGGCGTGGCGCACGACGACGATCGGTACACCATCGGCGCTTTGTGTGATCGCGGCGACTGTACCGGCGTCGGCGGCTTTCACCGGTGTGCCCGGGGCTGCTTTGATGTTGATGCCCTCGTTCCTGCCCTTGGCATATTCACGAATAATCGTACCGTTGACGGGCCGGACCAGCTGTCCTGTGGCAGTGGGTGTTGTGGTTTTACCCACGTCCGCGACCGGCGCGGGAGGTGCTGCCGGTTGGGGCGCGGCAGCTGCGGTCCGTGCGGGCGCGGCGGCAGGTGCCACAACTTCGGCTGGCAACGGTCTTGTCGCGGAGGGTGGTGTCGGTGTGACGGATCCCTGACCGGGCATTGTGGTCGCTGTCGTGGCAGTCTGCGCGGGTGCCACCCGTGGCGGGTTTTGGGACGCGACGGGGATCAACAGGAATTGTCCTTCGCGGATCGCAAAATCTGGGCCAAGGCCATTCCATTCCGCCAGATCCTGAACCGGAACGGAGTAGAGGCGTGAGACGGTAAATGCAGTTTCGCCGCGCTCGACCCTGTGGCGCACGGGCTCGCGACCCGATTGCGCGGCAGGTGCAGCAGCGGTTGGTGCAGGCTCAAGTGCCGTGGTCTGGACGCCCGGCGTCGCGGGAGATCGGTCGATTGCGCCGCCCGCGACCGAATTGATATCAACCGTGCGGATAGGTCCGGTGCCGACAGCCCCCGTGAGAGGCGAAGGCTCTGTCACGCGGCTGGGCAGGGCGATGATTTCGTTCTGGCGCAGGGGTACATTCGGCTCGATCCCGTTGAACCGGGCGAGCGCTGCGGTCTCAATACCCACGCGGGACGCGACATCGGACAGTGTGTCACCGCGCCGTGCGACGGCGACCTGATAATTCGGATAGGAAATCACGCCGCGATCGTCGGGCGCAGGGCGCGACGCCAGCGGGGTTTGCGCCGCATCTGCGGTCGTGAAACCCCCGCCCAACCCGCGCATGTCGAAATCAATCGGTTGATCCCCGCAGGCCGCGAGTGTGATCGAGGCAGCACCCGCCAAGAGCGAGAGGCGCAGGGTGGAACGCGTGGTCGTAGGTGTCATTGTGGATGTCCTTGTCACTGCCCATCCCGTTTGCCCGAGATTTTGCCGAGATATACCAGATTATGTGTCTTTGCCCAACCCTTCGAGCAGGGGAACGAAGCGAACTGCCCGCAATTCATCGTATTCGAGCCCATCGGCGGTTTTTCGCACACGAATGAGATGCTGCACGGCGTCGGACTGGCCCACGGGCAGCACCATGATGCCCCCCTCCTTGAGCTGCGCAAGCAGGGGGCCGGGCGGGTCCTCGGCGGCGGCGGTTACGATGATGCGGTCGAAGGGCGCCTGTTCGGGCAGGCCGTAACTGCCGTCGGCGGTGATGGCGGTGATATTGGTCAGATCCATGGCTTCGAAAACCGCGCGCGCCTCGCGCACCAGACGGCTGTGGCGGTCGATGGTATAGACGCGGCGCGCCAGTTTGCTGAGGATCGCCGCCTGATAGCCCGAGCCTGTGCCGATCTCAAGCACCTTGTCGCGTGGCGCGATATCGAGCGCTTGCGTCATCAGCCCCACGACCGACGGCTGGCTGATGGTCTGGCCGCACGAAATCGGCAGGGGCATATCCTCATAGGCGCGGTTCGCAAAAAGGCCCCGGATAAATGGGCCCCGGTCGACCGCTTCCATCGCCTCCAGCACCAGTTTGTCGGTCACACCCTTCGAGCGCAGAGCATAGAGGAACTGCATTTTTTGCTCGGCCGTGTTGGGTGTGTCCTCGGGCAGGTCGATCATGTGTCGAAATTTGCCATATCGGCAAACCTGTCATGCGCGGTGAGATCCGCGCGCATGGGGGTCACGGAAATATATCCGTCGAGGTTCACGGCGGCATCGGTGCCATCCGCCGGGGGGATCTGCTGGTTGCCGCCAGAGATCCACAAGAACCGCCGGCCATTCGGCGCATTGTGCGGGATGGTCGAAAAATTGACGCCCGGTCTGCGGCCCTGAGGTGCGGCGCGGATGCCTCTGACGTCACGCGCGGCCACGGGGGGGAAATTCACGTTCCAGAACACGCTATAGCCGTTGGCATCCGCAGGTTTCATATCGATAATCCGGCGACACACATCCGCACCGTGCTGGACCGCCGCCTCGAACGGATCGTCGAGATCACGGTTTTCGGGGCCGTAGAACTGCGAAAGTGCGATGGATAGCACGCCCTGAAGCGCCCCCTCAATGGCCGCGCCGATGGTGCCGGAATACAGCGTGTTCTCGGCGGCGTTATTGCCCCGGTTCACGCCGGACAGGATCAGATCCGGTTGCGCGTCCTTCATCGGATCATAAAGCGCGCAGAGCACGCAATCGGCCGGGCTGCCCTCAATCATATAGCGGCGCGGCTCCAGCTCGGTGATCAGGGTGGGTTTTGTGTAATTTATACAATGCGCTACGCCCGATTGCTCGAAGGCGGGCGCGATGGTCCAGACTTCGCCATCCGCACCCGCCAGCGTCGCAGCGATCCCTTCAAGGACGTGCAGGCCGGGGGCATTGATGCCGTCGTCATTGGTTACCAGAATACGCATGAAATTGACCCTTTTCGCCTTGATAAGCGAGGGGGGCGGCACGGGCAAGCGAGGGGAGGCTTATTTCTGGAGTATCTCGAGCAGGCGCGCGGCCTCGGCGTGGATGTCGTGCAGCGCGGCACGGTCTTCACCGGGGTAGAAACGCGCGCGGGTGGCGGTGGGCATTGGCTGTGGCGTGAGGATATCCACGCGCGGACCGATGCGCGCGGTCTCCGCCTGCCAACTGCGGACGAGAGCGATCTGTGCGGCTTTGGTGGCACCGTAGCTGCCGAAAAATTTCAGGCCCGCCACCGGATTGTCGAAAAACACCGCGCGCCCTTTGGTGCCCAGCAGGGGTGCCACGTAATTGATCAGCATCGAGGTCGCCGTGATGTTTCCGGCCACGGATTTTTCGAGATCTTTGGCGTCGACGTGATGGCTGGGCGTAAGTGGGGCGGCATGGATGGCCGTGTGCAGCCACAGATCAAGATGGCCCCAGCGATCGTGAATGCCACGGCACAGGGTTTGCATCGCACCTGCATCGGTGACGTTCATTGGCGCCAACGTGGCGGAACCGCCGCGCGCCTGGATCCTGTCGTCAAGCTCTTCGAGCGCGCCGACGGTGCGGCCCACGGCGATGATGTGATGGGTGGGTGCCAGCGCCTCGGCGAGGGCGGCGCCAAGGCCGCGCGAGGCGCCTGTGATCAATGCAATTTTCTGTGTCATGGCACGGATATGCGCGGGCTGCTGGCGCGCGTCAAGAGCTTAGCCTGCGGGCATGCGCAGGATGCTTTGTGTCCCCATGCGCGATACGATCACAAGATCCATCCCGATTGCCTCGATCGTGTTGCCGTTGATGGTATCGCCTATGGCGACAGTGTGCGTCTCGCCGCGCGGCAGGCGGATGAGGGCGCGGGGTGCATCGGGTCTGCCGAAAACACCGATCAGGGCGGTCCGGTCGATCCGGGCCTGTTGATTGGCGTATTTTTGCACCTTGGGTGGTGTCGGTGTTCCCGTATCTATCGTGGTCATGATGCTGCTCCAGTCTGAGTTGGGACGAGAGCTATGCAACCATGGGTGTAGCGAAAAGAGAGATGTTCACAGCTCGGCAAAGCTTTGCCGGCTAGGTGGCGGAACGACGCCTTCAGGTCTTGAGGTGATAGCGGAAAGTGAGCCTCGCGAGATGGTCAATCGCTTGTTCAGGCCATTGGCAATGCAATCGCAGATGCAGTGCGCGGTTTGATTCATACTTAAATTCAGTAGGATACAGCGCGCGCATCGTCTCGCTGAGCGTTGTTTTGCAGTTCACATAGAAAACAAGTGTCCGGGGTGATTTTCCGCTCCAGTTCAGCCGAAGTGTGCTGCCTTGCATTGACCGGAGTGGCCGCCACGCGGGCTGGCCCCATTTAAGGCTTTCTGTCAGGGGGCCGCAGCCAGCGTCCGACGCACTTACGCGAATCATGACGCGTATGTCTTCGAAGGCGCTGCGGACATCGGGCGGCCACGCGTCGACGGTATCTTTGAAGGGGTCTGCCATGGCCAAACCCTAGCAAGTAATGAGCGACCGGTGCGGAAAAGTTTAGGGGTCGATCATGATCCGGCCCAAAATCGCGGTTCCGTCGCCGGTCAGGCGAAAGACGATGATTTCGCCCGATCTGGTGCTGGAGCCGGTCAGGGCAGAGATGTTGACCTGATGGGTGACCAGCATGCTGCGGCCCTGCAAGCGCTGCAACACATTGCGCAGTGCGGCTGTCTGTTCGCCGCGCCGCTCCCGCGTCTCGAAGAAAGAATTTAGCTCGGGCGCGGCAATTACTGTGCCGATGCCCAGCAGAACGGCCGTGTCGCGGGTGCGGCACCATTCGCTGGTCAGGATGTTCTGAAATTCAATGCCTTGCGTGCGGATGGCCTCGCCGATGGCCTTTGCCTGCGCTTGGCCGCGCGCGTCCAGATTGCGCTGGGTGCTGCAATCACCGATGGTGTGATTGGCGGGATCGCCAATGCCGGGCGCCAGCGCGTGGCGCATGATGGCGATGGCGCCGGGTTCGCGCAACGCCGACCAGTCGTTTGCCCAGAGTATTCCGGGCAGGCAGATGAATAGGAGTGTGATCAGTCGCTTAGCCAAAAAATTACTCTCCGTTTGCGTCTGACCCGCGTGATTATTCCGCCGCTGACTTCATCACAAATCCGTCTTGCACCTTATCGGCCGGGATCACGGGATATTCGCCGGAGAAACAGGCATCGCAGTACTGCGGGCAGGATTTCTTGCGGCCCTCAGCCTCGCCCACGGCGCGGTAGAGACCGTCGAGCGAGATGAATTTGAGACTGTCGACGCCAAGATGCTCGCGCATTTCGTCCTCCGACATGTTCGCGGCCAGCAATTTGTCGCGGTCGGGGGTATCGACGCCGTAAAAACAGGGCCAGGCCGTGGGCGGCGAGGCGATGCGGAAATGAACCTCGGCAGCGCCGGCTTCGAGGATCATCTCTTTGATCTTGCGGCTGGTGGTGCCGCGCACCACGGAATCGTCCACCAGAATAATCCGTTTACCGCGCACCAGCGCACGGTTCACGTTGAGCTTGAGGCGCACGCCCATGTTGCGGATGCTCTCGGTCGGCTCGATAAAGGTGCGGCCCATGTACTGGTTACGGATGATGCCCATGGCGTAGGGGATGCCGCTGTGCAGGCTGTAGCCGATGGCGGCGGGGGTGCCGGAATCGGGCACCGGGCAGACCAAATCGGCGTCCACCGGCGCCTCCTTGGCCAACTCGCGGCCAATTGCTTCGCGCGTCTCGTAGACGGAGCGGCCGCCGAGGATACTGTCGGGGCGGGAGAAATAGACATGTTCGAAAATACAGAACTTCGAGGGCTGGCGGCGGAAGGGGAAATGGCTCTGGAGGCCTTGCTCGGTGATGACAACCATCTCGCCCGGCTCGATCTCGCGCACGAAGTCGGCGCCGATGATGTCGAGCGCGCAGGTCTCGGAGCTGAGCGCGTAGCCGTCGCCCAGCTTGCCCAGCACCAGCGGCCGCACGCCCAGCGGGTCGCGCACCCCGATGAGTTTGGTGCGGGTCATGGCGACGATGGAGAACGCGCCCTCGACGCGGCGCAGGGCGTCTTCCATCCGCTCGGGGATGTTGCGCTGCAAGGACCGCGCCATCAGGTGGATGATACATTCGCTGTCCGAGGATGACTGGAAGATCGAGCCGCGCTCGATCAACTCGCGGCGCAGGGCATTGGCGTTGGTGATGTTGCCGTTATGCGCAATTGCGGCGCCGCCCATCGCGAACTCGCCGAAAAACGGCTGCACATCGCGGATCGCCGTCTGGCCTTTGGAGCCGGAGGTGGAATAGCGCACATGCCCGATGCCGAGGCTGCCGGGCAGGGTCTCCATCACCTTCTGCGAGGTGAAATTATCGCGGACATAGCCAAAGCGGCGCGCCGATTGAAACCCCGCCTCGGGGTCATAGGTGACGATTCCGCCCGCTTCCTGACCGCGATGTTGCAGCGCGTGCAGCCCAAGGGCCACAAAGTTTGCGGCATCGGCCACGCCGACAACGCCGAAGACCCCGCATTCTTCCTTGAGTTTATCCTCATTGCCGGTATCGGCGAGATAGGATGTGTCAAAGGGATTGGCGGGGGGCATTGTCTTGGGGGAGGGATGGGACAAGGGGGCGCTCCTGAGACCGACAAAAGTTAAGGCTGTGTACGAAACTAAGCGCGCAGAGTCACGTGGGGATATGCGGTTTGTGCGTCACGTCAGCTTAGGGCCTATGCGGGGCGGCTTTTCCCCGCCTCCCCGGCGCGTCTTTGGTTTGAAGCAAGCCAGGCCTCAGACCGCGCCACAGCTCGACACCAGATCCTCATAACGGCCCGTGATCCAGCCAAGTGCCTGATCGGGGTCAGAATTCTGGATCGCGTCGGTGAAGCGACCAAAAACGGCGGAGGAGCGGCTGTCATCCACCATGGTAAACTGTTGGCCGGTCATCACGGTCGAATACACGAAAAACGCAACTGCAACCAGCAAAACGCCCCGTGCCACCCCGAAGATAAATCCGAACGCCTGATCGATGCCACCTAGAAACGAGCGTTGGACCAATGAGGAAAACAGCGGCGTGAAAAGCGAAACGATGATAAGCGTCACGGCGAGGACCAGTGTGAAGGCACCGATTATCGACAACTCGCAGCTGTCGGCAAGGAAATCACCCAGAACAGGGATCTCGCGCACCAATGGCTCGACCTGCGGGGCGAACAGATAGGCCAGCACAGCAGCAGCGATCCAGCCGACGATGGCCATCAACTCGCGCACGAAACCGCGGCCATAGGCGAGCAGTGCCGACATCACAATGACCAGCGCAACCACGCCGTCAATGATGGTAAAACCTTCCATGCTCGTATCGCCTTTTGTCTGGGGACGCGTCAGCCCGCGCCGAAAATTTCGCCTACAAATGCGGTCAGATCTGTCATCGGGCGTATTGAAATACCCTCTACGACCACAGCCTTGCCGCCTTTTGGTGCGATTGCGGAGGTAAAACCAAGTTTTTGCGCTTCTTTCAACCTGTTTTCGGTCTGGGTTGCCGGCCGCAGGGCGCCGGACAGGCTAAGTTCCCCGAATACCACGGTTTCCGCCGGCAATGCGGTGTCCTCGCGTGCGCTCAAAAGCGCGCATGCCACGGCCAGATCTGCGGCAGGCTCGGATATTTTCATCCCACCTGCGACGTTGAGATAGACATCGAGACCGGCAAAGGGAATCCCGCAACGCGCCTCTAACACCGCGAGGATCATCGCCAGACGCCCCCCATCCCAGCCCACGACCGTGCGCCGCGCTTGCGCGTGGGGCGAGGGGGCGACCAGCGCCTGTATCTCCACCAGCACCGGGCGGGTGCCTTCGATGCCTGCGAAAACGACCGATCCGGCAGAGGGTTGGCCGCGTTCCGACAAAAACAGCGCTGAGGGATTGGTGACTTCGGCCAACCCGCGCCCCGTCATCTCGAAAACGCCGATCTCGTCGGCGGGGCCAAAACGGTTCTTGACCGAGCGCAGGATGCGGAAGGGGTGGCCACGCTCACCCTCGAAATAGAGTACCGTGTCCACCATATGCTCGACCACGCGGGGGCCTGCGATCTGGCCCTCCTTGGTGACGTGGCCCACCAGCACGACGGAGGTGCCGGTGCGTTTGGCAAAGCTGGTCAATTCATGGGATGCGGCGCGGACTTGGCTCACGGAGCCCGGCGCGCTTTCCACATTGTCGGCCCACATGGTCTGGATCGAATCGATGATCGCCAGATGCGGGCGTTCCTTGTCCAGCGTCGTCAGAATATCGCGTAGGTTCGTCTCGGCACCCAGTTTTACGGACGCATCAGAGAGGCCAAGACGCTGCGCACGCATGCGGACCTGCGCTGAAGCTTCCTCGCCCGAGATATACACCACCTTGAGACCTTTGTTGGCAAAGGCGGCAGCAGCCTGAAGCAGTAGGGTGGATTTGCCGATGCCCGGATCGCCGCCGACCAGAATGGCCGAGGCCTCGACCAGACCACCGCCCAGCACGCGGTCAAGCTCGCCCAGACCTGACATTGTGCGCGGAGGCGGCGCCTCTTCGGTCGCCAGATCCATAAGCGCCATGGCAGAGCCGCGCCGCGCCCCCAGTGATTTGGAGGGTGGTCCTGCGCTGATGCCTTTGTCTTCCTGAATGGAATTCCATTCGCCGCAATTGTCGCAACGGCCCGACCACTTGGGGAAGGTTGCGGCGCATTTGGTGCAGGTGAATTGGGTGACGGGTTTTGCCATGGCGCGTTGATGCAGCGAACGGGGCCGGGGATCAATGGGAAACGGTGCGCGCCGCCGTTTGACGCAGCATCACTCCGCCGCTTTTGGAAGCTCGTAGAGACTGTTATCAAGGGCAGTGCTGTCGAGCGGGCTGTCGTCGTCCCACGCGGTTTGCATTTTGCGCAGCTTTTTCTCGCTTCCCAGATGGGGCAGGATCTCGTTCATTTCCTCGGACAGGCGCGCCAGTTGCGCGGCGGCCACGCTCTCTTCCAGATCGACTTCATGCAGCCAATGCTTCATCTCGGTCGAAATCGCTTTGGCCTGATCGAGGCGGCTGTTGAAAATGCTGATCTCTTCCTGACGCTGTTTGAGGAAGTCGCGGGCGCGCGCGATCTTGTCGTCGGAATAAACCTCCGCCAGCTCGCGGCTGATGTGGCTCATCTGGGCGGCGGTCTCCAGCAGGGCAGGCTCCAGCGTGCTCAGGTCGGGATGATCGCGCAGATACGCCAGACGTTCGCGCACCGCGTCGAATTCCGAGCTGAGGCGGAAGGTGCGGCCCCGGTCAGCGGCATGCACAGCGCCATAAGCGCGCGCAACATCGTCCATCGAGACGGTAAACCGCCGGTGCGAATTCTCAAGCAGCATAATACGTGCGTTGGCGGGCAGGAAGAAACAGATGCCCGCAGCGAGAACCGTGGCGAAGATTTGGAGATACATGCCCGCGCTCTCAACAGGCGTACCCGCATAATTGAGCGGGATTTCGACCCATGACCAAAACCCCAAGCCTGCCATGATGCTGGACGTGGTCAGCGCCGCAGCGCAGGCTGCGAAGAACAGCAGCGCCAGCCGCTGCATTACGTACTGAATGAAAAACCCTGCGGTTTTCAAATTCTGCATCATCATCCCCACGTGACAGTGTGAGCGATAATACGCTCAACCTCACTAAAGTTAACTTAAGGGGCTTGCACTCACCTGCAAAGGAAAAATTAACCTTGCTATGGTGACTTGTTCGCTGATTGTTTCTCTTAGGCCACTTAATCGCCGGAGTTGGCGGTTATTTTTAATGTATTCCAGCTGATAAACAGGGACGCGAGGATACAGAAGGTGAACAGGTACAGACCCCAAGCCACCTCGATCCGGCCAATACCGATTCCCTTGGACAGGGTAATGTAGAGCGCGATGAGGAATATGTCGGCCATAGCGAGCTTGCCCATAATTTCGAACGGCTTTGCCATGCGCGGGCTCAGCACGCCGAAATGGATGAGCGCCAGACCGATGGTTTTGACGTAAGGCGCGATGAGCGCGAATAATGCGACAACGACGGCAAGAAAGACATCCGTCCCCCAAAGCGAGTTAAGGCCGGTCATTACCGAGATCTCGCTGAGCCCGAAAAGCGGTAATAGACCAGCGCGGAGCAGTGGCGCAAACCATGCGATCGGATAGAGCACCAGCAGCGACAGGTTCAGCAGGTGCAGAGGCTTCAAGTTGTCCACGTACGTTTGTAGCGCGCGCCAAGACTGGTCAGGATTTCATAGCCGATGGTGCCCGCGCAGGCGCCGAGCGCATCGACACCCTGCTCGGGGCCCAGCAGTTGAAGGCTTTCTGGCGGGTCGCGCAGGGCGGTGACATCGACGGTGATCAGGTCCATCGAGACGCGCCCGACCACCGGAACGGATACCCCGTCTGCGAAAAGACTGGCCTTTGGCCCCATCGCGCGGATCAGCCCGTCGGCATAGCCGGCGGAAATCGTCGCGATTCTTGCGGGTGCCTGCGCGATCCAGCCATTGGCATAGCCCACCGTTTCGCCCACGGCCACATCGCGGATCTGGATCACCGGAATGTCGAGCGTCACCACGGGAAGTGCACCCACAAAGGGCAGGCCGCCATAGAGGCCGATACCCGGGCGCACCAGATCATAGTGGTACGCAGGCCCGAGCAGCGTGCCCCCCGTGGCCGACAGCGAGCGGGGCACGTCGATGCCTGCGGTCATATCCTCGAACACGGCGCGTTGTTTTTCGTTCATCGCGTGATCCGGCTCATCGGCGCTGGCCAGATGCGACATGATCAGCGTTGGATTTTGCGCCAGTGCGATCTCGCGCAAAGTGGCCCATTCCGCAGGTTCCATCCCCAAACGGTTCATGCCGGTATCAAGCTGGATCCCGAAAGGATGGGCGGGCAACGCTTCGACATGGCGCAGCATCTGGTCGAGCGAATTGATCATCGGCACCAGAGTGGCGCCCGAAATGGCGGCGGCATCGCCGTCCATATGCCCCGAGAACACGGAGATTGACGGCCCGGCACCCAAGGCACGGCGCAGGGCCACGCCCTCTTCGGCGACGGCCACAAAGAAGTGGCGCGCGCCCGCCTGTGCCAGATGTTTGGCCACCCGTGCGGCATCGAGCCCGTAGGCATCGGCCTTGACCACGGCGGCGGTCTCGACCTGCGATATCTGTGCCAGCGCACGCCAGTTTGTCGCGATTGCGGCCAGATCAATGGTAAGGTGTGCGGTGCTCATGGCAGGCGTTTTGACAGACGGGCGCGCGGCGTCAAGATCATCCGCGCCGCTGCCTTCAGGGAATCGACCAGTAGCCACGATTGCGTTCCCATAATTTCTCACCGACCTGACAGTCATAGGGGGCTTCGGCCTGCGCTCTGATTACTGTTTCCTGCGCCACATCGGGACGCGCGGCGATCTCCAGCACCATCTTGCGTTTGACCGCCGCGCCGAAATCATCCCAACTGCGCACGGGCAGCACAAAGGCACCCGGCCCGCCGATCACACACCGAGCGTAATAGACGTCCAGATCGGGGATGCCCCACATCTCGGACATGACATCGGGGGTCACCAATGGCAGGCCGTTGATGGTGATGCCCCGCGCCACAACCTCGTCACGGGCGGCTGTGACGGGGACGCCCATATTATTGGGGCCGTCGCCCGAGATGTCGATGACGCGGCGCAACCCTTCAAAGCCGTTATTCTCGATGCTGCCTGCCGCAAAGCGCAGCGCGGAGGAGATCGAGGTGCGTCGTAGGCTGTCGTCATAATAGGTCGAAATGCGTGCCGCGATGGTGCGGGCCTGCTCTGCCGTGGCCACTTCGGTCCAGGGCACGATCACCCGCTGGCTGCCGTTGCCCGCCCACTCCACATAGGTCAGCACGATCCGGCCCAGCAGCCCGCTCTCGATCGCGTTCATCACCTCGACCGATCCAAGCGCCTCGGCATAGCCGCGTCTTTGCATCTCAAGCTCGGCGGGTGACATGGAGCGCGACACATCGACGGCCAGCACCAGTTCCACATCGACCTCGCGCGCCGCCACAGGGGCGGCCAGCAGGGTGAGGCAGAGATACAGGATCACGGTGAAGCTTTGCATGGGCTGATGATGGCGCGGCTTTGCGTTTGTGTCCAATCCTCAAATGTCGCAGGGAGGCTGCGCTGCTCGGAATGTCGCAGGGAGCCTGCGCTGCTCGGAATGTCGCAGGGGCGTGGGCCGCTACGTAAGGGCAACTAACGCTTGTGAGGCGTGTGATCCTGCCTAGACTGACGGAAAATAAGGAGGAGACTGAAATGAAGACTTTTGCAAAGACCCTTGTGCCGGTGGCACTGTTGGCTGCGGGGCCGGTATTGGCCAACCCGATTGACCGTCAGTTGCCGAATGCGCCTGCACTGGCGGCGTACGGCGAGATGCCCGTGGGCGTGCGCCAGCTTGAAATGGTGAACCCCAACCAGATCGACATTCTGGCGATTGATCCCACGGCCGATAAACCTGCCGAAATGCCACGATATGACCGGCCTTTGACCGTTGAGATGTGGTATCCGGCGCAGGCAGGAGCCACGGGTGCGACCGAATTCAACGCCTTTCTGCGCGACGGCACGACCGAAGTGACGCTGACAGGCCGTGCCATGCGCGATGCGGCCCCTGCGGTGGGCGACACGCCCTATCCGCTGGTGCTGATCAGTCACGGCTATCCGGGCAACCGTTTCCTGATGTCGCATCTGGCGGAGAATTTGGCCTCCAAGGGATATGTCGTGGCCTCGATCGACCATACCGACAGCACCTACCGCACGCAGGCGGCGTTTGGCTCGACCCTTGTGAACCGTCCGCTGGATCAGCTTTTCGTGCTCGAAGAGCTGGCGGGGCGCGCGGCGGAGGGTGGCGAGTTCGAGGGCCTCTATGACGCTGAAAATACCGGGCTGATCGGCTATTCCATGGGGGGATACGGCGCGATCATCACGGCGGGCGGCGGTGTGACACAGGCCTCGGTCGATTATAGCTGGGGCGGACCGCATGGCACGCTTGGCATCCATTTGGCCGGCTCGGACACGCATAACGCACTCCCCGATGCGCGGATCAAAACGGCTGTTGCCATCGGTCCTTGGGGAATGAATACGGGCTTTTGGGATGCCGCAGGCCTCGCCGGTGTGCAGATCCCGATGCTGTTTATCGCCGGTTCGCAGGATGATACGTCACTTTACGAGACTGGCGTGCGGGCGATCTGGGACAACGTGAGCGAGGTGGAAACTGCGCTGCTGACCTATGTGAACGCGGGCCACAATGCCGCAGCGCCAATGCCTGCACCCGCCGAGAGCTATTACTTAAACGAGGAAAAAGGCTTTAACATCTCGGAGCATTATACCGATGCGGTCTGGGACACGGTTCGCATGAACAACATCGCGCAGCATTTTGTCACGGCATGGATGAACGAGCGCCTCAAAGCGGATGCCGATGCGGCGACCTATCTTGATCTGATTGATGATTCCAATGCCGGTGTGTGGTCCGTCAACGAAGACGGCAGCGAGAAGGACGATCATACCTATTGGAATGGGTTTGCCGATGGAACCGCGAAAGGTCTGATGTACGAGGTCAAAACGCCTGAGTAGGGCGCGTTTGCGCAAGGGGGGTCACGCCTCCTTGCGCGCGATCTTGGCGCTGACACCGCGCAGCCGTTCAAGAATGACCGCGATGATTTTCGGCTCGAAAAGCAGGCCCATACCAAAGCGGATCCCCAGATTATTCAGGTTCTCTATCGCGATGGAGCGCGCGGCGCGGCTGAAGCCTCCGGCGCGGGCCTCCTCGAAGGTGCCATTTACCGACAGGGTGTCAAAGCCGAAGGAATTGAGAAACAAGAATTCCAGCGATTCCGAATGCATGATCAGGTCAGCTGGCGCTGTTGTTTGCGTGAATGTCCCCATGGGCGGATCGATTTCCCAAGACGACCCAAGATCATCCAGTGTGATAACGACGGGCTTCAACACTTTGACGGGACTGAATTTTTGCGCAAATTTCATCGTCGCGCGGCTGTTATTGCGAAACACCCGTGCGCGCCATGTCTCGAACGCAGTGTGCAAAGCTTGGGCATCGACGCTGTCGTAGGTCATCAGGTCTTTATCGGCGGCAGCGTAGATCCCGCGCCACCAATCGCAGGCGGCGTAGCTGGCCGCAGGATCGGGGGTGCCATCGGTCACATCGCCGGGCGCCATCACCTGTGTTACGAAATCTGCTCCCTTGAACGCGGCGATAAGGGCGTCGGGCGTGTTGGCCGCATCGTTGAGATAGGCATTGCGGGTATGGGCAAAGCTTACAAAACTGGCGAAGGGAATGATCATCTTGGGTTCGAGAACATCTACCTGAACGCGAATATTGGCGAGCTTTTCCTGCGCTGCGGTCACACGCCACGCGCGGTTGTCGCGCCCGCCTTTCCACGCGGCATAGCTGAATTGCGTCAGCAATATATCACAAGGACCAACAGCATCGCGGATCTCGCGCGCGCGCTCGACCGTGCCGACATTACAGTCATTTAGGTTGAGGATCTGCGTCTCGCCCGCACGCACCGACAGGGCGCTGTCGATGAATTCATCCTTAAGGCAGGTGACAAAGACATCACTACCCAGATCGACCGGTTTGCCGAAGGGAAGGAAGGTCACCTTGAATTTTTCAGCGAGAAAGAAGTCGGCAACACGCTGGTCGTCGATGTCCTGAAACAACAGCTCAATGCCACGCTCGCGGATGATATGGCCGTAGCGTTTGAAAAAACCCACACTGAAATGGTCTGGATGCTCGTGGCTGAGCCATATGTGCGTGGTCCGGGTCAGCAGATCCTCGATCTGCGTCTGCGGTGTCTCGACCAGCAGGCGCCAACCCTTGTGAAAGGCCGGACCCTCGTACCAAGGATCGCTCAGCAGGCCCACGTCGCCATGACGGATCAGAACCGAGGCGTGATTGACAAATTCGATCTGCATGGGATGGGTCTCCGTCTCGTTTCGACTTACTTTTGCCCGTTATCCACAGCAGATATGCAAGGCGGGGTGGTGCTCTGCACACGTTAAAGGTGTGTCGTAAGGGGCTGAAACAACATGAGATAGAGCTGTACGCAGTTGCTTGTGCACATATTTATCCACCGGTCTCAAAATTCCTCGTCATTGCCGTTTTGCTGCCACGGCTTCACGAGATTGCCAAAGCGGGTAAATCGACCCTCAAAGCTTAGCTCGACTGTGCCGATGGGGCCATGTCGTTGCTTGCCGATGACGACTTCGGCGCGGCCGTGCAGGCGCTCCATTTCTTCTTGCCAGACGGCCATTTTATCCAGTTCATGATCGCCGGGTTTTTCACGCTCTTTGTAGTATTCCTCGCGGAACACGAACATCACCACATCGGCGTCCTGTTCGATCGAGCCGGATTCGCGCAGGTCCGACAGCTGCGGGCGCTTGTCTTCGCGGTTCTCCACCTGACGCGACAGCTGGGACAGGGCAATCACGGGGATGTCCAGCTCCTTGGCAATGGCCTTGAGACCCATGGTGATCTCGGAGATCTCGTTCACCCGATTTTCGTTTTTGCCGGTGCCGCGCACCAGCTGGAGATAGTCAATGATCAGCACATCAAGGCCATGCGTCCGTTTCAGTCGGCGCGCGCGCGCGGCAAGCTGGCTGATCGGCAGGGCGGGGGTGTCGTCGATGTAGAGCGGGCAGGCTTCAAGCGCCTTGGCGGCATCCACGAAGCGGCGGAATTCAGGCTCGGTCATGTCGCCGGAACGGATCTGCTGGGACGGGATCTCGGCGGCTTCCGACAGAATGCGCGCGGCAAGCTGCTCGGCGCTCATTTCCAATGAATAGAAGCCGACCACGCCGCCGTCCACCGCACCCTCCGTGCCGTCGGGCAACTGCCCGCGCCGGTAGGCCTTTGCCACGTTGAAGGCGATGTTGGTCGCAAGCGAGGTTTTCCCCATCGAGGGGCGTCCGGCGAGGATCAACAGGTCGGAGCGGTGCAGCCCGCCCAGCTTTTTATCCATGTCGATGAGACCGGTCGAGACCCCGGACAAGCCACCGTCACGCTGGTAGGCAGCGTTGGCCACGTTGACCGCATCGCGGATCGCGGACAGAAATGGCTGGAAGCCGCTTTCGGTCTGGCCCTGCTCGGCGAGTTTATAGAGCGCCTGTTCGGCCTCCACGATCTGCTCGCGCGGCTCGCTTGCCACGTCGACAGTTGCAGCTTTGGCCGAAATGTCGCGCCCCAGCGCAATCAGATCGCGGCGCACGGCCAGATCGTAGATCATGCGCGCATAGTCGCGCACGGCGAAGGCGGAGATCGCGGCGCCAGCAAGACGCGCAAGGTACGCCGGGCCGCCCAGTTCTTGCAGGCCCTCGTCATCTTCCATGAAGGCCTTGAGGGTCACCGGGCTTGCGAGATTATTCTTGGCGATGCGCGCGGCGCTGATCTCGAAGATGCGCGCGTGCACGGGATCGTAGAAATGCTTGGGGCCGATGATCGAGGCGATGCGGTCGTAGATATCGTTATTGGTGAGAATCGCACCGAGCAACTGCTGCTCCGCTTCGATGGAGTGGGGCATGGTTTCGGGCGCCTGAACGGCGATTCCTGTGGTGCCTACTGTCGATATTTCGTTCATGCTCTGCCCCTTTTGTGCCCGTGGTCGTCATAGCGAAGCGGGTTTGGGTGCGCAAATTGTATGTTTTTGTGGATAACCTTCGGCGGCGATTTGCGCTCCCATATGATGCGATGCGCGCGTGCCTTTCGTCAACCTGTGGTATCAGGACGTGCGCGCTTCCTGCCATGCGCGGGGCGATTTGAGAAACTTTTCCACTTCGTCGAGAGTGCCCTTGGGGAAGGTTGCCTGGGCTTTCGCCTCGGCGAGAACGTCCCACCATGTACACAGGTGATGAAGCTCGACGCCGTGATCGCCAAGGGTCTTTTTCGTCTCGGGGAAGATATCATAGTAGAAAATCACGGCGGTGTGCCCGCAAGTGGCGCCCGTCTCGCGGATGGCGTCGACAAAGCTGAGCTTCGAGCCGCCATCGGTGGTGAGATCCTCGACCAGCAGCACGCGCTGTCCCTCGCTCATATCGCCCTCGATACGGGCATTGCGACCGTAGCCTTTTGGCTTTTTGCGCACATAGGTCATGGGCAGGGCCATCCGTTCGGCCACGAGTGCTGCAAAGGGAATGCCTGCGGTTTCACCACCGGCGATATTGTCAAATGCCTCGAAGCCCGCGTTTCGCATAACGGTTATGGTCAGAAAGTCCATCAGCGTGGAGCGGATGCGCGGATAGGAGATCAGTTTACGGCAGTCGATATAGCTGGGCGAGGGCAGACCGGAGGCCAGTGTATAAGGCTCCTCCGTGTTGAAATTCACGGCGCCGATTTCCAGCAGCATGCGGGCGGTGAGGCGGGCGATCTCGGAGGCGTCGGGATAGGTCGTAGGGATCATCGGGCGCGGTCCTTGGTGGTTTTGGTGGCATTGAGTTTATTTGGAAAAATGAGGTCAGGCGGTCCAGTGCAGCGGCATTGCCGGATCGAACACGGTGACCGGACCTTCGGAGGTGTGGATATGACCGGGGAAGCTTGGAACGCTGCGGGTGAGGGTTATCGTCGCCTCGTTGGGCGGCAGGCGGTAGAACGCGGGGCCGTTGAGGGAGGTGAACTGCTCGAGCCCGTCCAGCGCATTCTCTTGCTCGAAGACTTCGGCGAGGATCGACATGGTATTGAGTGCCGTAAAACAACCGGCACAACCGCAGGGTAGCAGTTTGTTCGCGTCCGTATGGGGTGCGGAATCGGTGCCGAGGAAGAAGCGCGCATCCCCCGAGGTGGCGGCGGCACGCAAGGCAAGGCGGTGCTCCTCGCGCTTGGCCACGGGCAGGCAGTAGTAATGCGGTTTGATGCCACCGGCGAGGATGTGATTGCGGTTGATCACCAGATGATGCGTCGTGATTGTTGCGGCCAGGTTTTTGTCGTTGGACTTAACATACTCGACGGCGTTCGAGGTCGTAATATGTTCCATCACCACGCGCAGGTCAGGATGGTCGCGGCGCATTGGATCCAGGATGCGTTCGATGAACACGGCCTCGCGGTCGAATATGTCTACGTCGTGATCCGTAACCTCGCCGTGGGTGCAAAGCGGCAGGCCGATTTCGGCCATTTTCTCCAGCACACTTGCGACGTTTTCGAAGTTTGACACGCCCGAAGCAGAGTTAGTCGTGGCACCTGCGGGATAGAGTTTGACGGCAGTGATAAGGCCTTCCGCATGCGCGGCGGCCACGTCGGCAGGGTCGGTATCCTCGGTCAGATAAAGTGTCATCAGCGGGGTGAAATCATCACCTTCGGGCAGCGCGGCCATGATCCGGTCGCGGTAGGCGCGCGCGTCGGCGGCGGTGACCACGGGCGGCACCAGATTGGGCATGATGATCGCGCGGGCGAAATTGCGCGAGGTGTGGGGCAGCACGGCGCGCAGCATGTCGCCGTCGCGCAGGTGAAGGTGCCAGTCGTCGGGACGGCGGATCGTAAGTGTTTGTATCATGCGCAGTGTGCTAGCACGCAAGACTGGCTCGCGCTAGTTGTCATTGGCTTTCGGTTTTTTGGCGGCGGCCAGACGGCGGGCAAATCGTGGCGCGTGCATCCGCGAAGTTACATTGCGCGCCAGTGCGACCGCAAGCGTGTCGCGCCCGTCGCTGTCCAGCGTCGAGAGCAGATTTCGCAGATAGGGCGGGTGCATCCGCCGCGCGCGCATCATTCTGGCAAAGCTGTGGTCGTCGAGTGTCTCGTCCGCGATGGCGTGTAGAAGCGGCGCAAGCAGATCCATTTCAAGCAGATCGGTTTGAATGGCATCGCCCATGTGCCGCAGCCGCAGCTTTTGGGTATGGTTGCGGGTGAAAAGCGCCGCGTGCATTGCATCGAGCTGTTGGCGCGGGTCATACATCACATAGACCATCGCCGCCGCGTCGATCATATCGGGGGCATAGCCGTAGCGGGAAGTGAAATCGGTCCGGCGCATGTCGGTGAAACGGTCGTCCCACTCGGTCACGCGCGGATCGAGCGTTGCCTGCGGCTGGACCGCGAGCACATGCGCGCCCGGAGAGGCCACCGAATATGCAGCAGCGGCATAAGCGCAGGGACCCGCGCCGTAGAAAACCACCTGCTCGAAGGCATCGAAAAAGCCGTCGTCGATCAGGCGGTCGAAATATCCATAGACTGCCTGATCACGGAACCACGTATCGCCATCGGACATGATGCACAGATTTGACCATTCATGTTCATTCGCCATCTCCCAACCAAAGGGTTGGGCCAGCGATGACAGCGCTGGAATCCCTTGCAACGTTTCGAACGAGACTATGAGCGTCGGCGAACGCTCGATGAAGGCGGCGTAGTGTCGCTTGCCCAGCCGGTCGAACGTGCCGTCCGTTTCGCACAGCTGTTCAACCGCGGCAATCCAGTCAGGTTTTTTCATACCGGCAAGCGACGTGTCAAAGTTCAGGCTGTCATTGGCCATGTCTGCGTCCTCAAATTGACCCACATGGCGTAAGGTGCATGTGGTTTCGAGTAAGGGCTAGCAAGACAATAGGGCAAAATTGAGAAAAATGCGTGCCGGTTTAAGGCGCCCGCTTTGGGGTTTGACGCCCTATGTTTGCGTGACGCACCATGAACTCCGCCGCCGCGCGAGGCACCGGGATCGAAGGAGCTGCCATCAACAGACGACCGAAGAGCGCGCGAAACGGTTCTTTCTGTAACAGCGTTTCGAACCGGGCACTGCGCCACAGGACGGCCTCAGCGTGGAGCTTTGCCAGCACTTCATCGTCTTTCAGGGCATCGAGATGGGCGCGCCGTTCGGGGGCGACGCTTTGGATCGTCGTATCCTCGTCGGTGTTGAAATTCCGCTCGATCCAGTAATCAAGGCCCAGCAGATCGTCGCTGTGCACCGCACGTCCGCGATCGGCCTTCAGCACGTAACTTTCCATCGCGCCGAGCGGGTAGTGATTCAGTTGAACGAGGCCATAATTGTCCTGCCCGAAATTCGAGAATATCCGCTTTCTGGCGAAATGTGCGGGCAGGGGGGTGCCGTTGCCGTCGAACCAGCGGGCTTGGGCCAGCCGTTTGTCATTGCTGTCGCGCGGGCGGTGAACGCCTGGCTTTTTGTAGGTACCATCGTTGCAGTAGAGCGTTTTGAACATGGCCGCGCGCCAGGGCCAGTACATCACGGCCGGAGCCGCGCGGGTGAAGGTATCGAGAACCGCCACATCGCTGTAGCGCACCTGTCCGGCGGCCCCAAAAAGCCGCCACGTCAGGGTGATCGCGGTGGCATCCGGGATCGCAGCGTGAAGTGCGGCTAGGGTGTGATCGCCGCAGTGTATATTGACGAACTCGTCGACATCGAGCGGTAGCAACCAGTCGGCATGGCGCACCGCCTCGTGTTTGGCGGCGATTTTGAGCGCGGTGAACTGGATCCCGCCTTTGTCGTAGGGGCCATCATTGCGGATATGGGTCACGCCGCCCATCTGCTCCAGACGGTCGAGCATGGCGTCGGTGCCATCCTGACAATTATTTGAGAAGATCACAAAGTGATCGAATCCCACGGCGCGGTGATGGGCAAGCCATTCAAGAAGGAAGGCCGCCTCGTTTCGCACGCACAGGATGGCAACGTGGCGCATCCTACCAGGCGCGGCGAAAGCAGACGACTTTGTGGGTCGATCCGCGCGCGTAATAGGCAAGGCCCGCATCCATCATCGCGCGGAACACGGCATTCACGCCGTCGGGGCCGATATGCTGGGGGTGAAGCTCGATCATGGCGCCGCGCAGACCGGTGAGATCGAGTGTCGGCAACAGATCGGCCTCCGCCCCTTCTATGTCTGCGATCAGGATCGTCGGGGCGATGTCTTTGAACACGTGACCCGCATTGAGTACATCGACCTTCATTTTCTCCACATTCTCGGGCGTATCGCCCTCCAGCGGCATCATCGAGGAGGAGAGCAGATTGCGGCGGGTATAGAAATCGACGCTGCCCGCCCGTTTGCCCAAAATGCCGTGGGTGATATGTGCATTCTCCAGCTCGTTCGCCTCGTGCACCGACTTGATATAGGGGATCAGGTCGGGGTTTGCCTCGAAGGAATGAACCGATTTGATCTTGCGCTTGGTCGCGACCAGCGTGGACATATATCCCACACCGGCACCCAGCTCGATCACGATATCGTCGTCGCGCACCAGTTTGAGCACGCAATCGGATTCCTTTTTCTCATAGCGGTCCTCGCGCAGGGCGCCGCGCAACTGTCCGGTGATGAATTTGCCATCCTTGGGGAATTTCATTCCGCGTGAGCGGACGAAGGGATCGCGGTTCGGTGTATCTTTGGCCATTCAGCTCTCCATATCCAGCGCAAGGGCATAGGCCACGCGCTCTGTCTCGGTCAATTTTACGGCCAACGCCTCTTTGTAGAGATCGGCGAATTCCGGGTTCTGGTGTAGTTCGGTTGCCTTGGCGCGGTGCCAGTCAAGGCCGGTTTTGTGCCAGCGGCGCAGCACGTCGTCTTGCATCAGGCGGTCGTATTCGGCGCGCAGGCGCGGCACGTTACGCTTGATCGTGATGTCGCGGAAATCGGACCAATCCATACGAATCCAATAGTTGATCCCGATGGAGCGGTCCACATGCAGCGCGCGGCCGCGCTGGCGCTTGATCAGGAAACTCTCGGCCGAGCGCAGGGCATAGTGATTAAGTTGCAGCAGGTCATAGCCGATAGATTTCTTTGATGACCGCCAGCCGTTTTTGGCCACTTCTTTTGTCATATCCTTGCCCGACCCGTTGACCCATTTGACGCGGTCGGTGAACGCGTCGTCAAGTTTGTTGGGCCGGTGGCAAGATATTTTTTCGTAGGCGCCGATGTTTTTGAACATCGTCTTGAAGCCCCAGACGGTGTGCGGTTTGGGGCAGAATTTCGGCGCGCAGGTGTCGAACTGGTCGATCACGAAATCATCGCTCAGCTTGGTTACGCCGTTATGACCGAACAATCGCCATGTCATGGCGACATTGGTGGCATCCGGCACAGCATCCAGAAAATCCTGTACGCAGCCATTGCCGCAACGCACATTCATGAACTCATCCACGTCGATGTGGATGATCCATTCGGCGTTTTTAATCACCGGCTCCTTGAGCGCCTGATTGAGCGCGTATTGCTGGGGTGAGTTTCCCTTCCAGCCATCGTTGTTGCGGTGCTGGAGCACACCCATCTCCTGCAACCGGTCGAGGATCTCGGTGGTGCCATCCTCGCAACCATTTGTATAAATGAGAAAATTGTCGATCCCCATCGCGCGGTGATAGGCGACCCATTCGACGATATAGGGCGCTTCGTTTTTCATGCAGCCGACGATGACATTGCCGGAGTTGCCCTGCGGAAGCGCGCGTGGTGCCACTTCGGTGTAGGCGGCGGCCAGCTCCTCCTCGTTGACCGATCCCATGCGGTTGTGCGGGGCAAAAGATGATTTACGCAGGCTGTCGAAATTCTGGATCGCCAGCGGCGGCATGAGTTTGCGCGCAGTCGGTGTGAGGCCGTCGGCAACCTCATCGCAGGGCGCGGGCAGCGTGCCGTCGACGCTGTCTGCAAGGCGGGCCAGATCGGTTGCGCGCTTTGTCTTCTCCTCGCGCGTGGCCTTGTCGATGCGCCACATATAGCCCAGCAGGTATTGCGAAGGGCGGAAGCCGAACAGCGGGTCTGCTTCGGTCCAGCCGCCATTCTTCAACGGCACAGGCGCGTTGAAGGTATCGGGATGCAGGCGCGCGTGCTCTTTAGCCAGCATTTTGAGATCGTCGGCGAAACGCACGGTGATCGCATTCAAATCGGCAATGTCGAGCTGAGGGCCGTCAACGGCGACGTCCTGCACGAAACCGCGCCACAATTGGCGGGGCAGGATGCGCTGGCCACTGGCCAACACCTTTAGGATCAGCGCGTTGAGTTGGCGGCCACGGCTCAGACTGGCGGCACTTGGAGGCGGTACAATGGTGACGTCCTCGGCCTTGCCGAAGGTGCCCTCGATCCCGAAAACCTCCGCGATCTCGTCGGTGATGGCCGCCGAGGCAAAACGCGCCGCATCATAGCTGTGCAGCGCGACGGTGCCTGTGCCAAAGGTCCGCTCCCAGAAGCCCACGAGCGCGCGCAGATCGAGCCAGTGATTGGGGGCCTGCGTTTCTGCAAACACACCTGCGGCGGGGTCGATCTGTGGGCAAGCGTCCAGCGCGCTTTGCCACCAGCTTTTGGTGCCGATCAGATCGAGCTCGGCCTGCAAGGACAGGCCGCGCCCCTCCAGCACCTGAGCGGCATAGGCACGCGCCAGCATCCGCGTCGGCAGATCGACATGGGCGATTATGCGGATGTCATCCGACAGCGGGCGCAGCATATCGTGCAGCCGCTCCAGCTCTGCGCTGCTGCGCAGGCTGCTGCCCAGATGGGTGCAGGAGACGATCAGGGTATCGGGGCTGTGCTGTGCCACTTCGCGCGCCAGATCGGCCGCCACCGTATCGCGCAGAACGGCCTGTTTTTCGGCAGTAATATAGCCGCGATTAAAGCGCAGCGTATCCACGTGGGCAGGATCGGTCACCGCCATGAACAGCCGCGTGTGGTTTTTGTTGCCCAGACTGCGCGCATAGAGCACGCCCTTGCGGATCAGCTGCTCGCGCTTGTCGGCCAGCACCGATTGCAGGCGCGCGGCGCTGATCTCTTCGGGGCCGATGTGGAGGTAAATGCGCATCAGCCTGCCTTGTGTCCGGGGTTCGCATTGGCCTGACCCCACCAAGGCAGCGGCGTGCCGATATGTCCGGCAACAATTGTCTGCGCACTCGCATCGCTCACATCATATTCCAGAAACGCCGGGTCGCCTGCGAAGATGGCGCGCAGATGGGCGTAATGCCCGTCGATCCATTGGATCCGCTCGCGCGATGTCTCGCCGTAGCCTTCGGGCAGGCCGGGGATGTCCGACGCAGGCAGCCTGTCGGTGCCCAGATCGGACCATGCCAGCATGGATTGCGACACATTCCAACTGTCGCGGCGCGACGCGACAAAGCGCACGTCGGGATGGTGCTTGCGGATCGCGTCGATGAGCGCGAAATCCATCTGCGGCCACAATGATTTGCCTTGGCGCAGGCAACTCAATTCGGTCAATGCCGTGAAATCGTCGAAAAACTCTGCCGGATCGCCGCTTTGGAAATAGCCTTTGTAGAGCAGATCTGCGACGAAAGCGTCTTTCAGCATTGGATTGTCGGTCTGACGGGGACGGATGCGGTGGTCGGCCACGCGAAATCCCGCCAGCTTGAGCGCGCGCGCCAGCGTGGTCGTTCCGGTCTTGGGCAGGCCGAGGTTCACCAGTTTGAAGCTGCTCAATTTCTCTCCTCCAGCAGGCCCAGATCACGCAGCATCGCTTCCTCCTGCGGGGGCAGCTTGGAGGCGGTGCGCAGCTGCTTTTGCATGGCTCGATATGGCTTTTGCTTGAGTAGCGTGTCGCGGCGCGCCCTGTGGGCCGCGACGCAGGCCTCGTGCAGCGCACCGATGTTGCCTTGCGCCTTAAGCTTTGCGACCTGCGCTGTCAGCGCGGGCAGATACCGCAGGATCGAAGTATCCTGCCAGGCGGGATCATTGCGTTCGCGCCAGTAGGTATCGTCGAAGGCGCGATTCTCGCGGTTCACATCGCCACGGTCGTTTTTGACAAGATAGCTGTCGAGACTGCGCAGGGCATAATGGTTCAGCGTAGCGAAACGGCGCGCGCCCGCCGCCGGAAACCGCCGGATGCGGCGTGGATTGGCCGCCACCAGAAAGCGGTGCGGGACCGCGCGGCCCGATCCATCGGTCCAGACGGGTCGCTGCTTTTTCTTTATCGCTGGCTTAAAGAACGGACGGTGCGCCCCGTAGTATTGAAGCGGAAAATCCTGCCGCACCAGTGATTTAACCTCTATCGCGGCTTCACCACACCACAGATCTGGATTATGGCTGCGGGTGAATTGCGCGATGACGGGACGGTCTTCGAAGGCTTCGATGTCGTCATTGGCGAAGAATTGAAAATTCAGGCTGATGGCTTGGCTGTCGCCGCAGGCCGCGATGAGGGCGGCAAAGCTGTGATCGCCCACATGGATATTGGGAAACTCGTCCACGTCCGCGATCCAGACCCAATCGGCGCTGCTGACGATGCTTTGATTTTTGCCGTCTTTCAGCGCTTCCATCTGATAGTTGCGCCCCTCCGCCGGGTTGGGCAGGTGGGTGACGTGGCCCAATTCAACCAGCGCATCCAACAGGGTATCGGTGCCGTCATCGCAGTCGTTTGAGTAAAACAGGAAATCCGTCACACCGATGCATTGGTGAAATGCGATCCACTCCAGCAGGAACGGTCCTTCGTTCTTGACACATGTCACAGCGGTGATTTTCAGGTCATCCGCCATGGCGCGCTCCCGCAGGGGGCACCGCATATTCCGCGTGCTCTAACATGTCCGCCTCATTCACGGGTTCGGGTGCCAATATGGCCCCGGACCTCTTATTTACTGGTTAAAGGATGCCACCTTGCGCGAATCGCGTCAATCTTTGCCGTGCAGCGGCCCGGCCTGCCGTGACATATCTATCATTGGTGCCTTGACCTGTGCGGCGCGCGGTGGCCTTGTGAGGGTTCAATTGCCGGGGGAGGACGCGACTTGGCCGATATTTCATCCATAGATGCAGTGCAAAAGATGCTGTCAGGACAAGGGTATGTCTGTGGGCGGCCCCTTGCCACGGTGGTTTTCTTGAGCCTCGCACTGGGCCGCCCGCTGTTTCTGGAGGGCGAGGCCGGTGTGGGAAAAACCGAGATCGCCAAGGCGCTGGCCAGTGCGATGGGGCGCCGCCTGATCCGTTTGCAATGCTATGAGGGGCTGGATGCGTCTTCGGCTGTGTACGAGTGGAACTTTGCAGCGCAGATGGTCGCGATCCGAACGGCAGAGGCATCGGGCGGAGCGGACCGCAAAGCGCTCAACGCGGAGCTCTTCAGCGACGAGTTTCTGATCGAGCGCCCCTTGCTTCAGGCCTTGCGGCCGGACGAGAATGGCGCGCCTATCCTGCTCATCGACGAGCTGGACCGCACGGATGCGCCTTTCGAGGCCTTCCTGCTCGAAGCGCTCAGCGATTTCCAGATAACCATTCCTGAGATGGGCACCATCAAGGCGCCGGAGCCGCCCATTGTCATCCTGACCTCCAACCGCACCCGCGAGGTGCATGACGCGCTCAAACGCCGTTGTCTCTATCACTGGGTCGATTACCCGGATTTCGACCGTGAAATGGAGATTCTGCAAGCCCGCGCGCCCGAAGCGGCAGAGGCGCTCAGCCGCGAAGTTGTGGCCTTCGTCCAGCGTTTGCGCACAGAGGATCTGTTCAAAAAGCCCGGTGTGGCTGAAACCATCGATTGGGCCAAATGCCTGCTGGCGCTCGACGTGCTCACGCTGAGCCCTGAGGTCATCGCCGACACGCTGGGCGCGGTTTTGAAGTATCAGGACGATATTTCAAAACTGCAGGGGTCAGAGGCCAAGCGTCTGCTGGATGAGGCAAGGGCAAGTCTGGACGCATGAGCCGCTTCTTCATTTTTCCTTTAAACTCAATTTTCCGTCCGAACCAAATTGTTGCGGTAAATTATGGTTGAATACGCCCCGCTCGCGTTGCCCGACAATCCGCGCCTCGCGGGCAACATCACCCATTTTGCCAGGGCGTTGCGCCGTGCGGGGCTGCCCATCGGGCCGGGGCGCATCATTGATGCTATCCGCGCGGTTGAGGCTGCGGGCTTTACCGAAAAGCGGGATTTTTTCTGGACGCTGCACGCCTGTTTCGTGAACAGGCCAGAGCACGCGCGCATCTTTGCCCAGCTTTTCCGGCTGTACTGGCGTGATCCACGGTATCTTGAGCATATGATGGCGGCAATGTTGCCCGCGATCCGTGGCGTTCAGGAGGAGCGCCCTGCGCAGGCCGCCGAGAAGCGCGCGGCGGAGGCGCTGCTGGACGGGGCGGAGGCCCCGCCGCGTGAGGAGGAGGCGGAGCCACGTGAGGAGGAGACGGTGATCGAGGTAGACGCCTCGCTCACCATGTCTGGCACCGAGCGGCTGAGGACGCTGGATTTCGAGCTGATGAGTCTGGCGGAGGTGGCACAGGCCAAGCGGATGCTGGCGAAGCTGAGCCTGCCGATCAAGCCGCTGCCCGCGCGCCGCACTGTGCGCAGTTTTGGGCAGGGCCGCGTGGACGCTGCACGCTCCTTACGCGCAGCGCTGCGGCGGGGCAGTGAGATGAACGCGCTGGCGCTGAAAAAGCCCAAACCGCGCTGGCCCAATCTGGTTGTGCTGTGTGATATTTCGGGCTCGATGAGCCAGTATTCGCGGCTGATCCTCCATTTTTTGCATGCGGTCGCAAACGAGCGTGGCGCGGGATGGGCACAGGTGCATGCCTTCACCTTTGGCACGCAGCTGACCAATATCACGCGCCATTTGCGGACCCGCGATGTGGATGCCGCGCTCAAGGCCGCAGGCGCGCAAGCGCAGGATTGGGAGGGCGGTACGCGGATCGGACAATCGCTGGAGGCGTTCAACCGTGACTGGTCGCGGCGCGTTTTGGGGCAGGGGGCGGTTGTGCTTCTGATCACGGACGGTCTGGACCGTGACGATCCGACAGCACTCGCGCGGCAGATGCAGCGGCTGCAGCTGTCGGCCCGCCGCGTGATCTGGCTCAACCCGTTGCTGCGCTGGGACGGGTTTGCGCCCAAGGCAGCAGGCATCCGCGCGATGCTGCCTCATGTGGACAGTTTTCGGGCGGGACATTCTATTGAATCGCTGGAGGCTTTGGCCGCCGCGATCTCGAAACCCGATGATGCAGGCGAGAAGGCGCGGCTTCTCAGAATGATGGAGGGTGGATAGGGGGCGCTGCCCCCCGCTGTGCGCAGCACAGCGTCCCCCGGAGTTTTAAGGAAAAATGAAAAACTTTTTCAGGTGACGGATTTCGCAAAACTTTCGGTGTAGAGTGTGGACAGATCTGACAGAGGTGTGGTGTTTGTGCCAAAGCTGAGGGTATCGCCGCCAAAAACGCCAACTTGGGTCAGGGCAAGACCTGAGGTTTGTGCTGCTGACTTGAGCGATGCGGCATTTTCGGGGTCGGCCGCGATCAGATAGCGCGCCTGGTCTTCGCCGAAGAGTTGCGCGGTGTTGTCGGTTTCGATGGCGAGGCCAACGCCTGCGTGGTTCGCCATCTCAAAAGCGGCAAGCGCCAGGCCACCATCCGACAGATCGGTGCAGGCGGCGATATGGGCGTGGTGAGCCCGGATGAAATCACCGTGCTGAGCCTCAGCGGCAAGGTCTACGGGCGGGGCGTCGCCCTCAACGCGTCCGAAGGCTTCGGCGAGCAGGGCGGATTGGCCAAGGTGGCCTTTCCCGGTGCCCAGCACCAAGGCGATATGCCCTGTGCGCACGTCAAAGTCGATGATATCGCTCGAAGATTTGATCAAGCCGACGGCGCCGATGGTGGGGGTCGGCAGGATCGCGGAGCCATCGGTTTCGTTATAAAGCGAGACGTTGCCGGAGACGATGGGCATGCCGAGGGCAGCCACAGCTTCTCCGATGCCTTTGATCGCGCCCACGAACTGACCCATGATTTCGGGCTTTTCAGGGTTGCCGAAGTTGAGGTTGTCGGTCGTGGCGAGCGGCGTGGCGCCGACGGCTGTGAGGTTGCGGTAAGCTTCGGCGACGGCCTGTTTGCCGCCCTCGACGGGGTTGGCCTTCACGTAGCGGGGCGTAACGTCGGAGGTGAAGGCCAGCGATTTGTCGGTGCCGTGGATGCGGATGATGCCCGCGCCCCAGCCCGGCGTGCGGGCGGTATCGGCCATGACCATGGTGTCATACTGCTCATAGACCCATGCCTTGCCGCCGTAATTGGGAGAGGCGAGCAAGGCTTTGAGTCCCTCGATGGGGTCGATGGAAGGAATGTCGGTGAGCGGTTCCGCCGGAGGTGTCTCAACCCAAGGGCGGTCATATTCCGGGGCGGTGCCTGAGAGGGCCTTGAGCGGCAGATCCGCCTTGATCTCGCCGTTGAGGCGGATGATGAAACGGTCTTCGGAGATTGTCTCGCCGACGATGGCGAAATCGAGGTCCCATTTGTCAAAGACCGCTTTGGCTTCGGCCTCAAGCTCGGGGCGCAGGACCATGAGCATGCGTTCTTGCGACTCCGACAGCATCATCTCGTAGGCTGTCATGTTCGTCTCGCGGGTCGGAACTTTTTCGAGATCGAGGATCACGCCGAGATTGCCTTTGTCGCCCATTTCCACCGCAGAGCAGGTCAGGCCCGCTGCGCCCATGTCCTGAATAGAGATCACGGCGCCGGTCGCCATCAGCTCCAGCGTGGCCTCCATCAGGCGCTTTTCGGTAAAGGGGTCGCCGACCTGCACGGTGGGGCGCTTGTCTTCGATGGTGTCGTCAAATTCGGCCGACGCCATGGTGGCGCCACCGACGCCGTCGCGGCCCGTTTTTGCACCAAGGTAGACGACGGGCATGCCGACACCGGAGGCGGCAGAATAAAAGATCTTGTCTGCATCGGCGAGGCCGGCAGCGAAGGCGTTCACGAGGCAGTTGCCGTTATAGGCTTTGTCGAAGCGGACTTCGCCGCCGACGCAGGGCACGCCGAAGCAGTTGCCATAGCCGCCAACGCCTGCGACGACACCGTGCACCAGCTGCTTGGTCTTGTGGTGGGACGGCTCGCCGAAGCTGAGGCTGTTCATTGCGGCGATGGGGCGGGCGCCCATGGTAAAGACATCACGTAGGATGCCGCCGACGCCTGTGGCAGCCCCCTGATAAGGCTCGATGTAGGAGGGGTGGTTGTGGCTCTCCATCTTGAAGACCACGGCCTGACCGTCGCCGATGTCGACCACGCCTGCGTTCTCACCGGGGCCGCAGATGACCTGTGGGCCCTCCGTGGGCAGGGTACGGAGCCATTTTTTGGAGGATTTATACGAACAATGCTCGTTCCACATGGCCGAAAAGATACCCAGCTCGGTGAAGGTGGGCGTGCGGCCGATCAGGTCCAGAATGGTCTGGTATTCGCTGTCGATCAGCCCGTGGGCGGCGATGATGTCGGCGGTGATGGCAGGTTCTTGCATGTCGATTTCCCCATTTCGTCGCGCCACCCTTTAGAGGATGGCGCGGCTCAGGGGAAGTGCCAACGCGTACCGTCTCATTGGCACGCGGGACTGGATCATGGTTTTATGTAAGTATAGCCCATCTGCTGGAGCCGCGACAGTTCGGCCACGCCGGAGGGAACGATGTCATCGTCCCAGACGTCGTAGAGATCATCGTTGTAGCTGATGTTACGGCCTTGCAGCGTGTTGTTGCAAACCTGAAAGCCGACTTTTTGAGATTTCAGTGAGCCGATGATGGTCTGGAGCGTGCTGTCGTCTTTGGCGGCCATCAGCAGGCCGACACCGTCACCGTGCATGACGATCTGGATCTCCATGTTTTCAGCGCCGACCGCGTTGATGTGGTTCCGGATGTTGCCCATCGCACCTTTATAGCCCTTTGAATCAGTGCCGCCTGCCTCGTTGATGTGATAGACGACCTTTTGCTTGGCGTATCGCTCCGTCTCTTCGGCCAGTGCCGAAAAGGCCGTGAAGACCACCAGTGCGGTGGCGGCGACCAGTTTAAGTATGCGCATTGCGACTTCCTCCCGTAAGTTTTTTAATTGCGAATTCTGCAACGCTAGACTGGGCGGCGGCAAACACCTAAGCAAAAATGGCAATGAGTGAATGTGAGCTGCCCCGGCGGCCTGCCCAAGCAAATCCATCAGACAAAAAAAGACCGGGCACAAAGGCCCGGCCAAGTCCAACAGGGAGGTGTAAGGCGGAGCGCAAAAGCACCGCCATCCTTACAGTGTTGAATTAGGATGCGGGATGCTCGGTTTCAAGGCAGATTCGAAACAGACCACAGCATGTCCGCTATGCGCGCATTGCATGGCTGACGGGCTAGGTGCGTCTTCCCCTTTATTTTTCTCTGGATTGTTTGCGGTACATGATGATCTCGTCTTGCACGAAGTCCTTGAAAGCGGCCACGCGTTTGGATTGGCGCAGCTCTTCGGGGTAGGCAAGGAAGACCGGTACTTCGGCTGATTCCACATCCGGCAGTACGCGCACCAGATCGGGAAAGTCCTGTATCAGGTAGTCAGGCAGCACGCCGATGCCCAGGTGGTTCACAACCCCCTGAAGCACGCCGAAATAATTATTCACCGTCAGCATGGATTTTATATCGTACATCAGCAGTTGCTGGATCAGGTTCAGGCCTGCGCCGACCTGATCGCTAGACGTGCTCTGGCAGATCAGGCGGTAGGCGGAAATGTCCTCGATCACCGTGGGGGTACCGTTGATTTTCAGGTACTCGGGACTTGCCACAAGGATCATCCGTACGGTCATCAGGCGCTTGCGCACCAAATCCGCCTGCGAGGGCTCCTTGAACCGGATCGCCACGTCCGCCTCGCGCATGGGCAGGTCCAGCACGCGCTCCTCCAGCATCAGGTCGACTTTGAGATCGGGGTATTTGTCGTAGAGCTTGGACAGGCGCGGGGCGAGCCAGAGGGTCCCGAAACCGGTGGTGGTCGTCACCCGCAATTCGCCGAACACCTCTTCCTCGCTGTCGCGGATGCGCGCGGCGGCGGTGTCGAGCCGTTTGGTCATGGCGCGGGTCGCGTCGAACAGCAGCTCGCCCTGCTCGGTGAGAATTAGGCCGCGGGCGTGGCGGTGAAAGAGGTTGGTGTTGAGCTGTTCTTCCAGTCCGCGCACCTGACGGCTCACGGCGGATTGCGACAGGTTCAGCTTGTCCCCGGCATGGGTGAGCGAACCTGCGTCCGCCACCGCATGAAAAATTCTCAGTTTATCCCAATCCATCGTGTATTCTCCCGTTGGATGCCTTGTAGCCGATTCATGCCGCGTGACACAGCATAAACCTGCAAGGAAAATTGCTGAAATTCAGCAAGAGGCTATACAGGTCAGTCTTTGTGACCTATTGTGCTGGTAATTCAAGCATGCTGTTATGGTTGCATGCCGTTTGGTTTCTGGGAGGGACACCATGACAAAGCAAAAGATTTCGCTCAATGACCGTTTTGATCTGACAAGAAGCCCTGTGCTGCTCAACGGCACGCAGGCGCTGGTGCGGGTGATGATGATGCAGGCCGCGCGCGACAAAGCGGTGGGGCGCAACACGGCGGGTCTGGTGACCGGCTATCGCGGATCGCCGCTGGGCGCGGTGGATATGCAAATGATGCGGGCGCAAAAGCAGCTGACCGAGCATGGTGTGACGTTTCAGGCGGGGCTGAACGAGGATCTGGCGGCGACGGCGCTGTGGGGTGCGCAACAGGCAGAACTGCGCGGCGAGGGCAAATACGAAGGTGTGTTCGGCCTATGGTACGGCAAGGGTCCGGGGGTCGACCGATCGGGCGATGTGATGCGCCACGCGAACATGGCCGGCAGCTCGAAACTGGGTGGCGTGATCATGGCGATGGGCGACGATCACACCGGCGAATCCTCTACCGTGCTGCACCAGTCAGATTTTGCCATGGTGGACGCCTATATGCCGGTGCTGTCGCCTGCCGGGGTGCAAGAGATACTGGACTACAGTCTCTATGGCTGGGCGCTCTCGCGGTATTCGGGGCTTTGGGTGGGCCTTAAGACAATGAAGGACACGGTGGAGGTCACATCGGTGGTGGACGGTGATCCGCACCGATTACAGTTTGTCACACCAGATTTTGAATTGCCCGAGGGCGGCCTGAACATCCGGCTGGTGGACGAGCGGATTGCGCAGGAAGCGCGTCTGATCGATTACAAACGCTATGCTGCCGAGGCCTTTAGCCACGCCAACAATATGGACAAGCGGGTCTGGGGCAAAAAGGGCGCTAAGATTGGATTTGTCGCGGCGGGCAAAAATTACCTTGATCTGGTGCATGCGTTGTCGCTCCTGAACATAGACGCCAATGAGGCAGAGCGACTGGGTATCACGACCTACAAAGTGGGGCAGGTCTGGCCGCTCAACATGCGCGGCTTTCACGACTGGGCCGAGGATTTGGACCTGATCGTCGTGGTCGAGGAAAAGCGCAAGCTGCTGGAAGTGCAGATCAAGGAGGCGCTGTTTGACGACGACATGCGCCACCGCGTCTATGGCGGGCGCAAGAACGGCGCAGAGTTCTTCTCGGCGCGCTGGGCGCTCGATCCGCTGGATATCGCCGAAAAGCTGGGAGATGTGCTGTGTGAAGAGGGGCGCGGGACGGACGGGATCCGTGCGGGGCTGGCCGATCTGGCCGATGCGCGGCGGGCGGACAATGCCGAGGAGCTGGCGGGCCGCTTGCCCTATTTCTGCTCGGGGTGTCCGCATAACTCCTCGACCAAGGTGCCAGAGGGCAGCCGTGCCTATGCCGGGATCGGCTGTCACTTCATGGTGCAATGGATGGACCGTGAGACACTGGGCTTTACCCATATGGGAGGCGAGGGCGCGAACTGGATCGGCGAGGCGCCATTCTCGAACACGCCGCACGTGTTTCAGAACATCGGCGACGGCACGTATAATCATTCGGGCGTACAGGCGATCCGGGCGGCCATCGCGGCCAAAACCAACATCACCTACAAGATCCTGTATAACGACGCCGTCGCCATGACCGGCGGGCAGCACAATGAGGGCGATCTGAACGCGCCCCGCATCGTGGCAGAGCTGAAGGCGATGGGGATCAAAGATCTTGTTGTGGTCTATGATGAAAAGGAAGACGTGGATTTTGCGGCCTTCAAAGGCGTAGAGACCTTCGAGCGCGCGGAGCTGATGAACGTGCAGGAGCGGCTGGCCAAGACGCAAGGTGTGAGCGCCATCGTCTACGTACAGACCTGTGCGGCCGAGAAGCGCCGCCGCCGCAAGCGCGGACAGTTCGCTGATCCCGATAAGCGGATGTTCATCAACACGGATGTCTGCGAAGGCTGCGGTGATTGCGGGGTGCAGTCGAACTGTGTCTCGCTGGTGCCCGCCGAAACGGAGCTAGGGCGCAAGCGGGCGATAGACCAGTCATCGTGCAATAAAGACTTCTCCTGTGTAAATGGCTTCTGCCCGTCGTTTGTGACGCTGGAAGGCGCGAAAATCCGCAAGGACCCGACGACAGAAGTAAAGATCCCCGATCTGCCGATGCCCACGTTGCCCGCGATAAACGGCACTTATAACGTGGTGATCACCGGCGTGGGCGGCACGGGCGTGGTGACCATCGGTGCGGTGTTGGCGCAGGCCGCACAGATCGACGGCAAAGGTGCGGGCATGATGGAGATGGCGGGCCTTGCGCAAAAGGGCGGTGCTGTGAGCATCCATTGCCGCCTGTCCGAGCGACCCGAGGATATCAGCGCCATCCGTGTGGCGACAGGCGAATGTGATGCGCTGATCGGCGGCGATCTGGTCACGTCCGGGGGCAACAAGACGCTAGGGCTTACCTCGACGACCCGCACGGGGGCTGTGGTCAACAGCCACCAGATCATCACCGGCGATTTTACCCGCGATACCGAATTCAAGATGCCGTTCGACCGGCTTGAGCTGGCGCTGGAGGCGCGGCTGAAGGACCGGTTGTCGATGTTTGACGCGTCCGATCTGGCGAAGGCCACGCTGGGGGATTCGATCTATTCCAACATGATGATTTTCGGGGGCGCATGGCAGCGCGGGCTGATCCCGCTGACGCTGGAGGCGGTGCTGGACGCGATCCGCCTGAACGGTGCGGCGGTGGAGCGTAACCTGCGCGCCTTCGAGATCGGGCGCTGGGCGGTGCTGTATCCGGCGGAGGCGAAAGCGGTGCTGACGCCAAATGTCGTGACGCTGCCCAAGACGCTGGAAGAGAAGATCGCCTTTCGTAAGGCGCATCTGACGGCGTATCAAGGCAAGGGTCTGGCCAAACGCTATGGCAAGATGCTGGACGGTATTACCGACCCCGATTTGCGCGCGGCGGTGTCCGAAGGCTATCACAAGTTGTTGTCCTACAAGGATGAATACGAGGTGGCGCGCCTGCTGCTGAGCAGTCGCGAGAAGGCGCAGGCGGAGTTCGAGGGTGATTTCAAGATGTCCTTCAATCTGGCCCCGCCGCTGATGTCGAAGATGGGGCCGAACGGGCGCCCCATGAAGCGGGAGTTCGGGCCCTGGCTGGAAAGACCGATGCGGGTTCTGGCGCGGCTCAAAGCGCTGCGCGGCACGCCGCTGGACGTCTTCGGCTATACCGCGGAGCGTAAAATGGAGCGCGCGCTGATAAAGCAGTATGAAGCCGATATGCGCGATGTTGCGCCCAAGCTCGATGCAGATACCCGCGACGCGATTGTGGCGCTGGCAGCGCTGCCGTTGCAGATCCGCGGCTTTGGTCCGGTCAAGCAGGCCAGCGAGGCCAAAGCGGCCAAACGGCGCGAGGAATTGCTGGGTGTGATCCGTACCGGCGGCGCACCACTGGCAAAAGCCGCAGAGTAGCGCAAGGCAGCTGTGGATTTCATCTGCGGATGGGCGTAATGCTGGGCCAAGCAATGTTTTAGGGCCGGACCAGCGTATGGCAGTAGGTATTTTCGACAGCGGCCTTGGTGGGCTTACGATCTGGGAGGCGGTGCAGGCACGCTTGCCGGATCAGGAGTTTATCTACCTCGCTGACAGCGCCAATGCGCCTTACGGCGTGCGCACACCCGACGATATCTATGAGCTTACCAAAGCAGCGACGCAGCGCTTGTTCGATGCAGGGTGTGATCTTGTGGTCTTGGCCTGCAACACGGCCTCGGCGGCTGCACTGCGCCGGATGCAGGAAAGCTGGGTGCCGCGCGACAAGCGGGTGCTGGGGGTGTTCGTGCCGCTGATCGAGGCGCTGACGGAGCGGCAGTGGGGCGATAATTCGCCGCCACGCGAGGTTGCGGTGCAGCACGTGGCGCTGTTTGCCACGCCTGCGACTGTTGCGACTCGTGCGTTCCAGCGCGAGCTGGCGTTTCGTGCGATCGGTGTCGACGTCGAGGCGCAGGCCTGTGGCGGTGTCGTCGATGCGATCGAGGACGGGGATATGATTCTGGCCGAAGCGCTGGTGCGCAGCCATGTGGATGCCTTGCGCCGCAAGATGCCTGCGCCGCAGGCGGCCATTCTGGGCTGTACCCATTATCCGTTGATGAAAGAGATTTTTCAGGATGCGCTGGGCGCGGATGTGTCGGTGTTCAGTCAGGCCGATCTGGTGGCGGAGAGCCTCGCCGATTATCTGATGCGCCATCCCGGCAAAACCGGCAGCGGCCGGGCCGCGTTTCTGACCTCCGGCGATCCCAAGCGGGTGAGCAGCCGCGCGACGCAATTTTTGCGCCGCGAGATCACTTTTACCGCCGCGTGACTTCTCTCAATTCCGATCCCATTCAGGACGCAGACCATGACACATAATATCGCAATCCTTGGCGCTTCAGGGTATACCGGTGCGGAGCTTATTCGCCTGATCGCCGGTCATTCTTCGATGAAGATCAAGGCCTTGGGGGGGAATTCCAAAGCGGGGCAGAGCATGGCGTCGGTGTTTCCGCATCTGCGACACATGGATCTGCCCGATCTGGTGACAATGGAGGAGATCGACTTTTCCGCCATTGATCTGTGTTTTTGCGCTCTGCCGCATAAAACCTCGCAAGAGGTGATCGCGCAACTGCCCAAAGACCTTAAGATCGTTGATTTGTCGGCAGATTTCCGGTTGCGCGATCCGGAGGAGTATCAGCGCTGGTACGGCAATCCGCATGCCGCGATGGAGCAGCAGGGCGAAGCGGTCTATGGGCTGACGGAATTTTACCGCGACGAGATTAAAGCGGCCCGTCTGGTGGCGGGGACGGGCTGTAATGCGGCCACGGGGCAGTTTGCCCTGCGGCCTCTGATCACGGCGGACCTGATTGATTTGGACGATATTATCCTTGATTTGAAATGCGCTGTCTCCGGTGCGGGGCGCGCGCTGAAGGAAAACCTGTTGCATGCGGAATTGTCCGAGGGCTATCACGCCTATGCGCTGGGGGGCACGCACCGGCATCTGGGCGAGTTCGATCAGGAATTCTCGGCGTTGGCGGGGCGGCCTGTAAAGGTTCAGTTCACGCCGCATCTGATGCCTGCGAACCGCGGAATATTGGCGACATGTTACGTTAAAGGTGATCCGCAAGCTATTCATAAAGCGCTGGAAAATACTTACCTGGACGAGCCGTTTATCGAGGTGTTGCCCTTTGGCGAGGCCCCATCGACACGGCACATCCGCGGCTCTAATTTCTGCCATATCGGTGTCACCGGCGACCGGATCGCAGGCCGCGCCATTGTCGTGGCGGCGCTCGACAACCTGACGAAGGGTTCATCCGGTCAAGCGTTGCAAAATGCCAATCTGATGTTAAATATCAATGAGAAAGAGGGCCTGATGATGGCGCCTCTGTTTCCCTGATACAATCTGACGCCGGAGCCTGAGATGAAAAGTCTGAAAAAACAGCGCCGTATCCAACTGATCGCTGTGGCGGTCGTGGCGCTTATTGGGTCCACCGCGCTGATCGGGTACGGCATGCGCGACGGGATCAACTTTTTCCGCGCCCCCAGTCAGGTGATCGCCGAGCCGCCTGCCGAAACGGAAGTGTTCCGCATTGGTGGACTGGTCGAGGAGGGCACATTAATGCGCGGTCAGGGCGAGCAGATCAGCTTTTCCGTGACGGATGGTGGGGCCAGTGTGCCGGTGGTCTACACGGGCGTGTTGCCTGATTTGTTTGGCGAGAACGAGGGGATGGTGGGCACCGGAAACCTGGTGAACGGCGTCTTCCAGGCCACTGAAATCCTTGCAAGACATGACGAGACGTACATGCCGAAGGAAGTTGTGGACGCCCTGAAAGCGCAAGGCGTCTACCAAGAGCCCGAGAGCTGACACCGTACGGCGAGGTGAGCGCGCGTTAACCAATCTCACCGCAGGTTCCCCCGATAGTAAGGGGAAACCAGATGCAGAGTGTTAGACAAATCGCACAAGAAATCGTCGCCCGCGAGGGTGGATATGTGAACGATCCCGATGATCCGGGGGGCGCCACTAATTTTGGTGTGACGATCCATACGATGCGGCGGCTTGGTCTTGATCTGGACCGTGACGGGAGCATCACTGCGGCGGATGTGCGCCAACTGAGCCGCGCACAAGCGATTGAAATCTTTCTTGAGCATTACTTCAGTCGCCCGCTGATTGCGGAGCTGCCGCCAGCGTTGCACGCATCTGTGTTTGATATGTACGTGAACGCGGGCGCCAATGCGGTGAAAATCCTCCAGCAACTGATGGTCGAAATGGGCTATGCCGTTACGGTCGACGGTGCCTTGGGACCACAAAGCCTTGCCGCGGTGCGTGCTGCCTATCACGCGTCGCCCGCGCATCTGGTTGATGCCTACGGCATTGCGCGGCGCAATTATTATTTTCGCATCGCGGACCGCCGCGCCGCCAGCCGCAAATATGCCCGCACGCGCGCGGGCGGCAAGGGCGGATGGATCACACGGGCGGAGGAATTTATCGCGCCCCGTTATCATCTGACACAGGCACAATTCAAAGCGAGGACAGCGCAATGGGGATGATCGAGCGGCTGTTGAGCCTGGTTTTTGGCGGAAACCGGAATGTGGTACGCGATACGGTCGAGGTGTTTCGCGAGAATGCCGAGACCGGTGCTGCGCGCAATGCCGTAGTGCAGGGGCAGGCGATGAGCCAGTATGGCGATGAGTTCAGCGGCCCGGGCCGTGGACGGTTTGACCGGTTTATGGACGGGGTGAACCGCCTGCCGCGCCCCGCGCTGGCACTGGGCACGCTGGGCCTGTTCATCTCCGCTATGGTCGCGCCTTTGTGGTTCGCGCAGCGCATGCAGGGGATCGCCTTGGTGCCCGAACCGCTGTGGTGGCTGTTGGGGGTGATCGTGTCGTTCTATTTTGGCGCACGCCATCAGGTGAAAACCCAAGAGTTCCAGCGCAGCATCGTCGAGACGGCCAAACACGTGCCGCAGGTTGTTCAGAATATCGAGATGATCGGCAAGATGCGCAGTGATTCTGTGGGGGTTGCCGATCCCGGATCGGACGTGCGGCTGGGCGCGCAGGCGCTGAAGGCTGACGAAAACCCCGCCTTGAAGGCGTGGCTGTACGAAAGATAGCGCCTGCGGCTCTTTGCCCGACCGATTGTGATTGGAAGGGGGCCGCGCTGTGGGTATATTGGCAGCATGATTACAGAGCTTGGACATTTCGCCCTTTTGCTCGCCTTTGGCGTGGCAATGATTCAGATGGTTGTACCCTTGATCGGGGCGGCGAAAGGCTGGCCCGGTTGGATGGCAGTGGCGGAGCTTGCGGCGACGGTGCAGTTCCTGCTGGTGGCGGCCTCCTTCGGGGCGCTAACCTGGGCGTTTGTGACATCAGATTTCAGCCTCTCGGTCGTCGTCGCCAACAGCCATTCGATGAAGCCGATGATTTACAAGATCAGCGGAACCTGGGGCAACCACGAGGGCTCGATGCTGCTGTGGGTGCTTATTGTGGCACTTTTTGGTGCCATGGCCGCGTGGTTCGGTGGGCAATTGCCTGCCTCGCTTCGCGCGCGGGTTCTGGCGGTGCAAGCGTCGATCGGGGTGGCTTTCATCGCGTTTATCCTTCTGACATCGAACCCGTTTTCCCGCATGGCGGTCGCGCCGTTTGACGGGCAGGACCTCAATCCGCTGTTGCAGGATCCCGGTTTGGCGTTCCATCCTCCGTTTCTCTATCTCGGCTATGTCGGTCTTAGCATGGCGTTCAGCTTTGCGGTGGCGGCACTCATCGAGGGGCGCGTTGATGCTGCTTGGGGCCGTTGGGTCCGTCCATGGACGCTGGCGGCTTGGGTCTTTTTGACCATCGGCATCGCCCTCGGCAGCTGGTGGGCCTATTACGAGTTGGGCTGGGGCGGTTTCTGGTTCTGGGATCCGGTCGAAAACGCGAGCTTCATGCCTTGGCTGCTGGCCGCCGCTTTGCTCCATTCCGCTATCGTGGTTGAAAAACGCGAGGCGCTGAAAAGCTGGACCATTCTGCTGGCGATCCTTGCATTCGGCTTCTCTTTGATCGGCACATTTATCGTGCGGTCTGGCCTGCTGACCTCCGTTCACGCCTTTGCCAATGATCCAGACCGCGGCGTGTTCATCCTCGCAATCATGGCTTTCTTTATGGGCGGTGCGCTAATCTTGTTTACGCTGCGTGCGGGCGCGATGGAGGCTAAGGGTGTCTTTGGCCTCGCCAGCCGCGAGAGCGCGCTGGTGGTGAACAACCTATTGCTCGCTGTGTCGTGTTTCGTGGTTTTCGTGGGTACGATGTGGCCGCTGCTGGCGGAGATGTTTTTTGACCGCAAGCTGAGTGTGGGGCCGCCGTTCTTTGACGCTGCTTTCACGCCGTTTATGATCCTGCTTGGCATCGCTTTGCCCATTGGATCGTCCATGCCTTGGAAGCGCGCTTACATGGGTCGCGCGCTCTATCCGCTGCGCTATGCCTTCGTAGTGGCGGTCGCGATCGGTGGGCTCGCTTGGGCGATGCAGACCGGACGCAGCCTTATCGGTCCGGTGGGTATGTTTCTTGGCGCATGGGTGCTGATGGGGGTTGTTATTGATCTGGCTCAGCGAACCGGGCGTGGGCCGAACCGCTTGCGCCGCCTGTTCCGCTTGCCGGGCGCCGATTGGGGTAAAGCCACCGCGCACGCGGGCTTTGGCATTACGATGCTGGGTGTTGCGGGCATCTATGCCTGGACGGTCGAGGATATTCGCGTGGCGCAGCTCGATGTGCCGTTCGAGGTTCATGGCTACGAGATGGTTCTGCGCAGTGTCGATAACGTAAACGGGCCAAACTATGTCGCCACGAGGGCGATCATTGACGTGGCACATGAGGGTGAATTTCTGGCGACACTCGCGCCCGAGAAACGCTTTTACCCCGTGGCGCAGATGCCGACGACCGAGGCAGCCATTCATCAGAACTGGAAGCGGGACCTCTACCTCGTGATCGGGGACGAGCAGGACAACGGTGGCTGGGCCGTGCGCACCTATATCAAGGTCATGACCAGCTGGATCTGGGTGGGCTGTGCATTGATGGCGCTGGGAGGGTTGTTCAGCCTGCTCGACCGCCGCTTCCGTGTCGGCGTAAGCGCCCGCAAAGCAAAGCCGGAACCGGTGCCGGCAGAATGAGGTATTTTGCGCTGATCCTGATGCTGCTGGCCAGTCCGCTGGCGGCGGTGGAGCCTGACGAAGTGCTGCCGGATCCTTTGCTTGAGCAGCGTGCGCTTGATCTGTCCAAGGGGTTGCGTTGTCCGGTGTGCCAAAGCGAGAGCATCGACGAGAGCAACGCACCGATCTCCAAAGACTTACGCTTGCTTGTCCGCGAGCGGCTGGTGGAAGGGGACAGCGACCAGCAAGCGCTTGATTATATCGTCGCCCGCTACGGTGAGTTTGTCCTGCTCAAGCCGACGTTTGGTGGAGCGAACTGGATCCTTTGGGCGGCGGGACCGCTTATGCTGATATTTGCAACCATCATGGGGATGCTCTACCTGCGCGGACGCAGCCGCGCCAAAGCCCCGCAAGATGATGCGCTGAGCGAAGACGAGGCCGACGCGTTGCGGAATATCCTAAACAAGTAGGCCTTGGACAACATTTCTGGCGTGACAAGTAACGCCCCGTACCTCTGGTAGGTGCGGGGCGTTGTGATACTCTCTGACCAAACTCAGGATCAAACGAGGGTGCTATGGACTATCAGACAATCACTTACGCGCTGAGCGACGGCTTGGCTGTCATCACGATGAACCGTGCGGATAAATATAACGCGCTGACGACCCAGATGCGCGCGGAGATCGAGCACGCGTTTCTGCGTGGCGGACGCGAGGCGCGCGTCGTCGTGATCACCGGTGCGGGTAAAGCGTTTTGTTCAGGGCAGGATTTGGGCGACCGGTCCACCAGCGCATCCATTGATCTGGAGCGGACCCTGCGGGACGAATACGGCCCCATGCTGCGCGCGATTATTGAGTGTCCGGTGCCGACGATTGCCGCAGTGAATGGCCCCGCTGCGGGCGCGGGTGCTAATCTCGCACTTGCCGCTGATGTCTGTTTCGCTTCCGAGAGCGCCTATTTCCTTCAGGCGTTCACGCGGATCGGTCTCATTCCCGACGCGGGCGGCACCTATGTTCTGCCGCGCCAGATGGGTATGGCCAAAGCGATGGGCGCGGCGCTGTTCGCCGATAAAATCAGTGCACGGCAGGCCGATGATTGGGGTATGATCTGGGAAGCGGTCGCGGATGCGGATTTCCAATCCCATTGGCGCGAGAAGGCCGAACATCTGGCCGCCGGTCCAACTGCGGCCTATGGTGCGGTCAAGAAAGTGTTGCGGGCAAGCTGGGATAACACGCTGGAAGAGCAGTTGGCGCTGGAGGCGACAGAGCAAGGCAAATGCGGCAACTCACGCGATTTCAAAGAGGGTGTTCTTGCCTTCATGCAAAAACGGCCTGCGTCTTTCGAAGGCCGCTAAGTCGGGAGACTACTGACGCACAAGGGCCGCACCATCACGAATGGAGTGGCCTTTTTCGTAGCTTGTGCGCCGTCGTTTCAGCTGTTGCGCCGCTCGACCAGAAGGACGTCGGAGGCGGTAGGGGCTTTACCATACGCGCGGGCGATGATTGCCACCGCAATGCCATCTGCAAAAACCTGATGCACAGAGCCCGACACATGCTTGATCGTGATCTGTGGAGGGGCGTCGCCCTTGTCATAGACCACGGCGATATGATCTATGTCTTCGTTTCTGTCAGGCACCAAAGCACCCTGCAGGCCGCGTTCGCATTTCGCCTGCACCGGCATCAGACTTTTTGCCTGCGACCATTCATAGCGGTTGGGCATCGTGTGGGTAGGGGCCATGGGGGGAAGCTTCCTGTTGGTTGCGATTGCGAAATGTGACAGGCGGTCTTGAAAGCGACACCTATCACGGCTCAGGGTCTGATCTCGGCCGGGCTTGGGTCCAGCACGAAGGCGGCAAACTCTTCGGATACTATGGCGATGTCGCTGTTAGTCAGCTTTCCTGCGGTGCCCTGAACAACGGCAAGAACCCTGTCCCCGAGGCTATTAACGGAGTTGCCGTCTTTAGCCGTAACCGCGATATTGGCAGTGATCTCATGGTCATCGAGGATAACTGTGATCATATCCTCGTCTGCATTATAGTCCCTGATCGTTGTGTGGATTGCAGTGTGCGCCACAAGGCGGGCAGGGGCGGATTGAAGCGGACCTGACGCGCCTGCAAGATCACACTTACGGTCGATGCCGCCAAGCGGTACGACAGGGTTCACTTGGGTCGCGTCACTGGCGCTACAGCCACGTTCAGGGCGTATCGGTAAGTTCAGCATCGTAACACCATCCTTAGTTATCAGCTTGATACTATCAGTACGCAGGCAGCTGGCGGTCGGTCAAGGTTGCGTTAACCATTGTCGACGGTCGCGAAACAATGCCATAATTCTGCCCTGTTTCACCGGGCTCTGTTTCAATCTGCGCGGGAGTGTTGTGGATAATACCGCGTAGATCGAAGGATTAGACAGACTGTGCGACTGAGGCTGCCCAAGTGATTCGCAATCAATGAAGGCCGAAAGTCTGCTTTGCTGGCCGCTTGATACTGCTTCTACACACCTCTCGGGCAGGTCGGCGTGTGGGACCGCTTTGCCAAACAGATGTCCTAATTTTGCCGGATTTATGACAACAAAAAGCCCGGACACCTTGCGGTGTCCGGGCAAATCTATGCTAAGACAAATATGCTCTCAGCGCTTTTCGATATCGACGTAAGAGCGGATATCCTCGCCCTGATAGAGCTGACGCGGACGCCCAATTTTCAGTTGTGGATCATTGAGCTGCTCTTTCCACTGTGAGATCCAGCCCACTGTCCGCGCCAGCGCGAAGATCGGCGTGAACATTGACGTGGGAAAGCCCATCGCTTCGAGAATAATGCCTGAATAGAAATCCACGTTGGGAAACAGCTTTTTCTCGGCGAAATACGGATCTTCCAGGGCCTGTTTTTCCAGCTCTTTGGCGACCTGGAGGATCGGATTGTTTTCGACGCCCATCAGCTCCAGCACCTCGTCTGCGGACTGCTTCATCACAGTCGCGCGCGGGTCGCGGTTTTTATAGACGCGGTGGCCAAAACCCATCAGGCGGAACGGGTCGTTCTTGTCCTTGGCGCGCGCAATGAACTCGGGGATGCGGTCAGGCGTACCGATTTCTTTGAGCATTTCGAGGCAGGCCTGATTTGCGCCGCCGTGGGCAGGGCCCCACAGACAGGCAATGCCTGCCGCGATGCAGGCAAAGGGGTTCGCACCCGAGGAGGAGGCAAGACGCACGGTAGACGTAGAGGCATTCTGCTCGTGATCGGCATGGAGTGTGAAAATCCGGTCCATCGCGCGGCTCAGGATCGGATCCACGACATAGTCTTCGGCCGGAACGGCAAAACACATGCGCAGGAAATTCGACGCATAATCAAGATCATTGCGCGGGTACACAAATGGCTGTCCGACGGTGTACTTGTAGGCCATCGCAGCAATCGTCGGCATCTTGGCGATCAGGCGGATGGAGGCCACTTCGCGCTGCCATTCATCATTAATATCCGTGCTGTCGTGATAGAACGCGGACATCGCCCCCACAACACCAACCATAACGGCCATCGGGTGTGCATCGCGCCGGAATCCCCGGAAGAAATTCATCATCTGCTCATGCAGCATTGTGTGGTTGGTCACGCGGAACTCAAAATCCTCCAGCTCTGCGGGGGAGGGCAACTCACCGTAGAGCAGCAAGTAGCAGACTTCGAGATAGTGGGATTTTTCGGCCAATTCGCCGATCTGATACCCCCGGTGCGTCAAGATACCCTCGTCGCCATCGATGAAAGTGATCGTGCTGTCGCAAGACGCGGTGGAGGTGAAACCGGGATCATAGGTAAAGACACCGGCCTGTGCGTAGAGCTTGCGAATGTCGATCACGTCAGGGCCGGATGTGGGCGTGAAGATCGGCAGTTCAACCGTCTTGTCTCCGACTGTCAGCGTCGCGGATTTGGTACTCTCGGCCATGTGAATGTTCCCTTCTAGGTTGGCTGCCCGCGCGATCCTAGCGCCCGGGAGTGCACCGGTTATCTCCCGGTGCTTACGTGTTCTTCTTATCTACTACTCCCTTAATGACAGATTTACACCTGCCTCAGGAAGCCGCATCTGTGAGGCGGGCCATCGTCTCGTCCCGGCCCAGCACCAGCATCATATCAAAAACCGAAGGTGTCACGGCGCGACCCGCAAGGGCTGCACGTAACGGTCCTGCCAGTTTGCCGAATTTCGTACCGTGCGCGGCCGCAAAACTGTTCAGAAATTCTTCAAGTGTTTGTCTGTCCCAAGTAACATCTTGCAGCTGCGGCGTCAATTCTCCCAGTATACCACGGGATACCGGATCAAGCGCTTTGGCGGCTTTCTCGTCCATCTCGACGGGGCGAGAAATAAGTATAAAGTGCCCTTTTTCAAAGAGTTCCGGCAATGTCTTCGCGCGCTCTTTCAGGCAATACATCGCCCGCTCGATGCCTTCTTCCTGTGCGTCACTCAGCGCAGGCAGCCCTGCGGCAGCTCGCCATCCCACGATCTCGTGCCGCAATGCGGCATCATCCGTTACTGCGATATGCTGGCCACAGATGTTCTCGAGCTTTTTAAGATCGAATTGTGCCGGGCTCTTGCGGATCCCGTCGATGTCGAACCATTCGCGGGCCTGTGCGTCGCTGAAAAATTCATCGTCGCCGTGGCTCCACCCCAGTCGCGCCAGATAATTGCGCATGCCCGCCGCCGGATAGCCCATGGCCTGATATTCCTGAGCGCCCAATGCGCCGTGCCGTTTGCTCAGTTTTTTGCCGTCATCGCCGTGGATCAGCGGGATATGCGCCCAGACCGGCACATCCCAGCCCATGCCGTGATAGATCATCATCTGGCGCGCGGCGTTATTGAGGTGGTCATCGCCGCGGATTACATGGGTGACGCCCATATCATGGTCATCCACCACCACAGCCAACATATACACCGGCGAGCCGTCGGAGCGCAGCAGGATCATGTCGTCAAGCTGGGCATTATCGATCACCACGTCGCCCTGCACCGCATCGCGGATCACGGTTTTGCCCCCATCGGGCGCCTTGATGCGGATCACGAACGGCGCGTCGGGGTGACTGCTTGCGTCTGTGTCGCGCCATGGAGAGCGGTAGAGCGTACTGTGGCCCTCCGCCCGTGCAGCCTCGCGGAAGGCTTCGATCTCTTCTTGTGTCGCGAAACACTTGAATGCGGCGCCTTTGGCGAGCAATTCATGGGCCACCTCTGCATGACGCGGTGCCATTTCGTGCTGGCTCACGACGTCGCCGTCGTGATCGAGGCCCAGCCAGCTGAGACCCTGCAAGATCGCCTGCGTCGCCTCAGGCGTGTAGCGCGCGCGATCGGTGTCTTCGATCCGCAGCAGAAACTTGCCTCCCCGACCGCGCGCATACAGCCAGTTGAACAGCGCGGTGCGCGCGCCACCGATGTGCAGAAAACCTGTGGGCGAAGGGGCGAAGCGGGTAACGATCTCAGAGCACATACGCGGCGTCCTTTTTTAGGGCAGTCTTTTTTAGGGCAGTCTTTTTGAAGTTAGGGCAGGTCGGTGCGCCGGTTAACTTTTTGGTCATGTTTACGATTTGGTAACCAACAGCAGCCTATAGTTGCGTCTGTCTATCCAGTGCAATGAGCGGGGGCAAGCTATGGGCGCGGCATCTGCCTTTGCCACCATGATGCGCTCTCAGCGGGGGGCGCTGTTCGGCTGGGTGCCGGTGTGCCTTGCCATCGGAATCGGTGCCTACTTCTCCCTCGGATTCGAGCCTACGCTGGCGCAATTGGCGCTTGCCTGCTGTGCCAGCGTCGTTTTTGCGCTGATGGCGCGCCGTCTGCCCGAACCGGTTCGGCCCTTCGCCGTGGCGCTGATGCTGGTCTGTGCCGGTGTGGTGCTCGCGGCCGTGCGGGCGCATCAGGTGGCGGGGCCTGTCCTTGATTTTCGCTACTATGGGGGGGTCGAGGGGCGGATCGTGGCCATCGACCGCAGCCAGTCCGACGCGCTGCGCCTGACGCTGGACCGCGTCGTTTTGGAGCGCACGTCACCCGAGCGCACGCCCCACCGGGTGCGTCTGTCTCTCCACGGCGACCGGAGTGCTGATATTCTGGCGGAGCCGGGCCTGCGGGTCATGGTGACCGCGCATCTCTCGCCACCCTCCGGTCCGGTGGAGCCGGGCGGCTTCGATTTCCAGCGCCATGCCTGGTTTGTGGGCCTCGGCGCCGTTGGTTATGCCCGCACGCCCTTGATGGGGGTCGCGGTGCCCGAGGGGAAAATGTGGGTGTTCCGAGTGCGGATAGCGATGTCGGCACGTATTCAACAAGTGTTGCCCGGAGACATCGGCGGATTTGCAGCGGCGATTACCACCGGCGACCGCTCCGCTATCAGCCAATCCGCGCTTGATGCTCTGCGCGCCAGCAATCTCGCGCATCTTCTGGCGATCTCGGGCCTGCACATGGGGTTGATGACGGGGGTCGTGTTTGCAGCATTGCGGATGGCGCTGGCTCTCGTGCCGCCGCTGGTGCTCCGCATCCCTGCGCGCAGCATCGCAGCGGCGGGCGCGCTGGTGGCGGCGGCGGGATATCTGGCGCTGTCGGGTGGCAACGTCGCGACCCAGCGCGCCTTTGTCATGGTGGCAGTGGCGCTGGTGGCGCTGATGATCGGGCGGCGCGCGATTAGCCTGCGCAGCGTGGCGATCGCGGCTACCATCGTTCTGGTCCTGCGGCCCGAAGCGCTGATGGGGCCGGGGTTCCAGATGTCCTTTGCTGCGACCACGGCCCTCGTGGCGGTGTTTGGCTGGATCCGCGATGGGGCGATACCGATGGGGCCGAACTGGCTAAAGCCGGTGAGCGCGGTCTTCATCTCCTCCGCCGTTGCCGGGATCGCCACGGCACCCATCGGGGCGGCGCATTTCAACGCGATTGCGCAATACGGTTTGCTGGCCAATCTGTCCTCCGTGCCGCTGATGGGCGTTTTGGTCATCCCGGCAGCTGTGGTGGCCGCTGTTCTTTCGCCACTCGGGCTTGAGGCGGTAGGACTGTGGGTCATGAGCCTCGGCGTGAAATGGATTCTGTTCGTGGCGCATTTCGTCGCCGATCTGCCGCAGTCGCGCACCTATGTCGTGGGACCAGGCGATGCGGTTCTGCCACTGCTGGCGCTGGGATTTCTCACTCTGATCCTGTGGCGCGGGCATCTGCGCTGGAGCGGCGCGATTGCCATGGCCGCGTCCTTTGTCCTGTGGTCCGGCAGTGAAAGACCGGATATTCTGATTTCAGACACTGGCACATTGGTCGGCGTGATGACACCACAAGGCCGCGCGCTCAGCAAAGAGCGCGGCGGCGGTTTTGCGGCGCGCAACTGGTTAGAGAATGACGGAGACGGAACCGATCAGGCGGCGGCAAATTTGCGTTGGCAAGACGGCGAAGTTATCCACCTTTCCGGCAAACGGGCTGCCGCTGCTTTCACGGGATGTGTCAAAGGCCAGATTGTGATAACGTCTACACCTCTACCGCAGCAGCCACTTCCCTGCGTGGTCCATGATCCGTCTACGCTACGCTCGACGGGCGCAGTCTCCTACCGCTTCGGCGCTGCTGGCCCTGAACTTCAGGCCACCGCACGCAACGCAGCGGGGGAGCGGTTATGGACCCATTGGCCGGGTCAAAAACCACCCCGCCAATTCGAGCTATCGCTGCGGCAGATGTGGGCAAAGGCGGGTCAGTAGGACCGGATCAGCCCGACCAGACGCCCCTGTACTTTGACCTGATCGGCCGGAAAGACACGGGTTTCATAAGCAGGGTTGGCTGCTTCAAGAGCAATCGAACCGCCCCGGCGTTTGAACCGCTTGAGCGTGGCCTCAAGATCCTCGACCAGAGCCACCACGATATCGCCATCCTCCGCTATCGATGTCTCGCGGATCACAACGACGTCGCCATCGTTGATGCCAGCCTCGATCATCGAATCACCTTTGACTTCCAACGCATAGTGCGCACCCGGGCCAGACAGCATGGCATTGGGAACCGTGACGCCGTGCGAGCGTTGGTTGATCGCCTCGATTGGCACACCGGCGGCGATCTTGCCCATCACGGGCAGTTCCGTCGCTTCGATCGTGCTGACGTTCATGGCGGCAGCCGGGGGCGGCGTATCTGGAAGGTCGCCATCGATCACGCGAGGTGTAAACCCTTCGCCCGTCATGCTGTCGGGTAGCTTTACCACCTCGATTGCGCGGGCGCGGTGGGCAAGACGGCGAATAAATCCACGCTCTTCCAATGCGGTGATCAGGCGGTGGATGCCAGATTTAGACCGCAGATCGAGGGCTTCCTTCATTTCGTCAAAGCTGGGCGGTACACCGTCACGTTGGACGCGTTTGTGAATAAAGGCGAGCAAATCGAGTTGTTTTTTGGTCAGCACGTCACATCCCCGTGAGTTATGTCATGGTTTGTTCTAGGGACGTTCCTGTTTTGTGTCAACATATTCTCAGATATCTATGACATCAATCAGCGCGCCAGTGTCGTGGGGGCCGTCGTGAGGAGGACGCACCAAAAGGGCATTTGCGCCCGCAAGAACCGTCAGCAGCGCGCTGTCCTGTCGTGCTTCGGGCGTTACGACGCCGCCTTCGATCACCGCACGCATGTAATGCTCGCGCGGACCGTTCGCCGACATCGGGCAAGACAAAGGAAGCGGTCGACGCGTGGCTGCATGTTGGCCCAGACCCAGCATCGCACGGATCATTGGTGCTATGAAGATCGTGCCGCAAACCATTGCCGATACTGGATTTCCGGGCAGGCCCACCATCGCAGAATCACCCAGACGGCCCGCCATCAGGGGCTTGCCGGGGCGCATCGCCACTTTGTAGAACGATTGACTCATCCCCATTTCGGCGGCCACTGGAGCGACCAGATCGTGATCCCCGACGGAGGCGCCGCCGATGGTTATAATGAGGTCAGCGCCCTGTGCGAGCGTCAAGCTACGCTTGAGCGAGGAGACGTTGTCGCGGGCGATCGGCATTAACCGTGGATGCGCGCCCAAGGCCTCCAGCTGAGCGGCAAGCCCGTAGGTGTTGGAGGCGATGATCTGGTCAGGACCCGGCACCTCGCCTGGCTGCACAAGCTCATCCCCGGTCGCGAGGATGGCGACCACCGGCTTGCGGTATACTGGCACGCGCGCAATGTTCATCGCGGCGAGCAGGGCAATGTCGGCAGGGCGCAATATACGCGGCGCCGTCAGAGCCTGACCGGCGGTAAAATCGCCGCCAGCGGGGCGGATATTATCCTTGTCCCCGATGCTGTGCCCCAAGGTGATCAGATTGCCGCGACGGGTCACATCCTCTTGAATAACAACGAAATCAGCCCCCTCAGGCACCGGTGCACCAGTAAAGATGCGGACGGCCTGACCCGCGTTGAGCTTGCCCCCAAACCGGTGACCGGCGGCGGCTTCGCCGACGACTTTGAACATCGCATCCGGTTCGACCTCGGCACGACGCAGCGCGTAGCCATCCATGGATGAGGCGGCAAAGGGCGGCTGCGTGCGCAAGGCATGCACGTCAAGCGCCAGCACCCGACCCGCAGCGGCGCGCAGGGGGATTTCCTCGACAGGCATCGGAGTTGTGAGAGCGAACAGGGCGTCAAGCGCCTGCTCGACAGTGATCATGGGGCGGTGTGGCGGCCCGATTTGCCGCCGTCTTTCAGCGTCACGCGCAGGCCACTGATTTCCATTGTTTTATCGACCGCTTTGCTCATGTCATACACGGTGAGCGCGGCGACGGACGCAGCGGTCAGCGCTTCCATCTCGACACCCGTTTGGCCCGTCGTCTTGACCGTCGCGGTGATGCGGACGCCGGGCAGATCCGGATCGGCGACCAGATCGACGGAAACAGAGGTGATCGGCAGGGGATGGCAGAGCGGTATCAGATCGGATGTCTTCTTGGCGGCCATAATACCGGCCAGACGGGCGACGCCCAGAACATCCCCCTTCTTGGCGCGGCCTTGAGTAATGATATCAAAGGTTTCCGGCTGCATCTTGATGTAGTTCTCAGCCGTAGCGACGCGTGCCGTGATGGCTTTGTCCGAAACATCGACCATGTGCGCGTGGCCGTCTCCGTCGAAATGTGTCAGCCCCATTACATACCACCCGCGCGCAATGGATTGGCGAGCAGGTTGCGCGTGGCTGTCGCCACATCCTCCTGCCGCATCAGGCTTTCACCGATCAGGAAACTGCGCGCACCGTAGCGGGCCATATCGGCCAGATCCTCTGGCGCGTTCAGACCGCTCTCGCAGACGATCATGCGCTCGCCGGGAATATGTTTGGCCAGTTTTCGCGTCACATCAAGCGAGGTCTCGAAGGTATTGAGATTGCGGTTATTTACACCGATCATGCGCGATTTGAGCAGCAGTGCACGCTCCAGTTCTTCGGCGTTGTGCGTTTCGATCAGCGCGTCCATGCCGTAATGGGTCGCGGCATCTTCCAGCTCTTGCGCCAGCGCGTCGGAGACGGACGCCATGATGATCAGGATGCAATCAGCACCCATACTTCGCGCCTCGGCAACCTGATAGGTATCGTACATAAAATCCTTGCGCAGCACCGGAAGCTCACAGGCGGCACGGGCTTGCACCAAAAACTCTTTGGCGCCCTGAAAACTGGGCGTATCGGTGAGCACGGACAGACATGTGGCCCCGCCAGCCGCATAGGCTTCGGCAAGTGCTGCGGGATCGAAATCGGCGCGGATCAACCCCTTGGAGGGGCTGGCTTTCTTGATCTCGGCGATCAGGCCGTAATTCTCGATCGAGGCGTCGAAAAGAGCGGTAGCGAAGGGGCGCACGGGTGGTGCCGCAGCCGCCCGCGCTTCGATTTCCTCCAAAGGCACCGCAGCCTTGTCCGCCGCAATTTCTTCGAGCTTGTATGCTTTGATTTTCTCAAGAATGGTTTGTGTCATAACGCCTCCGGATCGCCCCAGTTTATGGACCCATGGCCTTGCCTGTGCAACCATGCATTGGTCCGGCTGAACGGCTTGCTCCCCAGAAAACCGCGATGAGCGGAAAGCGGCGAAGGGTGGACAGTTTCAATTTTGAGATTTTTATCGGGGCCGATGCGCATCCCCGCCTTGTGCGCGGGGCCACCCCAGAGCAGATAGGCGCGGGGCCGGTCCGCCAGATGGTCGAGCACTTGATCACACAGGACCTGCCAGCCCAGTGCCGCGTGGCCCTTCGGCACCCCCTGTGGCACCGTCAGGATTGTGTTGAGCAGCAACACACCCTGCGCCGCCCAATCGTCAAGTTGGGTGCGGGTGCGGGTCACGCCAAGATCACCCTGTACCTCTTTGAAAATATTGCCAAGACTGTCGAGACGCCCGTCGAAATCTGCTGTGATCGAGAAGGCAAGGCCGTGCGCTTTCCGGGGGGTATGGTACGGATCTTGTCCCAGAATCACGACGCGCACATCGTCTGGCTGTACCTGTTCCAACGCGCTGAACACCAGCGGCACGGGCGGTAGTATGGTGCGCTGATCATCGGCCAGCTTTGCCTCGATCTCGGGCAAGGTATCAGTGAAGAATGGCAGCGCGGCCCAAGCCCCTAATCGATCGAGGTCAAACATCAGCCTGCTTGGGTGATCCGCGCGACGGCGGTGATCTTTTCGCGCGCGGCGCCGGAATCAATGCTGGTGCGCGCCATTTCGACCCCCGTTTTCAGATCAGGTGCTGCACCCGCAATCAGCAGCGCAGCGGCCGAGTTGAGCAACACGGCGTCGCGGTAGGCCGAAGCCGAACCATCGAGCAGGGCGTTGAAGGCGACCGCGTTTTCCTCAGGTGTGCCGCCGACAATCGCCTCGAAGGGATGTACCGGCAGGCCCGCATCCTCCGGGTGGACCTCGATATCGCTGATCGTGCCACCCGGAGCCAGCGCGCTGACCCAGCTGACGCCCGTAATGGTAAGCTCGTCCGTCCCGTCCGAGCCGTGCACCAGCCATGCCGCCTCCGAGCCGAGCAGTTTGAGCGTTTCGGCCATCGGGCGGGTCAGTTCGCGGGTGTAGGTGCCGGTAAGCTGGCGTTTGACGCCTGCGGGATTGGTGAGCGGGCCGAGGATGTTAAAGATCGTGCGCGTGCCCAACTCAGACCGCGTTGGCATCACATGGGCAATCGCCGGGTGGTGCATCGGCGCCATCATGAAGCCGATCCCGGCCTCGGCCAGCGCCTTTTCCACCACGGGCGCGCCGACCATGGTTTTCAGCCCCATCTGCGTCAACGCGTCCGCCGCACCCGATTTCGAGCTGAGGTTGCGGTTGCCATGCTTGGCCACGATCACACCCGCACCGGCCACGACAAAGGCCGTCGCGGTCGAGATATTCAGCGTACCTTTGCCGTCCCCGCCGGTGCCCACGATGTCCATCGCCCCCTGCGGCGCGCGCACGGCATTGCATTTGGCGCGCATCACGGTCGCGGCAGCGGTATATTCATCCACCGTCTCGCCACGCGTGCGCAAGGCCATGAGAAACCCACCGATCTGGCTGGGCGTCGCTTCGCCTTCAAAAAGGATCTGGAAGGCTTCCTCGGCCTGTGCGCGGGTCAGCGGGCCGTTCGCGGCGGCATCGATGAGAGGTTTGATCTGGTCGCTCATGCCGGCTCCTTCACCTCGTTGAGGAAGTTTTGCAGCAGGGCATGGCCATGCTCGGAGCGGATCGATTCAGGGTGGAATTGCACGCCGTGCATGGGCAACTCGCGGTGCTGAAGACCCATTATCGTGCCATCCTCAAGCTCGGCGGTGATCTCCAGACACTCTGGCAGGGTCTCGCGCTCGACGATGAGCGAATGATAGCGCGTGGCGGCAAAGGGCGAGGGCAGGCCCGCGAACAGACCTTTGCCGGTGTGGTGCATTTGCCCCAATTTGCCGTGCACGATGTCTTGCGCGCGCACAACGCGCCCGGCGAACGCCTCGCCAATCGCTTGATGTCCCAGACAGACCCCCAGCAGCGGGATCCGCGCGTCGGCGGCCGCGTGGGTGAGGGCAAGGCAGATACCCGCCTGCGCCGGATCACACGGACCGGGCGACAGCACGATGCCCGAAGGGCGCAGCGCCATCGCCTCATCGACGCTCAGCGTGTCGTTGCGGCGGATGTCCATGCGCGCACCCAGCCCCCCCAGATAATGCACCAGATTATAGGTGAAACTGTCATAGTTATCAATCAACAGGAGCATCTTGGGAATTCTTCGTATTAGGACTAGAGAAGGCGGCGGCGCGGGGTGTATACGGTAGACCAGTAGATGGTCAGGCTTGGGCGGTATCGTCAAGGGGCAGGGCCGCATGGGCACGCAATAACCGGGGGTAATATCCGGGGTGCAGGCGATGCAGGATAACAGGACAAGGGTGCGGCAGCGATGGCACAGGGCATTTGGAGCGGAATTGGTTTGGGCGCTGTTTTCAGCGTGAGTGTGGCGGGGATCGTATCGGTGCTGGTTCCGATGGAGCCGCAGCCCGCCCCGGAGTTCGGTGTTGCAGAAACCATCGCGCGCCCGGTTCAAGCTGATCCGCAGCCTTCTGTCGCAGTCACGGACGAGCCGGACGCGCCTTCTGTGTTGCCGCAAGTCAGCCTGCGCGCCCCCGCCGACGAAGAATTGCCCAATGAGCCGAGCCCTGCCGCGACGGCCCCCCGGATTGGCAGCGAGATTGCGAGCACGGCGCAAGAGGCAACAGTGGATCGCGCTCCGGTCGATCCTCCGCAGCCCGAAGTGACCGCCCTTGTGCCGCCGCCCGCACCGACGCTACCGCCCGTGGAGGCGACAGCTCCGGATACAAACCCTGTGATACCCGACCCGCTGCCGCAGCCACAGACCGGAAATGCCGGGGATTTGACGCAACCGCGCCCCTTGCCCGGTGAGCCGACAGCGCGGGCGGGTGAGGACGATGCCGTGCTGCCAAACCCGCAGGCGCTGGCCCCGATGATCCCGGACGACAGTGCGGATGCCGAAATTATCTCCGAGGCCCCGGCGCCGATGCCCGACCCGGAGACGCAAGAAAACGAAGCGCCGCTGACAGTGGGAGAAGTCGCACCCCGGCCACGTGTGTTGCCGGTGCCAGACACGCAGGCGGCGCCGCTTGATCCTGACGCGCGGCCCAGTATCGGCAGGCCGGCGCGCACATTGATCAGTCCCGATAGCGACGAAGGATCAGCGGTCGAGACGGTCACCCAGACGACCGGCGGGCCCGCGGCGGACACACCGCTGCGCCGATTTGCCCAACCTTTCGACAACGCCGAAGGCAAGCCGTTGATGAGCATCGTGCTGATGGACACGGGCGCGGACCTCGATGCCGACGAAATCGGGCTGCCCGCGCTGTCAAGCTTTCCCTATCCGGTGAGTTTTGCGGTGGATGCGAGCCTGCCCGATGCTGCTACCCGCATGGCGCGGTACCGCGCCGAGGGCTTTGACGTGCTGGCCATCGTCGATTTGCCGCAGGGCGCACAACCCACCGATGCCGAAGTGTCCCTGAGCGTGGCGCTCGACACATTGGACGAGGTTATCGGAGTGTTGGAAGGGACGGGCGAGGGGCTGCAAACCTCGCGCGAGGTGGCCGATCAGGTCACCGGGATACTCAAGGCCAGCGGTCACGGTCTGGTGGCGCAAAGCAAGGGGCTGAACTCCATGCCCAATCTGGCGAACAAGGAAGGCGTGCCTGCCGCCGCCGTGTTTCGTGACTTCGACAGCGAAGGGCAGGACGCACGGGTCATCCGGCGGTTTTTGGATCAGGCAGCGTTTAAGGCCGGGCAGGAAGGTGGCGTGATCATGCTGGGTCGCCTGCGGCCCCAGACGATCGAGGCACTGCTGGTCTGGGGGCTGGCCGACCGGGCAGGCGCCGTGGCGCTTGCGCCTGTCTCCGCAGTGCTGCTGGCGCAATAGCCGCGCGGAGATGGCTCCGGATCGTTCGGCAGATCCACGATCGCTGGTCGGGGAACGGCATGGGGCAGTGGACAGGCCACTTGGCTCAATAATGAAGCGACGTGAGAGTAGAAGGCAGAGCAAGAAAATGCATCGAAACACAATATTTGGTCTTCTGGCGGTGGTCCTGCTTGCGGGCTGCGCCGAGCTGGCAGCGGGACGTACCGTGGTTCAGGGCACGGGTTCCGACGAGTTGTTGAAACTGCGCGCGGGCCCCGGCCTTGGCTTCAGCGTGATTTTGGGGCTACCGGATGGCACGGTCCTCATTCGTCGTGCCTGTGTCACGGAGATGGGGCAGTTGTGGTGTCAGGTCTCGCTCGCCGACGCGCCGCAGCTCACGGGCTATGTCTCGGCCGACTATCTGTCTGTCCGCTGACCTCAATATGCATTTGGATGCAGTTGAGGCTTTTTGCAAAGCGTCCAATCTCGGTGAAACCGTCTTCTGCCAGCCGATGCCCATTGCCGTAGAAGGTGTGGAGGGCCACCTGTCTGGCAACCCCCTTGCTAACGGCCCTACGCCCAAGGGTCAGAGAGTGGGCACCCCTACACCACACTACATGATCGGATTGCTCACTGGGAACGAAAGATCTGTCGAGGCGTTTGAAATGGTGAAAGCTGTCAAGCGGTGTGTCCGCGCGTATGGCAAATCTATCGGGCAGCTGGAGTAAAATCGTGGTCAAATACAGTAGTCGGACATTCGGTGTCATCGGCCTTGGCAACTTCGGGAGCACTGTCGCGACTGAGCTGCAACGCTTTGGCAATCACGTGATTGGTGTCGATATCAAAGAGACCAGGGTTGCCAAACACGCCGAAAACCTGTCGCAGGCGATGATTTTGGACGCCCGCGATGATGTGGCCCTGCGTGAAGCGGGGCTGGCTGATTGCGCGATTGGTCTTGTCGCGATGGGGTCCGACCTGGAAGCCAGTATACTGGCCGCTATCAATCTAAAGCTGATCGGCGTGCCGGTCGTCTGGGCGAAAGCGACGACAAAAACGCATCACCGCATCCTGAGCAAGCTTGGCGTAGACCGGATCATCCATCCGGAGGTCGAGGTTGGTCAGCACATCGCGCAGGTTCTCCACAACCCGCTCGTGCGCGATTACGTCAGTCTCGGCAATGGCTACCACGTTGTGAATTTCCGGATCCCCGAAAGCCTTGAGGGCAAATCTTTGTCCGATCTCAAACATAGGTCCGGCTTTGATCTGCGCTGCATCGGCGTCATGCGGGGGACCGAATATTTGGGTCTGGACGGCGATGACTGCGCGTTGGAGCACGATGATCTGCTGTTGCTGTTGGGCCAACGCAAGAACCTGCGCGATTTCGCCGGAAGCCTTTGAAAATGAAGAGCCGCTTCAAGGGCAGGCTGCGTGCCAGTAAATCTATAAATCTGTCACCGCCCGCGATTCTGGTGCTGGTGTACATCGTCTTTATTCTGGTCGGTGGGCTTGTCCTGTGGCTGCCTGTCTCGCACACCGGCGAGATCGGCTTTAGCGAGGCTATTTTCACCTCGACCTCGGCGGTGACTGTGACGGGTCTGGTGCTCGCTGACACGGGGTCGGCCTTTACCGGCTTCGGGCAGGCCGTGATCGCTGTTTTGATTCAGCTTGGCGGGCTCGGGCTTATGACGACTGCGGTTCTGGTTTTGGGGGCGTTAGGGATCAAGGTCGGCATGCCGCAGCGGATGATCCTGCGCGAGGAAGTGAACCAGACCTCCCTGTCGAACCTCACGGTTCTGGTGCGGATTATTCTCATCATCGCAATGGTTTGTCAGACCATCGGTGCCATCCTGCTCGCTTTTGTCTTCGTTCCGCAATACGGTTGGAGCGGCCTTTGGCAGGCGGTGTTTCATTCAATCTCGGCCTTCAACAACGCAGGCTTCGCGCTGCACCCCGACAGCCTTTCGCAATGGGTTGGCAATCCGGTGATCAACCTCGTGATCCCACTCCTGTTCATCTTTGGCGGCATCGGTTTTATCGTGCTGGGCGATATCTATCAGAACCGAAACTGGACCCGGCTTACCCTGCATACAAAGCTGATGCTGGTCGGCACGCTCATCCTTATTTTCTGGGGCTGCATGGCATTCGGCCTGCTGGAATGGTCCAACCCCGCAACGCTCGGCCCGCTGACAACGGGCGAAAAACTATGGGCCAGCTGGTTTCAGGGCGTGACGCCGCGCACCGCCGGTTTCAACACCGTCGATACGGGCGGCATGTACGACAGCTCGACCTTGCTGACGATGACCCTGATGGTTGTAGGCGGCGGCAGCACGTCCACAGCGGGCGGTATCAAAGTGACCACTCTGGCGGTACTTCTGCTGGCAACGGTGGCTTTTTTCCGCAGGCGGACGGTCCTGCACGCATTTGGCCGGTCCATCGGTCTTGACGAAGTCATGAAAGTCATGGCTCTGACCACGATCTCGCTGTTGCTGGTGCTGACAGGTATCTTCATCATCTCGATCAGCCATGACGGTGACTTCATGGATCTGGCATTCGAGGTGACATCGGCGTTTGGTACGGTTGGCCTGTCGCGCGGCACCACATCCGAGCTGGACGGGTTTGGCCGTGCGGTGATCATTTTCACGATGTTCATCGGCCGCGTCGGCCCGCTCGCCATCGGGTTCTTCCTCGCCACCCGTAGTGTTCCGCGTGTCAAATACCCGTCTGGCCAGATCTATCTGGGCTAGGAGGCTGGCCGCTTATCTAATTACCTTCGCGCACTACTGAGCGAAGTGCGGAGTATAGAAAAACTCTTTCACAGGAGAACGTTCAGCCCCTTTACGGCGTATCCAGAAACCGCAGCGGCTGTTCGAAAAGTTGAATTTATCCGTTACCGCCGCCATCAAACCGCGATGCGTCCTCCGCCGCTCGCCGGATTGCGCCAGATTTATGCACCGTCTCCATGTATTCCGCTTCGGGGTCGCTGTCATAGACCACGCCACCGCCGGCCTGAATATACAGGGTTTCGTCCTTTATCACGGCGGTGCGCAGGGCGATGCACATGTCCATGTCGCCGCCCGCACTGAAATACCCGACACCGCCGCCATAAACGCCGCGCTTCTCCGGCTCCAGCTCGTCGATGATCTCCATCGCGCGGACCTTGGGTGCGCCTGAAACAGTACCCGCCGGCATACCGGCAAAGAAGGCATCCAAGGCATCACAGTCTTCGCGCAACTCACCCACCACATTGCTGACGATATGCATGACGTGGCTATACCGCTCGACGATGAATTCCTCGGTCGGGCGGACGGTGCCGATTTTCGCCACGCGGCCCACATCGTTGCGGCCCAGATCGAACAGCATCAGATGCTCGGCCAGCTCCTTGGGGTCGGCCATCAGATCGGCCTCGTACGCGCGGTCTTCCTCGGGGGTTTTGCCACGGGGGCGCGTGCCCGCGATGGGACGGATCGTGACTTCCTGCCCGAACACACGCACGAGGATCTCGGGGCTGGCGCCGACCACGTGAAAGCCGCCAAAATTGAAATAGAACATGAAGGGTGACGGGTTCGTGCGGCGCAGTGAGCGATAGAGCGCGAAGGGGGCCTGAGGGAAAGGTTGCGCCCAGCGTTGCGAGGGGACCACCTGAAAGATATCGCCCGCCTTGATGTATCCCTGTGCCTTCAACACGGCCTCTTTATAGGCGTTCTTGGTGAAATTGCTCACCGGTTCGGGTGTGGGGGCGGCATCGCCCAGATCGCGGGTATTGCCAGCGGGGGACCGCTCCAGATCGCGGATGGCGTCCATCACCCGCTCGGCGGCCTGTGCATAGGCGGCGCGCGCCGATTGGCCGGGCGTGACCCATGCGGGCGACACCACAGTCACCTCGCCCTTGACCCCGTCCAGCACAGCGACCACGGAGGGCCGCAGCATTACCGCATCGGGCAGGCCCAGCGGATCTGGGTTGACGTTGGGCAGACGCTCCACCAGCCGGATCATGTCATAGCCAAGATAGCCAAACAGGCCGGCCGCCGATTGCGGCAGATCGGCCGGCAGGTCGATCCTGCTTTCCGCGATCAGCCCGCGCAGGGCGTCGAGCGGATCTCCCGCGATGTCCTCGAATGCGTCGGGGTCATACCGCGCGGCGCGGTTGACCTCGGAGGTGGTGCCGCGACAGCGCCAGATCAGATCGGGCTTCATCCCGATGATGCTGTAGCGCCCGCGCACCTCGCCGCCGGTGACGGATTCAAGCATAAAGGTATTCTCGGCAACGCCTCCCAGCTTGAGCATGAGCGACACGGGCGTGTCGAGATCGGCGGCAAGGCGGGTATAGACCACCTGATGCTCGCCCGCGTCATAGCGGGCCGCGAAGGCGTCGAAAGAAGGTGTAAGGGCCATATTACTGAAAATTCACATTTACGGCCGTCACGGCACGCGGATCGATGTTTTGTCCGGCGCGCAACAGCGTGTCTTCGGTAAAGATGTCGAACAGCCCCTGCGCCAGCGCCTCGTTTTGTTGCGTGCGCAATTGTGCGACAAGATCACGGGCCTGGGGCGTGTCACCGCCTGCGGTGATGGCGTCAAGGCGGACCAGAACAACGGTATCCGTGCCCTCCAGAATGCGTATTTCGCCCACTTCCATCTCGAAAACCTCACCCATGAAGCCTGCGGGCGTGCGGAGGATGAAACTGTCGCGGGTCTGCTCGGTTGTCACCCGTTCGGTCAGACCCTGCTCTGACAGAGGCGTGCCTGCCTCCGCCTGCTCCTTGGCGGCTTCGGCACGGGTGCGCAGGCGGTTCACGATCTCGTCCTCGCGCCAGCGCGCGGCGACGTCCTCGGTGACATCCTCGTAGGTTGCGGGCCGTTCGGGCAGTTGCTCATTCAGACGCAGCGCAAAAACGCCGCCGTCCTCCAGTTGCTCGATCCGCGGGAAATCGCCTTCCGTGACGGTCGCCGCCCCTTCGCGGAAGGCGCCATAGGCGGCGATGTCGTCACTGCTGTCCTCGGTCCAGTCGATCTGCCCCAGCACCATATCGGTCTGCTCAGCCAGCTGTTCGATCGTGGCTCCCCCGGCAAGACGGTTGTCAAAATCCTCCGCGCGTGCCTCGACCAGGCGGATCGCGCGGTCGGCCGCGATCGTGCCGCGCAGTTCCGGCTCCGCCTCCTCGAAGGTGACGATCTGTTCGGGCAGCACGCCGTTCACGCGGAACAGGGCAGGGCCCAGATTGGTGGGTGCGGGCCCAACGATGGTGCCGACTTCGGCGCCGAAAACGGCATCTGCGGCAGCACCCAGATCAGAGCGTCCCACATCGCCCAGATCCACATCTGCCACGCGCAGACCGCGATCCTGCACCAGCGTCTCAAAGGTCGTGCCGCCCACTTCGAGGTTGGCAGCGGCTTGATCGGCGGTGGCCTGATCGGCGAATACCAGACGCTCTACCAGACGCCGCTCGGGCTGGTTGTACTGGTCGGCGCGGGCATCGTATTCCGCGCGCAACTCATCCTCGGTCAGCTCAACCTGATCAATCACGTCCGTGGGGTTGAGCCAAGCGTAGGTGATGGATTTGGTGGCGGGCAGCACGAAATTGTCGGCATTGGCGTCGAAATAAGCGCGCAGTGTCGCCTCGTCCGCTGGGTCAACAGGTGTCTCCAGTGCAGTCTCATCCAGCAGAATCCAAGTGAAATCACGGTTTTCAGTGACATAGGCCACGAGGGTTTCGGAATAGGCGGCAGGCATCTCCACACCGCTCAGCACGGCACCCTGCAACAGCTGGCGCGCGGTCTCCTCGCGCAGGCTGACCTCGAACTCTCCCTCGTTCAGACCGGCGGTGCGCAACGCCTGCGCATATCCGTCGCGGTCAAACTGGCCGTCGACGCCCTGAAAGGCGGCAATGTCCAGAATACGGTCGTGCAGCACTTCGTCGCCGATCGACAGGCCCATCTGCGTCGCCTCGTGGTCCAGCGCGCGCTCGCGCATGAGACGTTGCAGAATGGCGCGGTCAAGACCCAGCTGCTGGGCCTGCGCAAAGCTCATCGCGCTGCCGGTTTGCTGGCTGATCGCGCGCAATTCCTGCTGGACCTGACGGGCGTATGTATCGACCGATATCGGTTTGTCGCCCACGGTGCCCAGGGTGCGGATGTTACCGCTCAGGTTGACCGCGCCAAAGCCGCCAAGACCCAGAAACAGCAGACCCATCAGAATCCACATTGCGGTTTTACCGACGCTTGATTTCTTGGCCATGATACCGTCCCTCTGCGAGTGTTTGCGCCTGTCTAAGGGTTGGGCGCGACAGGGGCAAGTGTCTGCTATCCGCGCGGCAGATCAAGCGTTTCGAGACGCGCGAACAGGGTGGCGATCCCGTCTGCGTCCAGATTGGCAAAGGCGATGCGCAACTGGCTTTCGCCGGCCCTATTCTCGGCCGGATAGAACATAGTGCCGGGCAGGCACAGTACGCCGATCTCGCGCACCATCAGTGGGGCAAGCTCGGCACTGCTGAGGGCGAAGGGGTGGTGGAGATAGGCGAAATAACCGCCGAGACCCAGCAGCTTCCAGCCCTGCGCCGCAAGTGCGGGCATCTGATGGGTGATGGCGGCGCGGCGGTGCAGGATTTCGTCGCGCTCGCCCGCGAGCCACTGATCAAGATTCTCCATCCCCCACAGGGCCGCGTGCTGGCCGATCTGGGGCGGGCAGATCGCGACGGTGTCGAGAAACTTCTCGGCCTGCGCCAGCCGCACGGGCGAGGCCGCGATCGCGCCCACGCGGTGGCCGGTCAGCCGGTAGGCTTTGGAGAAGGAATAGAGGTGGATCAGCGTTTTATCCCAATCTGCGCGTCTGAATAGACTGTGCGGGATGCCCGACGCGGCGTGAAAGTCGCGGTAGGTTTCATCGACGATCAGGGCAATCCCGCGCGATTTCGCAATGTCGTAGAAGGCGGTGATCAGATCATCGGGATATTCGATGCCGGTGGGGTTGTTCGGCGTGACCAGTACGATGGCACGGGTGCGCGGCGTGATCCGTTTGGCCGCGTCCCACGGATCGGGCATCATGTCGCTCTCGCAGGTCAGTGGCACCGCCTTTGCCCCCGCCATATCAAGCCACATTTTATGGTTGAAATACCACGGCACCGGTATGATCACCTCGTCGCCTTCACCACAGAGCGTCGCGATGACCGCCGCGAAGGCCTGATTGCAGCCCGATGTGATGGCGATCTGGTCGGGTGTGACCGTGCCGTCATAAAGATGCGAGGTGCGCGCGGCCAATGCGCTGCGCAGCGCGTGATTGCCCAGAACCGGGCCATACAGATGGGCGGTATCGTCATTCAAGACAGCATCGGCCATGGCACGGCGCAGATCAGGGTGCGGCGCTTCGACCGGAGCCGCCTGGCTCACGTTTATGAGCGGGCGGTCGGGCGGAAACGTCACGCGGTCGAGCCAGCGGCGGGCCTCCATCACCGGGGGCGGAAAGGTGGTCGCAGTGCGGGGTTCTGTCATGGCAGGGGTCCGTGTCCGGGGTGGGTGGCAGATTTGAGTTTACAGGGAAAAATGAAGGCGAATTGGGAAGTCAGTCTTTGCCGCGGTAGGGTTCTACGTATTGTAGGGCCATGTCCCAGGGAAAGAAAATCCACGTGTCCTGGCTCACGCCGGTGATGAAGGTGTCGACCATCGGTTCACCCTCGGGTTTGGCGTAGACGGTGGCGAAGTGGGCCTTTGGGTAGAGTTGGCGCACCAGCTCCAGCGTTTTGCCGCTGTCCACCAGATCGTCGATCACGAGGATGCCGGTGCCGTCGCCCATGATCTCGGTGTCGGGGGATTTGAGAACGCGGGCCTCGCGGCGCTGGTCGGCCTTGCCGCCACCTGCGTGATAGGAGACGACCGAAATCGTATCGACGGTGCGGATGTCCAGCTCGCGCGCGACGATCATCGCAGGGGCCATGCCACCGCGGGTTATGGCGACCACGGCGCTCCACGCGCCATCATCCGGGCCTTTGCCGTCCAGACGCCATGCCAGCGCGCGGCTGTCGCGGTGGATCTGGTCCCAGCTGATGTGAAAGCCTTTTTCGTGCGGAAGGCGGTTGTCCATGTCGGCTCCTTAAAAATGTTGTTACCGCAATAGCGGGAATATCCGCCCTAGGAAAGGGCGCAGCAGGGTCGCGCGGTGCCTCAACCCCAGGTGGACTTCCGCCGTGCGGATGAGATGCGCGGATTGTTTGAAATAGGCAAATTTGTGCCACGTGCTTATCAAAAAGCCGTAGCGGAACGCGTCAAGCAGTGCGGGATCAAGCTGTGCGCCCAAGGTATCCAGCGCAATGGCGCGGCGTCTTGAATTGTCGCGCGGACGTAAGAGACCTCCGGTTCGCAGGCTTTCACGCCATCCGTTCTGATCCATCCAGTTCAGCAAAAACGCCGCATCGCGCGCGATCGGCTGTGGCGGTCCGGGCAGATAGTCGATGCCGGTAATACGCCCCGTTTCAGGATCGACGCAGAGGTTTTGCGGTTTGAGATCATTAAAGCTTGTGCAGTGAAGCACGGACCTGCCGTGAAACGGAGTGAGCAATTGGCGGAAATTCGACAAGACGCGGGGCGCGGCGGCTTGAAACCGCTCTGGCATATATTCGGTCTCGCGCTGTGCCAGCGCCAGATGTGGCATCATGTCAAAGGGGAGGGTCTGCTGTGGCGTGTCGCGACAAAACCCGTCGAGCCATTGCAACGCGCGTCGGGTGGTTGTGCGCCCTGCATCTTGTGCTGTCGTATGATCAAGGGTCACCGGACCCGCGTCTTGCATGGCAAACAGATTATGCGCTGTGCTGAGAAAGTCCGGCTTTACGATCCGCCCGGTGTGATTGGCCAGATTTGACAGGGCATTGAACTGTGTCTCTGCCGCCCCCACCGTGTCGTAAACCTTCAGCACCACTGATGCTTTGCCATCGGGCGCGGTTGCCCGCAAAATCGAGCGGCCTCCACGCGTGTGGTCGGGGCGATGCTCGATCAAGGTTACGCGCCAACCGTCAAACCTTCCTTCAGGTTGTGCAGCCAGCGCGGCGGCAGCACCAGATTTGTGAAGGTCAGCAGACATATAGGGGCCAAATCACGGCCTGACCGACGGCATCCATCACCTAGCGCCCAAGCAGCAGGCGCAGCCCCAACAATCCTAAAAGGGCCGCCGCCGTGCGGTCGATCACAGGTTTTGTCCGCAGATAGGCCGCGCGGGCCGCAGGTGCCGTCAGGATCATCGCGCAGGCGGTGTAGAAGATCATTTCAAGCATCAGATGATTGAGCGTGATAAAAGCGATTTCGGCGCCGGTCAGGTCGGGCGGAAATATCACCACAAGCACGGCAGCCGCAAAAAGCACGGATTTCGGATTGCCTACATTCACCAGAAAACCGTCCAGAAAGGCACGGCCTCCCGCTTTCGGTGCAGCATTGAGCGGCGTGTTTGCCCCCCGCCATGTCTTGATCGCGAGATAGATCAGGTAGGCGGCGCCACAGATTTTCAGCACGGCAAAAGCCCACGGAAACAACGTGAAAAGAGCATCCATGCCAAGCAGGGCCGCAAGCGTCCAGATGCTTGCAATCAGACCCAGCCCCATGCCCGTCGCGATGCCCGCGCGCCGTCCGCCCGACACCGAACTGCGCACCGCCATCAGGAAGGCGGCGCCGGGGCTGAGGATAGAGATGATCAACACGGCGTTGAATGCGATGATGTGCTCAAGGGTCACGGGCGCGGATCCTAGTCTTTCGACATGTCCGGTGCATCGACCGCCTTCATGCCAACCACATGATATCCTGCGTCCACGTGCAGGTTTTCGCCGGTGGTGCCAGAGCCGAGATCAGACAGCAGATACAGCGCGGATTTGCCGACTTCGTCGATGGTCACGTTGCGGCGCAGGGGCGAGTTGTACTCGTTCCATTTCATAATATAGCGGAAATCGCCGATGCCCGAAGCCGCCAGTGTTTTGATCGGCCCGGCGGAGATCGCGTTGACGCGGATGCCATCCTTGCCCAGATCCTCGGCCAGATATTTGACCGACGCCTCAAGCGCTGCCTTGGCCACGCCCATCACGTTATAATGCGGCATGACCTTTTCGGCGCCGTAATATGTGAGCGTCAGGCAAGAGCCGCCGTTCTTCATCATCTTCTCTGCGCGCTGGACCACGGCGGTGAAGGAATAGACGGATATGTCCATGGACAGAGTGAAATTGGCGCGGCTGGTATCGACATAGCGGCCGCGCAACTCATTTTTGTCGGAAAAACCGATGGCATGCACGATGAAATCCAGACTGTCCCAACGCTTTGCCAATCCTTCAAACAGCGCATCAATAGATCCCTCGTCGCCCACATCGCAGGGCAGCACGATATCCGATCCCAGGGACGCAGCCAGCGGGCCCACCCGTTTTTTCAGAGCATCCCCCTGATAGGAAAAGGCCAGCTCGGCGCCTGCATCGGCGAGTTGTTTGGCGATGCCCCAGGCGATTGATTTGTCGTTGGCCAATCCCATGATCAGCCCCCGCTTGCCCGCCATCAGATTGTTCGACATTGCCTTAAACTCCGTTCATGCTTGTTTTAATTTGGTCTACGCCATCGGATGGCGGCCATCAAGTGAGTGCGGTGTTTATCGCATTTCGGGTTGCACAGGTGATCGTGATGGTAGAATTATTAAACAAAGCGGTGGTTTTTGCGTTTCTTTTTGGGCTACTATGTCCTTTTGATATGAAAATTTAGCCCTGCGTTAATTTGTGGAGAACCAGTTTATGACCGACCGGTCGGGTATTTTTGCGGGCGACGATCCCTTCGCTCTGGCGCGTGATTGGCTGGCTGAGGCAACGGATGCCGAAATTAACGATCCAAATGCGATGGCGCTCAGCACGGTGGATGCGGACGGCTTGCCCAACGCACGCGTGGTATTGTTGAAAGACATCGAGGACGACGCCTTCGTTTTCTACACCAATTACACCAGCGCCAAGGCGGTCGAGCTTGATATCGCGGGCAAGGCTGCGTTTGTTGTGCATTGGAAATCGCTGCGCCGTCAGGTGCGCGCCCGCGGCATCATCACCCGCGAGGACGGCGAGAAGGCGGATGCTTACTATGCGTCACGTTCGCTCAAAAGCCGTCTGGGGGCATGGGCATCGGACCAGTCAAAACCGCTGGAGAACCGCGAGGTTCTGGAGCGCGCCCTTGAGGAAGCGACACAGACACACGGCGATGACCCGGCACGCCCGCCTTTCTGGGGTGGCTACCGCCTGACGCCGCTGGAACTGGAGTTTTGGGGCGATGGCGAGGCGCGCCTGCACAACAGATTTCAATGGCGTCGCGAAACGATCGACGCGCCGTGGGACATCAGGCGCCTCAATCCATAAACGACCGGCACTGCCGGTATCTTGCTGCGGCGGCACCTTGGGGTTTCGCCATCTGTTTTGAAAAACGGTAAGTCCACTATGACCCAAGGCGACGATGAGAATCCGAAATCCGAAACCCAGTCCGGGACTGTAAAGTGGTTCGATCCGGTAAAGGGATTCGGATTTGTCGTGGCCGACGGCGGCGGTGTCGATATCTTGCTGCATGTGAATGTGCTGCGCAATTTTGGTCAAAGTTCGGTCGCTGACGGATCGCGGATCGTGCTGCATGCCAACAGGACCGACCGCGGCGTGCAGGCCAGCGAAGTCGTGTCGATCGCGCCGCCCGAAGGGTCCTATCCTGTTCTGCCCGATATTGCCGGATTTGATCTGGAGCAGATCGCCAGCAAACCGTTGGTGGCCGCACGGATCAAATGGTTCGACAAGATTAAGGGCTTTGGCTTTGCGAATGTGTTTGGCTGCCCTAAAGATGTGTTTGTGCATATGGATGTCTTGCGCCAGTCAGGTCTGTCCGATCTGGCGCCGGGCGAGGCCGTTGCGGTAAAAGTCATAGATGGAAAGCGCGGCCGGATGGCCGCTGAGGTGCATGCATGGGAAACAGTCCCCGTAACAGACGAGACTTCCTCGCAGGATTGAGCGCGCTCAGTCTGCTGGCCGCCGGCACGCGGGCGACCGCGCAAAGCCAGCCCCGGCCCGCGTGCGACCCGGGCCGGGTCACCATCACCGGCGGATTCGGCAGGGCGGTGTTCAGTGTCGATGTCGCTGACGATGATGCCAGCCGCGCGCAGGGCCTGATGAATGTGCCTCAGATGCCGCTCAGTCGTGGCATGCTCTTCGTCTACGACCGCCCGCAAGCCATGAGCTTTTGGATGCGCAACACGCTCATTGAGTTGGATATGCTGTTTCTCGACCCTTACGGCGTGATCAAACACATCCACCACCGCGCGCAGCCGCTGGACGAGACGCCGATCCTTGGGGGTGGCGACCAGCTCTTGGGTGTGCTGGAGATCAACGGCGGTCTGGCGCGGCGACTTGGGATCGCGCAGGGCGATGTGCTGCAACATCCGGCGTTCGTCGGTCCTGCGGATACGGTGGCCTGCGACTGACGTAAATTGATATGCCGATCACGCAGATTTCGGCTTTTCAATCTCCGCGCGCTGATCTAAAGAGGCCGCAGTCGGGGCGTGGCGCAGCCTGGTAGCGCACCTGTTTTGGGTACAGGGGGTCGGATGTTCGAATCATCTCGCCCCGACCATTCGAAAATCCCAACTTTGTGGCCTTCCTGAGAATATCGGGGAGGCCACAAGTGTTTTGGGATCAGTGATTGGTAATCGGCGATTCTGTCAAACAATCACCAGTAAGAATCGCGGACCGGTTCGCAGGACTCCAAGTTTGAAGCCAGCGGCGCAATATATCCATATCTGGTATTCGGAAGCGAATTCGTTAACGATTTCACACAATGTCTAGTGCCGCTGGTGTGATCAAAAAGATACCTTTTCTCTCCTCATCTGCGATTTCTCGCGTATGGGCAAAAAACTGGCGAAGCCGCTTTCACCGTGCTGCTGAACCGCGCCCGCGCGCGCCGTTTTCGCCTAGACGCTTTATTCTATGGCGTTTTTTGTGGATCGAAAAAATTAACCATTTGGGGATGGCCTGTGGATGAATCACGGGAGCGTGAGCGCCAACCGCTTTGAGCGGCAGGTCAACCTGCAAAAAGTAAATCATTCGCTAATAAATGCGTTGACCCAAGGGGGTCGAATACGCCAGTTTGTGCGAGCAGACGGCAACGCCACAACATGTAGTGGTCCAACGCTATGACGGCATGCCGCGCGGCAAAGTACAGGCAAACGGTCTTACATGGCAGTTTTTGGGGGTGTTCGCGATATATCGCAGGTGCCCGTCGGCTTGTCTTTGGCGCAAAGCAAAAAAGCGCGGGCGCCCGGTGGGTGTTCGAAATGAAAATACTGGATGAGAATACAGGGGCAGCACGATGAAAATTGAACGCAAATTCACCACTCAGGGGCAGGACGCCTACGCCGATCTGGATTTTGTGAGCACGGTCTCAGAAATTCGCAATCCGGACGGGTCGGTCGTCTTTCATCTCGACAATGTCGAAGTGCCCCGGTCCTGGAGCCAGGTTGCGTCCGACGTCATCGCACAAAAGTATTTCCGCAAGGCAGGTGTGCCCTCCGCATCCAAGCGCGTGAAGGAAAAGGGCGTTCCCGAGTTTCTGTGGCGCTCCGTTCCTGTCGAGGGTTCCGAGATGGGCGGCGAGACGTCGTCCAAGCAGGTGTTCGACCGCTTGGCGGGGGCATGGGCCTATTGGGGTTGGAAAGGTGGCTATTTCACCACCGAGGAAGACGCGCGCACCTACTATGACGAGGTGCGCTATATGCTGGCTTCCCAGCGCGCCGCGCCCAACTCGCCGCAGTGGTTCAACACCGGTCTGCACTGGGCCTACGGGATCGACGGTCCGGCGCAGGGGCACTACTATGTCGATTATAAATCCGGCGAGCTGACGCGTTCTACATCCAGCTACGAGCACCCCCAGCCGCACGCCTGTTTCATCCAGTCGGTCGCCGATGATCTGGTCGGCGATGGTGGCATCATGGATCTGTGGGTGCGCGAGGCGCGTCTGTTCAAATACGGCTCCGGCACGGGCACCAACTTCTCCTCGCTGCGCGGCGCTGGCGAAAAGCTGTCGGGCGGCGGCAAATCCTCCGGTCTGATGGGTTTCCTGAAGATCGGTGACCGCGCGGCGGGCGCGATCAAATCCGGTGGCACCACGCGGCGCGCGGCGAAGATGGTCATCGTCGATGCGGACCACCCAGACATCGAGGAGTTCATCAACTGGAAGGTGCTTGAAGAGCAGAAAGTGGCGAGTATCGTCGCGGGCTCTAAGATGCACGAGCAAAAGCTGAACCTGATCTTCAAAGCCATCGCGGGCTGGGACGGTCTGGAGGCGGATGCCTATGATCCGACCAAGAATGAGCAGCTCAAGGATGCGATCCGCGCGGCGAAAAAATCCATGATCCCAGAGACATACGTCAAGCGGGTGCTGGATTACGCAAAGCAGGGTCACACCTCCATCGAATTCCCGACCTACGATACCGATTGGGATAGCGAGGCGTATAACTCCGTCTCTGGCCAGAACTCCAACAATTCGATCCGCGTGACCGATGCCTTCCTGAAGGCCGTCGAGGCCGATAGCGATTGGGAGCTGCTGGACCGCACCACGGGCCGCGTGTCCAAGACGATCCGGGCGCGCGATCTTTGGGATCAGGTGGGCCATGCCGCTTGGGCCTGTGCCGATCCGGGCATCCAGTACCACGATACCGTAAACGACTGGCACACATGCCCCGAAGACGGTGCCATTCGCGGCTCAAACCCCTGCTCGGAGTATATGTTCCTCGACGATACGGCCTGTAACCTTGCCTCGATGAACCTGCTTACCTTCCTTGAGGATGGCCAATTTCAGGTCGAAGACTACATGCATGCCTCGCGCCTGTGGACCGTGACGCTGGAAATCTCGGTGATGATGGCGCAGTTCCCGTCCAAGGAGATCGCGCAGCGCTCCTACGATTTCCGCACGCTCGGCTTAGGCTATGCGAACATCGGCGGTCTGCTGATGAACATGGGCTACTCCTACGACAGTGACGAGGGCCGCGCGCTGTGCGGTGCGCTGACCGCGATCATGACCGGCGTCGCCTATGCCACCTCCGCCGAGATGGCGGGCGAGTTGGGTGCCTTCCCGGGCTATGCCAAGAATTCCAAGCACATGCTGCGCGTGATCCGCAACCACCGCAACGCGGCCTACGGCGAGAAGACAGGCTATGAAAAGCTGGCGATCAAGCCGCTGGCGCTGGATCATGCCAACTGCCCGCAGGCGGGTCTGGTGGATGTGGCGATGTCCACATGGGACGAGGCGCTGAAGCTGGGCGAGGCGCACGGCTACCGCAACGCACAAACCTCCGTTATCGCGCCCACCGGCACCATCGGTCTGGTCATGGATTGCGACACCACGGGGATCGAGCCTGATTTTGCGCTGGTGAAGTTCAAGAAGCTCGCCGGCGGCGGGTATTTCAAAATCATCAACCAGTCGGTGCCGGGTGCGCTCGAAAAGCTCGGCTACGGCTCGGCACAGATCGAAGAGATCGTCAGTTATGCTGTTGGTCACGGTTCCATGGGCAATGCGCCGGGGATCAACCACACCACGCTGATGGGCCACGGTTTCGGCCCGGCCGAGCTGGCCAAGGTCGACGGCGCGCTGGAAGCCGCTTTTGACATCCGCTTCGTCTTCAACCAGTGGACGCTGGGCGAGGAATTCTGCACGCAGGTCCTCGGCATCCCGCGCGAAAAGTTGAACGATCCCACGTTTGATCTGCTGAAATCGCTCGGGTTCTCCAGGAAAGATATCGACGCGGCCAATGATCATGTCTGCGGGACGATGACACTGGAAGGTGCGCCGCACCTGCGCGAAGAACATTACGCGATCTTCGATTGCGCCAACCCCTGCGGCAAAAAGGGCAAGCGCTATCTGTCGGTCAACAGCCACATCTACATGATGGCCGCAGCGCAATCGTTCATCTCGGGCGCGATTTCCAAGACGATCAACATGCCAAACGATGCCACCATCGAAGATTGCCAGAAGGCCTACGAGCTGTCGTGGTCGTTGGGGATCAAGGCGAACGCGCTCTACCGTGACGGCTCCAAACTGTCGCAGCCTCTGGCGGCCTCGCTGGTCGAGGATGATGACGACGCGGCGGATATCCTCGAGAGCGGTACGATCCACGAGAAAGCCATCGTGCTGGCCGAGAAGATCGTTGAGAAGGTGATCGTCAAGGAGATCATCAAATCGCATCGCGAGAAGATGCCACAGCGCCGCAAGGGCTATACCCAGAAGGCGAATGTGGGCGGGCATAAGGTCTATCTGCGTACCGGCGAGTATCAGGATGGCTCTCTGGGTGAGATCTTCATCGACATGCACAAAGAGGGTGCTGGTTTCCGTGCGATGATGAACAATTTCGCCATCGCCGTCAGCGTGGGTCTGCAATACGGCGTGCCGCTGGAGGAATTCGTCGATGCCTTCACCTTCACCAAGTTCGAGCCTGCGGGCATGGTGCAAGGCAATGACAGCATCAAATCCGCGACCTCGATCCTCGATTATATCTTCCGCGAACTCGCAGTAAGCTATCTCGACAGGACCGATCTGGCCCATGTCCAGCCCGAAGGTGCGACCTTCGACACGCTGGGCCGGGGCGAGGAAGAGGGCGTGGCCAACGTCACCGAACTGACCGAGAGTGCTGCGGCCAAGTCGCTGGAAGTGCTGCGCCAGATCACATCGCCCGGCTATCTGCGCAACCGGGTGCCGCAGAACTTTACCGTGTTCCAGGGCGGCCAGTCGGCGGCGTTGGAGGCGATCAGCGGCATGATGCCATCGGGCGGCGGCGGTGTGGCGACTGCGGTTGCGACAAGTACTGTCACCTCCGGCAGTATCTCGATGGATCACCGCACCAAGGCAAAGATGCAGGGCTATGAGGGCGAAGCCTGTGGCGAGTGCGGCAACTACACGCTGGTGCGCAACGGTACCTGCATGAAGTGCAACACCTGCGGCGGCACATCGGGCTGTAGCTGAACCAATAGGGTGGGGCGCTTCGGCGCCTCACCGCGCGGTCGACAGGACCGCGCGCAACAGACAACGAGACAAGGGGCAGGTGCGCTTGCCCCTGACGCTGACCACGCCGCAGGCATAAAACAAAAACGAGCGGTAAACTAATGAGCATGGTCATGCGAACCTCGGGGTGCCTTGTGGCACCCCTTTTTCTTTGGCACCCTCACGCGCGCAACGCCTCTCCAAAAGATCAAGGATCATCTTATGAAACTTCTACGCTATGGCCCCGCCGGATCCGAAAAGCCCGGGCTTCTCGATGCATCCGGTCGGGTGCGTGATCTGTCGCACGTCATCGGTGACATCGCGGGGGATGCACTGCGGCCTGCCGGTCTTGATGCCGTGCGCGCGCTTGATCCTGATACGCTGCCGCTGGTCGAGGGGACGCCGCAGGAGGATCTGCGGCTTGGCGCCTGCGTCGGAAGCATCGGGAAATTCATCTGTATCGGCCTCAATTTTGCCGATCACGCGGCGGAAGCGGGCATGCCGATCCCGCCCGAGCCGGTGATTTTCAACAAATGGACCTCGTCGATCGTGGGCCCGAACGATCCGATCCAGATCCCGCACGGCTCCGTCAAGACCGACTGGGAAGTCGAGCTGGGCGTGGTGATCGGAGAGCCGGGCGCCTATATCGACGAGGCTGACGCGATGCGCCATGTCGCAGGGTTTTGCGTGATCAACGACGTATCCGAGCGTGAATTCCAGATCGAGCGGGCAGGGACATGGGACAAGGGTAAGGGCTGTGACACTTTCGGCCCGACCGGCCCCTGGCTTGTGACACCCGACGAGATCGCGGATTACGACAATCTGGACATGTGGCTCGACGTGGACGGTGCGCGCCAGCAATCGGGCACCACCGCCACGATGATCTATAAAGTGCCGCATCTGATCGCCTATTGCAGCCGCTTCATGAGCTTGCAGGCAGGCGATGTCATCTCGACCGGCACGCCGCCCGGCGTGGGCATGGGGCAAAAGCCGCAGCGTTATCTCAAAGGCGGCGAGGTGATGCGCCTTGGCATCACCGGTCTGGGCGAACAACGCGCAGCGGTTCTGCCCGCGACCGGGTAAAACGGCCCGGCGGCCATTAACGCATTGGCAGGGACAGCTTGCGGCCCTACACCTCACGCGGCACGTCCTGTCGCTGTGTCTCGTTCCGGCATAAGGTCGCTTTCATGTTCGCATATATCGGCCTGTTCGCCTCGGCGCTGGTGGCGGCCACCGTTCTGCCGATGCAGTCGGAGGCGGTTCTGGCGGCACTTCTGCTGGGCGGCAATCATTCGGTGGCTGTGCTGTTGGCGGTGGCGACCGTTGGTAACGTGCTAGGCTCGGTGATCAACTGGGTGCTGGGCCGCTATATGCTGCGCTACCGTCACGCTCGCTGGTTTCCCGCCTCTCAACAACAGCTGGCGCGCGCGCAGGCGTGGTACCGGCGTTGGGGCCGCTGGTCGCTGCTGGGAAGCTGGCTGCCGGTGGTGGGCGATCCGCTGACCGTGGTGGCGGGGCTGCTGCGCGAGCCGCTGGTGCCGTTCGTCGTGCTGGTCACCATCGCAAAAGGCACGCGCTATCTGGTGCTTGCGGCGCTTGTGCTCAGCTGGGTCTGATGTTTCCCGCGCCGTGGCGCTTACGCTCTTTCCATCCCGCCTGAGCGGTGCGAAAATGCGCCCATGTCCAAGAAAACCCTGAACCAAGTCAATCTTGCTACCCTTGGCGCGGACCACCTAGCAGCACTGCTGCTGGAGGTGAGCACCGGCAGCGCCGAGATCAAGCGCCGCCTGCGGCTGGAGCTGAGCCATAACCTTGGCGCGACCGAGCTGGCCCGCGACGTGCGCAAACGGCTTGCCTCGATCCGGCGCAGCAAGGGGTTCGTCGGCTGGCGCAAGCGCAAGGCGCTGGTCCGCGATCTGAGCACGCAGGCAGACATGATCACCGACAAGATCGCGGGCGATGCCCCGGAGGAGGCATTTGATCTGTTGTGGCAATTCATTGAGCTCGCCCCGTCGGTCTACGCCCGTGTCGACGACAGCCGCGGCGATGTGGGCGAGGTGTTCCGCACCGCCTTGCAGAGTTTTGGGCAGATCGGCCCGCATGCGGCGCAGGAGGCCGAGGCCCTTGCCGCGCGGATCTGGGAGGCGCTGCGCGACAACAGCTATGGGGAGTTCGACGGAATCATCGCGCTCCTCGCGCCGGGTCTGGGGGAAGCGGGGCTTGAGCATCTGAAATCGCTGGTGCTGGCCTATGAGGACACGCCCGACGACGCGCCGCAAGAACACGCTGCCCTTCAATTCCTGCGCGATCTGCGCGGCAGCAATGGCAGCTTCGCTCAGGACCAAAAAGCGCGCCTGATCCAGACCACGCTGCAAGAGATCGCGCTGGCCCAAGGCGACACGGACGCCTACATCGCACAGTTCACATCGCAGGATCTGGCGCGCCCGCGCATCGCGGCGCAGGTGGCACAGCTGCATCTGGCGGCAGGGCGCCCGCAGGACGGTCTGGACGTGCTGACCGGTATCGACGCGCGCAGTCAGGGCGATGCCGCATGGGACGGTGCCTATATCGCCTGTCTGTTGGCGCTGGGCCATGTCGCGGATGCACAGGATCACCGCTGGTCTATCTTCTCCGAGACATTGCAGGCCCAGCCGCTGCGCGACTATCTCAGGCTGCTGCCCGATTTTGAGGATATCGAGGCGGAGGATGCGGCCAAAGCGCAGGCGATGCTGTTTCCCGATTCCACCACAGCGCTGTCGTTTTTTCTTGAATGGCCGGATCTGGCCATGGCCGCGCAACTGGTCGAGGCGCGGGTGCAAGAGCTGGACGGCGATCTGCCGCACATTCTGACGCCTGCGGCAGAGGCTTTGCGGGGCCGCTACCCGCTGGCCGCGACCCTGCTGTGGCGCGTGATGATCAATCAGGCCCTGCGCGAGGGTCGGACGAACCGCTATGCCGCCGCCGCCGATGCCGTGATGGAATGTGCAGCGGCTGACAGCGATATTGCAGAGTACGGCAGGTTTGCGACCCATGGTGCGTATCTAGAGCAGTTGCGCACGCGCTATAAACACAAGGCGTCATTCTGGAAACGCGTGCCCTGACGGTCATTGATGGCTTGTCACGCTAGAGCAGGTCGGCCACCGGCGTGCCTGCCTCCATCCCGATATGCGCGCGCAGTTTGACCCGCGCCCGCGCGAGGCGCGACATCACCGTGCCGACCGGCAGATCCAGTAGCATGGCAATCGCTGCCGGGCTGAACTCTCCCTGAAGGACCAGCGCCATCACCTGTCGCTGCTCGGGGGGCAGGGCGGCGATGGCGCTGTGCAGGGCAGTCAGGGCCAGCCTGCTGTCTGCGACCGGTGCGATGCTGGCGCTGTTCTCCTCCAGCTCGTCCAGATCGACCTGCGCACGCCACCGCGCCCGCGCAAGGTTTTGCAGGATGATCATGGCATAATGCGCGGGCTCCTCCACGCCTGATCTGCGGCTGCGCTGGATCAGGCGCAGCAGCGCCTCCTGCGCCATATCCTCTGCATCGCTGGGCTGTGCGCCCAGCCGTCGCGCGCGATTGTGCAGGCGTTTGCCCAAAGCATCCAGATCGAGCGTGTTATCGGAAATCATCATATCATGCGTCCTGCCATTGGTATGCGTCAGACAGCATTACGGGTCTTTTGCTGTGCAACCATACGGGGAGATTCCGCCTAAGCGACGGCAGGGGCCTTTTTGGGCGGTGGAGCGCGCATCACATCCGCGTGTATCGGCGGCGCGCCGCGCTTGGGAACAGGGGGCGGGACGCAAACCGGCGTTTCGGCCTCTAGCTCTGTGAGGGCGCCGAGACGGCCCCTCGCAACAACCAAACCAGAATGGAGACACCAATGAACAACCTCAAAACCTTCGCAGCCATCGCCGCCACCGCCCTTTGCATGCCAGCCTTCGCCATGGGGCAAAGTGCTGTCAGCGCCGACGCCAATGAAGACGGCGTGCTGACACTTGCAGAGGTGCAGGCGGTCTATCCCGATCTGACCGAAGAGACCTTTACCTCAGCCGATCTGAACGGCGACGGCGTGCTGGAAGATTCCGAAGTGACCGCGGCGCAGGAAGCAGGGCTTATGCCGGCAGGCTAAGCCGCGCCGCATATGCGCGTCCCTGTGGCAGCAGGGCGCGCATACATCGCAGGTCCGGAAACCCCCCAGGGTCCGGGCCTGTGGTCCGTTGAGGCCTCCAAATCTAAAAATACGCCCGGACTGCCCTTTACTGCCCTCCCTTGCGTGGGTCCGGCCGTCGGACCCCAAGCCCAGAATTACTGGCTGACCTGCCAGTTTTGTCGCGCAAGCGCATCCGCCTCCGGGGGCGGTTTGTATGGCCACCCTTGCCCCGCCCGGGGTGCCCGCCTGCACCTTAGGGTTAAGCGTATTGTCGCCCAAATTTTCTCTTTTCGGCAGCATGTAGCCGAGCAAAGCACATCACAGAACTGTTAGTGGAACCGATCGGTGTTTCATGGTGTTACCTGACTGAACGAAGGACAAACGTCCTCGTCACGGTATGACAGACAAGGAGATACCCATGAAAAATCTTATCACGCTTGGCGCCGCCACAGCAGTATCCACAGCACTTCTCAGCAGCGTCGCGTTCGCAGGTAGCTTGGCAGAACCTATCGTTGAGCCAGTCGCCACGCCAGTGTTCGAGCCCGTTGCAGTCAGCACTGACTGGACCGGTTTTTACGGTGGTTTGAACCTCGGTTACGGTGATGTCGACACGAACATCGGCGTGAACGGCGATGACATGACATACGGTCTGCACGTCGGTTACGACTACGACTTCGGTAATAACTTCGTGCTCGGTGCCGAGCTTGAGTATGACAAAGCCGATATCGACCTGACCGATGCTGACGGTGCAGTTGCAGCTGATGTGGACAGCGTCACACGCCTCAAGCTGCGCGGCGGCTACGATCTTGGCCGTACGTTGGTCTATGCAACAGCTGGTGTTGCGGAAGTCGACACGAGCTTGGGTAGCGAGAATGGTGAGTTTTTCGGCGTCGGCGTAGCCTACAAAGTAACTGAGAGCTTCACCGTCGGTGGCGAAGTGCTTGAGCACCGTTTTGACGACATCAACGGCTCCGGTGTGGATGCAGACGCGACCACATTCAACGTGCGTGGATCGTTCCGCTTCTAAACCAGACTTAAACGACATGATCCAAAGGCGTGCCTCAATCGGCACGCCTTTTTTTGTTAGCGACCCGCGTTCAGGCTTTCAGCAAATCCGCAAAGGGTGCGCAGCGCCGCCGCGAAGGCAGCATCGTCTACCGTCATCGCGACGCGGATATGCCCCGCCGCCGCTGCGCCAAAACTCTCCCCCGGCATGACCGCGATCTGGTGGGTTTCCAGCAAGGCGTGGGCAAAGGCCTCACCGCTCAGGCCGGTGGTAGAGATATCCAGCATCATATACATCGCACCTCCGTTCGGTATTGCAGTGACGGTGTTCTGGCTCGCCAGAACCGCCAGTGCCAGATCCCGCCTCCGGCGAAACGGCTCGGCGATCTGGGCCTCGAACGCATCGCCTTGCTCCAGCGCGAAGAGGGCGGCGTGCTGGATAAAGCCCGGCACGCCGTAGGTGGTGTGGGTCGCCAGATTGACCAAATGCACGATGATGTCTTCTGGCCCGATGACCCAGCCGATGCGCGAGCCGGTAATCGCATGGCTTTTTGACATCGACCCCACAACCAGAGTCCGCTCCGCCATCCCCTCAAGGCTACGTGGCGAGATATGGGCACCCTCCCAGATCTGGGTGTCATAGACTTCGTCCGAGATGAGCCACAGATCATGCGCACGGCACACCTGCGCGATGCCCTCCAGCGTCTCGCGGGAATATACCACGCCGGTGGGATTGTTCGGAGAGTTGACCAGCAAAGTCTTTGCACCGGGCGCATAGGCGGCGATATCTGCGGCGCACGGCTGAAAGGCCAGCGATGCCTGTGCCTTGATTGCCAGCGGCAGGGCACTGACACCGCGCAATGTGCCGGGGTAGGTCGCATAGTAGGGATCGATATAGAGCGCCGTATCGCCGGGATCGAGCGTTGCCATATGCGCGCCGAAGAGCGCCGATTGCCCGCCTGGTGTGATCATCACGTTTTCCGGGCGGGTCTGCGTGCCGGTCCGTGCGCTGACCCGCTTTGCGATGGCGTCGCGCAGGGCCGGGATGCCGGAGATCGCGGCATAGCCCGTCTGCCCCGCCAGTGCCGTGCGGTGCATCTCTTGCAGGATGGGGGCGGCGGTGCGGATGTCATGCTCGCCGATTGTAAGTTCCGTCACGGGTGTTCCGCCCGCGATCATCTGCCGGGCGCGCAAGAACACCTCCCATCCGTCCGATCCACCGCCCAGAAGTGTATTGATCCGCTGTGATGCCTGCATGGGGATGTCCTTTGCTTTTGTGCGCGCAGGGATGCAGAGGGGATGCGGGATTGTCAATCGACCTTGACCGGCCGACGTTGACTGCGTTAGGGATAAAGCATGACAACGATGACCTGCCTCATTTGCTGTACCATTACCTGCTGAGATCTCTCTCGCGGGCCGTGATCACGTTGTTTTATTTTCCCTGAAACTGTGCCATGTCCCGCGCAATGCCGCGCCGATAGGACATATGCCATGACCGTGATCAAACTTCACAACACCAAGACCCGAACGCGCGAAGATTTCACGCCGATCGATCCGCAGGATGTGCGGATGTATGTTTGCGGTCCAACGGTCTACGACCGTGCACATCTGGGCAACGCGCGGCCGGTGATCGTGTTCGACGTACTGTTCCGTCTGTTGCGGCACGTGTACGGGGCGGATCACGTGACCTATGTCCGCAATTTCACCGACATCGATGACAAGATCAACGCGCGCAGCGCCGCGACGGGCCGCCCCATCGGCGAAATCACCGCCGAGACGACGCAGTGGTTTCTGGACGACATGGCCGCAGTCGGCGCGTTGGAGCCTACGCAAATGCCCCGCGCGACGGCTTATGTGCCGCAGATGCTGGCGATGATCGAAGGGTTGGTGGCCTCGGGTCACGCCTATGTCGCCGAAGGCCACGTGCTGTTCGCGGTAGAGAGCTACAAGGCCTACGGGGCACTGTCGGGGCGCAGCATCGACGACATGATCGCGGGCGCGCGAGTGGAAATCGCACCCTTCAAACGCAACCCGATGGATTTTGTCCTGTGGAAGCCGTCCGATGCCGAAACCCCCGGTTGGCACAGCCCCTGGGGCAGAGGCCGACCCGGCTGGCATATCGAATGCTCCGCGATGGCGCATGAATTGCTCGGCGCGCATTTCGACATCCACGGCGGCGGGAACGACTTGATGTTCCCGCACCACGAGAACGAAATCGCCCAAAGCTGCTGCGCCAATGGCACCGAGGCGATGGCCAACGTCTGGATGCACAACGAGATGTTGCAGGTGGAGGGCAAGAAGATGTCCAAATCGCTGGGCAACTTCTTTACCGTGCGCGATCTGTTGGACCAAGGCGTTCCGGGGGAGGTGATCCGGTTTGTGATGCTGAGCACGCATTACCGCAAGCCGATGGACTGGACGGAGAAGAAGCGCGAGGAAGCGGAGCGCACGCTGCGCAAGTGGTACGCGCTGGCGGCCACCGCGCAAGATACGGTGCCTGACGATCTGTTGATGGAGCTGTTGTCGGACGATCTCAATACCGCCGGCGCCATCGCGCATCTGCACAAGCTTGCCCGCGCCGGTGAGGCATCCGCCCTGCGCGGCGGATTACAGATGATGGGCCTCATGGACGGGCCGATCCCGCTGTGGCTCGCTGCCGAGGCTTTTGATCTGACCGACTACGAGGCTTTTCTGAGCGATGCGCGCGTCACGGCGATGCAAAGCAAGGATTTCTCCCACGTCGACCGGATCAAGGCGATGCTGACGCAGGCAGGTGTACAGGTGCAGATGAGCAAAGACGGTGTCGTGCTGACAGCCACCGCCGATTTCGACGCGGACAAGCTGGAGGCGCTTGGATGAGGTGCGTTTTTGGCGGTGCAGTCGCTTCTTGCAGCTGTCGGAGTGAGGGGCCAGCCCCTCACGCTCCCCGGAGTTTTGCAGGAAAAATGAAGAGGGGGGACGGCGCATGACGAGAACCCGGCTGTTCGTGTATGATACGACCCTGCGGGACGGGCAGCAAACGCAGGGTGTGCAATTCTCGACCGAGGAGAAGCAGATCATCGCGAAATCGCTTGATGCGCTGGGTGTGGATTATATCGAGGGCGGCTGGCCAGGTGCCAACCCGACGGATAGCGCATTCTTCGAGCAAGCGCCGCAGACCCGCGCGCAGCTCTGCGCCTTTGGCATGACCAAGCGCAACGGTATGTCGGCGCAGAATGACGACGTGCTGGCGGCGGTTATGAATGCCGGGACGCAAAGCGTTTGTCTGGTGGGCAAGGCGCATGAATTTCACGTCACTACCGCGCTCGGCATCACCCTGCCGGAGAATACCGACAACATCGCCAAATCCATCGCACATATCGTCGCCCAAGGGCGCGAGGCGCTGTTCGACGCCGAGCATTTCTTTGACGGCTACCGCGCCAATCCTGCGTATGCGCTGGAAGCCATCCGCGCCGCCTATGACGCGGGCGCGCGGTGGGTCGTGCTGTGCGATACCAATGGCGGTACTCTGCCTGCGGAGATAGGGCGCATCACGGCAGAGGTGATTGCGGCGGGGATCAGTGGTGGGCGCCTTGGCATCCATACGCATAACGATACTGAAAACGCCGTGGCCTGCACGCTGGCCGCCGTGGATGCGGGCGCGCGGCAGATCCAGGGCACGCTCAACGGGCTGGGCGAGCGGTGCGGCAATGCCAACCTCACCGCGATCATTCCGATCCTCAAGCTCAAGGAGCCCTACGCCAGCCAGTATGAGACTGGAGTGAGCGACGCGGCTCTCGAAGGGCTGACCCGTACGTCGCGGATGCTGGACGAGATCCTGAACCGTGTACCTTTGCGGCAGGCGGGGTTCGTCGGATCGTCCGCCTTTGCGCATAAGGCAGGGCTGCACGCCAGCGCGATCCTGAAAGATCCCAGCACCTATGAGCATATCGACCCCGCCGTCGTCGGCAACACGCGCATCATCCCGATGTCCAATCAGGCAGGCCAGTCCAACCTGCGCCGCCGTCTGGCGTCGGCCGGGCTGGTGGTGGAGAACGGCGATCCGGCGCTGGGCGTGATCCTCGACGAGGTGAAGGCGCGCGAGGGGATCGGCTATAGCTATGACACCGCGCAGGCCAGTTTCGAGTTGCTGGCACGCGGGGTGCTGGGCCGGATGCCGCAGCTGTTCGAGGTCAAGCGCTACCGCGTCACGGTCGAGCGGCGCAAAAACAAATACGACAAGATGATCAGCCTGTCCGAGGCTGTGGTGGTGGTGAAGGTCGACGGGGAGAAGCGGCTTTCGGTCTCGGAAAGCCTGGATGAGACCGGCAGCGACCGCGGCCCCGTCAACGCGCTGTCAAAAGCGCTGGTCAAGGATCTGGGCCAGTATTCGGCGATGCTGGAGGACATGCGGCTGGTGGACTTCAAGGTGCGGATCACCCAAGGCGGCACCGAGGCGGTTACCCGCGTCATCATCGACAGCGAGGATGCGCAGGGGCGGCGCTGGTCTACCGTGGGCGTGTCGGCGAACATAGTGGACGCCTCGTTCGAGGCGCTGCTCGACGCGATCCGCTGGAAGCTGATAAGAGACAAAGGGTAGACCCGTGATACTGAGCATTTTGAAACGAGTTGTCATTTCTGTGGCCATTACCCTGGTCATCGCGATTGTGCTCGTCTTTACCCAGATGCCTGAGAAGATGTCGGGCGAGGGCGGGCTTGATTTCACCGGCCAGCTTGACAGTGGTCGCGACACGCCCGCGCCGCTGCAAAGCGTGCCCATGCGCGACGGCTATTCGCTTCAGGTGCGCACGTACGGCGGCGCGGACAACGTGCCGCTGTTGGTGCTGGTGCACGGTTCGGGCTGGCACGGATTGCAGTTTGACGCGCTGGGCGCTGCATTGCAGGGGTATGCGGATGTGATCGTGCCTGATTTGCGCGGTCATGGCACGGCACCGGGACGGCGCGGCGATGTGGATTATATCGGTCAATTAGAGGATGATCTGGCGGATCTGATCGCGGCGGTGGCCAAGCCGGACCAGCCCGTCATCATGGGCGGCCACAGTTCGGGCGGCGGGCTGGTCGTACGCTTTGCCGGTGGGGAGCACGGCGCGCTGATCGACGGTGCCGTATTACTGGCACCCTTTCTCAAATACAACGCCCCCACCACGCGACAGGATTCGGGCGGTTGGGCCAACGTGCTGACGCGCCGCATCATCGGGCTGAGTATTCTCAACGCCTTCCAGATCAAGGCATTCAACCATCTGCCGATCCTCCAGTTCAACATGCCGCGTACCGTACTGGATGGCCCGCTGGGCGATACGGCCACGACCGCCTATTCTTACCGCCTCAACGAATCTTTTGCCCCGCGCAGCGCCTATCTTGACGATGTTGCCGCCCTGCCGCCTTTCATCCTGATCGCGGGCAGTTCTGATGAAGCGTTCATCTCGTCGCAGTTCGCACCGACCATGGGGGCGGTGACCGACAAGGGCCGCTTTGACATGCTGTTAGGGGCCACGCATCTGGGCGTCGTGGACGATCCGCGCACCCGTGGGATCATTGAGGGGTTTCTAAATGGCTATTGATCTCGACACAGAAGCATTTTTCAAGCTGCACCGCGACCTGCCGCGCGAGGGGCCGGGAGTGCCGGGGGATGTTGCCTGGGCCGCGTCATTGCTGGATTTGCCCGCCCGCGCGCGCATTGCGGATGTCGCCTGCGGTCCGGGTGGCGATATTGCGGCCTTGCTCGTGGCAGCACCCGAGGGCCATGTGACCGCCCTCGATAAAACTCCGCATTTCGTCGATGCCGCGCGTGCGTCTTGGCGCGCAGATCCGCGTGTGACCGTGCTCAAGGCGGATATGAAGGTGATTGCAAACCCCTATGATATGATCTGGTGCGCGGGTGCGGTCTATTTCATGGGGATCGAGGCGGCCTTGCGGGCATGGCGTAAATCACTGCTGCCGCAGGGCGCTATTGCATTTTCGGAAGCGTGTTGGTTCACGGATACCCCCGGCGCGCGGGCGCTGTGGGATACAGAGGCGCCGGGCATGACCGATCAGACCGGCATCACCGCGCGCATTTCAGCGGCGGGCTACCGTGTGCTTGGCCAGCGGCGCTTGTCCGATGCGGCGTGGGAGGCTTATTTCACGCCACTGGAGGCGCGGATTGCGGAGCTTCGGGAGGGCGCCGATGCGGCCCTCACGACTGTGCTGGATGCAGCCGAGGAGGAGGTCGCCTGCTGGCGCGCGCACCGCGATGAATACGGCTATCTGCTGAGCGTGGTGGCGCCCGCATGACGTGGTCGGATGATCTGAACGCCTGTGCCGCCATCGTAGAGCGTGGCGATCCGCTGCGCTTTCGCACTGCGATGCTGGCGCCCGTGGCGCAGCGCGCGGCACTCTTCGCACTCTATGCTTTCAACGTCGAGGTCAGCCGCGCGCCTTGGGTCACGCAAGAGGCGATGATCGCCGAGATGCGCCTGCAATGGTGGCGCGATGTGTTGGGCGAGATCGCGGGCGGCGGCACGGTGCGGCGGCATGAGGTTGCGACACCGCTTGCAGCGGTTCTAAGCGCCGAGCAGGCCAAGCTACTGGATGAATTGGTCGCCGCGCGCCGTTGGGACATTTACCGCGACCCCTTTGAGGATATAGATGATCTGCACCGCTATATTGACCAGACCTCGGGGCATTTGATGTGGGTGGCGGCATCGCTGTTGGGGCAGGCGGCGCAGGCGCCGGTGCGGCGCGCGGGATTTGCAGCAGGGATCGGTGCGTGGTTGCGCGCTGTTCCGGCGCTGGAGGCGGCGGGGCGGGTGCCATTGCTGGACGGAACGCCCGGCGGCGTGTCTGCGCTTGCACAGACCGGCCTTGCAGCACTTAGGGAGGCGCGGGCAGCGCGGGCGCAGATCCCGCGATGCTGCGCGCCTGCGTTGCTGACGGCCACTGCGGCCGAGCCTGCGTTGAGCCGTGCGTCATCACAGCCACAACTGGTCACCGAGGGTCAATTGCCCGAACCAGGCCTGCCCTTCACCCTGTGTGCGGCGACAGGGCGCTGGTAATACTCAGACGGCGCGCGCCCGCCGCTCCTGCATCGCCAGCCAGATCAGCGACGCACCGGCCATCAGCAGGAAGGGGATCATAAACAGGTTTACCGCCGACCAGCCCGCCTGAACCGTGCCGCCCGAGCAGTTCATCAACCCGCCCGATGCTAGTGACGCGGCCGTGACCCCGCCAAACACCAGCAGATCGTTCAGCCCCTGCATCCGCCCGCGCTCCTGCGGGGCGTGGGCACCGGCCAGCATCGTGGTGGCGCCGATAAATCCAAAGTTCCAGCCGATCCCGAGAAGCACCAGCGCGATAAAGAAATTCTCGAGTTGCACACCCATAAGCGCGACAACCCCCGCAAGCCCCAGAATGGCAAGGCCCAGCCCGATGATCCGCTCGACGCCGAAGCGGTTGATCAGATGGCCGGTAAAGAACGAGGGCGCGAACATGGCGAGCACATGGGCCGTGACCACAAATCCAGCAATCACCTTGAACATCGCGGAAGTTTCGCTGCCCGAGAACATATCGGCCAGAAACGGTGGCACGGCTGTATCGCCCGCAATACCGCAGCCCACCACCGCCAGCGGTGTGGAGGTCATCACGAGGTTCATCAGCGCATAGGAGACCATCGCGCAGATGACCGCCACGGCGATGCGCGGTGTGCGCAGCAGCTCCATCCGGCTGCGCCCGCGCGGGGCGTCGACATCCGGGATCGGCGGTTTAGGGATATCGATGAATATGAACAGCACCGAGCCCAGGATATTGAGCACGGCGACCGCCACATAGGTGCCGACGAAAGGGATGGCCGAGAGGCTCAGCGACGTCGCCGAGGCCAGCTGTGGCCCGATGATGGCCGATACGAGGCCCCCCGCCATGACATAGGAGATCGCCTTGGCCCGGTATTCATCCGAGGCGGTATCGGCGGCGGCAAAGCGGTAGAACCCCTGCGCCGACATATAGATCCCCGTGAGAAACGAGCCGATGAGGAAGATGGGGAAGGACGACACGAACAAACCGTAAGCCGAAATAAGCGCGCCGATAGCACCGCCCGCGGCCCCCAGAAAGAAACCGACGCGCCGCCCGTAGCGCTGCATGATCGCGGAGACGGGCGTTGCCGACAGCATGGAGCCCAAAACGATCATCGAGATCGGCAGCGTGGCAAAGCAGATATTGGTCGCCAGCGATTGACCGGCCAGCCCGCCCACAAGAAATATCATCGGCAACTGCGAGCCGAGAATGGCCTGTGCGGCCACCAGTACGGCCACATTGCGCTTGGCGCGGGTATCGTCAATTGTCACGGCATCAACCATCGTGTCGTCCTCTTGTGCCGGATATCGGTACGCCCGTGCGCGCGAGGGGGCAACCCCTGCTGCGCACTTGTGTCTGGCGCGTGGCGGGCTAAACCTGTGGTCATGAAGGCGAAACCCCATATCCTGTTGCTGTCGGGCACAGATGAAGCGCGCCAGATCGCCGAGGCACTGGAATCGCGTAATATCCATTACGAGGCATGGCTGTCGGAGGCGCCGCGCGGGGCCGCATCCATGCCACAGATCCCGCATCTGCGGCGGTTCGATGACGCGGCCACAATGCAAGCGCAGATGGCGCAGGGATTTACCGCTGTGATCGACGCTGGCCATGTGTTTGACCGGCTCACCACTGCGCGGGCCAGCGCCGCCGCCGCTGCGCTGGGGCTGCCCTATTGCCGGATTGCGCGGCCTGATTGGGAGGCCAGTGACTGGCCACTGGCCCGCAGTGTTCCGGATGTAGCGACAGCGAACGGCCTGATTGCGCCCGGTGCACGGGTATTTGCCACCACCGGCTGGGACAGCTTGCCCGACTATGCCGGATTTCGCGGCGAGGCGCTGATGCTGCGCCAGACGCGGGCGCACAAACGGCAGCCGCCGTTCCCCTTCGTGGAGCTGGTGTTCGGCGATCCGCCCTTTACCGTTCAGCAGGAGCAAGCGCTGTTTCAGGCGTTGCGGGTGGATCTGCTGATCTGCCGCAATCTGGGCGGCAGCCCGAGCCGGACCAAATTGGATGCGGCATCGTCGATGGGGTGCGAGGTGATCCTGATCGACCGGCCCGCGTTGCCCGAAGGCGTTGAGCCGGAGTGCGATATCGAGGCTGTGCTGGATTGGGTGGCGGCGCTGTGACGCGGCTTATCACACAGGACACGGATGTGGCCGAAGGGGCCGCGTGGCTGGCGGCGCAAGAGCCGCGATTTGCCCGTGCGCTGGAGTTGACGGGGCCGCTGCCGCTGCGGTTGGCGCCAGACGGCTTTGCGGCGTTGTTCAATAAAATCGTGAGCCAGCAAGTCTCGGTCGCCTCGGCGCGCGCGATCTGGGGCAGGGTGGAGGCGGCCGGGCTGGTCACACCCGACGCGGTGCGCGCGGCGGGCGAGGAGGATCTCAAAGCTGTGGGGCTGAGCAGGCCAAAGATGAAATATGCCCGTGCTCTGGCGCAGGCGCAGATTGACTATGACGCCCTGCGCGACGCAACGGATGCGCAGGTGATTGCAACGCTGACGGATGTATCCGGCATCGGGGTCTGGACGGCGCAGGTCTATGCGATGTTCAATCTGGGGCGCGCGGATGTCTTTGCGCCCGGTGATCTGGCGCTTCAGGAAACGGCGCGCATGCTGTTTGATCTGCCCGCACGGCCCACGGCGAAAGAGTTGGATATCATGGCGCAGGCATGGTCGCCGTGGCGGGCAGTTGCAGCGCGGCTGTTGTTCACTTACTACCGGGTGAGCAAAGATCGGGAAGGAATGACATGACACGAGTTCTCAATTCGGAACGCCGCGAACCGGTATCGGGCGAGACCCGCTCCGTGGTGGTATTCCTGCACGGCTACGGCGCCAATGGCGCGGATCTGCTGGGCCTTGCCGATCCTCTTGGCGAGCATTTGCCCGACACGCTGTTCGTGGCCCCCGATGCGCCCGAAAGTGTGGCGGGGATGCCCAACGGCTACCAGTGGTTCCCGATCCCGTGGATCGACAACTCCTCCGAGGAGGAAAGCGCGCGGGGCATGGCGCAGGCGGTCGACGACCTCAACGCGTTCCTCGACGCGCTGATGGTGGATGAGGACGTGCTGCCCGAGCAGGTTGTGCTGTTCGGCTTTTCGCAAGGGACGATGATGAGCTTGCACGTGGCCGCGCGCCGCGAGGACGAGATCGCCGGTGTGGTGGCGATTTCGGGCCGCCTGCTGGAGCCCGAAAGCCTCAAGGACGAGGTTGTGTCGCGCCCGCCGATCCTGCTCATCCACGGGGATTTGGATGACGTTGTGCCGCCCGAGTCGCTGCCTGCCGCCGCAGAGGCCCTGCAAGAGGCGGGATGGACCGAAGTGTTTGCCCATATCATGAAGGGGACCGGCCACGGCATCGCACCCGATGGCCTGTCCGTCGCTTTAGCCTTTATGCGCGACAAACTGAGCCTTTAACTCCGCACCGGTTCCCTGCGACATCTTGTGTTAACGTGGCGCTTGCCAGTGGGAAACCACGGGATATAGTCGAGCCAAACCGGTATAGGATGGCGCGGCGATGGACTCCGATTTGAAAAACGGGGATTTCAGAATTGAATTTACCCGAAGTCGGGGCGGGCTCAAACACCGGCCCGCGCTGGTGCTCAATGCGGACTACCGCCCGCTGAGTTACTATCCGCTGTCGCTGTGGTCCTGGCAGGACGCGGTAAAGGCCAAATACCTCGACAGGGTCGATATCGTGGCGGAATATGACGACTGCGTCCATTCTCCCACAACCACCCTGCGCATCCCTTCGGTGGTCGTGCTCAAGGATTACGTAAAACCGCAAAAGCGCGTGGCCTTCACGCGCTTTAATTTATTCCTGCGCGACGAATTTCGCTGTCAGTATTGCGGCAGCAAAGGCGAGTTGACGTTCGATCACGTGGTGCCGCGCGCCTCGGGCGGCAAGACCAGCTGGCAGAACGTGGTCGCCGCCTGTAGCCCCTGCAACCTGCGCAAGGGGGCCAAGACCCTGCGCCAGACCGGATTTTCCCTGCGCAGACCACCACGGCAGCCCGCATCCGAGGAGCTGCGCAATCTGGGCCGAAAATTCCCGCCCGGTCATTTGCACGACAGTTGGATGGATTTCCTCTACTGGGATGCCGAACTGGAAGCCTAGCTCGCGACTTTGATACATCACGCCTGTATCGGTGCTGGAATAACTCATTTTCGCCCGCTAGGGTTCGGTCGAATACCGCGCCCATGGCTGCAAAGGGGACCTGAATGAGTGATGAGCCTGAAGAGGGGTTGAGCCGCAAACAGGCGGGCCAGCGTGTGGCCGAGATCCGCCTGATGGCGCTGGCTGAAATCACTGTGAAAGACACCGGTATCGACGCGGACCGCCTGTATTTTGAGCTTCACGACATAAAACGGCGGCCGCTGTCGTCGGCGTGGCTGGAGGCTTCGGTGATGCTGGCGATCATCCGGCGTGCGCGGCCCGCACGGGTGTTCGGCTGGCTCGGTAAATTGCGCGACCGCTGTAAGACGGCGCAGGACACGGCACAGTTCGATCTGTTCGAAAAACGTTTGCGCGATTATCTGCATCCGCAGGTCCTGACCAACCACGGCTACGGCGACGCCACTTTTGCAAGCCTCGACCATAACAGCATCTGGGATACCATCAAAACGCATATCTCGGCCTTGGCGGATGAGAAATACGAGGTTTTCCTCAATTCCGGTACTCTGCTGGGGGTGATCCGCGACAAGCGGCTGATTGACCACGACGACGATGTAGATCTGGCCGTGATCCTGAGGGCCGGCACAGAAGAGGAGGCCGCTGCCGAGTGGAAGGCCCTGCGCGGCGTGCTTGAGGAGGCGGACCTGTTCGAGCGCGCGGTACAGGACCAGCCCGCGATCTATAAACTGCGTCCCGCTGGCAAGATCGAGTTTGATCTGTTTCCCGCATGGGTGCAGGACGGACAGGTTTTCGTCTATCCGCACACCCACGGCACGCTGACGGCGGATGATGTGATGCCGCTCAAGGCCTGCGCCGTGACGGGCCAGCCGATTCCGCAAGATCCCGACAAGATGCTTGAGATGAACTACGGACCGGGCTGGCGCAGCCCTGATCCGCTGTTCAAGTTCCCATGGGAAGCTGCAAATGCCAATTTCGCTCGCTTTCTCGAGCGGTTGAACAGCTAGGCCGCGCTACAAGTCCAGCTCGACCCAGACCGGCACATGGTCAGAAGGCTTTTCGCGCGCGCGGATGTCCTTGTCGATCTGGCAATCTTTCAGACGGTCGGCAGTATAGGGGCACAGCAGGAAGTGGTCGATGCGGATGCCGTGGTTCCGATTCCACGCGCCCGCCTGATAATCCCAAAAACTGTAGTGCCTCGGTTCTTGGGTGCGGGCGCGAAACGCCTCAGTCAGGCCGAGGTTCAGCAGTGTTCGCCACTTTGCGTGGGATTCGGGGCGAAACAAGGCGTCGCCGCGCCAGCTGTCGGGGTTGGCGGCATCTTCGTCCTGCGGGATTATGTTGTAATCGCCCGCCATCAGAAACGGCGTTTCCTCGGCCAGCAGCTCTTGCGCGCGGGCGCGCAGGCGGTCCATCCAATCAAGCTTGTAAGCGTATTTGCCGCCCGCTACGGGGGTTCCGTCCTCCTCCAGCTCGACTGGATTGCCGTTGGGCAGATAAAGGCCGCACAGGCGCACGGAATGGCGCGCGCCCACGACGGTTGCCTCGATATAGCGGGCCTGTTCATCCGCGTCGTCGCCCGGCAGGCCGCGCGTGACATCCTCCAGCGGCAGCTTGGACAAGATGCCCACACCGTTGAATGATTTTTGGCCGTGAACCTCCACATTATATCCCCGATCCTCGAAGATTTCGGTCGGAAATGCTTCGTCTACCGATTTGATTTCCTGCATCAGCACCACATCGGGCTGCGCCTCGTCGAGCCAGTCGGTCAGCGCGTTGATGCGGGCCTTGATGCCGTTGATGTTGAATGTGGCGATCTTCATGGGGCAGGGCTCCTTTGGCGCAGATGCCCTTGCTATCGCGCAAAAGGGGCTGCGGGGCAAGCGGGCTGTGCCCCTGCGGCGCTTGCGCACGCCCGCAATGAAAGCTGGCTTTTGCTGAAATAATATGCGACATCCTAGTCTAGCGAGAGAAACGACTGATGCGACAAGAGGCGCGGATACGGCTGGCGCAGACGACCATTATGCTGGCGTTAAATGAACCGCGATATGCATCAGGATTTACGAGGTTTACCCGATAGGGCCGCAGGCAACTGCGGACCCGAAAGACCTAGCCAACGTGGAGTAGCGGGGCCGGGAGACGGTGATAACAGGCTGTTTTGGGGATGCTGTTCTGACGTGAGGGTCAGCGCGGCGCAAAGTCTCCTCGATGCGGTCTGCATCAGATCCCGGTCTTTGCGCCCGCTCTTCTGGCGTCCGCTTTGTGGCACAGCGCAAAAATCAGATTGAACACCCTACATCGAAAACGACGTGCCACAGCCGCACGATGATGTGGCGTTCGGATTGCTGATGACAAACCGGGCGCCGATCAGCTCTTCGGTGAAGTCGATGACGGCATTGGCCAGGAATGGCAGCGACACACTGTCAACGACCACTTTCTCGCCCACGCCTTCGATGATCAGGTCATCTTCTTTTGGCTCATCCAGTGTTATTTCATACTGGAACCCAGAGCATCCGCCGCCCTCGACGGCCACGCGCAGCACTTTTCCATCCGATGCGGCACCGATCTCGCTGAGGCGCTCAAAAGCGCGGGGGGTTACTGTGGGGGGCAGGTTCATCGGGCTCACTCCGCGGTGTGTTTCCATTGGGGCGTAACTCCAATATAGAAACGGACAAAGCAGGGTACAAGCGCCCTGTTAAAAGGAGCCTGCCCGATGCGTGCCCCCTTCGCCTCCGATCCTGACCGCGTGCGCGGCAGGCGTGTGCCCGAAGAAGAGAGTGATTTCCGCTCCTGCTTCCAGCGTGACCGCGACCGGATCATCCATTCCTCCGCTTTTCGCAGGCTCAAGCACAAGACACAGGTTTTTGTCGAGCATGAGGGCGATTATTACCGCACACGCCTGACTCACAGCATCGAGGTGGCGCAGGTGGCGCGGACCATCGCGGGCGCGCTCAACCTCAATGCCGAGTTGACCGAGGCGATCGCGCTGGCCCATGATCTGGGGCATCCGCCCTTTGGCCACACCGGCGAGGACGCGCTGCACGCGTTGATGCAGCCCTACGGCGGATTTGACCACAACGCACAGGCGATCAAGATCGTCACCTCGCTGGAGCAGCATTATGCGCTGTTCGACGGGCTCAATCTCACGTGGGAGACGCTGGAGGGAATTGCCAAGCATAACGGGCCGGTCACCGGTGAGCTGCCCCACGCGCTTGAGGAGTATGACCGACTGCACAATCTGGAGCTGCACACCCACGCCAGCGCCGAGGCGCAGGTCGCGGCGCTGGCCGATGACATTGCCTATAACAACCACGATCTGCACGACGGTCTGCGCGCGGGCCTGTTCGGGGAGGCCGAGATTGCAAAGCTGCCGCTGATCGGGCCTGCGTTCGATGAGGTCGATGCGACCTATCCCGGCCTTGATCCGTACCGACGCCGCCATGAGGCGCTGCGACGGGTGTTTGGCGTTATGGTGGCCGATGTGATTGCAACCTCGCGGGCAAACCTGCGCGCCTGCGGTGCCACGTCGGTCGAGGACATCCGCCACCTTGGCCATCCGGTGATTTGTTTCTCGGACGCAGTTTGGCAGGATCTGGGGAAGATCCGGCGTTTTTTGTTCACCCGCATGTATCGCGCCCCTGCCGTGATGAAAATCCGCGCCGAGGTGACCGGCGTGGTCGAGGATCTGTTCCCGTTGTTTGTGGAAAAGCCCGTGCTGATGCCGGCCGAATGGGCAAATTCTATTGCCCGCGCGGGCGCAGACCGTACAATGCTTGCACGCCTCGTGGCGGATTATATTGCGGGCATGACCGACCGTTTCGCCTTGCAAGAGCACGAACGCCTGATCGGCGGCACGCCGCGCGCGGGCAGCCATGGCGCAGCGAAGGAATAACGGATGTCGGACGGCATGGCGCTTGAGGCGCAGGGGATACCAAAGGCGCTCAGGGGGCAGCGGATTATCATTCTGGGGGCTTGCTGTGTCTTTGGCCGCAGCCTTGCGCGCGCGCTGAATACGTCCGGGGCACAGGTCGTGGCCGCTGATACCAATACCGAGGGTCTGGCCCAGATCAGCGGGGCGCTACCGCTCAGGCTAAAAGGGGCGCCGGGGGATGCGATGCGCCGGGTGGGCGTTTCCTGGGGCGAGGCGCGTCTCGACGCAGTGCTCAACCTGATGCCGCTGCGCCATCCGGGCGCGCTTGACATCAACATAGACGTGCTCAAAGCCTTGGCTGAGGGGTTTTCGCCCGCACTGTGTCGTTGGGAGGGGCAGATCCTTACCGTTGCAGTCCGGCCCAGACAGGCGACGGATCTTGGGGCGGGTGCGATGGTGCCGGCGTTGTTGTCGGCACAGGCGGCTTTCACCGACACACTGCCCAACGACGCTCCGTTGCTCAACCTGATCACCCAGGGAGAGGGCGCTTTGCTGCCCGCCCGCGCCGCGGTTCTGGGCATGTTGGCGCGCGCACTGGGCCCGCTCAACGGGACACACCTGCGCCTTTGATTGACGCGGATGCCCTGCGTGGTACATGAGGGCAACTCTATACTCCCGAAAGCAGTCTGATGAACCTTTTTGCCGATATCCGAACCCTTGTTCTGAACGCGCTTGACGCTATGGTTGCCGCGGGCGACCTGCCGGGTGGCCTGAGCACCGACAACGTCACCGCAGAGCCACCGCGCGATGCGTCGCACGGGGATATGGCGACCAATGCGGCGATGGTGCTGGCCAAGCCTGCGGGGCTGAAACCGCGCGAGATCGCGGATAAGCTGGCTTTGCGTCTGGCAGAGGATCCGCGCATCATCTCGGCAGAGGTGGCGGGACCGGGATTTTTGAACCTGAGGCTGGCGCCGAGCGTCTGGCAGGGCGTTGCCGCGACTGTGCTGGAGGCGGGCACCGATTATGGCCGTGCTAAATTGGGCACGGGCAAGCGGGTCAATGTCGAATACGTTTCCGCCAACCCCACCGGACCGCTGCACGTGGGCCATACACGCGGTGCAGTGTTTGGTGATGCACTCGCCTCGCTGCTGGCCTATGCCGGCTGGGACGTCACGCGCGAGTATGTGATCAACGATGGCGGTAACCAGATCGACGCGCTCGCCCGCTCTGTCTATCTGCGCTATCTTGAAGCGCACGGGCAGGAGGTCGCCTTTCCCGATGGGACCTATCCGGGCGATTATCTGGTGCCCGTCGGCGTCAAGCTCAAGGAGCAGGTCGGCGAAGAATACGTCGGGCAGCCCGAGGATGTCTGGCTTGACCCGATCCGCAACTTCGCCACCGACGAAATGATGGTGCTGATCCGGGAGGATCTGGCACTGCTGGGCGTGAAGATGGACACCTTCTTTTCCGAGAAATCGCTGTACAACACCGGCAAGATCGAAGCCTGCCTGAAAAAGCTTGATGATATGGGCCTGATCTATCGCGGCACGCTGGCCCCGCCCAAGGGCAAGCTGCCCGATGACTACGAGGCGCGCGAACAGACATTGTTCAAATCTACCGATTTTGGCGATGATCAGGACCGCCCGATCCAGAAGAACGATGGTGCCTGGACTTATTTCGCGCCCGATATCGCCTATCACAATGACAAGATCGAGCGCGGGTTCGATGCGCTGATCAATGTGTTCGGCGCCGATCACGGTGGCTATGTCAAACGGATGAAGGCGGCGGTCGAGGCGCTGTCGGGTGGTAAGGTGCCGCTCGACATCAAGCTGACGCAGTTGGTGAAGCTGTTCAAGAATGGCGAAGAATTCAAGATGTCCAAGCGGGCGGGCAATTTCGTCACCCTGCGTGATCTGATCGACGAAGTGGGCGCGGATGTGACCCGTTTCGTGATGCTGACGCGCAAGAACGACGCACCGCTGGATTTTGATTTCTCCGCAGTGCTGGAACAGTCGCGCGAGAACCCGGTTTTTTATGTGCAATATGCCCACGCCCGCGTCGCCTCGGTGTTACGCAAAGCTGCCGAAGCGGGCATCGACGTGAGCGATGATGCGCTGAAAACGGCGGATCTCAGCAAGTTGGATCATGTGGCCGAGCTGGCCTTGCTGCGCAAGGTGGCCGAATGGCCGCGTTTGGTCGAGACGGCCGCCCTGAGCCGCGAGCCGCACCGTATTGCCTTTTATCTCTATGAATTGGCAGGAGATTTGCACGGCTTCTGGAACCTCGGCAACGCTGAAACCGCCCTGCGGTTCATTCAGGAGGACGATCCTGCAACATCACAGGCGAAAATTGCCCTCGCGCGGTCCGTTGCGATTGTAATTGCGGCAGGCTTGGGTATTTTGGGCGTCACACCGGCGGAAGAGATGCGTTAAGCAGCCAGCGCCGGAACGCAGGCAACTGATATCAGATCCGTGCGGCATCGTACCGTGTGGGCAGAGAGGCGAGCATGGCAGACTACACACAAAACCCTCAAGGGGGCTTTGCCCCGAATGCGCATGATGAGTACATCGTGTCACGGTCCGGTTCCGTGGGTCGGTTCGCAAATTTTGCGGGTGCTGCCGTGTCGCTGGCGCTGGTGATCGGTGTCGGTGTCTGGGGGTACAAACTACTGGTCCGCGATGTGAGCGGGATTCCCGTGGTCAAGGCTGTGGCCGGTGAGATGCGCGTGCGCCCGCAGGAGCCGGGCGGCGACTTCGCGGAGCATCAGGGGCTTTCGGTCAACCGCATTGCGGCACTCGGTGACGCGGAAGAACGCGCCGAGGAGCTGCGCCTTGCACCGCAACCTGTTGATTTGCAGGAGGAAGACCAACCCATGGAGCAATCCGATCAGGTCGTAGATGCCGAGGCACCCGCGCCTGACGCCCCAGCAGCGCAGGACATCGCCGACGCGTTGGAGAGCGGCTCGGTCGATACTTTGGTCGCGCAGTTGACCGATGGTGTGGCACCAATGGACGATATTGACGATGAGACCGTGCCGGTCCTTGCCTCCGTGGTCAACGACGTCGTGGCGGATGTAATGGCGGGCGAGGGGATGCGCGTCTCGCTGCGCCCGTCCCTGCGCCCCGGGCGCCGGGCTGCTGCACTGGAAGGTGGAGCACCTGCCGGAGCTACCGTGACCAATGCCGCGCTCGATATCAGCGCGGACAGCCTGCCTGCGGGCACTCGTCTGGTCCAGTTGGGTGCGTTTGACACCCCGGAGATTGCACGCGCGCAATGGGGCCAGCTCAACAGCCGCTTTGGCCCCTTCATGGAGGGTAAAAAGCGCATCGTGATGGAGGCGAAATCCGGCGGACGCACGTTCTACCGCCTGCGCGCGGAAGGATTTGAGGACATCGGCGATGCGCGGCGCTTCTGTTCGGCGCTGGTCGCAGAAAGCGTTGATTGCATCCCCGTGGTCACCAGATGAGCCGTTTCGGCGCGACGATACTCGATGCCGAAGGCCACCGCCTGACGCCGGATGAAAAGGCGCTCTTCCGCGATACCCGGCCTTTCGGCTTTATCCTGTTTGCCCGCAATATCGACATGCCTGACCAGATCCGCGCGCTGTGCGATGAGTTTCGCGAGGCCGCAGGCCATGACGCGGTGATCACCATCGATCAGGAGGGCGGCCGCGTCCAACGCTTGCGCGCGCCCACGTGGCGTGAATGGCTGCCACCGATGGAATTTGTGCAGGCCGCAGGTGCAGCTGCGGCGGAGGCGATGTACATCCGTTTCCGGCTGATCGCACATGAGCTGTACCCGCTGGGGATCGACAGTAATTGCGCGCCGATGGTGGACGTGCCTTGCGCAGATACCCACGACTTCCTGTATAACCGCTGCTACGGCACAGATGCGGCCAGCATCGCGCTAATGGGGCAGGCTGCGAACGACGGGATGCTGGCGGGCGGTGTGCTGCCGGTGATCAAACATATCCCCGGTCATGGCCGCGCCACCGCTGACAGCCATTTCGAGCTGCCCCATGTCGACGCCTCGCGCGACGTACTCTCCCGTGTTGATTTCGCGCCGTTCAAGGCGCTGCGTGACACGCCGATGGGAATGACCGCGCATGTAGTTTACGACGCGATCGACAAGCGGCCCGCGACCCTGTCGGCCCCGATGATGCAGGTGATCCGCGAGGAGATCGGGTTCGACAATCTGATCATGACTGACGATATTTCGATGAAGGCGCTGTCGGGCAGCCTGAGTGATCTGAGCCATGCAGCGATCGAGGCGGGCTGTGACGTGATCCTGCACTGCAACGGTACGCTCGCGGAACGCGCCGAGGTGGCGCAGGCCGCAGGCGAAATGACCGAGACCGCACAGCGCCGCGCGATGCGCGCGCTCAGCTACCGCCAGACCCCCGATGATATTGACATTGCCGCCCTTGATGCCCAGCTTAAGACGCTGTTGGGCGAGGGTGTGCATGGCTGACAACATATTCGAGCAAGACACCGGATCGGTCGCCGACAGGCTCGCCGCCGAGGCGCTGATCGTGGATGTGGACGGGTTCGAGGGGCCGCTCGACGTGTTGCTGACCCTCAGCCGCACGCAAAAGGTGGATCTGCGCAAAATTTCCGTTTTGCAGCTGGCGCGGCAATATCTGGCTTTTGTCGAGAAGGCCAAAGCGCTGCGGCTGGAGCTGGCTGCCGATTACCTGGTGATGGCCGCGTGGCTCGCGTTCCTGAAATCCCGCCTACTGCTGCCCCCTGATCCGACTGACGAAGGGCCAAGCGGCGAGGAACTCGCCGCCCATCTCGCCTTCCAGCTTGAGCGCCTTGCCGCGATGCGCGATGTGGCCGCAAGGCTGATGGCGCGCGATCAGCTGGGGCGCGATTTTTTCGCGCGCGGACAGACGCAGATGGTCGAGCGGGTCCGCTCCGTCACCTATACTGCCACGCTGCTGGACCTGATGCAGGGCTACGCCCGTATCCGTACCCGCGATGATTTCCGCCCCTTCGTGATGGACCGCGAAGAGGTGTTCACGATGGAGCAGGCGCTGGAGCGGATGCGCGGTCTCATCGGTTTTGCGGGCGACTGGGGCGATCTGATGAGCTATCTCCCGGAGGGCTGGGAAAGCGATCCGATTAAGCGCCGCTCCGCCACGGCGGCGACCTTTGCGGCTTCGTTGGAACTGGTAAAGGAAGGTCATCTGGAAATCCGCCAGAGCGATACATTCGCGCCGATCCAGCTGCGTAAAAGGGATCAGGGTCGTGTCTGAACATACTGACGAAAAAGAGGAAAGCCTGTTTGATGCCCCGCCCATGGCGGAGCAGGAGCGCATGATCGAAGCGGTGCTGTTCGCCAGCGCGGAGCCCGTCACGTTGCGGGAGTTGGAGAGCCGGATGCCCCACGGCTGTGATGCCGCCGAGGCGATGGTGCACCTGCGCCGCCGCTATGACGGGCGCGGCGTGCAGGTGATGAAAATCGGCGATGCCTATGCGCTGCGCACGGCGGCCGATCTGGGCTATCTGATGCAAAAGGAAACGGTCGAGGTGCGCAAGCTTAGCCGCGCTGCGATCGAGACACTGGCGATCATCGCCTATCACCAGCCGGTTACGCGCGCCCAGATCGAGGAGATCCGCGGTGTATCCGTGTCCCGCGGCACCGTGGACCAGCTCCTCGAGCTGGAATGGATCCGCTTTGGCCGCCGCAAGATGACGCCCGGTCGACCGGTGACCTTTGTAGTGACCGAGACCTTTCTCGACCACTTCGGTCTAGAGAACGCCCGAGATTTGCCGGGGCTCAAGGAATTGCGCTCTGCCGGTCTGTTGGAGAACCGTCCGCTGGGCTTACTGCCGCAAGTGGGTGAGGGTGAGGACGAGCCGGAAGCGACCGAAGGACAGAGCGAACTTTTCGAGGATTGAACCGCAAAAATGCCGTAATTGTCGCTATAATGGCAACAAACGAGTTGAGGAGAGCAAGATGAACCAGATCATAAACATGTTTATGCGTCTCGTGATGCGCAAAGTGATGAGCAAGGGGATCGACGCCGGATTTAGTAAGGCGTCGTCCCTGAGCAAAGGCCGCAAAAAGCAGCCACAGGGCCAGATTGACGATTATGGTAATCCCGTCCAGCGCGGTCCGACCAAAGAAGAAGTGCGCGCCGCGCGCCGCGCCAAGCGTGAAAACAACGGTCAGGCCTGAGCCGACCGCGCGTCAGGCTGTCTTGAAGTGTTTTGACAGCTTCAGGCCTTGGCCCTGATAATTCGACGCAATGCCCGCCCCATAAAGCTGGGTCGGGGCCTTCGTCATGCGCTCGTATACCAATCGTCCCACCACTTGCCCGTGCTCCAGCACGAAAGGCGCCTCGTGACAGCGCACTTCGAGGACCCCGCGAGAGCCGGCACCCCCCGCCGCATCGTGGCCAAAGCCCGGATCGAAAAAACCCGCGTAATGGACGCGAAATTCGCCAACCATCGCCAGATAGGGCGCCATTTCGGCAGCGTATTCGGGCGGAATCGTCACCGCCTCGCGGCTCACCAGAATATAGAAGGCGCCGGGGTCCAGTATGATTTGGCCATTGTCGCTGTGCACCTGTTCCCAATAGTCGGCAGGTGCGTAGTACCCGATCCGGTCGAGATCGATCACGCCGGTATGCGGCTTGGCGCGGTAGCCGACCAGTGTGGTCCCCTCGGGGCGCAGATCTACGGAAAACCCCAAGCCGTCGTCGATCACCGCGTCTCCGTCGACCAGAGGCGTTTGCGCATGAAGCGCGCGCAGGGCGTCGTCGTCCAGCACCGCATCGCCGGTGCCAAATCGGATCTGGTTGAGGCGCATACCGGGCCGGACCAGAACAGAAAACGAGCGCGGGCAAATCTCGGCATAAAGCGGACCGTGGTAGCCCGCGCTGATCCGGTCGAACTCGGTCCCGCCATCCGTGATCGTACGGGTCAGCAGATCCAGACGTCCGGTCGAGCTTTTGGCATTGGCGACTGCACTGATACCCTTCGGCAGGGCAAGGTGCTCCATCAGCGGTACGACGTAAACTGCGCCCTTTTCCAGCACCGCCCCTTCGCGCAGATCGACGCGGTGCATCTCGAACTCTGCCAACCGCTCCGCGACCGTGGCGCCGTGCCCTGTAAGAAAGGAGGCGCGCACGCGGTAGGCGACGGTGCCAAGGCGCATGTCAAGGCTGGCGGGCTGTATTTGGGCGGGGTCTACGGCGGGTTCGGCGGATATCACGCCCCGCGCGATCATCGTCTCAAGCTCTTGGTTTGGGATTACGCCGGGCATGAGATGTCCCTCCGGTGGGCAGAGTGCTGATAAGCAAAACGCCCGCACCATCTAAGATGCGGGCGTTTTGCGGATAAGGTGGTCGGGCTAGCAGGACTCGAACCTGCGACCTTCCGTCCCCCAGACGGACGCGCTACCAGGCTGCGCCATAGCCCGAACATGGAGTGTTCATATCGCATAGACAGGGCTGTGCAAGAGGCAATTGCACCCATTTTGGCCCGCTCTCAGGTTTTCGGCGACGTGCCGGTGCGCGGTGACGCCATGCGGTCGCGCAGAGCAGTCAGTTGTGCCAGCAGCGGTGCAACTTTTTCGGCGGTGCGACTGTCCATACGCCGGAGTTTGTAGACGCCCGCGAGGGCGGCAGGATCTGCGGCGATCTCGGCCTCAGGCGTCAGGTCGGGCATGCCGATATCGCGCGGTTTGGGCGTCGGTTCGTGATCGGGTGTGGTAGCTTCTTTTTCAGGCTCGGCAGAGGACGGCGCGGTATTCGCGGGTATCGTCGGTTCGGACGCCGCAGCGGTATCCTCGGCTTTATCCTCGGCCTCTATGCTCATGTCGGCCGCAGCGTCTTCGGGTTGCGGTGTCTTAACAGGCGGCTCGGACGGGGTGTTGTCTGGCGCGGTTTCGGTCTCTTCCGGCGCTTCGTGCGGCGAGGGAGGTGCGGCGGCAGAAGGGGGCATCTTCTCGGCAGTACCCGCCGGTTCTAGGCTTTCGGCCTCGTCTTCGGCACCAGCATCAGGCTCTGTGTGTGCTTGGGGAGCCGTTTGCGTTTCCAGAGGATCGGCAGCTTGCTCTGGGGGTGCTGTGTCCTGTGGCGGTGTTGCGGCCTCGCTGCGCTGCGCGTCTTTATCCTCGGGCTTTATCTCGTTGTCAGGTGTCGTGGGCGCCGCCTGTGGATGTTCAGGCTCTGCTGTCTCGGTCGGAGCTTCGTTTTGGTCGCCGTGCCCCGTGTCAGCCGAGTTGGTCTCATCCTGCCCCGGGCCTGATGTCTCTGGCAGTTGGAGTTCAGGTTCATGCGGCGTTGGGTCATCTTCACCGGATGCTTTTGCACTCTCCTCGATCTGGGGTGTTGGGGCGGCCTCGGTTACGTCTTCAACGGTATCCCTTGCGGCTTCGGGTTTTGCCTCTTTCGGTGCCTCAAAGGGCAGCACGACGGCCTGGGGCTCTGGGATAGGGTCAGGTCGTTTCGCTTTCGCGGGCGCTGGTGCGGGTTTCATGTCCAGTTCCGCGTCCGCCTCATCGAGGGGCACTGACATTGCCGCGACATGGCTCATGCCTTCCTCGCGCAGGATTTTCTGGACGCCCTTGATCGTCAACCCGTCTTCGTGCAGCAGCTTTTTGATGCCGCCCAACAATTGCATGTCCGCAGGCCGGTAATATCGACGCCCGCCCGCCCGTTTGATCGGTTTTACCTGGGTGAATTTGCTCTCCCAAAAGCGCAATACGTGGGCCTGAATGCCCAGCCAGTCTGCGACTTCGGAGATGGTGCGGAATGCGTCGGGCGATTTGGGCATCGGTTCAGGACTTGTTGCCGTCCGCAACCCGGTCTTTCATCAGATGCGAGGGGCGGAAGGTCAGCACCCGGCGCGGGCTGATCGGGACTTCTTCACCGGTCTTGGGGTTGCGGCCGATACGCGCCGTCTTTTCGCGGACCGAGAATGTGCCGAAAGACGATATTTTCACCTGCTCGCCGCGCACGAGAGCGTCGGACATTTCGTCCAGAACCGTCTCGACCAGTTGCGCACTCTCGTTGCGTGAAAGTCCGACCTCGCGAAACACCGCTTCGCTCAGATCCATGCGTGTCAATGTGGTGCTCGTCATAACTTCCCCCATATTTCCAGTGACTTTGGCCAGATTGGCATGCCAAGTCAACAACTTCGCCGCGCAAGCCGCTCAAAACCGGCGGAAATCCTACCAGCGCAAAACCACGGCACCCCAGGCCAGCCCGCCACCGATGGCCTCGGTGACGATCAGATCGCCCTGTTTGATCTGTCCACGCTGCACGCCGACGGACAACGCCAGAGGGATCGAGGCAGCAGAAGTATTGCCGTGATCCTGCACGGTGACGACCACCTTTTCCATCGGCAGGCCCAGCTTTTTCGCGGTGCCCTGAATGATACGGATGTTGGCCTGATGTGGTACGACCCAGTCAATTTCGCCGGGCGCAACGCCAGCGGTTTCCATGGCGGTGGTCGCGGTCTGGCTCAGCTTTTCGACGGCGTGGCGAAACACTTGATTGCCCTGCATCCGCAAATATCCCGTGGTGCCGGTCGAGGTGCCGCCATCCACGTACAAAAGATCGCGCTGGGTGCCGTCGGAATTGAGATCGGTCGACAGGATGCCGCGGTCCGCGGTGGTTCCATCGCCCTCCCGCGCCTCTAACAGGACAGCGCCCGCACCGTCGCCAAACAGGACGCAGGTGCTGCGGTCGGTCCAGTCCATGATGCGGCTGAAGGTCTCGGCGCCGATCACCAGCACGCGTTTGGCCTGGCCCGACAGGATCAGCGCATTGGCATTGCTGAGCGCGAAGATAAAACCGGCACAGACGGCCTGAATGTCAAAAGCAAAACCGCCGGTCATGCCCAGCTCTGCCTGCACCATGGTCGCGGTGGAAGGGAATGTCAGATCGGCGGTGGAGGTGGCGACGATCACCGCGTCGACATCATCGGCGTTTGTGCCCGCCATTTCGAGCGCGGCGCGCGCCGACGCGGTCGCCATGCTCGATGTCGTTTCGCCGTCACCGGCGAAATGCCGCCGCTCTATGCCGGAGCGGGCGCGAATCCATTCATCGTTTGTTTCGAGGGTCGCCTCGAATTCAGCGTTCTCTACAATCCGGGTCGGCAGGTAATGGCCTACCCCTGTTAAAACGGCGCGCAGGGTCATAGTGTCGCCTCCTCGGTATCCTCTGATGGCAGGCTTGCAGCCACGCGTGCGGCCAGCTTGTCGTTAAAGCCGTTCTCGGACAGTCGCGCTGCCAACTTGATCGCCGCCGATATGCCGGTCGCGTCGGCAGAGCCGTGGGATTTCACGACCGTGCCGTTCAGGCCCAGAAACACGCCGCCATTGACGCGGCGGGGGTCGATCTTTTCGCGCAGGCGGACCAGCGATGTATAGGCGAGCAGGGAGGCCAGCCGCGACAGGACGGAATATTTGAACGCTTCGCGCAGGCGCTGGCCGATCAGGCTGGCGGTGCCTTCGCCGGTCTTGATGGCGACGTTGCCGGTAAAACCGTCGGTGACGATCACATCTGCCTTATTGCCCGAAATATCGCCGCCCTCGACGAAACCGACGAAGGTAAAGGCGGCTCCGGTGGCGTGATCGCGAATCAGATCGTGCGCCTCTTTCAGTTCGGTTCGGCCCTTGTGCTCCTCGGTGCCGACATTCAGCAGGCCGATGCGTGGCTTCTCAACGCTCAGTCCGTTTCGCGCGTAAGACATCCCCATGAGCGCAAAGCGCAACAGATCGTCGGCGTCGGCCTTTATGTCCGCGCCAACGTCCAGCATCACGTTGAATCCCTGCTTGTTCGAGGAGGGGTATAGCACGGCAATCGCGGGCCGGTTCACGCCGGGCAGCTTGCGCAGGCGGATCATCGACAGCGCCATCAGCGCGCCGGTATTGCCACATGAGACTGCAACGCTTGCCTCGCCCGTGCGCACGGATTCGATGGCCGACCACATGGAGGTATCCTTGCCGGTGCGTACGACCTGGCTTGGCTTGTCTTCCATCGTGACCACGCCGGTCGCGTTGCGGATGCTGGTGCGGCTGTCGAGTTCGGGATGCTTGACCACCAATGCCTTCAACTCGGCCTCGGGGCCGTGCAGGATAAAGGATATGTCAGGGTTGAGCTTGGCCGACAAAAGGCAACCGGCAACAACGGCTGCCGGTCCCTGGTCTCCCCCCATTGCATCGACCGAAATGAGGGTGCGGGCCTTCGCGTGTTCGTGATCGGTCGGGGCCGTCATCTGGTGCGAATGCCTTTGTTGGTTTCAGTCCGCGAAGCTTACGCTGCGTCTTCGTCGAGATCAATCTCGTCGTTTTGTGCAACGACTTCCTTGTCGGCGTAGTGGCCGCAGGATGCGCAAACATGGTGCGGGCGCTTCAGCTCGCCGCAGTTGGTGCATTCGTTGGGGTTCGCGGCAGTCAGCGAATCGTGGCTGCGGCGGTTGTTGCGGCGTGATTTGGAGACTTTATTCTGCTGGACAGCCATGTCTGGTGCCTTTGTATTCGGGGCCATGGTACGCAGATCGGCTGCGGCAGGCCAGGGTTTCGGATCAGGTGCCCTTGCGGGTGTGTGGTGCGTTTAGGCAAGTGCCGGTCGCTTGTCCAACGCTAATTGACGAAATCTTCGCAAAATGCCGCGCAAACCGGCGTTCAGTTGCCGGTTCCGCGCTCTCTCAACCGTCGTCTTTGTTCTCAAGTCGTTCCTTGAATGCGGCCAGCCCTGCAAAGGGGCGTGCCTGCTCGTCGCTCATCGGTTGCTTGCCGGGTTCGGTCACACGCACCGTGCCCGTCTCTGCATCCTGCTTGCGCGGATATTCGGGCAGTGCAAGGGCCAGCGCCTCCTCCATCACCAGGGCAGGATCGATCCAGACGCCCAATGGCTCTACATTGTCATCCTCGGGTACTTCGACCTCCGGGGCATCCGTTTCCTGATAATCATGCAGATACACACGCGCAACATCGGTATCGATGCGTGTGGTCACCGGTTCAAGCGTAACAACACAGGGCTGCGTCACGGTTGCGCCCAGACGGCCCTTGAGTTGCCAGTCACGCTCCCCCAGCGGCGTCAGACTTCCTTCGAATGCCAGCTTGCGCAGGCCACTGAGCCCGAGCGTCGCGGCCATCGCGGTCAGTGCGTCGCTGTCCGGGCGCAGCGAAAAGGGATTGGATCCGGACTGGGACAGGCTGGCAACCCGCAAACTGGTGGGACTTGGCGGCTTGGGCGACATGATGATGTGCTTTCGTTTCTTGAACCATAGGGCGGGATTGGTATATGCGAGATAAAAGCCATACCGGTTGAGGGCAAGGGGCAGCACTATGGGTATTTCGAACAACAGGGGCGTTTTCGGGCGTCTGGTGCTGGCCGCCACGCTTGGACTGGTGGTATCGGCCTGTACGCCGCAATACGCCAACCACGGTTATATGCCGCCCCCCGACCAGCTTGAGCAGATCTCGGTCGGCAGCGATACCCGCACCACTGTCGCGGAAATCATCGGCACGCCTGCCACGTCCGGTGTCGTCAATGAGACGGGGTTTTATTACGTGCGCAGCCGTCAGCGGACATTCGGCGCGCTGGCGCCCGAAGTGATCGAACGCGAAGTGCTTGCGATCAGTTTTGACAGCGCGGGCGTAGTGACCAATATCGAAACCTTCGGTCTGGAGCGGGGGCAGGTCGTGCCGCTGACCCGCCGTGTCACCACATCGGGCGTGCGCGACAACAGCTTTATCCGTCAGTTGCTGGGCAACCTGGGTCGGTTCAATCCCGCCGGGCTTGCGGGCTGATCCGGGCAGGGGCATCCGGCAGATCAATCACCGCATGATTCCCCTGAGCAAAGGCAAATATACGGTCCAGCGCGCAGCCACGGCGGCAGAGAAGGCGGCAGCGCTTGATTTGCGGGCGTTGTGTTTCGGCATTGCCGACGGTGCTGCCGATCAGTTTGATGCGGCAGCGGTACATATGCTTGTGCGCGCGCAGTCAGATGGTGCGGTTGTGGCGACGTTTCGCATGTCCACTTGCGCGGGCGCAGGGATCGCCGACAGCTATGCTGCGCAGTTTTACGATCTGGAAAAGCTCCACAATTTTGAGGGGCCATTGCTGGAGCTGGGGCGGTTTTGCGTTCATCCCGACTACGCTGACCCCGATATTTTGCGGATCGCATGGGCCTCGCTGACCGCTTTTGTCGATGAGGCCGGTGTGCAGATGCTGTTCGGTTGCTCGTCCTTTGCGGGCACGCAGCCCGAGCGATATCTGGACGCTTTCGCACTGCTCAGGGCGCGGCATCTGGGCCCGGAGCGCTGGCGACCTGCCGTGAAAGCGCCCGAGGTCTTTCTGTACAGTGCTGAAATCACGGCCAAACCGGATCTTGTCCGCGCCAACGCAGCCATGCCACCGCTGCTGCGCAGTTATCTGATGATGGGGGGATGGGTCAGCGGCCATGCGGTCATCGACCGGACCATGAACACGCTGCATGTGTTTACCGCCCTCGACATCGGGGCCATTCCGCCCGCGCGGAAAAAGCTTTTGCGCGCGCTTGTCTGAACCGGCTGCGCAAAAAGCTTTTGCGCGCGCTTGTCGAAACTGGCTGCGCAAAAAGCTGCTTCGTGCACTTGTCTGATTGACGTTGCCGCGCGGCGGCATTAGGCGACTGGCATGGCACGCGCACCCCTTCTCCAGCTCTCCGATATCGCCCTCACATTTGGCGGTGATCCTGTATTTGAAGACCTCGGTCTTGTCGTCCAAGCGGGCGACCGATTGGCATTGGTGGGGCGCAACGGCTCCGGCAAATCGACGCTGATGAAGGTCATGGCGGGGCTGGTGGAGGCCGACCGCGGCATGGTCACCGCAGGGCCGGGCGTGAGCGTCGGGTACATGGAACAGGACCCCGATCTGACCGGCTTCGAGACGCTGGGCGATTTCGCTTCCCACGGTTTAGAGCCGGGTGAGTTGTACAAGGTCGAGCGGGCGGGCGAGGGGCTGAAATTCGACCCCGAGCGCCCTGTGGCAACGGCGTCGGGCGGGGAGCGTCGGCGCGCGGCGCTGGCGCGGCTGATGGCGCTGGAGCCCGAACTGATGCTGCTCGACGAGCCGACGAACCATCTGGACATCGAAGCGATCGCGTGGCTTGAGGACGAGCTGAAATCCACCCGCGCCGCTTATGTCATCATCAGCCACGACCGCGCGTTTCTCAATGCGCTGACCCGCGCGACCCTGTGGATTGATCGCGGTGCCGTGCGCCGTCAGGAGATCGGCTTTGAAGGCTTTGAGGCCTGGCGCGATCAGGCTTGGGAAGAAGAGGACATGCAGCGCCACAAGCTCAACCGCAAGATCAAGGCGGAAGCGCGGTGGGCGGTTGAAGGGATCTCGGCGCGGCGCAAGCGCAACCAAGGCCGGGTGCGCGCGTTGCAGGATTTGCGCGCCGAGCGGGCGGGCCAGATCACCCGTCAGGGAACTGCCGCCATGGCACTGGAGGCAGGACCAAAATCTGGCCGCAAGGTCATGGAAGCTATAGATATTACAAAGAGTTACGGCGACAAAGTAATCTTGCGGAACTTCTCGCTGTTGGTCAATCGCGGCGACCGGATCGCTCTTGTGGGCCCAAATGGCGTGGGCAAGACCACGCTGCTGAACATGCTCATCGGCAAAGAGCAGCCCGACAGCGGCGAGGTCAAGATCGGCACCAACCTGGCGCTCGCGCTGTTCGATCAGGCGCGCGCGCAGCTTGATGGGGATATGACCCTCTGGGACAGTCTGACCGGCGATCCTGACATGCGGGTAAGTGGCAAGGCAGACCAGATTCTGGTGCGCGGCAATCCCAAGCATGTGGTTGGGTATCTCAAAGAGTTCCTCTTTGACGAGGCGCAGGCCCGGGCGCCTGTGCGGTCCTTGTCGGGGGGCGAAAAGGCGCGGCTGTTGCTGGCAAAGCTGATGGCGCGCGAGAGCAATCTTCTGGTGCTCGACGAGCCGACGAACGATCTGGACGTTGAAACCCTTGATCTGATGCAGGAATTGCTGGGCAGCTACGTTGGCACCGTCATTCTGGTGAGCCACGACCGCGATTTCCTCGACCGTGTGGCAGCGACCACGATCGCCATGGAAGGCGACGGCAAAGCCACGGTTTATGCCGGCGGCTGGAGCGATTATCTGGCGCAGCGCGGCATGGAAGATTTCTCGGAAAGTGTCGTGAAATCAAAAACCTCTGCGCCGAAGGTCGCCCAAAAAGAGGGCAAGGCGCAAAAAGGTCTGAGCTTTACCGAGAAGCACCGGCTCGAAGCGCTGCCAGCCGAGATCGAGCGGCTGGGCGCCGAGATTGCCAAGCTCGAAGAACTGCTGAGCGATCCCGCACTGTTTACCGAACAGCCTGCGAAATTCCAGAAGGCCAGCGACGCCCTTGTGCAGCGGCACGAAAAGCTGTCGGATGCGGAAGAAGAATGGCTGATGCTTGAGGAAAAAGCCCAAGGCTGATCCGCAGGCAGGACCCTACGCTACATCAGGTTTTGCGCCGGGCCAATGGTGTCCAGCGCAGCCATGTGCCACCCGTAGACACCGCCACAGCGCCCGCGCGAAGTTTGAAGCGGTCGATGGCCGGGGCGGTCTGTGGCCCAAGATCAAGCGCGGTGATACCGCGCAATGCCAATACATCCATCGCCTCCCACAATAGCAGGTTATGCGCGTGGTGGGTGCGTCCGTCGTGGGTTGTGTGCCCCATGTGATAGGTCGCGCGGCTGCCGTGGGTCAAAAACAGCATATGCGCCACCGGATGGCCGCGCAGCAGTGCGGTAAACAGCTGGGTCTGATGCGGTGCAACGCTGGCGAAGGCGGCGGTGAGGGCGGTGGGCCAGTTTCGATACCGGCGGCTGCGCGATTGCGCAGCGTCCAATGCGAGTAGCGGATGATCGACACCAAGGGGGCGGTGCAGCACCCGCAGCGCGCTGTTCTCTGCCTGTCCCAATTGGTGCCGCCAATTCTGGTGCAGGGCCGCACGGCGTTGCGCACGGTCTTGCGTGAGATCGACCGTCAACAGACTGCGGGGATCCGCGACGTTCACCGCGCCGTGCACCGGCACTGCAACCTCGGGCGACAGGATCAGCGGCCGCCGCTCCAACCCCGCTTGCACCAGTTGAGCCACCAAATCGTCCGGCGGTGCTGCGCGGGGCAGCATGAGCACGCGCAGGCCCGCGATCCGCCGGTTGAGCAGCAAAAGACCGGAGGGCAAGGTGATGGGACGCTCGCCACACAGCGTCAAAGCAGCGGCAAAAGCGCGGTCTTGCATCAGGGCATGATCAGCGGGCAAAGGGGCGGCATCAAACATGCGACCATTCTGCACCGAGTTTGGTTAAGGGAGGCTTAAACCCCCCTCAACCTAGCCCAGTTGCACCAGCGCATGCCGTTTCTTGCCTGCCGACAGCTTGATCGGCGATGCAAGTGCTGCGGCGTCGATCATCAGTCCGGCATCGGTCAAGGGTGCATCGTCCATGCGCGCGCCATTCTCGGCGATCAGGCGCTTGGCCTCCTTACCGGTCCCTGCAAGGCCCGATTTGACGATAAGCTGCACGATTGAGATGCCATCGCCGATCTCCGCCGCCGAAAGCGTTAGTGTCGGCAGATCGTCCCCGACGCCGCCCTTCTCGAAGACCTCGCGCGCGGTCGCCTCCGCTGCGACAGCGGCATCAGCACCGTGCAGCAGGCCCGTCACCTCGTTGGCCAGCCGGATCTTCGCCGCGTTTATCTCTGCACCTTCCAGCGCGCCCAGACGCTCACACTCATCCACCGGCAGCTCGGTGTAGAGCTTGAGGAACCGGCCGACGTCCGCATCGGTGGTGTTGCGCCAGAACTGCCAGAACTCGTAGGCCGACAGCATATCGCCGTTCAGCCAGATCGCACCGCCTTGGGATTTCCCCATCTTTTTGCCGTCGGATGTGGTCAGCAGCGGTGAGGTGAGTCCGTAGACTTCCCCGTCGACCACGCGGCGGGTGAGGTCAATGCCATTGACGATATTGCCCCACTGATCACTTCCACCCATTTGCAGGATGCAGCCATATCGGAGGTGAAGCTCCATGAAATCATAGGCTTGCAGGATCATGTAGTTGAATTCAAGAAAGCTCAGCGACTGCTCGCGGTCGAGCCGCGATTTTACGCTCTCGAACGATAGCATGCGGTTGATACTGAAATGCCGCCCGATGTCGCGCAAGAAATCGAGGTAGTTCAGATTATCCAGCCATTCGGCGTTGTTGAGCATGATGGCATCCGACGGGCCGTCGCCATAGGTCAGGTATTTCGCGAAAACCTGCTGCATGCCGTCGATGTTCTCGTCGATCTGCTCGGGCGACAGCAGCGGACGCTCGTCCGCGCGAAAGCTGGGGTCGCCCACCTTTGTCGTGCCGCCGCCCATCAGAGTGATCGGCTTATTGCCCGATTTCTGCAACCAGCGCAGCATCATGATGTTCAGCAGATGACCGACATGCAGCGATTTTGCGGTCGCGTCATAGCCGATGTAGGCAGGCTGCGCGCCCTTCAGCAGCGCCTCGTCGAGCCCCTGATAATCGGTGCAATCGGCAAGATAGCCACGCTCCATCATCACACGGATGAATTCGGATTTGGGATGGTATGTCATGGCACTTGCCCCCGGCTTTGATTGCAGGGCATCTATAGGGCGGGCAGGGCCAAAGGAAAAGGCAGTATTGTGAGCAGAGCGATTGCGAAAATGGGCGTGGTGACGGCTGCGGGGGCCATGTCGGGCACCTCGCTGGACGGGGTCGATGTGGCGGTGCTGCGCACGGACGGATATGACATCGCGGGCTTTGGGCGCAGTGCATACCGCGATTATACCGCCGAAGAGCGCCGCGTGATCGCGGCGGGTTTCGGTCAGTGGTCGGGCGATGCGGTGGAGGCAGCGGCGCAGGTGATCGAGGCGGCACATCTGGAGATTCTGGCGGATTTCGTGGATGTGGATCTCATCGGCTTTCACGGCCAGACGCTGGCCCATGCGCCGCGCAGCCACGGCACATTGCAGGTGGGCGACGGGGCGATGCTTGCCGGGCGGCTGGGTGTGCCGGTGGTGTGGGATTTTCGCACCGCCGATGTGGAACTGGGCGGCGAGGGCGCGCCGCTGGCGCCGTTCTTCCACCATGCCTGCGCGCGGTATATCAAGGCGCAGGGTCCAGTCGTTTTTCTGAATCTGGGCGGCGTGGGAAACCTCACCTGGGTCGATCCGGCCATTGCAGAGCCGCAGGCGGAGGGCGCGCTGCTGGCTTTTGATACCGGACCTGCCAATGCGCCGGTCAATGATCTGATGCAAGAGCGGCTGGGGCTCGCCTATGACCGCGACGGTGCTGTGGCGCGGGGCGGGACGGTCGAGACCGGCGCGCTGGAATTGTTCCTTGCCGAGCCTTATTTCGCAAGAATGCCGCCCAAGTCGCTGGACCGGAACGATTTTGCCGAAATGGTGGCTTTGGTGAATGAACTAAGCGACGCTGATGCCGCCGCGACCCTGACTGCGATGTGCGCGGCGGGTGTGGCAGAGGCGATGCAGCACTGCCCACGGCCACCCTCCCGCGTGCTGGTGACGGGTGGCGGGCGGCGCAATCCGGTGCTGATGCAGATGCTGGAGGTGTCGCTGGACTGCCCTGTCGTCGCGATCGAAGAGATCGGGCTGGACGGTGATATGCTGGAGGCGCAGGCCTTTGCCTATCTGGCGGTGCGTGTGGCGCGCGGGCTGCCCACCAGCTGTGCAAGCACCACAGGGGTACGCGCGGCGGTAGGCGGTGGCACGGTGAGCGTACCCTAAAGCGATTTTTCGAAAAATATCAGATGCGGCAGCACCGCGTCCGGAATGGATTGGTAGGGACCGCAGGTTCTGAACCCCAGACGGGCATAAAGCGCGCGGGCCGGGCCAAGATTGACGGATGTGTCCAGCACCACACGGGTGAACCCGTCTGCCCGCGCCTGATCCGTAAGAGCATTGACCAGATCGGCGGCGATGCCATGGCCCCGCGCATGGGGCGCCACGAACAGGCGCTTGATCTCGGAGGCGTCGTCGGTCAGCGCGTGGGACATCGCGCAGGCAACCGGCGCACCCGCGCGGTCGGCGAGCAGGATGATGCCACGGGGGCGGGCATGGATCTGCGCAAGATCTTCCATCAGGGCGGTGTATTTCGGCACGGGATAGAAGGTTTCGGTGATCCGCGCGTCAACGGGCGAGGTTGCGCAAAGCGCTGCGCGATACTCCCAACACAGCTCCCGCACAGCGGCAAGATCGGCGGGCGTGGTGGCGGGACGGATCATTTGCGTGGCAGTCCTGGCTGAATGAATTCTCGGATTTCGTGAACTTTCCTTACCGGTGGACGTTTGTCCACCAGAAGAAAACGAAAAGGAGAAACGATATGACACGCACAACATTCATGACGATCATCGGTGCATCCGCCCTCGCCGCAACGACTGCGCTGGCACAGACATCAACGCCAATGTCGATGAACACCGATGACTATGTGGGCGTCGATCAGATTGACGATGCAACAATCTACCGGATGGAGATTACCGACACAGCGATGTGGGAAGACACCGAAGGTTTCGACGGCGTGCAGGCCGAATGGGTTGCTGTCGGCGAGATTGAAGAAGTCCTGTTGAACAAAACCGGGCAGATGGTGGCCGTAGTCGCATCCATTGGCGGCTTTTTGGACATCGGCGATCGCGATGTAATTCTGCCGTTGGCAAATGTCCGGTTCTCGGCAAGTGAAGCCAATGAATATGCCTTTGTCACGAACATGACCGAAGAGGAATTGGGTGCGCTGCCGGAGATTGATGAAGACATCTGGGACTAACGCAGTTGCGCCATAAGGCGATGTGAGGGAGGGCAGTAGCCCTCCCTTTTTCGTGTCATTTCAGGATGCTGCGGCCCGCATATTGCGCAGATTCGCCCAGTGCTTCTTCGATACGAATGAGCTGGTTGTATTTTGCCAGCCGGTCAGAGCGCGCCAGTGACCCGGTCTTGATCTGCCTACAGTTGGTGGCTACGGCCAGATCCGCGATTGTCGCATCTTCCGTCTCGCCGGAACGGTGGGACATAACATTGGTAAACCCTGCGCGATGCGCCATGTCGACCGCCTGAAGGGTTTCCGTCAAAGTACCGATTTGATTGACTTTCACCAGCATCGAATTGGCCGCACGGCGTTTTATCCCTTCGGCCAAGCGGGCGGGGTTGGTCACAAAAAGATCATCGCCCACCAACTGAACGCGGTCGCCGATGGCACTGTTCAGTGCGATCCATCCTTCCCAGTCATCCTCCGACATGCCGTCTTCTATGCTGATAATGGGGTAATCATTTACCAGCGACGTGAGGTACTCGACCTTGTCGTGGGAATTGAGCATTCTGCCTTCGCCATCAAGAACATATGTGCCGTTCTTGTAGTATTCCGTCGCCGCGCAGTCGAGGGCGAGATACATATCCTCGCCGGGCTTGTACCCTGCCTTTTCGATAGACTTCATAATGAAATCAAGCGCATCGCGGGTTGAGCCGATGTTGGGGGCAAAGCCGCCCTCGTCGCCGACACCTGTCGCAAGACCTGCGGCTGAAAGCTCTTTCTTCAGCGTATGGAACACTTCGGCCCCCATGCGGATCGCGTCGCGGATATTTTCCGCGGCAACCGGCATGATCATAAATTCCTGAATGTCGATCGGATTATCAGCATGTTCGCCGCCATTGATGATGTTCATCATTGGTACCGGTAGAATCCGCGCCGACGTGCCACCGACATAGCGGTAGAGCGGTTGAGTGCAATAATCAGCAGCAGCCTTTGCTGCGGCCAGCGAGACACCGAGGATCGCATTGGCGCCGAGGCGCGATTTGTTGTCGGTGCCGTCCAGCTCGATCATCACTTCGTCGATGTCCACCTGTTCGGTCACGTCCATGCCGACCAGCGCTTCGGCAATCTCGCCGTTCACGGCGGCGCAGGCATTCAGCACACCTTTGCCGAAATAGCGCGCGTCATCTCCATCGCGCATCTCCACGGCTTCGTGTTTGCCGGTGGAGGCGCCCGAGGGCACGGCCGCGCGGCCCATAGCGCCGTCTTCGAGAATCACATCGACCTCGACCGTGGGGTTGCCCCGGCTGTCGAGAATCTCGCGGGCGTGGATGTCGATGATGGTGCTCATGGGCGCATATCCTTGGGGATGTTCGGTGAATTTGCGCCCGTCTTATAGGCGGCTGACGGGCTTTGAAAGGCTTGCAACGGTTCTGAACCGGTGTTTGCGCTCACGGAGAACGGTGTAGATGCCGGAGGCGACGATGATCGTGCCGCCGACGATGGTCAGGAGGTCGGGACGTTCGCCAAAGAAGGCGACGCCGATGATCATGGCAAAGATCAGCCGCGAATACCGGAAGGGCGTGACAAAGCTTACCTCGCCCACGCGCATCGCGGCAACGATGCCGTAATAGGCGAAAACCCCGATGGTGATGGCGGCCGTGATCAGCATCCACAGGTGCGCGTCGAACGGGGCAAAGCGTTGTCCGGTGATGCCCAGCAGCATCAGACCTGCGGGCACCAGGACGAGAAACCCCAGAAAGCTGAGCTGCATCGACGACAGGCTGGCCGAGATTTTCCGGGTGGAAATGTCGCGCAGTGCGAGGCCAAACACGCCCCCCACGGCAAACAGCGAGAGCGGCGAGAAGCCGTCGAGACCGGGGCGGATGATCATCATCACGCCCATGAACCCAACACCAATCGCGGCCCAGCGGCGCCAGCCGACCGTCTCGCCCAAAAACAGCGCCGCGCCGAGCGTGACGACCAGTGGCGTGGCCTGAAGGATGGCAGAAGCGGTGGAGAGCGGGGTAAAGACGATGGCGGAGACGAAACAGATGGTGCCGACGATTTCACCCACCGCGCGGGTCATCACGGGCGCGGCAAGCATGTCACGCTCGAACAGGGCGCGGCCCTGCACCAGCACCACCACCGCGAACACCGCAGAGCCGCCGATGCCCAGCATCACAAGGATTTGCCCCACCGGCACCGCATCGCCCATCAGTTTGATAAAGCTGTCCTCGATGGCAAAGCCGAGCATGGCCAGCACCATGAGGGTCGCGCCGCGCAGATTGTCCATGGGGGTGTCCTTTGCCGTAAATCTGCGGCGGTGATGCGCTTTTCGTGCTGGCTGTGCAAGGGCCGGGGTGGTAGCGATCTGCCTATGAACCGCGATTGGATGAACACGCCGCTGTGGCACACCGGGGTGACGCTGGCGGTCGCCTGCGCCGGTGCGCTGCTGGCGCGCGCGGTTCATGCGCCCGTCTATATGCTCACCGGCCCCGCAGCCGCGGTGAGCCTTGCGGGGCTGCTGGGTCTGCGGGTGCAAATCATGCCACGGGTGCGGGACGCCTGTTTTGTGGTGCTGGGGCTGACCGTGGGTGCAGGGTTCAGCGCGGATGCGCTTGGCACGATGATCCGCTGGCCGCTGGCCTTTGCCGTGATGGCGCTGCTCACCTGGGCGGTGATGGTGTCGTGTCGCAGCATGCTGGTGCGCGGCTTTGGTTTTGCGCGCGATACCGCGCTGCTGGCCGGTGCGCCGGGGCATCTGAGCTTTGTCATTGCCATCGCGGAGAGTGGCGGCCGGGATGTTGTGCGCATCTCGGTAACCCAATCGGTGCGGTTGCTGCTGCTCACGCTGGTGGTGCCGTTTGTGGCGGTTGCAATGGGTGTCGATCTGACGGCGGCAGTGATGGGGCAGGGGCAGGGATGGCCACTGCTTACGCTGGCGATACTGGCTGTGCTGGCAATGATCATGGGTCGGGTATTCACCCGCTTTGCCGTGCCTGCGCCCCTGTTGATCGGCGCGATGACCGTCGCGGTCGTCTGGCAGTTGGGCGGGGTCCAGCCGGGTGTCATGCCCGACTGGCTGGTGCTGCCCGCCTATGTCGCGTTGGGCGCGCTGATCGGTACACGTTTCTCGAATGTGAGTGCGGCCGAGCTGTTGCGCAATCTGGGGGCAGGGCTGGCCATTACGGGCGTGGCGGTGCTGCTGTCATCGGTTGCCGCATTTGCCGTGGCATGGGCGCTGGGGATGGCGCCCAGCCACGTTTTGCTGGCCTTTGCCCCCGGCGGGATCGAGACGATGATCGCCATGGGCGTGGTCATGGGGGCAGTGCCCGGATTTGTCGCGGCCTGTCACATCACCCGGCTGATGGTGCTGAGCGTGCTGCTGCCGGTAATGATACGGGCGGGCAGCCGGACTTAATCCTTCACCCGCACGCTCAGGCCGTTACCGTGCTTTTCCATCTCCAGCCGTGGCATGGTCGCCACCAGACTGCTGAGTTTTGCAAACCCGTAGGTGCGGGTATCAAAATCGGGATGGGCCGCCCGCAGGTTGGCGCCGATGGCCCCCAGCGATACCCATTCTTCCTCTGTATCGCAGCGGTCGATCGCGTTGCGCACCAGCTGATAGGCGCGGGTCATGTCGGCCTTTGGCTTGGATTGCGGCGCGATATCTTGCTCGACGTCGCTCTCTGCGTTGAGGTTTTCGACGAGGATAAAGCGGTTATAGACGTTGCGCAGCGCGGAGTTGGTCTTTGCCTCGCCGATCCCCGTCACCTCAAGGCCATCCTCGCGCAAGCGGTTGACCAAAGCCGTGAAATCACTGTCCGACGACACCAGCACGAAGGCGTCGAACTTGCCCGAATGGAGGATGTCCATCGCGTCGATCACCAGCCCGATGTCGCTGGCGTTTTTGCCGGTGGTGTTGGATGTTTCCTGCCGTGCCACGAGGCCCAGCTCGTGGATCGGCTCTTTCCAACCCTTGATATGCGGGTTCGACCAGTCGCCATAGACGCGGCGCAACGCGGGCTCGCCAATCGTGGCGACCTCGCGCATGATATTGGCGGCGTGTTTGGCGGGGACGTTGTCGGCGTCGATCAACACGGCCAGCAGGGGGCGGTCACGGTCTTTGCGGTCGGGCATGGCGAACTCCTCTTTTACAATCGCCCATTCCATAGAACGCCGCGTCCACGTTTGCCATAGCAGTTGACTTATCACCGCCCAGTCGCCATGTGGGAGGTATGGGCGTGCCTTCTGCCGCGTGAGCAGGCGGCGGAGAGATCCGCATACGCAGGGCCGACCCATTGTTCCCAAAATCACGCGTGGGGCAGACGCATCCGGACGCGAAGGCGGCATTTGGCCTCTTTGCGGGATCCGCTTTTGCGCACCCTGACGACAGCACGCGGGCAATGCCCCGGGTGCGGAATATGAGATATATATGAGCGATTTCGATATGATGGATCTGCCTGCCTCGCTGGTAAAGCGGTTGGCGGCCATGGGTCTGAAAGACCCGACACCGATCCAGAAACAGGCGATTCCCCACGGGCTGAATGGCCGCGACGTGATGGGTCTGGCCCAGACCGGCACGGGTAAAACCGCCGCTTTCGGCATCCCGCTGATTGCGCAGATGTTGCAGATGGAGGGGCGGCCCAACCCCAAATCCGTGCGCGGGCTGGTGCTGGCGCCCACGCGCGAACTGGCCACCCAGATCAGCGTGAACCTGCGCAGCTTTGCCGAAGGCACGGCGATCAAGGTGGCGATGGTCGTGGGCGGCCAAAACATCAACACCCAGATCAAGCGTCTGCACCCCGGTGTGGACATTCTGGTGGCGACGCCGGGCCGTCTGCTCGACTTGATGGACCGCCGTGCGGTGCGTCTGGACGAGGCGAAGTTTCTGGTGCTGGATGAAGCGGACCAGATGCTCGACATGGGCTTTATTCATGATCTGCGCAAGATTTCCCAAGTCATCCCTAAATCACGCCAGACCTTCCTGTTTTCGGCCACCATGCCAAAGCTGATGAACGAGATCGCCAACAGCTATCTGCAATCGCCCATTCGCATCGAAGTCTCGCCTCCGGGCAAGGCGGCGGACAAGGTGACCCAAGAGGTGCATTTCATCGCCAAGGCGGAGAAGAAGGCGCTGCTGATCGAGCTGCTGGAAAAGCACAAGGACGAGCGTGCGCTGGTGTTCGGCCGCACGAAACACGGGTGCGAAAAGCTGATGAAGGATCTGGTCAAGGAAGGGTTTGACGCCGCCTCGATCCATGGCAACAAATCCCAAGGTCAGCGCGACCGCGCCATTGAGGGGTTCAAGAAGGGCGACATCACGGTGCTGGTGGCGACGGATGTGGCGGCGCGAGGGCTGGATATTCCCGACGTCAAACACGTCTATAATTACGAGCTGCCGAACGTGCCCGACAACTATGTGCACCGGATCGGTCGGACTGCGCGGGCGGGCAAAGACGGTGCTGCAATTGCGTTCTGCGCCCCCGACGAGATGGGCGAGCTGATCGATATCCAGAAAGTCATGGGCATCCGTATTCCTGTTGCTTCGGGCCGCGTCTGGGAAAGCCATGAGATCCCGCCCAAGGAGAAGCAGAAAAGCCGGGGCGGGCGGGGCCGCTCTGGTGGCGGGCGTCCGCAGGGCGGCGGCGGCAAGCCGGGCGGCGCGCGGCCTGCCGGTGCGGGTGCCGGAGCCAAGCCGGGTGGCGCGCGCAGACGGCGCAGCGGCGGCGGCGGCGGCAACGCCTGATGGATGAGATACGAAAAAGGCGCCTCGAAAGGTGCGCCTTTTTTAGCGGCTGATCATGCCGACGTCTTTGCCGGTCTCTCAATCATACAGCGATGGCGCACCCATCTCGGCATGAATACCGTTCACCTCCTGCGGCGTGAGACCGTAGGCGGTCGCCAGCTTGTGCAGGTATTCCGCCTCATCGCGGGTATCCAGTTCGATCGCAAGAAGACTGACGGCGTAGATCTGTTGTCTCATCCCCTCGGGCGTATTTGCCGCCAAAGCATCAACGTCTATGGGCGCGCGCATCTGTGATTTCACAAATGCTGCTTCCTCTTCGTCAATATCGCCCAAGTGGCCGAGCAGCTTTTCTTTCTCGGTCTCGTCCAGTGTCCCGTCCGATTTTGCGGCTTGGATCATGGCGGTCAGCATCAGCGCCGCCATCGCTTCCTGATCTTGTGACGGCTCGATTTCCGCCTCGGGCGTTTCGTCGAACTGAGAGTTCAGCACGGCGCCAAAGCTTTCGGTGTTCTGCGCCGGAGCCTTGTTGATGGTTTTGTTCAGACCCGCAAACAAGCCTCCCGCAGCGCCTGCGCCTGCCATTGCACGGGGCATACCACCGCCTGACTGGGCATTGGTGCCACCGCCCAGCGTGTCGAGCAACCCGCCAAGCCCGCCACTGCTGCCCGCTCCGCCGCCGCCCAGCAAATTGCCGAGCATGCCCTGAACGCCGCCACCCGAAGCGGACCCTCCGGACAGACCGCCCAGCAAACCGCCAAGCCCGCCTGATTGGGCACCGCCACCCTGTCGGTTCCGCTTGGACATCGCGGTAGCCCCTTTGGCGAGTGCGACGCCTACGGCGATCTTCGTGAGTGCTTTCATGAGGCTCATTGGTTTGGTCTCCCATTTTATTTCTATGATGAAACGATATCACACGGATAACGTCCAATGGGTGCAAAAGTTCACGCGCCGCGCGCCGATTGCATCGCTTGACATCCCCAGCCCTCTGACCTCCCATCGCCGGATGATCAGACAGACCAATATGGATGCCTTCGGGGCCGCCGCGCTGACCGCTTTTGCGCTCCATCTGGCTTTCAATCAGGTGGTTATCAAGGTGACGTCGGGCGGGTTCAGCCCGGTTTTCGCCGCCGGATTACGCTCTGCCGGGGCGGTGCTGGTTTTGCTCCTGTGGATGTATCTGCGCGGTGTCTCGCTACGAATCCCGCGCGTCGCAATGCCTTGGGCCGTGGCCTCGGGTCTACTTTTTGCGTTTGAATTCGTGTGCCTGTTCACCGCTCTCGATCTGACCACCGTCAGCCGCAGCTCGGTCATTTTCTATTCCATGCCACTGTGGCTCGCACTGGCCAGCACGGTGCTGCTCCCGGACGAGCGTTTGACGCGACGCAAGGTTGTGGGGCTCGCGCTGGCGTTCTCCGGTGTGATCGTCGCACTGGCGGAGCGGGGTGGCGGGCAGGTCAGCTGGGCCGGCGATTTGCTGGCGCTGGTCTCGGCGCTCAGCTGGGCGGGAATTGTCCTTTTGGTGCGGGTGACGCCGCTGGCCGAAGTGCCCCCCGAACAGCAGCTGATCAGCCAGGTCGCCGTCTCCGCGCCGATCTTGCTGGTGCTGGCGCCATTGTTCGGCCCGTTGATCCGTGAAATCGAGGCGATCCACCTCGCCGGTATGGCGTTCCAGATCATTGGCGTGGCGAGCTTTGGCTTTCTCGCGTGGTTCTGGTTGATGAAGCGCTATCCGGCCAATTCGGTGGCGTCTTTCAGCTTTATATCACCGGTGGCCTCGGTGCTGCTGGGCTGGCTGCTGCTGGATGAGCAGATCGCTCCCTCGATCTGGATCGCCCTTGTTCTGGTCACGGCGGGCATCACGCTGATCAATCGCAAACCCCGCGCGGTTTAGGTGCCGCAGAAGGTTGCGGGCACGATCTCCGACGGTGTGGGCGGTGTTGCCAGATCCTTATCCGTGAGGGTGAAGGGCGTGGCACAGGCCTGCATCAGACGTTCGAACGGCGCCATGTCGCCTGCGGTTGCGGCTGCGATCATCTGCTCGATCCGGTGATTGCGCGGGATCACGGCAGGATTGGTCGCGGCCATCAGGCTTTGCGCGTCGGGCAGATCCGCGATCCGCGCGGCATGGCGCTTTGCCCAGGCATCGAAGGCGTCGCGGTCGGTGAATTGATCGCGCGCGGCCTCACTGCCCAAGGCGCGGAAAGCGTTGGTAAAATCAGCGCCATCCTTCTGCATCAGATCCAGCAGCGACTGGATCAGATTGGTATCCTCCGTCACCGGCTCGGCGATCCCTAACTTCGCAGCAAATCGGCGCAGCCAGGCAGCCTCGATCTGATCGGGCATGGCGTGCACCACGGCGGTCGCTTCCTCCACTGCGGCATCCTTGTCATCCATCAGCTGGATCAGGGCGGTCGCAAGCTGCGCCATGTTGAAAATCGCCATGTTGGGCTGGTTGCCGTAGGCATAGCGGCCCTGTTGGTCGATGCTGGAAAACACCCGCCCCATGTGGAAATCATCCATAAACGCGCAGGGGCCGTAATCAATGGTTTCACCCGCGATCGAGCAGTTGTCGGTGTTCATCACGCCGTGAATGAAGCCGACTGACATCCAATGCGCCACCAGTTCCGCCTGCTTAGCGCAAACCGCGCGCAGCAGATCCATGGGGCCTGCCGTACCCGGATAATGGCGGGCGATTGCGTAATCGGTCAGGGTTTGCAGCTCTGCCAGTTGTCCACGGTGGGCGAAGACCTGAAACGTGCCAACACGCAGGTGGCTGGCGGCGACGCGGGTCAGGATGGCACCGGGCAGCATGCCTTGTTCGCGCAAAATATCCTGGCCAGTGCTCACGGCGGCCAGCGCGCGGGTGGTGGGTATGCCCAGAGCGTGCATCGCCTCTGACACCACATATTCTCGCAGCACCGGCCCCAACCAGGCACGCCCATCACCGCCGCGCGAATAGGGTGTGCGCCCTGAGCCCTTTAACTGAATGTCGCGCCGTAGACCATTGGTATCATTCACTTCCCCCAATAGGATTGCACGACCGTCACCCAGCTGGGGATTGTAATTTCCAAATTGATGGCCCGCATAGAGTTGCGCCAGAGGATCGGCATTTTGGGGTACCTCATTACCGCTAAATATCAGCGCAAGCTGGGTCTCATCCGCTTCGGAAATACCAAGGACACGCGCCAGATCTTTGTTGAATGCCAACAGTTTGGGAGCTGTTACGGATGTCGGCGCCACGCGGGTGTAGAAGGCATCGGGCAAGGCGGCAAAGCTGTTGTCAAAGGGGATGTGCATGGGCAGGCTCCGTCAGAGGCGTTTGGACAGGGAGACGTGGGTGTCGCGCAGCGCAAAACCCGCACGGCTGTAAAGTTTGAGCGCTTTTGCGTTGTCTTTGGCGACGTCGAGGTGGACGGCGCGCAGTCCCCCCGCTGCCAATGCGCGCGGCAGGGCGATGAGCGCTTCTGACGCGATCCCGCGCCCCCGCACGCCGGGGCGGATATAAAGCTCGTCTATGATTGCATCCAGACCGCCGAATTCCACCGACCAACCAAAAGTGATCACGATATACCCGATAGGCGCGCGCGGCGGCCCGATCAGATAGGCACAGCCCTGCGGGATACCGTCGAGCAGCGGCGAAATACCCGCAAGGCGCGTTTTGTCGGTCGAGGTGATGGCTGCTTCCTCGTGAAAAGCTGTGACCAACTCCATAAGCTTCGCCAGATGATCCGGCCCGGCAAGGGTGAGTGCCGCGCTCACAATCGCGCCAGTCGTTCGGTCAGCAGGCTGAAAAAGCCATCGGCGTCGATGTCGCCCATGAAGGTGGCATTCGGCGCACGGTCCGTGACGCCCCACCAGTCGGCCACTGTCATGCCCATGGTCAGCTCCGAGGTCGTCTCGATCTCGACGTTGATATGGCGGCCCGAGAAGAGCTCGGGCCGGATCAGATAGGCCGTGACGCAAGGGTCGTGGAGTGGTGCGCCGTCAGAGCCGTATTTTTCCTTGTCGAACCGCTCGAAAAAGTCGGTCATCTGGGCCACGGCGATGCCTGCGGGGTTACCGAGGGCGCGAAAAGCGTCGTTGCGCGCGCGGGTCACCAGCGCCTTGTGGGTCAGGTCAAGCGGCATCACGACGATGGGTGCGCCAGATCTGAAAACGATATCAGCGGCTTGAGGATCGACGTAAATGTTAAATTCAGCAGCAGGTGTGATGTTGCCCACCTCGAAATAGGCGCCGCCCATAAGGACAATCTTGCCGATCCGCTTTGCGATATCGGGTGCTTTTTGCAGGGCTGTCGCAATGTTTGTGAGGGGACCAAGCGGGCAAAGCGTTACGGTGCCCGGTGCGTGGTTGCGCAGGGTTTCGATAATGAAATCAACGGCATGGCCTTCTTCGGGGGTGGTATTCGGCTCTGGCAGGTCCGGGCCATCAAGACCGGTTTTGCCGTGGACATGCTCTGCCGTAACCAGATCACGGCCCAAAGGACGGTCGCATCCGGCGTAGACTGGCACATGAGAGACACCGGCCAGATCACAGATTTTACAGGCATTTTTCGTGGTCAACGCCACCGGCACATTGCCCGCGACACAGGTGATGCCCAAAACCTCGATCTCTTCGGGGCTGGCCAACGCCAGAAGGATCGCCACGGCATCATCCTGACCTGGATCAGTGTCGATGATGATTTTTCGCGGCTGCATAAAGCGTTCCTCAAGATCGTGACGTCAAAATATGGGCACATCCTCGCAAGGCGGCAGTCTGTTGTCCAGATGTCCGGCGCAGGGTCGCGTCGGTTAGATCGGCATACTTCCGCAGAACACGTCGGTCTGGTGCTGTTGATCAGCGTTTCGCTGCTTTCTCGGCCGCCTTGACCTGATCCCACAGTGTGTCCATTTCCGCCAGATCGCTTTCGGCGGGGGTTTTTCCCTTGGCGTGCAGCCGTGCCTCGACGCCCGTAAAGCGGCGGGTGAATTTGTCGTTGGCGGCGCGCAGGGCGGCTTCCGGCTCGATCCCCAGATGGCGGCCCAGATTGGCCATGACAAACATCAGATCACCAAATTCCTCAAATTGCTCGGCGGCGCTCAGCTCATCGCGCGCCTCGACCAGCTCCGCGGCCTCTTCGCTAATTTTCGCAAGCACATCGCCGGCATCGGGCCAGTCAAACCCCACCCGCGCGGCACGTTTTTGTAATTTGTAGGCGCGGAGCAGGGCGGGCAGACCCACTGCCACGCCGTCCAGTGCCCCGCCTTGATCGCTATCCGCGCGCTCGGCGGCCTTGATGGCTTCCCAGTCGGCGGTTTGCTGCTCGGCCGATTTCTCGCGGCTCTCGGCGCCGAACACATGCGGATGGCGCGCGACCATCTTGTCGGAGATGTTCCGCACCACGGATTGAAACGTGAAATGACCGGCATCCGCGCCCATCTGTGCGTGGTAGACCGATTGCAGCAGCAGATCGCCCAATTCGCCCTCCAGATCGGCCCAGTCGCGGCGCGCGATGGCATCGGCAACCTCATAGGCTTCCTCGATGGTGTAGGGGGCAATGGTGTCAAAATCCTGTTCGATGTCCCAAGGACAGCCCGTATCGGGATCGCGCAGGCGGCGCATGATTTCCAGCAGACGCTCGATGCCTGCGTTTTGGTCGTTTATCAGGTCGTGGGCCATTGCGGGTCTCCCTTGTCTAGGGCAGATAAGGATAACACCACACAGGAGTCCAGCCATGCCCGTCATCAACCGGATCGCCGATTTCGCCAGTGACATGGCCACCTGGCGGCAACACCTGCACACCATCCCCGAGCTTGGGTTCGACTGCCCAAAGACTGCCGCCTTTATCAAGGCGCGGCTGGAGGAGTTTGGCGTGGACGAGATCCATGAGGGGATCGCGCAGACGGGGATCGTTGCCATCATCGAGGGGCGCGGCGCGGGCCGCACGGTGGGCTTGCGCGCGGATTTCGACGCACTGCCGATCGCGGAGGAAACCGGGCTCGATTATGTGTCGACCCATGCGGGCAAAATGCACGCCTGCGGCCACGACGGGCATACGGCCATGCTGCTGGGCGCGGCGAAATATCTGGTGGAAACGCGGAATTTTGCGGGCCGTGTGGCGCTGATTTTCCAACCCGCCGAGGAAGAAGGCGGCGGTGCGCAGGTGATGTGTGCGGAAGGGATCATGGAGCGGTTCGACATCGCCGAAGTCTACGGCATCCACAACATGCCGGGCGTCGAGCAGGGCGCGTTTTTCACCCGTCCGGGGGCGATCATGGCGGCGGTAGACACCTTCATCATCACCATCAATGGGCGCGGCGGCCACGGTGCCATGCCGCACGAAACGGCTGATCCGGTGATTGCCGCCTGTGGGATCGTGCAGGCGGTCCAGACCATCGTGAGCCGCAACACGCACTCGGGCGCGGAAAAGGTCATCTCGGTCACGCAGATCCATACCGGCACGGCGAGCAATATCATCCCCGACACGGCGATGATCAACGGTACTGTGCGTACCTTCGACGCCGAGACGAAAGCGACGATCATGCGCCGTATGGCCGAGATCGTGCAGGGGCAGGCCGCAAGTTACGGTGTCGAGGCCACGCTTGAGTATGAGGAAGGCTATCCCGCAACGATAAATGCGGAAGCTCAGACCGCCTATGCCGCCGGTGTCGCCCGCGATCTGGTCGGCGACGCGCGCGTCGATGCCGATTTCGCCAAAGTCGCAGGCGCGGAGGATTTCTCATATATGCTGGAAGAGCGGCCCGGAGCCTATCTTTTCTTGGGCGCGGGGCCGGGCGCGGGGCTTCACCATCCCAAATATAATTTCAACGACGAGATCGCGCCCGTCGGCGCCTCGTTCTTTGTGCGTCTGGTCGAACAGATGCAACCGGCGGTGCAATAATGGGACTGGAAGATGCAAAAACCCAGGTGGATCAAGCGTTTACACGCGATGATCTCAAGGGGCACAGTTTCGAGAACGCCTTTGGCGGGGCGCCGTCGTTTTTGCGGCGCAAATACACCAAGGATCTGGACGGCGTCGATATTGCCGTGACGGGCGTGCCGTTCGATCAGGCGGTGACCAACCGCTCCGGCACGCGGCTGGGTCCGCGCGCGATCCGCGAGGCGAGTGCGCTGCAACCCTACGACCCGCCCTACGGCTGGGATTTCGACGTGCTGAGTGAGCGGGCGATCATCGACTACGGCGATCTGGCGTTCGATTATGCCAAAGTGTCCGAATTTCCGGCGACATTGACGCGCCATATCACGGGGATTCTGGACAAAGATGTGGCGACGGTAGCGCTCGGCGGTGATCATTACATCAGCTTTCCGATCCTCAAGGCATATGCCGAAAAATTCGGAGCCATGAGCCTGCTGCATTTCGATGCGCATAGCGACACCTGGGTCGATGACGATATGGAGCGGATCGACCATGGTACGATGTTCTACAAGGCGATCAAGCTGGGCTACGTGGATCCGAAGACCTCCGTGCAGATTGGCATCCGCACCCATAATCCCGACACCATGGGCGTGACCACAATTGATGCGCGTGAGGTACACGAGCGTGGAACTGCGGCTGCCGTGGAAAAGATTAAGAAAATATTAGGGAATAATCCCACATACCTCACATTTGATATAGATGCGCTTGATCCTGCGTTCGCGCCCGGCACCGGTACGCCGGTCTGGGGCGGGCTGGCCAGCTGGCAGGCCGCGGCGATGCTTCGGGATCTGTCGGGCATCAACATTCGCGGCGGCGATATCGTTGAGGTATCGCCACCCTTCGACACCACGGGGGCCACGGCCATCGCGGGCGCCCATGTGGCGACGGAAATATGCTGCCTACTGGGCGCGAGGATGCGGGCAAAGTGATGAGCGAGAAGAACCAACCCATCGGCGGCAACGAGCTGGCGCGGTTTTCGGGGCCGGGCACCTTTATGCGGTTGCCGTCGGTCAATGACCTCACGGGCCTCGATGTGGCGGTGCTGGGGATCCCGATGGATATCGGCACGTCATGGCGCTCTGGCACGCGGTTCGGTCCCAAACAGATCCGGTCCGAGAGTGCGATGCTACGACCCTACAACCTCGCCACGGGTGCGGCACCTTTCGACAGTTTGCAGGTGGCGGACATCGGTGATCTGGCGATAAATACGTTCAACCTCAAGGATAGTTTGGCAATAATCAAAGAGAGTTACGACGCGATCCTCATGTCCGATGCGATGCCGATGGCGATGGGGGGCGATCATTCGATCACCCTGCCGATCCTGCGCGCCATGGCAAAACGTCACGGGCCCGTCGCGCTGATCCACATCGACGCCCACGCAGATGTGAACGACGAGATGTTTGGCGAGCGGGAGACACACGGCACTGTTTTCCGTCGCGCCTATGAGGAAGGGCTGATCCGTCCCGAAAAGACCTATCAGATTGGGATTCGCGGCACCGGATACGCAGCGACCGATTTTTCCGAGGCTGTCGGGTGGGGGTTTCAGCAGTGGCCCGCGCAGGAGCTTTGGGGCCGTAAGCTTGACCAGCTGGCGGGCGAGATCCGGCGCGATATCGGTGAGACGCCGTGCTATCTGACCTTTGACATCGACAGCCTCGATCCGGCCTATGCCCCCGGTACCGGCACGCCCGAGATCGGCGGCCTGAACACACCGCAGGCGCTGGAGTTGATCCGCGGGTTCAAGGGCCTCAATATCGTGGGCTGCGATCTGGTGGAGGTCTCGCCGCCTTATGATCCGTCGGGCAATACCGCGCTCACAGCGGCCAATCTGCTGTATGAGATGTTGTGTGTCCTGCCCGGAGTTAGCTACAGATGAGGACAGCGGGAGTTAATTAGAGGTGCGCAGAATGATTTGGATTGTCGTAATATTGGGCATCGTCGCAGGCGTGGCGTTCATCAGGCTGGCGCCCAGCGATGCAGCCCGTTGGCACAAGCCCATCGGCGACGCCGAGAACGCGGATGGCACCGGATGGTCGGCACGCGTCGTTCCCGCCACGCCCGGTCTGTTGTCTGATTTGCATCAGGCGATGGTGAAACTGCCGCGCACCGAACTTCTGGCGGGCGGTGTGTCGGAAGGGCGGTTGACCTACATCACACGCTCCAAAATCATTGGTTTTCCCGATTACACCACGATCGAACAGGACGGTGACCAGATCAAACTCTACGCGCGGCTGCGGTTCGGGAAGTCGGACATGGGCGTCAACGGCAAACGTCTCGATGCGGTGCTAGAGGACGTTCGGGGCAACCGGATCAACGGGTAGATCAGCCTCAGAGCTGACGCAGCCATTGTGCGTCTCGCGCCACATGGGCACGTTCAGCGACATCTGGCATTGTGCGGTAAACATGCGGCCGCCAACCTGAAGGCAGATGGAATCCCCCAGCTCGACCCGGTCGCCGGTGCTGTCGGTGCAATAACATTCAATTGCTTTGGTCTGCGCGGTGCCCTGCGCCTGAGCGGCCAGCGGGCCAAGCATGAGAAGAAGGGCAAAGCGGATCATACCCTCAGCATACCACGCCGCCGCTCTTGACCAAAATGAATTCATAGGCCACTCCCCCTGACATGATACCGATGGACCGCCTCGCCCAGATCACCGCCCGTTTCGAGTATCTCGAAGCGGCGATGTCGACGTCGGGCGGCGATATTTCCAAGCTGGCGAAAGAATACAGCGACCTGCGCCCCGTGGTAGAGCAGATCGGCGCGTACCGCGCGCTGCTGGAGAACCTTGCGGGCGCGCGTGAGATGCTGGGCGATCCCGAAATGGCGTCCATGGCACGCGACGAGATTTACGAGATTGAAACTGCGATGCCTGCGGCGGAGGCGAGCCTGCAACTGGCGCTGCTGCCGAAGGATGAGGCAGATGCGCGGCCCGCAATGCTGGAAATCCGCCCCGGCACAGGCGGAGACGAGGCCGCTTTGTTTGCTGCCGATCTGCTGCGCATGTACCACCGCTATGCGGAAGCGCGCGGCTGGAAGGTCGAGCTGATCGAGCAGCAGATGACCGAGCTTGGCGGGATCAAGGAGGTCGTGGCCCATATCACCGGCGAGAATGTCTTTGCCCGCCTGAAATATGAGAGCGGCGTGCACCGGGTCCAGCGTGTGCCCAGCACCGAAAGTCAGGGCCGCGTGCATACGTCGGCGGCGACGGTGGCAGTGCTGCCGGAGGCGGAGGACGTGGACATCCAGATCGCACCGGGCGACATCCGCATCGACACATACCGCAGTTCGGGCGCCGGGGGCCAGCATGTGAACACCACCGATTCGGCGGTGCGGATCACCCATATTCCCACCGGGATCGTCGTGACCAGCTCCGAGAAATCCCAGCACCGCAACCGCGAGATCGCGATGCAGGTGCTCAAGACGCGCCTGTACGACGCCGAGCGGCAGCGCATCGATACGGAACGCTCTGACAGCCGCTCCGCCCAAGTGGGCAGTGGCGACCGGAGCGAGCGGATCCGCACCTATAACTTCCCGCAGGGCCGCATGACGGATCACCGGATCAACCTCACGCTTTATAAGCTCGATGCGGTGATGCAGGGCGATCTGGACGAGATCGTTGACGCGCTTACGGCGGATGCGCAGGCGCAGATGTTGGCGGAGATGGGCCAATGACCACCGCCGCTGTGGCCATGGCGGCGGCGACGGCGAAATTGCGGGCGGCGGGCGTGCCGGATCCCGCGCGCGACGCGCGGCTGCTGCTGGCTCATGCGGCCAGCGTGGATGCCGCGCGCATCACCCTGATCGCCCCCGAGGAGATTGCCCCCGAAATATCCGAGCGTTACGAGCATCTTATATCCCTGCGGGCGGTGCGTGTGCCAGTCTCGCATCTGGTTGGTGCGCGCGCTTTCTACGGGCGCAGCTTCAGGATCAGCCGCGAAGTGCTGGACCCGCGCCCCGAAACAGAGAGCCTCATTGAGGCTGCACTGTCCGAGCCGTTCGACCGGGTCCTTGATCTGGGCACCGGCTCGGGTTGTATCCTCGTGACGCTGCTGGCGGAGCATGACACAGCCACAGGTATGGGCATCGATCTGTCGGAAGGCGCCTGTTTGCAGGCCAGCGCCAATGCAGTGCTGCACGGGGTTGAGGCGCGCGCACAGATCCTCCAGTCCGACTGGTTCGCTGCGGTGGAGGGGCGGTTCGATCTGATCGTCAGCAATCCGCCCTATCTTGCGCTGTCGGAAATGGGCGATGTCGCACCCGAGCTGGCACTGCACGAGCCTGCGATGGCGCTGACGGACGGGGCAGACGGGCTGAGCGTTTACCGCCTGATTGCCGCGCGCGCGCAGGAATATCTGACGGCAAAGGGCCGCGTTCTGGCAGAAATCGGCTGGCAGCAGGGGCCTGCGGTGCGGGTGATCTTCGAGGCTGCGGGCTGGGCCGATGTGGTGATTCTGCCCGATCTGGACGGGCGTGACCGGGTGATTTGTGCCAAAAACCCCGCCTAAGCGGTAATTTGCGCATTACAGCCCTTATTCGCTCTTGCTCCTTGGGGTCAGACAGGGCTATGAATTAAACGTTGCAGCGGTGAACGTCTTTCGGCGGTCCTGCGCGGCTTATGCCCAACAATATCATTGTGCCGACAGTATGTGCTCTGCGCACGGGCGGCCTGACCAAATAACAGCACCAAAAGGCTGACCCCCTCTATGAAACCTCAAAGATCGCGCTCGCGCAATAACAAGAACCGCAACCGCAGCGGGGGCAACACTCAGGGTGGCAACGTCGTCAACCGCGTCTTCGACAGCTCGGGCCCCGAAGGCAAAGTGCGCGGCACACCCAGCCAGGTGATCGAGAAATACAACCAGCTCGCGCGTGATGCACAGTTGAGCAACGACCGCGTTGCGATGGAAAACTTCCAGCAGCACGCAGAACATTATCTGCGCCTGCTGGGCGAAGCGCAAAAAGAGATCGACGCAAAGCGCGAAGAGCAGGAAAAGGCCAACCGCGAGCGGCAGGCCGAGCGTGACGAGCAAGAACGCGTCAACCGCGAGCGGCAAGCCGAGCGGGACCGCGAGCGGCACGAGCGTCAGGAACGCGAGGCGGCAGAGCAACCCGCGCAGCCGGAGCCTGAGGAGAAGCCACAGCCCGACGCGCAGGACAGTGAAAATGAAAGTTCGCTGGTCGAGACACCCGAAAGCAAGCAAAAGACCCGCCGCGCACCCCGGCGCAAGCCGAAGCCGGTCGAGGAGGGGGGCGAGGCGCCAAAGCCGCGCAGAGCCAAGCGGGATACACCAAAGACGGACGGCGACGGCGATCAGCCCGAGGCAGCAGAATAATTCAAAAAGGCCCCGCTCATGCGGGGCTTTTTTGCGGTCTAGGGTTTTTCCAAGGCGCGGGCCAGCGCGCAAAATCCCTCAAGCGGAACCTGTTCGGCCCGGTCGGTCGGTTTGAGCCCTGCGGCGATCAGGCGATCCTCAATGTCGGGCGCGATACCTTTCAACGCCGACCGCAGCATCTTGCGCCGCTGGTTGAAAGCGGCAGCTACAGTCCGCGACAGGATCGCCGCATCGGCGGGAAAACGTGGTGCGGGCAGCGCTGTCAGATGCACAACCGCGCTGGACACTTTCGGCGGCGGCGTGAAGGCTTCGGGCGGAAGGTTCAGCACGATCTTTGCATCCGCGCGCCACTGGGCCAGCAGGGCAAGACGCCCGTAGGCCTTTGAGCCGGGCGTTGCCACGATACGCTCGGCCACTTCGCGCTGGAACATCAGCGTAAGGCTTTGCCAAAAGGGCGGCCAGTCAGGGGGCGTGAGCCAGCGCACCAACAGCTCGGTCCCGATGTTATAGGGCAGGTTCGCGGCCACGCGGATGGGGGGCGTGAGATGGGCGAGGGGATTAACCTCCAGCGCGTCGCCTTCGATGATCTGCAATCGGCCCTCGTAGGCGGCGGCAATCTCGCGAAGTGCGGGGATACAGCGGGCGTCTTTTTCGATCGCCAGCACACGGCGCGCGCCCTCTGACAGCAAACCACGTGTGAGGCCACCGGGGCCGGGGCCAATCTCCAGCACATCGCACTGCGTCAGATCGCCCGCCTGTCGCGCGATCTTGGCGGTGAGGTTGAGATCGAGCAAAAAGTTCTGGCCCAGCGATTTGCGCGCCTGCAGGTCGTGGTCGGTGATGACTTGCCGCAGCGAGGGCAGGCTGTCGATCGTGCTCATGTCTGGCTCATGCGGTGCGCCATAAGAATGGCCTCGATCATGCTGGAGGGGTTGGCGATGCCTTTGCCCGCGATGTCGAAGGCAGTGCCGTGATCGGGCGACGTGCGAATGAACGGCAGGCCCAGCGTGACATTCACGCCCCGGTCGAAATCAAGCGTCTTGATCGGGATCAGCGCCTGATCATGGTACATCGCGATGGCCACGTCATAGCGCGCGCGGGCCGCCGCGTGAAACATTGTATCCGCAGGCAGCGGGCCCGTCAGGCTAAAACCTTCGGCCTGCATGTCGCCGACAAGTCCCGCAATCCAAGCGATTTCCTCACGGCCCATCGCACCTTCTTCGCCTGCATGCGGGTTGAGGCCGCTGATCGCGATACGCGGGGACGCTATGCCGAATTGGGTTTGCAGGCTGCTGTGGGTGATCTCGATGGTGCGGCGCAGCAGCGCGGGCGTAAGGGCCGAGGGCACCTCCGACAGCGCGATGTGGATCGTGGCGGGCACCACGCGCAACTGGTCCGATGCGATCATCATGATCACGTCGCATCCCCCCGCCAGTGCCGCGAGGTATTCGGTATGGCCCGGATAGGCGAAGGCCGCGCCGTCCTGCAAAGCCTTTTTATGGATCGGAGCGGTACAGACCGCCGCCGCATCGCCTGCCTGCACCAGTGCGACAGCGCGGGCGATCACCTCGATCACGCCGGAGGCATTGGCCGGATCGGGGTGGCCGGCCAATGCGCCGCCCGCAAAGGGATGCGGCAGGACGGGCAGGGCGCGGCCCGACACACCGGAAGCCTCGGCAGGTGATGCGATAACTTCGAAAGGAGTGCCTGCGGGCAGGTGGCGGGGATCGCCCAGCCAGAACATTGGCACACGGTCGGCAAGTGCCGCCCAAGCGCGGGCGGCCACCTCAGGCCCGATGCCTGCAGGCTCGCCACAGGTCAGGACGACAGGTTTCATTTCACGCTGATGCGTGCGTCGCTGCGCAATTGTGCCAGAAGATTATCGGCAAATCCTGCGAGGCGGCGTTGCCGGATCGAAGCAGAGACATCTTCGCGGCTCACTTCGTCGTTGCCCTCGGCAGTCCTGCCACACAACATCAAAAACACCAGCGCCTGACCGTCCGACCGCGTCAGCGCGGTAGAGACCTCGCCCTCATCGAGCTTGCTCAATTCAATGGCAAAATCCTGCGGCAACTGGGAGGGTAACATCGTTTCGCGCTCCAGCACGCCTTCGGGCTGCCCCTTGGCAAAAGCATAGAGATCGTCGCAGACATCGACCTGTGTGCGCAGGTTCGCCGCCTGTTGCAGCGTTTCCTCCGAGCGGCCACCGGCCATGTAATAGGCTGCATATTCTACCGACGCATAGTTTCTCACGGGGGCGCCCGTTTCTTCGATATCGCGCAGCTGGAACAAGGCCACCGCATTCGGAATGGCAAGCGGTTCAGTCACTTCGCCCTTGCCAAGCGACAGGATCAGCGGCTGAAGCGAGGGCGGCAAATCGCTCAGCGGTTGCCAAGGCAGGCGACCACCCGCCTCGCGGCTGGCGGTTGCAGAATGATTGCGGGCGAAATTCGAGAACTGATCCGCCGATGTACTGCGCGAGATTTCCTCGGCGAGCGCTGCCACGCGCGCCGCTTCGGGGGGAGGGGCAGGAATGATGATCTCGGAGACCAGAACCCTGATGTTCGATGCACCACCGCTCTGGGATGCAAGCGCCTCGTCGATGTCCGCTTCTGACACACTGACCCGTGAGCCGAAGCGCGCGCGGATCAACTCGCGCCACGCAATGCTGTTGAGCACGAAATCGCGGAAGGTTTCGGGCGCAACCCCTGCCTGAGCCAGTGCTGCGGTGAACTCTTCGCGTGACAGTCCTGCGCGACCCGCAAAATCCTCTAGCGCACGATTGGTTTCAGCTTCCGTCAAGGCAAAGCCTACGTCGCTTACCGCCTGCGCGCGCAGGCGTTCTTCGATCAGGCTTTCGATGGCGGCCGCGCGGGTGGCACCGCTTGCGTTGAGCACCTGAAGGAACCGTATCCGCTGCTGAACTTCGAATTCGGTGACGACGCTGTTGTTCACGTTGGCCACAGGGGCAAACAGATTTTGCGCAGCCACGGGACCGGAGAGGACGGCCAGCAGACCAAAGGCGGCGAGGGCGGGTTTTAATTTGAACATGAGCGGACGTATCTTTCTGTTCCGGTATCAGTGGAGAAGCCCCGAAAGCCGACGTTAAATCCAAAGTCGGTCGAGGGCTCAACACTGGTTGAGGTTGCATAGCGGCGCCTGACGCTCAGGTCTAGGGTCACGCATTCATTTTCGTAGCGCAGGCCTAAACCTGCTGTTGCGGCTCGGTCGGAGCCTATATCATAGCGCCAGTTAGTGGAAGCGGTCCAGAAGGGGTTGACCTCGTAGCTCCCATCGAGCGTTATCTCCGAGACTTCGCGGTCGCGGGCCTCAACGGGGTCTTGTTGCAGCCATACGTAGGAGCCGCCGACGCGCCCGCGCAGAAACGCGAAATCGCCGCGCAGCTCTGCCTTCGACAGGGTCATATCATCCTCAAACAGGCTGCGCCCCGTCAGTATGATCCCTTCCCCCGAGCTGATCTGCCCCGCAACCAGCACATCGGAGGACAGACCGTCGAGGCCCGATGTGGTGGTGAAATCAGTGTCAAATTCCTGACGAAACACCTGACCCACGCTCAGATGCGCGTCCCAGCCCGCGGGATTGAACCGGGTCCACCCCAGACCGATGGCCGCAACCGCGCCGCGCTCGCGCCGGTCCGCGCGCGCAAAGCGCGACAGGCTCAGCAGGTTGCCCTGATCGAACTCCACCAGCGTGCTTTCCTCGTTGGGAATCGCCAGACGGTCGCCCCCGGTCCAGCCAAGCTGGGCCACAGGCTCGATCACGTGATTTACGCCCCCGGCGGTGGTTCTGGTCAGCGGGTAGCGCAGCGAGATCGCGCCATGGGACGTGAATTCGGTGGGGTCGGTTGGCGTGGTGTCGTCCTGTGAGATGTTGAAGCTGTTGAGCGACAGCCCCAGACGGGCGTCGGTGCGCAGGCCCGACGGCAAGATAAAGCTCCGCAGCCAGTCGACCTGCGCACTGAGCCTTGCCACGTCGCGGCCATCGACGATGTCGTCTGCATCGTCGCTGTCGACAGACAGGTCCGAGATCCGGCGGTGGCTGTGGGCGACAAGCCGGGTGCGCAGCTCTCCGCCAACGGCGCGTGGAAAGAAGCGCCGCTCGTATTCGCCGTCAAGCACCAGCGTCGGCAGCGTCTCGTTCACCTCGTCATCGCGCAGCGATCTGAAGTTGTAAAAGCTGGCGCGGATATATTCATCGCGCCGTGCCCTGCTGACCGTCAGCTCCGAGCGGAGGCGGTCGGCGTCGGAATACCCGTAGCTTTCAAGATAGCCATCGTCGCTGACATTCTCGATCGCGAAATAGAGTTTGAAATCGGCGGGCAGGGCGAACAGACCGCGCCCAAAGAAATAGCCGCGTGTAGTATCCTCGCGCAGATCATCGCGGGTCACGGCGCCCTCCAACTCGATCCGCCCATTGCGAAACGCCTGCCGGTACCGCAACTCCAGCGTTCGGGTGGCGCTGGATAAATAGGGAGTGACCGTCACGTCACGCTTCTCGCTCAGCTTGATGTAATACGGGATCTTGAACCCGATCCCCAGATTGGACGTGGTGCGCACCGAAGGCACCAGAAATCCAGTCGCGCGCGTCACCGTCGGGCCGGGCAGGCGCAGGCGCGGCAGCCAGAACACCGGCAGATTGCCGATGCGGAACTGTGCCTCGTCGAAATAAAGCTGTTCTTCCTGCTCGTCGTAGATCACCCGTTTTGCGCGGATCTGCCACAGGGGCGGGCGCCCGTCATCACAGATGCGGCAGGAGGTGACAGAGGTTTTGTACAGCTGGTTATAGCGGCCATCGACGCGGTCGATCTGGGCCGCTGCCAGCTGCAATTGTTCATTGAGAACCATGCGGGCACCGCGCAGGATACCGTTGCGCATATCCGCATCCAGCTGTGCTGCATCCGCGAGGATGACGGTATTTGCGCCCTCGGACAGGGTGATCGGCCCGTCGATGCTCAGCGCGCCCGTTGCCTGATCATAGCGGATGGCAGCGGCGCGCAGGCGCACCCCGTTTTGAAAGGCCTCGACGTTGCCCTCGGCCACCAGCGTGCGGTCGCGGGTGATATAGAGCTGGTCTGCGACCAACAGTGCGGCATCCTCCGTTTGGGCGAGGGCGCGCAGCGGCAGCAGGATAATCAGCAGGAGAAGAAGCAGGCGCATCGGTCAGCCATCCTCGCGGTGCAGCAAAATGCCGAGCGCCAGCATAATTGCTGCCAGCGGTGGCGCCCATGCGGCGAGGATCACCGGAATTTGACCGTTTTCACCAAGGATCTGCGCAAAACTGCGGATGAAATACAACCCGAACCCCAACAAGACTGCCGACAGGACGGCAACGCCGGTCCCACCCGATCTGGTATGGCGCATGGTGAAGGCGCTCGCAACCAGAACCATCGCGATCAGGAACAAGGGGCGCGCAAGTTCGGTCTGGAGCCAGACCTTATGGCGGCGCGGCGAGAACCCCGACAGCTCCAGCTGCTGTATAAATTCCGGCAGCGCGTAGATCGAAATCGCACCGGGCGTGCCGAAGCTGTCGCGGATACGCTCCGCCGTCAGGCTGGAAGGGATCGTGAGTGTCTCGAAGGTCTCTGCGTTGCCCTCGGAGTTGATGCCGGCGCCCAACGGCCATGATTTGGCGGTGCGTAACTCCCAGCCGTCCGGCCCCAATGCCGCACTTTGCGCTTCGATCCGGCGGATCGGGCCGCCATCACGAGCGTAGGAGATGAACGTCACATCATACAGCACCGAGCCGTCGTTGTTCGAGCGCCAGGCCCGGATCACGGTCTGCCCCTCGGCCGTGCCCTGCCGCAGCCACAGCCCCTCCTCGGAAATCGACAAAGCCGAAGCGCCACCCGTGCGGTAACTGTCCGAGACCTGCTCGTACCGTTTGGAGGTGGCGGCGACGATGGGATTGAACATCCCGACCACGATCACCCCGATCACAAAAGCCACCACCAGCGGCGACATCAGCGTCTCCAATGCGGACCGGCCAGAGGCGCGGGTGATCACCATCTCGGAGGAGCGCGCCATGGACAGAAACAATACCACCGTCGCCAGAACCATGTTGAGCGGCAGGATCAGATTGATCTTTTGTGGCGTGTCCAGCAGCGTCAGGATCACCAGATCACGGAAAGTCACCGTATCGGCGTAATCGCGGCGCGTCTCTTCCAGCAGGCCGGTCAGAGCAATGAGAATGAACAAAACAAGCGTAATCAGCAAAAAGCTGAGAACGAAGCGGCGCGCGAAATAGCGGTGCAGGATCATGCCAAAGCCCTGCGCCGTTTGAGCCGGGCCCGCCACGCCGGATTGGCCGCATGCAGTAGCATCAGACCGGCAATCAGCGCGCCGGTGAATGAGGGCAGATAGAGCAGCGGCCAGAGCGCCGCATTGGCCGTAACCTCGCTGGACAGCGTGCCGCGCAGACCGTCGAGAAAAATCAGCAACCCAAAGGCCAGCACGATCTCACGCCAGACGCCAAAACGCGAAAACCCGCCGATCAGCAGGGTAGTGAACCCGATGAGGGCCGCGATCAGGCAAAACAGCGGCTGCGCCAGCCTCGCGTGAAACTCCTCCGCGATGGCACCGGCACTGCGGCCCGATTGTGCGCCGACGGTGCTCCAGCCGCGCAAAAGCTGCGGCGTGGTCAGATTGTCGATGCGGATCTGCTCGACCGCCTCGGAGCGCACCAGCGTCGAGATATCGAAGGAAAAATCCGCGAATTTCGCCGTCGCGAGGCGCAGGCCATCCTGTTCCAGCCGCTGGGCCAGCCCGTCGACCATGATCAATGTCGTCGCCTCGCCGTTGCGCAGCAGGTAGGCTTCGGCGGCGGTATAAATGATGCCCTGTTCAGGATCGCGGCGATCCGACAGAAACACATCGCGCAGTACGCCGTCGGCGTCGATCAGCCGGGTGTAGAAGGTAACGTCCTGTGTCGGGTGCAGAAATGTCCCCTCGGTCAGCAGGCGGGCGGTCACGTTGCGCGCAATCTCGACTTCGCGCTCTTTGAGCTGGGCCTGCGCCATGGGAACGAGGAAATTCGTGAGGGCCGCCATTCCCAGTGCGATGCACAGGCCAAAGATCACGACAGGCCGCGCCAGCTGCCATGGGCTCATGCCGGTGGCCTGAAGGACCGTAATCTCGCTGTCCGATGACATGCGGTTGGTTACGTAAACGGCGGCGGCGAAGGTTGCGATGGGCAGTACCGTCGCCACAAGGCGGGGCAGACCAAGCGCGCTGAACTCAAGAAAAACAAGCGCGGTCTGGCCGTTACCGATCAGTGTATCGAACAGCACCACCGCGCGGTTGATCCAGAATATCACCACCAGGATCAGCGCAAAGAACCCGAACAGCACCAGAAGTTGCGAGACCATGTAGCGGTCGAACTTGGCCATGCTGATCCTTCCTGCTGCGCGCGCTTTGCGGCGATTGCGCAATCTTAGCTTAATCGCACTGCGCTTAAAACTGATATCTGGTCTCTGGCTTACAGCCGCGCTAGGTCTTGCGGCAACACTTATCAGAAAGGCCCTGACCCATGAGCACACTTACCCCGATTACATTCGCGCAGACAGACCTGGACGCCCTTGCCGCGCTGGAAGGCCGCGTGGCAGTTTTTGTGGATGGCGCGGGCAAGATGGACCTTGCCGCGCGTCGCGTGAACCGTCTGACAAAAGGGGCAGTGGCGCGGCTGATCGAGAGTGCGCGGTGGCAGGAGTTGAAAGAAGCCGAGGTGGTGAGCATCGCCTATCCCGTGGGGATGAAGGCGGACGCCGTGGATGTGGTGCGCCTTGAGCGAGGTGCCAAGGGCATGGACGCGCGCAAAGCGGGTGCGGCACTGGCAAAGACACGCGGCGGCACGGCGGATATGGCGGTGCTGTGCGTGTCGCTGCGCAAACCTGAGGAGGTGGTCTATGGGTTGGCGATGCGCGATTACGCTTTCGAGGCGCATAAAACCGCTGAGAGCAAGCGCAGCGGCGGCGTGCAGGTGATGACCGGCAAACCCGAGGAAGTGGAGGCCGCGTGTGCGCCGCTTCTGGCCGTGGCCGAGGGCGCGCATATGTGTCGCGACCTGACCAACGAGCCCGCGAATGTACTGACCACGACCAACTACGCCGAGCGTCTCAAAGAGATGGAGAGCCTTGGTCTCAAAGTTGAAGTGCTGGATGAAAAAGCGCTCGCAAAGCTTGGAATGAGAACGCTTTTGTCGGTTGGGCAAGGCTCGGACAGCCCGTCCTATGTTGTGGTCATGCGCTGGGACGGTGGCACAAAGGGCGATGCGCCGCTGGCGTTGGTCGGCAAGGGCGTGGTGTTCGACACTGGCGGGATTTCGCTGAAGCCCGGTGCAGGCATGGGTGATATGACCATGGATATGGGTGGCTCTGCCGTTGTGGCGGGTGTGATGCGCACACTGGCGCTGCGCGGAGCAAAGGCCAATGTGGTCGGGTTGGTGGGGATTGTCGAGAACATGCCCTCTGGCAACGCCTCGCGCCCCGGCGATGTGGTGGTGTCCATGAAGGGAGATACCATCGAGAACCTCAACACCGACGCCGAGGGGCGTTTGGTGCTATGCGATGTGATGTGGTATGCCCAAGAGCAGTATAAGCCCGCCGCGATGATTGATCTGGCGACGCTGACGGGGGCGATCATCACCAGTTTGGGGCATGAGAATGCGGGTGTTTTTTCCAACAACACCTCGTTTTGCAATGATTTCCTCAAGGCGGCAGAGGCGGAGGGCGAGGGTGCTTGGCGCATGCCGATGGGGCAGGCGTACGACGACCTGCTCAAGAGCCGGATCGCGGATATGAAGAACATCGGGGGACCGGCGGCGGGCTCGATCACGGCTGCGCAATTCTTGGGCCGCTTTGTAAAAGAGGACTGTCCGTGGATCCACCTCGACATTGCCGGTGTGGCCTCGGTCAAATCCGAGACGTCGCTGGCGCCCGTTGGCGCTACAGGCTGGGGGGTTGCATCGCTCAACCGGCTGATCGCCGATCAATACGAAGTGGAGTGAGGCCGTGGGTGCAGTGATGTTCTATCATCTGACGCAGCGACCTTTGGTGGATACGTTGCGGATGTTGCTGGATAAATCGCTGGCCAACGGCTGGCGTGTGTCGGTGCGCGGCACGGACCGCGCGGCGCTGGAAGGGCTCGATGCGGCCCTGTGGCTGGGGCCGGAGGAGAGTTTTCTGCCCCATGGCTTAGAGGGCGGCGCGCAGGATGCCTTGCAGCCAGTCCTGTTGGGCACGCAGGCAGAGCCGGTCAACGGCGCACGATGCGTCATGGCGGTTCACAGCGCCAAGATTACGGCGGAAGAAGCCACCGCGATGGAGCGGGTCTGCATCCTGTTCGACGGCTATGACGAGGCCGCCGTGGCCCATGCCCGCAGTCAGTGGAAAAGCCTGACAGGTGCGGGTGTCAGCGCACAATACTGGTCCGAGGAATCTGGGCGCTGGGAGAAAAAGGCCGAGGCCTGAGATGATAATTCCATGCGCTTAACGCTTTGGTAGCGGTCTTCTGAAAGGATCACGGGAACGGATTTTCAGGGGACCGACATGAATCTCTACCATTGCTCGATTGATCTCAAAGACACTTCAAAGGCGCTTGCATTCGCGGCGGCGGTCGAGGGGTGGATGGCTCATCTGCAAAAGAACGGGGTGATACAGGCGTGGCGGCTGTGCCGTCGCAAGCTGGGGTTTGGCGCGCCGCAATCGCGCGATTTCCTGCTCGAAATCGAAGTCGAGAACATGACGCAGCTTGATCAGGCGTTTCGGTTCACGGCTTCCGCAGATGAAGATGTGGAGCGTCTTTACACAACCGTACATCAGATGGTGGGCACGGTCGATGTGGCGCTCTATCGGCCTTTCCCGGACCCCGAGCGACGCGAACGGATGGCTCTGATCTGAGTTCACCCACGCGCTACCGTGTGAGGCGTAATTCTCCGCCTGAAATCTCGATCCGACCCCATTTTTCAAGATAGGCCATGCCCAGCAGGGAGCCGTCCATCGCGCCGCCGTTGACGGAAGCAAAGACATCCGTGTCGGTAAAGTCACCCAGCCGCACGGTATCGAGGCGAACGGGCGCGGTGCGGACGGTCCCATTGGCGGTATTGGCTGTTCCGATGAAATTGAGCGCATCGGGATCGATCCCCGCGCGGCGGGCATCGTCCAGCGACAGAACCATGTTCGTCGCACCGGTATCCACCACAAACCGGATGTTTTCGCCATTGAGTGCGAGGGTCAGATAGTAGTGTCCGTCGCGCTGGCGCGGCACGGTGATCTGTCCGTCGCCCAGTTGGAGCATTTGGGCGCCGGTCGTCTGACGCTGCACATCGCTCCACAGGCCGTACCCTGCCACCACCCCCAGAAAGATAAATCCCCAGATCGCCAGCATTTGAACGCTCTTGCCCATCGTCTCGCGGTGCGAGATGAAAAACCACCCGGCCACGGCACAGCCGAGCAGAACGAGGTAGATCAGGCTGGCGATGTTGTCGGATGTCATGGGTGGCTCCTGTGTCGTTCCTAATATAGGGAGGACGCCGCGCTAACCAAGGGTGGTGACGAACCCGAATTCGGCCAGACCGTCGAGGACAAACTGCACCGAAAGCGCGGCCAGCAGCATACCCAAGACGCGTGTGACGACGTTAATCGCGACTTTGCCCATCGCCCGCTCCAACGCACTGCTGAGACGCAGCATGATATACATGATCAGCAGGATTACGGCCGTGATCGACAATACGGCTATCAAACCCTCGCCGCCCGGTTTCTCGCCCACCAGCAGGATCACGGAGGCGATGGCACCGGGGCCAGCGATAAGAGGTATCGCCATTGGAAAGACCGACGGATCGTTGTGCAACTCGATCTCCACTTCCGAGCTGTCCTCGCGCCGCTTCGTGCGCCGCTCGAAGAGCATGTCCATCGCGGTCAGGAACAGCAGGATGCCCCCCGCGACGCGGAAGGCGGGCATGGAGATACCGATAAAGCCCAAGACAGCCTTGCCAAAAAAGGCGAATAGCGCCAGCAAGAGCCCCGCGACCAGAACGGACCGCAGGGCGATGCGCGCGCGTTGTTTCGGCGTCATGCCCGGCGTGAGTGCCAGAAAGATGGGCGCAATCGCGACCGGGTCGATCACCACCAGCAATGTCACGAAAGCCGTGATCATATAGGCGGTGTCGATGATCATGCCTGCGCTTTCTCAAGCTTGCCTGCCGCATCCATCCACAGGCCCTCAGCGCGCTCAAGTGCAGCCATGACTTCGGCGTATTTCTTGTTCCAGACTTCCAGCTCTCCGACCTTGTCTTTCTCGTAAAGCGCCGGATCGGCCAGCTTTTTGGCAAGCTTGTCGCGCATCTCGTTGATCTTGGTGACACGCGCTTCGGAAGTGCGGACCTCCGCCTTGAGTGCGATCATATCCTCGCGGCTGGCCTTTTTCTCCTTGGGCGCCTCGACCTTGGGGCGGGCGTTCTTGCTCACCGGCTTTTCCACCGTCAGCAGCATCTTGCGGTAGGCCTCCAGATCATCCTCGTAGGGCTTCACCGTACCGTCGGAGACCAGCCACAGGCGGTCGGCCACCATCGACAACAGGTGCATGTCGTGGCTCACTAGGATCACCGCGCCGGAATAGCGCGTGAGCGCCTCGACCAGCGCCTCGCGCGATTCGATGTCGAGGTGGTTTGTCGGCTCGTCGAGGATCAGCAGATGCGGCGCGTCGAGCGTGGCGAGCAGCAGCGACAGCCGCGCCTTTTGACCGCCCGACAGGCGACCCACGGCGGTATCTGCCTGATCGGGGCCAAGGCCAAAGCCCGCCAGCTGCGCGCGCAGCTTTGGCTGCATGATGCCGGGGCGCGCCGCTATCATGTGCTGCAAAGGCGTCTCGTCGATCGTCAGCTCGTCGACCTGATGCTGGGCGAAGAACCCGATGCGCAGTTTATTTGAATTGACCGCGCGGCCCTCGAACAACACCAGACGGTTGCTGAGCAACTTCGACAGGGTCGATTTGCCCTGACCGTTGCGGCCCAGAAGGGCGATACGGTCGTCTTGGTCGATGCGCAGATTGAGGCGCGACAGGACCGGCGTGCCTTCGGTATAGCCGGTCGAACCGTTCTCGATGCTGATGATCGGCGGCGACAGCTCGTCTGGCTGCGGGAAGGTGAATACCTTGCGTGCCGCTTCCTCCGGTGGCGTGATCGTCACCATCTTCTCGATGGCTTTCATCCGGCTTTGCGCCTGTTTGGCCTTACTGGCCTTGGCCTTGAACCGGTCGACAAAGGCCTGCATGTGGGCCTTGTGCGCTTGTTGTTTCTTGGCCGCCGCAGAGAGCTGCGCGCGTTTCTCTGCGCGCATTTTGGCAAACTGGTCGTAGTTGCCCTGATAATACGTAAGCTTTTTATCCTCTAGGTGGAGGATGCCGCCTACGGCACGGTTCAGCAGGCCACGGTCGTGGCTGATGATGATGACCGTGTGGGGATATTTGGCGAGGTAATTCTCCAGCCAAAGCGCTCCTTCGAGGTCGAGATAGTTCGTAGGCTCGTCGAGCAGCAGCAGGTCAGGCTCTGCGAACAGCACCCCAGCGAGTGCGACGCGCATGCGCCAGCCGCCCGAATAGGCCGAGCAGGGTTGTTGCTGATCGTAGTCATCAAAACCGAGGCCTTTGAGGATCGAGGCGGCGCGCCCTTCGGCGCTCCATGCGTCGATATCGGCAAGGCGGGCCTGGATATCTGCAATGCGGCCGGGATCTTTCGCGGTCTCGGATTCGAGCATGAGCGCCGCCCGCTCGGTGTCGCAGGCCAGCACCGTGTCGATGAGCGATGTCTCGGAGGAGGGCACTTCCTGTGCGACGCCGCCGATCTTGGCGCGGCTTGGCAGGTTGATCTCGCCCGCGTCCAGTCCCAGCTCGCCGCGGATAATGCGGAACAGCGTGGTTTTACCGGCCCCGTTGCGCCCGACGAGGCCCACCTTGTGGCCATCGGGAATGACGGCACTGGCTTCCTCAAAGAGGGGGCGGCCTTCGACGGAGTAGTTGATCTCGGATATACTTAACATGCGCGGGGAGTGCAGCAGCGCCCCGCGCATGTCAATTGCCAACCGCAGCTGGCGCGCAGGTTGTCGCGTTAATTCAGGAGCGCGGGCAGCTCCGTGGCGTCAAAACTGGCGAATCCGACCAAGGGGCTGTCGCCTTCCATGGAGAAGGCAAAAACATGGACCTGCTCATGCGCCAGTGTCGCGCGGCAAAAACGGTCCGCCCCGCTTAGGCTGGTGGGGCAGGTTTCAAGATCGACGTGTGCCACAGCGGCCTCGAATGTCGCATAATCAAGGGTCATCGGCTGTGGTTGATCCGCCAACACGTGGGTGGCGGCGAGGCCGACGAGAAGGCCGGTGAGAAGGGGAAGGAAGCGCATGTGTGAACCTTTCTGAAGTTATGCGGCGGGGGAGAAGTGCCTGCGCGCTTATCCATACTAATTTAGTCAGGATTGCAAGAGTACCTGACTGAATGAATAAGGTACTGCGTTTAACTATCGGCTTTCCCCGCCATTTTCCCCATGCTACACGCGCCACAATTCATCACCCCTACAGGAGACGACCCATGGCTCTCGAGCGCACCTTCTCGATCATCAAACCAGACGCAACCAAGCGGAACCTCACCGGCGCCATCGCCAAGAAGTTCGAAGACGCAGGTCTGCGCATCGTCGCATCCAAGCGCATCCACCTGACAAAAGCGCAGGCGGGCGAGTTCTACAAAGTACACGCCGAGCGCCCCTTCTATGACGAGCTGTGCGAGTTCATGGCCTCCGGCCCGATCGTGGCACAGGTTCTGGAAGGCGAGAACGCCATTGCGAAAAACCGCGAAGTGATGGGTGCGACCAATCCTGCCGACGCAGCAGCGGGCACCATCCGTGCCGAGTTTGCGGAATCGGTTGGCGAAAATTCGGTGCATGGATCTGACGCGCCCGAGACCGCAAAAGAAGAGATCGCGTATTTCTTCTCCGGTCTGGAGCTGGTCGGCTAAGCCAGCGATCTTTCAGTGATCTACAAGGGCTGCCTCTTGGGGCGGCCCTTTTTCATGTCACAGCGTCAGGTCGGGATTGCCGCCCATATCAAGGTCGGGAAAGACCGATGTTTCCAGCGTCGAGACGCGCAGGCCGAACTGGCTGTGCAACAGCCACCCCAGCAGGGCGCGCAGATCGCGGGTGGGCATCAGATCGCGCCGCTCGAAGAGCGATGCCTCGTCCAGACCGGGCCAGTCGCCCATCACCCGTCCCCCGCGCAACGCACCCCCCGCCAGCACCATCAACCCGCCGGTGCCATGATCGGAGCCACCAGATCCATTGAGCCGTACAGTGCGGCCAAACTCGGTCACGGCAACCACCGTCGTTTTGTTCCAGACCGACCCTTTGACCGTATCCCGAAGCGTCAGGATCGCCTCGGACAGACGCGCCAGCGCGCGCGGCAGGCCCGCATCCTGTCGCTCGTGGGTGTCCCAGCCGTTGATCGAGAAAGAGGCGATGCGGGTATCTGCGCGAAGTTGTTTACCGGCAAATTCGGCCACGCGCTGTTCGGTGGTGGTCTTGCCTGCATCTCCGCCACGCAGGGTCGTCATCATTTCGCTGTGCATTTCGTTGTTGCTGCCCGACAGGGCAACCGCGTCTCCGTCACTGTCGGCGATTTCCATTGCCTGCCGGAAGGCCGCATCAAACAGGGGATCTTCCTGCATGATCAACCCGGCCAGTTTGATGGCCTGCGGGCTGAGTGCCAGATCGGCGTTGGGCGACCAGCGCTGAACCGGTGCGGGACCGCCCAGCACGGCCATCCGGTCTCGGCCTATGGCATAGGCGGTCTGGGCCTGTGCACCGGGCAGATGTTGCAGCACCCGGTTGAGCCAGCCATCCCGCGACAAGCCGCCAGACATATCGCCGATGCCGGCCTCCAGCATGTCCTGTCCGTCGAAATGGCTGCGCTTGTCGCGGTAGGGGGTGGAGACGGCATGGGCAAAGCCAAGCTGGCCCTGACGCCACAGCGGCATCAGGGGGCGCAGCGCGGGGTGCAGCGCAAAATACCCGTCCAGATCCACGGCGCCGTCCGGCGCGCCGAGCCCCGGATCACCGCGCAAGGCACCATAGGCCGGATCGCCGTAAGGTCGCAGCACATCGAGCCCGTCCATTCCGCCGCGCAGGATGATCAGCACCAGACGGTTCTCGCCCGGTGTTGCGGCAAAGCTGACAGGGGTGACCAGTGGACTGGCCGCGAGCGAGCACCCGAGCAGAGCGGAGCGGGCGAGAAAGCTGCGGCGGTCAAGGGATCGGGACATGAATCTCAGCTCCTTTGGAAGGCGGGCGAGGCGAGGATAAGGCCGACACCGTCCGCGCGGCTTTCGGCGGCATCGGCGGCGAATTGCACTGCGGGCGGTACGCGATCCCCCAGGGCTGCGGTGACGAAATCGCGCGGATCAGGTATGTCGGTCAGCAGTATTTGCGGAATGGTAATCGCCCATTGCAGGCGTGCCGCGATGGATTGGGGCGCGATCCATGCCGCGTCATCTTCGGGCAGCCCGTCAGGCCCGTCGGGTTTTTGCCACAAATGGCCCATCTGCGTCATCGGAGTCAGAATCCGCTGGCGCATGGTTTTCTCGTCCATCCCGTTCAGGGCCGCTGGCGGCACCGCCAAGGCGCGCAGGGCAGAGCCGATGAAATGAAATGCGGGCTTCACGTTGCGGAGTGTAGGTTCCCATGCGGCGGGATGCTCCAGCAGGGCGGTGGTGACTTCGCCCAGATCGCCGTCCGTTTCCAGATAACGTGCCTCAAGCGTGGCAACCAGCGCCGGATCGGGCGTGTCGGAGGTGAAATGCACGGCCAGTTTCTGCGCCAGATGGCGCGCGGTGGCGGGATGGCGTGCCAGATCGCGCAGCACGGCATGAACATCGCGGAGATGCGGATTATCGCCGCCATAGGATTGGCCGAGCACAGTCTCCGGCCCCGGCTCCGTCCTGTCTTTGCGGAATTTCAGGCGCATGGGTGGGCCGATGGCCACCCCGGTGAGCAGCTCGGCCAATTCGCGCACGTCCCCTTGGGTATAGGGGCCGTTTACGCCCAACGTATGCAGCTCCATCACTTCGCGGGCGAGGTTCTCATTCAGGCCCGTCAGCTTGCCCCCGCGTGCCGCCTGTTTCGAGTTCGGCCCGACCGAGCGTTCCTGATCAAGGTAGTGGATCATCAGCGGATGCAGCACAGCGGCGCGCAGCATCTGCTCGAACGGGGCGGTCAGATGGGGGCGGATGGCCGTCTGCATATAGGGAGAGGTTGCGCGGCGCATCAGACCGGCCTTGCCCGTGGCGGTAAAATGGTCGGCCCAGAAGGCGCAAAGCCGCTCGCGCAGGGGGGCATCGGTGGCCACCCAGCGGTTGAGGTGTTGCCCGAACCAGCCGACATGGGCAATGCGGGCCTCCTGATTCATCACCTGCGATGCCTTGCGCGCGGCGTCCCCTTCGGGTGTGCCACGGTTCTCGCGGCGCAATTTATGCTGGATCTGTACGGCGGCGATGCGCGCTTCGAAGGTCTGGAACGTCTCGATGGGAAAGCGTGCGCCAATGGTATCGGGCCCGCGCAGCCGGTCCATCATCTGCGCCACTGAAGCGGGCGGTGCCACGACGGGCGATAGGCCACAGCCAAATCGGATTTCGGCCAGTTGGGGGTCGAATGGCATCATCGGCTCCTTGTACCTGCTTTGCTATCCTAGCAGATCGCGCAGGCCGGAACAGAGCGCTGATGAGGCGGATTGCGATATCTGGCAGCTTGTCGCTTCCCGGTCGTGGCGTCCTTCCGTCAGTCGGTATCGGCGAGGTCGGCGCGGCGCAGCTGTTTTTGGTGCGCCAGATAGGAAAACGGCAGCGACGCCAGATAAATGCAGTTTGCCGCGATCATCGTGGGCCAGGGATAGACCATCAGACAGACCACCAGCACCACGGCACCGACGACGGCAAAGGGCAGATGCGCGCGCCGGATGCTGGCGTGTTTGATCGACAGCGTCGGCACCGTGCTGATCGCCAGAAGGCCCACGCCGATGATGTAGAAGGCGCGCAGCACCGGCCAATCGGTGTTTTGCATGCCGTAGAGGTGCAGAAAGACCGGCATCAGCGCAAGACAGGCCAGCGCGGGCGCGGGCACCCCGACGAAATAATCGTCCTTTTTCAGCTTAACCTCGGTGCCACGCAGCGACAGGTTAAACCGTGCTAGCCGCAGCGCACAACACACCGCCAGCACCAGCGTCGCGAGCCAGCCGAGGCTGGCGAAATCGGTGCCGACGTAAAGCGTATTATAAAGCAGCATACCCGGTACGATGCCGAAGTTGAAGAAATCCGCCAGCGTGTCCAGCTCGGCGCCGAAGGGGCTGGCGCTGTCTAGAAAGCGGGCAAGCTTGCCGTCGGCGGCGTCGAGGAAAACGGCCAGCAGCACGAAATAAAGCGCCAGCTCGATCCGGCCTTCAAGGCTCATCCGCACGGCGGTCATACCCGAGCAGATAGCGAAGACAGTGACGATGCTGGGCACGATATGGCGCAGCTTGATACGGGAGGGGGGCGTGGTCATTCAGGCAGGCCGTTGCGCGACTGGGTTGGGTTCGCCAGATCGGCGAGGATCGTCTCGCCTGCAACGGCCGTCTGGCCGACGCTGACCAGCGGGTGGACCCCCTGCGGCAGATAGATGTCGAGACGGCTGCCAAAGCGGATGAGACCAAAGCGGTGACCGGCGCCCAGGGTATCGCCCGGCGCGACGAAGCAGACGATGCGCCGCGCCACGAGGCCCGCGATCTGCACCACGCCGATGCGGGTGCCGTCCGCCGTTTTCAGCGTGAGCGAGTTGCGTTCGTTGTGAATGCTGGCCTTGTCAAGGGAGGCGTTGAGGAATTTGCCGTGGTGGTAGACCACATTCACCACCTCGCCCGCGACCGGCGCGCGGTTCACGTGGCAATTGAACACATTCATGAACACCGACACGCGGGTTAGGGGGGTATCGCCGATTTCCATATCGGCGGGGGGTGTCACTTCTTCGATCAGCGATACGACACCGTCCGCGGGAGAGATGACCAGTCCCTCTTGCTGGGGAATGACGCGCACTGGATCGCGGAAGAAGTAATAGCACCAGACCGTCGCGCCCACACCAAGCCAGAACAGCGGCTCCCAGATGAACAACAGCACGAGGGTGATCGCGGCAAAGATGGCCACGAATTTGCGGCCTTCCTTGTGCATGGGCACGGCGACGATCTTCAGCATATTCATGGGGCTACTCTCAATTCGGGTCAAAGCGATGCTGCCGCATACACCGTGGCGGGCCCAAGCGCCACAGCTTCGCGGCGTAATCCGGCACGTGGGCCTCAGACGGAGGGGGAAAAGCCCCAGATCAGCTGGCGCAGTCCGAGTGCGGCACCCAGCACGATGCACAGCAGGGTGACCGGCGCACTGAGAGCCAGCACCGAGAAGGCCGACAGGCCCTGACCCACGCTGCACCCGACCGCGATCACGGCGCCGGCTCCCATCAGGGCTGCCCCGAGGATCTGGCGGCGCAGCTCGCGCGGATCGTCGCAGGCCTCCCAGCGGAACTGGCCCTTGATCAGACACCCTATGAACGCCCCGATGATCACGCCAAAGACCGAGCCGGTGCCGAAACTGACGGTATTTCCCGATGAGGTCATGGTGTAGAGCAGTGTCTCGCCGATAGGGGCGGAGAACGTGTGGCTCACGATGGCGGTCGCATCATAGCCGTGGGTGGCGACCCATTGCGTGCCCGCCCAGCCCGTCACGACGGCCAGACCCGCGACAGCGCCCCACAGGATGTAAGAAGGCGCGCGGCGCAAGCTGCGGCTGGTCAGGGTGGCGATCAGGATCAACACGCCGATAGCGATGCCGATGAGCGCGGGGGAGGTGCCGGTAAATTCCGCGATGCGGTGGGGAAAGGATGGGGTTTCCACGACCGGTAGGACGTCGCCGAATAGCGTAAGCCTGAGCGACGAGAGCGGCCCGCCCAGCGTCACATATGCCGCAATCCCCATGACCAGCACGATCATCAGTGAGCGCAGATCTCCGCCCCCGACCCGCGCCAGCGCGCCGTAGCCGCAGTTACCCGCCAGCGCCATGCCGTAGCCGAACAAAAGCCCGCCAAAGATGCTGGCGACAGGGTTCCAGCCGCGCGAAAGGTAAAGTGTCTGTTCGAGATCAAGCAGGCCGAGGGCCGACAGACCGTAGGTGCCGATGATCGAGACCCCGATCGCGATGCCCCACATCCGAAAGCGCAGACTGCTTTCGCCGTAATAGAGATCCTCAATCGCGCCAAGCGTGCAAAAACGCCCCATCCGTGCGGCAAGACCCAGCAGAACCCCTCCAAAAAGGCCGGTCAGGGCAACGAGAGAGGCTTCGCTCATCAGGTCCAGCATGGTTTGCCCTGCTACTGCGCGAAAATACGGTCAGGCCTTGCGGCAAAACAGGTCATACACCACTTCCATGATCTGCTTGGGACGGTCGTCTGCCAGACGGTAAAAGATCGTCTTGCCCTCGCGACGCGGAATGACCAGCCCTTCGAGACGCAAACGCGACAACTGTTGCGAGACAGCCGCCTGCCGCGCGGCAAGAAGCGTCTCAAGTTCCGTCACGGATTTCTCGCCGGAGGCCAGGTGACACAGGATCATCAGGCGCCCCTCATGGCTTATTGCCTTGAGGAAATTGGACGCCTCCACGGCGCTTGCAGCCATACGGTCAAGGTCTTCGGCGCACATATTGACATCAAAAACAGGCAGAATCATCTTTTCCGTGCTGTCGAATTGCGTCTCGGCTTCGTCAGCCGCGCCCTGCATGTCCATGGATTTTGCCCTGTCGCAAATTATTGGTTTCCAGAACTATAATGCATCATTCAGATATTGCAATGTTTGCAGTGGTTAACATTTGCCGCAGCAAGCCCCAAAAGAAATCCTCGCCCGGATATCCTTCGATGCGCGAGACCTCCGTGCCGTCGACCATGAGAACGAATGTCGGCGTGAAGAAAAGCCCGCGGGCGAATGTCATATCCTCGGGGCGGGGCGCGCGGATGTCGATCCGGTGCAGCGGGGCCGCCTGACCTTCGTCGGTTTTCGGATAGATGTGCGATATCTCTTCGTTCCAGCGCGCGCACCAGATGCACCCTTCTTCCTCGACCATGATCAGTCGAGTATCCGCGAGCGCTGCGGTCGCCCCGATCACGATAAGGAGCGCTGAAAAAAAGAAGCTGCGAAATGACATGCCAAATTGACCTTTGATGTACAAATAACCTAATTTGAATATGTGAATAATACAAGGACGGGTCGTTGTCATGATGGATATCACGTTTCTGGGCGCGGCACTGGCGGGATTGCTGTCCTTCCTGTCGCCCTGCATCCTGCCGATGGTGCCGTTCTACCTCAGCTATCTTGCCGGTGTGGGCATGAACCAGATCTCGGCTGAGGCCAAGATCGACCGCGCCACGCGGACCCGTGCGGTACTGGCGGCCTGCTGTTTCGCCCTTGGCGTGATCACCATCTTTATGGGGCTGGGTGCTGCGGCGACGATGTTCGGGCAGGTGGTGCGCGAGTATTTCGACATCCTGCGCTGGATTGCGGCGGCTGTGATCATCGCGATGGGCCTGCATTTTCTGGGGGTGATCCGCATCGGCATCCTCTACCGTCAGTTGCGCGCGGATGCGGGCGCTACGTCCAAAACCAGCTATCTGGGCGCTTACGTGATCGGGCTGGCCTTTGCCTTTGGTTGGACCCCTTGTGTGGGGCCGGTGCTGGCCGCTATCTTGTTTACGGCTGCGGGGGCGGATACGGCCTCGACCGGGGCGTGGCTGTTGTTTGTCTACGGGGTCGGCATGACAGCACCGTTTATTCTGGCGGCGCTGTTCATCGGGCCGTTCATGCGCTGGATGCACAAGTTCCGGCGCCATCTGGGAACGATCGAGAAAGTCATGGGCGTGATGCTGATCATCTTCGGTCTGCTCATCGCTACCAATTCAATGAATTACATCGGCCAATGGATGCTGGAGACATTTCCGGCTTTCGGCAAGGTCGGATAACGGGGAGGATATAGTATGAAACAGTTTCTCACAGCCTGCGCGGCCCTCGCGATTATGGCGAGCGGGGCGATTGGCGCGGAAATGGGCGACGACGGCCTGCACAAGGCGCCCTGGATGCGCGACACTTTCAAGGATCTCCGCGACGATCTGGCGGAAGCCAATGACGAGGGCAAGCGCCTGATGGTCATCATCGAACAGCGCGGCTGTATCTATTGCAAGCAGATGCACGAGGAGGTCTTCCCCGTTGAGGAGATCGCCGACTATATCGACGAACACTTCTTTGTGGTGCAGGTCAATATGTTCGGTGACATCGAAGTGACCGATTTCGACGGAGAGGCGATGCCCGAAAAGGACATGGTCAAAAAATGGGGGGCGCTGTTTACGCCGATGATCCTGTTCTTTCCCGAAGACGTGGCAGAGGATGTATCGGCGGGGCAGGCGGCGGTCGCCCAGATGCCCGGTGCCTTCGGACGGCATACGACGTTCAACATGCTGAACTGGGTGGTGGAAAAAGGGTATGACGGCGAAGAAGGCTTTCAGAAATACCACGCACGCAAGTTCGCCGAACAAGGAAATTGATACCAATTAACGGGCTAATCCCCTTAGTCAAATAATAAAATTCAAGTAGTTGAATTTGTTGTTGCGTCGCGCGGGGATCGTGCGCTACGGTATACCAAATGCAGTGTTTGGGAGGACGCATGAAATTTTCTGTCATAACAGTCATCGCGGCAGGGTTCGTGGCGTCCGCCGCGTTTGCCGAGGATGTAGCGCCGACCGCGGTTGCCTATAACGATCTGTCAGTCGCGCAATCTCTGACCGGAATTCCCGGTGACCCCGCAAATGGCCGCGTGATCATGGGCGACAACAGCGTCGGCAACTGCGTCGCCTGTCATCAGGTGACCGAGATGTCCGATGTTCCCTTTCAGGGGAATGTGGGCCCGATGCTTGACGGCACCGGCGAGCGGTGGTCGGAAGCCGAATTGCGCGGCATCGTCGTGAACGCCAAAGTCGCGTTCGAGGGCAGCATCATGCCCGCGTTTTACAAGACGGACGGCTTTATCCGCCCCGGCAATGTGTACACGGGCAAAGCCGCCGATGACACATTCGGCCCATTGCTCACCGCGCAACAAGTCGAAGATGTCGTCGCATACCTTGTGACGCTGAAAGAATAACCAAACCCGTTGCGGGCAACCCCCTGTTGGGTCCAGCCCGATCTGGAAAGTGAAGGAGTAGACGAGATGGAAATAACAAGACGTAGTGCCATCGCCATGGGCGCAGGCGCCCTTTTGATCGCTGGGCTTCCCGTGCGGCTGTCGGCTGCGGCAGAGGATGCGATTGCGGCATTCACCGGCGGCGCCGAAGTGGGCACGGGCGACGTGCGCCTGATCGCACCCGAGATCGCCGAGAACGGCAATACCGTGCCGATCGAGGTTGGGTCCGACACCGCCGCCGAAATCATGATTTTGGCGATGGGCAACCCGACGCCCGGCGTTGCGACATTCAAATTCGGACCCCTTGCGGGATCACGCACGGCATCCACACGTATTCGTCTGGCGGGAACGCAGGATGTGGTCGCGATTGCCAAGCTTGAGGATGGTACGTTTGTGCAGGCTTCAAGCGAGGTCAAAGTAACAATCGGCGGCTGCGGCGGCTAAGGGATTTAAGGAGAAATATCATGGCAGATAACGTAAAACCACGCGTTAAGGTCCCGAAATCGGCAGCTGTGGGCGATACGATCGTCCTAAAGACGCTGATCAGCCACCAGATGGAATCGGGCCAGCGCAAGGACGGCGATGGCAACGCAATACCGCGCTCGATCATCAACCGCTTCACCTGTGAGTTCAACGGCGCGATGGTCGTTGACGTCAAGATGGAGCCCGCGATTTCGACGAACCCGTATTTCGAATTCGAAGCGATGGTCCCCGAGGCCGGTGAGTTCAAATTCACATGGTACGACGACGATGGCTCCGTCTACGAAGAGCTGCAATCAATCGCGATCGCCTGAAGATAGAGAACCCAGGGAGGGACACCATGCGGAAATTGACAGGTGCTATGCTTGCGACCTTGTTAACCACATCGGCTGTGATGGCTGATCCGGTCGATGATACGCTGACGATTAACGGAGAGACAGATATTGTTGTGCGCACCGCCGCGCCGGAGCATCTGGACGGCGCGTTGAAAGAAGTGATGTCGGGGTGGCTGTTTCGGGAGGATGACACCCGCATCATGCAAACCGATGACTTCGACAACCCCGGCATGATCTTTGTCGAGTTGGCCGAGGATAACTGGAACATGGCCGAAGGGTCCAACGGTAAATCCTGTGCGGATTGTCACGGTGCATCGTCCGATATGTCAGAGGTGCGCCCGACCTATCCGAAATGGAACGCGTCCGCAGGTGAAGTACGGACGTTGGAGATGCAAATCAACAATTGCCGCACCAACCAGATGGGCGCGGAAGAGTGGGGTTACACCAGCGGTGATATGGTGAACATGACCGCACTTCTGGCCTCCGTTTCACGCGGTAAGCCGATGAATGTGGCCATCGACGGTCCCGCGCAATCGGTCTGGGAGCAGGGTAAAGAGATGTATTACACCCGCTATGGACAGCTGGATCTGTCGTGCTCGAACTGCCATGAGGACAATTATGGCAACATGATCCGTGCCGACCATCTGAGCCAAGGCCAGACAAACGGCTTTCCTGTTTACCGTCTGAAAAACACCAAGCTGAATGCGGCACACGACCGCTTCAAAGGGTGTATTCGGGACACGCGCGCCGAAACATTCGCGCCCGGAAGTGCTGAGTTTGTCGCACTCGAGCTTTATGTCGCATCGCGCGGCAATGGTCTGGGCGTAGAAGGTCCGGCGATCCGCAACTAAACCACAATGGCCCCGCCCGAGAGATCGGTGCGGGGCTTTTTTACACCAAACTAATTCAATAATGCGCATATGTATGTGCGTCTGGGAGTTCCTGAATGATTTCTCGCCGCGATTTTTTGCAAACCAGCATGGCTGCTGCCGCTCTGTACGGCACGTCGGGCTTTGGAAACTGGTCGCGCCTGGCGGCGCAACAGGCCATGACGCAGGATCAGCTGCTTGAGTTCGATACCTTCGGGAACATCTCGCTCATTCACATCACGGACATCCACGCGCAGCTCAAACCGATCTTTTTCCGCGAACCTTCGGTCAATATCGGGGTGGGCGGCAACAACGGCGCCGTGCCCCACATCACCGGCGCGGATTTCCGCAAGCTCTACGGCATCGACGATGGCAGCCCGTCCGCCTATGCGCTGACGCACGATGATTTCGGCGCACTGGCGCAGGCTTACGGCCGTGTCGGCGGCCTTGACCGTGTGGCGACCGTGATCAATTCGATCCGCGCGGCCCGCCCGGATGCGCTGCTGCTGGATGGCGGTGATACGTGGCACGGCAGCTATACCTGCTACCACACCCAAGGGCAGGACATGGTGAACGTGATGAACGCGCTCAAGCCGGACGCGATGACCTTCCATTGGGAATTCACACTCGGCTCCGAGCGGGTTCAGGAATTGGTGCAGGGGTTGCCCTTTGCCGCACTTGGCCAAAACATCTTTGACGCTGAATGGGACGAGCCTGCCGAGTTGTTCCCACCCTATCAATTCTTCGAGCGCGGCGGCGTGAAGATCGCCGTGATCGGGCAGGCCTTTCCCTATATGCCCATCGCCAACCCCGGCTGGATGTTCCCGGAATATTCATTCGGTATCCGCGACGAGAACATGCAGGCCATGGTAGACGAGGTGCGCGCACAGGGCGCAGGGCTGGTCGTGTGCCTAAGCCATAACGGTTTCGACGTGGACAAGCAGATGGCGGGCCGCGTGACCGGGATCGACGTGATCCTGTCGGGCCACACCCATGACGCGCTCCCCGAGCCGGTGCTGGTGGGCGAGACGATCATCGTCGCGTCAGGCTCGAACGGGAAATTTGTGAGCCGCGTCGATCTGGACGTGCGCGACGGGAGGATGATGGGGTTCCGGCACAAGCTGATCCCAATCTTCTCGGACGTGATTGCCCCCGATCCCGAGGTGACGGCGGTCATCGACGCGCAGCGCGCACCATACGAGGACGTATTGTCCGAGGTGATCGGGCGCACGGGCGACGATCAGACGCTTTACCGTCGCGGCAATTTCAATGGCACGTGGGATGATCTTATTTGCGATGCCCTGATCTCCGAGCGGGAGGCCGATATCGCACTTTCGCCTGGCGTGCGCTGGGGGCCCTCGATCCTGCCCGGTCAGGACATCACCCGCGAAGATATCTGGAACGTCACCTCCATGAGCTATGGCGAGGCCTACCGCACCGAGATGACAGGCGAATTCCTGCATGTGGTGCTGGAGGATGTGGCGGATAACCTGTTCAACCCCGATCCCTATTACCAGCAGGGCGGCGACATGGTTCGTGTGGGCGGCCTTGGCTACCGCATCGACGTGACAAAGCCGCAAGGCGCGCGGATCACCGAAATGACCTTGCTCAAGACCGGTGAGGCGATTGATCCGTCCAAAACCTATCAGGTGGCGGGCTGGGCATCGGTCAACGAAGGCACCGAAGGTCCCGCGATCTGGGACGTGGTCGAGGCGCATATCGCCAAGCAGGGGACGATCTCCCTTGATCCGAACAACAGTGTGACAGTGGTCGGCGCGTGAGCGGACCCAAACGACAGGAGACATCTGGCATGGCAGACCATGATACACCAAACGGCACATCGCGGCGCGCATTTCTGCGCGGAGCGGCAGCAGCGGGCGCAGGCGCGCTGAGTGCGACAGCGGCGCGGGCGCAAACCCCTGATCCGCTGATCACCGAAGTGCAGCCCTGGGCGCAAAGCTTTGGCGATGGCGTCGACGAGACGCCCTACGGCCTGCCGATCAAATTCGAAGATGACGTGGTCCGGCGCAATGTCGAATGGCTGACGGCGGATACAGTAAGCTCGATCAACTTTACGCCGATCCATGCGCTGGACGGCACGATCACACCGCAGGGCTGCGCATTCGAGCGGCACCATTCGGGTGCCATCGAGCTGCGCAAGGACGAATACCGCCTGATGATCAATGGCATGGTCGATACGCCCATGGTGTTCACCTACGCCGATCTGGAGCGGTTTCCGCGCGAAAACCACGTGTATTTCTGCGAATGTGCCGCCAATACAGGCATGGAATGGGCCGGTGCCCAGCTCAACGGCGCACAGTTCACCCACGGCATGATCCACAACATGGAATATACCGGCGTGACGCTGCGCACTTTGCTGGAGGAAGCTGGGCTCGATACTGCGGGTGATCTGTCTGACAAATGGGTGTTTGTGGAGGGGGCGGATGCCTCGTCCAACGGCCGCTCGATCCCGATGGGAAAGGCGCTGGATGATTGCCTGATCGCATTCAAGGCAAACGGTGAGGCGCTGCGCAAGGAGCACGGATATCCTGTGCGCCTTGTGGTGCCGGGCTGGGAAGGCAACATGTGGGTCAAGTGGATCCGCCGCATCGAGGTCATGGATGGCCCCGTAGAGAGCCGTGAAGAGACGTCAAAATACACGGACACGCTCGAAGATGGCACAAGCCGAAAATGGACATGGACGATGGATGCGAAATCCGTCGTAACCAGCCCAAGCCCGCAGGCGCCGATCAGCCATGGCACTGGTCCGCTGGTCATTTCAGGGCTGGCGTGGTCCGGCAATGGTGCGATCACCCGCGTCGATGTCTCCAAGGATGGCGGCATGACATGGGAGACCGCGCGTCTGGCCAAGGAGGGCGAGGCCAAGGCGCTGACGCGCTTCTACCTTGACACCGACTGGGATGGCTCTGAGATGATGCTGCAAAGCCGCGCCATGGACGAGACGGGCTATGTGCAACCGACCAAGGCGCAGCTGCGCGAGGTGCGCGGCCTCAATTCCATCTATCACAACAATTGTATCCAGACGTGGCTGGTCCGCAGCACGGGGGAGGCTGAAAATGTCGAAGTTTCTTAAATCAACCGCAATCCTTGCGGCACTTTCACTCACCGCGACGCCTGTTCTGGCCGAAAAGCTGGGGCTTGGCCGCGCGGCTTTAACTGAAGAAGTCGCCGCATGGAATGGCGAGATCAGCCCCGACGGCACCGGTCTGCCCGCAGGGTCTGGCGACGCGATCGTGGGCGAGGAAATCTTTGCCGACCAATGCGCCGCCTGCCACGGTGATTTCGCCGAAGGCATCGGCAACTGGCCTAAACTTGCCGGCGGTATGGGCACGCTCGACCGCGAAGACCCGCTCAAGACTGTCGGCTCGTACTGGCCGTATCTGTCCACCGCTTTCGACTATATCAAACGGTCGATGCCCTACGGCAATGCAGGCACGCTCAGCGATGACGAAACCTATGCCATCGTAGCTTACATCCTCTATTCAAACGATCTGATCGAGGATGATTTCGTTCTGTCGAAAGAGACGTTTCTGGACGTTGAAATGCCCAATGTCGACGGGTTCATTCTGGATGACCGCGCCGAGACGGAATACGCGCAATGGCGGGTCGAGCCCTGCATGGAGAACTGCAAGCCCGAGCCTGTCGAAGTGACGATGCGCGCGACGGTTCTGGATGTGACGCCGCAGGAAGAGGCCGCGGTGAGCGACGACGTCGTGGTTGCGGCACCTAAACCGGAAGCTGAAACTGCTGCTGCGGCGGAGGTTGTCACGGCGTCGTTTGACGCGGATCTGGCCGCCGAAGGCGAAAAAGTGTTCCGCAAGTGCAGTTCTTGCCATCAGGTCGGTGAAAACGCCAAGAACCGTGTCGGGCCTATGCTAAACGGCATCGTCGGACATGCTGCCGGTGCGGTGGATGGTTTCAGATATTCCAATCCCATGGCCGACGCGGGTGAGGACGGCTTGGTGTGGAGCGAACAGGAGCTTGCGGCCTTCCTTGCCGATCCAAGGGGCTACATGCGCGGCACCAAGATGGCTTTTGCCGGACTGAAGGATGAGGGCGATCAGGCTGCCGTCATCGAATATCTCAAGTCCTACGCGGACTAGAGCCGTGCGTTCCTCTCACTTGCTTTGCCTTTCGCTCGTCGCTTTTTTGGCGGCGGGCGGGAGTGGCGCAGCAGAGTTGGGGGACGCGCAAAAGGGCCGCGAGGTGTTCCGCCAATGCACTGCCTGCCATCAGGTCGGTGACGGGGCGCAGAACCGCGTAGGGCCACAGCTCAACGGTCTTTTCGGCCGCACGGCGGGCACGGTCGACGGCGTCAAATACTCTGAAAGCATGATCCGGATGGGCAACGACGGACTGGTCTGGACGGTCGAAACCCTCGATGCCTATATCGAAAATCCGCGCGCGCTGGTGTCGAAGACGCGGATGAGCTTTCGCGGGATCAAGGACGACCAAGAGCGTGCTGATCTGATGGCTTATCTGCGCCGCTATTCCGATAATCCTTCCAATATTCCCGAGGCCGAGCCGACCGCCACAGGCACCGACCACGATCTCGATCCCGCGATCCTCGCCATTCAGGGCGATCCCGAATACGGCGAATACCTGGCCAGTGAATGTAAGACATGCCACCAGGCCAGTGGTGCGAATGACGGCATTCCCGGCATCACCCGCTGGCCCACAGACGATTTTGTAGTAGCAATGCATGCTTATAAGCGCAAACTAAGACCACACCCCGTCATGCAGATGATGGCGGGGCGTCTGAACGATGATGAAATCGCGGCACTTGCTGCGTACTTCAAGGACCTCGAATAACGGGGCCACACTCTGGGAGGAGAGAATGATGACACTGAACAGACGGATTTTTCTGGGCACCGGGGCCGCCGCAGCGGCCAGCCTCTCGGCACCGATGGTCTTCGCTGCCACGCAGGGCAAGCCCCATGTTGTCGTGGTGGGCGGCGGGGCAGGCGGGGCCACGGCTGCGCGCTATATCGCCAAAGACAGCAACGGCGAGATCGCGGTCACCCTGATCGAGCCTTCGCGCGCCTATTACACCTGCTTTTTCTCGAACCTCTATCTCGGCGGGATCAAGGAAATCGACGATCTGGGCCATACCTATGGCGGGCTGGCCGCGGGTGGCGTCAACGTGGTGCACGACTGGGCCACGGGCGTAGACCGTGATGCCAAGACCTTAGCGCTGGCAGGGGGCGGATCTGTGCCCTACGACAAGCTGATCCTGTCGCCCGGCATTGATTTCGTCGAGGGCGCTGTCGAGGGTTGGGATACCATGGCGCAAAACGTCATGCCGCACGCCTATAAGGGCGGCAGCCAGACCGAGCTTCTCAAAGCGCAGATGATGGCGATGCCGCAGGGCGGTACGTTCGCCATGGTCGCACCGCCCAATCCCTACCGCTGCCCGCCCGGCCCCTACGAGCGGGTCTCGATGGTGGCCCATTACCTCAAGGCGAACAATCCCACGGCCAAGATCATCGTCGCCGACCCCAAGGGGAACTTCTCGAAGCAATCCTTGTTTCAGGAGGGCTGGAATACCCATTATGCCGGTATGATCGACTGGATCGGACAGGATTTCGGTGGTGGTAATGTGTCGGTCGATCCAGTTGCAATGACGGTGACCATCGATGGCGAAGTCACCAAAGTCGATGTTTGCAACGTCATTCCCGCGATGAAGGCGGGCCATATCGCAGAGCAGGCAGGCGTGACAACCGGCAACTGGGTTCCGGTGAATGCAGCAGATATGTCGACAAAGGCCGATGCGGATGTCTATGTGCTGGGCGATTCTGCCGACCAAGGGGATATGCCTAAATCGGCCTATTCAGCCAACTCGCAGGCAAAGGTCTGTGCCAATGCCGTGCGCGGTGCCTTGACCGGGTCGCGGGTGTTCCCGGCCAAATTCTCGAACACTTGCTGGTCGCTGATCGATACCAACGACGGCGTAAAAGTGGGTGCGACCTATGAGGCCACAGACGAAAAGATCGCCAAAGTCGACGGGTTTATCTCGGAGACCGGCGAGACGGCGGAGTTGCGCAAGGCGACCTATGAGGAATCCGAGGGCTGGTACGCAGGTATCACCGCCGACATGTTCGGCGCGTGAATTAATGAGAGAGCTTTGATCTGGATCAAGGCTCTCTTGATCCACACGGGCCAAACTACGTTTGAATAGGGGGATATAGTATGAAATCTTTGATTTTGGCAGGCATTGCCTGCTTCGCACTCGCTGCAACAGCGCAGGCCCAGGACACGTCGACGGTATATGATTTCGAGGGCAGCTTTGATGATGCCGCGTTCAGCGTGGAAAACGCGATTATCGGGAAAGGGCTGGTGATCGACTATGTCAGCCATACCGGCGAAATGCTGAACCGCACGGGCGCTGATGTGGGCAGCACCGAGCCATTGTTCGAGGCCGCGGATATTTTCGTTTTCTGCTCGGCCGTGCTGTCGCGCAAGGTGATGGAGATCAATCCGATGAACATCGCGCATTGCCCTTACGGTATTTTCGTTGCCGAACGGCAGGGCCGTGTGATGATCGGGTACCGCAATTATCCCGAAGGCCCGATGCAGGAAGTACAAGCACTGCTGGACGATATCGCGCGTGAGGCGGTGGGGGACTGATGAACTATCAAAACTATTTCAAGGGCGCGCTGGATAATCTGCGCAGTGATGGCAACTACCGTGTGTTCGCAGAGTTGGAGCGCCATTGCGGTGCCTTTCCACGGGCGACATCGCGCGGGGTGAAAGATGGCGAAGTGACGATCTGGTGCTCGAATGATTACCTGGGCATGGGCCAGCACGCGGATGTTCTGGCAGCCATGCACGAGGCGCTCGACCGCTGCGGCGCGGGTGCGGGCGGCACGCGCAACATCTCGGGCACAACCCGCGATCACGTGTTGCTGGAGGCCGAGCTTGCCGATCTGCATGGCAAGGAGGCGGCGCTTTTGTTCACCTCCGGCTATGTATCGAACTGGGCGGCGCTTGGTACGCTGGCGGGTAAGATCCCGGACTGTGTGGTTCTGTCGGACGCGCTCAACCATGCCTCGATGATCGAAGGCATCCGCCATTCAAAGGCCGAGCGGATCATCTGGGCGCATAACGATCTGGTCGATCTGGAGGCGAAGCTCGCGGCGCTGCCGTTGGAGCGGCCCCAGCTTATCGCGTTCGAGAGTGTTTACTCGATGGACGGTGACATCGCACCGATCAAGGAGATCTGTGATCTGGCGGATAAGTACAACGCCATGACCTATCTCGACGAAGTGCACGGTGTGGGCCTTTACGGTCCCCGCGGTGGTGGCGTGGCCGAGCGTGAAGGTCTGATGCACCGCCTCACCGTGATCGAGGGGACATTAGGCAAGGCGTTTGGCGTGGTGGGGGGCTATATCGCGGCCTCGACCGAGCTGTGTGATTTCGTGCGCAGCTTTTCCAGTGGATTCATCTTTACCACCGCTCTGCCGCCTGCGGTGGCTGCCGGGGCTGCGGCCTCGATCCGGCATCTCAAATCAAGCGATGAAGAGCGTGCGCAGCAGCAACAGAATGTGGCCGACGTGCGCAGCCGTCTGGACGCGATCGGGATTCCGCATGTGGAAAACCCCAGCCATATCATTCCGGTGATGGTGGGTGATCCGCACAAATGCAAATTTATCTCCGACAAGCTTTTGCAGGATCACGGGATCTATATCCAGCCGATCAATTATCCCACTGTGCCAAAGGGCACCGAGCGGCTGCGGATAACACCATCGCCGGTACACAGTGCGGCGGATATTGACGCGCTGATCGGCGCGTTGGGCGATTTGTGGGCGCAATGCCAACTGGCGCGGATGCCACTGGCGGCACAATAGACTGCAACCCCGAAGGATGCGGTGATGATCGAGGGACTTCTGGACCGGTTCGGAGATGGCACCGTCCTCGCAGTAGCGGGGGCGGTGACCGGCGTCGTGTTCGGCGCTGCCGCGCAACATTCGCGTTTTTGTCTGCGTGCCGCGACTGTCGAAGTGGCCGAAGGTCATTTTGGCGCGCGTCTGTCGGTTTGGCTTATCGCGTTTTGCGCGGCGGTATTCGGCGTGCAGGGGCTGATCGCCACCGGATATCTCGATGTATCAGGCGCACGCCAACTGGCCGCGACCGGCAGCATGTCGGGGGCGATCATCGGCGGGCTTCTGTTTGGCGCAGGCATGATCCTCGCCCGTGGCTGTGCCAGCCGTTTGCTGGTGCTTTCGGCCACCGGCAACCTGCGCGCGCTGATCACCGGTCTGGTGCTTACGCTGGTGGCACAAGCCTCGTTGCGCGGTGCGCTGTCGCCGCTGCGCGAAGATCTGGGTGCGATCTGGCTGGTTGAGGGCGGGCAGGGCCGTGATATGCTGTCCGCGCTGGGGCTCGGCTCTGGTTTGGCGGCGGCGCTGGCGGGATTTGGACTGATCATTGCATTCTGGCTGGCGCAACGGCGCGGGGTTGACGCGACGCGCGCGGTTGCGGCGGCAGGTGTCGGTCTGGCCGTGGGCCTTGGCTGGGTGCTGACCTATAGTATCGCGAGCGCGTCATTTGACGTCGTCCCGATTTCTTCGGTCACTTTCACGGGTCCCTCCGCCGATACGCTGATGGGGTTGGTCAACACGGCCGATCTGCCGCTCGGCTTTGGTATGGGGCTGGTGCCGGGGGTGTTTATCGGGGCCTGCACGATGGCGTTGCTCACCCGCGAGGCAAAGATCGAGCGCTTCGGCACCGATACCCCGATGGAGCGCTATCTGGTCGGTGCGGTGATGATGGGTTTTGGCAGCATGCTGGCCGGGGGGTGCGCGGTCGGGGCAGGCGTATCTGGCGGCTCCATTTTTGCGCTTACCGCCTGGGTGGCGCTGTTTTGCATGTGGCTGGGGGCGATGGCCACGCATATCGGGCTGTCGCGGGTCCACGCACGCGGACCGGCGACAGCCGTCTGAGCCTCTATTCGAACTCCATCTGCTCGTAGACGCGACCGGCGTTCTTCGTGGCCAGCTCCTCGAAGGTGTCGAGATTGGTATAGGGAGTCTGATCGACATAATAGGCCTCCGCCAACCCGCCGCCTTCCTCGATCAGGGCACCGACCTGCGCGCGCAGATAGACCAGATAATCGTGGGTATAGCGGCGCACTTGCGCCATGTTGGTTGGATGACCGTGGCCGGGAATCACGTAAGTGGCCCCCATCGGCTCGAATGCGGTCTCCCACGTCTCGATCCAGTCGGCGGTCATCGTGTCCTCAAAGATCGGCAGCATCCGCTCGTGGAACGCCATATCGCCGGAAATGACCATGCTTTGTTCTGGCAGCCAGACCACGATATCGCCGGGGCTGTGCGCGGGACCGAGGTAGCGCGCCTCGATCCGCATATCGCCCATCTCGACGATGTACTCATCCTCAAAGGTGATGGTGGGCGGGGCGAGGGTGGTCTGCGCCGCGCGCTCTTTCATCTGGTCCTGTGCTGCGCGCAGAGACTGCGGGCCGCTGTCCTCGAAGGCTGCCGCAGCGTCTACGTGGGCGACCACATCGACGCCCTGCGCGATCCAATAGGAATTGCCCAGCATCGCATGACCCTGACCATTCTCGGTAAAGACCAGCTTGACGGGCTGGTCGGTCACCACTTTGATTTCCGCGTGCAACGCCTCGGCCAGTTCCCACGAGGCGCCGCTGTTCATCACCACAACCCCGTCGCCGGTGACGATGAAGCTGAGGTTGTTGTTGTGGCCTGCGTTCTCAAAGGTGGGCGGGGCGGTGGCGCCGATGGCGGACCACACGTGCGGGATGACCTCGACCGGTTTGGAGTAGAGGAGGGAAGCGGGATACTGATCCGCGATATCCTCGCTGGCGAGGGCAGGTACGGCGATCAGCACCGCGCCGAGGGCTGCGTATTTAAGTGTCATGCTCATGCTCCTGTCACGAAGGAATAGCCGTCTGTCCGCTTGTCGACATAGCCGATACCGCCGCCACCGAGGTGAAATCCGATGATGCGGGTTTTCTCGTGCGCAAGCTGGTCCAGCAACGCGGTGCGGGTTAGGGCTGCTGTGTCGGGATCCTGATCCGACCCTGATCGCCATTCGGGACGTGCAAAGGCGATGTGATCATTGCCGATGCAGTCGCCCAGGATCATCACGGACTCGCTGCCTTGCCGCACCTCAAAGGCCATATGACCGGGGGTATGGCCAAAAGTGGCGCGGGCCGCGACCCCTTCCATAATCTCGTCGCCATCGTTGAAAAATGCGATCTGGTCCTCGATCCGCTCCAACCGCCGCTTGGCTCCCACTGCGAAGGCAGTGCGGGTCTCGTCGATGGTATCTACAGTTTGCGGATCCATCCAATAGTCCCATTCTGTCTTGCCCATCAGATAGCGTGCGTCCGGGAATAGCGCCTCGTCGAAATCATCGAGCAGACCCCAGAGATGATCGGGATGGCCGTGGGTGAACACGATGTCGGTGATCTGATCCGGCGTCACGCCCAAGGCATCGAGGGAGTCGAGAAGGACCCCTGCGTCAGGCGCAAAATCGGGGCCGGAGCCGATGTCGAACAGGACCATCCGGTCGCCACGCCGCATGAGCGTGACGTTGCACGGCGGTGTCAGGTTATCGGCTGATTGACCAAGCTCCGCCAAAATGGGCAACAATTCGTCCTGCGGCATCGTCCCAAAGATAAAGCTGCCGGGCAGAGTGAGGGAGCCATCGCTCACCACGTCGATTTGCGTATCGCCCAGCGTCACCTGCGCCTGCGCGGCGGGCATCCGGAGGCCCATTGCCGTACCAGCGGTGAGGGCTGCGCCCGTCGTCAAAAAACTGCGTCTGCGAAACATAGCCTGAACTCCCGATCAATTCTATTATCTGAATGTGATTGATTGTGAGCTGTTGCGCAAGGCGGATCAGGGGTCCAGGCTCCGATGCGGGTTGGGCCAGTCCGGATAGGTTTTTTCGGCGCTAAGACAGCGGGCTGCGCGGCGTTGTGCTGCGGGAGAGAGCTGCGGAACCAAGTTCCGTAGTGCGGTATTGCAATGTGAGAAATTATCCTTAAGCTGCCTTCACGACAGGATGGATATCTCAAGAATACGGTCATTTTTGAGAGATGCGTCCGGTTTGTCCCAAGGCTCAGAGTGGGCCAGATATCACGTGTTGCTCGGGGAGGGGCCGCAAATTGTGATAACACTTATCTAATCCGCAGTCATGCGCGCTCCGTTTCGGTGATCTGTTCACCTGCCGGACACAGCCTCCAACAATAATCGCGCAGCCTGCATTCAAGTCTAACATCGGGAAGGTACACCATGAAGAAATTAACGACATTAACAAAGGCGGCTGCGGGCTCGCTCGTGCTCTCGCTGGGTCTGGCGACTGCCGGGATCGCGCAGGAATACGAGTGGCCGCGCCTGCTGGTGATCGGCACGCCGGGCACATCGACGGGCAGCTTTGCATCCACAAACGGTTGGGGCCCCGCGCTTCAGGCGGAAACCGGCACCACAGTGCGGATCGTCCCCGAGGACAGCGAGCCGATGCGCTATCGCCGCCTGACCGACCGCGAAGATATTGCAATCGCCTCCGTCTCCGCCTCCGAGATGGCGGCGCAGACCGAGGGTTTTGGTGGCTATGCCACCGCGCGGCCCATGGCCCAGCGTATCCTGTGGCATCACAATGACACGCCTTGGGGTTTCGTCGTTTCGGGTGATTCCGAGCTGCAAAGCCTTGATGATATTGCCAAGGGCGGCGTGCGCGTGACGTCGGGCATCTTTTCGCCGGTGATCGTTGAAGTTGTCACCAAGGCGTTGCCGGGCTTCGTTGGTATGACCGAGGAAGAAGTGGCCGAGAAGATCGAATTCGTGCCCGCGTCAAGCTATGGCGAGAACTGCCGCTCGGTGGTTGAGGGCAAATCCGACGTGGCCTATTGCTCGCCGATCTCCTCCGTGTTGTCGGAAATGGAAGGCGCGCCGGGCAGCATCCGTTGGTTGCCGATGGACCCTGCGGATACCGAAGCCTGGGGCCGCTTCCTCGATTCCCGTCCTATGACGATCCCGACCGAGATCACGTTTGGCGTTTCGACCGCCCAGGGTGTGCAGTCGATGACCTCGAACTTCGTCTACTCCGTCGCGGCGACCGCCGATGTCGATTTTGCCTATAACATGGCGAAATGGTTCCACACCTCGCACGACGCCTACAAAGGCTCGCACGCACTTGCCACGCGCATGTCCGTGGAGCAGTTCCGCAAATTCCTCGACAGCAATCCGGTGCCGGTCCATGAGGGAACGGTGAAATACCTGCGCGAAATCGGTCAGTGGACCGACGAGGACGATGTCTGGAACAACGCCGCCATCGAGCAGATGGACAAGTGGCTGGCGGCCCGCGAGGCCGGTATGAAGACAGCCATGGAGCAGGGCGTCGAGGCGAATTTCGAGAACGAAGAGTACCTCGAAATCCTGCGCGAAGCGACCGAAGGCCTGCCGGTATTCCGCTCGCGCCTGTGATCTGCTGCACCTGAAAAATGCGGTGAAGCGTATCCGCGCTTCACCGCGTCCTGCACCATCGGCCATTCGTCCTTCACCCTCGGGAATACATCATGTCAGATACTCAGACCCAGGCGGGTCCGGAGACCGAATCCGGCTCCGACACCACGCGGCTCGGTCCGCTTTTCTCCAAGACCAGCATCGCTTTCGTAATTTTGTGTACGGCCGGTCTGGGGTTGGGACTTGCCTATACCTTTGGCGTGCCCATCGGTGGCAAGCGGATGCTGGAAGGGCAGTATTACTGGTTCTTCATCGGCGTATTTATTGCGGCGGCTTTTATCGCCCTGCCTGCCAAACGGGGACAGACCAGCGTGCCTGTCTATGACATGGTCTTTGCGGCCATCGCCTTTGCAATCTGCATGTGGTTCTCCACCGAGGCCTGGAATATCGTGCAGGCGGGTTGGACCAACTTTCCCGCCGGTGTCGTTCTGTGGTTATTACTGATGGAGATCGCGCGCAGATCGGGTGGTACGCCGTTTCTGTTGGTGGTGTTCATTCTGGGCCTTTATCCCATCGTCGCCGATTACTTCCCCGGATTGCTCATGGGCATCCCCTACAGCTTTGAGCGGATGATCGAAGCGCATGTTTTCCGTACCGAAGGGCTCATGGGGATCACGACCAAGATCGTGGCCGAGATCGTGCTGGGCTTTCTGGTGTTTGCCGGGGTTCTGATCGCTACTGGTGCCGGGCAGTTCTTTATCGACCTCGCAAACGCGGGGTTTGGCAAATACCGTGGCGGGCCCGCAAAAGTCTCTATCGTTGCAAGTGCCTTCTTCGGCTCGCTGTCGGGGTCCATCTTTTCCAACATCGCGGGCACGGGATCGATCACGATCCCCACGATGAAGAAAGCAGGCTATCCGCCGCATTACGCCGGCGCCATCGAGGCCTGTGCGTCGACCGGTGGGGTTGTTATGCCGCCCGTGATGGGTGCCATCGCCTTTGTCATGGCGATCACCATCGGCGTCGATTACGCGACCATTATGGTGGCCGCGATTCTGCCGTCATTGCTGTTCTACTTTGGCCTGATCCTCCAAGTCGATGCTTACGCCGCGCGCAAGGGTCTGGTGGGTCTGCCGCAGGACAAACTGCCTTCCGGGCGCGAAGTGATGAAGCGCGGCTGGCCGTTCCTGTCGGTGATGATCTTTCTGGTCTGGGGTCTGTTGTGGATGCGGTGGGAGTATTACGCGCCGTGGTACGCCAGCGCCCTGATGATCGCGCTGAGCTTTTTGCAGCGTGACACCATGATGACGCCGCACCGCCTGTTCGCCACGCTGCGTCAGGTCGGTATTCTGGTCACCCAGACCGCCGCGATCATTCTGCCCATCGCTTTTGTGGTCAGTGCGCTGACCATCACCGGTGTGACCGGCTCGATGACCTCCGGTCTGGTGGCCTTGGGAGGGGATAACGTTTATCTCATCATCGCGCTGGGGATCGTCGCCTGTTTCATCATGGGCATGGCGGGGCTGGCAATCGTTGCCTACATCTTCCTCGCCGTGACACTGGCGCCTGCGATCATCGAGATTGGCGGGCTGAACACTGTGGCCGTCCACTTCTTCATCGTCTACTACGCGATGCTGTCGGTGATCACACCGCCCGTGGGTGCTGCGGCCTTCCTTGCGGCGACAATTGCAGGGGCCAAGCCGATGCAGACCTCTTTCACGGCGATGCGCCTCGGGGTGGTGATCTACTTCGTGCCGCTGTTCTTCCTGTTCCAGCCTGCGCTGGTGCTTCAGGGGGATCTGACTCCGCTGATCTACGTGCTGCCTTCGATCATCATCGGGATCCTGCTGCTGTCGGGCGGGCTCGAAGGATATCTTCTGGGCGTCGGGCACGTGCAGCCGTGGCTGCGTCTGCCGCTCGCTGTTGCGGGCTTTGCCTTCAGCTTTCCCGCATTGCTCACGACGCTGATCGGGGGGGCGATCTCGGCTGCGATTGTTGTGCTGATCTGGCGCCACAACAGCAGGCTTGCAGTGGCCACGGCATGATCAGTCCGTGACAGACTTATCTACAGATGTGCCGCCTGCGTCCTGCGCTGGCGGCATTTTCATATCCAGGCAAACTTGCGCCTTGCAGATATCTATGACCGCCGCATAACCTGAGGTTGTGCGCAGAGAAGCAGACAAACCGGGAGGAGAAGACGATGAAGCATTTGAAAACGGGACTATTGGCGGGGGCGCTGGCGCTTGGCGGGTTTACCGGCGTTTGGGCGGAGGACCTGCCGCGCGGGGACGCGGCCGCGCTGGGGTTCGATCCCGCGCGTCTGGAGCGGATGGATGCCACCTTTGGCGCGATGATCGAGCGGGGGATGACGCCGGGCGCCATTATCATGCTGATCCGCGACGGCCAGATCGCGCATCTGTCCACGATGGGCAATCGGACGCCCGATGGCGAGCCAATGACCGAGGATACGATTTTCCGCATTTATTCGATGACCAAACCTATTACCACCGTCGCCGCCATGATGCTGGTCGAGGAGGGTCGGCTCATGCTGGAGGCACCTGTCGCCACCTATCTGCCTGCCTTCAAGGATCTGACCGTCGCCACGGGAGAGATGGACGCGCAAGGCAATGCGGTGACACGGCCCGCTACGGGCACGATGACCGTTCTCGATCTGATGCGCCATACCTCCGGGCTGACCTATGGCTTTTTCGGTGCCGGACCCGCGCGCGAGGCATATAATGCCGCCGATGTCTGGTCCTCCGAGAATACCGGGATCGAGCAGGCCAATTTGCTGGCAAGCCTGCCGCTGGAGCATGATCCCGGCACGACATGGGAATATTCCCGCTCCACGGATGTTCTGGGCGCTGTGGTCGAGACGATCTCAGGCCAAAGCCTTGAGGACTTCATGACCGCGCGGATCTTCGAGCCGCTGGGCATGACCGACACCGCGTTCTACGTCGATGACGAGGCCGATTTTGCGCGCATCGCGGAGCCCTTCGCCGATCAGGCCGCGCTGGGGGCGGGCGATGTGTTTGACCCGCGCGTGCGCAAACCGAACCAGTCGGGCGGCGGTGGCCTGATGTCGACGGTGCATGACTATTCGAAATTCGCCCAGATGATGCTGAACGGTGGAGAGTTGAGCGGCACGCGTCTGCTGTCGCCCAAAACGGTGCAGCTGATGACTGCCAACCATATGGAGGGGATCAAACCCGGCAAATATTATCTACCCGGTCCCGGCTACGGCTTTGGCCTTGGGTACGGCGTCAGGCTGGCGGACGGGAATGCACCGTCATTCGGCTCCGAGGGTGAGTTTTACTGGGGTGGTGCTGCTGGGACGGCCTATTATACCGATCCGCAGGAAGACATGATCGCGCTTTTGATGATCCAGTCTCCGGCCAACCGTGGCCCGTTGCGCCTGATGTTCAAAAATCTTGTCTATCCGTCGATCAGCGACAGCCATCTGGACGACTGACGCTGGACCCTCCCGCGCTCTCGTGCACTACAGCGCCTCAGGTCTCTGCATGGCGCAAGCATAGCAGCCCGTGCTCCATGCAATCTGGCGGAATGATGCGCCGGACCCCGATCTGTGACACCCTGAGGTGTGTCGCAGATCAATATGAACGGTCCACAGGCCTCGCTTTGGCGGGTGCCTGCTTGGTTTCCGCGACATGGATGCGCAATGTGCCGTGCGACGCCTGCATGGCTGGGGTGTTTTCGTGCGTGCTGCGGTGTTGTTCAGATCTCAGCAGGTGAAAACGCGTCATGCACGAGCTTCTACATTGGCTTTGGCCCGTAGCGCGCGCTATTTAGCTCTTCATGCAGCGTTATCTCACACCTTCGCTCCTTTTGATACTTGCCCTGAACACGGGCTGGTTTGTGGTCTATTCGGCCGATCTTGGCGTGCGCGGCCTGATCTCCGAGACACCGGGCGCGGTGTCGCGTGTCTTTGAGGCCGGTGGCGTTTTGGCCAATGCCGGAATTGCACTGCACATGATCGCGGGCGCCATTCTGACCTTTGGCGCACCGCTTCAGGCCATGCCGATCGTGCGCCGCCGCTGGCCCAAATTGCACCGCCGATTCGGGTATGTTTTGTTCGTTCTCGCAGTCGCGACGGGGCTGGGCGGTCTCGCTTATATCATGCTGAACGGCACCGTGGGCGGCTGGTGGATGAGCTTGTGGTTTGGCGTCTACGGCGGTGCGATGATTTGGGCAGTCGTAAACACGGTCCGCTCCGCAAGGGCCAAAGACTTTGACCGCCATTTCGCATGTGCCACGCGTTTGATCGTGCTTGCGGTGGGCTCGTGGATCTACCGGATGCACTATGCCCTTTGGTACGCAACGACCGGCGGCATCGCATCCAACGACGAATTTACAGGATTATTCGACCAGATGCAGGTGGTCGCGTTTTTCGTACCCTATTTGCTGATCACCGAGGTTTTGTTGCGGCGGCGTTCAGCGCGCCGCGGGGGGTGAGACATCGTCTCGTGAACGGACACCCGTTGATCTGTGGCTAGCGCTCCGGCCCGGTGACCGGGGAGGTGCGTTCAGGAAGTGGTCCTCCGCCGGTTGCCTTTTGTTCGGTTGGCGGCGGCATCACGATATCGGTCCGCCGGTAAAGAAGGTATGAGCCGCAGGCAGCAGCCCCCATCATCGGGATCAACAGGGCCATTGCGAACACCGCGTCGCCCATCAGCGCCCCGACGGTTCCGACCAACAGGCCCGATCCCATCTGGATAAAGCCGAGCATCGCCGCCGCCGCGCCCGCTTCGCGCTTGAAGGGGGCGAGGGCCGCTGTCGACATGGCGGGCATGACAAAGGCGATGCCGAATGCATAGATCGCGACCGGGATCATCACGTGCAGAAAACTGGGCGGCCAGATCATCAAGCTTGCCGTGCCGAGGCTGCCGATTGCGATAAACACGAGGCCGACAGGCACCAGCCGCGTGGCACTGAGCTTTTTCATCAGACTGCGCACCATCAATGACGCAGCAAAGAAGCTGCCCGACTGCGCGAGCATCGCCAGCCCGAATTGCTGGGGGCTGAGCCCGACAGCGTCGATCAGGATGAAGGGCAGGAAGGTCGCCTGCGCATAGATCGAGCCCAATGCGCCGCCGATCACACCGGCAGCGGTCAGAAATTGACGATTGCCAAGCAACATCCGGTAGCTGCGCCCCAGTTCCGGTAAGTTCAGGCGGGATAGGTCACGCTCGACCGTTTCCTTGAGGTAAAAGTAGATCACCGCGATAGACCCAAAGCCGATGAGGGTCATCAGTACAAAAAGCGACCGCCAGCCGAACACCAGCAGCATCAGGCCGCCCAAAGTGGGCGCCAGCGCAGGACCGAGGGCAAGGATGATCCCGATCAGGTTCATCACCCGTGAGGATTGCTCGTCCGTGAACAGATCGCGCACCAGTGCCCGCGAGATGGCCACACCGACGGAGGCGCCGACCCCTTGCGCGAACCGCGCGATGATCAAGGTCTCTACCGTGGGGGCCAGCATCGCCAGCACGCTCGCCGCGCAATAAAGGCCTAAAAAGCCGATTGTGACGGGCCTGCGGCCCAGCGCATCCGACAACGGGCCCGCGATCAGCTGCGCACAGGCGAAGCCGCCGAAATAGAGCGTCAGCGTGAGTTTGATCACTGCCTCGGTTGACCCGAAGACCTGAACCAGCTCTGTCATCGCAGGCGTATAGAGCGCCATGGACACAGGGCCAATCGCGACCAGAAGCGCGCCGATCAAACTGACGCGCCGTTCGGTCATCAGAGGGCTGGCGGTCATGACGCCACCTGCGGCACTCTGCGGTCTTCGAGGTTGGCGCAAAGCTTGTGGCAGACTGAGCGGAAGATCTCGAACTCGTCTGCCGTCACGTCGGCAAAAGCTGCTTGTGTGGCGCGGGTGCCTGCAAGGTGGATCTCGTCCAGGATTGGCAACGCCGCATCGGTCAGGGTGACGATCTTTGCGCGCCGGTCTGTCGGATCGGTGCTGCGGCGGACAAGTCCTGCGGCCTCAAGCCTGTCGAGAAACCCGGTCACGCTCATCGCGGCAAGGCCTAGTCGGTCGGCAAGATTGTGCTGCCGCATCGCGCCACAGACAGACATATGCGCCATGACCCTTGCCTCGGCGGCTGTCACGCCAATTTCAGCGCTCTCGATCTCACGCTCGAACGCGCCGCGCATCAGGCGGGCGGTCGTGCTGATCAGGAATCCGGGGCTGTCGGGGTCAATGCGCGGTTTCATCATACCAATACCATAATTATAAGTAAGCCTTATTATATGGCAAACATATTTTCCGGCGTGATAAAGTCAAACTTATTCTGCGTGCGACTGTTAGGTGCAGCATCGCTGGTTGATGGCATCCCTCGGATGCGTGCCAGGTTCTGTGGTGCGTGGGAAAACGGCATGTCGGCTTAAAGCCGAGTGGCGGGCCAAACGTGTTGGCCCGCCAGAGGTGTTATACGAGCGTTTTCAGGTCGTCGTTGTTAAAGCCCTGCAATTCGTCCATCCGGCCCTCACGGACTTTTTGCACCCATTGTGCATCTGACAGAAGCGCGCGGCCAACGGCGATCAGGTCAAATTCGTCGCGCTCCATCCGGCTGATTAACCGGTCGAGCGGCGTTGCCTGCGACCCTTCTCCGATAAAGGCACCGCCAAAGTCGGAATTGAGGCCAACCGATCCAACGCTGGTCGTTGCAGCGCCTGTCAGCTTTTTGGCCCAGCCAGCAAAGTTCAGACCGTCCTCGCCATCGAGTTCGGGGAATTCAGGCTCCCAGAACCGGCGCTGCGAGCAGTGCAACATGTCCACACCGGCCTCGACCAGCGGCAGGAGCCAATCGGTCATCTCGTCCGGGGTAGGGGCCAGACGCACGGTATAGTCCTGCTGTTTCCACTGACTCACGCGTAAGAACAGCGGAAAATCCGGGCCGACGGCGGCGCGAACGGCTTTCACAATTTCCGCGGCAAAGCGTGAGCGTTCCCGGATGGTGGGGCCGTTCCAGTTGTCGTCGCGCTGGTTTGTGCCGGACCAGAAGAACTGGTCGATCAGATAGCCGTGCGCGCCGTGGACCTCGACGGCGTCAAACCCTGCATCACGGGCCAGTTTCGCCGAAGAGGCGAAGGCCGCGATGGTGTCTGCGATATCTTCTTCAGACATTGCGCGGCCGCGCGGCTCGCCCGGTGCGACAAGGCCGGACGGGCTTTCGACTTCGGCCTCGGGCTCCCATTTGCCGCCGCGGGTTGATCCGGTGTGCCAGATCTGTGGCGCGATCTTACCGCCTGCCGCATGAACGGCAGCGGCGACATCGGTCCAGCCGTTCATTGCCTCATCACCGTGGAAAAAGGGAATACCGGGGGTGTTGCGCGATGCAGGACGGTCGATCACGGTGCCTTCGGTCAAGATCAGGCCCACATCGGCGGCGGCGCGGCGCTCGTAATAGTCGACCTGCGGCTGTCCGGGAATACCTTCGGGGGCCATGCTGCGGGTCATGGGCGCCATGACGATGCGGTTGCGCAACTCCATCCCTTTGAGAGAGAAGGGGCGGAAGAGTGTGTCGGTTTTCATGCTGTATCCTTATTCGCTTTGTCCTGAGAAGCGCTTAGGTATACATTCGAGACCAGGTGTCCAGAACGCACTTGAAATGCACTAGGTATCTTGGAGGAAACCATGCCGGATAGCAGCCGTTGTGATGGATCACATTTTTCGGTCGATTGCCCGTCACGCCTGCTGTTTGATCAGGTGGCGGACAAATGGTCGATGATGATTATGACCGTCCTAAGCGGGGGTGGCACCCGTTTTAATGAGCTCAAGCGGCGGTTGGAAGGCGTCTCGCAAAAGTCGCTGTCCATGACCCTGAAACGGTTGGAGCGGAACGGGATCATCGCCCGCACGGTCGTCGCGAGCACGCCGCCGGGTGTCCTGTACGAGATGACGCCGCTGGGTCTGACGCTGTTGCCGCCGTTTCAGGCGATCTATCTTTGGGCGAACGACAACATGGACGCGGTCGAAGCGGCGCGCATGTCCTATGACCGGATGCGCGGTGTTGATTGACGTACCGAGGGGCAACATCCGCCCGTCCAGCACAGACCGGTATTTGTGGCATCTGATCGGTGATTGCTTGCCTGGCTGAAACAGCCCTTCCGCCGCTATTCCGCCTTACTCTGCCTAAAACTTACCTAAAATAATGTGAAATTCTGCCGCAGACGCTTTGTACTCATTTTGGAAACAGCCCGGCGATCTTTGTGAGCATCGCCCGGCCAAGCGGCACAAGACCGCGCAAATGATGAGGCAAGGCAGACCACCCGTATCTGCCGGCAGGAGTGACGGAAATGCCGACATATACCGTAGGTTTATACAGTACCGATCCGATTTCGGTGATCACCACAAACGTGGGATCAGACTTCACGTGGACAGGCTCTTCCAACACGGCGGGCACGGCAACGATCACCGACAATGAGCCCAACAACGAGGGTTGGACTCTCGATGATGACAATAGAGGTAACGAAACAGCCAGGGCCAACGTCACCATTGGCGGAAATACCTCGACCGGCTCTAATGTGGACGCTGAACTGGTCTGGACCCTCCGCGATACGGTCACGGGAAAGGTTTTTGAAGTTGCCCAGCTGGAGGTCGAGAATGGGGCCGCTGCGGGCAATTACACGCTGTCCGAAATCCCCCTGATCGCGGGGCGCAGCTATGAGGTTGTGAACTACAACAGCAATCCCACGGTGACGGCTGGCGATCCGGTCTTCAATTTCACCAACTATATCGAAGCCGACGATATCGTAAACGGCACCTCGGGTGACGACACAATCACCACGACCTTTACCGATCACGACGGGGATGTCGTGGGCAATGGCGCCGATGTGGTCGCGGGGGGGGACGGCGATGACAGCATCGTCACGGGCGGTGGCAACGACCGGGTCACCGGCGGCGGCGGTAGCGATACGATCAACGGTGGCAACGGCGCCGACACGATTTACGGCGGCGACAACGGCAACCTACCGGACCGTGCAGAGATCCTGAACTGGGAAGCGGTCGGCAACGATGGCGAAAACCTCGGTCCAGGGTTCAGCCAGATCACCGGCGAAATGGAGGTCTCGGTCAGCTTTACCAATGACGGGAACAACAACGCGTTATTCGAGGTGGAATCGGGATCGACCATGTATGTGGCCCCCGGAGAGCCCTACAACACGACGTCCAGTCTGTATTTGTTTGCGAATGGCGATGGCGCTTCGTCAACGACGACGATTGATTTTGCCGCCGCCGCGGGCAGTGCCTACAGTGACAGCGTCGAGAACGTCTCGTTTCGGATCAACGATCTGGACTGGGGTTCTGGCAATCACCGAGATATCGTCACGATCAACGCGTTCGACGTCAATGGCGATCCCGTAACTGTCACTTTGACCCCGGGCGGCGGGCAGAACCAGTTCGGAAACACCCTTGTCTCCGGCAACACGGCTACATCTGAAGCGAACCTGAATGGATCGGTTCTGGTCGAAATCGCCGGACCTGTCACACAGGTTGAAATCATCTATTCAAATGGGCTGAGCGGCACGCAGGCGGTTTTTGTCACCGACATCCATTTCGATGCGGTCGGGCCTGTTGACGGCGATGACAGTCTTCTGGGAGGGGCTGGCAACGATAGTCTCTTTGGTGAAGCCGGAGACGATACGCTCGATGGCGGCACGGGGAACGACACGCTGACGGGGGGGGGCGGGAAACGACAGTCTGGTCGGGGGCACCGGTGCAGATCAGATGTTTGGGGGTACAGGCAACGATACGCTGCGTGTGGCGCGGGGCGATCAGGCATTCGGTGGCGACGGTGATGATCTTTTTGTCATCCAAGACCTCGGCGAGGCAGGTGGCGGGACGATCAACATCGTGGGCGGCGAGGGCGGTGAGACGGGCGGTGACACGCTGGATCTGAACGGATCACGGTCGAACATCACGTTCACCAACACTGATGACGCGGCTGGTGGTCTTTCGGGCAGCTTTACCCGTGCTGATGGTACCTTCGTTACTTTTTCCGAGATCGAAAATATCATCTGCTTTACCCCCGGTGCGCGTATTCTGACCCCGCAGGGCGAGCGGGCGGTTGAAACGCTGCGCATCGGCGATACGGTGATCACCCGCGATCACGGCCCCCAACTGATCCGCTGGCTCGGCAGCCGCACGGTGGCCGGAGAGGGCAGTTTTGCCCCGATCTCGATCGCCGCGCATGTGCTCGATGGTGCGAGCCGCCCGCTGTTGGTATCGCCGCAGCACAGGCTTTTGTTCACCGGCTATAAGGCCGAGCTTTTGTTCGGCTCTGACGAAGTTCTGATCGCGGCCAAACACCTGCTGGACGGACACGATGTGGTCGCGCGCGCGCAGCCAACGGTGACCTATATCCACATAATGCTGGATCAGCACGAAGTGATCTATGCCGACGGTGCGGCCACTGAGAGCTTTCACGCGGGCGGGGTCGGGATTTCTGCGATCTCGGATCAATCGCGCGAGGATATGTTCAGCATTTTCCCGGAGCTGCGCGCAAACCCCGGCGCCTATGGGAGGACCGCCCGTCCTTGTCTCAGATCCCACGAAGCGCGGCTTTTGTTGCCGGTTCCTGATCTGCTCGTCGCATGAGCGGGCAGGCGGACGAGCGCGCGGGAGTTGATTGGCTGATTTTTCCCGCAAAACGACCCCGACCTTAACGTACCGCTGGCGCAACTTGCTGAGCTGTCCAAATTGTCACCGCTCTGGGCTGGATGTTGCGCCGTTCGATCACGCGGACCGGTCCGGTGGGTCTGGCAATCTCATTCGCGCTGTGCGGTCTCTATCCTCGCTTGACGCGCATTTGCGGTGCAACCCGCGGACAGTGTCAGGCCTCCAGCTTTTTGGCGGTATCATCAAGCATCACGGGCGCGACGTTGGTGCGCGAGTGATCCGAAACTTACTGACGTTCTGCGTTCAGGCATGCGGTGCAGTACTGGTCACGGAAGGCTTCTTTGCGGGCGTTGTGGGTGGCTTTGCCAGCCTGCGAGACGTCAAGCTGATTTCCTCACGGATCCCTATCAAGAGAGATAGGTTCGCTTTTGGCATTGCTGGCGGCGTATACGATCCGGGATCGATGCTAGGCCTCTCCTTTATACTAGACCCACGCACCCAACACACAAACGGATTGCGGCCCTACCGGACCGCACCGCCGCCCCAGCAGGCGCGCTTGCAGCGATGAGAGAGGAATGTATGCCCGCATGCTTTTTTGCATGGTTAAAGAAAGCCACTGGCGGCAATCTCGCCATCCGATGGATATCTCAAAGCGTCGTGTGCACGCCGTCTTGCTTGATGGTGAACGGCTTTATAGCATCGGTGACCCACGGTGCTGTGGAGCGACCTTGATCCTTCGCCAGCCAAGAGGAACCAAATTACAAACGAGCACGCTTATGGAGCTCGGAGCACTGAATTGCGCGAGAAGAGCGGTAGAGAACGGCGGTTCCAAATCTGGACCCGTTCAAGAGGATTTTGGGAATAGGGGCGTTGCGATCTGAGTGCCGGTATCGTGGAGCATTCGGTTCACTCAAATTTGTGCAGTCCGACAGGTGCTGTTCCCGGCATATACTGCGTCATCTATCAGATGCCCATCGGGCCTAACTTGTCGGGCAAACCACAGACAAGCTGGCGGGCGAGCTTATGCCTACTGTGCTGTGATCCCGTTCGCGGCGGGTTAAAACAGTGGCGCGTGCAATCCCGATTTCAGTTGCGATCAGCCCTGCCTTTTGGCCCGCGAATCTACCGACGCAGACTGCGCGTTCGTGTTCATCCAGCACGGCGGGCCAGGCCAATTGGGCCTAATGTTGGAAACCAAGCAAGGCAAGCCGACTGCGATAATGGAAAGACCCCGATCGTGCTTTGCTGGGGCTAATCCTGATTGAGAGAGGCTCACAAATGACCGCAACTCACCCGCAGACCAGAGCAGGGTCATTTCGACCTGCTAAATCGCTTTCCTGGCCTAGTTTTGGCAATTGAGCGTGTCAGTTCGCGGTCGGCAGTGCTGCACAATGCGCGCCTGCCCCAGCTTGTCCTGAACCGAGCGCGAAAACTGCGGGCGTCCGGAACGGGTCAAGCGGTTGGCTTGCGATGAGATCGAGCCAGATCATAGCGGCCACCAGAACGAGTGTCAGTCCAGCGGATAGTTTACGGGTCAGCATCGCTCAGGTCTCCAGGCCTAGGGCGCGCCGGATCCGGATACCCTGAAACGCGCCCGCAAAGGCCGCCGCAAACCATACCCAGCCATGTAGGCTGCCTGTGGAGATGCCGGAAAAAAACGCCCCCACATTGCAGCCGAATGCCAGACGGGAAGAATAGCCCAGAAGAAGCCCGGCGATAATGGTGCCGACCCATGCCCGCGCGGGGAGGCTTGGCAACCGTGCGGACAGGCCAGACCGCCATGCAGCGACCAGAAATGCCCCACCGATGATTCCGATGTTGGTCAATGAAGTGACATCGGTGAGCACACTTTGTGAAATTCTGGTCTGGTTCGTGGGCAGCGACCAGAAAACGGATCCCGAAAGGTCTGCTCCAAGGACTGTCGCGCCCTTTGCGGCCCACAGACCAAGGCCGTACACCACGCCCCATGGCTGTCCAGAGACAACAAGGTTGGCAAGGGCCAGCAGGGCGATCAGCACTGCCGCAAACCACAGGCGGCGCGGGATACGCCGTGCCCCCGGTGCGGCGAGGTACAATGCGATCCCGGCGACAGCCGCCAGAGCCACAAGGGTAAGGATCAGTCCCGATGTGCCGCCAAATGCAACCACCGGCGCGGACCCCAGATTGGTCCACCACAGCAGATGATACGCGCCTGCGAATGATCCGACCGCGAAGAACGGCAGTGCCAGCGCGCTGACCGCATTGCCGCTGCCTGCATTGACCAGCGTGCCCGAGCCACAACCCAGTACGATCTGCATGCAGGCGCCGAATACGAACGCACCGCCAATCATGGCCCAGCCCACCGGGGCATGGGCGCCGATCAGCTCGGTGCTGTTGGCATTGATCAGCGGGATCGCGATGATCGCCACCAACCCGATCGAGACCAGCTGTGCGATGAGGCCTGCCGGTTCACGGCGCAGGATCATCGCGCGCCAAGGTCCGGCAAATCCGAACCGCAACCCCTCAAGCACCAGCCCAAAACCGATACCAATTGCCAGAAGCAGCCCGTACCGCAGGCCTGCCGCAGCCGACAGGCTCAGCACTGCGAAAATAGCGAGGCAGATCAGAATGGTACGACCAAAAGGGCGCGTTTGCCCCGGCGCTTGTGCGGATGTATCGGTCATATCGCTCAGAACACGCTTTTGATCTGGTTCCAGACACGACGGATGGGACCGGGTACGTTTGCCATCTCATATCCGGCATTCGACCAGCCGACCATCGATTCAGGGTAAAGTTTCACATTCTCAAGACCGGCAAGTTCACTCATCGCGAACCAGTTTGTCGCCGCCCAATGGCCGGAGTTGCAAAAGCTGACGATCGGTGCGCCGGTGTCGAGACCGTTCTCGACCGCAAGCGCCCGCGCACTTTGGGCATCTACGATCACCGGCCGGTCGGAGAACCAGTTTGAGTGCGTGAAATACTGGGACTGCGGCAAAGTGCCGGGCTTTGCAGCCGCCGGGTGCGACTGTTCGCCGTTCCAGAAACTCTCGGGGCGGGCATCGATCAGCGTCGCTTCCTGCTCACCGTTGACGATGGCCAGCACTTCCTCGCGTGAGGCGAGCCATGCGTCGGAAAAGGAAATCTCGACATCGCTTGGCCGGAGCGCAGGCGCGCCCTGTTCAAGTGCAAGTCCCGCCTCGGTCCAGCCTTTGACGCCTCCGTTCAGGATGGCCAATTGACTGACGCCGCTTGATTTCAGGGTCCAATAAACCCGCGCAGCAGCGCCAAAGTCGGTCACGTCACTGCCCTGATGTACGATCAGAACCGGACGGTCGAGCGACACGCCCACGCCACGCAACACCTCCTGAAGCTGGTCTTCGGGCACCAGAGCGCCGGGATTTTCCGACGGACCGCGAAACAGAGCATAAGGCGCGTTTACCGCACCGGGAAGATGGCCCGCTGCATAGGTGCTTTCCCCGTCTCCGGCTGCAGCACGGATATCCAGCACAAGCGGAGAGGTCTCAGCCTGCACCGCGACAAACTCCTGCGGCGTGAGAAGCGGGCCGAAATCGTTGGTTTGGGCGATGGCAGATAGCGGCGCAGCAAGTGCCCCAGCCAATGCATAAGCGGCAAGTCGGTTCATGGCGTTCCCTTTTATCCAAGTTTGATTACCACTTGGCACACCTTTGAAGATGTTCAAGTGGCCGAACCCATACGCGCGATTTGTCGAAAAAACCGGGTTTCGCGTGATGCGTCAACTGCGCTGTTAATCGTCCGGATCATCCGGGCTTACAAGAACGGATGTTCAGCCTGAGCAACACCCGAGGGTCATATGTTCTTCTTTGAGGACTGGCTCGGCTGAGGGGCGCTTTCTTATTAACCGCAACGCCAAACTGACATTTATGCGCAGACGTGGATATTCGGAATTCCGGTCAAAGTAGGGGTTGGCCGCAGCCGTTCTCGCAGCCGCGGCGAGATTAAGATGTCCCGCTTCCTCACGTTCCAGCGCGGCCGGTCAGCTACACAAAGAGCCCTGTGCTGCCAAATCCTGCGGGCTTTTTCAAGGTAACGCAGATGAGTATCTGGATCATTGGCATCGACGCGCATCATCATCAGGCTTCGAATTTAACATACTTCCGGCGCATCACAGAAGTTAAACAATCGCGTGCATCTTGAGGCACTACCAAGATATCCATCACTCGTTCCACCACGATATCGCCTTTCGCTTTTAATTTGGGAGATATTGCAAATCCTGTGGCCTGAATGGAAAGTTCGAAGCCATCCTTTCCTAAAAATTAGCGAAGAGGTCTGCGTCGCCAGGGGCCGACGTCGTAGCGTGTGCTGACTGAAGATGTGTCTGTATATTCTCCGTCGCTCGCGAAAAGCAGAAATGGGAAAGGTCGCACTCGTCTAGACCATCCCTATGCTACTCCCTCGGACAAAAAAGGGCAGATGTTAATGAGGTGGGACAATTAGCGGGTGAAACGGCTCCGACAGTAGTATCTCTCCGATACCCTAAAGGCCCTTGATTTCACAAGAAAATGTAATGCGACCGAATATCGACGGTCCCAAGTTTCAAGACGTCGCCAGGGTCTTGACTTTATTAGAGCATCAATTCAAGTACCAAACTTTTCACTGCTCAGGAGCAGCTGAACCTGACGATCCTTTTCGAGCCAGCGGTAGGGGAGCCCGAGAATTGTTTGGGTATCTCAGCAAAATATAGACCTCCCACACTGTAGAGTGAAGTGCAGGGTATCTTGTAGTAGTTGATGACGGATATCCCCATTTTGACCCATGCCACTCAACGAGCCAGTGATTTGATGCTTGTTAAAGAACGCGCTTGTTTCTTCTACTTTGTTTCTTGGGGCCGCGAAGCCTTTGCCACGTGCGGCATGCGCACTCCATACAAGAGAAGCATGGCAAAGCCGGCAACGCAGACGTGGAACAGTTAAAACGCGTCGACTTCGTGACCTCTGGCGCCGATCATGCCGTAGTGATCGAGAGCGATTTGCAGCCGCCCAACGGGGCCATGGTGATCATCCAGCTGTTGCAGGAATAAGCAATGGCGCGCTCGCTTAACCCTATGATCTCACTGACGGTGCTGACCTATGTCCTCGCTACTGGGTTGATTGCCTCGGTCCGTCGCGGCGCGCTGGGTCGCGCGGGCAAGGCAGGTGGATGATATCCTGCTCACCATCGATGTGCTGGTGAGAGGCGTATAACCCAGCGGTCCTCAGCCATAGAACAGCCGGGGGAAGTACAGCGCGATCTCCGGGAACAGGATGATCAGGCCAACGCCGATCAATGTCACGATCACATAGGGTGTAACCGAGGCATAGATGTCTCCCATAGTTACATCCGGTGGTGCGACCCCCTTGAGATAGAATAGGTTAAAGCCGAAGGGGGGCGTCATATACCCGACCTCCATCATGATTATGAACAGGATGCCGAACCAGATCGGATCAAAGCCCGCATCGCGCACCACAGGCAGGAAAACCGGTAGTGTGATCAGCATGATCCCCACGGGGTCCAGCACCATTCCAAAGAAGAACAGCACAACCAGCATGAAGAACAGCGCCCCCCAGCGTCCGCCCGGGATCATGCTCATGATGTTCTGGATCAGGCTTTGCGCCCCCAGCGCGGTATAGGCGGTGGAAAAGGCATGGGCGGCGAACAGTATCCACATCACCAGTGCAGTCAGCTTGAGCGTAGCGATGGCCGCGTCATGAATAACGGCCCAGCTGAGCTGGCGGTTGATGCCGGTGGCCACCATTGCGCCGAAAACGCCGATGGCGGCCGCTTCGGTCGGTGTTGCGAAGCCGCCAAAGATGGCGCCTAGCACAATCACTACGATCAGGATCGGCAGGATTACCGCTTTGAGGGCGCGTATTTTCTGTCCCCAACTGGCGCGCTCGTCCTTGGGTAGGGCAGGGCCCAGTTCGGGCTGTAGCCAGCACCGTCCTAAGATGTATATCGACACCAGCACAAACAGAGTAAGCCCCGGTCCGATCCCTGCGGCAAACAGGCGTCCGACGGACACCTCCGTCAGCAGCGAGTACAGGACCATGAGGATCGAGGGCGGGATGAGAATACCCCAGCCGCCGCCAGCGTTGATCGCCCCCAGCGACAGCTTTTTGTCATAGCCGCGTTCCAGCATTTTTGGCAGAGCGATGGTGCCCATGGTCACAACGGCCGCACCAGAGATGCCGGACATGGCGGCGAAGATCACACAGATCAGGACGGTACCAATGGCCAGCCCGCCGCGCAGCCCCCCGAACCATTGGTGCATCATGTCATAGAGGTCTGCCGCCACCCCCGATTTTTCCAGCAGAATCGCCATATAGACGAACAGAGGGATCGCCATGAGGGTAGGGGACTGCATTGTCTCCCACATCTTGGAGGCCAGCAAATAGAATCCGATCGGCCCCATCTCGAAATAGAGGAATACGACGGACACGCCGCCCAATACGAAGGCAAGTGGCGCGCCGAGCAGAAGGAACAGCAAAAGCGAGCCGAAAAACAGCATGGTGAGGAGTTCAACGCTCATGGTTTGGCCTCCTCTTCGGCGGTGTCTGGCTCACCCGGCTTGCCGAACACATCATCTGGCACGGGGAGGCCACGCAGCACGCGGATGTCGGCCCACAGACGCACAAGTCCTTGCAACAAAAGCAGGATCGCGGCGACAGGGATCAGCGCCTTCGTCGGCCAAAGGGGCGCTTTCCACACGGAATTGGAGCGCTCGAGATCCTCGATCGCCTCCACCGCGATGTCCCAGCCCTGCCAAAGCAATACACCGACGAACAATAAAAAAAGCGGCCAAGTGAGGATGTCGATGAGGGACCGGCGGCGGCGGGGCAGACGGCCGTAGAAGATATCCACGTTGACATGACCGCGCTCAGCCAGCAGGTAGCCACCGCCGATGATCGCGTAGGCACCGAAGATCAGAGTGGCAAGTTCCGCTGTCCAGATCGCGGGGCTGCCGACGAGGTAACGCATCACCACATCAGCCAGGAGCAGCCCGAAAATCAGCAAAACGGCGAGCGACACCCATCGCCCGATGAACCGGTTGATGCGCGTGATCGTGCGTGCCAGCTGGAACATCGCCGGTCTCCTGTTATGTGATGCGAAGAGGTTGGAGGCGACCCCGATCAGGCCGCCCCCCGGACGTGGATCAGACGTAACCCATATCTTTCATCAGCGTGCGATAGATATCTGCCGCTGCTGCCGCGTGTTCGCCCTTCTGGCCTTCGGTTTCGAGAATGTTTGCAGAGGCGTTCGCCAGCATTTCCAACACGTCGTCGGGCAAGGTCACCACCTCGACACCATCGTTGGCGACCCCTTCGGAGAGGGCAATCGCTTCTTTATGCTGGTATTCGGCCGAGCGCAGGAAGAATCGCGTGGTGATGACCTCCTCCAGTGCGCCGCGCAGATCCTCCGGCAGGGCTTCGAGCGCCTCGATGTTGAGGATGAAGGCATCGGTGGTTTGTGCAAGGACAGGTTTGTAGTGATATTTACACACTTCCCAAAGCGACATGGATTGCGCGCCGATCGCAGCTCCCCAATGCGCGCCGTCAACCACGCCGGAGCTGAGCGACTGGTAGAGCTCAGAGCCGGCGATGTACTGTGGTGCGGCGCCCGCGGCGGCGAGATAGTCGAGCATTGCGCCGGACGAGCGGATCTTGAGTCCCGCAAAATCAGCGGCAGATTCGATCTTTTTGGAGACGACCATTTCAGTTGGTAGTACTTTTTCGCACATCAGATGCACGCCATCTGGATTCAGGTCCTTGTTTACCAGCGCCTCGACGCCGAGGTTCTTCATCGCATGCTCCATCTCCCACGCCTGACGCAGCGTGCCGGGAATGCCATAGACGAAGGTCGCGGCCTGCGCGTTGTCGGTGATATAGGACGGGCTGACTGTGCCCATGGGCACGACGCCCTTGCGCACGATGTTGTAGATGTCAGGGCCTTTGGCGAATTCGCCGGCACCAAGCGGTTCGAGTTTGAACGCGCCTTCGGTCTTTTCCTCCAGCAGCGTCGCGATCACGCCAAGGCTGTCATTGAATGAACTCGATGCTTTAGGCCAGTGTGCCTGCACACGCCAAGTGACTTGGCCCTGTGCGATTGCCTTGCCCACAAGCGCGGGACTGGCGAGGGCGGCGATGGCACCTCCACGCAGCACCGAACGACGGTTGATCCGATTGTTTTCCATGATTTCCTCCCAGTTATCTAAGGCATGCCGTTCCTCCGGCATGTCGGGTAACCTAGCGTAAGCTGAGCCCCCATTGTGCATTGATACTGACTTGATTGGGGCAATCACTCAACACATTTGTTGAGCAATCCATTGATTTGTTCCGCATAGCGGTACGCTGCTCCGCATTTGGATCAATCATAGGTGACCACGGTGCCGCGTTTGACCCCTGGATCCACCTGAAGGCTGAGATCGGCGCGCAGATCTGGCTCGGGCTAAGGCGCTTCCAATCCACAGCGGGTGATCTGCTGTCAACGGTCGAGTGCTTGAGCAATTTGGGGGCTCCGCGCGGCACCGACCGCTGGAACCCAAGAAACGTCCGCGATCATAGTTAGAGTTTTCGATCAGATTTTTCTGAGCTTGGAGAGGAGCGAAAACGCATGAAAGCCTGCTTCGGCTGACGGGCCTCGATTGGGACGTGCCTGACTTCAGCATCATCTGCCGACGTCAGAGGACACTTGCGGTCACCATTCCGGATCGCGGCTCGAAGAGCCCACGGCACCTCCTGATCGATAGCACCGGCATCAAGGTCGAAGGAGAAGGCGAGTGGAACGCGCGCAAGCGTGGTGGTCCGAAACGACGTGTCTGGCGCAAGATCCGCATCGGTATCGACGAACAAAGGTTGGAAGTCAGAGCCGTCGAGATCGCGGGCAGCAACACCGGGGATGCACCGATGCTACTTCGTCTGATCAACCAGATCCTGCGCGATCAGCAGGTCGGCAGCGTGATTGCGGACGGCGCATACGATACGCGGCGATGCCACAACGCCATCCGCTGCCCGGTAGTGCATGTTTAGATGCAAGAGAGGGGCCGAGCGCGGTGCGGCTGCGGTGATACCGCCACGTAGAAATGCCCGACCCTCAAAGCCAACCACCGCCTGCGCCATCGCCCGGAACGATGCATCGCACGCCTCGGATGACGTTACTTGTTTGAGGGCATTACCTTTCGTTGCGATCCCTGACGTGATGGCCAAATCTCAAGAACGCCCGCGCATAAAACCAACGCACCACCCACAATCTCGACCGGCGTGAGGTGTTCCGCAGCAAGCAGGGCAGCCGATATGGATCCAACGATGACCTCCGTCATAAGCAGGATTCCTACGCGGGCAGGTTCGAGCCGTATCGTCGCCCACATCAGACTTGCAATTGAAAGTCCCCACCACAATCCGCCAGTCACAAAAGCTATTCCGAGGGGGTCGATCATGACCCCGAGGCGCAAACCGCTTGGCATTGGTTCGAGGAACGGCGCAAGGACCAGTGATGTAGCTGCTGCCCCCACGGCGAATACAAAAGCCGATGGGCCGGGCCCAAGGGTTGAGCGTGCCCGCATTCCCGTCGTCCCGACGGACCATAAAATGCCAGCGACAAGCGCCATCCATTCACCTGGCCCACGTGGTATCGGCAGTTCTCCGTCAGCGCTGAGCATGACGGACAGACCGGTCAAGCCAATCAGAATAGCGAGCACCCGAAGGCGGGAGGTATGCCAGCCCATGACATATCGTCCGATCAAGGTGCTCCATACGGGGGTTAAAAAATAAAGCAAAATGATGATCGCGACCCGGCCATAAACGAAGCCGACAGAATACAGGGCGAAAGCTGCGCCACCGATGGCGACTGAGATTAGTGCAAGGCGGTCTGAGTGTGCGAATTCCTGCCGCCGAAAGATTGCAAAAGGAGCCAGACACAATGCAGCTGCGGTCGTGATCGCAACCGTCCCCCAAGCTCCGGGCAGGCCCATTTCCGAGATTGAACGGACGGGCAGCCAATACAACCCCCACAGCGCGCCGGTGAATATAACAATGGCCGTTGCCAAAACTGTTTCACGATGATGGGTCATGTGGTTCCAATGGGTCATAAACATTCAGACCTACAGAGCGTTACGCTATGCAAACGCACCATTCAACGGTAGTCAGTGCGTCCACTGGACATGAGGTGCCCCTAGATTTGTAGACGGTTTGCTTGGTAATTTTGGAACCAAGGGGAGACGGATATGAACAAGGGAATACGGTTTACAGACGAGTTCAAACAGGACGCTGTGGCGCAGGTTGTTGAGC